>Ga0209491_10000023_pt1 | contig 213362 bp, 140 predicted proteins | sample BON02_FD_187213 | JGI IMG/M metagenome (GOLD analysis project Ga0209491, IMG submission 187213) | Freshwater microbial communities from Lake Bonney liftoff mats and glacier meltwater in Antarctica - BON-02 (SPAdes) (version 2) | ecosystem: Environmental > Aquatic > Freshwater > Ice > Glacier... | reverse complement strand
TTTTCCAAAAATCGGTCAAGATCGAACCCACCCCGAATCGTATCCTCACCCAGCTCAACTGCCAATTTTCTCAACCAAAAAACGGCTCTGAACGCACACACCTGAACGCAGCCGCCGCACAAGTGCCCCGCATCCTGCCGACGATTCAGAAAAAGCGCCCCCGGCCATCCAGACCGCTGCAGCCCCATTGTCCGCATGAAGCGTCTGGAGATGCAACGCGGCAAAAGTCGTGACTGTCCATTTCCGCGTGAAACACCGGAGACTCAAATGGCTTGCTGTTTTAGACTTCAACTCGGTTGGACACAAAACGAGAATCTTCCGACTTCTGTGAATTCAACAGACTAACAAGCCAGTCAATTTTACAGTGTGGCCTGCTCTTAATCTTCTGGCCCGATGGAAGTCTCACCCGTCCTGTCGACGGTCTCTTCTGATCAACCTTAATTGCTGATTCAATTTTCGGTCCGAAATGGAGGCGCCATCCCAATCCGCTGCACATCATAAAGTCCCGTCAACGGTGGATGGACCTTGCGTAACGCACTTAGGTACGATACTCACAGAGCTCATGTTCACTCTCATTGAGTTTTTCAGGTATCGGCTACAATGGAATTGTTCTTCGGTTTCCTGCTGCTGCTGCCCTTGTACTTGCAGGTAAGACGTCTGCAAAAAAAACAGGATGAGTCAGCGGCGCGATTCACCAGCCAAATGCACGCTATCTACGACGCCGTTAATCAGCAACGCCGTACTCTGGACCGAATCGCGGCTTCAGTGTCGCCACAACCGAGCGAAACGACAACCACTTCCGGATCCGACATTCCTCCGCAACGGCCATCTTCTGCGGCAAGCCCGATTGTTGGAACGGGGGGTGTTCAGGACAAGCCAGGAGATCAAAGCATCAGGGCCGACCGTCCTCTTGCAAACCCGGCTGCGACAACACGGCCACTCTCCATGGACGAAGCGGCCAGTCGGTCTGGTGCTGCCATACGCAAACTCGCTGAGGCCCATACAGCCGAGGCTCGCATTGCACTGCCCGCGCAGCCACAGAAGGCTCCGCATCAACCCAATCGGTTGGAGACAGCCGCAGAGGATGTTTTGCGAAAGATATGGAACTGGATCATTGTCGGGGAAGAACATATTCCGGAGGGCGTCTCCGTTGAGTTCGCCATTGCCAGTCAGTGGCTGCTTCGTGTCGGCATCATGCTCGTGGTCATCGGAGTCGGATTCTTCCTCAAGTATTCCATCGATAACGGACTGCTGTCACCATGGGCCCGCGTCGCGTTATCGGTGGCTGCGGGTCTGATGATGCTGATTGCCGGCACCAGAATTCTCGGTGGCACGTTTCATATCATGGGACAAGGTTTGTTGGGAGGTGGAATTGCATCGCTCTATTTCAGCGCGTTCTCGGCAGCCAACTTCTATCACCTGATTACAATGCCGATCGCGTTCGGGGCGATGATTCTTGTGACCGCACTGTCGGGATTCATCGCAGTCCGGTTCCATTCGAAACTGACAGCGGTCCTTGGAGTCATCGGCGGCTATGGGACGCCGGTCATGCTTTCTACGGGAGTCGTGAATTTCCCGGGACTTTATGGGTATATGCTGGTGCTCGGTGTGGGCGTGCTTGGCATCTGTGCATTGAAGAGATGGCCGCTGTTAAATTACCTGAGTTTCCTCGGCAACTTCATTCTCGTTAGCGGGTCTCTCCGCGACTATCAATCGAGCGAACATTTTTGGCAGGTCATGCCATTCCTTGTCGCCTTCTTCACTTTGTTCTCCACGATGGTGTTTGTTTACAACCTGTTTAACAGGGCGAAGTCGAATCTGCTCGACGTGCTGATGCTGTTCCTCAATGCCGGCGTTTTCTTTTGCCTGAGCTACTGGTTGATCGAAAAATCGTACGGAGAAAAATGGGTGGCCGCTGTCACTCTGGGACTGGCGGCCTTCTACATCGCTCATGTCTGGTACTCCCTTGTTCGGCGAGTGCTGGATCGAGAACTCACGATCAGCTTCACGGCATTGTCGGCGTTCTTTCTGGCGGTGACCGTGCCACTCTTGTTGTCACAGGAGTGGATTACTGTGAGCTGGGCCGTCCAGGCTTACGTCATGTTATGGGTGGCTGGAAAGCTTAACAGCGAATTCCTGAGGCATGTTGCCTACTGTTTGTACCTCATCGTGCTGGGGCGTTTCATTTTTCTCGATTTGCCATCGCAGTATGGAAAAGCCTCTCTCGCAAATCTTCCGGTGTCAGAATATGTCTGGCAACTCGTGGAACGACTCGTGATGTTTGGCGTGCCGATCGGATCACTGGCACTGGGCTACCGCATACTCACAAAGCCCGGCTCGACAGGTTCTCTGGTTGTGAACAAAACAAGCGACATCAACGGATGGATCGAAGGACGCTTCGCTGCTAAGTCCGCCGTCTTCGTAGTCTTCGGCATGTTGTTTCTCTACATGCACCTCGAACTGAATCGAACACTCGGTGCTCTGTTTCCGCCACTCCGTTTGCCTTTGCTCACGCTGCTGTGGCTGAGTGTCTGTCTGCTGCTGCTACTGGAGTTTTCCCGAACTGCCAATCGGATCGTACTGGGATTTCTCGGCGTGTTTGTGACTGCGGTGTTGTGCAAAATGCTGTTCTTTGATCTCCCGGACTGGTCAGCAAACAGTCAGTTTTTTTACGATGGAACGTACACGTTTCACGCCGCTGGTTTCCGTCTGCTGGACTTTGGAGCCATCATCGCATTTTTTGCGTTCGCGACCCGGCTTCTGAGGAAACAAACCGATGCTGAACAGGAGATCTCAAGGAATGCCGGAGTACTGATGGGAGTGACAGGCGTCGGGATGCTGTTCCTGTACTTGACGCTTGAACTGAATTCCTTCCTGAAGCACTACGTCGAAAATCTCCGTTCCGGAGGCGTCTCAGTTCTTTGGACGCTGTTCGCTCTCGCGTTTTTGTTACGGGGGATCAACCGTGATATTCGACCAATGCGATACATGGGTCTGGCATTGTTTGTGATCGTCACGGGCAAAGTGTTCTTTGTTGATCTCACAAGACTGGACCAACTGTATCGCATCGTGGCATTTATTGTGCTCGGAGTGATGGTGCTGTGCGGATCGTTCTTGTACCTTCGCTCGCGCAGTACGTTCTCCACCAAAACCATTTCAACCGACGCTGATTTAACGCCCGAGCCAAATCAGCCCACTGCTGCCGCCGAAGGAGAATCGGAATGAAGTCAGCTCGATGGCTTTGTTTATGTCTGTTGGCAGGACTCAGTATTCCTGGTTCACTGAACGCTGAAGACACGGAATACTTCAAGTATTCTCGTCTTTTTGAGATCAAAGAAACGGATCAGGGGGAACTCTATAGTGTGCCGCTGGACAGCGATGTCTACGCTGCAACTCGCAACGGATTCCCAGACGTGCGTATCCTGGACGGCGAACAGCGTCTGGTTCCATTTCAGATCCGACCCATTGCAGGAACCCGCGCTCGACTAGTTCGAAAAACCTGGACAGCTGCGAATCCCGCACCCAAGCCGCTGGACAACAATGGCATGGAAATTCGGATCACGCTGGGAAAAGATGATCCGGCGCCAGGCGGATTGCGATTTATCACTCCACTGACAAACTTTGAGCAGCAAGTTCAAGTTTTTGCGATCAAGGACGGTGCTGAACATCCACTGGTCGATGATGCTCTGATTTTTGATTACTCACAGTTCATGGATGTTCGGCGCACAGAGGTTGCTCTTCCAGAAAGCGACACACGAGAATTTCGCATTATGGTCAACATGCTGACGCCCGAACAGGAATCCGAACTCCTTGAATTGTCGAGGTCACTCAAAGGCGGCACGGAGGAAGGTCGCACGGAGAAAACCACGATTCTGCGTCGACCATTTCGAATCGATCGGATCGAATTTTGGACCGAACACTCTGAAGAGATTCCAGACGCCAATATCGTCCAGCCATGGGCGGTGTCTGACCTCAAAGTAACACAGGACGCAAAGATCAAAGAGACTCACGTTGAATTCAAGAGTCGGCGAGAACCGCTTATGAGTTTGAAAATCGTTTCCAGCGGCCGCAATTTCAGTCGTCGCGCTGAGGTTCAGATTCAGGCAGGCTTGAAATGGGAAACCATTGCTGAGGCGACGATCTCAAAGTTCCAGCTGGGGGATATCCGGGAGGAACATGTAACAATTGACGTGCCGGAAACCAGACACGACCGTTTTCGACTCGTCATCAGCAATGGCGACAGCCCGGAGATTCCCGTCGATGCCATTGAAGCAGTTGGGACTCAATATCAACTCCTGTTCCTGCGGCAACCCGGACAGTCTGTGCATATGGTCTACGGTTCGAAATCGGCTGGAGTTCCGCAGCAGGACACAGCCGCTCTATCGTACGCCCTCGCACAGAAGGTGAATCCAACGCTCACCACACTGGGAGTTCAGTCGGAGAATAGTCCTGCGATCACGAGGAGCATCGATATGAAGAGCCTGCTGAACAATCCGGTAGTTTTAGGAGCAGGCGTTCTTGTGCTGGTGCTCGCGCTCGGCTGGGGGCTCTACAATGCCAGCCGACGCATTGATCAGATGCCTCGCGTAGATGGCGATTGACCTCTGGAGCGAAAAGAGGTCCAGTCACTTTCTGCAATCGTGCTTTAAGTTGGTTGTGGTTGCCAGACGCAGGAATCGGGCTTGTGGTCAGCCCTGCTACTGAACCCGTCCCACACCACCCGACGTGCGGGTCCGCACCGGGCGGTTCATTTCCTTGCAGTGAGCTTCTGCCAGATTGTGAATAGAATCACAAGTCCCCGTCCCGGGAGGCTGTTCTTTGAATCGGGCCTGTGCCGCAGACCCCGGTGAGCGACTGTGCTTCGTACATGGCCAAGCTCGAAGACATCACCAGTCTTCAGTGAACTGGGATTTGATCCAGCCTGCCACTGACAGAATCCACAAATTCGCCAAAAACGCAGTCAATAGATGCTCGCGTGTGAAATGCTTGCCCCTTTCGCTGAGGATCTCTTTAACGGTCAAATCGTGTTTCCAGCCGACCATTCATTCACGGATCGTTTTCGCTGGAACTCGATGAGTTGTCAGACTGAACCTTGCCAGACGATCGGCCCACTCTTCAAGAATCGGCAAGTTCAGTCGCCTGGACTTGAGTAGCTCGTGCGTGTCAGAAAATTCGAATGACATTGGAAAAGTCAGTCGAGAAGTAAAAAAGGCTCCGCGAAGATGAGGAGGTAAACCGTAGAGTTGATTGAAAACGTCAGCAAAACAGAAAAACTTCGCTCAATCTTCGAGGAGCCACGAAGGCGAAAATCATACTCAACACAGCTTCGTCTGGACAGTCCGCCGATCGATCAGGTCGAACTCAATTTTGATTGCCGCGACGCGATCATCCCCGTCCTGCGATCACTGCAGCATGTGTATTCCAAACCGGACTTGACCGAAAAACTCATGCAGCTCATTGGCCGTGACATCAACGGCAAGTCGTCGGCGAAGCGAGGTCGCGAAGGCATGGACTACTGGCATATTCTCGTGCTCGCCGGCGTTCGCCTCGGATGCAATTACACGTACGATCAGGTGCATGATCTCTCCGAAAACCACATCAAACTGCGAGCCATCATGGGCCTCGGATCGTGGGACGAACAGACGAAATAAAGTGGCGAACGATACGCGACAATGTGTGTCGATTGCAGCCGCAGACGATCGATGAGATTAGTCGATTTGTTGTCGGCCTGGGACATGAGATCGATCCGGAAGCCATCAAAAAACTACGAGCCAATTCGTTCGTCATGGAGACAAATATCCATTATTCGACTGAGAGTTCGCTCATTCGCGACGGGTTGCGGAAGATCCTGGAGATGTTTTCTGAACTTGCAGTCGGCGACAGAATTCTCGACTGGCGGCAGCATCAGTATCTGTGGAAACGAGTGAAGCAACTTGCGCGGGAGATCGACCGCATCGCCGGGAAAAAGGGACCGAATTATGTGGGCCGCATGAAGGAGCCATACCGCGAACTCCTGCAAAAAGCCGCGATGATTATGCAGCGAGCCCGCGAGTTGTGTGCGACTCTGCTTCTTCCCAACGCGACCGCTGCTGACGTCTTCGGCCCCAACACGCTGCCGGCTTTCATCGCCCGCACGGAGCGCGTCATCCGCACGGCCACACGCAGAATCGTCGACGGTGAAACAGTGCCGAACAGCGACAAACTGTTCAGTATGTTTGAACCTCATACGCAACTTTACGAACGCGGTAAAGCGGGTGAGCCGATTCAATTTGGACGCCAGGTTCTGGTGTTCGAAGACATGGCCGGTTTCATCGTGCATCAGGTTGTGATGAAACGCGACCAGTGTGATTCGGGTGTCGCGATCGAAGCAACGAAGGCTGTTCAGCGGCTGTTCGACAACAAGGTCGAGCGTGTTTCATTTGATCGTGGCTTCCATTCGCCGGAGAACCACGAAGAGCTTTCAAAAATTGTTCCCGATCTGTGTCTTCCGAAGCCCGGCGCCAGACAGTCTGTCGTGCAACTTTCCAACGCCGACGAAGAATTTCTGGAAGCTCAGCAGGCTCCGAAAAGCGAGGCCGCCGCCACAAGACGCCAAGCCGCCTGAGGCGGCCGCGAGCACCTCCAAAACGAGAAATGCCGCCGTCGGCATCAAGGAACGTACGCGCCGAGCTTGCAAAAATCGCGTAAAAACGACCTCCAAGGATACGCGGACGTCCGCTACCCAGACCTAGGCTGTAATCTTCAATTGGCGCAGGGTGTGTCCGTAGCTTTCGATAACCCCGTGAAGCCATTTTACAGACACGCAGTAACTACGATTTCGAGGGTCTCCAGCGGGACACCCTTCCAATTGCGTGTGATCTGGCAAAACAGTCGGTGCTCAATTTTGTTCCATTTGCTGGTTCCGGGTGGAAAGTGGCAGACTTCAATAATCCTCTCCAACTCATCAGCCAGCCTCTGAAGTTCGGTCAGCCACAACCGTGTTCGAGGACTGTTGCTGCCGCCGCTGTCCGCCGTGATCAACAATCGCCGCGGTGCGGCGTACCGCTGGCAGCCGAGTTGATACCACCAGCGGCGGATCGCGGCAATCACAAATTCCGCCGTGTCATGACTGATTCCGATCGAGACTCCGGCTTCGTTGTATTCGAGATCATACACACCGTATGGTACGGCCTTGCCCAGCGTCTTGTCCGGGAAATCATGCGTCTTTACTTTGACCGGGTCGCCTTTTCGGCGATACGTTTTTCCGAGATTCTTCAGCTTTCCCAAGGGTTCCTTCTTCTTCGTGTCGACAGAAATCGCCGGCTCACCGCATCTCTGCCGGGCCTTGACCCGGCGTGCGATGTGTTCAAACTGTTCGTTGCGGTCAGGATGTTGCGTTCCTTCCAGCGTCTCGCGATTCGACTGCAGACTGTAACCCCGCGATTTCAACAGGTCTCCGACCTTCGTGCTGCCGATTGTGAAGCCCTGAGATTTCAATTCCCGTGCCAGACCACGCGTGCTCTTGCAAGTCCATCGCAGCGGCGACATGGGATCACCCCGCGTGACTGGCTCGACCAGTGCTTCCAGTGCCTGAATCAAATCGGGTTGCGTGTCTTCACGCGACCGACGGCCACCTCCCGGCTTTCTTTGGCGCCTCAAATCGAGCGATTCAGGGTCGTGCAGTTCCCGAATACCATTTCGAATAGTTCGATCAGAGATACCCGTGGCACTTGCCACCGCAGACACGCCGCCCCAACCAAGCGACCGCGCTTCCGCAGCCGCCCATCTGCGTCGTCCTCGCTCGTCAAGGTCCGAGACAATGGCAACATACTTCTCACGAATCCATTCGATAACTTTTGCATCCGGCATTCCCGGAAAATCGCAGATTACTATCTTTTCAGCAATATCATTTTCGGTAGCTTATTGTCGTGCGGCTCCTTAAGCAGGTTCGGTGGGAAGCAATTCAAAGCACAGCGTAATCACAACGGCAGTCAGCATCGGATAATTGGGTTCGCCTCGCCGAGGATCGGTAAAACTCTCAGACGTTGAGGAAATCACCTTCGCCGCATTTCGATGCCGGTTGCTTCAGCGAGTGATGGCCTTCGCTTTAGCGGAATCAGTCTGTCATGAAAATTAACCGGATGCAGACTTTCCCCTGACAGAGTCGCTGAATTGGGTCTGTAAATCGGGCGTGCGATTCGTTATAACCTGCGGCGATAGAGACTGACTCGTAATGTCGGACTTGCCTGTAACGCTGGCGTATCGGAGATTTGTATTCGTCCAGAAACAACCCATCTGACGTTGACTCCATTTGAAGAACACATGTTCTTTGATGATGTCCCCGAATATCCCATGACCGGATTCTTTCGGCTAAGATTTTCGGGATGCCTGCAGGCAGAGGCACTCGACGCTGCGATCCAGACGACGGTCAGCCGACATCCGCTGGTTCGTTCCCGGATTGTGCGGAATGCGCAGAATGAACTCTGCTGGGAACTCACAGGCGGTCCGGCCATTCCCCTGGCAGCGTGGTCAGCCGACAGGCAGGCCGAATTTCCCGCAGGCGACTCTGTTGATCTTACGCAATCCATCGGAACGCGTATTTGGCTCGTGACACAAAAAGGGGCACACGATCTGGTTGTGCAGATCCATCATGCCTGCACGGATGCGCTTGGAATGTGCCATTTGATCGACGATCTGCTGGTGTCCTATGCACAACTTTTGGGCGACGTGCTGAGCCACACCGAATTGCGGCCGCTGAACAATGATCAGTTATGGGCTCGAAATAGTTTTGGTCTCACGTGGCGCAGGCTGCTGCAACTGCTTCCCAAACACGTTCTGGGTCTGGGAATCGTGGGCCGGTTTTTCCTCAGACGCGCGGTGCCCTTGCGTCTGCATGCTTCGGATCAATCGATCGTAGCATCGGCCACATTTCCTGCTGTGTGTGTGTTTGAATTCAATCGACTTGAAACGGAAAGACTCCTTTCCGGGGCGAAGGACAAACAGGTCACCGTCAACGACCTGATCGCTCGCGACCTGTTCCTTGCCATCGATCTGTGGCGCAGGCAATCCGGAGTGGGAACGCCGAGCGACTGGATTCGTTTGTTTGTGCCAATCAATGAACGAACACCGGACGACAGGACATTGTCGGCGGCGAACGTGATGAGCGCCGTTTTTCTGGAGAGAACACCGCGGCAGATGACCAACGCGGAGACGCTGCTGCGATCAATTCAGTCTGAAATGCGAACCGTTAAACGAGCTCGCCTGGGCTTGCTGTTAATCGCCACTCACTGGTTTCTCCGGCGGGTCCCCCGCCTGCGGAATCTGGTGATCAGAAGGGCCGGGTGTCTCGCGTCATGTGTGTTCTCAAACCTCGGCATTGTACTCAGTCAAACGCCTCTGCCGCGGCAGGACGGACAGATTTGCATCGGCGATGTGAGGCTGGAAGGCGTTGAGTTCTTCGCACCTCTTCGTCCGCTCACTCATGTGACGATTTGCATTGTGACATATGCCGAATGCCTGTCCGTCGATTTGCAATTTGATCCGCGAGCCATTTCCCGGCCTCAGGCTGAGCAACTTTTGGCGTGTGTTGTGGAGCGGATTCGTGAGTCAATGCGAAGTGATGACGCTGCGGAAGGTGCAACTGAAAAATTCCCCCTTAGACGGGCAATAATACAGTCGGGGCGCACTTCATGATGCTGAGATTGTCGCCGAGCTATTTGTGCTGCCATCGATCTTTCTTTTCCAGCACCGATGACGGGCCAGCTCCATCCAGCCACGCACGGGCCGCTGCATCATCACGCAGCCAGGCGTCCAGGAACGCCGTGAAGATTGCAAGGATCGCTCGGTGGTGATTGGCGTTCCGCTTCGATTTGGTGGCTGGTAGTTGGTGATCACTGAACGCTTCGTGTTCGCCACCTTCGAACACCAGTTCGTATTTTCCGCCTTCAGGCAAAGCTGGATAAACGGCCAGCCGCGATTCCACTGTTGGGTCGCCGACGGCCGCTGTATCTTTTGTGCCCGTCATCAGCAGCCATGGGATCGTCACGCCGCCGAACAATTGTTTGGGGTCTCCACCGTTTTTGGGGCTGTTCTGCCTCATGGCAATCGCGGCTTTAATTCGCTTGTCGGTAAACGCCGCGCCGCCGCGAGATGTGCGTTGGCCGCTGACGCCCTGAGTCGTTACCGCTCCAAACGAATGTCCGGACATGCCGATCCGTTTCAGGTCCATCCGTCCCATCAGAGGCGAATCGCTGGACTGGTTCCACCGTTCGAGCTGGTCAATGACTGCAGGAACATCCTTCAGCCGGAGCATCGTATTCTGAAGACTTGCCGCCTGCTTCAATTTGGACATTCGCTGCAGCACTGGAACGTCTTTCCAGACGGCTTCGTCGCTGCCTGCATGTTGCAGGAAGACGACGACATAACCGCGCGCAGAATAGTGCTCGCCGAGATACGGATTCCCTTCCCGCGAACCTCCGAGTCCATGACTGAAAAGCACTACCGGAGCCGACGATTAAAATAGCCGCAAGAATGAGCTGCGTGATACACCCGCATTCCCCACGCGAGATCATGGTGAGCCCGTGATTTTAGACCAGCTCAAGGCGCCCGTGAGTGAGCTGCAGGGAGCACAACCCGCTCGTTCTCGTTTGAAGCTTGTCCGGGAAGTTTGCTTTGCCGCAGGAAGACATCAGTTCAAATGAAATCATAGCTTCTTCATAAACAATGACTGAAGGTCGCTCCGCGAACTGAACGGGTGATTGTGAACCAGCGTGGTGGCTGCGACCTCAAACCGTTTCGTTCACTGAATGGAAGTTCACTGAATGGAGGCAGAAACGTTGGCCAGTGAGCAGACTCTGACAAAGGTTCTCCGGAAAATTTTGTTGGGCGCTACTCCCCGAACTCCGCTCCCACTTTGCAGCCTGCGACAGCTCTTCACAAGTCTATCGAATACCAGGCACGCGAATTGCGAACCGCGTTTTGCAATGCTTCTGATTCGTCTTTCCTGAATTCTCGTTGAGAACTCACGGAGCGATTTAACACCAACGAAACGCCGGCTCCGGGCGAAATGCGTACGTAAAAAGAATTCTGACCGTAATGCAGGATCAAAGTTCCCGGTGCGGAGTGCAGTTCTGCCGGAAGGCGATAACCTGGAGACGGTTTCGGACTCATCAAAACTTTTGAAGGAGTATTTTTCAATGTGCAGCAAATTTTCATCGGCTGTGATGATCGCGGTTTTACTCAGCAAGACCTCGTTCTTTCAGTAGCCCCCCGCTCCTCTGGGGACTGAAAATCAGACCCCCAAACAATCAGTCTCGCAGTGGTCTGAACAACGCGGCCGACCCGCAGGCGCCTGCCGGTCGCGGCAACAGCACGCAGTCATCCGGCGGTAGAGACTCATTTCCGTATTTTCAGTATCGCACTGGCTCGAAGGTTTTCCTTCGAGCCGATGTTGTTACCTCCGCCTGCAACTTGCTGGCATCATCACCATAACTGGTCCACAGCATAACTGGTCAAAGTCGTTCGACGGCGACAGCCCGCATCATAATCTCTTTCTGACGAAAGCGTTTCTCGAGCTGGCGGCGGTACGCCTTCCACCATTCTTTATCCAGCTCCTGAGTCATCACTTCAAAAATCACAATCTCGTCGCTGCAGAGTGCTCCCGAATCGTCGTGCCAGAGCCCGCTTGCTGGCGAACGCAGAAAGGCGGTGACCCCACCGAAGCGGCTGACCAACTCCTCCCGGACACGATCAAATTCGTGGGCAGCAAAGGGCTCGCCACTGTTATCCATCCGCGGCAAAAGGATATCGACAAGATGCATAAAACAAGCTTCGCCATCAGGAAACAAAGAATGCAGACTGAATCGATCAGCCGCTGAAAACCACGCTGGTACGTTAGTTGCTGTTTAAGCCATTGCAGTCTTGAAGGGAATGCGTTTCCCAATCAAAGCTCCACGGCTTCAATTTAAAGCTTCTAATCTCAATTGTCTTACGAAAGGCTTCGTTTATGTATCATCACGTTAAAAAACTTATGTTCACTGTTCATGTGGGTCAGCCCGATCCTCGTTTTGGCAACATGCTGCTGGAACAGTTTGGTGGTGCCAATGGGGAATTGGCAGCCGCAATGCAGTATTCCGTGCAGGGAATCAATTGTGAGGTCCCCGACTGCAAAGACCTTTTGATGGACATTGGCACGGAAGAACTGAGTCATCTGGAAGTGATCGGAAATCTTGCACGGCTCCATTTGCGGCCTATGAAAAAAAGCGCGGAGGCGGCTGCGAGTGACCCGCTGATAGCGATCGCCGGCGGTGGTGGAGTGGGTCTCCATAATTCGATGGGCAATGCCTGGACGGCCGATTATCTGAAAATTACAGGCGAACTGGATGTTGATCTGCGGAGCAACATCGCCGCGGAAGCGCGAGCCAAAATCGTTTACGAGCGGCTGATTGGTTTTTGCGACGATGCAGGCACCAAAGAGGCTCTGCAGTTTTTGATGACTCGCGAGATCACTCATATGCAGGCCTTTATGAAGGCACTGGAAAGCCTGAAAAAGCCCGCATTGTCTATCGGAAAATTGCCGCCGACGCCGGGAATTGTGGATCAGTATTACAATACGTCGACGGGCGAAGGTGATTTTGGGGAAGTGGATGCTGAAGGTCCGTGGCTCGACGATCTGGAGCTGGTTCCATCTCCGGCGATGACCGAGTTTCAGGTGACGAAAGCGACCACACGTTCCAGCAAGACAACGCTGGGCTCCGACAACGGCTCTCGCAGTTCGTCACGAAGTTCTGCAAAGCGCAGCAGTAAGTCGGCACCCGTCGACGAAGACAATACTCTCGGCCTGCCACCTGAGTAGGCCACGTCATCGATGCCATCGTTTAACCGGTTCTCCCCACCCCTGCCGCGAAAACCAGGATGTAAGGGAATACTCTCCGCCGAATCAGACCAACAGCCGACCTGGGCCACATAGCCATCGGCGTCAACCTCTGAAGTCGCTGATTCAGCGGTCTTCGAGTCGAGGAGACTTCCGGTTTAAGAAGCAACTGATTCAAATGCGGAGATGAACTATCTTGCACATGGATACCGATTTCTCGACAACCCGTTGAAACTGGCCGGGACTGCCGTGCCGGACTGGTTGAGTGTTGTTGATCGACAGGTCCGCATTCGGACTCGCCGCGTGAACGAACGCATGGACGCGCTGGATTCGGCTGATCGCTTGATGGCCGAGGGAATGCTGCAGCACCTGCGCGATGACGATGTGTTTCACCGCAGCGTTAAATTCATGATGCTGGAGGCCGAACTGGGGATGCGATTTCGACGCATCATGCCGGATCCGTTCGATCATCGTCCGGCGTTTTTAGGCCATATTGTGACAGAGCTGTTACTGGACTCAGTGATCTCCGAAGAGTGTCCTGAAATCCTCGACAATTATTACAAAGCCATTGACGAAGTTTCGCCGCTGGCAGTGCAGGATCTGGTCAATCGCCTGGCCAGCCGCTCAACCGATCGTCTGGCCGACTTTATTCCCCGCATTCACGCGGCACGAATCCTTTACGATTACTCGGACGATCGGCTGCTTCTGGGTCGCTTGAATCAGGTTCTTCGGCGAGTCACACTGCCGCTGCTGGATGAACAATGCCTGGACGTGCTGCGTGAGTCGCGTGTTTTGCTGCGTCTCCACGGGCCCGAACTGCTGCAGGCAGTGGAATTTCCACATTCCGCTGAACCAGCGTCGGAAGATTCGTAGCCATCCAGCGTTTCTGATATCCCATCCCTGACACACCCGACAGAACACTGAGGTCCCCATGAAATACGGCTTGAATCTTCTCCTCTGGACTTCCGGAGTGACCGAAAAAGATTTCCCCCTGCTGGCGGAAATCAAAAACTGGGGCTACGACGGTGTGGAACTGCCGTTGTTTGATTTCGATGTGAATCACTCCAAAAAAATCGGGGCAGAACTTAAAAACAATGGTCTCGAATCAACAGCGGTGACCGTGTGCCCCGGGGATCAGAATCCGATCTCTGCAGACCCGGCGATTCGCAAAGCCGGCCTGAATCGACTCAAGCAGGCGATCGATTGCTGTGCGGCGGCTGGCACAACGCATCTCGTCGGTCCGCTGCATTCCGCTCTGGGAGAATTCTCCGGCGCCGGACGGACTCAGGAAGAATGGAATCGTGCGAAAGACATCCTTTCCGAAGCCGGTGATCATGCTCGAGCCAACAATGTGACCCTGGTAGTTGAGTACCTGAATCGCTTCGAATGCTACTTCCTGAATTGTGCGGCAGATGCGGCTCAGTTTTGTCGCGAAGTCGGGCATTCTCATGTCAAAACAATGTATGACACCTTCCATGCCAACATCGAAGAGAAGTCCATCACGCAGGCGGTGAAAGCGGCGGCCGACCAGATCGTACACGTTCATATTTCGGAAAATGATCGCTCAACGCCCGGCGAAGGTGGCGTCAACTGGGACGAAACCTTCACTGCCCTGAAGGACATCAAGTACGACGGCTGGCTGATGATCGAAGCCTTCGGACTGGCTCTTCCGGAACTCGCCGCTGCGACTCGAATCTGGCGCCGCATGTTTCCGTCCGAAGAGTATCTCGCGAAAAATGGTCTGAAGTTTATGAAGTCCCGCTGGGAAGCCAAATCCTGATCACCCGGCACTGCGCAATTTAAATTTCCGCCTAACCGTTTGCCTGACGATTCGCTGCGTTCGGAATTCCACAGCAGCACATTTCGTAACGATTTTGTTAAAGTCGACCCTCGACCTTCCCGTCGCCTGATTTCCCACTGATTTATTGAAAAGAAGTTCTTCCATGAAACAGTTCCTGTTGTCACTTGTGAGTTTCATTTGCCTGTCCGGCCTCGCCGGGGCTCAGGATGCGAACGCACCGAATAAAGCGTATCTGGATCCGACGGAAGCGGGTGCGGACTTTGCTCTGCAGGGCGAATACGCCGGCACGATCAAGACTGGCGACGGTGAGTTTAAAGTTGGCGTTCATGTGATTGCCGAAGGCGAAGGCAAACTGGCCTGGGCGGCTTACATGGGCGGCCTTCCGGGCGATGGATGGGACGGCAATGCCCCGCTGCGAGGTGCTGGCGATGTGCTGGGCAAGAATGGCATCTTGAAGGGCGACAACGGCCGCGGCGAAATCAAAGACGGTAATATTGTTATTTCAACCAGCGACAACGTAAGGCTCGGGGAAATCGCCAAAGTCACTCGGGTTTCGCCAACGATGGGTCGCAAACCACCCGAGGGCGCTGTTGTGCTGTTCGATGGGACAACAGCCGATCATTTTGAAGGCGGACAGCTAAGCGACGACAAACTACTGATGCAGGGCGTGACCAGCAAGGAAAAATTCCAGAGCTGCGAACTGCACTTGGAATTCCTGCTGTCCTTTATGCCCAATGCTCGCGGCCAGGGACGCAGCAACAGTGGCTGTTATTTGCAGGGACGTTACGAAGTTCAGATGCTCGATTCTTTCGGCCTGTCCGGTGAACACAACGAGTGCGGCGGGATTTACACAATCAGCAAGCCACGAGTTAACATGTGCTATCCGCCGCTCAGCTGGCAGACTTACGACATTGAGTATCATGCTGCAAAATTTGACACGGCCGACAAGAAGCAGAGCGACGCCTGGATGACGGTCAAGCACAACGACGTGCTGATCCACGACAAAGTCAAGCTGCCTCGCGGAACAACGGCCGCTCCTGTCGCTGAAGGCCCGGAGCCTGGCCCGCTGCATCTGCAGGACCATGGCAATCCAGTCCGTTACCGCAACATCTGGTTCAGTCCACTCGATTGATTTTGAAAGAGCTAAGTAGCCTGAGGGACCGATCCGTGGTTGAAAATTCAATTCGTCGAACAGAGTGGACTCGCAAGTTCTTGATCGCTGCCGCCGTCGTCTACTGCATGATGAACATTGCCTTCGGTCAGCCGAAAGTTTATCGAGATCGGGTTGAGCCCCATTGGTTCGGCGATCAGTCGCACTTTTGGTATCGCAACGAACTGCCACAGTCTGAAAGTCAGTTCATTCTTGTTGACGCCGCCGCAGGGACTCGAAAACCTGCGTTCGATCATGCGGCTGTGGCGGCCCAGATGTCAGAAATCCTGAAGCAAAAAATTGAGCCCTCGAAACTGCCGATTGATTCGCTTAAGTTTGCGGACAATCGGAGTACGGTGGTATTCAGTGGGCTCGATGGACGTTTCACGCTGGACATGGCGTCCGCTGTTTTGACACGGGAATTCACGGCGGACGAATCGTCGCCGGTATCACTTTTTCTACCAGTTCGTGCATCGGGGGCCTCAGACAAGGACACCGAAATCGTCCTGCAGAACAAACTTGACTATCCCGTGCTTTTGTTCTGGGTTGATCCAGACGGCGGCAAGCGGGAATACGGCCGTGTGAGCCCCGGGGAAACGCGTCGGCAGCATACCTTTGCCGGGCATGTGTGGCTTTTCAGTAAATCCGATGGCACTGATATCGGCTGCTTCGAAGCCAGAAGCTCATCGTTTAAAGTGATGCTTGATCAGGCCGCCGTTGACTCCGTCAAGCACGAGACTCGCCGGCACCGACGAGGTGGTCGCGCACCACGCGAGATTCCGCAGAATCCTGTGACACCGGACGGAGCAATTTCGTTCTTTGTGCGAGACCATAATCTGTGGATCAAACACACAGCTGATAGTGCGGAGGCGGCTTTGACTTCCGATGGATCTGCCGACAACACATTTCGACGCGATGCGTCCCGTGCTCGTGGAATGAGCATGCAGTATGACCTGCCCAATTTTCCGGATGAGATTGCCGACGTCCAGTTCTCGCCCGGAGCGACTTATGCGCTCGCCTTCCAGACCACTCAGGTGCCCGAACGACTGACCTACTACGTTGAATCCACGCCGTCTGATCAGTTGCAGCCAAAGCTCAAGTCTTATCCTTACTTCAAACCAGGCGACGCCATTCCGATCGCTCGTCCGCGTCTGTTCCGACTTTCGGATCGAACGGAGATCCCCATCTCGACGGACCTGTTTGCAGATCCGTGGCAGGTGGAATTCCTCCGCTGGAGCGATGACGGGAGCCGCTTCTGGCTGCTGTATAACCAACGAGGCCATCAGCGACTTCGTGTGCTGGAGGTTATGCTTGAGACGGGAACGGTGCGGGCAATTGTCGATGAGCACAGTGACACTTTCATTCACTATTCGTCCAACGGGAAATTTGAACTGCGCTGGTTGCCTGAGAATCAATTGCTGTGGGCCAGCGAACGCTCCGGCTGGAATCATCTGTATCGATACGATCACGGCTCTGGTGAAGTCATCAATGCAGTCACCACCGGCGACTGGAACGTGCGGCGGATTGAGAACCTTGATGAGCAGGCCGGAGTTATCTGGTTTTATGCCGTGGGAGTTCAGCCTGAGCAGGATCCGTATCATGAACATTATTGCCGCGTGAACTTCGACGGCACGGAGATGAAGATTCTCACGGACGGCGATGGGACTCATGATATCACATGGTCTCCGGATCGCCGCTGGTTTCTTGATCGTTATTCGCGCGTCGATCTGGCTCCGATCACCGAACTGCGAATGGCAGACGGTCAACTACAATGCAGGCTGGAAGAAGGTGACGCTTCGGAAATCATTCGCGAACGCGGCGCACTGCCTCAACGTTTTGTCGCCAAAGGACGGGACGGTGAGACCGACATTTGGGGAATCTTGCATCGTCCAAAAGATTTCGATCCGGCCAAGTCTTATCCGGTCGTGGAAAATATCTATGCCGGGCCTCACGATCATCACGTTCCCAAACAGTTCAGCGCCGCCTACGGGCATCAGCAGCGAATTGCCGATGCCGGCTTTCTTGTCGTACAGATCGATGGGATGGGGACTGCCTGGCGATCCAGGAAATTTCACGACATCTGTTTTCGAAACCTGCGAGACGCCGGGTTTCCGGACCGAATCCTGTGGATGAAGGCGCTCGCAGAAAAAACGCCCCAGATGGATCTGACGCGAGTCGGAATTTATGGCGGGTCCGCCGGAGGTCAGAATGCCATGGCTGCTTTGTTGTGGCATGGCGACTTTTACAAAGCGGCCGTTGCCGATTGCGGATGTCACGACAACCGGATGGACAAGATCTGGTGGAACGAGCAGTGGATGGGCGTTCCTGCGGGCGATCACTATGAACAGAATTCCAACATGGTTAACGCGTACCGGCTTCAGGGGCGACTCATGCTGGTCGTGGGAGAACTGGATCGCAATGTGGATCCGGCAACGTCTACCCAAGTCGCAAAAAAATTGATTGACGCTGGCAAAGATTTCGACTTCGTTGTCGTCCCCGGCGCCGGTCACGGAGCCTGCGAAACTCCCTGGGCCTCCCAACGCCGCACCGCGTTTTTCGTCCGCGAGTTGCAAAACTAAACGCCCCCCCTTTGAGCCTGCGGCGCTAGTGGTCTGTCAGGCGTTAAATTTAGGGTTGAGCATTGCTTGTACGACGGACTTCCAGTCCGTCGGCGGTAACCTTTGTCGACGGACTGGAAGTCCGTCGTACCCTGAAATTTAGCTGTGACAGACCACTAGCCGATTTCACTGCACGAACCCGGCTAGCAGCCTGTCCGGAAACTAACTCGAACGGCGTGGCCGTTGGTTTCGGAATTTTGAAACTTTTTGACCGCTGCCGCTATGACGAAGTTGTCTCGACCGTCGGTGTAGAAAATAGGCTGACAACGCGGCTTTGGTGGTCTGCTACAGCAGAATAGAAAGGTGTCAGGGACAAATGGCACTGTCGAACATGTGTCAGCACGTAACGAGGTCTATTGGCGGACCGGGGATTTTGATAAACTCCAGTCGTCAGGGATTGGTATTGATTGAAACGCCCGCCTCTGGCGATGATTTGGAAGCCCTCCATAATTCTCTGCCCGAGAATGATCTGGGAGGGTTTTTCATGCGCCAGTCTGTATCCGATTCGGACGATTCCCGGAACGCCGGATTTAAAACGATAGTCAATGCATTTCTGTTTCAGCCAGGATTTCCGTTTGCGTCGGTATTGACTGGGGAGAAGATCAATCGAATCTTCCGTAAGCACCGCGGGCTTTTCGGCGAGAATGGTGTTTATAGCACCGCGATTGTGTTGTGGGCGTTTCTCGGGCAGGTGCTGCGAGATCGCGAGGAAGCCTCCTGCCAGTTTGCAGTCGCCAGCATCATCAGCTTCGCCCGCAGGTCGGGAAAGATGTCCCCACGGAAGACACCGGTGACTATTGTCGAGCTCGGGCCAAACTTTCTGAACCGGCGATCCGTGAACTCTCCAGCAGCGAGATCGCCAGCGATGCCGGACACATGGCAGACGAATCATGGCTGTGGAAAGCACGTCATGCGAAACTCGTCGATGGATTCGCGTTCACAATGCCTGACACGGCGAAGAACCAGGCTGAGTTTCCTCACCCGCGAACTCAGAAGAAGGGCGTCGGGCTGCCGATCGCTCGCTGCGTCTCGATTCTGTTCACGACAGTGCCATTCGTGGCTGCCTTCTTTTCGGAATTCACTTCCACGGCGATCAGGTTGCGGCCCTGTCGCAACAGAGACTTCACTTCAAAACTTACAGCCACGAAAGATTCATCGGACTTCCTGAATGCCCCATTTTTCAGGACACGCTGCTCGTTGACATACAGAGAACAGTGCCCATCAGCCACCACGGTGAGCTCCGCGGTATCTGAATCGGCGACTGCGGGATCCACAGCCCAGCGAAACCAGCCGCTGGCTGATCCTTCCGGCACTTCGGCGCGAAGGAACGGTATCGCCGCGGCGTCCTGCGCGTAGACCACAGACGCATTCATCAATAGTCCCGCGGAGCACGCGACCAGAAAAATCAGGCCGCGAAGAATTGCATCGCGGCAACACGAGGATAAAACAGCAACCATGAATGGAACCTCAGGGATAACGGGGGTGAGACAATCCAGACGGGCAGAGCAATCGGCAGATAAACGAGATCAGCCTATGCATGTTTGCGGACCATAGGGAAAACCATCCCGTTCGGCTACTTATTCGCGACCTTTCCTGACCGGCGATTACCAGCCCCACACGCTGCCGTTTCCAACTCAAATCTGAAATCTCAAATTCTGGATTTCAAATTTCAAATTTACTCCCGAATCCTTCGGTTTACATAAGGCGAACAATGCCCCCAACCGGTTAATTTGGCGTCCAAAACAGGCGTGGCTGGATTTTCGCAGATCCGCTATCCTTTGCTGTCAATTTCCAGTCCCAGGCTCCGCTGCGTGCGGAGTTTCACCCTGATCTGCAACGCTTTGTGAAACTCATGGAAGAAATTCAAATGATGCCTCTGGCGGGATGCCATGAGCCAGTGAGTTCGCTCAGTCATCTTCTGGGCGCTTTTTACTTTGCATGGCTCGCTACCCAACTGATTCGGCGTGGGCGAGGCGACTGGGCCAGAACGTCCAGCCTTACGATTATGGCATCGTGCTCCGTGCTGTTGCTGTTTCTCAGCAGCTCCTACCACTATTTCTTCCCGGGGCCGATGCGGGAGTTCATGGTCCGAGCCGACATTTCGGCGATTTTTCTGGTCATCGCCGGCAGCATGACGCCGGTGCATGCCATCCTGTTCAGCGGACGAGCTCGCTGGTTGCCGCTTCTGCTCATCTGGACAGCGGCGTTCGTCGGGATCATTCTGCGAATGATATTCTATGAAGCGATGAGCGGCAGAGTTGGTGTCACCGTCTTCCTGCTCTTCGGATGGGCTGGCACAATCACTTTTTTTGTGCTGTGGCGACGATTTGGCTGGACGTTTGTTAAGCCGGCTCTCCTGTCCGGGCTCTGCTATACCATGGGAGCCGTCTCACTGCTCCTCCATCGCCCCATCCTGATTGAAGGTGTCATCGGCCCTCATGAATTGTGGCATATTTCCGTTTTGTTCGGTCTGGGTCTGCACTGGTATTTTGTGTTCCAGTTCGCTGCGGGGTACGAACCGGCCTCTGTGCGTTACGAACCGGCGCCTACTGAATACGAAGAATCACAGGGTCTTGCCAACTGCTGAGACTGGTGCCCTGTCGACCTCTCATTTCAAGCTCTGACAGACCACTAGCGAGGTTGTTCTGTCGGTCGACTTCCGATTTCAAGCAGGCGCCCTAAAATCCGTGATCGGCGTATTCCTGTGGATGACGCTGCGCAGGTTCTGCAGTTTCAAAACCCACTTTACTGATATTCACTGAAGAGACGGTTCATGTCCGAAAAACGATTGTCGCACCTTGTCTTCTTTACCCTGAAGGATTCTTCTCCAGCTGCGATTCAGACGCTGCTGGATGCGTGTCAGAAGTATCTTAAGAATCATCCCGGCGTGGTTTACTTTGGAGCCGGCACGCTGGCCAAAGAGTATGCTCGTCCTGTCAACGATCATGACTTCCATGTTTGCCTCAATGTTGTGTTTGATTCTCGCGCTTCACATGACATTTATCAGACCGCGCCGGACCATCTGAAGTTTATCGCCGACCATAAAGAGAGCTGGGCCAAAGTCCGCGTGTTTGATGCCGACGTGATATAGTCTCACGTCGTGTCGCAAACGTCTCCTGACCGCGCGGAAAGTCGTTCATGAGCCATGCAGCAACACAGGACTCGCGGATTCCTGCACAATCCGAATGGCTGACAGCCGTTTTGATCGGTTGCTGCCTTGCGGCTTTCGTGTGGCAGGGAATTCTGCTGGGCGGCGGACTTGTTGGCGGTGACGTTTATCCCTATTTGTTTCCTCAAAAGCAGATCGTCGCCGAATCGTTCGCTCGCGGTGAGCTTCCCTTGTGGCACGATCGGACGTCGCTCGGTTATCCGCTGCATGCGGAAAGCCAGGCTGGCGTCTTTTATCCCACGAACCAGATTCTTTACCGACTGCTGGATGTTCATTCGGCCTATCATGTCAGCCTGTTGCTGCATTACGCCGCTGCTTATGTGTTTGCCTGGCGGTTTGCGCGAACGCAGTGGCTGAGTCCCGCGTCGTCTCTGCTGGCGGCGATGATTTTCGTCTACGGCTGGTTTCCGGTTCGCGTGTCGCTCGAATGGAGCATCATCGGAGGCGTGTGGCTGCCACTCTGTCTGTGGATGGTCGAACGACTACTTCAGACGCCGACGGTTGTTCGGTTCACGGGCCTCGCAGTCTGTCTGGCGATCCACTTGCTGTCCGGGCATTTTGCACTCGCGTTTATTACTCAGCTCACCTGTCTCGCTTACGCGTTTCTGCGGCATTCGGAAATCTCACGCTGGCGAGCTGCCTCGTTAGTCGGTCTGGCAATTGCCGGAAGTACGCTGCTGGCGGCCGTGCAGTTACTGCCAACGCTCGAGCTGCGTCATGTCAGTCAGCGGGACGGCACTCATGCGATTTTCAATCCAGCGGACGGACACATGCCGCCCATGTATCTGACTCAGCTGATCGCGTCCTGGTGGTACTGGCACACGCCGGAAGTCGCCGCGTCCCGCGAAAGTTTGCGGTATCCGTTCCTGCTGAGCAACGGGGATACGAATCCCGTGGAGGCGCATCTGTATCTAGGCCTGATTCCGCTGATGCTGCTTCTTTCGCTGTTCAGCCGCAACCTTCGCCATCAGATTCGCCGATCGAACTGGAGGATGTGGCTGGGGCTGTCCGTGGCAAGCATCATTTATGCATTCGGATGGCTGATCCCATTGACTCGCCACCTGCCGGGCTTTGGATATTTTATTGGCCCCGGGCGTTATACGATCATCACAACGCTGGGGCTGGCCGTGGTCGCAGGGCTCGTGCTGGATGCTTATCTGCGTCATCGTCGGCCGATTTTCCGTTCCATTGCGACGCTGCTGATTGCCGCGATCACTCTGGCAGATGTGCTGGCGTCGGCCCAGTTCCCCGTCGCGGACGCCGTTGTTGTGTCTTCGCCACCACTGGCTGGATTGTCTGAGAGCTGGCTGGCCAGAACTCTTCAGGAAGAAGACAAAAAGTCGCCGGTGAGACTGCTGGCGCCCGGGCCGAATGTTGCCAATCTGCTGGGAGTCAGCAGCGTGCCGCATTACCTGGGGCTTGGACCAGCGGAATACTTTTCTGAGGCCGCGACCGTGGAGACGCAGCCTGCAGCACCCGATCAGGCGTTTCCGTCAGCCGAACAGATGCCGCGTTTGAAGGGTTTGGCGGTGACTCATATTCTGACGACGGAATCTGTGGCGACGCTGTCCGAAGAGTGCGAACTTGTGGGCTCGGGGCCCGATGCATTCCTGAATCGTGTTTGGGGCCGAGGCTCCGATGCCTGTTTCCTTTATCGCCTGAAGGCACCAGTGCAGCGAGTTTCCTCGCTCCCGTCGACCGCGCTGAAGAGTCTGGTGTTCGATGACCGTCGGCTGTGCGATGTTCAGTTTCAGATTGAGCTACTTGAAGCGGCTGAAGTACAGTTCATGGATCTGATGTACCCGGGCTGGGAAGTACTAGTCGATGGACAGGAGCAGGTTCCGAAAACTGTTTCCGGGTTCGGGCGCTCGGTAAAACTGTCCGCCGGCCCGCATCGAGTTCGCTGGGTATATCGACCGAAGTCGTTTTTCTACGGTGCGACGGTGAGTGTCATGACGCTGGTCGGGATGTGCGTCGTTTGCGTGATATGGCGAAGGTAGCGCAGTCCGGTCATTCCCTGACTGAAACTCGTGCGTGTCCACGTGTCGCTTTAAAGTATCAACGTGAGCCCCTGGTGAGCTGTACGAGAAGACCGCGACAGATCACGCATCAGATCACAGTCAACGAACAGCTGCGACATCCGTTGGGGTTTCATCGCAGCATCGTCGACATGCTGGAAAAATCTGAGCGCGCTCAATCACAGCTTAAGAAGATTCGGCCACAATTGTACCTGACGGCCGTTGTAAATGAACGCCACCGCCGTTGCGAACGAATCGAACCACACCCACAAGCAGCGTGATCACCGTCAGTGGAACGACAAATCCCAACATGACGATCCCGAATGTGCGTGCCATTGAAGGCATCGTCAAGGCCATAACAATCGACGCGGTGTAGGCAAAGTAGTACCCCAGAAACAACGCGCCTTCCCAGCGAGCGATCAGGTGCCCGGTAAAGAACACGGGCAGACAAGCGACTCCAGCGGCGATCATGATAGGAATATCGAACTGCAGAGCGGACTGTGACACGGTGACTCCCGCCGTGGAGAAGAGGCTCGAAATTCCCAGGACTCCCAGAATATTGAAGATACAGCTTCCTACAACATTTCCCACGGCAATATCACGTTCTCCCCGAATCGCGGCCATGATCGACGTGGCGACTTCAGGCAAAGATGTTCCGGCAGCCACGATCGTCAAACCAATGATCAACTCTGAAACACCCATCAGCCGCGCAATCACGACGGCCGAATCGACAAACCAGCGTGAACCAAGAACAAGCAAGCCCAGTCCCAGCAGCAGCAGGATGATATTAAGGGGATGATTCCGGGCTTCGGGCTCGTTTTCCGCAACTCCAAATTCCGCCTGGTACTCAGCCTTAATCGCCGCTTGCTCTTTGCGACTTTTTAAGATGGCCCAGCTTGTGTACGCAATCAATCCAGTCGCAAGCAAAAGTCCGTCGAACCGACTGATCTGTCCGTCCATTGCCATCCACAGAAAAATCAGCGATAGCCCTACCAGCAGTGGGACGTCGAAGCGAATCAACTGTTGCGAGACTCGCAAGGGGACGATCGCAGCGGAAATACCAAGGATAAGCAGCACGTTCAGGATGTTGCTGCCGACCACGTTCCCGACCGCAACGTCATATTGCCCGGCGATTGTCGACTGGACGCTGACCACAAGCTCCGGAGCGCCGGTCCCGTAGGCAACCACAGTCAGACCGATCACCAGCGGTGAGATTCCAACCGCAATCGCCAGCCGGGACGCGCTACTCACCAATAATTCTGCTCCAACGGTCAACACAACAAGACCGAGGATCATCATTAAAATGACCACAGAATTCTTCCTTTAGTAACTCGTAAGCAGGCGGACATGCGGGTGAGATCTGAAATTTCTCTTGCATGGCCAGCGCTCGATTCCACTCCACGTCATGATAAATGGCGTGCAGACTGAGCGCGTTCATGTGCATGATCACCGGCATGTGCCCAGGTTCAGTAATCATGCCACAGCCACGAACCCCTATCTTTATACCGCCATCAACAACTGCAACTGAAGACTACTGGCCAGACATTGAGGTGCCCTGTGATTCCTTCAGCCGTTCCAGTCTTCGCGCAACCGCAACAGACACGCGATCCATGGCATCAGCCACGACAGTTTCCAGCGAAGCTCCCCGGCCCTCCACATGAATCTCGCCCTTGCCGTTCAACTGAACCTTGACTCGACACTGGATATCCTCGCCGCCTCTCGGCCCGTTGATATCGCTGAGCAACACATCGATAGAACGGGTCTGCGTCTCAAATCGGTCAAACGCAAACTGAACGGTGCGTTCCAGCAGGTCGCGCTGCAAGTCTGTTATGTTCACGTTTCGGTCCACGATTCTGATTTCCATGAGGAGTCTCCTGGCTTCGTAAAGTTTCAGTTCATTCTCGATCTCGTCGGCAAGATTGTACGCCCACCTCAAGAATTGAATAATTCAAAATGACGGCACAAACTATTCATTTAATTGATGTGTTGTTCAGGGGCCAGAAAATCGTTGAGTTCAAACATCGACCGGATTCGACAGCGGCAGAATCCGCTCATGCCTCTTTCAGGAAGCCTCCTCGCTACCGTGTTACACATTCGCCGTGTGCAGAGGCAGTATGAACCCACGAGGTAAACTCGGGGACGTTTGAGGCGGTAACATGCGCGGCGTGTTTCCGTCTGACGGATGTGCATGGCGGAGTTGTGCGGCAAGTGCTTTCCTAGTCGTGTGGCCATTGTCGTTGTTTGCTCCGCAAACCGTTTTGTTCGCGGAAAGGCTGTGATTTCTTGACCGTCACGCTGTTGATCGCGAAAAGAGTCCCCCTAAAAGCTCGAAGCGCCAGCGAGTGGACTGCCATCGCCCCACTCGCTGGCGCTTCGAGCTTGTATAAACACAATGCCTTGGAGCGAACAATGGCTATGCCATCACACTTCCTTACTCGCTGCCGCGGATCAGATTATGGCGGTTATCGCGATTGTTGCGGTTAGATGTCCGGGGTCCCCGTGTTGTGTCAAAATTACAATCGTGTGGTGCACACTCACCGACCTGCGGGCAAAACGCAACCTAATGTTCAGCGATCCCCTCTCTCGCTTCGAACAGTAAGTCGCCATGGAATGGTGACGCAGCTCAGATGCCCCGCATCTGAATCCTGACTGGCTCGGCAGCAAACTGAACTCCGAATTTTCTTACTCAGCTCTGCAGATGCACGCGCATCCCGGAGACTGCCGCACACATCGTGAGGGGATCGTATATGGCTCGTAATACTTCGGGCTCATTGTTGGTTGTGGATGATGATCGCTATATTCAGGCGGCTATGGCCGACTACCTGCGAAGTCTCGGTCATCGCACAGAAACGGCTTCCACATGCGGTGAAGCCATTGAACGCATGGAAGAATTTCCGTTCGAAGTCGTTGTCTGCGACGTTAATCTGCCCGACAAGGACGGATTCTCTCTGTTGCAGTGGGCTCGGGAAAACTCCCCGGAAACCTCCATCATTCTGCTCACCGGATTCGGCACCATCGAAAGCGCTGTCGAAGCCATTCGCATGGGCGCCTTCGACTATCTGACTAAGCCTGTCATTGATGAAGAACTGCGGTTCTCCATCGAACGAGCCATCGGTCAGCGATCCATCATCGACGAAAATAAGAAGCTGAAAGCTCAGCTGACTCAGCGTTACGGTCTCTCCAGCATCGTCGGCAAAGACTACAAGATGCTGCGGATGTTCGAGCTGATCGAAAGCGTCGCGGACACTCGCACGACGGTTCTGATTCTCGGTGAGAGCGGTACCGGCAAGACGATGACCGCTCGCTCGATTCATCAGTTGAGCAATCGAAGAGACAAGCCGTTTGTGGAAGTGGCCTGCGGAGCTCTTCCGGAAACTCTGCTGGAAAGCGAACTGTTCGGTCACGTCTCCGGTGCGTTCACGGGCGCATCGCACGACAAGATCGGCAAGTTCCTGCAGGCCGACGGTGGCACGCTGTTTCTGGACGAAGTTGCCACGGCCTCGCCAGCACTTCAGGTGAAACTGCTGCGGGTTCTCCAGGATCGTGAATTCGAACCGGTCGGCGGCAACGTCACTCATAAAGTGGACGTGCGACTGGTTCTGGCGACCAATGAAAATCTGGAAGAGTGCGTGAAGAAGGGCACCTTCCGTGAAGACCTTTATTACCGCATTAATGTGATCACGATGACTCAGCCGCCGCTGCGGGATCGAATCGGCGATATCCCTTTGCTGTCCGATCACTATCTGCAGATGTTCAATGAGCAGACCGGGCGCAAGCTGACGGGCATTGATGAAATGGCCATGCAGGCCATGCAGCATTATCACTGGCCGGGCAACGTTCGTGAGCTGGTGAATGTAATTGAACGAGCCGTTGTGTTGTCTCGCGACACAAAGATTACTCCAGCCGATTTGCCGGAGAAGCTGTTCGCGAATCACGAACACCGCGCCAACATCGAAGCGCATCTGGGCGGAGCCTCATTGAAGGCCGCTCTGACAGAACCAGAACGCCATCTGATTATTCAGGCTCTGGAAACCAGCGGCTGGAACCGTCAGAAGACGGCCAAGGTTCTGGGCATTAATCGCACGACGTTGTACAAGAAAATGAAACGCTATGAGATCGATTTTGAATCGGTCTACAAGCATGTGTAAATCCGAAACCAGCGGATCAGCTCACCGCGATCCGTAAACTTCCGCAAGTCTGCCCGCCGAAAAGCCTCCGACACGTGTTCTGCGTCTCGGGGGCTTTTTTCGTTGATGGATCAGGGTTTTGAGATCGCCCACGCGCCCGCCCCGTGCCAGCCTGCGCGACACCGCTCACGTTTAACCCGATTCGAAGAGGAGGCGCCTTGAAGTACCGCCTCCTCTTCGAGTCGGGTTAAACGTTTGATCGACGCTCCGTAAGTGTTCGGACATCGCAAAAAAATGCCGTTCTCCGTTGACGCAGCGAGACCTTATTACTTCTGTAATAGGTAACTAGTACAGGAGTCGCGTCGATGATTTGCCAGATTGATACCAACAACGGCATCCCAATTTACGAACAGATCAGTCGCCAAGTGAAATTTGCGATCGCAAATGGTTCACTGGTGGTCGGTGAGCACGTGCCGTCTGTTCGCGAAATGGCGACTCAGGCCGCGGTGAATGTTAACACCGTGGCTCGGGCGTATCGCGACCTCCAGTCCGACGGTGTCTTGGTTTCGATTCGCGGAACCGGTTTGGCCGTGGCTCCGGATGCTCCTGAAAAATGTCGACCGGGTCGCCTTGAAATGATCGGGGAAAGGCTCCGGTACATCCTGAAGGAAGCGATTCACAATGGCGTCTCGCTGGATGAGGTGCAGAACCTGGTGAACAGCGAATGGAGCCTGCTTCAGCAGGAGCCGCCTCCGTAATTCCACTTTACGCAGCGTCGACTCCTGACCCAGCAGAGCTTCGATTCTCGGATGAGTCTCCTTCCTCCATCTTCAATAAGGCAGTTCCATGCATCCTGTCATTCGCCTTTCCGGTGTCTCAAAAAGGTTCGGTGCTGTTCAGGCACTCGATAATGTATCCCTGGATATTCAGCCGGGTACGGTGTGTGCCGTGCTTGGTGCCAACGGGGCGGGTAAGAGTACCGCTATTCGATTGCTGCTGGGTTTCGATTCACCGAACAGTGGTAAGATCGAAGTGCTGGGGATGAATCCTCGAACTCACGCGATGGAAATTCGTACGCGATGCGGCTACGTATCCGACGCACCGCCGCTTTATGAATGGATGACGGTTGAGGAAATCGGCTGGTTCGCCGCGGGGTTTTATCCAACCGGGTATCAGGCCGAGTACGAGCCCATCAACCTCAGTTGCTGATCATGGACGAACCAACTTCCGGCCTGGATCCGCTGGTGCGGCGTGAGTTTCTGGAAAGCATGATTGACGTGGCGGCCCAGGGTCGTTCAGTTCTGTTGTCCAGCCATCAGATCGGTGAAGTCGAACGCGTGGCCGATGATGTGATCGTGCTCATAAATGGCAAAGTGGTGGCTCATGAACGCCTGGAAGATCTGAAGAACTCCGTCACCGAGGTGATTGTCAGCATGCCATCAACCACGGCGGCGCCGCTGCAGATGCCGGGAAAATTTCTGGCGATGGTCCCGTTCGGGCATGAGCATCTGTGGCTGGTACGGGATCTCCAAATCTTGTGATGTACTTCTTGTTGCTGGATCCCGTGGACTCTCAACTGCGGGCTGCGGCGGTAAAGGTCACAACCATTTCCGAGTTCCTGCGATCTGCAGTCCCCGACGGTGATGCCGCCAGGAACGAGCACTGAAAATCGTCGTTACCCTTGATTGCAAAGGTCAAACGTCGGCCGTTGTTGGGGGCTATGGAAAAGTTGAGATTGTAAATTTCAAATGTGCACACCACCGCGATTAGGAACAGTACCGAATTAACATCCCGATTTACCGTGACTTGAAATCCCAACCCGAAACGTCAGTGAGGGATTTTGCACAAGGACTTCGATCCCTCGCTGACGCTTCGGGTTGGGATAAACGGACCTTATTTCACCACCGCACTAACCGATGACTTTGTGAATTCGGTCCAGGGCTTCTTCCACATTCTGGCGGCTGTTGAACGCACTCAGACGGAAGTAGCCTTCGCCAGCAGCGCCGAAACCACTGCCCGGTGTTCCGACAACATGCGCCTTGCTCAGCAGCAGGTCGAAGAATTCCCAGCTGCCAAGATTGTTCGGCGTCTTGATCCAGACGTACGGGGCGTTCACGCCACCGAAGACTCGTATGCCGACTTTCTCAAGACCTTCACGCAGCAGCTTTGCATTGGTCATGTAGAACTCAATCAGGCCTCGCATTTCGGCTTTGCCTTCGTCCGTATAAGCAGCAGCCGCCCCTTTTTGAACGATGTAGGATGCCCCGTTGAACTTGGTCGACTGGCGGCGATTCCATAACTGATGGATCGAAACCTTTTCGCCGGTGGGTGTCGTTCCCATCAGCTGCTTTGGCACAACCGTCAGAGCACACCGGACGCCGGTGAAGCCGATGCTCTTGCTGAAGCTGCGGAACTCAATCGCGACGTCCTTGGCACCTTCGATTTCAAAAATGCTGTGAGGAATCGAAGGGTCCGAAATGAACGCTTCGTAGGCCGCATCAAACAAAATCAGTGAGTTATTCGCCTTTGCATAGTCGACCCACTTCTTCAACGTTTCGCGAGTCGCCACAGTGCCGGTCGGATTATTTGGGTAGCACAAGTAAATGATGTCGACAGGAACTGATGGCAGTTCGGGGACAAAGTTGTTCGCTTCATTGCCCGGCAGATACACAAGCCCACCGTAGCGACCACTTTCATCCGCCGGCCCTGTGTGGCCCGCCATGACATTCGTGTCGACGTAAACCGGATAGACGGGATCTGAAATTGCAATCCTGTTTCCATCGCCGAGGATGTCCAGAATATTCCCAGAGTCGCACTTGGATCCGTCGGAGATGAAAATTTCATCCGCGGAAATATCGACGCCGCGCGACTGGAAATCATGCTGAGCAATCGGCTCACGCAAAAACGCATAACCCTGTTCCGGCCCGTAACCTTTGAACGACTCGCGGCGCGCCATATCGTCAACGGCCTCATGCATCGCCTTGGTGATAGCAGAAGGCAGTGGCTCGGTTACGTCGCCGATGCCCAGACGAATGATCTTTGCATCGGGATTGGCCTGCGAGAACGCTGTGACGCGGCGACCAATTTCTGGAAAAAGGTAACCGGCCTTCAGTTTGAGATAGTTATCATTAATGTGAACCATGAACCTGGGCACCCAATTTTTCAGACAAGTCGAGCAGACAGAAAACTACGGAATTTCGCGGAGTTGTGACAGGTCGCCGCACCAATTTCAATGGTTCGGCCCGGGCGGACAGTATTCCTTCACCCACGCGAAAATCTCATTATGCCAAAACCGACTGTTGGCCGGTTTTGTTACCCAGTGACCTTCATCCGGAAAGTTGATGAACTTGCTGGGGATTCCCTGACGCTGCAAGGCCGTGAAGACCTGCTGGCCCTCACTGATGGGGACTCGAAAATCCAGATCGTTGTGAATGATCAGCATGGGCGTTTTGAAATTCGCCGCCAGTCGATGCGGTGAATGTTTCTCGTATGAGTCCCGATTCGGTCCCCACGGTGGGCCGCCATGTTCATATTCGTCGAACCACAGTTCCTCGGTCGTCGTGTACATGCTGTCAAAGTTGTACACGCCGCAGTGATTGACCAGCGTCGTGAATTTGTCCGTCTTGCCCTCAAACCAGTTCATCATGTAACCGCCAAAGGAAGCTCCCGCGGCAAACATGCGATCGGTGTCAATGAAAGTCTGTTGCTCCATATGAGCCAGACCGGCCATCAGATCGACGTAACAGCGACCACCCCAGTCACCACTGATTTGGTCGGTATATTTTTGTCCAAAGCCTGTGCTGCCGCGCGGATTCGGCGCGGCCACCACATAGCCCTGAGCGGCCCAGATTTGCGGATTCCAGCGGAAACTCCAGCTGTCCGCCCAGGCACCCTGCGGACCTCCGTGGACAAGAAATGCGAGCGGCCATTTTTGCGACTTATCAAAGTCAGGCGGCGTCAAAATCCACATCTGCATCGGATCATTGTCAGCCCCGGGAACCGTCACGGAAGATGGTTCTGCGAATTCAATTTCCGCCAGCAGACGATCATTCATGTGCGACAGATTCAGGCCCGGCGCTTTGGTTCTCAGAAACTGCTCATTTAGCTGCACCGCAAAGACCTCAGCCGGATGAGTCAAACGGCTGTTGTTGCAAACCAACACACGGCCATCGGGCGAGATGCTGAGGTTCATGGACGTCCCAACAGACTGAGCCCGTTCGGCCACGTTCGGCTTGCTGACAGAGATCGCGTAGATCGGCTTTGAGCCATTCGATTCTGCCACGGTAATAATCTGATCGTTGTTGCGCCAGACGATTTCGTCGAACGACAGATCAATATCCGGTGTCAGCGAGCGTGGTTCACTGGCAAACGATCCGTCGAGGTTGCAGTCGACAATATTGATTTCCCATTTGTCGGCTTCATAACCCGGCTTTCGCTGAGCCCGAAAGGCGAGCTTTGTTCCGTCGGGCGAAAACATCGGATGTCCATCCGCAGCAGGATTGGAAGCCGTCAGAGTTTCCCACTGCACTGATCCCCCGCCGATGGAGACTCGGCAAAGATCGTGATTCGTGCTCCACGATTCGTCGGTCGCCGGAACTGCGGTGAAGACCAGATGCGTGCTGTCGGGTGAAAAACAAAAATCCTGCGTTGAGGAGAATGTCGATGATGTTGGATACCCATCGCGGTCCCCAGGAGTCACATCCCGAGGATCACCGGCCACGATCACGCCAGGAACGTCCTCCGTCAGATCGATCACAAACAAATGCTGACGTTTGTCTTCGACGTAGCTGTCCCAGTGACGATAAAACAATCGTTTGAACACGCGAGCCTTCACGGGCGACGCCGCGATAGCTTCCATTTTTTCCTTGTTCGCCTTATCGCTTTCCGCAAACGGTTTTTCGGAGAACTCTGGATAGACAGCCGAAACAAAAGCAATGTGCCGCCCATCAGGCGACCATGTGGCATTTGAAGCGTCGGTGCTGATTTTTGTCAGCTGCTTTGCCTCGCCGCCGTAGGGATTGATCACCCACAACTGACTGGCTCCCGAACGAGTCGACTCGAACACAATCCAGCGTCCATCCGGTGACCATTTTGGATTGTTATCTTTCGCAGTGGAATTGGTCAGCTGGCGCGCGGGTGCGGATCCGTCCGTGGGGACAAGCCAGAGTCGCGACACAGATTTATTGGTGTGCGAATCGGTAATTTCTGTGGAGGCAAAGACCGCCCACGCTCCGTCAGGGCTGACGCTCGGCGCAGTCACTCGTTGAAATGCGAACAAATCTTCGACTGAGAACGGGCGTTTAGTCATAGTGGGTAGGGTCAGATTTCCATCCTGAGCAAATGCGAGCTGGGGACTGAGGAAAATTAGTGCTGCGGAAAGCCACAATATCGATTTCATTGCACATTCCTGCGAAAGAACGTTGGCACATATCCTATGCGTTACCGGTCGAATCCCGTGAGGCGGACGTCGTTAAGGATTTTCGTGGCCGGATTCGTGAGAATTCGGGGATTCGCCATGAAAAGGTTCCGAAGTCTCACGACTTCGGCTACGAAACGCCTCTTTTTTATACAAGCTCGAAGCGCCAGCGAGTGTACTGGCGGGAACACAACCGACTCGCTGGCGCTTCGAGCTTGTAATAGAAACGGACGAACGTTCGTCGAACTCGGTGATTCAAGCCTCGATCAGACCTTCACGAATCGCCCAGCGGCAGAGGTCGACTCGATCCGTGGCGCCGACCGCTCGCATGATGCGATACTTGTGGCTCTCGACAGCTTTTTCGGAAATCGCCAGAGCCGTCGCAACCTCAGACACGCGTCGCCCTTCTGCAATTTTCAGCAGCACGTCCCACTGTCGATCTGTCAGCTTCTGCATCTGACTGCTGGCCGAACAAAGGAAATGACCATCTCGCGTCACCTGCACTCGGGAAGCCAGTTGTTCGGACAACACCGTCTGACCTCCGGCAATCTGAGACAACTGTTCGCTGATCTTTTTCATGGCATCTTCCCGGGAGAGGATACCAGTGACACGGTTATTGACGACTAGATCCAGTTGACGATCTGTCAGTCCGTCAGCAAAAACAGCGACTCGAGTTTCTCCGAGGCGGACGGCCAGTTCTGAAAACACGTCCCGCAGAGCTTTCACGATCAGCTTTTCGCAAACAAGCACCGTCTGCGGACGCTGACTGCGAATGGTTTGAATCAACTCCGCAGCCGTGGAGACGGCCGTCACGTTTCGAAAACCGCCGTAAGCCTTAAGGCACCATGCGATGGACTCAGCGTTGACGCGATTGGCGTCCGCGATCACAGCATCGCCGGGCTGTAAGGAGGAAAGGTCCATCGAAGCAACGTTACGATCAGGCTGAGCGTGCATGGAATTCCTCACTGACTTCCTTGTCACGGTGACGGAGGCCACCGAACTCTTGTCTGCTTCGCGAGAACCAGGTGAAAGCGCTCTCCATCGGAGGATTCGCTCTCATCAGTGAGGCGTCCCTCACTGTCTTCGCTCCCGCATCCATGCGGGACAGCAGTTGACGGAAGGGCTTCTAATCCAACGCCGAATGTTTTCGAGATAGGGAATCCCCGCGTAGGGTATACCCTCATTGTCGCACCGTGGATTCATTCGATCTCAGGACACTGCTTTCTGTCGCAGGGAAAATCACGCCCGCGATGAGCTGCCGTTGCTTGTGTTTGACACACGGCTTTTCTTCACCTCAGGCCTGTTGTCTCGGTGAGGTATGATGTTACGACCGCGATGGCACAGCCACGAAATGTTCAGCTCGCAGAACGGATTCACCTTGGTGCCGATAGGCGGTTAGCAGCCCGTTCTTTGCAACGCTGTAATCAACGCACGCAATATTCGATGACAGCGGCGCGGGATTGCGACCGTGGAGCCAATAGTGACCGACAAACACCGGAGGATTCGTTGCTGCGTACGGAGCCGATCTGACCGTGGCAGGAACTCCGACGCCGGCGAGCTCCGCATTCTGTAGCTCCGGAATCGAATACGAGGCGAAGGTGTGATCGCCCGGATGTTCAAACCAGCGAATTCGAGTCGCCGGTCGCTTGTTGCCTTCCTTGTCGATCATGAAGCAGCCATTCGGCAGCCGCATTTCCGGACCTTTCATCACACGCTCAATCGAATCGAACAGGGGACTGCCCACTTGCGTCGCGTGGTACAAAAATTCGGCCGTCATCGGGCCATGTACGCGCAATCCTTCGTCCACGACTTTCAGATCAGCCGGGTCCCAGCAGGCATGTACGACTCTCAGGTCGCCCAGATCAAGGCTGACCGGAAGTTGGCGAAACCATTCCAGGGAGTTGGCCATTTCCTGCGGATCCAGTTGCGTCATTGTTGCGCGGTGCTGGTGCAGATTCTTTTCTGTTCGCGGGCGCAGAAAAACGTCCGGCTTTGTAGGATGCGGGGTATGCAGTGCGAGCGCATTCAGTTCGTGATTGCCCATCACAGCGCGAGCACTTCCGGCTTCGCACATGCTGCGCGCAATTCGGATCGTGTCTCGAATTTGTGGCCCGCGGTCGACAAAGTCGCCACAGAAAATCACCTGCCGACTGGAGTGCTGAAATACCCCGGATTTTTCGTCATACCCCAATTTGTGCAGCAGCTCCACCAGCTCGTCCGCATGGCCGTGAATGTCTCCGATGATGTCATACATGAGCAAATAGTCGCTGGTATTGGTTGGGGAGCTGGCTGTTTTCAAATCGGCCGTGCGAACCGACCACAGCCAATGACGGTCTGTTGATTGAATGGGCTTTCACAACTCGAAACGTCAGTGAGGGATCGAGTTTTGGCGTTTCGGCCCCGTTCTAACAAATCCCTCGCTGACGCGTCGGGTTACGATGAAATCAAACAAATCCCTCGCTGACGCATCGCGTTACGGTGAAAGCAACTGACCACTAACGGCAGCGAGTGGCATTTTCCAAATATAGTCCACGGACGGTAGTCAAAGGCGCAATTCGTCGCCGTTTCACCACGGAAATCCTGGCAGCTGGAATCGGACCGCCCGGGTCTGTGCCACACAACAGATTCAATCTGCCGTAATTCAGCCATAAAAATCAACTTGGGCGTCGGTAACGCTGACGATTCCTTTGTGCGGGCAGTAAATTGTCGTTTTTAATTCCCCAGTTCTCTGCCTGAGACATTCGCCCTTTCCAGATCGAAAATCAGGCAGTATCTTCAGGAAAGCCTGGCATGAAGGATCACGTCCTGCGGATCATCGTTCTCACCGGCAGTGATCGATCTGACATTTTGTCTGCGTGGACGGACCTCCGGGCGTATCTCGACGGTGTTCGCGATGTTGTTGTCGTGGGAGTGTTCTCCAGCGATCAACCGATCCCGGAAGATCTCGACGCTGACATGGTCGTCGTCCTTGGCGGTGACGGAAGCATCCTGCGCGGGTGCCGTCAGCTTGGGCAACGACAGCTTCCGATCATCGGTGTGAATCTTGGCCGCCTTGGATTTCTGACAGATCTCAGTCCGGCAGAATTTCGAAAAGGTCTGCCCGCATTGAAGCGTGGTCAGTACACTACCGTCGAGCATCTGATGTATCGATGCACTCATCATCAGGCCGATGGCTCGGTGGTCACAGATCTCGGCCTGAACGAAGTCACGGTGACATCCGCGGGGGCTTTGAAGATGCTGGACATCAGCCTGCGAATCGATGATGAAGACGTGACGACGTTCAGCTGCGACGGTTTGATCATCAGCACGCCTGTTGGTTCGACGGCTCACAATCTTTCCGCTGGCGGTCCGATTTTGAGACAGGAATTGAAGGTCTTCGTGATCACTCCGATCTGCCCGCACACGCTGACCGTGCGCCCGATTGTCGATTCGGCCGATCGTACGTTTCGCTTGTCCGTCAAGGACGCGCCGCCGGGAGTGATGATCGTCATTGATGGTCAGATTCGCCGTCCGCTGGGAGCGAACGACTGCATAGAAATCTCACGTGCGGAACCCACATTTAAGCTCATCCGTCTGACCGGTCACAGCTACTACCGGACGCTCCACCGAAAGCTTGGCTGGCAGGGCCAACTGGATTACCGTGAAAGACGAGGCCCAATGACCAATGACCAATGACCAATCTCGCCTGACGAGTGTCTGCTGCTTACTGACGACTGCTTACTGACGACTGCTTACTGACGACTGCCTACTCCAAAAATGTCTTCCCCACGAGAAATTGAGCATTCCATTTCGCTTGCTATGCAGGCGGACCAGTTTTCACTGCGCAAACTGATGCGAACAGTTCGCGAAGCAGAAAAAGCGGGCAAACCGTTTGATCGGCTGCTGGAAAAATTGACCGTGCAACTGGAAAAATCCAGACGCCGTCGTGAAGAACGAGCGGCCTGGCAGCCACGATTGCAATGGGACGAAGAATTGCCGGTCGTCGCCCGCAAGCAGGAAGTTATCGAAACCATTCGCGACAATCAGGTGGTCGTCCTCTGTGGCGAAACAGGATCCGGCAAGTCGACCCAGCTGCCGAAGATTCTCATCGAAATGGGCCGCGGACTTGGCGGCGTCATCGGGCATACGCAGCCCAGACGAATTGCCGCCAGATCCGTTGCGGCTCGCCTTGCCGAAGAAATGAACTGCCGTCTCGGGCATGAGGTCGGGTTTCGAATACGATTCACCGACAGCAGCACTCCGAACACACGCGTTCGCCTGATGACCGACGGCATCCTGCTCGCCGAAACGCAGACGGACCGTTTTCTGGATCAGTATGACACCATCATCGTCGATGAAGCGCACGAGCGATCTCTGAACATCGATTTTCTGCTGGGCTATCTGAAACGTCTGTTACACAAGCGACGCGATCTGAAGGTCATCATCACTTCCGCCACGATCGATGCCGCGAGATTTGCCGAGCACTTTGCCGTCGATGGAAAGTCGGCTCCGGTGCTGCAGATTTCCGGACGTATGTACCCGGTAGAAATTCGCTATCGGCCATTGGACGATCCGGATGGACCGATGGGCGAAGACGATAACCGGGAACCGCGCGACTGGCTGGACGGCGTGAGCGATGCCATTCAGGAAGTCTCGCGGAACGACGATGGGCATATCCTCGTTTTTCTTCCGACAGAACGCGACATTCGTGAAGCAACGAAAAAGCTGAGCGGCCAGCGCTTCGCGCGTGACACGCCGCAGTTTGCCACCGAAATCGTACCGCTGTTTGGTCGACTGTCCATGGGCGACCAGACCAAAGTCTTTTCGCCGTGCTCGCACCGCCGCATTGTCCTGGCGACGAACGTGGCCGAATCGTCTCTGACCGTGCCCGGAATCCGCTACGTGATCGACACGGGAACGGCACGTATCAGCCGCTATTCAGCCCGCTCACGAATGCAGCGTCTGCCAATCGAGCCCGTGTCGCAGGCGTCGGCCAATCAGCGAGCCGGGCGTTGCGGTCGAATCGGGCCGGGGATCTGCATCCGGCTTTACAGCAAAGAAGACTTCGATGCTCGCGAGGCTTTCACAGCTCCGGAAATCCAGCGGACCAATCTGGCGGCCGTGATTCTGCGGACAATCAATCTGCAGCTTGGCAATATTGAAGAATTTCCGTTTCTTGATCCGCCTCGGTCCACCACCGTCCGCGAAGGTTACAAGACACTCGAAGAACTCGGCGCGATCACACCCGAGGGCGAACTTACCGAGGTCGGTCGCCGCATGGCTCGCCTGCCTGTGGATCCTCGCATCAGCCGCATGATTCTTGCCGCCGTGGATGAGCACGCTCTGCCCGAGGTTCTCGCGATTGCAGCAATGCTGGAAAGTCAGGATCCTCGCGAACGACCGGTAGAAAAACAGCAGGCGGCTGATGAGGCCCATCGCAAGTTCTACAACCGCGATTCCGATTTTTTGACCATCCTCAATTTGTGGGATGCGTGGCACGATCAGCAGAGATCACAATCGCAGGGCCAGATTCGCAAATGGTGCCAACGGAATTTTCTGTCCTACATGCGATTGCGCGAATGGGTCGACGTCCATTCGCAGCTGAAGGATCTGCTGGCAGACAGTGATGACCCTGCCATTGCAAAGGCAGCACGTCATCTGAACGAACGACAAAGCGAACGGCCAGCGGTCACTCCACCGGTCGCAGATCGAGGCACCAGCGTTAAGCCGAGTGTCAAGTCTCGACCTGAGACAGGCCCGCCCGCAGAAGGCACTCGCCACAATGACTTCGCGGCGATTCACAGAGCGCTGATGACCGGGCTGCTGGCGAATATCGGATTCCAGGCTCCGAACGGCGATTTTCTCGGCGCCGGCGGCAACCACCTTTCCATCTGGCCGGGGTCCGCACTGGCACCCAAAGGTGCGAAATGGTTCGTGGCTGGCGAGCTTGTGGAAACCAGTCGACGATTTGCCCGCACGATCGCTCGGATTCAGCCCGAATGGATTGAGCCGCTGGCCGGGCATCTGGTATCCCGCGAATACTTCGAGCCGCATTGGGACCCGGTGGCCGGTAATATCATGGTCTTTGAAAAAGTCAGTCTCTGGGGACTGCCGATCGTACCGCGTCGCAAGGTGACGTATGCCAACGTCGATCCGATCAAAGCGCGTGACATGCTGATTCAACATGGGCTTGTGGAGTTCGGATTGTTGTTTGGTGATTCCGACACCGATGGAGATCCGGGCGAGGATTATGACGACGAAGAAGAAATGTTGTCGCGCGGTGCCTCAAAAGTTCGACCGGGCCGCAGCTCCGCTTCCAATCCATCGTCCAGAAGAAAAGGCTGGGTCCACGAGTTCCCTTTTCTGAAGCACAATCATGATGTCCTGGAACAGCTGAAGGAGCTGCAGGCAAAAACACGTTCGCATCATCTGATGCCGGGTGATGAAACGCTGTTTGAATTTTACGGCTCACAGATTCCGGAAGAGTGCGCCGATCGAGATCGTCTTCGCCGCTGGTTTCAACGCACGGTGACTCGCAATGCGCGGCTGCTGCAGTTTGATATCAATCAGTTTTCCGAAGAGTCGCATCGTCTTGAGCAGGCGGCCATGTTTCCTGAATCGGCTCAATTCGGAGCCATGCATCTGCCGCTGACCTATCAGCTGGATCCCGGTCGTGATGCCGACGGCGTGACGGTGACCGTGCCTGTCGAGGGGCTCGGGCAACTCAACGAAACGCGTCTTGAGTGGCTCGTTCCGGGGCTGCTTGAACAAAAAGTGCTGGCTCTGCTTCGCTCGCTGCCCAAGCACCTGCGACGTCATTTTATCCCGGCGCCGGATACGGCAAAACTCGTCGCCAGCGATCTGGAATTTGGGCGAGGCGACTTGCTGACCGGCGTGGCCACTCGATTATCGCAGCTTGGCGGCGAACGCTTCGATTCGCGTGAGTTTGATTTGAGCACCCTCGCCGATCATCTGAAGTTCAATATTCTGGTGGTCGATGACCAGCGGAAAAAAATTATCGAAGGCCGCGATCTAAAGGATCTGCGGGCCACTTTAATTCAGCGAGCAAATTCGGTTCAGGCGTCCGCAGAAAAGAAAGCGGCCGCCGCCGGGCCATCGCCGGAAGAAGCCTTGTGGACGCGGACCGGTTTCAAGGCATGGGACTTCTTTGATATCCCGGAGCACATTGAAATCAAACGGGCCGGCATGCTGCTGCGATCGTTCCCGTCGCTCAAGGATGATGGCGATACAGTTTCGCTGATGCTGTGTCAGACTCCGGAAGATTCCAGCCGCATTCTTCGCAAGGGCCTGCAGAAGCTGATTCTGCTTTCCGAACGAAAACGAATTCTGATCCAGATTGGCAATATGCCGCAGATTGGCCAGGTCAAACTGCTCTCGTCGTCCATCAAAGGTCTGGAGCTGATGAATCATCTTTCGCTGCTGATGGTGGACCGCGCTTATCTGGCCGATCAGCCCCTGGCACGCACGAAGGTCGGCTTTGATAAAACTTTGCAGCGAGGTCGTGAACGCCTGGGTGTGATTGCGCAGGAATTCGTGCAGTTCCTTCCGCATCTGTTTCAGCAGTATCATGAGACTCGTCGAACCCTCGAGCAGACTCGCGGGCCAGGCTGGGATCATCTGCTGAATGGGATGAAGTCGCAGCTGGCTTTGCTGATTCATCCGACGTTCCTGCTGGAAACACCATGGCCATGGCTGATCCAGTTTCCTCGTTATTTTATGGGCATCCGTCTGCGACTGCAGCGACTTTCCTCGGGCGGCCTGAAGACTGAGCAGTCTCTGGAAAATGAACTGTCGCCATGGCTGGCAAGTTATGAGCAAAAGCTGAAGGATCATCAGCGACAGCACAAAATTGATCCCATGCTGACTCACTTCCGCTGGATGCTGGAAGAATTTCGGATTCAGCTGTTTGCTCAAAAGCTGGGGACCGCGATCAGTGTTTCTGCCGCAAAGCTCGAAGAACAATGGGGCCGAATTTTGTAACGCAGAATACTGCGAAGAAACAGTTGTTGTTTTCTGGCATTCATCATGCGCGGAGTTTACAACCATGTGTAACCCGCGTTCAAGACGCCAAGTGGCTGGTCTGCTACAATCATCCCGTTGAGTTCGTCGTTTAACATGGTAGTGCAAAGTCGATATGAACCCCCGCGGCGAGCTCGGGGGCGTTTTGGGTTTATGTCGTTCCGCCGCTTGGCTTCGGCATCGTGTTAGATGGATCTAAAAGAAGTAGCAGTCACACTCCGTGTGCCGTCCGCAAACTTTTGAAAATGGCTGTCTTCTGGGGGTTACGGCACATGGAATGTGCCTACTACTTTCAACTCGGCTCTCCTGAGAATTCGATTTATGACACACCGACTGTTCCTCACCATCGTTTCTATTTCGCTGTTGTCCGGCCCGACTGTGCGGGCGGCGGCTGACGAGCCCGTTCGATTTGGCCGCGATGTTTTGCCCATCCTATCAACAAATTGCTTTGCCTGTCATGGGCCGGATGAGTCCGTTCGCAAGGCTGGTCTCCGGCTTGATCTGGAGGCGGATGCGAAAGCCAGTCATGACAGCGGAGTCCCGATCGATCCTGGCAAGCCGGATCAGAGCACTCTGATGCAGCGCGTCACCAGCACTGACGCCGAACTCGTGATGCCGCCGCTCGATTCTCATAAGGAACTGAAGCCCGAACAGATTGAAACGCTTCGTCGGTGGATTGCCGAAGGTGCTGCCTGGGGACGACACTGGTCGTTCGAGCCGATTCAGCGAACTCAGGTTGCCGCGGCAAACGGCGGAAGTGCGATCGATGAGTTGGTTGCCGCTCCGCTTGCAAAAAAAGGTCTTAACCTTCGTCCGTCAGCACCGCCTCATCAGCTGGTTCGCCGCCTCTGGCTGGATCTCACCGGAGTCCCGCCGACTGTCGAAGCGGCTGACAAATTCGCCGCAGATCCCAGCGCCGCGGCTTACGAACAAATGATCGATGAGCTGCTGGCGAGCCCCCAGTTTGGCGAGCACTGGGCGCGTGTCTGGATGGATCTGGCCCGATACGCAGACACAAAAGGTTATGAAAAGGATCTCGGTCGAACCATGTGGCCCTATCGTGACTGGCTCGTGAAGGCGATCAACGATGATCGGCCGCTGGATCAGATGACGATCGAACAGCTGGCCGGTGACTTGCTGCCGGACGCTTCCACGCAGCAGATCATTGCCACTGCATTTCACCGAAATACGATGAGCAACGACGAGGGCGGGACCGACGATGAAGAGTTCCGCACGATTGCCGTGAAGGATCGAGTCGACACAACAATGCAGGTCTGGATGGGACTGACGGCGGGCTGCGCGAAATGCCATTCCCACAAGTACGACCCTGTGTCGCAGTCTGAGTATTACGGTCTGTTTGCGATCTTCAATCAGACCCAGGACGCTGATCGCTATGACGATTTTCCCGTTTTTGAAGTCCCCACCGATGGAGTGGAACAGACTCTCGCAAAACTGACACAAAAAATTGCCGACTTAAAATCTCAGGTCGCCGAAGCGGAATCCGCAGCCGCAGAGCAGGAAGACTCTCGCTGGCAATTTGGAACCGCGACAGAAGCCACATCGGCCGGCAATGCAACTCTGGCGGTTCGCGAGGATGCGTCACTGTTTGTTGAAGGAGCTTCTCCTGCGGAAGACATCTACTCCATAACGATGATACTGAAGCCAGGACGGCATACCGTGCTCCGCCTGGAAGCATTGCCGGAAAAATTTTCGGATGGGCAGGTCGGCGTGGGACGTAATCCACGTGATCCCAACTTTGTCCTGTCTGAAATTGAGGTCGAACTGGTGCAGGACGGTGCCAATACCAGGCTGATGCTGTCAAATCCCCGTGCCGATTATTCTCAGGAAGGCTGGCCTGTGGCCGCCGCTCTGGATGGAGATTTGAAGACTGGCTGGGCGATTAGTCCTCGGCAGCGCGAACGCCATGTGGCCTTGTTCACCTATGCCGAGCCCCTGCAGCTGGAAACACCGACGACTTTGAAAATCACGCTCCGGCAGCACTACGGTGACTCCCTGGTCTTGCGGCGATTTCGAATCTCGACCGTCGGCGACGATGCGGACAAAGTGGAACTGCCACAACCGTCCGCGGATGAACGCCGTCTGATCGACGAACTGGCTGCGGCCAATAAAGAACTGCAGACTTTCACGGGCAGTATTCCAAAGATCCCGGTCATGAAAGCTGTCGACACGGACAAGCAGCGAATCACCAAACTTCACCGCCGTGGAAATTTTCTTGATCCGGGTGATCTGGTCCCGGCCACTCTGCCCGCGTCTTTTCATCACCTCCCAGCGGAGACCGCTCTGGACCGTCTGGCCCTGGCCCGATGGCTGATCAGTCCGGAAAACACGATGACACCGCGCGTCTGGGCGAACCGAATCTGGGCGCGTGTCTTTGGACTCGGCATTGTGGAGACGGAGGAAGACTTTGGAGCCCTGGGTGCGCCGCCATCGAACCCTGAACTGCTCGATTGGCTGGCTGTCGAGTATCGCGATAACGGCTGGTCGCTGAAGAAGTTTCTGAAAACCATTCTGATGAGCCGCGTCTATCGGCAGTCGTCTGAAGCGACGGCTGACCTGCGAGAAATTGATCCTCGCAATCAGCTGCTGACCCGTGGTTCACGCTACCGTCTGTCCGGCGAAACTGTCCGTGATGCGTCACTGGCTGCCGCCGGATTGCTCTCCCTCAAAATGGGCGGTCCGCCAGTCATGCCACCTCAGCCGGATGGTCTCTGGCGATCCACCTACAACGGCCAGAAGTGGGTGAATGCGGAAGGTGAAGATCGCTTCCGACGGGCTCTTTATACCTATCTGAAACGAACCACTCCGTATCCATCGATGACAACCTTCGACGGGGGCAGTGGTGAAGTCTGTCAGGTCCGCCGAATTCGCACAAATACGCCTCTTCAGGCCCTGGTCACGCTGAACGATCCCGTCTTTCTGGAAGCTGCCGGAGCACTCGCTGCGCGAATGGCAATGATCGATGGCGACGCAACGGCAAAGGCCGCTCATGGATTGCGACTGGCCCTGATTCGTCCTTTGCGAGATGGAGAAATTGCCCCTCTGATCAGACTCCAGGCTGATGTGGAAAAATCCTATGAAGCGTCAGTCGACCAGGCTCGAGCGATGATCAGTTCCACACGAGCCACAGTTCCTGCCGGGATGTCGGACGGCGAATTCGCCAGCTGGATTGTCGTGGCAAATACGATTTTGAATCTCGATGAATTTTTGACGAGGAACTAACGATGACGCCCGATATCCAACGTCTCACAACTCAAACACGACGACACTTACTGCAAACGGCCGGCTTGGGAATTGGCTCAATGGCTCTGCAGGCAATGCTGGCGAAAGACGGTGCCGCGAGCCCGGCGCAGAGTTCCACAAATCCGCTCAGCCCCAAAGAGCCGATGATTGCTCCCAGGGCAAAACGCGTCATCTATCTGCACATGGCCGGCTCACCGTCGCAGCTTGAACTGTTTGAGCACAAACCGGATCTTCAAAAACTGCACATGCAGGATTGTCCGGCATCGTTTCTGGAAGGCAAGCGTTTCGCCTTCATCAAAGGCGTCCCCAAAATTCTGGCCGGCCAGTTCTCATTCGCTCAGTATGGCGAAAGCGGACAATGGATCAGTGAGCTGCTGCCGCACTTCGCCTCCGTTGTCGACAAAGCCTGCGTCATTCGCACCGTTCAGACGGATCAGTTCAACCACGCGCCTTCGCAGCTGTTCATTCAAACGGGCACACCAAGACTGGGCAGTCCGTCACTGGGTTCGTGGATCAATTACGGACTTGGCAGCGTCAATGAAAACCTGCCCGGTTTTGTTGTCCTGCTGTCGGGCGGAAAGACGCCGGACGCGGGCAAATCGCTCTGGGGCTCCGGATTTCTTCCCTCGGTTTATCAGGGAGTCCAGTGTCGTACAACCGGTGATCCGGTCCTGTACCTGACAGATCCGAACGGAATGGATCGTGGCCTGCGCCGCCGCATGCTGGACACTCTTGCGGAAATGAATGCGTCCGAGTTTGAACGCAGCGGAGATTCGGAAACTCAGACTCGGATTTCCCAATACGAACTGGCCTACCGCATGCAGACGTCTGTCCCCGACGTCATGGACATTTCCAAAGAGCCGAAGCACATCCTCGAAATGTACGGAGCCCAGCCGGGCTTTGTGTCGCCCGCAGAAAGTGCAGACGATCCGCGAGTCCTTTACAAAGGCGATGATCCGACATTTCCGAACAACTGCCTTCTGGCTCGCCGACTGGTCGAAGCCGGCGTGCGATTTGTGCAGCTTTACGACTGGGGCTGGGACCACCACGGTTCATCATTGGGAGAAAGTCTGGACGAAACGCTGCCCATCAAATGCCAGCAGTCAGATCGCGCAATCGCCGCTCTGATTAAAGATCTCGACCAGCGCGGTTTGCTGGAAGAAACATTGATTGTCTGGGGCGGTGAATTTGGACGCACGCCGATGATGCAGAACAACGTCAACACGGAACTGAAGAAAGGATACATCGGACGCGATCATCATCCTTATGCCTTCACGATGTGGATGGCCGGCGGCGGAGTCAAAGGCGGACTGGCCTACGGACAAACCGACGAGTTCGGGTATTATCCGGTTGAATCACCGGTCACCATTCGTGACATCCAGTCGACCATTTTAAATGCCATGGGACTTGATCCTTATCGTTTCAACTACATGTATCAGGGCCTGAACAATCGCCTGATCGGCCCGACGGATGAAGGGAAAGTCCTGACCGAGATTCTGTCCTGAGCGTGAAAACGAATGGCGAAACAGGATCGCTGAGCCATTCGTCGGCGTCCGATTGGGAATTGTTTATGTCCAAAAACCGACCGTTCTCGGTGGCCTCACGCCTCGCCAGTTTTATCCACGCAGGCCGCGGTCTGAAGTTCGTTCTGCAGAATGAACACAACGCATGGATTCATGCGATTTTGACCGTCGTGGTCATCGTTCTTGCAATCGTCCTGAAAATCTCGGCCACGGAATGGTGCTTTTTGATTCTGGCGATGTCAGTCGTCTGGATCACCGAAACGCTCAACACCGCCATTGAACGTCTGACTGATTTGGTATCCCCCGAACATCATCCACTCGCCGGCAAAGTCAAAGACATCGCCGCCGGCGCAGTCCTCCTCGCCGCCATCGCCGCAGTGATCATCGGCGCCCTCATCTTCATCCCGCACCTTTAGACGTTCATTCTTCCCAGCGGGGGAGAAGGTGCCCGACAGGGCGGATGAGCCAGGAAACCAAATCACATCATTTTACTGAGTTTTCCCGCAGATTCAGGATCGCCACCGATTGAACGACGGCAGAGGCGTTGCCACAATCCTCCGGAAGTCGCAATCAGCATTCCTGTTGAAATGTCATGTCTCCACCAGGCCTCTGACGCTTCACTGCGACAACTTGAGTGAAGGATCTCGTCGTGCTGCCACATGAAACGGACAACGACACTGGACTGATGCCGCGCGGCGCAATCAATCCTTTTGCGCCGCCTGCCGAGTCGGAGTTATGGCCTGCCGGTTCAGAACTGCAACAATCCGATCCTTCGGCCGCTCCCACATGGGCACGGTTCAAGGTACTCGGCGTGCTGTGTCTTCTGTCTGGTGTTTTGTATCTCGACCGCATCTGCATTTCCGCCGCGCTGGATTCGATACAGCGCGACCTGAAGATCTCAAACACCCAGACAAGTTACGTCCTGATGGCGTTTACTCTGGCCTATGGACTGTTTGAAATTCCCACCGGACGCTGGGGCGATACGCTGGGAGCTCGCCGCGTTCTGACTCGCATCTCCTTATGGTGGTCAGCGTTTACAGCCCTGACCGGCGCCTGCACGGGACTCGGCATGCTGATCATCGTGCGATTTCTGTTTGGAGCCGGCGAAGCAGGCGCCTTTCCAAATGTGGCTCGCGTCATGTCACGATGGTTTCCTCCGCAGGAACGTGGAAGAGCTCAGGGAATTCTTCTGGCAGCCTCACTAATTGGCGGAGCCATGGCTCCCTTTCTTGCCGCTCGATTAATTCAGGAAATTGGCTGGCGATGGACGTTCGTTGCCTTCGGAAGCGTGGGCGGCGTCTGGGCGGCCGGATTTTATTTCTGGTTCCGTGACGATCCGGCCGAGCATCCTGCCGCGAATGCCGCCGAGGTGGCTCATATTGGCCGAGGTGCTTCCGCGTCGAATGTGCATTCGGCCATTCCCTGGAACCTGGTCCTGACGAATCCCAGCATCTGGTTTCTGAGCCTGATCATGGTGTGCGGTTCGTTCAACAGTTACATCTATTTTTCGTGGTTTCCGAAGTATCTGATTTCTGGCCGCGGCGTTGAGATGCTGGAAGCGGGAAAAATGTCGTCGACGGTTCTGGTGTTGTCCGCCGTGGGGACTCTGCTGGGTGGTTTTCTGCTCGATCGATTTGCAACGCACGGCGGGATCAGCCGAAGACGTATCCTTGGCGGAGTGTGTTTCTTTCTGGCCGCTGCCATGCTGAGCTGCAGCTTGATGTCGGCTAATCCATGGCTGGCCGCAATGTTTGCCGGACTGTCCTGCTTCGCAACTCAGGCGACTCAACCGCTGTGGTGGACCTGCTCCATCGGAATCAGCGGCAAGCATGTGGGTGCGCTGTTCGGCCTGATGAACTCGGTCGGTGTGTTCGGCGCGATGTCGTCGCAGTATCTGGTAGGTGCCCTGGCCGACTACTTTGGTGCTCAGGGATTTTCCGGGCGCGATCAATGGGACCCGATCTTCTACATCAACGTGGGAGTCCTTCTCACGGCCGGACTACTCTGGTCATTTTTTCTCTACCGCCCTGTGGAAGAAGTTGAAGCCGACTCAGTCGTCACTGCTTAGGAGCAGTCCCGAAATAAGTTCCGTTTATCACAACCCGAAGCGTCAGTTTTGAAGTTGCGCGCTTCGGGCCTGGGGTTGATCAAGAGTTCGAAAACAGTGGGAGAATCGAGAAGGAAATTCAGTACTGTTCCTTGAGTATGGCGTGGAAGAATTCCATGTTGGCACGACCGACGAGGCATTTCGCAAGAGGCAAGCGATGGCAATCATTGATGTTCACAGTCATTTCTGGCAGTTTCCTGAACATTTCAACGACGACTTTCGTCAGCAGGGGAAGCGGGCTAAGGCGGGCGTTGAGCTGGATTTGACGGTTCGCTTCGAGGACTATCAGCGAACCTCGGTACCCGATGTCAAAACCGTCGTCTTTGGCGGTAAGGCGCGACTGAGCGGGCTGTGGGTCGACGATCAATCGGTCAAAGATTATGTGGACCAGCATCCGGATCAGCTGATCGGATTTTTGTCGCTCGATCCCACTCAGGACGGCTGGGAAAAGGAAATGATCGAGGGCCATCGTGAGCTTGGGCTGCGCGGGATCAAGCTGATGCCGATGTATGCCGGCTTTCGACCGGATGAAGAATGGTTGGCCCCATTGTGGGAGTATGCTCAGGAGCATCGTCTGCCCGTGCTGCTGCATACGGGAACGACGTTTATTTCCCAGGCACCGCTCGAGTGTACTCTGCCGCGACATCTGGACCCGGTGGCAGCGCGGTATCCACAGCTGCGGATGATTCTGGCTCACCTTGGCCATCCCTATGAAGGCGAATGCATCGCCGTGATTCGCAAACATCCGCATGTTTATGCGGACCTGTCGGCGTTGCATTATCGTCCGTTTCAGTTGTACCACAGCCTCATGCTGGTTCAGGAATATGGAGTCTGGGACAAAGTTCTGTTCGGCACGGATTATCCGTTCACGACCGTCAGCGCCACCATCGACGGCCTGCGCGGCTTGAACTCCATGCTGGAAGGAACTTGTCTGCCGCGACTGAATGAAGCGGCCATCGAATGCCTGATCCATCGAGACTCACTGCCACTGCTGGGACTCAGCCCCGAAGTAATGTCGACGCCTGCGAACAGTTTGAAGCAATGACATGCATAAAACTTTACTCACGGGCTCGGAACCAGTTGCACACAATCGGAACATCAAGACTGCCTTAGCGTGAAGATTCCACGTTGATGGTATGCACTTTCGGTTCGAATCATCTAATGCGGCCAGCGTGATCGTTCAGTCATACCTTTTCAAAGAAAGTCGAAGTGATGAGCATTCTTTCAGGAAGTTCTGTGCGTTCTTTGGCCGTTCAGATGCTGACCAATTTTCTGGTTCTGGCTGGCCATTGCATTTCTGCGGCTTTTGCCGGAGACGTTGACACCGTCGAATATGAATGGAAGCCGGTCACGTTAAAAGCGGAATTCGCGCCGCGCGACGGAGCCGGTGCGTTGACCTTCAACGACCGCATGTGGTTCATCGGGGGCTGGAATCCCGGCGATAAGACTCATTTCCCACGCATCTGCAACAACGAAGTCTGGAGCTCGGCTGACGGAGCGAGCTGGACGCTGGAAAAGCCGAACACGTTTCTGGACAGTGGCTTTGATTCTCAAGCTGACTGGGAAGGCCGGCACACAGCTGGCTATGCGGTGCTGCACGACAAAATGTGGATCGTCGGTGGCGACGTGAATCAGCGGCATTATCACAGCGACGTCTGGAACTCGGCGGATGGCCGCCAATGGACGCTCGTCAACAAAGACCAGCCCGTGCCGTGGGGCCCGCGAGCGTTGCACTACACTGTCGCTCATCAGGGGAAATTGTGGGTCATCGGTGGTCAGACGGTTCCCGGACTTGCTCCCGAAGCTGAGCACATGTATCGCGACGTCTGGAATTCGGAAGACGGCCTTCACTGGAGCAAAGTGGAACTTCAGGAACCTGCATGGGCTCAGCGTGGAATGATTGGCGGAAGCGCTGTGTTCCAGGGCAGAATCTGGATCCTTGGCGGCGGCACCTATGAGACTCCTTCGCAGCCTGATCGAAAATTCTTCAATGACGTCTGGAGTTCCGAAAACGGTGCAGTGTGGAAGCAGCACACGGCGGCGGCGCCATGGCATCCTCGCCAGTACCATGACGTCGCGGTGTTTGATGATCGCCTCTGGGTGCTGGAGGGCTATCACAAAGACGGTGGAAATCGTAAGGACGTCTGGTACTCGGAAGATGGCGAGCATTGGACTGAAATTCCCAACACGCCCTGGGCGGCGCGACATGCGGCCAGCGTGTTTGTGCATCAGAACAGTTTATGGATGGTCGCAGGCAACAACATGACGTCGGATGTGTGGAAGCTGCAGCGGAAACCAGCAGGAACAAAATGATTCCCTGACTCACCGGGAGTGTTGGCCTGATTCACGGACGTGTCATGGCGGCATTCCGCACAGGGAACCCGCTTCAACGACTCATTTTCCGCGAGAGGCGAACGTGAAAAAGCCCGGCAAGCATGGGGTCTTGCCGGGCTCCTGGAGGAGGTACTTGATGCTGACTCGAGCTGCTGGTGGCATCAGCGTTCGGTCAGCGTTTGACTGAACCGCTTCAGTCTCAGAAACCTGTCAGCGATACCGACTGAATTTTCCGCACAAATCGTGTGGTTAAAGACGAAGGAGTCGGTGCGGGCAGCATGTTCTTGCTGAAATGCGGCTGGTAGGCCACGAAATGATGAGGGTTAGAAGGGCCTGAGGACATGCCGTGTTGACCAGAAGGCCCACAACCATTATTACAACCGCGGTTGTGATAATTGCCCGGGACTGGCACGGGGGGAATCATGTCCGTGCGAGTCTGCCAGGTTGGAACCTTCATATAGCTGTAGCCCAACTGCGTCGTGTCGTTTGGCTGATACACGGTCGGATAGTTTGCGATGAATCCGCCGCCCGGGCTGCCGTAAAAGGCCTGAGGATGATACGCACCGTACCAGGTACCGTCGTAGTTGACCGGGTAGTTGACTGGAGGTGCCCAGCCGGAATCCGGGTAGGCTTTTGTGGACATACTGCGAGTCAGTGGATTTCCATTACCATTGCCTCGACCGCCGCGATGGTGGCCGTTCTGACAATTGTCACACTGGCTCCAGTCGCTGGTTTCATAGCCGACATAGTTTCGGTTCTGACGATGTTCGACCTGTTCGATCTGACCAAAGGCAGAGCCTGCTGTGACAACCATGGCCACGGAGGCGAAGAAAGTTAACGGGAGGCGTTTCATAAATTCCTTCTCCAGAAATCCAGAGATCATGATGTGTTTCGATTGGCCGCAGTGAGTTTACCGCGACAGAAAATTTGCGATCGATGTCTGGACCTATTGATGAGTCAGCAGGTGCGAACATCTGATTCAATCAACGTGGCACGAAAGGACCGGTCATGATCTGCTGGGAAACATGAGCCGGTCGATCCATGTGTGACAGCCTCACTGCAGTCGCTAAGACACACGGCTGTCTCTGATTCGCCGGACTTACCAGCTCTGGCAGTTCAGACGCTGTGGCGAAGTCCTCGGGTTGTAGCTGCCGATGTGCGTAATTCGGCTGGCCGGCAGTCCTGAGCTGTAGTTATACGCGTGGTTTACATTCGGCGCGAGTGGAACCGACATTGGCATGCCGTAGCCCTGAGCGGCATACAGCTGCGTGTCACGCGGATCAATGTAAGACGGCTGATCAGCGTAAGTCATGTGGTATTTGCCAACCGGGGGCAGTCCCTGGCCGCAGTAGCCGGAAGGAATCATCCAGCCGAACAGACAGTCGCAGAGCGTGTTGCGACGAGGACCGCAGTTTCCTGCACCTCGGCAATTCCCGTTACTGTCGCAGTAGCCATTGGCATCACAATAGCCATTGGCGTCGCAGTAGCCATTGCGACCACGGCGTCCGTTACCAAACCCGCGGCCGAAGCCACGTCCGCGTCCGCCGTCACATTCGTCGCACTGATTGCCCCGGCGACCACGACGACCGGACTGATCACCGCTGGAGAAGCAGGCATTGCAATCCGTCGCTGTATAGCCGCTTCCGTCGTAGCAACTTCCGGAATTGCACATCCCGGAATCGCACCTGCCGTAGCCGCCCATGCCGATCTGGCATGGATCACAGCTCTGGTAGGATGGAGCCGGGCAGCACTGCGTCGGGCAGGGCTGCGGGGTGTAGCAGGACCCGCCACAGGCAACACCGCAGGAATCGGGGTTCAGGAAGCCGGTCTGCTGAAGGCCAACGGCACTCACCGGACGTGAGCCGCGGTCAGACATTCGCACAACGCCATCGTCGGCGATTGAGACCCCGGCCGACAGAATCATGCACAGCGCCACAGCATTTCTCAACAACGTCTTCAACGATATCATTTTTGTCCACCTGATATAGGCATAGGGAAAGACCAGGCTTTCGGAGGCAGCCGGAGTCCTTCCGACTGCCTGCAACGAATACGATCAGCGGATCACTGGCGGCTTGAAAAGTGTCAGGGGGCTGATATGCGATTTGTATTTCACGTCCACCTGCGTTCCCTGCAGCTTCCAGTCTTCGCGAGACCAGACGCCGAAAGGCGACACCATCCAGCCACCGTTTACTTTGTAGTAGTACGGCGGGTACATGGCTTTGTATTGATGAGCGTACAGCATCTCATGAGGATGGAAGGCCGGATTTTCGATCGCGATGCCACCCACCTGATGCGGAATCCCCGGGCGAGGCGCCGGATAAAGAGCAGCCCCGGTCTGAGGATACGATCCGCCCTGCTGTGGGCTCATCTGAGCATAGCCCGAGTAAACCGGACCGGACGGAGCAGAAGGATTTGAGGCGTTCCAATACTGGCCCTGTGAAACCATCTGCACAGGCCGTGGTGCCTGATAGGTCTGCCAGTTATTCGATGGATAAACGGGCAGCGGGTTCGACATTCCCGACTGGGTCGCACTGAAGTACTGAGGCCCGCTGGTCGTGTCCATGTTTGGCAGAACGGGCGGCATTTCAATCGGCACCGGCTGCAGTTCTGATTCTGCAGGCGCGACTGCGAGATCGAATGGAGCGGCATCGTCCGGCATTGAAGCCGTCTGACGAATCGCCACGGCCTGACGTTCAGCATCGATCACGGCGGCATGCTCAACATTCGCAACGGCTGGCTTTTCTGCTGGTCGAGCCGACAACTTCGCTGACAGCTTTTTCGACAGTGTCGGATTGGTTGGTGCTGGACTACTCTGGGCGGCATTCACAACCGTTTTGCTCGATGGTTGACCGGATGCTTTTGCTCCGGTCTGTTTCTTGACGACGGTCTTTTTTGCGGTCGGCTTTCCGGTTGTTTTGGTCCGGAACTTGAACAGGCTCATCAGGCCTGTTGGTGCAGAATTCGTCCGCTTCTGCGCTGGCTGTTCGGCGATCGCGCTGCTCGCGCAAATGACGCCCAGCATCAGCGCTACTAAACCCTTCCGTAGCATTAGAGCCCCTCCATGGAATCCGCGGATCGTCCGGTGTTCCGCATCGGCGGCAGGTCCCAGCGAACCTGGCCCGGCCGGTTTTGTTCTGAAGATGAGTGAGAACAGCGTCCGGATTCAGCTTGACTCCGACTGCTCCCCGTCTTTCCCTTCTATCTGCCGTTTTCAACGAAGCCCAATCGCCGCGCCAAACATGATGACAGAAGTTCGTGACAGTCTTGTTGTTCGGCCGGTAACGATCATCCGGATGAGCGATTCACTGACAGTGACACCAGTCGAAGGGGCAGCAGAACAGGTGTGTGCGTTTGAGTCTCCTCAACCGGAAGTCGCTGCGGGATCGTCAATTTCTGCCCGGTTTGCCTATCATGCTTCCCTGACGAAATTCTTCGGCATGCATTACACTACGGCAATGAATCCGGGCATCTCAGATGCCTGCGGACGTGCGATCACCTGCGACCAACGCCCACATGTTCGTCCGGGACTGGCTGTCAGTCGCAAAAATACTGAGTTTTGAACTGTTTCATGGCAAAGGATGGCCCTGGTGGCTCGACGGAAATCTTCAAATTCAAAAAGTCCCCTGTTTGACGAAAATGCTCTTCCGGACGCAAACGTGCAGTTTGTGCCGATCAGTGAAGAGACGCGAAGACGCTACCTGAATTACGCGATGTCGGTGATTACGTCGCGAGCATTGCCCGACGTCCGGGATGGCCTGAAGCCCGTGCAGCGGCGCATCCTGTATGTGATGTACGACCGTCTGCGGTTGACGTTTGATCAAAAGACCCGCAAGTGTGCGAAAATCTGCGGGGACACAACCGGCTCCTTCCATCCGCACGGTGACATCGCCGTGTACGAAGCGCTGGTCCGAATGGCTCAGGATTTCACGCTGCGATATCCGCTCGTTGTCGGCCAGGGAAATTTCGGCTCCATTATGGGGCTGCGAGCTGCCGCGTCACGCTATACCGAAGCCAAGGTTTCGCGTCTCGCTGAAAACCTGATGAACGAGTTGCGGTACCAGACCGTCGACATGCGCCCGACGTACGACGCCGTTGATGAAGAGCCGGTCGTGGTTCCGGCCAGATATCCGGCTCTGCTTGTGAATGGGTCCTCCGGAATTGCCGTGGGTATGGCGACAAACATGCCGCCGCATAACCTCGGCGAATGCATCAAAGCGGCCGTTCATCTGATTGAAAATCCAGATGCTTCGGTCGCCCAGCTGATGCGATACATCAAAGGTCCCGACTTTCCGCTGGGTGGCCGCATCATGACGGACCGCGGCGAACTCCGCGAAATGTATGAGACCGGTAAAGGTTCAATCAAAATTCGCGGCGAATGGAAGTTCGATCAGCAGGGCAAGAAGCCGGACACCAGCCGCATTATCGTTTACACCATTCCTTATGGTGCGACGACCGGTCCGCTAATGGCAGAGATTGGCGAACTCATCGCAGCCCGAAAACTGCCGCAGCTGGAATCCGTGAACGATGAGACCAACGAAGAGAATGGTCTGCGCATCGCGATTGAACTCAAGTCAGGTGCCGATGCCAACGCGGTGATGGCGTATCTGTTCAAGCATACGTGCCTGGAACAGAACTTCGGCTACAACGCGACCTGTCTGATTCCGGCCGAAGGCGGGCTGACGGTTCCGCGAGTGCTGCCCCTGAAGGACCTGCTGCAGCATTTTCTCAAATTCCGTTTCGAAACGATGCGACGCCGCATTGAATACCAGCTGGCTCAGCTGCGAAAGCGAATTCACATCCTTGAAGGCTTTGCGATAGTCTTTGATGGACTTGATAAAGCGATCCGGATCATTCGCGCGAGTGATGGCAAAAAGGATGCGGCAAAACGGCTGATGGCCGAATTTCCGCTGGATGAGATTCAGACCGATGCCATCCTTGAACTGCAGCTTTATCGAATTTCAAAGCTGGAGATCAACGACATTCGAACAGAGCTGGCGGCTAAGAAAGCGGACGCGGCGGCGCTTGAGGCGATTCTGCAATCCAACACAAAGATGTGGAGTCTGATCACAACGGAACTTGAGCAGGTCGCCGCGGACTTCGGCGACAACCGACGCAGTGAACTGGGCTCGGCCGAAGAAATTGTGGAATTCGATCCGGCGGCTTACATCGTTCGCGAAAACACCAACGTCGTCGTGACGCGCGAAGGATGGATTAAACGTGTCGGCCAGATGAGCAGCGTGGCAAAAACTCGCGTCCGTGAAGGCGATTCCGTGCTGACAGTCGTGCCCGGCAGTACTCTGGATAATGTCGTGTTCTTTGGAAACGACGGGATTGCCTACACGTTGCCGATAGATCAGCTGCCGGTGTCATCGGGTTATGGCGAGCCGCTGGCGAAGCGAGCGAAGATGAGTGACGGGGCCAGCCTGATCGCCGCTTTGACTACGGACACTCGCTTTGTCGCTGGTCTGGATGAAATTGACGATGGTGTCGGACTGACTCTCTTGATTGCCACACGCAGCGGCAATGTAATGCGTCTGCCTTTCGAATTGTTTCGCACGCCGTCGACGAAAGCCGGCCGGAAGTTTTGTCGGCTTGCAAAGGCCGATCAGGTGGCCTACGTGGATTTGGTTCGCGAAGCCGAGACGATGATGATGGCGTCAAAGAAGGCGCGCATTCTGCATTTCCGAATCGACGAAGTGCCCGTGCTGGGCGGAGCAGGGAAGGGAGTCCGCGGACTAAAGCTGGAAGCGGGCGACGAGCTGCTGGGTGTGGCTCAGTTCTCGCGTCCCAGCGATGCCCTGCGTGTCAAAAACGACAATGACAGCGTGCTGAGTTTTGGACAGACAAAATACCAGGTCACGTCACGTGGCGGACGAGGCGTGAAAACGAGTTCGCGGACAGGGTTTGTGGAACTCATTCAGCCGGACATTCAACTTGTCGACTGGAGCGAACTGGGCGGCGTCGGCGGCGAGTAGCGTCCCGAAATCACCGCACGACTACGACTAAACGCCACTGGGATTAGGGTCAATAGCGTGGACTTAACGTATTTTCTTGTAGCGGAACTCGTCAAGAGTTTCGGTTTTCCCTGCAAAAACGGGTGTGCAGCGGCGCGATATCTTTTAAGATGACCGTTGAGTCACCCTCCCATACATATCTAGTGCAACCAGCCCACCCAGTTTTTTCTCAGGCTAAAACAAAATTACCTGCACGAACATCGATAGGCGCTTCGGTTCAGACGGACGCAAGTTTCCGGCCCATTCAAAACGTTCTGTGTTTTTTGCGAATGTGTGCGGTTGGTCGAGCGATAAACGCCGTCGGAAAGTCTTGCGAGCATTTCAGAATCACGTGAGACCTGGACTGACTTGCTGAAACGTAAACCAATAGTGACCATAGACACGTCGATCCAGCAATGAGCAGCACATCAACTGCGATTGAACATTTAAAGTACGATCTCCATCAGGAACGAAAGACAGTCGATGAAATTTCTCAGTGGAGCCGTCCTGTTGGTCGGTGCCGAGCAGGCATTTGCACACGCACAACTTATCCAGTTTCCAAATCAGGACGCCGCATCATCCGTGCTGATTCCGGTCAGTCTCATCATGCTGGTGCTCGGTACCTTGTGCATGGTTTGGGGACTGCTGACGGAATGTCAAACGGTGCTTCGTGACAAGAGCAGACATAACGCGGATTCGGGAACCGGACAATGACCAGCGACCTGCCACCAACACGAAAGGCCAGGATTGTCGATTTGGGAATGCGCGGCGTCTGTCTTTTGACCCTTGTATTCGGGATTCTGACAGTGTTGGTTCCGTTGTCTTCTCCGTCCGCCCGCGATGGCTCGCTGAGCGATTTGCGCACCGCAATCAATGAGCAGCAGCCTGACGTAACAGGCCGTATCGAAACTCATCTGACTGCATTTCCTGATGATCCGGCAGCCATCTTCATGGCCGCTGAACTTGCTGTCGCAGACTTTGACCAGTTGCTGGCGATGGAACACTACAGCAAACTTCCGCAGGATGGTGGACACTGGCAGTTACAACGTGAGCTGGGAATTGCGATGCAATTTCGTGTACTTGGCCAAATGCTGGATGAAGAAGAGCATCTGCGTAACGTATTGCAGCTCAATCCGATGCACAGCGATGCCAACCATCGACTGGGGCATCTGCTGCAGGTTCAGGGACGCACATGGGAGTCGGCAGAACCATTCATGATGCAGTTGCGGCGCGGAAAATGCCGTGGCGACGAACTCATGGGAGTCGCCACGACGGAACGATTCTGTCGCGAAGATGGAGATTTTGAACGCACGGCGATCAACTCCAATCCTGAGCAGCCCGGAGTGGCAGTGCTTGGATCCGCGCGAAGAATGCTCTTCGAAAATCGAAATGAGGAAGCCGAACAACTATTGCGGCAAGTAATTTCGACTGCTCCGCACCTTGGTGAAGCGCAGGGACGGCTGGGCCGCATCATTGTCGAACGCGGCAGTTCTGATGAATTCGTGGAATGGCGAGGAAGCCTTCCGGCCGCTGCTCGAAATCATCCGGAAGTCTGGTTTGTCGAAGGTTTGCAGGCGCGTCGCATCGGACAGACAGAGGGCGCGATTCATTGTTTTCTGAAAGCCGTTCAACTGTCTCCCAATCATCTGCCAGCGAATACACAGATTGCAAGCTGCCTGGAGTCCATTGGAAGATCTGAAGCAGCTCAGTTTTTCCAGCGACGGGCGGAGTTGCTGTCGGAACTGGAAGCAACCCTCAACCTGCTGAGAGGCGAAGTCAACTATCAAATGATGCGAAAGGCTGCCGACCGGCTCAGGCAACTCGGACGTTACTGGGAAGCCGCTGGCTGGCTTTATGTTTATTCCCAACTTGATTTTGAGTACGACTCCACAGGGCCGTCACCCCAGCAGGCAGTTCGAATTGCAATCAATTCTCCCGATCAGAATGCCACGTTTATGAGCGAACTGGCCTTATTGGATATTGGTCGGTTTTCTGAGCCGAACTGGGGGCTGCTGCTTGCCAAAAAAGTCCGATTGACTCCAGAGGAAAACATAGTTCCAGACAGCCCAGTCAGCTGGGAGTTCACTGAAGATGCGGAAGCAGTCGGAATTAATTTTACGTACTTCGAAGGGACAACTGAAGAAACTCGCCTGCAGCACATTTTCAACGTTGTGGGAGGCGGCATGGCGGTTATCGATTTCGATTTGGATAACTGGCCGGATCTTCATATCGCGCAGGCCAATAACTGGCGAGTTAGTGATAAACAGCCTGTGGTACTCGATAGCCTTTATCGCAATCGAAACGGGATTCGATTTGAGGATGTTGCAACGGTCGCAAATCTCACGGAGCCGGGCTTTTCTCACGGAGTTTGTGCAGGGGATTTCGATCAGGACGGGTTCCCCGACGCGTCTGTTTCGAATCTCGGAGCCAATCGCCTGTTTCACAATAACGGCGATGGAACTTTTGAGGATGCGACCAGCATCGCTGACGTCGCAGGAAATGAATGGAGCATCACCAGCCTATTTGCCGATTTCAGCGGTGACGGTTTGCCGGACTTATACGTCGGCAATTATTCGAAGCTTGACGAAACTGCTCGCAAGGAATGCCACCGCTCCAACGGAGAACAGATGGCCTGCACTCCGGACGTTCTGACTGCTGAATCTGACAGGCTGTATCTGAATCTCGGAGATGGTCGTTTTCGCGATGTGACAGATGTGTCGCAAATCCGCGAGTCATCTGGTCGAGCACTGGCATTGATTGCCTGGGACTTCACTGGCAATGGCCGAACAAGCCTGTTCGTCGCCAATGACACAAGTGCCAACTTTCTGTTCCACAACCATGAAACTGACGCAGAGGGAGTTCCTCAATTCACTGAAGAGGGCGTACTTCGGGGCCTCGCATTTGACGCGGACGGAAATGCGCAGGCATCGATGGGAGTCGCCGCAGGCGATGCGAATGGCGATGGACAAATTGACCTGTTCGTGACGAATTTCGAACACGAATCCAATACACTTTATTCCCAGAGTGCAGACGGTTTATTTCTGGATTTGACGCGTCAGTACGCACTTCGTGATCCCAGTTACGGAATGCTGGGTTTTGGGACGCAATTTGCTGACATTGATGGTGACGGCTGGGAAGATTTGATCATTGCGAACGGACATGTCGACAAAGCTGCGGACGCCACCCGGCGGGATCGTATGCGGCCACAATTTTTCCGGAACAAACAGGGGCATTCGTTTACGGAAATTCCGGCTGATTTGCTGGGCTCGTTTTTTCAGCACGAATACCTTGGCCGAGGGCTTGTCAGGCTTGACTGGAACAAAGACGGAAAAATAGATTTTGCCGTCTCGAATCTGCACGCTCCGTTCGCTTTGGTGACGAACCGAACGCAACCGTCCAGCACTCCAGTCGGAGTGCGTTTAATTTCAATGGCAGGGGTCAGAGACGGCAGTGGAGCGGAGATCCGAGCCAGAATTTCCGGACGTGATCATTTTCGACTGGCAGTGGCAGGTGGCGGCTATTTGACCACAAATGACCAGACATATGTGTTTAATGTTCCCAGCGGGGAGGTCGTCGAAGAACTCGAAGTCAGATGGCCAGACGGTGACGTTCAACTGTGGAACATGCCGGCTGCGAGCAGCGATTTAGTGCTGGTGAAAGGGCGAATTCTTCCGGTTCAAAGTGGGAAATGAGTCTCGCTGACGTTTCAGAAACGAAAGCTGACGAACCATTTTTGTCCTTTGTCGCGCTCGGCACCACAATGCCGCAAAGGCAACGCCGTGAAGGATTTTTCTCCCGTAAAATGCGGTGGAATTGTCCGGATTTCAAAAAGAGAAGAAACGGCAATGATGCGACTCCCTGCGGTTCCGGCCCAATGGGCCATTCGTTCCAATAGCCAGGCCAGCGGCCAATGGCACTCGGTTTGACAAAGTAGACGTCACTCTCTGAGTGACGAAGGCCGCAAAGCGCGGCCCTGGCATTCATCACTCGGAGAGTGATGGCTACTATAATCGCAAATAGACTGCCATTGGGCCAGCGGCCCTGGTAACAAGCGTTTTTAATCATCGACAAAGGCCCAACGGGCCGACAAATTCGATTCGTCTCGATTGAATGGCCGCCCCGCTTGGGGCAACGCTGTGAAGTATTTTATTGAGTGAATTTGCTGTTGGTCCGGGCCGAAGGCCCATTCGTTTGCCTAGCCCGGGCCATCGGCCCGGGAATTTGAATCCCTTGATTTTGTTAGGCCCAAAGGGTCGGCCATTTGAATACCCATTTCCCGTGCATAAACGGTCGGCCCGTTGGGCCTTTTCGATGATTTTGGTCGCTGGTCCCGGGCCGCTGGCCCGGGCTAGGCAATCGAATGGCCCTTTGGGCCGAAATCGCATGAAATCCTTAACAAAAATGCCTCACAGCGTTGCGCTTGGGGCTTTGGAACAGGGGACTCACGATCACCTGGGCCGTTGGCCCAGGCTGTGCGGACCGATGGGCCTTTGGCCCGAAAACACGGGAATAAATCCTTCACGGATTTGCCGCAAAGGCAGATATCCCAGAGTTCGTTTCAGGAAACCTCCATGTCTAGCACATCTTGTTGATTTTCTCAGAATCAGTGCGTTTTTCTCATTGACATTATGTTCATCAGACGCCAAGCTAATGCCAATCTCTTTAGCACGTCTGTGTTATTGCAGAGTTTGCGAAAATCGTTTGTCTGAGTACTTGTTTCCTTATTTTTGGAGAAATCGAAATGCGTAAACGTGGATTTACACTCATTGAACTGTTGGTGGTGATTGCAATCATTGCAATTCTCATCGCACTACTGTTGCCTGCTGTTCAGCAGGCTCGGGAAGCGGCGCGTCGTACCCAGTGCAAGAACAACCTCAAGCAAATCGGTTTGGGACTTCACAATTACCATGATATTTACAATACGTTGCCGATTGGTGCGGTGGGATCAGCAGCAGGCGGATGGGGAACCTCCTGGTACATCCGCATCCTGCCTCAAATTGATCAGGCACCCCTCTATAGTCGCATCACTTTCAGTGGTACGCATCATGGTTGGACTCATCCAGCCGGAGGCGTGGAAGGTGCAGCAAACGGCGTGGCTTTGGCAGGCGCTAATATCAGCTGGGCAATTTGTCCATCAAGCCCACTGCTTTCGAAACGTGATACTGGAGGAGCTGTTACAACAATCACGCAGTATCATGGAATTTCCGGTGCTACAACGGGAAATGGATACACATGTCCAGCCGCTAATCAAGCGACTTCCAGCGGTGGGATTATCACGGGTACCGGGACTCTTGTCATGGGTCGATCCATTGGCTTCAAGGACATGACAGATGGCACTACAAATGTTATGGTCGTAGGAGAAGCTTCGAATTTCATTTGGACCGCATTGCAGTCGGCTGGCGGCACAAAGACAGTGCAAGTGAATGGAGAGCACGGGATGCTAATGGGAACACCTCATAATTCTACCGTTGAAGGCTGTGCGGGTTGCAATCATGAACGCGTCTTCAACTTGACAACCGTGCGATACGCGCCGAATGCTCCCGCTATCGACGCCAATGCGGCTTGGCCAGGTGTTGGCGGCAACTTTGGCCCAAATAATCCGCTGAGTTCTGCCCATACTGGTGGGGTACAAGTGCTGCTGGGTGACGGATCTGCCAGGTTTATCAGCGATAACATTGACATGTTCACTTTGCGGTTGCTGAGCGTAAGAAATGACGGCCAGGTGCTTGGAGAATTCTAACACCTTCAACTAAGGAGAACTCAGTCGCTGCTGTTGACAGGGCAGCAGCGCTGCTTCAGAGTCCGTCCTGCTCCAGTCTTTCAATGAGCATCCGGACTTAAGTTTCTCGTTTAACGGCAAGCCGAAGGCGTCGGTTTTCTAGTAATTTGCCTACGCCTTCGGCTTGCCGTTAAACGAATTATCGCCAATGGATTGTGTGTGCGTGGGTGCTTATTTCAATTTTCATTTAACGTAGGTGAATCAACGATGCGGCTCGTGTTGCTTAGTATGTGTGCTTGTGTGATGGGATGCTTAATAAGTGGCTGCGGTAGCAGTTCCACCGGACCTGTCGGGGCACAGTCACAAGTCAGCGGAACAGTGACCAACGATGGAAAGCCGGTAACACTTGACAGTCGAGTCATCTTTTTCAACAAAGATAAAGGGTTGACCTTAATCGGGGTTTTGGATTCTCTGGGGAACTATTCGCTGGTGGCAGGTGATCCAAAGCTTGGTGTTCCTGCAGGACGTTACGAAGTGTCTCTTGCGCCTCCAGCACCTCCAGTTATAGAGATGAATCAGTCCAGTCCTGATTATCAGAAGATGATGACGGGTGGCGGAACTCCAGTCCCGCCATCCGCTGCATTAAAAGCCGTCTCCGATATCCCCGGAAAATTTCTTGACCCAAAGACCAGTGGCCTTGTCTTTGAAGTTAAGGAAGGTCCAAACACCTACAACTTTGACCTTTCAAAGCTGTAGATTTACCTTGGACTGGATTCTTAAAAGAATTCAAGCGATTCACGAAGCCGGGCTTTGAAAAAAGCGCGGCTTTTTTGCTTCTAATCAAATGAAAAGGAGATGGCGTCGATCCACTCAGATTGACGACAATGATTTTCCTGCTGAGGTCATCGCCTGCAAAACCGAACATCACTTTTCGATTCATTAACTTCGACACGTTTGCCAGGTAGGTCAATCCGATAACAGGAGATGACGTGTCATGGTTCACCCTTGTGATAAGCCTTGTTGCAACGAAGACCAGACTGCCGTGATTAGGGGCAATTTCGATCAGACTGTATTGACAAACTTCAAGTGTTTGAAGGAATCGGAGAATAGTCAGATCGTTGTAGGATTCCGATTTTTTGACGAAGTGGCTAAGTCGACAGTTATTTGTCATTTTTTTTCGGGAGTTTCTCTCATGCGTCGTAAAGCATTCACTTTGATTGAGTTACTGGTGGTGATTGCGATCATCGCCATTTTGATCGCACTGCTGCTGCCTGCGGTGCAGCAGGCTCGCGAAGCCGCACGCCGTACGCAGTGCAAGAACAATCTGAAGCAGATCGGATTGGGATTGCATAACTACCACGACATATACAACACACTGCCAATCGGTGGCGTGGGGTCGTTTGGCGCAAATGGCGCGGAAACATGGGGTTTTTCATGGTATATGCGAATTCTTCCCAACATTGATCAAGCGAACGTGTATAGCCGAATCAATTTCAGTGGGACCCACCCAGGCTGGACATGTTGCGGAGACGCCGTTGGTGCCGCGAATGGCGCAGTGATGTTTGCAGCGACGATTCCTTGGGCAACGTGTCCCTCAAGCCCGCTTCCTGCGAAACGCGATACGGGCGGGGGCTTCAGTACCATTACTCAGTATCATGGCATTTCCGGTGCAACGAACGGCAACGGTTTTACGAACGCCGCTAACGGGATTGCGAATTGCTGCGGATGTTGTGGCGGACAGCAGGCCACTGGACAGATCGCTGGAACAGGCACATTGGTGGTGGGACGATCCATTGGCTTTAAAGACATGACAGACGGCACAACAAATGTGATGGTTGTCGGTGAAGCCTCAAACTTCATTTGGTCTGCAGCGCCGACGGCCGGTGGCAGCAAAACATTGGCCGTCAATGGCGCACATGGAATCATGATGGGATCTCCGAACGTGACAACCGTTGAGGCCGCTGGAGCAGCTGCCATGTTTGAACGACCGTTCAACCTGACGACTGTTCGATATTCACCCAATGCGCCGGCTATTAACGATGATGTAAACTGGCCGGGCATTGGTGACAATTATGGCAGCAATAACCCACTCAGTTCCGCCCACACTGGTGGGGTTCAGGTGTTGCTGGGCGACGGCTCTGCCCGTTTTTTGAGTGACAACATAGACATGCAGACTCTGCGCCGCCTCAGTACTCGCAACGACGGTCAAGTTCTCGGTGAATTCTAAGCCTCCTGCTGATTTTGGAATCGCAAAAGGAGAATCGCAAAAGAATTCAAATAAGAGGCTCTAACAAAAGTTGGACAGGCACCCTCCCTGCGTCATTTTTCTGAACATTTTCCTCAAGATACGGGAACCAGTCGCAGTTTTGTTGGACGTTACCGACAACGACCACGGCATCACAGACGACGCCAGCTTCTGGGCCGCCGAAACCTGCCCCAACGCCGCGTATCCATTGGAACTCCTGCAAAACGTCATCGCCGTGTCACTTTGCCCTGCGAGATCCTTCGGCAAGTCCCGGTCCTCACACAGAGCATCGCATGAGGCCATGGCAGTAGCATGCGGCTGGGCACTGTCCAACGGAGTGGTGATTCATGTGCCTGGCGATCTGGATGGTCAGAGCCCAGGCCATGTGATCATCGCGGCCAGTCAGATCCACCGCTTTCATGCCGACATGACAACTTGCGATCCTGCGTGGGATTGACCTGAAGTCGCCGCGGCGAGCCACGCGATATCAAATTCCAGTTTCCGTTTCAATGCATCTGGAACGATCACAAATGCTCCTGAACGGGCCACTCTTCATCATCGAACAGTGGCCCGTTTTATTCACTACTATGGCGTCATCTGCACTATGGCGTCATCTGCCACCTCACATCAAATCGACGGCGGCTTGAGTTGCCTTTTGCCACCGCGTTTCCCGCACGACTCGCTTCCGGCGTGAGGGCTTCCACCGAAGTGCGGTGTCTCTGCAAAAAGCAACTAATTCAGAGTCGTCTGGCCTGGCTTCCAGTTGCATGGGCACAGCTTGTCGGTCTGCAGTGCGTCGAGAACTCGCAGCACTTCGTCGACATTTCGTCCAACACCAAGATCGTGAACAGCCAGCCAGCGCAGAACGCCGGTCGGATCGATCAAATACACACCGCGATAGGCAATGCCCTTGCCGCAGTCGAGCACGTCGTAGGCAGATGACAGCTCATGATTGGTGTCGCCAATCATCAGATGCCTCAGCTGGCCCAGTTCTTTGTGGGAGTCGCACCAGCCTTTGTGAGAAAACACGCTGTCAGTGCTGGCGGTCAGCACAACAGTACTTCGATCGCCAAACTCACCCAGGGCTTTGTCGAAGGCGATGATTTCTGTTGGGCACACGAAGGTGAAGTCGAGAGGGTAAAAATACAGGCACACCCATTTGCCTGCAAAGTCGGACAGTTTCAGATCCTGAAACTGCTTGTCGGTGTTGTCCTTCGTTCGATCATATGCCTGCAGAGAAAGGTCCAGACCCGGTGCAGGTTGCCCAATGCGTACGCCCATGTTAAATCCTCAGTCGATTTCGATTGCAGAAAATGCAGTCCGGGCCATATCTCGGCTCAGACGAAAACTTTGTCGCGGAACAGCGGCACAGTATAGACCTGCGCCAAAGTGATTCAAGCGGCCACCACGTTCAACCTGGGGTGCGCGACAAATGGCAATCTGTTCAAAAACGTTTTTAGATGACATTCGGGATTCTCCAGGTTTTTGGTTTTGCTCCCGCCCCATGCCAGCTTGTCTGGCACGAGCGAACGTTTTGTGATTAAACGAAACGGGGCTCAGGTGGTTTCCCAACTGAGCCCCGGAGATCATGTTGCCTGAATGAGCCACGATTACTTCATAGCAGCCCGAGCCTCTTTTTCCTTGCGGCGACGTTCCAGGATTTCGCCCTGCAGACCGCGAGGTACCTGACGGTATGCCAGGAATTCCATGCTGAACGTGCCCTTGCCCTGAGTCATCGAGCGAAGTTCGTTTGCGTAGTCGAACATGCTGGACAGTGGCGATTCTGCGTTGATTACGCAGACGCCACCGTTCACTTCGGAACCGGTGACCAAACCTCGCTTGCTGGAAAGGTGACCTGTCACCTGGCCCTGATATTCGTCAGGAACTTCCACTTCCAGCTTCATGATTGGTTCCTGCAGGGTCATGTCCGCTTTACGCAGACTTTCTCGCATACAACCGATACCTGCGATCTTGAACGCCATTTCCGAGGAGTCCACGTCGTGGTAGCTTCCGTCCTGCAGACGCATGCGGACACCTACAACTTCGTACTCACCCAGTGGCCCCTTGACCAGACTTTCCTGAAAGCCGGCATCAACTGGAGCAATGAATTCGCGGGGAATTCGACCGCCAGAAACTTCGTCAACAAACTCGTAAGCGGTTTCGTGGTTATCCGGCAACGGCTCGAGAACACCGACGATGTGAGCGAACTGACCAGAACCACCCGACTGCTTCTTGTGCTTGTAGTTGAATTCGACGCTCTTGGTCGGGCACTCTCGATACGCCACACGTGGCTCACCGACAGTACACTCGCACTTGTATTCGCGGCGGATTCGTTCAACGTAAATTTCGAGGTGAAGCTGCCCCATCCCGGCGATCAGAGTCTGCCCGGTTTCTTCGTCAGTCATTACGCGGAACGTTGGGTCTTCGCGACGGTATCGTTCCAGTGCCTTGCTAAGCTTATCCGCGTCGTCTCGTTTCTTCGGCTCGATCGACAGTCGGATCACAGCGTTGGCCACGAAAATATTTTCCAGTGACAGCGGCACGCCTTCGGAGGTAAACGTATCACCCGAGGCGCAGTCCACACCCACGATCGCGATGATGTCGCCGGCTTCGCCGAAATCGATATCTTCGCGGTCGTTCGCATGCATGCGAACCAGGCGACCGAAGCGAACGCCGCGGCCGGTACGAGCATTGACGTAGGTCTGACCTTTGACGATTTTGCCCTGATAAACACGCGTGTAAGTCAACTGGCCGAAGCTTTCGACAACAGTCTTGAACGCCATCGCGACAACTGGATCGTCATTGGAGTCAGTCAGCAGCACCTTTGGATGGTGGCCGGTTTCATCAATCGGCTTACTGTTGTCGTTGGCAAACTTATCTCGTTCCGTTGGAGCGGGCAAATATCGCACAACGGCATCCAGGGCTTCCTGAACACCCTTATCTTTGACAGCCGTTCCCATCAAAACGGGAACGATCTGCTGAGCCAGCGTCGCACGCTTGATGATTGCACGAATCTGTTCGATGCTCACTTCTGCTTCTTCCAGAAGGGCACTCATCAGATCGTCGTCGTGCAGGGACAATTCTTCCAGCATTTCGCGGCGTGCAGATTCAGCGGCCTCCTGATATTCCTCCGGAATCGGCTTGCGAATGACGTCGTCGCCCTTTTCGCCTTCGAAGTAAACAGCTTCCATACGGATCAGGTCGATCACGCCCTTAAACGCTGATTCCAGGCCCATCGGGATCTGAAGTGGAACAGCGTTACACTTCAACTTGTCCTTCATGGCCGCCATAACCTTGACCGGGTTGGCGCCGATGCGGTCCATCTTGTTGATGAAGGCAATGCGAGGTACGCCGTAACGACGCATCTGGCGGTCTACGGTGAGCGACTGGCTTTGAACGCCACCCACGGCACACAGAACCAGAATGGCTCCATCGAGAACTCGCAGAGAACGTTCCACTTCAACAGTGAAGTCCACGTGTCCCGGAGTGTCGATAATGTTAATTGGGTGCATATTGCCCAATTCTTCATCTTTCCATTCCACGCGAGTTGCGGCCGACGTAATCGTGATCCCGCGTTCGCGTTCCAGGTCCATGTGGTCCATCGTCGCGCCGCCGTCGCCACCTTTGACTTCGCGGATTTTGTGAATTCGACCTGCGTAGTACAGGATTCGCTCGGTCAAGGTCGTCTTCCCCGAGTCGATGTGGGCCGAAATCCCGATGTTGCGAAGCAGGGTAATGTCAGTCATCGAAGAACGATCCTCAGTCTGGAAAATTGGTACTAAATTCGCGGCTGCGCCGCACAAATCATGGAGAGGAAAATGGATGTGAAGGTTCAGCGAACCTTCCAACAGGCCACTATTCCCAGATGCTCCGTGTTCGCATCCCATGCAAGGCACGGGGTTCGGCCTGTACGGAAGCAGCGACGAGAAACGCCGGACCTGCTTGCAACCGCAGGACCGGGTGTCAAAACCCCGTCAACTGCTGCCAGGTCAACATTTCGCACTGCCGCAAACCGTGACCGGGTTACCGGCAGGATACGAACTGAGCTTACAACGACAACAAAGAGAGACTCTGTGGTAGTCTCTATTACCTTGTCATCCGCGCGCACACATCTACATCATCTCGATTTTTCGAGATCGCCCATGGTATCGACGAAAATTGCGTTTCGAAAGAGGAAGACCATCGAATTCACGCAAGTCCATTGGCTTTCCCGTCGCCAGAAATCGCGGCGAGCTCGAAAATCGTTGTAAATTCGAATGTTTATCCCAGACGTGAGGCGGACTGGCTCACGTTTCCTGACCGCATGTCTGTTTCGGTTGTTCTTTGACGGTTGTTTTGGCTGTGTGGGGAATGTTTACGAGGGGCATCATTCACGACCAGAACTGTCTGAACCCTGGAACTCACGTCGACGATTGCTGATTTGTGTCCTAAGATCCTGTTAAGAGTTGCTCTGCACGTTCCTGCGCGCTGGTGCGGGCGAATGGCAATTCTGTTCCCAAAAAATGTGTGACGAGAAGTCCTCCATGGGCATTGAGAACCGAGAGTATCTTCGCGACGAATTCGAAGGCGGCCCCGGCGGACTACGCTTGGGTGGAGCGTCCATGCTCGTGCGAATCATCGCCGTGACGGTCGCCGTGTTTGTCCTGCAAATTATTTTCACTCGTGCCGGCGACGGTTCGTCTGTCACGGACTGGCTGAGCCTGAATTCCACGGACCTGTTTCAACGTGGACAAATCTGGCGTTTGCTGACGTACGCTTTTTGCCATGACCCGGCGAATCTGTTCCATCTGCTGTTCAATATGATGGCTCTGTATTCCATCGGCAGCATGTTGCTGAATCTTCTCGGGTCCCGAGAATTCCTGTGGTTCTATCTCGTGTCCGCGGTGTTCTCCGGCATCTGCTCCGTCGCGTTTTATTCGATCATGCAGATTCCCGTTTCTGTTGTGGGCGCTTCCGGAGCCGTAAACGCCGTGTTCTGCGCCGTTGCGATGCACTACCCGCGCCAGCGTTTGCTGCTGATGGGCGTGATTCCCATTGAGATGCGATGGCTGCTGGCCGCGTTCGTCGCGTTCGATGCAATGCCGATCCTGACGAATGGATTTGGCGACGCTAAAGTGGCTCATGCCGCGCATCTGGGCGGGTTGCTATTTGGATTTCTCTATGTCCGCTGGCACATGCAGCTCACCCGCTGGTGGGATCAGTTCGCCGGACGCCTGGCAATGAAACGTCGCAATCGCGGCAAGCTGAAAATCTTTGCTCCGCCTTCGCACACCGATGTCGATCTGGATGCTCAGATGGATCCCATTCTGGAAAAAATCAGCCGCGAAGGGGAAGCCAGTCTGACGTCACGAGAACGCAATATCCTGATTCAGGCTAGTCGGAAGCTCAAAAAAGACCGCAGCTGATCGGCCGACATTTACTGTTCTGGTCGCTGCCCCGCTTTAATCGCAATCCCGTTCAATTATTCATAGTAGCAGGCACATTCCATGTGCCGCAGCCGCAAGAAGAACGATCAGGATCAGCCGGTTGGCGCGATTGACTTGCCATGTGAGAAACCGCCGACGCCAACTCGGCTGCATCTTATAAGTTCGCTGACTCTACGTTTTTTGCAATCAGCTCAGTATCGCCCTGCTGCATCAATACGTGCTTTGACCGATTCAAATGAAAAACCACTGATACCGACTTCCTGCGACAAAGCAACGGCGGCCGGCACCACATAGAAAGGAGAATCGTCGTCAAAAGGTGGCAGATACTCGGAACTAAATCCTTGACTGTGGTCTGCGATATTGTACAGCGTCTTGGCGCATAACTCTTCAAACGAATACTGAATTTGCAATCGCCGATTACCGGTATTATCCGCTTTCAAGGTTTTGCAGCGTATTCGGCTGAAGAGCTTATGCGCTGCGCGCCATTGCTTAGGGTCTGCGGCCATGGTCTTCAATTCTGACAGTGTTGACCGTTCCGAGCAGCGAAGGAGAAACAACTCGATTAGCTCGCCTATGGCCTCAGCGGTGTCCTTCATTTTCGACCTCACGGGCATTAGTCAGCGAACGTTAGCGTTAACGTGTTTGGCCCCATGTGCAGTTTCCAAGTCAAAAACGGCATCGGGCAAACCGGTTCAACGGTACGCCCAACATGGGCGTGAACTTGTGGGGTGAAGCTGACCGCAGGTCAGGCAGTCCCCTGTACGAAAACGGGAATTGAGAAGGAGGCAGTATGCCAAATGTTTCCACTTAACTGAAGTACAAGGCGAGGGCGGGCACCGACCGCCAGGTTGATCGCGGGAGAGCGATCGACCGTGGGAAGGAAGCCTGCGAAATGTGTCGAAAAGTGGGCAATTCTGTGGGACATTAAAGACTCCATCCTGCAAACCTGGGTCGCCCACCACATTTCTCGCCACAGCTGCGAGCCCCGGAAAGATTGAAGACAGTGAACAGAAACGTCATAAGCACCCATGCACAAGTTAAATGGCATAATCGCAGGAATCACAATCAGGGGACTCACGTCCCCCGCTCGCCTGGAACTCGGCGAGCCGCGAGACGTCAGTCTCCGGATACTGTTTGCGCAATCGCTTGTTATGACCCAAAGCTTACCAAAGGGTACATAGAGGCCAAGAGAGATCCTGAGGTGAGTTGGCCGTAGACAACGAAACCGTTCCCGACAGACTCCACGGTAGATGATGAGCTTGCGCAGCTTTTCATTTCGCCCCCACCCGTTCCAATCAAAGATGTTTTGAAGAACACGGGAGCGGAAGCTCCGAACCAGCCGCCACTGGCGGTTCACGTTCTTATTTGGGGAGATCTGCAAGCGTATCCGTGAGTAGGGCTTGCTCGAACAGCGGACCGGCTGAGGTAACTCAGTGCGGGCGAGCAGAAGTCAGCAGAGGTCGTAGTAGTTCGGCGACACTCCAGTCGTCGCTCGAAGGACCGAACATTTCTTATCAGGGAGTTTACCCGTCATGACCTTGATCCGTCCACAACACACAGAAACCAGTTCGCGCATCTCAACGAGAGACGACATTAGAAGGCCTCACCGTGCCCCGTGGAATCTCAGCGAGATCAATCGGAGCCAGCGGCCATGATGACGAAACCCCTGGAGCATTCTTCAGCATTGTTAATGGAGAAGATTGTTGACACGGACAATCTCGTGCGTGCCTGGAACAAAGTGCGATCGAACCACGGCGCCCCTGGCTCCGATGGATTCACGATCGAAGAGTTCCCGGATCACTGTCGCGAGCACCGGCCCAATGGCGCCGATTTCACATAGTAGACCTCACTCTCCGAGTGAGGCAGGCCGCAAAACGCGGCCTTTGGCATTCGTCACTCAGAGAGTGACGGCTACTTTAATCACAAAGTGATTGTCATTGAGCACTGGCCCGTGATCAAACAACATCCTGCTGGATGACTTTGACAAGGAATTAGAGAGTCGCAGCCTGCACTTTGTGCGTTACGCTGACGACTTTCTGGTCTTCACCAAAACCAGCGAAGCTGCTCAGCGAGTCGCCCGATCGATTGAAGATTATCTGACGCGAAAGCTTAAGCTTGTGATTAATATTGAAGACGGGTGATGTCTTCGAGTCAGGCGGTGCATGAGGCACTGTCGCTCGCTGGGCCTGCGGCACAGGCCCGATCCAAAACAGCCTCAAGGGACAGGGACTGGCGAATCTATTCACAATCTGGCAGAAGCTCACTGCAAGGAGATGAACCGCCCGGTGCGGACCCGCACGCCGGGTGGTGTGGGAGTGGCCTCGGAGCAATCCGGGTCCCTCTCCCGATCTTTGTTAGCCAGAGTCTCCGGCAACCACTTCGCAAGACGGCAATGCTGCCTTGAGTTGTGACAAACCCTGTGTGGAGATTTGTGTTTCTCGAACATCCAGATGGTTGAAATTCTGAAATCGAGTCAATTGATTTACCACTGCATCAGTGATGGGCATCCCACGAAGCGATAGCCGCTGCAACCGGCTGAGGGACGCAATGACCTTGATGTCGTTGTCAGTGACCAGTGGGAAGGTCTCCTCCTTCCTGAGCCAGGATGTGATCGACAAATCGACTTCGGTAATTGGATTAGCACCCGCGATCTGGGTCAACACCGCGAAGCGCGTTCTGCTAAATGACGAAGGCGACGAACCGCGATCACGAATTAGTGCAGCGGACTCAAGTGTGAACGTTCCGCCAAGTTTGCCGACCTCGGTTAGGGCAAGTTGATCTCGCTGGTATTAATACCACTTGAAGACAGCGAGTGAAACAACCAAGAGCACGCAGCAGGAAACAAGCGACGCGATGACTTTTGTTGTTCGATTCTCCATGGCTGATCTTAGCTTGAAATGACTTGGGAATGACTTGCTGGCTAACAGTGTTTTCGCAGCGTGGCGGACGGCACACGGAGTGTGCCTGCTACTTTTTGAACAGTATTGGCTTTAATCGAGGAACACAAATTCCTTCTGATTCATCAAGACATGGCAGATCTCACTGACCACACCGGGATCACGCAGCGCTAAGTCCGCCGGCAGGTTTCTTTCCATGGCGACGGCCTGAGCGAACTCGTGAAACGCGGCTGCCTCCGTGTCTGAAGGTGTCCGCGCAAAAGCCTGGCGAAAGGCGTGGGCCAATAACTCATCGCCGCCGCCTGAGACCTCGTTCAGCAAACGGGCCGACCAGACATTGGCCTGCTCATGAACAAACTCGTTATTCATCAACATCAGGGCCTGAGCCGGTACGTTCGAAATACTTCTGCGACCAACGGCAGTTGCGGGCTGCGGTGTATCAAACGCCAGCATGAAGGGATTCAGGAAGTTTCGATTGACCGCCTGATAGATACTCCGTCGCCCTGCGCCATCCAGTGGCCCCGACTGACCCGGTCGGCCTCGTCCCTGCATGAAATTCGAAAGATAAACTGGAACAGGCGGGCCGAACATCGCCGAATCCAGTCGCCCTGAAACGCAGAGCATCGCATCACGCAACACTTCCCCTTCAACTCGGCGAACCGAAAATCGTTGCAGCAGCTTGTTGGAGGGATCTGTCTGCTCGGCCAGTTCCGTTCGCTGGCTGCTCAGGCGATACGCGCGACTCATGACAAGTCGCTTCACGAGCCGCTTGATCGACCAACCATCGTGACGAAATTCGCCGGCTAGAAAATCCAGCAGCTCCGGATGCGTCGGCTGTTCGCCAAGCACACCGAAGTTGTCTGACGTGGACACAATCCCGCGTCCAAACAGGTGCTGCCAGACGCGGTTGACGATGACTCGGGCGGGAAACGGATTATCCTCCGCCAGCACGCGATCAGCCAGTTCCATTCGCCCGCTGCCGTGAGGATTCTGCAGCGGTGCCCCCTGATCCAGAGCCGTCAGCATGTGCCGACCGGCCGTCGGTCCGCGATTGTTATGATTGCCGCGGATAAAGACGTACTCATCCTCACCAGGTCCTTCGCACATCACCAGCACTGGATCGCCAGACTGCGGCTGCTCGGCTTCTTTTCGAAACGCTTCGAGCGACGTTTCATACGCCGTCCGCTGCTCAGAAGAAGACAGGCCGGACTTAAACACCACAGCGGCCCAGGCAGGATCTGACGCCATTCGCGTCGCGGCGTCTTTTATCAGTTGCTCGCGAGTTGTCTGAGGGCTCACGGTCAACGATGCATTCGTCTTACAGATTTCCTGACGAGCCACCGGGGACTCATTGGACTGGCCCATCATTCGGATTTCACGTACCGCAAACCAGCCGTCGCCTTCATCCAGAAACTCCAGATGACATCGATGGCCGATATAACGCTGAACATCGCCGGCAACGCGAATCCAGCGAAACTCGCCCTCAGTTTCGATCGGCTGGCGACAACCGCCAAACAGCAATTCACTGAACTCGTTCATGACGTAGCCATCAATGCTCAGACGAACTCGCGTGCCCTTGCCGGCGGCGAGGATCTGAATCTCGGGATGAGTCAGAACGAACTCCGGCGAATGCAACTCGCCGCGCAGCTTCGGCGACAGACTGGCGGAACTCACCGACATCGGGCTGTCCGCAACAAACGCCGCCGGTGTGAGCGACACGGTAATCGCCTGACGAGGAATTTCACCCGATCGCCCGCTGCCAAGCGCGGCACCGAAGGCCCGCCAGTTGGCAGGCAGCCCCTGCCGTAAATCGGCCGCCACCGCTGTTGGAGTTCCACCTGCTGGAGTTCCAACTGTTGTTTCAGCCCAGCCGGATGTGATCGCGTCCGGTGAAATTTTGGGCAGTGCAGCATCGTGTCGCTGCTTCAGCCACAAAGCGATCTGGTCGGCGTCAGATGAATCGGGCGGCGCCTGAGCCAGCGCGGCTAACAACGACAACGGATGTGACAAAGCTTTGTTCTTTTCATCACGAAGCAGACCCCGAAGAATCTTAACCTGCTGCGTTTCAGGTTTTTGTTCGGCTGCTGCGGCACCAGCGGCCGCCGGTTCCATGGCTCGCTGCAACAGTGCGACAAGCCGGTCGGATGAAAATTCGGCAGTGCCCTTGTTCAGCGATTCTGTCGTCTGGAGTTTTGCTGCGGCCAGACGATCGATCAGCTTGCTGGTTTCCTCATGAGAATCCAGCCACTCAACTCGTCGCCGTGAGCTTTGCAGAAACCCGGACAGTGCGTAGTAATCGTCTGCTGTAATGGCGTCAAATTTGTGGTCATGGCAACGTGCACAGGCGATTGTCAGTCCCAGAAAGGTCTTTCCAAACACGTCGATCTGATTGTCGATGCGCGACGCTTCTTCGCCTTTCACATCCACAGGCGCGTGCTTATCTTCGCACAGGTACCAAAATCCGGTCGCGATGATGGATTCATTAAAACCCAGCTCGGGATGGCGACGCGGATTCTCTATCAGATCGCCGGCAAGGTGCTCACGCACGAACTCGTTGTACGGCACATCATTGTTGAGAGCCCGAATCACATAGTCGCGGTATCGCCACGCATAGGGCAGCGGATAGTCGAACTCATGACCAAGCGTCTCTGCATAACGCATCAGGTCCAGCCAGTGGCGAGCCCATCGTTCGCCAAATTGTGGCGACGCGAGCAGTTCGTCGACGACCTTTTCGAGAGCGACGGCGGTTGACACTGGATCGTTGAAGAAGCGATCCTGCTGCTGCAGCGTGGGCGGCATGCCAGCAAGATCAAAATACAAACGCCGCAAAATGGCTCGTCGATCCGCATCCGCGGCGGGCGCGATTCCGGCGGCTTCCATCTTTGCGAGCAGAAAACGATCCGAATCGCTGACCGCCCAGTCGGCCTGCTTTACCGTGGGAACCGTCGGCCGTTCAATTTTCTTCCAGGCCCAATGAGCGGCAATGCGTTCTTCCAATGGGAATGCCGTTTTTTCGGTTGCGACAGTGGCGGATTCCATGTCGGCCGGCCAGGGAGCACCGTCCTTGATCCACCGCGCCAGAATTTCAATCTCCGCGTCCGGCATTTTACTGCGCGGAGGCATCTGAAATCCTTCGTATCGGACCGCTTGAATCAGCAGACTCTGATCCGGGTCACCGGGGACCATCACGGGTCCGCTTTCGCCGCCGGTCAGCATGGCTTTGCGGGATGTCAGTCGCAGTTCGGCTTCCACTTCCGGTTCATCGCCGTGACATTCAATGCAGCGAGCTTCCAGCAGAGGCAAGACGCTGTTGCGAAAAAAATCGGCCTGCTCTTGAGTGACTTCAGCACCGGCCGCCGCGTCGCGGTCGGCTGCCTTGTCCTGTGCCTCTACGGGCCACAAGAGCAGCAGCGCTGGACATGACAGCACGACAGCAGCACTCAACAATGCCAAAACCAGAAAGCGAAGTGGGCTCAATGAAGGACGCATCAGGAATCCTGCCTGAGTCTGATCAGGAATATTGAGGTGAGAACGTTCGGAGGGAACTCCATTGTCGCCAAAACCGGGATTCAAAAGCAACTGGCCAATCACAGGAAATGCGGCACTCCACGATAAGCTGACGAACGCCAGGTTTCCTGAGCCGAAGCGTGTTCGCGGGTCGTTGATTTAGTCTCAGTCGAGATCGCTTACGTTTAACCCGACTCGAAGAGGAGGCGGGCAGTCGGTTCCTCCTCTTCGAGTCGGGTTAAACGATTAAGAGGCTCTAAAAAAGTGGGACAGGCGCCCTCGCTGAGTCATTTTTCTGAGCATTTTCCGCAAGATATGGGAGCCCGTCCCAGTTTTGTCAGGCGTTCTAAATCAACAAGCCGCTGGTGCGTTCCGGCCGATGATGCAAAATCGCTATGTATTTGCGGACATGGAGCGGTCCGGTCAGGGCGGCGTTAACTCATCTGCTGACGTCGGCACTCATACAGGACAATGCCCGCTGCGACGGCGGCGTTGAGCGAACTGACACCGCCCAGCATCGGGATGGCAATTTGCAGATCGCACTCCGAAAGCAGATCAGGAGCAATCCCGACCGCCTCGGAACCAATCACAACGGCCAGCGAGCCCTTTGAATCGGCCTGCCACAACAAAGTGTCGGTTTTCTCGGTTGCCGCGAGAATCCGCAGTCCGTTTCGCTTCATGGTCACCACTGCGTCCGCGAGGCTGGGCACGCGGTACAGAGTCAGGTGATTCACGGCGCCTGCGGAGGCACGGGCGACGTGCGGGGTGACGGAAACCTGAGACTTCTCACCGATAATCACGCCGTCGACTTTCATCGCGTCGCAACAACGCAGGATGGCCCCGAAATTGTGAGCATCCTGAAGACGATCGCAGACAACGAACAGCGGCGGCAGCGGTTTGGAATTCTCCGAATCTGCGCCGCGACTCTGCAAAGATCGCTCCAGATCCTCAAGCGATCGGCAGGGGAGCTCACCCATCCGAGCCAGAAAGCCCTGATGATCTTCCGCTCGACACAGTTCCAGCAGTCGGCTGGCTGGAACTCGCTGAATTTTAATGCCGGTGGATGACATAAAATCCTGCAGCTCAAGCAGAGTCTCGAGCGGCAGGTCTTCGTCCAGCAAAAGTTCGATCACCGGCCACACGCCAGCTCGCAGTGTTTCCTGCACCGCGTGTCGGCCCCAAAGCCAACTTCGCTGATGACTGGCTGCAAAAGACCGGTTGGATTTTCCCTGAAGATTTCGGCTGCTCATACACAGAGTTTAGCCGCTGACAGAAGTTCTTCGCCAGCCGCCGCTTTAATTCCGAACCGTTTCCGGTTTCTGCGTTCACGCCCGACGGATTTGTCGCCAAGGGATTTTCCATCAAAGGATTAGGAATCCTCGATCAATAAGTGTCCGATAATCGCCTTTCGCTCAGCGAAAGAACGCTACTTTCGCGGAGCGAAAGGCGACAAATATTGATCGAACGATACTTATCCGCCGATCGAATACATGGGACGATCGGGCTGAATGAATCTGGCCGTGTTGATTTCATGCCCTTCCTTCTTAGCGGCAATGCTGCTGAGCATCGCCTGAGCGATCATCTCATCTTCATGATCAGCATCAGCATTTGCAGCATTTGCAGCAGGAGGTCGGAGCAGGTGCTTGATATCGGTCTCATCATGGCTGAACAGACAGTTTCGCAGGCGGCCATCGGCGGTCAGGCGGAAGCGATTGCAGCTGGCACAAAACGGCTGGCTGACGCTGGCAATCAAACCAATACGGCCTCGGCCGTCTGCAAATTCAAAGTCCTGAGCCGGTGCGTGCGTCGGCGCGTCCGCCAACGGCAAAAGCGACCCTGATGTCTTTCTGGAATTCGCCGAGGCAGCAGTGGACTCGATCGCTCGCAGCGGGCCAAAAGCGGCTTCCAGTGTTGCGATGATTTCGTGGGCGAACAGGACCTTGTCGCGCTGCCACTGGCTGTCAGCGTCCAGAGGCATGAATTCGATGAATCGAACGACAGTGTCTGTGTCCCGAGCCAAGTGCCCGAACGGCACAATCTGATCTTCTGTCAGTCCGCGAACAGACACAGCATTGAGTTTAATCGGAGAAAACCCAACTCGTCGAGCCGCCTCGATGCCGGCGAGCACGCGTTCGTAACCGTCTCGGCGAGTCACCTTGCGGAAGATTTCCGGGTCGAGCGCATCCAGGCTGACGTTTAGACGTCGCAGACCAGCATCCCGAAGTTCCTGGGCCTGTTCTTCCAGCAGAATTCCATTCGTCGTCAGCCCGATGTCAACAATCCCGGGCACAGCCGCCAGCTTTCGAACGAGCACATGCAGATCGCGTCGCACGAGCGGCTCACCGCCCGTCAGCCGGATTCGATCGATTCCCAGTGTCGTGCCAATTCGGACGACTCGTTCGATCTCCTCAAACGACAGCAGGTGCTCCTTCGGCATGAATTCGACGTTCTCCGCCGGCATGCAGTAAAAGCAGCGAATATTGCAGCGATCAGTGACGCTGATTCGCAGATTATTATGCAGCCTGCCGAAGGAATCGATCAGTCGGCGAACCGGGAGATTGAGCGTCATTGGTCGTGTCCTTTACCGAGCGACTCTGCAGGCAGGTCCGGATGTTGCCATTCTTCGCGACCATCGGAATAGTGTTCCTTCTTCCAGATGGGCACTCGTTCTTTTAAAGTATCAATCAACCATCGCCCCGCGTCAAACGCCTGAGCTCGATGAGGCGCGCTGACGGCAATGGCGACACTGATATCGCCCAGCTGCAATGTTCCAAAGCGATGAGAAATGGCCACATCGATCACGGTGAATCCGGCTCGTACATCGGCTTCCAGTTGAGCCATCGAAGCCCGAGCCATTTCTGGATAAGCTTCGTAATCCAGCCACGCTGTCTGCACGCCCTGAGTGAACTCCCGTACTGTGCCCAGGAACAGGACAACTGCTCCCGCACCGTTGTTGCGAACCGATTCTGTCAGCGTATGATAATCAATCGGCTGGTGAGTGAGTTCAATCATGATCAACCTCCGCTGACAGGTGGAAAACAGGCGATCGTATCGGATGCACTGACCGCTCGATCGTCACTCGCATATTGATTGTTCAAGGCCCACAGCAGCGAATTCGCCAGAGGCTTCAACAGAGGAACCGCAACAACCAGCTGTTCGCGCACATCGCGAATCGTGGCGTTCTGCGGGACGTCCAGTTCCAGCGCATCGCTGCCTGCGATTTCTCGTGCAGCAGCGAATAGCTGGATCCTGATTTTGACGCAAAGTGGATTCATGCAAATTTCAAATCAGATGACAAAGCGATCGGTTGGGAGGAAGTAAAACCACATTCGAAACGAGCCAGCCATAAATTTCACACTGTCTGGAATTTTACAGCCTGCGACATCAGAACCCGTCTGCTGCAGGGCGTGTTGATTTAGTGAGCCGCAAAGCGCTAGCTGCGGGTGCGTGTCTTAAAAACACAAGGAAAACACCCGCGGCTAGCGCCTCGCGGCTCAGGTTGTGACTAACTCAACACTCCGTGCAACCACCGGCGATCAGAACAGGCGATGCTTTGAGATCACGACATGCTCAGCCCCGATGGCTTTGCTTTTAATCGCTCGGCCAAGCGAGGCATCAGGCCGTAAGACAGAGCCAGCAGCTTGATCGGGTGTATTGTAGGGATCCTGCTGGCCTGTTCCATTTGCATTCTGCAACTACTGCAGTCCGTGACACCGGCGACTGCATCAATCGTCTTCATTTCTTCGATGAGACCGGCTCCAATTTTGAGCGACTGCTGGAAATTTTCCGCGGCGAGGCCAAACGTACCGGCCATCCCCGTGCAGCCTTTTTCGATCATCTGCACCGAAACACCCGGGATCAACCGCAATAAATCCAGCAGCGGCTGGCCGCGCCGCATGGCTCGCGTATGGCACGGCGTGTGCCATGCCAGCTTCAAGGAAAGCGGAGTAAAATCTTTTTTGAGCTTGCCGCGCCGATGCAGATCCAGCAAAAACGCGCCGGCATCCATTGTCTGCTGCGCGATCACGTCGGCATCGTTGCTGGAAAGCAGCATCGGGTATTCCTGCGTCAGGCAGAGCGCTGCAGATGGTTCCGTACAGAGGATCGGATAACCTTCCCGAGCGGGTTCGGCCAGTTCGCGAATATTCAGTTCGGCCACCGCGCGAGCCGCTGCCACATCGCCGACGGAGATCATCGTCATTCCCGAAACTGTCTGGGCCTTCGGAATAAACACGCGAAAACCATTGTGTTCCATCACGCGTACAAAAGCTTCCGCAAGTTCCGGATCATGATGATTGGCAAAGTAGTCGACGAAGTAAACCACGGTTGGGCGAGGACTTCCGGGAGTTCCCGTGTTGTCTTCCCGCTGGACTCGCAATGAGGACAGGAACGGCGTGCGAGCAAATCGCGGCAGGCGGCGTTCCGCGGCAATTCCCACAAACCGCTGCAGCAGCTTTCGAAACACAGAATTGCGGAGCAGCCGATTCGTCAGGAAAGGAAATCGCGACGCCATTCGCGCATACTGGTGAACTCGCGAAAGCAGCCAAGCGGTTTTGCTGAGCCCATGGGCCTGAACTTGCTGAGCCCGTGCTTCCAGAATCAGATGCGGAATATTGACCTCCGACGGACAATCCAGCTGACACTGCTTACAGTTGAAACAGGAATCAATAATCTTCGCCGCCGATTCACCGTGCAGCAGTTCGGCGCCATCCGTCGAACACAGACTGCGCCGCAGAAGATTGGCCTTGGCTCGCGGCGAAAGCAGTTCGTCGGCTTCGTTCTCAACGAACGGACACATTCTCGCTGGCGGCACCTGAACGCGGCAGCTGCCACAGCCATTGCATCGCACGGCCGCATCCGCCGCCTCTTCAGCCGTCCACGCCAGTTGCATAATGGGTAACGCCACGCCTGCCACGGCACCGCCCTGAGTCTGTTCCAGTGGTTGCGTCTGACGCAGATGCCGGATCGTGAGCTGTGGGTCGTTGCTGATAATCTTTTCCGGGTTCATCAGTTTCAGCGGGTCGAAGATTTCCTTCAGCTGCTGAAATGCGCGATACAACGGTCCGTACTGCGTTCGAATAAACGCCGTTCGGGAGAGCCCATCGCCGTGCTCACCGCTGATCGTCCCGCCCATCTGCACAACCTGGCGATAAAGATCTCTGGCAATCGCCTCAATCTGTGTGTCATCGCCACGGCAGGGAACAGGCAGAATCGGTCGGAAGTGCAGCTGGCCGGAAGCCGCATGCGAATACAGCGTCGCCGTGACTTCGTGCTTCTGAAAAGTCTTCTGAGCCGCCACAAGAAACTCGGCCAAGCGCTCCGGCGGAACAGCGACGTCTTCCACAAATGGCAACGGACGAGAAGTGCCTTTCAGACTGGCCAGCAGCGAAACGACCTGCGAAGGTAAAGCCCACAGGAGCTCAACCTCGTCATAAGTTGTCGCCTCGCAAGTGATCTGAAAATCGACCCCGCGATCTTTCAGCATTCGCTGGGCATCGGCCAGACGTTCACGAATCTCGCGTTCACTGCTGCCGGGAAACTCGACGATCAAGCCAGCTTCGGCCTCAGGAAGAATCATCTCCCGAAAACGCAGATCGATGCCGCGTCCAAGACTCAGAACGCGCCGATCCAGCAGATCGCACGCGCTAGGTTCCAGCGGCAACAGCAGCTGCATTGCCAGCACGGCCTGTTCGAGCGTCGGAAACATCAGAAATGCTGCCGACCGATACTCGGGTAGCGGCATTGTGAATAGAGTCGCTTCCGTGAACAGCCCCAATGTTCCTTCAGAACCGACCAGCATGCGAGCCAGATCGAGGTACCGTTCCTGACGAATGCCGCGCAGCATGTAGCCTGAACAGTTGCGCAACAACGGCGGCTGATACTGACGAATCAGAGGCTCGTATTCCTGCAGCAAAATATCGACTCGCTGAATCAGGTCAGCCCGGCGAGTGGCCGCGGTCATCGACGACAGCTTCAAGCCGTTGGCTCGCAAAGCCATATCCACCAGAGCCGCACCATCGGCATCGATTTCAACGACACGCGGATACGCGAGGTCCGGCGCTGACAAGGATTCTCGCCCCAGTTCCAGCCGTTGACCACCTGACAACACACATTCGATCGTTTCGACATGGTCGCGCGTGGAGCCACATCGGACGGCATGCGACCCGGCAGCATCTACGCCCAGCATTCCACCAATCGTCGTGATGCGACTGTTCGACGGGTCCGGTGCAAAATAGCGTCCGTGAGCCCGCAGGTCTCGGTTCAGCTGATCGCGAACGACCCCCGGCTGAACGCGAACGCGATCTCCGTCAATCGAGAGCACTCGATTCATATAGCGTGAAAAATCGACAACAATTCCGCCACCGATTGCCCCGCCAGTCAGTCCCGAACCGGCTCCACGCGGAATCAGCGGAATTCCATTCTCCGCCGAATACGCCGCAAGAACTTCCACATCCCGCGTCTGGCGGGGAAACAAAACAGCCAGCGGTTCGTGCTCATACAAACTGGCGTCGGATGAAAACGCAGCAGCCGCAGCACGATCGACTCGCAATTCGCCTTCGATCGCGTCGGTGAGATCCTCAACCAGTCTTCGACGCAGTTCTTCCACGGATGCCTTATCCAAACCTCATAGGTGAGAAAAAACCGGGGAGTTTACATGGCCCTGCAACGCTCCGGCGGTCATATTCTCTCCCGTTTGGTTTCTCATGTTGTGCTCAACGCGTCTGTTTAAGTTTCGCCATTGGCTTCAGGTCTGTTGTTTCCTGAGTTCCTGCTGACGATAACGTTCGGCAGTCTCAAGGTCGAACCTCGGGTGCTGTTCGTCCATCTTTGTTCGCCGATGCCGTGCGCCGCAGCGGTAGCAGACCAGCATGTCGCCCATAAACGAATAAAGTACCATGTCGATCAGGGCCGCCACCATCAGAATCCCGAGCGCCAGAACTTCTCGATAAGATGCATACGCAATACAACTGAGAATGGCTGCAGTCGCCACAAGTGCCAGCCCCAACGCAGGCGGAAAATCCTTCTGGCGCGACAAATCCTCACATCCACAGATTCGACAGCGCGTCAGGTTTCCGTCTGTGAAATCGCCTGCCCCTTCATTCCGGTTCCATTGACATTCATCGCAACTGACGGCTCCGGTTGCTGGTTCCGGGGAAGTCAGTCGCCGCTTCTGGCAGACAGGGCATTGGAAAATGATATGCGTGGCCATGGTGGAGGCTTCTGATTATTCGAACGATCACATCCGCGGACAATGGAAAACCCAAATTTGAAGCCCGTTGGTCAGTACGGAATCCCGAGATCTCGTTCCAGTAAAGCCGCGGTCATCTCTCCCATGAATACCAATATCAGCCCGGCGAACAGAACTCCCGTGGCTGACTGTGTATTCCTGTATCGTAGAATTCTTACCACCATCAGCGAGGTGACGATTGGAACCACAATTCCACCCATCAGACGCATGCTCAGCCACAGCACGTGGGTGGTATCAGACGCGGCCCAGCCGAACTTCCCAAGCGACAGGCCACTGACCGCCAGCCGCACCACCGCGGCGATCATCAGCGTGCGTCCAAACCAGGTCAGCGGCTGAATCGACATGGTGGGCGTTGTCAGATACCAGTGCCCCAGCAACATGCCGGTGAGCATTGCTCCCAGCACACCTGCAGACGAAAGGTCCGAAGCAACCTGGTGCAGCACGGAAGCCGCGGAGATCATTTTCACCGAGTGCAGAATCAACGCTGCGATGCAGAAGGCTCCCAGCAGAAAAATTGTGACTCGTCCCGGAAAACGACGCCCCAGTTTCCAAAAGATGTGTCCCGCATAGGCAGTGACGGCTCCGCCAATCAGCAGGCCTTTCAGGATCGAAATCGTCTGCTCAGCTTCGAGAGTTTCATTTTCACTGGCTGAGGTCTTGCCTGCAATCGACGATGCGTCAAGAGTCAGCACTGCAAGGACGCAAAGCCCCAGCGCGACGAGCATCTGAATTCGAAAGAATCCATCCGTGACTTCCTTCCGTGGCATCAACAGCCACATCAGGACAACGCCGGCGACCAGCTTCAAGACAAAAAATGCAACCATAAGAAAGCTTAACTGCCCATGAGCCAGGTGCTGACACGCATTCGAACAGAGTTTGATGCTGCAAATCGTGCAGACGAAGGTTTCAAATTTTACCTGCGCCTGCGGCTTGCCGTTAAACGGAAACGTTTAAGCCGTGACTGAAGCAACACTTGCGCAGCGGCCGAAGGTGGATCGATTTTGAAACGCTCCCCAATACGACTACTTTCCGTTGATTAAAGCCATTGCTTCCGCGCGGCTGCCAAGATTGTTCCTGAAGAGTCCTCGAACAGCGCTTGTCACCGTCAGCGCGCCCGGCTTTTTAACGCCCCGAATTGTCATGCAGGTGTGCTCGGCTTCGATGACAACGATGACTCCTTTGGGGGCCAGCTCGTCTTCAATCAGGTCGGCGACCATATGAGTCATTCGTTCCTGGACCTGTGGGCGGCGAGCAATCTCGTCGACCACGCGAGCCAGCTTGCTCAGACCGGTGACTTTTCCTCTCGGAATATATCCGACATGCGCTTTGCCCATGAACGGCAGCAGATGATGCTCACACATACTGTTGAACGTGATGTCTCTGACAAGCACCATCTCGTCGTACTGCTCTTCAAAGACCTTCTTCAGATGGCGACCGGGTTCCAGATGCAGGCCGCCAAAAATCTCGGCGTACATCCGACCGACTCGGGCTGGCGTTTCCTGCAGGCCATCACGATCCGGATCTTCGCCGACCGCCAGCAAAATTTCGCGAACTGCCGCCTGAATGCGAGGCTGATCGACGACACGGGCTTCGGGAGATATCGCTCCCCCCGCGAGAATATTGTTCATTTCAGACATAGATGCAGTGTTTTCATTTGTAAGCCACGGTCAAAACAAATCCTCTGGTCGCCTCGATTCCCGCAGACGGCTCATGGCCTGCCGGTGGTTGAGCAACGGTCGATTCTAGGACTCTGGTTCATTACGCAAACCCAAACGGGCCTGGTTTTGTCGGAACACCCAACATTTGCGCAGCAGAAACCACCAATTCCAACTCCTGGCAAGCTATGGATCGCCGCGGACGAGAAAATTGGGCCGCCGTTCGTTATCCTGCGCGATGGATTCTCCGCCATGGAGACAGTACGCAGGATTCCTTACCGAGGGTTGTTCCGTTGGCTGAGAAACGCGACTTTGATGAGTTCCTGGAAAAGTTTAACCGTCACCATGAAGTCATGGTCGAAGAACTGCATAAGGTCATTATTGGCCAGGACGCTGTCATCGATCAGATTCTGGCGGCCGTCTTTACCGGCGGTCACTGCCTGCTGGTCGGTGTTCCCGGACTGGCCAAAACTCTGGTCGTCAGCACAATCGCCAGATTGCTGGATGTGAAATTTCGACGAATCCAATTTACGCCCGACCTGATGCCGTCGGACATCACCGGCACCAATGTGCTCGAAGAAAGCGAATCCGGGCGACGCGAATTCCGTTTCGTGGAAGGCCCGGTCTTCACCAATATTCTGCTGGCGGACGAAATCAATCGAACGCCTCCCAAAACGCAGTCGGCTTTGCTGCAGGCGATGCAGGAAAAAGAAGTCACGGTTGGCCAAACCACATACAAGTTGCCCGAACCGTTTTTCGTGATTGCCACGCAGAACCCGATCGAACAGGAAGGGACGTACCCGCTTCCCGAAGCACAGCTTGACCGCTTCATGTTTAACGTGAAAGTGGATTACCCAAGCCTTGAGGAAGAAGAAAAAATCCTCGAAGCAACGACATCTGGCGAACGGGCCGAGGTGCGCAAAGTCCTGTCAGCGAAGTCGATTTTGTACCTTCAAAAACAGATCAGCCAGATCGTTGCCAGTCCGCTGATCATCAGTTACGTGACGCGACTTGTGCGCGCCACGCGACCCAAAGATGCGGCCGCACCCGACTTTATCAAGCGGTTGGTGGACTGGGGCGCTGGCCCACGTGCTGGTCAGTATTTGATCAACGGCGCAAAAGCTTTCGCCGCAATGGAAGGACGTCCCAACGTTGCTATCGCGGACGTGCGAAAAGTGGCCATCCCCGTGCTCCGCCATCGAATCGCGACAAACTTCCAGGCCCAGGCGGAAGGACTCGATATCGACGAGATCATCACCAAGCTCATCGCCGCCGTTCCCGAACCCAATATCCCCAAGTACGACCGCTAAGCCAGCAACGGCTTTCTGAGCCGCGAGGCGTTAGCCGCGAGGCGTTTTCGTCACAACCTGAGCCGCGAGGCGCTAACCCGACTTCCCCAGCTTGATCAAGAAAGACAATGTTTTCTGGGGTTTCAGGGTGAAAGTTTTCACTCCATTTGCTTTTGAATTATTTTTGAGGGCAGTCTGAGGTGGATTTTTTCCAGCAGGATTTGTTGATGGTCCGTGGGTTTTGAAATGCACCGAGTTCGGATCTCTGGGCCGGAGCGAGTCGGCAGGACGACATCCAGTGAGCGGATGTCAGAGAGTTCCGCCAACACGCGGGGAGGTTCGCTGCCAAGCCCCGCTTTGTCACAGAGCTGAGCCAGAGTTTTCCAAAGTACGTACGCGAGGAAACAGACGAAGATGTGAGCCAGCACACGCTCTTCTTTTTTATGCGAGATCGGGCGAATGGACAGATCGCGCTTGTGGATACGGAATGCGGCTTCTGCTTCTGCTTCTGCTTCTGCTTCTGTTAACGGGCGGATGTGAGGGGAGGCACAACAAACAGATCGAACCAGCAACGAAGATTGCCATGGCAGGATTGGCGCTGCAACGAAATGCTGCAGACGTCTTCACACAGCCTTAAACAGCGTTGGTGGTTCTAATTCGATCGTCGCTGCGAGTCACATTAGTTTCCAGCGACTCTTCAGCGTCGCGGCTACCATGTCGTGGGTCAGCATTAGCGTTGCCTGGTTCGCCCCTTCGCGGTCAATCAATTTCAAAAGTTCGTCGGCGTGGTTACCCGGCAGCGTGAGCTTTTGGAGGACAATCTCATTGAAGCCGTTGTGATCAGCGACACGTCGTAACGGCCCATGAAGACGAGGCTGAGAACACAATGCGGCGACGTTGCGGACGGGCTCGCCAGTTCTTCGCGGCTGCGATCAAAGCCAAACTGATTGACGAGAACCCGTTTGAAGGAATGTCGGTTACTGCCAACAGAAGCACGGACAAAGAGCGTTTTATCATTGAGGAAGAATCTCAGAAGATCCTGAAGGCTTGTCCGGATCTGCAATGGCGATTGATATTCTCACTCTGCCGATACGGTGGGCCAATTGAGATCAGTCCGGAGCTGCGGGCCGTGGTTGATGCGTGGCAGCTGAGACACACTTTCTTTCCGCCGTTGGGTTGACGCTTCATTCAGGAATGTTGTCAGAATTGACAACAATCAGTCGAGGGGTAGAATTAGCCTGTCAGCATAGCCGGAGTTTCTGAAATGGCGTGGTTCGAATTCGTGTGGTCCTTTGAAGCGGACGGGAACGTTGCGCATATCGCAGAACACGGACTGACACCAGACGATTTTGAGTCCGTGTTTTTGAACCACGAATCTGAAACAGTCAGCCGCTCAAGCGGCAGATCGATGAGGTTCGGAGAAGCCGAGGACGGCCGGAATGTCTGCATTATCTTTGAGTGGCTCGAAGATGGAATCACGGTCTATCCGGTAACGGCGTTCCAGGTCGATTGAAGCAAAGGGCAAGTGTTATGGCAGAAAAACCAGCGATTCGTCGCAGAACACCGACGGCAGCGGAGCAAGAGCGAATTCGTAAAGCGATCAAAGAAGAATCGCACCCGGAAGCGATGGAAGCCAATCGCGAACTTGGACGCAAAGTCCTGGCCAAAAAACGCGAAGCGGTTGCCGCTACCGCTGCTGTGTTGAAAACATTGCTGGACGAAAAGGAACGCCAGCAACTTTCCCTTGCTGATCTTGAAGCCAAAACCGGAATTGGTCGCAGCAATCTGTCGAGACTCTGGAATCAGAGTGAACCCGGCGTGACACTCGAAACCGTAGAACGCATCGCCGCCGCGCTGAATCTGCGAGTCACCCTGATTCCGCAGAAGTGATTTAATAAAAAAATTCGGGCTTTCATTGCCGTTGCCGAATGCCGTTGCCGCTAGTCGAATTGAAATGAAAGCCGTTGCAGAATGCCCGTTGAAGCCAAATCGCTGGGCGGACTTGACTTGATACTGATTGACGAAGGGCGACATTTATGAATTGGCTGATTCTTGCTGAAACGTACATTCTTCCGGACCGTCGCTCATCGCTATGGGTTGACATTGTCCCCCCCGCTAGTCCTATTGTTTCTACTCATCCCTACGGTCATCTGGCTGGTGCGAAGATTGCGGGCAGCGGCTGCTCAGACTTCGGCTATAATTTCCATCAATATCGAATTGATTCAAATCACGAAAGAACAGATGGAAGTTTCGCGTGAGACAAACAGGCTCCTTTCGAAATTGAATGAGACGTTGCGAAAGAAAGCCGATGGCCCTTAAAAACCATTTGGATTCAGACAATCCCGCAAACAACCGCAAGACAACCGCAAAGCCCCGAAACCCAACATAAACCACGAAGAATTCATCACCCGTTGGCGGCGAAGCGGCGGGGCGGAAATGGCGAATAGCCAATCGTTCCTGAAAGAACTCTGCCAGGTGCTGGAACGGCCAGAACCTGAACCCACCCAAGCCGACGAATCGCAAAACAACTACGTCTTTGAAAAGGCGTTGAACTTCAACAACGGCGACGGCACGTTCAGCGCGGGACGAGTCGATGCCATTCGATGTCCAAAGTTTCTCGCGGCTCAGCAGGAGCTTCGCCCTCCCGAATTACAAACACACAAACCAATGTTCACGAGAAACAGGCAGAGAACACGTCGCGGAGACGCTGCGGACGCGCTCGCCAGTTCTTCAAAGCTGCAATCAAGGCAAAGCTGATCGATGAAAACCCGTTTGACGGTGTCGGTTATAGCTCCGCAAGTCAGAACCTGCGGACCACGTTCAACAAGATCGTGAAGCGGGCCGGGTTGAAGCATTGGCCAAAGCCTTTTCAGAATCTGCGATCGACTCGAGAAACTGAGTTGATGGAAATTTATCCATCTCACGTTGTTGTTTCGTGGATCGGGCATTCTGAGAAAGTCGCCCGAAAGCATTATCTGCAGACGACAGACGCCCATTTTGAAAAGGCTGTTCAGTCAGGGTCTGCGGAAGTGGTGGCCATCCAGGTGGCCATTGAGAGACGCGAAACGATGCAAACAGACAAACCATCAAAAGCAAAAGACCGCAAAAAAACCAATGTTTTTCGCGGTCTTGCGACTGAATGCGCGTACCTTCCACCCGAACAGTTACCCCGCAGGGACTCGAACCCCGACTGTCAGTGCCAGAAACTGACGTGCTACCATTACACCACGGAGTAAATTTATCAGCTTTTCGAATTACTGATGCAGGAAATGTAGCACCGATTTCTGCTCCTGTAAAGCCGTTGTTCTGGGGAGATTCTGCGAGTCCGAAGAACCGGATTTTTAGTCGGTCGCCGATGTTTACTGTGCCCATTGCTGCGCGTCCTCCGGCCAGCTTTTGTGTTGCCGGCTGCGGGTGTTTTGTTTGCCAAGTTACCTCCGCCATGACGAGCATGAAGTGTTCTCCTGTGAGTGAGTGAGTGAGTGAGTGAGTGAGTGAGTGAGTGAGTGAGTGAGTGAGTGAGTGAGTGAGTGAGTGAGTGAGTGAGTGAGTGAGTGAGTGAGTGAGTGAGTGAGTGAGGAAACACTCACGATTTGCAGGTTTTCTAGTAGCGTGGACAGCATTCGAAGTGATCTGTTTTCACTTCAGGGGCTTTGCGAGCGAAGAAGAACTGATGGATCACATCGAAAAACTTAAACAACAGAAGTCATAATTCGTGGGGTGTGTCCGGCATCTTGTCCGCAGCCCATAACGCTGCGCCGGACGCCACCTTTACGCCCTCGTTCTTCGCGCTGCATTCGGTCACGGCGCCTAACAAACTCCGATCCGCACCCTGCCTCGGAGTGCGATCGCCGTGCCGAGCAGTATCGGACCTGACCCCTGATGTGTCGCTTTGGTATCGGGCCAGTAGCCCAACTGGGTCAAGGGCAATGCCCGTGTTGGTCGAATGTCGCCGATGGCATGGGAACTTCTCTCGGTTTTTGCACCAGTGCTGCGCAAGGATAATTGCCTGCCGTTAACGATTCCGCATCGAGCAGTGCTACCTGGATTCGGCGCTTCGGTAGGGCATCTTCAGGCCATCTCCATACCGCCGTTGATGCTGGCAAAATGCTCAATCGCGATGGGCGATTTGGCGTCTTCGATTCGCAGATCCGGACTGGCTTTGCTGTTGTAATCCAGCCAGCCACCAATTCCAATGATCCTGCAGACGGCTCCACGAAGGATCACCGTCTGAGTAAGGCGGTAGCTGCCTGGAAGGAAAACCGTTTTCGCTCCCAAATCAATCGCCTTCTGTAAGGCGGCTGCAGAATCCATGGACCCGGTTGGGTCAGCGCCGAAATTATCCACATTCGCCCACTCGCTTCTTCCACTGCAGAGTTCGACTGATCAGATACGTCCCCTTCGGCAGGTACACCAACATCCGTCGACCAGTGCAGTCATCAATCGCTCGCTGCATGGCATCAGTCACATCGGCGATCCCGTCACCTTTGGCTAAGCAACCTCAGCAGGCCGGCAAGTTTGCGATGCTTCAGGAATAATGCGGTCGTTGCGGCAATGGCGAGCTTCATGAGTTCAGCCAGAAATCCCGGAGGGATCGTAGGCTTGCGGCCCCGCGCTTTCAATGAGGGTCCGACGACATCCGCAGGCGTAGCGGCCTTACCGATTTTCAGGCGCGCTCGATCGCCCGCAGCCCACGACGTTCAAGTTCTGTGACAATTTGTCGAGAGGAAACGGGGTTTCAATCACGCTAATTGAGACGCCCTGTATCGCCGCAGTTATGGAAAATCAAGGACTACTGAGTCCTTCATAGTAACTGCTCATTTATGACCCCGCGAAGGTCCATTTCGTATTCGATCTCCTGAATCGGCGGGCGAGAATAATGCCAGGTGACGCCGTGGATTCCGGACGCCAGCATGCGTGCATTGACGATGCTGCGGATCGGCTCATCGGCCGGATGAATGGTGTACACATTCGTCCGAGTCACCGAATTCCATGAGGTTCCCAACCGCCGTAGTCGCTCTTCCATCAGGTCCATGACGAAGGCCGTTTTTCCTGCAATACCAGTGGGAGAAGCATCGCCCAGTCGTACGATGCCTTCGCGGTTCAACACGCCTTCGGGAAGTTCTCCGGCTCCGGCCACGACGAACGTCTTCGGCATGTCGACGTCACACGGTCGAGTGTACGCGAAGCCAAACAGAGATGGCACTTTCGGTGGCACAAGTTCAGGTGCGATGTGCGTGCGAGCCACGGGATTGACACCATCGACAAAGACACCCCACTCCTTCAGCACTGCAGCGTATTCACCGTTGAAGTCGGCAAATCCCTGAAATGTAAACGGCACCGGACAACGCAATGACATCGCACACAAAGCCGCTTTGGGCCGCCCGCATTGACTCAGGAATGCAGCAATCAGTTCAAAACCTTCTCGCCATGAAACCATATTCCGCAATGTGACATGCACAATCTCAAACCCCGGGTTGGAGATGACTCCGCAAGAATAAGGCGCGATCCCGGGTACGAACGAATAATCGCCGGACGGATGAACTTTCAACGTCATGAAGCTGGCCCTTGCAGAAAGTATTCGCTCGCGACATTGCAGGCGATGATGATTTCGATGCGATCGAGGACTTTATCCGGCCAATGTGTTCTCTGTCGACCAAAGTGCGATCTCAGTTTGCAATCCGGCGCCATAGCCACAAGAATGTTCACGTGACAGCGGTTCACCTTGGCCGCTTTTCCCGCCAGTGGAAGCAAAAAGGTGCCAGTCATAAAAGCTTAAAACGCCAACGACCGGGTGTCGTCGTAAGCCAGGCAAGGGCAGGAGCGATACTTATGCTTACGCTGAAGAGAACTGAATTGAACATTCAGAAATTCATCGCTATTGTCGCTGTGTGGGCGTGTTGCACAGACGCAGCACTTGCGGCTGAGGAATTCAAAATCTTGGTTCTCAGTCCGCAACCCTGGCAAGTGTTCCAGAGAACCGGGTTCGATTCTGTGACACCGAAAGCTGACCCGGGTCAGGTGACGGCGCGCGGTTCTGCGGATGTGAAAATCGCCCTGCAGTTGCCGCCGACGCTGGCAGAAGAAAGCGAACTGGCTTATCGACTGATCCTGGTGAAGGATAAATTTCCACTGGATGACCAATGGAAATCCGTCGCCCTGAAGCGGCAGGCGGAAAATTTTCACGCGACCATCAACGTTCCCGCAGGCGGATGGTACTCACTGGAATTTCGCGTCATCGAGCCGAAGTCGCAGGAACCTGTCACGGCTTCCACCGTCCCGTTTGGAGTCGGAGAAGTCTTTCTTGTCGCCGGTCAGTCTTACGCGACGAATACGAACGATGAGCGGCTGAAGGTCGAGGATGCTCAGCAGCGAGTGGTAGCGTACAACGTGTTCGCTGATTCGTGGGCCGTGGCGAATGATCCTCAGCCCGCCCCGGACGGCAGCGATGGGGGATCAATCTGGCCGGCACTCGGCGATCTGCTGGTTCGCGAACTGGACGTACCAGTCGCATTCGCCAACGTGGCCGTGGGAGCCACCGCGTCGGCTCAATGGCTGCCTGACGGCAAGCTGCACGCAGACTTGATCAAAGGCGGAACTTCGCTGGGAACATTTCGAGCTGTCTTATGGCAGCAGGGCGAATCGGATGTCATCGCTAAAACGACGAGCGAAACTTACATCGCCAATCTGCAAAAGATTCGCAGGGCAGCCGTTGAAGCGTGGGGATTTGAACCTGTCTGGCTGGCTGCAAAGTCGACCCACCATCCGACCGTTTACAACGACCCGGAAGGCGAAGGACGAATTCGCAATGCGATCGAACAACTGTCGAAGCTGCCGGGTTTTGGAGCAGGACCGGACACAGACACGCTCACCGGGGAAAATCGCGGCGATGCAAAATCACGACGTCACTTCAGCGCCATCGGCCAACGCCGCGCGGCTCAACTGTGGTACACAACGCTGATGGAACGGGTTCACCGAGTTGCCAGCAATTAAGCAAACAGCTCTTTCACGGCCTGACCTTTTCCGTCCTGAGTCACATAGAACGGTCGGCCTTCGATGTCAAAACCTGTTTGAGGGCTGATGCCCATCGCCGTCATGATCGTCGCATGCAGATCGGCAATCGACACAGGATTTTCGACCGCTATCAGCGGTCGTTCGTCGGCCGTCTTTCCGTAGACAAAGCCCTTCTTCATGCCACCACCGAACATCACGACGCTGGTGCCACCTGTGAAATGTCGATGCAGACCGTAGTGCTTCATTTCGGCAACGGCCTCAACTTTTTCCGTGGCCTGATCGGCTGCGTTGGAGCCCGGCACGCCTTCAATCAACGCATCACGACTGAACTCGGAAGCTATGACTACCAGAGTCCGATCCAGCATACCACGGAGTTCCAGATCGCGGATCAGTTGTGCGATCGGCTGATCCATTTCTGAATGCATCCGCACAAGCGTCTCGTGTCCGTTGGCATGAGTGTCCCAGTGCAGAAACGGAACGTATTCGGTTGTGACTTCGACAAAGCGAGCCCCCTTTTCGACCAGCCGACGAGCCAGCAAACAGCCGCGGCCGAAGCGACTGCTTTCGTAGACCTTCCGGCTTTCTTCTGGCTCAAGACTGATATCGAACGCCTCACGATCTTCCGAGCTGAGCAGTCGATAGGCGTTATCGAGCGACCGCAACATGGATTCCTGCTGATAGTCGCTCATGAATTCTCGCTGGGGACTCTGATCGACCAGCCGGCGAAACAGTTTATTCCGGTTGGCAAAGCGATCTCCTGTCATCGAACCTGGCGGACGAACGGACTGCGCGGCCTCCTCAGGGAACGGCAAATTCATCGGTCCGAATTCCGTCCCAAAGAACCCGGCCGTCGTGAATGCTTTCAGTTCTTCGCTTTCACCAACACCCTCCAACCGCTGGCCAATGTTGACAAACGTCGGCATCACGGGGTTCAAGGGCGGCAGCACTTTGGCGATCCAGGAACCCAGATGCGGACACGCCACAGTCTGCGGCGGGACGTAACCGGTGTGCCAGTGATACTGATGACGCGAATGAAGAATGCTGCCAAGATCGGGCTGCACGGCCGACCGAATCAGAGTCGCTCGATCCATGACCTGCGCGATGTGCTCAAGTCCCTCGCAGATTTTCAATCCGCTGACTGCGGTATCAATCGCCGGAAAGGTGCTGAGCATGTCCTTGACGGGCAGGCCGACTCGGAAGGGTTCGTAGCGCTTCGGGTCGAAAGTATCCGGAGCCGCCATGCCGCCGCCCATCCAGATCAGGATGCACGAATCGGCTGTCGCCGTCGGATGCAACACGTGCAACTTTTCCGCACCGCGCAGATCTCGCGGTGCAGACGCCGCCAGAGCTGCCGTTGAGGCCGCTGTCATTTGGCGCAGAAAGTCACGTCGAACAATTGATTTTGGTGAGGTCGGATGAAACTCAAAGTGCATGGCCGTCGTTCCTGGTCGGTCGTCGGATCTCGTGGGAAGTCGGTTCATTTTACGGAGATCCGTGACGCCACGCCACTACGCCGTTAAAATCCTGAGGCATGCGGATCGGGGTGCGGGCAGATCCATCGAATTGCGTGCGGGCGTTTTGCTGGGTTTATTATTTTGCGGATGATTTTCCGGTCGAGACTGCGTTGCGATGCCGTTACTGCAGGAAGTTACCGGGAAAAGATCAGCGAACAATTTCGAACCACAACGCAGCGTCGAAAACGTCTGAAAATTTATCGCAAGAGGAACGAGGATGAAACGAGTCGACTTTCTCAGCGCCGCCGCCAGGCTGGAAGACGCACTGAAACAGCTCGAAGCCTCATGGATGGCGACGAAAGAGCACTGGCACGATCCGATCAGCCAGAAGGTTGAAGACGAATTTCTGGTGGCGATTCACGGGCAGGTCCGGACCATGCTGGACGCCGTGGGCAAAATGTCGCTGGTGATGCGCAAGGCCGAGCAGGAATGCCTTCATCCCAGGGAACGCCGTGTGTCGCTCTAACCCGAACTTGAACACAACTGGAGGCAGTCATTTTGGGTGAAGTGAGTGTATTTTGCGGGACCCTGACGCGAACTTTCTGCAGCTCAAAAACAAGCTCACGCAGACGGTCACGCATGTGCCATTCGACATTGTTCGCAAGCATGCACAAAAACACGTGAGCTCGAATGCGATCATCGTTGAAGTGATAGATCGGACGTACTTTAAGATCGATCGACTGCATACTACGCAACGCGCATTCTACCTGAGGCAAGCTCGCGTAGGTTGATACGAGCTGCTTGGCGGTCATCGTCTCCTTCGTCACGCTCGAACGAAAAAGCCCACGAGCGAACTCGTGGGCTTTTAATATTCAAAACAGACCAACAAGCTTAGTTGTGGTCGGGCAATGCAAACGGATCTTTAGCGACTGGCTTCACGATTGCGCCGGACCGAATCAGGCTCACCGGCACACGTCGACGGACAACAACGCCGTTTTCAACGATCTGCACACGCTTCAGGTTACGGCGATACACTCGCTTCGTAATCCCGGTGGTCTTACGACCGTTACCGCCGAGGTACTTCGCTTTGCCGCGTTCAACCTTCTGGTTACCACGGCCCGGCTTCAGATCTCCGTACAGTTCAAGCACCGCGGCGCGTTTGATTCTCTTATTTTTCTTCAGCGTACTCATGGCAATAAGGCGTTTCTTTTGAAATTACGAAAACGACGGATTCCTCACCGTCACACTTCCCGGCCTCTGTGCAGGTTTCGGAAACACAATTCACCGGCGAAGCAGGATAATCGGTTCGACACCCGTCTTCAATTCAGTTTTCCCCTTCCCGGGCCGCTTCCAGGGGAGAATAACGAAAAAGAGCGAGATTTCCGTCCGAAAATCCCGCTCTCAGCGTTCAACAGCAGCAACGAACTCTACTTAGCAGCTTCGTTGGTGCCCGGTAGTTCGCCAGCCGTGATCAAATCGCCAAAGGTTTTGCCTTCGGTAGCGCTCTTTTCGCCTTCAGCCTTGGTCAGGGCTTCTTTGATCTTCGCTTCGTCAGTTTCGTTCTTCTTTTCCAGCTTTCCGCCCACTGCCGCAGCGTAGTTGTTGCGGATCTTCTTGTCCTTCTCTGGATGACAAAGAGCACAAGTCAGCTTGCCGTCCGTGCCATGCTTTTTCACAAGGTCTGGATAAGTCGCGTTGGCCACATTCAGGTACTTTGGGCGAGCCAAAGCTTCTGAACCAGTCACCACGAACATAGCCGCAGCTAAAGTACCAGCGACCAACAAATGAACCGAATTTTTCACAGTCAGCATTAAAACCTCCGGAAATCCCTGAAAATTTACGTCCGCCACCACGGAGCACAATATTCTTCGTGAGCGGATCAAAAAAATCAATCCCCCACGATGACCGGCCCGCGCCAAGAATCTTTTTAAAGCGGCAACGGGCTGTCTGTCAATCGACTGTCCAAAGCGCTTTTCCGCGAAATTCACACCAATGGATTCCCAACTTTACATGCTTGACTTGTCTCTGCAGACAGCGCAGAAGTAGCTTGGGTCGAAATTCGACGGCGAGTGTACGTGAATTTTGAAGCGTCTGACTGGAGTTTTACGCGCTGGCTCGCAGCGGTCCCAGCTGATGACTGGCCCGCAGATCATCAATCCGCTCAACCACACACTGCAGGGCGGCTGCAATAAGCTGCTGCTGCTGCACAATCTGTTCAAGCACGTTACAGATTTCTCCCAGACGCGTTTCCACCGTGGCGAGACGCACCTGAATCAGATCCTGATTCTCGGGGGATCGATCCATGGTTTCGGTTGATGCTGCTACGGGCGCGTAATCGGCGAATCGAATAGTCTGGGCAAACTGACAGGCTTCCACCGCCTGCTGGGCGGCCTTAAGCATGTCACCAAGGCGCTCTCTGGAATTGTCCTCGGAACTGATGAATCTCAGCTGGGACTCGATTCCTTCAACAATTTGTCGGGGACTCAATGACGCAGGCTCAACCGGGCCTTCTGAAACGACGGCCGCGGCTTCTTCACACAGGAAGAACGCAAGACTGACGTCACCAATTTCAATCAGGTCGCCGTGGTGCAACGTTGCCTTTTGCACGGCTTCTCCATTCAGGAGCAGCGGCGGCTCTGCGGCAATCTGAACGATCTCAGCCGAGTCCTTTCCCAACTGAATGGCCGTATGGATAGCGGCCATTTCTGCGGATCCAAGACGCAGGTCACAACCCGGCCCTTGTCCGATCAGAAATAGCTGGGATGAAATCGGGCGGAACGGGAATCGACGGTCTTCATCTGCAAGACGCAGGTAGGCGATCGTGTCTTCCGGCAGAAAAGGGGTAATGTCCTGCACGACAATACTCACTATGAGCTCAAGTTTGGACTTCGAACAAGTTCGAAGCGTTGTTCGTCTTTAATCTTCGATCGTCCATACCATGGCGAGTCGTGAATTTTGCATCGCAAATTCGGACGGGGTCTGCGGATTTGTGGAACCACAAGATGCAGTGTGTCGAGGAGCGGAAAGAACACGGTCAAAACTGCAGTTTTGTGCGGCCGGCCCGGCAGATTCTGCCTGTGCCTCGCGCGAGGTGGATTCAATCGATCGGGCGAAACGCGGGCTCGTTGATCGAGCTCCTATCGGTTGTTCCCTGCTGAGTGCCGTGATAGGTGAGCAGGTGAGTTTTCGCTCCAACAACGTCAGAATCGGCACAGTTTTACTGATCGGCCTGACACAGGCGGAAAAGGCAAAACAGGTGCTGCCTTCCTCACAGCTGGGCACGGACGCGGCCGAAATCTTCGTCACAGGCCTTTCAGGCTGTTTCACCGATTCGCTTCTGTCTGGACACGGGATCAGGGACGCTCTTCGTGGCTCATTTGCAGAAATCACAGGCACAATCATTCCTCCATGACCGGTCACGGTCTGGAATCGGTCGGCGTTTCTCACGTCACCTCCGGATGATCTGCCGACTATCCATGTTTCTCAGCATCACAGGTCTGAGCTTCATCGGCATGGGCCTCACGCTGAACCCTGCGATGGCAGAGTCTCCCGGTGCCCCATTCACTCTGCAAACAGCCCATTCCGTTTCGCGCAGCTGGCTGGATCCACTGCGAGAAGCTGCGAAGCCGCGAACCGCTGCGGCTTCAAACGGAGGCGATGATCGTGAGCGCATCGGCGATGACAAAGCTGACTTTGATCTTTCCGAATTTTCGGACGAACCCGATCGGAATCACACATCACACATCTCAGGAGTGCGTGCCTCGACAACTCCGGACGACGAAGAAGGACTTCACGAACCCGCGGATCCGCTTTCATTCTCAGTGTCCGACCTTGCCGCCAGCCAGTCCACTTCTGAATTCACAAATCGGCCGCTGACACCGGAGAACGTTTTCTCCGAATGCCCTCCTTTTCCACAGCAGCAGGATATTTGCTGGCAGATTCTGCCCAAAGGTCTGCTCTACAAAACCTACCTGGCCGGGGAGAAGGAACCGCGCATGCAGTTCCTCTCCATGTACGATACGAAGAACAAGCGCCAGGTCTGGGATGCGGTACTGGGCGGACGCGTCGGAATTCTGCGCAAGGGGAGTTCGGCAAATCCGCAGGCGGACGCATTTCAGCTTGATCTTGAGACCGCGGTGTTTGCCCGAGTTCTTCCGGAAGAACCCAGTTCCATGCTGGAGGGCTCAGATTATCGCGTCGGTCTTTACGGCACGTGGCGATCCGGTCGAACATCGTATCGAGCTGGCTACTACCACATCAGTTCTCACGTGGGCGACGAATACCTGCTGGCCAATCCTGGCTTTGAGCGAATCAACTACGTGAGAGATTCACTGCTAGCCGGAGTCTCCTACGAACTCACCGACGTGACTCGTATCTACACGGAACTTGGCGTGGCTCCGGGCACAGAAGGCGGTGCTAAGCCATTTGAATTGCAGCTTGGAACCGAATACACGCCAATTGCTCAAACGCCCGTTTCGGGAGCCCCATTCTTCGCGGTGAATGGACACTGGCGTCAAGAATTCGGTACCAGCACCGCCGTTAACATGGTCTCCGGCTGGGGCTGGCAGGGTGTCGAAACAAAACGCCGGTTACGACTCGGGCTCAACTGCTACAATGGTCCATCGCAGCAGTATGAATTCTTCGATCGTTGGGAGAATCTCGTCGGAGCCGGCATCTGGTTGGATTACTGAACTGAAGTTTCAGGATCAAACCCTTCCGCGGAGCTCGTCGGTGCGTTTGGATCTGAGGGCTTTGTGACCATGGCCTCACGCAATTCCGCGGCTTTCGCCACATCCGCATCTGCTTCCGCCACGGCCCCGGATTCACGTAATTTGGCCGCTCGCTTTTCGTAAGCTTCTGCGACCTGTCCATCGAATCGGCCGGCCAGTTCAAAATCGTTGACGGCCTGATCAGGGTTGTCCAGACGCAGCCAGATTTCGCCGCGAAGTGAGTACGCTTCTTTTGTTGGCTGAGCCACGAGTGACTCGTCACAGTCGACCATGGCCTTCTGGAGATCGCCTGTTCTGGCCCAGGCCACAGCTCGGTCGAACAGCGCTTCCGGGTTGCCTGGATTCACGACGAGTGCTCGCGTGAAATCCTGAATGGCGGCTCCATACTGCTGGCCGTTCATCAGGTGTTCGCCGCGGCCAATCCACGACCGGGGATCACGCACATTTCGATTGGCGTTCTGACTAAGTGCCGTCAGCTGATTCAGCCATTCAATCTTCTGAGCATCCTTCTGAGCCTCCGCGAACCGATTCTGTTTCAGCAGGGCGGCGCGATGATGATTGACCCATCGTGCGTCAACAGGATCAAGCTCGACAGCTCGTGCGAATGCTTTTTCGGCTTCTTCGAATTTTTCAAGCTGCATGGCGATCAGACCGCAGTTGTTCCACGCGGTGACATAATCATCTTTCAGCTGCAGAGCCACTTTAATATCCGCCATCGCGGGCTCGTACTGTTCCTGCTTCATGCGAGCAAACGCGCGGTTGTTCCACGCGTCGGAGAACTTACGATCAGATTCAATCGCCTGAGTAAAGTCGGCTTCAGCAGCCTTATAGTCCTTGGCTGTCAGCGACAGCAGGCCGCGATTATTTAAAGCGGCGGAGTATTTTGGATGAAGTTCAATGGCGTTGTCGAAGTCTTTAAGAGACTCCTCCATCAGGCCCTGAGACATCAGAAAATAGCCACGAAAATTGAGCAGATCAGGATTGCTCGGTGCCAGCCGGACCGCGGTGCTGAAGTCGGCTCGCGCATTGGCGTTTTCGCCCTGCAGAGTATAAACGTCGGCACGCATGCGAAACAAAACTGCGTCTTCGGGAGTAATCCCAATGGCCTGACTGAGTGATTCTATCGCAACACTGTTTCGCCCCGCGACAACCGCGGCATTGGCTTTTTGAATAAGCGACTGAACGGCTTCTGAGAACTGACTGACCGGGGCTGATTTGGTCGGCACAGAGTCGCCGGTTCCGCTGCTGTTTGGGATCGACAATTCAATCCCAGCAGATTTGGATCCCGCATTTTTTGAGTCGGAACCGCAGCCTGGAAGGGCCACAGCTGCCAGGAGTGCGATTGCAGTCAGACGCATTTTGTCGCTCCATCGAAGAAGAATATCCGAAACTTCTGAAGCTGTTCTGCTCCGTTGCGAGTTTCCGTCGGTCGCGCAAGTCCTTTTGCGAATTCCGACGAGTCGCGTTGTAATGGGAATCCGCTTTTTCTGTCAATTCGTCTTTTGCTGGCCGTCGTTTCCTGCGTCATGCCACGCGTTGTAAGTTTGCGGATGGTCCGCCGGCTCAGGTCGGGACAGACGGATCGCCAAACAGCATCCTGCAGGTAGTAGACGTCTCTATTTTCGACGACTGGTTGTTCACTCAGGGGGATATGAAAGCCAGTGAAAGTGAAACAGTTGCAGCAATGAGTTTTATGGAAAAACACGATTACTTGAGTTCATGGCTTATCCAGCGGAAAAATGCTGAAGGCTAAAAGATGCTTTTTGGAGTCTCGACGAGTAGAATGGCCGCGTGTTGGTGTCTCAGCATGGAAGACAGCAGCATCCAAACAAGTAAATTGGACGACTCGCTGGCAGGCAACCCTTTAAAGGGGGGCTGGCTGAAGAGTAGGCCGACGCGGTGAAACCTTTTCAGGGACTCTCCGCGCCGGCCTTTTTTTTTCAACGCCGCAGCCGAAGTGCGGTTGATGCCCTGATCTTGAAAGCTGTTGATCTGATGCAAGGCGGTGAAAAGTCACTTCGAGTTCTGATTGTCGACGATAACCGAGACGGCGCGGACTCCCTCGGCCTGCTGCTGGAAGAACTGGATCACCATGTGCATGTGACTTACGGTGGCCTTCAGGCTCTGGACGTCGCCGCAGCCTTTCGCCCCGATCTGGTGCTCGCTGATCTGATGATGCCGGGCATGGACGGGTACAGCCTGATCTCCAGACTGCGTCAGACGGACAGCCTCGCCCATTTAAAAATTGTGGCGATCACCGGTCAGAAAAGTGACCAGCACAAGCAGCAGGCCATGGACGCTGGCTGCGACCTGGTGCTGTACAAGCCGGTGACTCTGGCCGCCGTGCGAGTCGTCCTTACGAATCTCGGCCCCCACAACCACGACGAAAGTCAGCCGCCGGTTCGCCTGAGAATCGCAGCGCAAGCCGGGACAGAGAACCGGCTGTCCATTGGGGAAGCTCGGCGAATTCGCAGTGAACGACCTTCGCGAGCCCTGACGCAGGCCGAGATCGAAGCGGCGATCTGTGATGGAATCGTTTGTTTTCAGGATGAATTTCTTGGCTGGCGTTCGGATCGGATCCGCGCTCATTTGATTCGTGACCTGGTCGTGGTGCGAATCTTTGGCGTTCTGACGCTGGCCGAACGTCAGCTTGCCAGATCCGTTTCTCCAGAGAAAGGCAGGCACATTATCAAACAATCAAGAAAGCAGCTGCTGGAGGTGGCACGTCCTATGCTGGAGTCGTTGGTGTATGAAGCGTGTGGGGTCAAAGTCGGCAGCATGCACCATGACATCAGCACAATCACCGGAGAAGAGGTTGTCGTCTTCTCGCTGACGGATGTGCCAGAGGTGCAGTAGTCAGACCTGTCAAACAGCAGTCAGCCGGACGGCTCATAAGGAGCAGACTGCCAGATTCGTTCGTCTGGGTTTTCCGGACGACCAGAACAATGTCCGGCCCGACAGCCACCGTTGTCGTGGAATGTCTAAGAGGAGTAACAGTATGCCAATGCAGGAATTTCGTGACCGCTTTCTTCGTCTTTTTCCGTGGCGCAAAAGGTCCTGCAATAATGTGACGGAGGATCAGTTTGCGGAAGAATCGCCGGTCCGGGCCGAACTGCTGAATGCCGAGCAACTGGAACGACATGCGAAAATCATTGCCTCGTTCCATCAGGTCATCCCGGGGCGTCATCCCGACAGACTATTACCCCGTCTGATAGAAAACGAAGCAATTCTTGTGCGGACCTATGACATGATTTCCGCTGCGGCCTCGCGAAACTGGCGGATCGCGCCCGCGGCTGAATGGCTGCTCGATAATTTCTATCTGATTGAAGAACAGATCCGGTCGACTCGCCGCCTGCTGCCCGCATCCTACAGTATCAGCCTGCCGGGACTCTGCAGCGGCGCGAATAGCGGAATGCCGCGAGTCTATGGGCTGGCTCTGGAGCTGATTTCCCATACGGACGGCCGCGTCGATGCGACGACGCTGACCAGCTTCATGGCGGCGTATCAGACCGTAAGTCCTCTGAAGATCGGGGAGCTCTGGGCATTGCCGTTGATGCTGCGGTTGGCGCTGATTGAAAATCTGCGCCGCGTGGCCGTTCGGATCGCGCGAGGCCGGTTTGACCGCGATCAGGCGGTCAAATGGGCCGAGCGAATGATTCAGACGGTCGAAAAAGATCCGACAGATCTCGTGATCGTGCTGGCCGATATGGCCCGCGCGGGGACTCACCTTTCCGGCGCCTTTCTGGCCGAACTGACTCGGCACCTGCAGGGCCAGAATCCGAACTTCGCATTCACTCACAGCTGGCTGGAACATCGCCTGAGCGACCAGGGCCGGACCTCGGAACAACTCATTCAGCGGGACGGTCAGGAGCAGGCTGCCGATCATGTGTCCATTGCCAACAGTATCACCAGCCTGCGGTTTCTGAGCGTTCACGACTGGCGGACCTTCGTTGCCGAGCAAAGTGTTTTGGAGCAGACGCTGTGCGCCGACCCTGCCGGCGTCTACGCGAAGATGGATTTCGCCACTCGTGACCGCTATCGTCACAGCGTCGAAGCGATTGCCCGCCGATCGCGCCATTCCGAATATGATGTGGCTTATCGAGCCGTCCAGCTCGCTCAGTCAGAAGCCGGCAGCGGCAACGATCGTCGAATGACGCACGTCGGATATTTTCTGATTGATCGAGGTCGCTCGGCGCTTGAGCAGCTGGTCAATATGTACCTGACTTCCAGCGTGGCGCTGGAAAAACTTCGTCGCAGTTTTCCATTGTTTGTTTATCTTGGCGTCATCACCATTCTGACGGCCGGGGGAACGGCGATTGTGCTGGAATCCGCACGTGAGCAGACCGTTGCCAAACACGTTGTGTGGCTGTTGATGTTGCCATTGCTGATGTGTGCCGGTCAGCTGGGCGTCGCGTTAACCAACTGGCTGGCGTCTGTGGTTCTGCGTCCTCAGCCGCTTCCAAAACTGGATTTCGAACACGGCATTCCGCCCGAGTTTCGAACTCTCGTTGTGGTGCCAACGATGCTGACAAGCCCGTCGGCGGTTGACCATCTGCTGGAAGGTCTGGAGATCCGTTATCTGGGCAATCGCGATGCCTGTCTGCACTTTGCACTGCTGACCGATCTGGTGGATGCAGCCACGGAATCATTGCCCGGCGATGCGGAACTGGTGCAGCTGGCCTCGGGCGGAATCCAGCGTCTGAATGAAAAATATTCCGCCAGACGAAACGATATTTTTTTCCTGATGCATCGTAATCGTCAGTGGAACGCTCACGAAAAAATCTGGATGGGCTATGAGCGCAAGCGAGGAAAACTGGCCGACCTGAATGCAACCCTGCGTGATGCCTCGGACCGCTTCTCCGTCATCGTCGGAGAACGTTCGGTGCTCTCCCGTATTCAGTTCGTGATTACGCTCGACACAGACACTCAGCTGCCACGGGACGCGGCCCGCGAACTGGCCGGCGCGATGGCTCATCCTCTGAATCGACCGGTGTATGACGCGGAGAAGAAACGGATGGTGGACGGCTACACGATTCTGCAACCGCGTGTTGGAATTAGCCTGCCCAGTTCGTTTCGCTCATGGTATGTGCGACTGCATGGAGGCGATCCCGGTGTTGATCCTTACACGCGAGTTGTTTCCGACCTGTATCAGGATTTGTTTCATGAAGGCTCCTTCGTGGGCAAGGGAATTTATGATGTCGACGCCTTTGAAAAGCTCTGCAATGATTTTCCGGACAACACGATTCTCAGCCATGACCTGATTGAAAGCTGCTACAGTCGCTCGGGCCTGTTGAGTGACGTTGTTCTGTACGAAGATTATCCGTCCAGTTTTGCGACGGATGCCGATCGTCGTCACCGCTGGATGCGTGGGGACTGGCAGATCGCCGGCTGGCTGCTGCCGAATGTGCCAGGACGCTCTGGGGGAACCGTCAGAAATCCGACGTCCCTGCTCTCACGCTGGAAAATATTTGACAACCTGCGTCGCAGCCTTGTTCCTCCTGCGATGCTGGCCGTGCTGCTGCTTGTCTGGCTGCAGACTCCGACGCCGTTTGCGGCAGTGGTCACGTTGCTCGTGGTCAGCATCGCGGGTTTGACTCCGCTGCTGACGGCGGTCCTTGACGTTCTTCGCAAGCCAATCGATCTGCCCGTCAGGACTCATCTGGCCGCTTCGTTTGTCGCGATGGGAAAGCCGGCAGCGCAAGTGCTGCTGACGATGATAGTGATTCCGTTTGAAGCCTGGCTGAGTCTGGATGCGAGCGTCCGAACTCTCGTCCGCATGCACTGGACTCACCGCCGTTTGCTGGAATGGAAAACGTCCGGCGAAGCATCCGGATCTATAGCCTCCAATCTGTTCAGCTTCGGTCGATACATGGCAAGTGGCCCGGTGACGGCGATCATCGCTCTCGTGACGATCCTGCTGATCCGTCCGCAGAATCTGTCGCTTGCTTTGCCGTTTCTTCTCGCATGGTTTGTGTCGCCCGCTTTCGCGTGGTGGTTAAGTCGTCCGATCGTTCCGGCGCGAGTCAAGCTGACTCCTGTGCAGCTCGATTTTCTGCGGCGTCTGTCACGCCGAACTTGGAGATACTTCGAAACGTTTGTCACGGAGGAAGACAATTGGCTGCCTCCGGACAATGTGCAGTTCAATTCCGACCAGACCACTGTAGCATCACGCACAAGCCCGACCAATATCGGCATGTCACTCCTGGCCAATCTGTCTGCCTACGATTTTGGTTACTGCGCGTTAACGCGTCTCCTGCAGCGGACGGCCGATACATTTGAAACCATGTCCGGGATGGAACGTTTCCGTGGCCATTGGCTGAATTGGTACAGCACAATGACGCTGGAACCGCTGCTGCCCCGGTATGTTTCGACCGTTGACAGCGGCAATCTGGCCGGGCAGCTGCGAGTCCTCGCGAGCGGTTTTCGAGAACTGACTGATGCACCCATCGTGCCGCGTTCGGTCCTGCTGGGTTTGCGGGACACGCTTGGCATTATTCTGGAGGAGGCTCAGAGCATTCGACGATCGGCGGACGGAATTCCTCCGCGTCTGAATACCGGAGTCAGGCATTCTCTGGAATCCCAGCTGGATCAGCTGAGCCGTTGCCCGCTGACACTTTTGTCCGTCTTGTCTGTCCTGCCCGGCGTTCGATCGGCGGCCCGCGAACTGCGGAAACATTTTGCGGACGACTCAGAGATGTTATGGTGGGCCGATGCCCTCGAACGGACGTGCTCCGAACATCTGGAGGACCTGAAACATCTGGCCGCCTGGACCGCGACTCCGCAAATGTCGGACGAGCTTCTTCAGCTTGCGGCGCCGGACAATATGGCAGCCATTAAGGACGTTCTGCGGCAACTGGGCGATAAAACTTCGAACCCGACTTTGTCTGAAGTGGCTTCCCTGTCCCAACGCATTCATCCCCGGCTGGACGCTATTCTCGCGGAGCTTCACGCCACAAAACAGGAAGATGACCTGGAGACCTCTGCGGCGATCGACTGGCTGCTTGATCTGCGAAATTCGGTGGAGCAATCGTCAGACTTCGCCGCGAATCAGATTCAGCGGCTTGAAAATCTGGCGGACGAATCGACTTTGTTCGCGGAAATGGACTTCGACTTCCTGCACAACACCGCGCGAGATCTGTTTGCCATCGGGTTCAATGTCAGCGACAACCGACTCGACACCGGCTGCTACGATCTTCTGGCCTCCGAAGCACGGCTCGCCAGTTTCGTGCTGATTGCCCAGGGCCATTATGGACAGGAGCACTGGTTCGCGCTCGGCCGACTGTTGACAAACACCGGCGGGGCCGCAGCTCTGTTGAGCTGGAGCGGTTCGATGTTCGAATATCTGATGCCCCAGCTGGTAATGCCCAGCTATGAAAACACGCTGCTGGATCAGACCAGCCGAGCCGTTGTGCATCGTCAGATTGAGTACGGTCGTCAGCGCGGCGTTCCATGGGGCATCTCGGAATCCGGGTACAATGCCGTTGATCGAAATATGAACTACCAGTACCGCGCTTTCGGAGTCCCCGGACTGGGGCTCAAACGAGGACTCGCGGAAGACCTGGTCATCGCTCCTTACGCAACGGCGCTGGCGTTGATGGTGGCTCCTGAAGCGGCCTGCCGAAATCTGGAGCGACTGGTCGACGAAGAACGCGACGGCGGTTATGGCCTTTTTGAAGCGGTCGACTACACGCCGTCCCGTCTTCCGCCGGGAACAAATTCGATCACCGTTCGCCAGGTGATGGCTCACCACGCAGGTATGAGTTTGCTGGCATTGGCCTACACGCTGCTGAATAAACCCATGCAGCGCCGCTTTGCCGCGGATCCGGCGTTTCGCGCGGTTGATCTGTTGCTGCACGAAAGAGTCCCGCGCGCTTCGGTGCCCGTGTTTCCTCACGCAATCGAAGCCAGCGCCGTCCGGATCGTATCGGCGGAAGAAGCCGGCATGATGCGTGTGTTTACAAATCCCGCAGCGCCGGTGCCGGAGGTTCATCTGCTTTCCAACGGCCAGTATCACGTCGTCATTTCAAGTGCCGGTGGGGGCTACAGCCGTTGGAAGGATCTGGCGGTGACTCGCTGGCGAGAAGACATGACTCGCGATTGCTGGGGCACATTCTGCTATCTGCTTGACGTTGAAAAAGGGGCCCTTTGGTCAACCGCCTGGCAGCCGACGACCAGACCGCCGGAAATGTATGAAGCCATCTTCACTCAGGCCCGCGCGGAGTTCCGTCGCCAGGATGAGCAGATACATACGCACACGCAGATCAGCGTGTCGTCGGAAGAGGATCTGGAGTTGCGGCGAATCTCATTGACAAATCGCTCTGCGCGTCCTCGGATTATTGAAATTACCAGCTACGCGGAGGTGGTGCTGGCAACGCAGGCTCAGGATGAATCTCATCCGGCTTTCAGCAACCTGTTTGTGCAGACGGAAATCGTTGAGTCGCAGCATGCGATTTTCTGCACTCGTCGACCCCGAGCTGAGGACGAACAGCCGCCGTGGCTGATTCATATGATGCGCGTCCGTGGTACGATCACCAAAGAGCCTTCGTTCGAAACGGATCGAATGAAATTCATCGGTCGGGGAGGAACGCTGACGGCGCCGCGCGCCTTTGAAAAACGCGGACCACTCTCGAATACTCAGGGTTCAACTCTGGATCCTGTCGTTTGTATTCGTCACACCGTGCTGCTGCGACCAGGGGAGTCTGCAAATATTGACGTGGTCACCGGCGTCGCGGCGGCTCGGGCCGGCATTCAGGCCATGGCTGAAAAATACAGCGACGCAAGCCTGGCCGATCGCGTTTTTGAACTCGCATGGACTCGCGGACCAATTACGCTTCAACAGTTGAACGCAACGGAAACAGACGCTCAGGCCTACGGTCGCCTGGCCAGCAATATCGTGTATGCATCGTCGGCCCGCCGGGCTCGATCGAACATTCTGATCCGGAATCGCCGCGGCCAATCGGGACTGTGGGGATATGGAATTTCGGGCGACCTTCCGATCATGCTGGTTCGGATTCGCGACAGTGAAAAAATTGCGATCGTTCGGCAGGCCGTTCAGGCGCATGCGTATTGGCGCATGAAAGGTCTGCAGGTCGATCTGGTGATCTGGAACGAAGATGATTCGGTGTATCGCCAGTCCCTGCAGGATTCCATCATGGATCTGGTTTCGGCCAGCCCGGAAGCGGCGCTGCTGGATCGCCCTGGCGGCGTGTTTGTGCGCCGTGGTGATCAGATGTCGGATGAGGATCGCATTCTGCTGCAGACGGTGGCGCGTGTCGTCCTGCATGATGACGCCGGGTCGCTGCTGGAACAGGTGGAGCGGCGCAGTCGCAACGAAGTTCAGGTGCCCGCGTTTCGTCCGTCCAGAAGGCGAGTCGCTTCGGTGGCGGTCGCTGAACCACCGCACCGCGATCTGGCGCTGTTTAACAGCTTCGGCGGCTTCAGTCGGGATGGTCGTGAGTACGTGATTATTCTGCGAGCTGGAATGAACACTCCTGCTCCGTGGATTAACGTAATTGCAAATGCGGGGATCGGCACGGTCGTGTCAGAATGCGGCAGTGCGTATACGTGGGCCGAGAACAGCCATGAGTTCCGTTTAACACCGTGGTCGAATGATCCGGTTTCAGATCCCTGCAGTGAAGCCATTTATATTCGCGACGAAGAGACCGGCCGGTTCTGGTCGCCGTCTTCGTCACCTGCGCGAGGCTTCAATACTTACATCACGCGTCATGGATTCGGATACACAATTTTCGATTATTCAGAAGACGGCATCATTACAGAACTGTGTCTTTATGTGGCAGTGGATGCGTCGATAAAGTTTGCCCGGCTGAAGATTCAGAACCAAAGCGGTCGGCCGCGCCACCTTTCGATCACCGGTTATTGGGAATGGGTTCTGGGAGAAATTCGAAGTCGGTCGATGATGCACGTCACGACGACGATCGATCAGCTGACCGGCGCGATCTTCGCTCGAAATCCTTACAGCCCGGAGTTTGCCGATCGTGTCGCGTTTGTGGACTGCAGTGAGTTGACTCGCACATACACCGGCGACCGGACGGAATTTCTTGGAAGAAACGGAGCGGCTTCCAGCCCCGCCGCGATGGCACGCACTCGATTGTCCAATCGCACAGGAGCTGGCTTTGATCCATGCGCGGCGATCCAGACCCAGGTGATGCTTGAAAATCGTCAGGAAAAGATTGTCATCTTCACTATGGGTTCTGCCGTCGGCGAGAACGCGGCTCGTGAGCTTGTTCAGCGGTTTCACGGAGAACGAAATGCTCAGCAGGCATTGGAAGGCGTCTGGCATTACTGGAGCCAGACTCTGGGAACAGTCCATGTCGAGACCCCCGATTCTTCGGTCAATTTTCTAACCAACGGCTGGCTGATTTATCAGACTCTGGCCTGTCGCCTGTGGGCTCGCACTGGGTTTTATCAGTCTGGCGGAGCCTACGGATTTCGCGATCAGTTGCAGGACACGATGGCTTTGATTCACGCCGAGCCTGGGTTAGTGAGGGAACATCTGCTGCGTGCGTGTTCGCGCCAGTTTCGCGAAGGCGATGTCCAGCACTGGTGGCATCCGCCAGTCGGTCGCGGTGTGCGAACGCATTTCTCTGACGACTTCCTATGGTTGCCGCTGGCTCTGTGCCGTTATGTTCAAATGACGGGTGATACGGGAGTGATGGAAGAACGCGTCCCGTTTTTGACTTCAAGACCTTTGCATGCCCACGAAGAAGCCAACTACGACCTGCCGGCGGTATCGGATGATGTCGGGACTGTGTACGAACATGCCGTGCGAGCCATCGACAATGGGCTGCGTTTTGGTGTGCACGGGCTGCCGCTGATCGGTTGCGGAGACTGGAACGACGGGATGAATCTGATCGGCCAGCATGGTCAGGGCGAAAGTGTCTGGCTGGCATTTTTTCAGTACGAAGTGCTGACCCAGTTCAGCGGTCTGGCCGCCAGTCGCGGCGACAGCGGAACAGCCGATCGCTTTGTGATTGAAGCCGGTCGTCTGCGAGGCAACATCGAGCAAAATGCGTGGGACGGAGCCTGGTACCGCCGTGCCTATTTTGATGACGGAACGCCCCTCGGCTCCTCAGAAAATCAGGACTGCCAGATCGACTCGATCTCCCAAAGCTGGTCCGTCCTGTCCGGCGCGGGGCCTCGTGAAAGAACGCTGATGGCAATGGAGAGCGTTGAGCGTCGACTGGTGCGTCGGGATGCGCGTCTGATTCAACTGCTCGATCCACCATTTGATAAGTCGGACCTGAATCCCGGTTACATCAAGGGTTACGTTCCAGGAGTTCGTGAAAATGGCGGCCAGTACACTCATAGCGCTATCTGGACGATCATGGCCTATGCGGCAATGGGCGAAACGGAAAAGGCCTGGGAATTATTCAGCCTGATCAACCCGGTGAATCACGGAACTACGCCCGAATCGATCGCCGTGTACCGTGTCGAACCGTATGTCGTGGCGGCCGATGTTTACGGAGTCGCGCCTCACGTGGGTCGCGGAGGATGGACGTGGTACACGGGTTCTTCAGGGTGGATGTATCGCCTGATTACCGAATCCCTGCTGGGGCTGTATCGTGATGGTGACAAGTTGATCCTCAATCCGCGTCCTCCGCGTCATTGGCCTTCGTTCCGGATTCACTATCGCTTTCAAGAGACCTTCTATCACATCTCCGTCAACAACGGCGGAACCGGCACCAGCATCGGCTCACTTCGCATTGACAACATCGAGCAGCCAAATCCTTACGTGCCGCTCCATAACGACGGCGCGCATCACGAAGTCCTCATTCAGCTGGAATAGCGAGCCGAAGTCAGTTCATGGTGACTTCGAGCCGGCTGACTCGTCCGTTCCCTGAGTGGCCCGATCTTCTGACTGTGCATCGGGAGTTGCCTGCTTCAGCAGCGTTTGAATTTCCTCCGACAGCGACTGAAAGAAGGAGCTGTCAGGAGCCTGTTGGGGCGTACTCACCGACGCGTAGGCGTCCAGTCGATCAATCGTGAACGACAGCAGGGCCAGCAATCGAGGAATGTCTCGCTCGACTGTCTGAACCAGCTGAGACGCGCGTCCGTGGTATTCGTTGCCTTCATGAGTGGCCTCGGCATTCCAGCGTTTGACGTGAGGAATCTGCTTCTGAGCAAACTCCATCCCGTGCTGAGCTTTTTCAAGATCCTTCACTTCTTCGATACACGACGGTCGAAAGTCGCCCAGTTTCCGCATGCGACATTGATGCAGTCGGACGCGTGCGTCGGCGATCTCGCGCACGCAGTTCTCGATCTCCTGCTTCCAGAACATCGGGCGATCCCGCTCCAGCCAGAACAGGATCTGACGCAGCTGACCGTCCAGCACCGACAGGCACAGGCGAGCCTCTTCCTGGAAGGTAATGACGGCGGCGGCAAACTGCCGGATGGCGTCGATTGACGAGACATTGGCCGAACCACTCATGGCATTCGCTCACACATTCGGCGTCATTGTTGCTGCAGATACTCTTCTACCAGCTGCGCTTTTCGCAGCAGATACGGAATAAACTGCTCGTTCGATTCCACAAATCGTCCCAGCGATTTCATGTTGGCGACGAATTCTTCAGAGAATCGCAGCTGCTCCTGGTCTCGCCAGGTCTGCCCCAACAGATTCAACTGCCCCGCGACGGCCCCTGTTTTCTCATTCAGCTCTTCGTTAAACCGCCGAAGCATCTGAGCAAATCGGCGAAGCTCACTTGGATCCACGATCGCCTGAGTCATGACTGAATGTCCTTCTTCGCCGTCGAAAAATGAAAAGCGGCATCGTGACAAAACGTGATCAGCTATAACGCATCCGCCTAAAATCTCAAATTTGAAATCTCAAATTACGCGCCCTTTTCCTCAAGAATCTTCGGCACAACAAAGAACTGTCCGTCGGTTTTCGGGGCATTCGACAGTGCCGCTTCCCTCGGCAACGACGGACGGATCTCGTCAGCACGGAACACGTTTTCCGCAGGCACCGGATGCGTCATCGGCGTGACGTCGGCGATGTCGACTTCGTCCAGCAACTGCACGTACTCCAGAATCTTCGTCAACTGCTGACCCGTCGCCTGCAGCTCAGCATCGCTCAGGGACAATCTTGCCAACGAGGCGACTTTTCGGACGTCAGAAATTTCCATGATGACGAATCACTGCCTGGACAAAGAAATAAAATCAGACTGCCACGACTTCAAAAGGTCGTCAAAAAAAACCGTCCAAAGTTCGAGGCTCGGAATATTAGCGACTCAACCGCGCCATGTCATTCCGTGCCTGGCAGTTCCGTTTCGTCGCCGTACTCTTCATTCTCTTCCTCCAGCTGACGAATGTATTCCAGCGCTTCTTCGGCCGAACACACGATCCGCCCGGGCAGTCGCCCCTGGCGATCGCAGCTGGTGAGCAGATCGAGCGCATCACCGTCTTCTGCATTGGTTAAACGTCGGCGCGCCCGAGCCCCCGCGACGCCGTCACGGACTCGCTGTGCCAAGCCGTGATTTTCAATCAGCCATTTGGTGCGGTCGGAAATATGCCCTTCCAGCACCGCCAGTCCCGCAGTCACATGGTCCATCGGATCGATGCCTTTTCCCACATCATGCAACAGCGCGGCCAGCAGGAAATCTTCGTCCCACGGCCGCAGTTCCCGAGCCAGGTCGAAAACCTGCAGACTGTGGTAAAGGACGTCGCCTTCCGGATGAAGATCTCGATCCTGGCGAACGCGATCCAGGGGCAGAAGCAGAGACAGAAAGAAATGATACTTTCGATTTCCCTGGTCCGGGTCGTTGTCTGCCTTCGATTCTCCGTCTGCCGCCATCAGCTGCTGAAGCGACTGACGAATTTCAAAATCCGTCGGCAGAGCTTCGGGTGGAATGTAGCTGCGAGTGATCGCACGGGCGGCTCGCCATTTGGCCTGGCTGTAGTTGGATTCTCGCCGAGTGCTGAGCAACCGGGCTGCCTCGAAACAGATTTCACGTCGCAGACGGTCAATTTCCATCTTTATGTTTTTTCGCGCAGAGTTTCTTCTGCCAAAAAGGTTGAGCCTGAAGTGGAAGATTATGGCCAGCCAGCTTCTGATTTGCGAGCGATCTGAGCCTGGCTTCTCAATGCGAGATCCAAGACTACGGTGTGATAAGTTCCATGGTGCGAACCGCCAACTGACGTATTCGGCATTCATTGACATTCACGCCAAGACCAGGCCCCGTTAATCGCACACCTCGGCCACCGTAACGAAATGTCAGATCCTGTTCCGTTAGCGAATCCTTCACTAGAAATCGATCAAAGCTGCCTTCCAGATACCGAATGTCGGGAACGTTGCAGGCAAAGTGGCGACCGGCCGCGGAAAGGATTCCTGTTTCACCGACCTGGCAGCCCAGCTGATAGCCAATACCATGCCGCCGTGCGAGGGCAGCGAGCCGCACCGATCGAACAAGACCTCCGCACTTGGACAGACGAATGTTAAACAGATCGCACCATTCACCCGCGATCGCTCGTTCTGCGTCCTCCACACAACACAGCGACTCATCCAGCATGATCGGCGTCGTCAGTTCGGCACGCACATCTCGGAGCCCCGCGACGTCCGCATGTCGAACCGGCTGTTCCAGACTGGTCGGCTGATATTTCAGCAGCGGCTCCATCCGCGAACGGACTTCTTCACACCGCCAGGCTTCGTTGGCATCCAGCCGCAGGTCGACATTTTTCCCGACGATCGTGCGAATTCGACGGACACAATTCTCGTCATCAATGCCGTCAGCTCCGACTTTCACTTTGACCGTGCGAAACGCAAACAGGCGCATCTTCAGAGCCGACAGCCACTGCTTGCGTGGTGACATCGACGTCACAGCGCCACTGTAAAACGCTTCGTCAGAGGGCTTGATAAAATCAGACGCGTCAGGCAGGCGAGCCATCAAGTCTCCCAGCGAACAACCTTCCTCACGACACGCGGCATCAAGCACCGCCAATTCAATCGCACATCGAACAGCGTTTCCAAAGCATTCACGAACAACCAGGCCCGGATCAGCGCCGACAGTGGCCAGTGGAAAGCGGTCGACCGCCATGGCCGCAGCCAGAGCATCGTTCATTCGCTGTTCACGGAGTTCGTTGAAGTCAGTGGCCTCCAGATGCCGCCATGCCGACTCAATACTTTCTCCCGTGACATACGTGCGAGGCAGTCCTTCACCCCAGCCAGCGCAGCCATCATTCATCACACATCGCACGATCAATGTATCGTTGGAAAACCGCTCATGCGAAGCGTGTCGCACGGGGTTCTTAAGAGCAATGGGGACCTGAAAGACGGTCAGTCGGTGAATCTGCATCTTTGTAGAGTACGATCGACGCGTCCAAACGAAAAGAGATCCAGCGCGGATCCTTTTGGCGGCGAAGTTTTCGTGAAAGCACGCTTCCTCGAAACTCACCTGCAGCGGGGGAGCAACGTGGTCAGTTCACAATGCCTGATAGATAGCGTCGAGAACCAATGCAATGAGCGGCCAGGTTTCCCTGGCCGCTCATTGTCGCTGAAGATTTTGAGGCGGGCCATGACTCGGGTCTTCAACTCCTTCAATCACCTGCAACCGGCGTGCCACAGAACAGCCAGTGTTAGAAGAAAACGCCGAACCATGTGTTTTGACACGATTTTTCGACCCAGCACAGTCTCTTAAAATTCCAGTGATCGAATTCAACTGGTCCAACCTTCTAGCTGACAAGATCTGTGGTCGATTAACGGTCGCCTCAATGACGCATTTTGCGTCGGACTGTTTGGAACTGCAGCAGGCGGGTATTCTTCGCGAATTAGACGGTATCCGGGCTCAGAAAAGGGGTCAGGATCAATACTGTTCGGCACGGCGTTTGATGTGGTCGTGGCGAAATCCGGGGCAACATTTGTGTGCGCTCTTGCGCGCGTTCTGAAGTTGCCAGGCTTCACATATAGAAGAAGATGGCAATACACACTCAACGCCCACCGAGAAGACGAGGCTGACCGAAAAGGGATATCACCGGTCTGAAGTACTTCGATCAGATTGCGCCGCTACTAAAGCGGCTGCACGATGACGCGTGTGATCGCGACAAGGCAGGCAATCGCACGCTGCACTACGACCAGTACTGCATGTTGCTGCTGCTGTATTTCTTCAAGCCGATTGTCACATCACTGCGAGGATTGCTGCAAGCCAATTTGTGTGCGACTCAATCCTCACACATCTCGCAGCAAGTAAGCACCCACGCACAAGATATTGGGCATAATTCGTTTAACGGCGAGCCGGAGGCGTAGGCAAATTAACAGAAAACCGACGCCTTCGGCTTGCCGTTAAACGATTAAAATTACGCACGGGTGCTTATGCAGGCGGTTCGAGTGGAGTGGACAGCGACGGTATTCTTCGCATCGCCACAAACTTGCTGGACGTGCCAGCGGATGTCATTGCTTAAATATTTTCTTATCGTTGGGCGATTGAAATCTTTTTAAGATTTTTCAAGCATATGCTGGGATGCAAACACCTGCTGAGCCACAAACAGAATGGCATGGAGATTCAAACGTACTCAGCGATCATTGCCTGCATGCTGATTGCTTTGTGGACCGGCTGCAAGCCGACGAAGCGGACGTTTGAAATGATCTGTTTCTACTTCTGCGGCCTTGCCAGCGAAGAGGAACTGATGGCTCACATCGACAAGCTGAGAAAACAGACGTCATAATTCGCGGGGTGCGTTTCGCATCTCGTCCGCCGCCGTTTACGCTGCACGCACATTTCGCCGCACGCCACTCACGCTCCCTCGACACGCCCTGAATTTTCGCGTTTCATTCCATCGCGGCAATCTCCGCCACACGCGACACTTTCCGATCCGCTACACGCTTCGCGCTGCGATCGCCGTGCCGAACAGTATTGAGCCTGACCCTTGATGCTCCTTCACGCAACGAACCTTGCTGCACCTGTTGTGGCGGGACGTCCGGAGTAATTTCCGGTGCTGTCCGTCACGAAAGGCGAGAACGTTCCGCTAAACGTTTTCTGCTTTAAGCTTTTCATAATTCACCCATATCAGCTTTTGGCTTTTCTGGCCAGACGCCAGCAACGCGGACGCTTTGCTAAATCTTGATAATAAAGATGTGTTCCGCCGCAATTTGATCACCGGCAAGACGGAGCTGGTGAGCCATAATTATCACAATACAAAAGCCGCGTTCTTCGAATCTCGCAATATCAAATCGAATGGTGGCCCGTTGACCAGACTCGGCAGCTTCCCAATGGAGACGCAACTCACCATTTTCGGCGGCGGCGGTATAGAGTCAGTTCGAGTCGTGGGAACAAGCGGGAACGACTCGTTTTCGGTTGCGGAAACGGGTCTGGTGGTCAGAGGTGCTGTTCTGATTCTCGACGGCATTGAAAGTAGAACCATCGCTGGCGACGCGGGACAGGATTGGTACTTTCGGGCCGTCGATGATGTCATTCTCGACCTGTTTCAGGGGAATCAGTAGACCTGCTGTGACAAATGACGGCCAGAATAGAAATCGGTCAGGACAATCACCCATTCGTTCGGACGCTCCGACTCCACTTCGACGGTGAGCTTCTGGCCGGGAGATCCCTGCCACCTGGGATCGTTGAGCTTGCCCGTCTAGTATTCCCGATGATGCGGATTGTCTCCCGAAAGCGAATACCAGTCCGGCCATCCGTGTGAGAAGTCATCAATCACCGGATCGGCCCTGTCCGTCGTCTTCACTTTCGAACGCTTCAAGTCAGCCGGCGCAGCGGTGTGCATTCAGGAACTGAGCCAGTCAGGCTCGCAGGGTTGCCTCGAGTCCTGATTCACAAGCACCAATAATTCGTTGAATGACGGTTTCTACTTCATCCGCCGTAAGAGTTCGATCGGCTGCCATGAAGCGACAGGTGATCAAATACGATTTACGATCGGCGGCAATCTGCTTGCCTCGATACTGTCCGCCAAACGAAGTGCCCTGCAGCAGATCGCCGGCTGCCTGAGAAACTGCTGAAGACAGCTCGGCCCAAGTGACGGATTCGGGCAGGACAAAATTTAAGTCCCGCGAAACAGACGGGAACCGAGGCAGTGGCGTGTAGGTTCTAGAGGGCTCATAGAGTTCTTCAATCAGCGGCAATCGCAATTCGGCAATCGTGACCGCGTCCTGAAGATCTGACTTGTCCAGAACATCGCGATGCAGTTCACCAACCCAGCCCAAGTGAGTCCCATTCAGACTGACGCTGGCGCCGCGACCGGGCGTGTATTCGGTGCCGTGAACCGGAGCCGTGGTCAGCACCGAATGCGGAGCCAGACTGAGTGCCAGCGATTCGACAACGCCCAGCAGAACGGCAAACGGACGTCCGGACACAATCCCGATCGTCAACGGCTCAGCCACGTTTTCGGTCTTCCCCTGCCCGGCTGACAAGTAGACTCGGGCAACTTCAAACAGCTCGGCATTCGCGCTGCCATGACGCTCGTTTTGTCGGCGACACTGCAACAGACTGGGCACCAGACTCTGGCGCAACTGGTTTTCATGACTGCGGCTGGAATGATTCACCGCAACCGGCGGGATATCGCCTTCCGGGCGAAACAGCTGCCGCTGGTCTTCACTGACGAAAGACAATGTCAGCGCTTCTGAAAAACCGCTGGCGACGAGCTGATTTCTGACCGCATCGAGCACTCGTTCGCGACGAGTTCGGGCCGTGGAAACAACCGGCAGCGTCGCATCCGACGGGATGTTTTCGTAGCCGTGAATGCGAGCCACTTCTTCAATCAAGTCGACTTCACGCAGCAGATCTGGCCGCCAGCTCGGTGGTTCAAACGTTCCGGAGGCTTCATCGCGATTGACACATTTCAGACCCAGGTTTTCCAGAATTCTTCCGCTTGTGGCGACGGGAATTTCAATTCCCAGCAGACGAGAAATCTGAGCGAAGCGAACTCTGATGGCATCACGCTGCTCGGGCAACGAACTGCCAGCCACAACAGAACCGCTCAACAGTGTGCCGCCCGCCACGTTGAGAATCAGTTCGCAACATCGGCGCGAAGCCCAGTCCAGCGACTTACGGTCGACTTTGCGTTCAAAGCGGTAGGAAGAAGGACTGTGCAGCTTGAGTGAACGCGCCGTGGAACGTACTGATAATGAAGCGAAGGCTGCCGATTCGATCAGGACATTGGTGGTGCTGTCAGAAATCTCCGTGTCGAAGCCGCCCATGACCCCCGCGACGGCAACGGGTCGCTTCGCATCGGCAATCACACACACATCTTCGGCCAACACATACTGACGCTGATCGATGGCGGTGATCGTTTCGCCTTTTGTCGCGCGGCGAACAATAATGCGCCGGCCGTCCAGGCGATCGAGATCAAACGCGTGCAGAGGCTGTCCGCATTCCATCATCACAAAGTTTGTCACGTCGACCACGTTGTTGACGGAATTGATGCCGACAGCCGCGAGTCGGTCTTTCAACCATGCCGGGCTGGGACCAATCTTTACGCCACGAATGACGCGCGCATGATATTCGGGACAAAGATCGGGGGCTTCGATAGTGACAGACGTAGCTTCTGAAGCCTTCGCGCTGCTTTCCACAATCGTCGCGGCGGGAATTGTGAGCGGCGTCTGAAACAGCACGGAGATTTCGCGAGCCACTCCGATGTGGCCCAGACAGTCCGGTCGATTGCTGGTGACTTCGATATCAACAGCCACGTCCGGCCTCGTCAGCCCGTCGTGAACATCGTGAAACTCCTCAAGGTTCAAACCAGACATGGTCAAACGGTTGGTGAGTTCTTCCACACTTGTCGGCAGCGAAACATACTCCGCCAGCCAGTTCCTGCTCACAATCATGAATCACGCACTGCAGTAAAAACGCGGCCCGAACGTCTCGCATTGGTCCATTCCTCTGCGACGATATCGGAAAGCGCCAGAGTGTAGTCAAACACCAGCGAACTCAAAACCGCATTGCCCAGTTCCCTGCGAAAGGAGTTGACAGTTAATATCAACTCTATTAAAACTCCGACCGTCTGATCGCCGATGATCGGTATGACAGACGAATTTCCGGTCTTCGATTGTTTGCGAAGCCAACGGGTAGGGAAACCGTCTTTTGTAAATGCGTTGTTTCCGCTGAATTATGAATTTTGCCTGCTGTAAATGCGTCATTGGCTGACGGATTTCGCTGTGCAGCAGCAATCTGGAATACATTCCGCGGAGGTGACGATGGCAAATTCGGCGAGTTTCCATGTCTCCTTCAGCCGTTCGTGCCGAAACCATTCAGGCTTTGCGTCGACAGCTTGTTTCGTCGCAGAAAAGCGTCTCCGTCCAGAAATGCATTCCGACGGGCCTGTGTTCTCTGGATCATTTGCTGCCTGGCGGTGGTCTGCCGACGTCTTCGCTGATTGAATGGATCAGTGAAGATTCCGGTCAGGCGGCGGCATCGATTGCTTTGCGTTCTTTGAGCCCAATGCTTTCGCTCGCCGGCTGTTTGGCAGTGATTGACGAGCGTCATGATTTTCACGCCGATGCCGCGCGGGCTCAAGGAATTCCCTTGTCGCGTCTGCTGCTGATCCGTCCTGAAAAGCGAGCCGAAGCGGTCAGCTCCGGCGGTTCACGTTTTGTTCGTCGCACGTCAGCCAGCGAAAGTGAAGCTCTGTGGGCGCTGGAACAATCGGCTCGCTGTCCGGGTGTGCGAGCCATTCTTTGCTGGCTGGACCGAGCGTCGTCGGCCGTGATGCGTCGGCTGCAGCTGGCGATTGAACGCAGCGGCGTCACGATCGTGCTGATGCGATCGAGCGGCGCGTTGTCGCAGGCCTCCTTTGCCGATCTGCGTCTGCACGTTCAGGCGACGATTCATCCGGCCTCTTCTCAACGGCCGGTCCATCGAGCCAATCAGCAGAGAACTTTTTCGGTACGACTGTTGCGTTCACGTCACGGTCTGCAACACGATGGAACAGCCAGTTTGTATCAGGAACCGTGGACCGAACAGCTTCGATCCAACTGACGAACCCGTAGTCTTCATACGTCGCACTGTATCAATCCCGCCCGTTGGCAAGTCATGCGCAATCAGGCGAGCGGCAGAAACAAATTTACCGAACCCATTTGACTTGAGCCTGAGGAGCTCAAATCCGATCAGGGGGTCAATGGCGGAGCGTTGGTGTCCCAGGTCAGATTGGCAGGTCGATTGGCCTGGATCCACTGAGCCAGAGTCACAAGTTCGTCCTTGATGAACTTCGAATTAGGATCCAGCAACTTGAACGCCACGCTGGTGATGAAGGTGGAAGCCTCTGCGATCAACGTCGACTTGGGATCCCGATTCATCATGCCCTTGGCGTCCAGGACTGGCGATTTGGCTTCGGCCTGAGTGTTATGACGAAAGGCAAACAGCAGGTCAGCGCCGCACTCGGCCCACTTGGGATTCTTCGGCTGTCGCATAAATTCCAGCACAGTATCACCGGCAAGCTGTGTGATCTTCCATGCGAGCGGATCGAATTTCATTTGCAGATCGAAGGCCGCTCGTCCAATGCCACGAGCTGCATGACAACGAACTTCGACCGGTTTGCTGCGATCGTTAATCACTGCGGCGAGTACCTTGAAGACGGTTGGCTCGGGTGTTCCCACAGTCTTTCTGGGCTTGTTGATTTCAAAAACTGCGTCGATCAGCACCATCTGGAACGCGGCTTCTGAACACGGGCGAGCCAGTTCTTTGCCCAGCGCGTCGCAGATTCGAAACTGTTCAAGTTCCGGAACGTCACAGTTCATCAGCACGTTTCGCAGAGAACTGGCCGTCATAACTTTCACCGAGTCCGGTTGCTGAGGATCAGTGAGAACTGTCAGCAGGCCCGAAAGTGCATCCGGATGCATTCTTGGTTTTGGACCGTTCTGCACGCCCATCACGTCATACAGGGATTGCATGATTTTGACAGCGGCAAATCGCGAATCCAGATTGTTGTCCAGCAGCTGTTTGGTCACCTTCAGCACTTCAGCACAATACTTTTTGCGAGCGGCCGCCTGATTGTTAGCGTTGCCGATTCCCGAGCCAGCTCTGGCAATGTCGTCCTTCACGTCGCCGAGAAGGTTTTGCATGTTCTTTGAATTTTCGGCGAAGATCGGATCTGAAGCCTGCAGAATTGCCGAGGCCAAATAGTCCTGAATCACTTTTGTTTCGGCCGGTGTGCTGAAGCCAGCTGCCAGCAGAGTTGTGTAGGCTCGCTTGTCGACTTTTTCAGGACGAGCGAGTGGGTTGCGGATTTCTCTGACGGTGCGTGTCAGCTTTTGCTGAGCAATGATTTCCGCCATGCACCCTGTTGGCGCCGCTGCTCCTGGGACCTGAGCAGGAGCGGCCGCGGGTTCCGCTACGGGAACCGAAGGAGTCGCTTCAGTGGCCGGGACCGCTGCAGGAGTTGGCTCCTGAGCTGTTCCGGAACTGCCGATCATGCACAGAACTGCGAACGCCAGCAACGTGGGAACCACGCTGGCATAAACAAGGCCGCTTAGTATCTGAATGCTGCGGGCAACAACAGGCATAGGCTCACCAGGACAGGGAGACGTCGATGTCTCGTTCGTTTTTCAAGAATCCAGAACCGCATCATCGCAAAACAACAACAGCAGTGTGATCAGCGGACTGGAAACACCACGGGCCGATCCTGGCCCACCGGACTTGTCAGAAACACGCCGGAACTCCTGAATCCAGAATAAGAGAAAACCGGTAAACATGACAGGTTCAAGCATTCACGTCCAGAATCAGAACGTTCAGAACACAACAAATCAACAGTTTCGCTCAGACAATCCGGTTCTTCTGATAAGACAGTATGATTGTTTACCTCTGGCCGGATTACCAGCCTGCCCGTAATCTGATTATTTTCGCCTCACAATGCTTACAAAGATAATAATCAGAGGCCCTGCAAAAAGTCGCGAGCGTTCTTCACCAGCCGTTCGGCTTCCTGAACAGTTGACCCCAGTGCGGTCAGATGTCCCATTTTTCGACCGATTCTCGCCTCTGCTTTGCCGTACATATGCACATGGACCTGCGGCAGCTGAAATACGGTTTTCCACCGATCGGCCGTTGCGTTCATTAAATGATCGCCCAGCAGATTGGCCATCGCGGCCGGTGCCTGCATTTCCACGTTGCCGGATGCAAGTCCACAGACGGCTCGAAACTGCTGCTCAAACTGACTGCTGCGGCACGCATCAATCGTCAGATGCCCGCTGTTGTGAGGCCGCGGTGCGATTTCATTAACGAGCAGGCTTCCATCTTTCGTCGCAAACAATTCCACACACAGCACACCAATGACCTGGAAATGTTCCAGAATCGCGCGAGCAATCTCCATGGCTTCATGACAAAAGTTTTGAGGAATCTCGAGGGCCGGACTGACCGACAAGTCCAGAATATGATTCACATGATTATTTCGAACGGGCGCGTAAAACGCACAGGTGCCGTCCGAAAACCGCGACGCTACAATCGACAGCTCAAATGAGAAATCCACAATCTTTTCCAGGATCGCTTCGGTGACCGCAAACTTCTTCCAGACGGCTTCAAGATCGTCAGTGCTTAGAACGCGAGCCTGGCCTTTGCCGTCATAGCCCAGCGTCACTGTTTTCAGGATTGCATCGCCGCCGAAAAGCGCCACGGCCTCACGCAGTTCAGCGGCCGACTGGATACTTGCAAAATCAGCGGTCGGAATCCCGATGTTTCGCAGCGAATTTTTTTCCAGCAGTCGATGCTGAGAGGCACGCAGAAGCTCGGCCCCGGGATACACAGGCACGTGCTGCGTCAGAAACTCAACCGTCGGCACAGGAATATTCTCCTGTTCGTAGCTGACCACATCGACCTGTCTGGCGAATGACAGCAATGCGTCCTGATCATCAAACGCTGCAGGAAGACTGCGATCGCTCACCTGGCCAGCCGGGGAATCCACCGGATCGCCGAACACCATCACATGATAGCCGCGCTGGCGAGCCGCCAGGGCAAACATGCGTCCCAGTTGCCCACCACCAAGCATGCCAAGAGTTGAACCAGGAGCAAGAACACGCACAGACATGGAGATTTCTCGACAGGGAACTTCTTTTGGCGATTGCGGCCTGATCATCTTGACGCAAATATTTTCAGACACCCTGCGATCCGAAGCCATCTGCCCGGAGAATCAGGCGGACGAATTCTTCTGACACGCTGCCGCTAAGGCAGTGACAGATCGCAGTCCGCCATCACAGCCTCTGTCTGCTGCTGCTGAAATTCGTGAAGCTTTCGATTCAGATCTGCGTTGTTCGTTGCCAGAATCCGAACGGCCAGCAGGCCAGCATTCTTTGCCCCGGCGACTCCGATCGCAAGCGTTCCCACGGGAATTCCGCCCGGCATCTGCACAATGGAAAGCAGTGAATCCAGCCCGTTCAGCGCCTTGCTCTGAACGGGTACTCCCAATACCGGAAGGACCGTCTGTGAAGCGATCATGCCCGGCAGATGAGCGGCTCCGCCAGCACCGGCGATGATGACCTTCAATCCTCGTGACTCGGACTCGATGGCATACTGCGACATCCAGGCCGGCGTTCTGTGAGCCGACACGACTTTGCATTCGTACGGAACACCGAACTGCTGCAGAATCTGAGCCGCTGCGGACATGGTTTCCCAGTCGGATCGACTGCCCATCACAACACCGACAACAGGCGCTGAATCATTCATAAAGAGTGCCAGACACGGATGAAGACATTCCATAACTCCTGTCACCGACGGACAGGTGGCCGCAGATCTTAGCAGTGTCCGGAACGGCTGTTGATGATGTCGCCGGACAAAATCCCGGCTTTGTTTCTCTTTGCTGAAATCAGCCCGACAATGGGAACGTGTGCATTCGTCGCATAATCGACTCATTGATGACTCGACGGAATCGCCGGACGTTCTAAACTCTTTCGAAGTTTCGTTTAACGTCCGGAAAATTCGGCTTTAAGAGTCTGACATGAAATTCAGCGTGATCGGGACCAGCGGATCGGCCTTTGGACTGCTTCAGGAGATCGCAGCTTCGTCAGAACATTCACTGGCTCCTTCAGCCATTGCAGGTTCACTGGCCGAAGCCGTCACAGCCGCTCAACTGCCGCTGCGATTGGCGTCCAGTGCGGAAGATGCCATTCTTGAACCGGCAGTGGATGCCGTGATTGTGGCGGACGAGGACCTTGAAGAAATCCTGCGCCTGACACGAGCTGCGACTCAGGGTGGCAAGCATGTCGTGATCTTCCCACCGGCGATGTGTTCCCCAGCTTTCTCATTTGAACTGCATTTGATTCTTGATGAATCGCAGCAGTCGATTATTCCGATCACAGGTCGTACCACGTTGTCTGAACTGGGGGCTCAGCAGCAGAGCCTGAATCTAAGCCGCAGAGAGATTCAGCAGATTTCTCTGGAACTGCCAATCACCGCAGCAGCCGGGCGAGACCAGGCTTTGCTGAGAAACCGCGTCGTCCAGGGAATCGACGTTCTGGCGTCCAGCGGATTTCGGTACACGCAGGTGACCGCTCTGGAATCGCTCGCTCCGGATGGCAGTCTGTTGTCGTTGCTCATTACCTTAAATTCCCAGCCGAGCGCCGAGCAGGCTGAACCGCCAGCAACTTTGATGCTCAGGCCGACACCACGGCTCACCACGACAGACTCAAGCTTGCAAATTCATCATGCCACTGAAGGAAGGCGCGAACTTCCAGTGATCGATGCGGCTCCTGTGCTTCCGAGGATTCAATGGCTGTGCGATCATCGTGAGCTGTGTTCGGCCGGGATGGAATCCTTTTCCACCACACTGGAACTTGCAGAAGGCGTCACTCGCTCGCTCAAACGTCGTCGCACTGTCGACGTGCATTTTGATTCAGGCAGCGAACGGGGCGTTTTCAAAAGCCAGATGACAGCGATCGGCTGCGGCGTGCTGACCTTCATGATGTTTGGAATGGTCGCGTATCTCGTGGTGGCTCAACTGACCGATCTTCCCGACTGGGTTCTTCATCTGGGTAGAATCCTATGGATCGCACCGCTCGTGATTTTCCTGCTGTGCCAAATGCTGCTGCCCATCGCCAGAGATCGCGCCTCGGAAAAGTGAGAGATTTCCAATTGGAGATTTAAGATTGGAGATTTCAAAGCTCAGATCTGACCACTGCTATTTTCTCACGCACACTGCGGCTAATGTCTTCAATCAGCAGTTCCAGACTTCCCGCCGAGGTGGCGGCGATGACTTCCTGATAGATGCCGTAGCCGAACGTCGACGCGGGCGGAATGTAGCCGGGCTGCCAGTCGCCAGTGAGAGTCACCACGAAGACGGGGCGCGGCGCAAATCGGGCTCGCAGAGTTTGCTGAAAGATCTGATAGAGTTCACCCGGAACAAAGATCCACAGCCCATCGCCGACCTGCGCGATCGTGACCGGAACGGGACAGAGCTTGCCCGGGGCCAGTGCATTCAGTCGAGTCAACTGGCGAGTCATCTGTTCGCCGTTGGCTCGGCATTCTCGAATGCGTGCGACGTCGCCGGTGGCCTGAGCTTTCTGTTCTTCGCCCAGCCAGCGTTCGCGATTTTGAGTCGTCTCTTCAAGCGTAGGCAGATCGTGACGATACGGCAGCGACGCAATCATTGTATGCCACGCCCATGTCGTGTGAGCCACTGTAGCTGACTCTGAACACGGCCGATGCTGCCACGTGCCAATCCATGTTCCCGACAATGTTGGCCCGGCATACACATAGTCTGTCCCGGCCTGAGGCATTTCTTCCAGAGCCGACAGGACCGCATATCCCAGCTGTCGACCGTTTCGATCGGCAACGGCCGTGTCGCCGACGAAGCCTTCACGAGGCCCCAGGTCACCGGATGCCCCCTGAAGAAAAATGCAAAGCCCGCCGGCATGCTGTTCAACGGTTTCACGCATCGCGCCAATCCAGTCTGGGCTGAGCAGCGTGTTGTCCCATGCCAGCGTTGTCGGATGACACGCATAGTTCACAATCGTGGCCAGCGTTGATCCACATAAAGCGGACACACGTCCAATCAGAACCGTGTCGTCAGCCGCACCGGCCGGATTAAAACCGCAAACCGCATGACCTTTTGCTTCGTCATAAAAATCGCGATGAGCGGCGAGCGAACATCGCCCTTGACCATACACAATCGTAGCCGGTTCCAGAATCGATTTCGCGCTGACCGCCAATTCTCCCAGGCGTGGAAAAAGAGAATCAAGATAAGGTCCAATCAAGTCCCCGCCTGGAAACTCACGGCGTTTTCGCGACATCCAGCCCGACCCATGCGTATGTGTGACAGTCACATGAATGGCGTTCACAGGGACACCTGTTGCAGCGGCAATCGATGCACGAATGCTGTCCAACTCCGGCGTGTCCAGAATGCAATGATCCATCGAGACAATAATTTGATCGGCGGATTGTGACGAAGTCTCGCCGTCCGTTTTGGGATGATCTTCTGACGCGGCCAGCCAGAGCAGCGTGGCGGTCAGCGGTCGATGGATTCCCGTGGCTTTGTCATGCAGAGCGGCGCCCCACATACGATGATAGATTCCAACAGGTGGAGTGATGTCGCAGCGGACGACCGCGGCGCGGCAGCGAGATTGAGGGGTTGTGACCTGGTTCATGTGTGTGAGTTCCGCAAATCCAGCGAGTGAACAATTAAAGAGCGACCAATCATTGTCGTCTTTCGCTCCGCGAAAGTAGCGTTCTTTCGCGGAGCGAAAGGCAACGATCAGACACTTATTGATCGAGCGATCCTAACGAAGGCACAATCAGGAAAACAGAGGTTCTTTGGGGTTCAGAATGGCCCAACAGATGGCATCGACAGCCATGATGACTGCGAAGAAATAGAGGATCAGATTCCAGTTGCCGGTTTGATTGACCATCCAGCCGGCCGTGACCGGAAACAGCATGGCTCCGATGTTGCCGCACATATTCATCGTGCTGAAAACGGTTCCCGCTTTCTTTCCGCCGAATTCTATCGCGACCGTGTAACCGCTAACTCCGCCGAACATGGCGCAGAAGACCCCCAGCGAAATAATGGCCGTGCTCCAGTTCGTGTTGGCCACAAATGCGGAGGCCGTAATCAGAGCCGAACAACTGGCCATGCCGACGACGGCAATTCCCTGGCGGCTGAGACGTCGATTGCCTGTTTTGCTTAATAACCAGTCCGAGACTACTCCGCCCAGTAAACTGCCAATGACGCCGCCAATGCCAGCAAGTGATGTCAGGATTCCCGAATCTGTCAGCGAAACATCGCGCGTCTTTTGCAGAAATGTTGGGAACCATGTGAGAAAGAAAACCATCGCCGCAGCTCGAAAAAATTGTTGCGCACACAACAGGGCCAACGATCCGCTGGAGAACATCTTTGACCACATCACGCGGTCTGAACCAGACGCCGACGTGGGCTCGAAAGGAACAAAGGGCAATGTTTGAGGTCGGACGGTGAGCAGAAAAATAATTGACCACAGCAGGCCGGGGATCGCAAACAGAAACAGCAACAGCCGCCAGCGATAAATGTCCATGGAGCCAGCCAGAGGATCCAACCAGGCCAGAGTCTGGCCGGCGATCCAAGGGGCCACGGCGCCGCCGATGGCCATCCCGGCCGCAAGAATTCCCGACGCCCGTGCGCGCTGGCTCTCCGGAAAAATCTGGCCGATCGCTTTTGCCGCGCAGGGAAAGACTCCCGCCTGAGCTGCCCCCATCAGAAACCAGACCACAGTTAAGGAGGCCACATCGACGCTCAATCCTGTCAGGAAGGTGAAGCCCGACCAGAGGACACAAAGCCCAGCCAGAGTACGGCGACTTCCGAAGCGATCGGCCAGCCATCCACTGGGGATCTGCAGCAGTGCGTAACCCAGGTACCAGGCCGATTGAACCAATCCCATGGTGCTGGCGAATTCGGTTTTGGCCACGTTCAGGTTCGCTGCGATTTCCTGAGCTGGGACGCTGATCGCTGCGCGTTGGACGTATGCGATGCCGGCGACGACACACAGAAAAATCAGAATTTGCGTTCGCATGCGGCAGGTATTCCTGAAAGCGCGGAGGTGTGACGGCATGAGCAACCGTGCGAGGCCCCGCAACGTATTGGAATTCCGTCGAACTTGGAAATGCTCCACACGTACCCGCCCACCATTTTCACAGCCCCGCCTACAGTTCAGACGAATCGCCGCCACATCGTCACCACATCTCAACCGGCGCAATACCCGGCGACCCTGGCTACAGACAGGACCTCCCACCGTAGCAGAACGCGGCAGGCGTTTCGGCAATCACTTCTAAAAATAATTTGAGACGATATCATAAAAATTGGCCTGCTCTGGGCGTCGGCAAAACCTCGAACGAAAGTGTTTGAACCATGCAGAACCGATGTGCTGTTACGCTCGGACTGATAATCTTTTCTGTGATGCTACGTGAGCTGTCTGCTCAGGAATCGCCCAAAGCGAACTCCGTTGTCACTGCGGGGTTGGATGATCTTGCACAAACGTCGCCCTCTGTGACGACTGGGCCAATCATTGAGATTATGGCCCTGGATGCGGATGGGATGAATCTTCGCAACGTGGCTTCCATTCCGAATTACCCCATCATCAATTCGCCTGAAGTTTCACCGGACGGTGAATGGATTGGTGTCGATGGCTGGAAGCATGGCGAGGCGTTGACAGACGCACATTTGCTGCTCGTGCATCTCAAGACCGGCATCGTGTCAGACCTGGGATTGGGCGCGATGCCGACGTGGTCTGCCGATGGACGCTGGATTGCGTACTCGAGATATGGTGGTGGTGAAAGTCCCCGAGGTGTCTTCATCGGCAGGGTGAATCAGGAGCAGCAACGGCTGATTGATGAAAACGGATGGGGGATCACATGGTCCCCGGACGGTCAGACGCTCGCTTATGTCAAAGGCGGAGACCTGATCTTATACGACGTCCGCTCCGGGACGCGGCAAGAAGTCTTCGGCAAAGGGCAATCGCCGTATCGGCGCATCATGCACAATCCGGAATGGTCACCTGACAGCCGCCGGATATGCATAATCGGGCGACGCGCCAACGGCAACTCGGAATTCGCGACGGTTTCGGCGGAGGGCGATGGAGCGGATCTGCAAGTGTGCTGCGATGCGGAAGGTTTCAATCCTGACATCGGCTGGTCGAAAGATGGTCAGAGACTGACGTTTCCCGGAGTGCCAACCGAAAAAGGGCCGGGCCAACTTTGGGTCTACGACTTTGAAGCCAAAGGGGAACCAACTCTTCTTATTGGTCAGCCAACCGACCGCAACAATCTCGGCAACGACTGGTCCCCCGACGGCAGGACGCTGTATTTCGTGACCGTGAAGTAGTGCCATTCCCCCCGTCCTGATTCCACGTGAATGCCCCGAGGAAGATCGACTTCGCTCAGTCGCTCAAGTCTGCGATCAACCAGGCAAGACTCTGAAGCAACTTGTTAACCGTCCCAGGGACGAAACGTTTCGCCGACCAGGTCACGCAGGCCGCCTGAAAATACTGATGAATTGTACGTTCAGCATGGATTCCCGCTGCCCACTTACTGATCCACCGAATGACGATGCGGCATCCCATGCCTTACTTAAAAATCACGACGCTACGCCGCCCCGGACAGAAGAGATTCGCCGCTCGCATACGAGCGCTCCTGAGACGCCTCTCTGTGATCAAGTATTAATTATACCCATGACTTTTCGCGATGTTCAAAACGGCATCAGAGCACATCCATAACCTCGCCTCTCACAAGATCAGCGATCACATCGTCCACGGCATACAAAAACCAGTCAGTGCCGGCGTCGCCTCGCAGGGAGTCATCTTCGCCAGCGTCGTTAAGGACGTTGACCTTCGCCTTTAACGAGGCTTTCGTTGTGCCAACACCGAGTCGCAGCCTGCTGATGCGGGTCGCGTAAGTATTTATAGATAACCACTCTGTTCGCAGATCGATCAGTCTGGCAACAGATGCGTCACTCGTCGTGCGGCCGGCGATCAGGACATCTTCGCTGTCGCCACCGCTTAGGATATCGAGGCCGTTGCCACCGATCAGAATGTCCTTCCCCGCATTGCCATTCAGTACGTCGCGGCCACCGTTTCCGACGAGCACATCGTTTCCGCCGTTACCAATCAGGGTGTTGTTTCGTTCGTTGCCGATGAGAATGTCACTTCCGGAACCGCCAGTAATGTTCTCAATTCGATCCGCGCCATTGAGCTTCAGAGTGCGATTCGTGTGAATCGCCTGGACACGGGTAGAATTCAACAAAAGCGTGACGCCATTCGTTATTGAAGAAAAGTTCAGGGTATCAGTGCCAGAATTCAGGTATTCATTGATGATATCGGTTTCAGCCGCTGAAGCCGCGCCAAAGATGTAGTTGTCGTTTTTCGTTCCACCGTTAAGCGTATCATTTCCAGAACCACCGTTAAGCGTATCGTTTCCATCTCCGCCGTTGAGGGTATCATTTCCATCTCCGCCGTTGAGGGTATCATTTCCATCTCCGCCGTTGAGGGTATCATTTCCGACGTTACCGGTCAGCGTGTTGGCCCATATGTTGCCAGTCAGTTTGTCGCTGCCAACGCCGCCTTTTGCGTTTTCAAATGTGCTCACAAACTGAAGGTTCAGCTTTAGATTCGCATTGACTGTCTGTGCCGTCGCCGTTCCCAGATTCAATGTGACAGCCACAGCGGTGGCTGACAGATCAATTGTGTCCAGACCCCCACCAGTTTCATCGAGAATAAACGTTCCAAGAGGACTGTCTGCATCGAATTTGTAGGTGTCACTTCCTGCTCTTCCGGCAATTGTACGATTTTCAACACTGCTGAGCAAAATGTTTGCACCATTCACCGCGATACTGGTTGCCTTTCCACTGAAAGTGTCATTTCCTGGAGTTCCTAATACGCGAACAGAATCTGTGCCCCCAAGACCTTTGATCGGCAGGGGAAAAGTTGCCGGGAATGTTCCGATCGCCTGTGTCGGACCACCGTCTGTCGACACGGTGACTGCCACTTTTGCATCAGCGGAGACTCCGGAATATTTAAGGACAAATGAATCACTGCCGGCTGTTCCACGAGTCAAATCCTGAACAAACAACTCCTCGCCGGTCGTTGAAGAACTTGCTACGACGTAGACGAGATTGTTGGCCACGGTAATGAAAGACGGATTTCCACTAACAGAACCGGGCCAGAAATCCATAGCCAAGCCAGTCCCGGCAGCTGTGCCATTGGATTTCCACAGCTCTTCTCCATTCGTGCCGTCATCAGCAGTGAAATAGAGCGTGCCATTCACGTTCGTCAGGGAAGATGGATAAGAGTTCCCCCTTCCGCTTTGAATGTTTTTCACCATCACAGTCCCGGCAGCCGTCCCGTTGGATTTCCACAACTCTTTCCCATTCGTTCCGTCATCAGCAGTGAAATAAAGCGTGCCACTCACATTCCTCAGGGCCGACGAATAGGAGCTTCCCTCTCCACGTCGAATATCCTTCACCATGACAGTCCCGGCGACGGTCCCGTTGGATTTCCATAGTTCCTCTCCATTCGTTCCGTCATCAGCAGTGAAATAAAGCGTGCCATTCACATTCGTCAGGGACGACCCAGAATCGCTACTAGTTCTGCTTCCGATACCCTTCACGAGCACGGTCCCGGCGAGGGTGCCATCCGATTTCCACAACTCATACCCACTTGCGCCTCCTACAGTGAAATAGAGCGTGCCATTCACAATTGTCAGTTGCCTCGAAGACGAGCCATCGCTTCCGTTTCGAATATCCTTCACCATCATGGTCCCGGCGACGGTGCCATCCGATTTCCACAGTTCATCCCCATTCGTTCCGTCATCAGCAGTGAAATAAAGCGTGCCATTCAAGTTCGTCAGTTCCGTCGGCCTCGAACTATTCGGTCGCGTTTCATAGCTGCCTCCACCGTAGTAACCGTAGTTATTGTACTCGTAGCTTCCATTTCGAATATCCTTCACCAGCACAGTCCCGGCGACGGTCCCGTTGGATTTCCACAGCTCTTTCCCATTCGCTCCGTCATCAGCACTGAAATAGAGCGTGCCATTCACATTCGTCAGGGATGCCAGAGAAGAACTATTACTTCCGCTTCGAATATCCTTCACCAGTACGGTCCCGGCGGCGGTGCCGTTGGATTTCCACAGCTCTTCTCCATTCGTGCCATCATCAGCGGTGAAATAGAGCGTGCCGTTGATGTTCGTCAGGGAAGATGGATAAGAGTTCCCCCTTCCGCTTCGAATATCCTTTACCAGCAACGTCCCTGCGATGGTGCCATCCGATTTCCACAGCTCTTGTCCATTCGCTCCATTATCAGCGGTGAAATAAACCGCGCCATTCACATTCGTCAGGGACGACGGAGAAGATTTTCTACTTCCACTTCGAATATCCTTCACCATCACCGTCCCTGCGACGGCGCCATTGGATTTCCACAACTCTTGTCCATTCGTTCCATTGTCAGCAGCGAAATAGAGCGTGCCATTGAAGTTCGTTAGTTGTGTCGGTCTCGAACTGTTTGGTCGCGTCTCGAAGCTGCCTCCACCGTGATAACCATAATTATAGTATTCGTACGTTCCGCTTCGCATATCCTTCACCATCACGGTCCCTGCGACGGTCCCATTGGATTTCCACAGTTCTTGTCCATTCGTGCCATCATCGGCAGTGAAATAAAGCGTGCCATTAACATTCGTCAGGGACGACGGAGAAGAGCTATCACTTCCGCCTCGAATATCCTTCACCATCACGGTCCCTGCGACAGTGCCATCCGATTTCCACAGTTCTTGTCCATTTGTGCCATCATCGGCAGTGAAATAAAGCGTGCCATTAACATTCATCAGGCGCCAAGGAGAAGAGCCTGCACTTTCACTTCGAATATCCTTCACCATTACGGTCCCTGTGATGGTGCCATCCGACTTCCACAGTTCGTCTCCATTCGTGCCATCATCAGCAGTGAAATAGAGCGTGCCATTCACATTCGCGAGGTTCCTCGAATAAGAGCTTCTGCTCCCGCTGCGAATTTCCTTCACCATCACGGTCCCTGCGACGGTGCCATCCGATTTCCACAGCTCTTGTCCATTCTCTACCCCATTCGTGCCGTCGTCCGCAGTGAAATAGAGCGTGCCGTTGATGTTTGTCAGGAACGATGGAGAAGAGCTTCCTCCTCCACTACGAATGCTTTTCACCATCACAGTCCCGGCAGCGGTGCCGTTGGATTTCCACAGCTCTTCTCCATTCGTGCCATCATCAGCAGTGAAATAGAGCGTGCCGTTGATGTTCGTCAGGGAAGATGGATTAGACCTAAGACTTCCGCTTCGAATATCCTTCACCATTACAGTCCCGGCAGCGGTGCCGTTGGATTTCCACAACTCTTTGCCATTCGTTCCACCATCAGCGGTGAAATAGAGCGTGCCGTTGATGTTCGTCAGGGAAGATGGATAAGAGCCTTCGCGTCCGATTTGAATATTTTTCACCATTACCGTCCCGGCGGCGGTGCCGTTGGATTTCCACAGCTCTTTTCCGTTCGTTCCGTCATCAGAAGTGAAATAAAGCGTGCCATTCACATTCGTCAGGGACGACGGAGAAGAGCCTTCGCGTCCGATTTGAATATCCTTCACCAGTACGGTCCCGGTGACGGTCCCATCGGATTTCCACAGCTCTTCTCCATTCGCGTCGGTTGCGATGAACCACAAGACGGACCCAATGGTAACGAAATTGTCGGGATCGGAACTATGAGGATCGATTAGCGGATTAATATCCTTGACCAGCTGAAAGTCAGCGGCCAGTAATTGCCGCGCCTCGAGCGACTCAAGACGCCACGACCTTCGCCGCAGGCTTCGATTCGTGAACCTGGACGGGTTGACATAATGGCAAAGTTGAGTCAGGAACTCACGCATACTAATTTCTCCACATTGTTCATGCTGCCGATGACGCGACCTGGTGATTAAATACTGCAGTTGGGGTCGACTGCGAAATTCGCCTCAGAAACGAGGCGCGGAGTTGTCATCTGCTGATTGCGGCGACTCGTGTAATGCTGCATCTCGTGGGTGTCAAGCGGGGCGGATTCTGATTTTGTTAGGAGATATGCAATCGAAAGTGTTAACATTCGACACCCTGGCAAAAACAATGAGCCTACTGGGCCGCAATGCCGAGGGCGTCCACCTCGACGGACGATGACGATCAATCTTGGTGTTGTTTGCCTACGCAACATTTACAGAATGTTCAAGAGCTTTGTTGTGAGTTGACTGGCTACTCCTGTGTTATCCACCAACATAAAGTCAATCTGACGTTGTGCTTTGGATGCCGTTGAGCTCACACACTGAAAAGTGAGTGAACGCAGCAATGCCCTTATCGCCGGCTTATCCGCAGCTGACGTGCTGAACTGAATCACAAGAGGTGCTAGTCCTGACCCGCCAGAAAACGTGCCGATCTTTAATCCACCGAACAACACACTGCTGCCGTTGAGACCAATCTGTCCCGTCGCGGTGCCCTGGTGGGTGATTGTCAGGCGATCGAAAAGAGTTCCGTTGTTTCGAATCGTAACGGTTAGCCGTCCCATTCTGAACTCAGTACTGTCGTCATCCCTGACGTCGCCTGATGCTGCAAGTTTTACAGACGCTGTGTTCAGAGAGGTCGTTACAGTCCCGCCGAGAGACAGCATCGGGGGAGCAAGCACCTTTACAACAGCGGTTTCAACTTCGGCCCCTGCAGGAGAATTTGCTCCCAACGCCCCAGTGCGACTCAGGTCCACAACCCCGCCGATCGTACCGGCAGAACGATCCCACGCTCGATACTGAAGCGACGCACTGCCAAAATAACCAGAGTTTGGAAGAAATCGCAAACGGCTTTCGGCAGAAAGTAAACGAGACGAAGCAGCAGAACTGGTGCGTATCTCCGTCCAGGTCTCTCCGTTGTCCAGTGAAAACTGCCAAACACCATTTCGAGCGTCTGTCGAGACAACCGCGATGCCCTTCAGAGATCCGGCATCGGTATCGCGGAAAGCCGTGCCGAGCAGCTGGCCGACCGAGTCACCGGCATGCGAGTTGCTATTCCGGATAACCGATGTCAGCGCGGGGGCCGGAACAATATTCAGAACCGGCCTGCTGTTGATGTGAGAGACCGCGACCTGAACCTCTCGCACAGCCACTCCTCCATCCGCATCACGAAGCGTTACTTTCGCCACATATGTCCCCGGCCATGGCAACAGAATATTGCGGACGATGAATCGATGAGCCGAGATTTCCAGAGGGAAGTTCAATCCACTTCCAAATGAAATATCCCCCGTCCAGGAGTCTGCTCCTGGATCCACAAAGGTCCCTGCGGCGGTAAATGGCGCTCCCGCTTTTACACCAGATATCGGATCGATCACAATCTGCCGTGGGGCAACGTTATTTACGAGGACCGTCTTGTTTGTGACCGTCGTGGTGACTCCATCACTTACTGACAGCTTTACAAAGTAGGAGCCTTCTTCAAGCCCAGTCAGACTGAATCGTGGCACCGCGCCTGTCTTTGTGAGATTGCCTGTCACGGGGCTCACAACCTGTCCATTGTCCGAGACAACTTCCCAGCGATATTCCCACGGAGCATCAGTCCCAGGGTCCGAGAACACCGCGTCAATGGCTGCGGTACTGCCTTCGTTGATCTGCGCCGGTGCGGTGATCTTTACTAATGGAGCTGCATTGATACCGCGAATTACCCTGGTGTCAGTGGTTACACCGCCATCACCATCTCGGGCTGTCAGGGAAAGAGTGTAACTGCCGTTATTCGGAATGACTGGATTAAATACAGCAGTATTTGCGGAGCGAATCACGGTACCGGCAGAATTCTTTAATGCCCACTGATAAGTCAGCAGATCCATCGCGCCTGCAGCATCCGTGGCAAACGAATTTGCATTGAATGCTAAAGACTTGCCTTCGATAACGCTCTCGTCACTTCCCAGATTCACTTGTGGAGCCACATTCGCGATTGTCAGCGTTCGCCTGAGAAGTGCTGAGACTGCACCATCTTTGTCCTTCAGCCGCGCGGCGATAATGAACGTTCCATTGTCAGGATACGAATGACTGACAGTGCTTCCGGTTCCTTCAACAACGAACGTTGTACCATTGTAGCTGTAGTCCCATTGATAGATCAGTGAAGCCTTGTCTGCCTCGACATCACTGCCGACAAAAGAGAATGAGATTGGGTTTGCCTCTTTCAATACTCCGACAGACTTGATCGCTCCCGAAATCGTCGGCCGAGAATTCGTCACAGTGACGGGAATCGTCAAAGTGGAAGCCGGTGTCCCGTCTTCTGTGTCGCGCACAGAAACAACCAGATTAAACCGTCCGTTATCAGCATACCTGTGTGATAAGGAAATCCTTCTGCGACTGGGATTCGCAGGGTCCGGAGTACTCAGAACGGCTATTGGTGGAGAGCCATCACCGTAATTGACCGTGATCTTCCAGGCATCCAGCCCATCAAGGAATGTCAGGACGCGCGTGAACAGTGTTCCTTCTGCAATCGTCACGGGGGCCGAAGGCCCTTCCATCCTTGTCTGTTTCGCCACCTGCACGGTTGACTTCCGTGTGACAGCGACCCGGTCGTGCAGATCAGAGATCTCAATCGAGAGCGGATAGCTTCCGTCATCTCTGTACGTGTGAGTGAACGTAAAGCTTCGATTGGCGCCAGTGATATTAAAGATTTGATCGGGAGTCCCATCACCGTAGCTGACGTTCGCTCGCCATGCATCCGCGCCGGAATCCGTGAATGCCACTGTCTGAGTCAGAGACTGCCCTTCTTTCGCGGCGATGGTCGAAGGCAACGTAAATGCCGGAGCGACGACTTTTCCCTGCAGGCTCGTTGAGCTTGAATAAGTCAGTGCGCCTTCTCGCAAGACCAGCTTGACCGTGTACCAGCCATCATCCGTGGGTGTGAAATTATAGCGTGTCGAGAAAGCAATTCCTGAAAATGCCGTTCGTGTGGAGGATGCAAGGACCGTCGTCCCACTTAGTGCAGACCATTGCGATGTCCATCCTGCTGTTGTTCCGTCTGGCGAAATGACAGTGCCGACGAACGAGCCCCTTCTTCCTTCAAGTACAGACACTGCGGGACCAGCGTCGACGACGCGGATCTGATCAAAATTAATACCCAGATCCTGCGTCCCTGCCGCATTTGTTCTCAGTCGTTCACCGAGCGGAACTGGAACGATCTTGATTGAGCCATACTCCGTCATAACATGAAAACGGTCTCCGAGAACAATTCCGCTCGGTTCGTTGCTGAAGGTCTCCTGAGGAATAAACAGCCTGAGGTTGTAGTCCGTGCCGAAGAAGAAATCACTTACTTTATTCCCATACAAGTAGAGGCCTGGCTTCGGTGATCCATCAGGCTGCGCCCAGTAATAAACTCCCTGCGGACTATCACCAAGGATCGTAGGCGACCCGGAAGCCGAGCCCGAAGCAAGCCCTTCATCGATAAGTCGGGTGGTGGTCCCATCAAATTCACGCAACTCCCGGCCATCAGCCGCCGTTTGTGCAGTGAAGACCAGCTTTCCATTGGACTCCACGAAGTCGCCTGGATTTGAGCTGTTTGTTCCGGGATCGATATCAGACGCAAGCTGAGGCTGGTCATTGAACAGTCTGAAGAGTTCAGACCCCGTTGCTGGAGAGTACATTACAAAATGCAGGACACCGCCATAATTTGTAAGATTGTAAATGTAGTCTGTGATTGGGAGTGTCGTTGCGGTCGTCCCGTCGAACTTCACCAAAGTATTCTGCGAGGAGGTGAAGTAAAGATTTGTTCCAGCCACGACAACTTCATTCCAGTTGTACAATGCGTCTGACGAACTGGGACCTATATCTGTCACACGAACAACGTTCGTTCCATCCAGTCGATAAAGTTCGCGACCATTGCCATCGCCCGTATCGCCACTCATGTAGAGCTTGTTCTGGAATGCGGTCAGGTGATCCGGCAGAAAATCTCCCGAGGAATTGAAATCGCCAACCAGGGCCATCGTTGTCCCGTCGTAGCTGTACAATTCAATTCCCGTCGATGATCCATCGGTCCCTGCGAAGTAAAGTTTACCGTCAAAGACGACACCTTTAGAAGTCTGCCACGAATAAGGAAGTCCATCACCAGTTGGATTGAGGTCGGCAACCGGGCTGAACTTTTTGCCGTCGAATTTCCAAAGCTCGCGTCCTGTCCCATCAGCCCCGGTCACACTCATGTAGGCCGCGTTATTGAAATTCACAACCCAGTCCGGAGCCGACTGCCATGGTGCTGATTTCCTGAGGCCAACAACCGCTCTTCCCTGACTTGATGGGACGAGGAAGTCTGACGAGCGTTGCAGAGCAATGATGGAATCGGCACCAGAAGGCATACCCTGAAACAGGTACTGCCCATTTGCATCGGTGACTGTTGACCGTTCACCGGGATTCCGAACGCCGTCGGCATTGGCGTCGATGTAAACAACTCGTCCCTCAAGTCCCTGTTCACCTTCGTCCAACTGGAGGTTGCGGGTGGTATCGATGAAGACTTTGCCACTGTAATTTGTCTGGCCCACACTCACGGGGATGCGAATCTGAAGAGTTCGCCCGTCGAGTGCAGACGTTGTGGTGACCGCATCACTGACGGTCACGGTGATCGTGCCAAAACCCGTGAATCCATTGGCTGAACTGATTCGCAAATCACTTCCGACAATGGATCCAGTGATCTGGGGCGTATCACTGGTTACAGTGTACCTGAGCGTCTGAGTGTCCGTTGCGAGCGGGCTTAGCGGAATTGAAACCGTCTGACCTGCGGCGAGACTTTGTGGTCCCGGATCGGTTCCCAGGATAGGACTTTCGTTTGCGGTCGTCAAAATGCCTTCTGTCAGCGTAGTGGTTGCACTGAAATCCTTCACGGCACCATAGGTCACTTTGACTGGCTGCGTCCAGTTTCGCGGCCGTTCCATCGCAGGGATGATCGTGTCAAACGCGCGACTGTCGAGCGGATTATCTCTGAGATCCACCACAGAAAGTTTTGCCAGGACCGGCCGAGATAACCTCACGGCATCCGCGACAACCGTCCCCTGCCCATTGTTGATCACCTCAACTCGCACAGTACTGCCCGTCGATTCATCAACAGTGATTTGCTGAACAGACTGCCATGTCGTCGCTCCCAACGTTGGACCTGTGGGCGCCAGTTTCTGGTACACCAGATTTGGACTGGCATCGGGTGTCAGATACATGACCTGATTGTTTGTCAGGGTTCCCTGTTCCACCTGAATGTTGGCACCGCTGGCGTTCGGGGTTCCGCCGAACTGAAAGCGAGTTTCGGAAGAGGGAACGAGGGTCGCGTAGATCTGGTAGGCGCTCAGTTTCGTCAACAACTGATCTCCCGCGCCGCCATAGGTCGCATCGTTCTGCCAGCCACCCTGTAGCAATGGCTGCATGACGTTGCCCACACCCAGATGCGGTGCGACAAGATCGCGATTCGTCAGATTGACCATCAGAATCATGTCGTAGCCGACGTAGTCGTCGGAATAACCCACTGGTCCTAAGCCAACACGCAACAAGGCTGCAGTGGCATTGCTCGCTGACAACGGTTTGAGCACTTCGTCGGAGAAGACGCTTCGCGCATCGAGAGGCTTTTGCAATCCCGTGATGGCGTCGTACTCTCCGAGCAAGCCAAAAGCCTCAGCTCCACCATAAAGATCGATGATATTCGGTGTCAGCGGAACATTTGCCAGAAATGCATTGGCCGAACGTGTGCCCGTAAAGCTTTCCTGCCGTGTTCCGGTAAGAGACACTGCAGTAGATGTTGGCACATTAGAACCAACAATCCACCTCCCATTCCCACCGTTGTACGTAGATGTCGCTCCGTTTCCACCACGTGTGTCGATGGCTGATGTCCCAAGAGACAAATTGGATGCCACGAGTTTCACGGTCCCGCCAGCGCCGCCGCCACCGAAACTACCCGTGCCACCGACACCGCCTGTGCCTCCTTTGCCGCCTTTCCCCCCTGTGCCTACCAACCCGCCATTACCGCCATTGCCAGAATTGGTCCAACGTCCAGTGTCCACAGTTCCGTCATCGCCATTGCTGCCGGGATCTCCGCTGTCTCCTGCACCACCCTTTGACCCATGCCCACCTTTAGCAAAAAAGGTCGACTGTATAGTATGAATCATGCCCTGAGCGACGATCTGAAATGCCCCTCCACCTGCCCCACCATAGCCGCCGCTGCCGCCGTACCCTCCTTCGCCACCAGCTCGTCCGCGACCGCCATCGCCACCTACACTGTATCCGTCACTTGGATATCCACCTCCCCTTGAACCAGACGCAAACCCCCCTGGGCCAAGCAGATTCACGGCTGCACCTTGGCCACCACCGCCGCCGCCGCCGCCGCCACCACCTTGTCCGCCACTACCACCAGCCTGCCCGCCGCCGCCACCGCTGCCACCTGATCCTGCAGAGATGGATTGTCCCGTGACTAGATTTAAACCTGGACGCCCGGGACTTCCATCTGCCCCTTTGTTTCCCGTACCGCCAGTGCCTGTTGGAGCATTTCCACTGCTTCCATCATGGCCAGTGGATCCTTTTGGGTTAAAGCTAAGGGGGCTGGGAGTTTCCCCGGCCCGTCCTGGCCCGCCATCACCGCCAGTTCCACCGGAGCCAACGCCGCCTCCACCTCCAGCACCAGTTCCACCCGCAGCGATTGGCGCCTTGTAACTGTTGTTGTAGCCAGAGTATCCGTCATCCCCGTCATCCCCGTTTGGACCGGTGCGACCAGAGTATCCGTCTGTCCCGGAATCGCCACGCCCCCCTCCGCCGCTTGTCGGCGGGGCTTCATTCTGCCCCAACGATATTCCCGCATAACTACGGTAGCCTCGCGCTCCGGCTGCGCCTCCATTGAACTTTGTGTCGCTGGAGCCTCCATAACGAGTCGAACCGCCATAACCGTACCAAGCGCCACCTGGGCCAGGTGTTGATGGCCCCGAAGTCGAATTTACGGCCGAAGCGTCGATAGTTACACCAGTTCCCAGGTACAGATCATCCGTTAGCTCCAGAGAAAGAGGATTAGAGCCAGTGATCCTAATCGAGGTGTTATCTCCGATGTAAACGTCTCCCAGTACCGTGACGACACTAAGCCCCTCGGTATACTTCCAGATCATGGGCACACCAAAAAATGTTGCCGGATTGTCGTCGTCTCCCGTGATGGTCATCGCATTGGTATTGATCACGACCGTTTTCGCTGACAATATCGGCAATGTTGGTCCCGTCACAGTTCTCTCAATGAAAGGTCCGGAAACCAATGAGACGCTCTCGCCCCGGTCAACAGCATAAGTTGCACTGGCGGAATGACTGTTGCCCGACGTCCAGGTCGTCAGGATGTCATAGACACCGGGCGACAGATTCTTGAACTCGTAATACGCACGAGACGCCGGGTTGAGTCCTGACAGGAGGCGATAATCGTCCTCAAAGGCCTCCGTGTTCGAATTTCCAGTCCAATTCTGGCCAACTTCTCGGTAACCCGCGTCGAGGTTGTCAATTATGGTCTGGCCCAGCAGTGCATCAATATTGGCAATCTGATTTCCTCGCAGCTCCAGCCATTTGAGATCATCCAGAGTCGCAAGTGGTCGAATATCGCGGAAGCGATTTCCCGCTAGAGACAAATACTGCAGACTCGTCAGCCCCATGAGTGGCGCAAGCCCGTCGTCCAGTCTGCCAGCGTCCGGGGATGTGGCAAGAAAAAGATCAACGATGTCGTTGCCCACTATGCTCAACCATTTCAGATGATTCAGCGAACTCATGGCCGTCAAATCATAAGCCGTGCTAACCCCATTCAGACGATCGGCACTGACAAACTCAAGGTTCTCCAAAGAGGCCATCGCCCACAATGGACTTTGGACCTGTGGATACTGCTGGTTGAGACTGGTTGTCAATGGATTCATATCGACATCAATGAATCGCAGGCTCCGAAGTCCCAGTTCTCCCTGACGTTCACGATTAATATGAATGCCGCGCTCCAGCAGATTCAGGTTCTTGATCTTATTGTTAGACAGATTCAGGAATTGCAGATTTGTTGCATACTGAAGCCCTTCCGTCGCGAGTGTCGCCCCGTCTGTCAAGTTCAGATTGCTTGCGTCCAGCTCCACAAGGCGAGTCAAATCGGTGGCTCGCAGCGAACGAATCAGATGCAGTTGGTTGTCAGCATTCAGAGTCGTTAACCCAAGTTCCAGACCCACACGTGTTTCCAGCGACGCATCATTAAACACAACGTCGAAGTTCTGCGGCGATGCGACGATGGTGAATTCTTCACCGGAAACAGGATCGAGTCGTGATTCGGTCATACTGCTTGCGTCTGCGACATAGCCACGGAAGTCACGTACCTCAATCGATTCACCGGTGAACGTGTCATTTCCCTGCTCGCCAAAGAGTCGATCCAGGTATCCATTCCCGACAACGGTGTCGTCGCCAGTTCCCGCGTAAATTGCATCGCGATCACTGGGTGCATCAGCATCTCCCAGCTTCGGTGCCTCTATCTCCAGGGCAAACGCAAGAGGCTGAGTCCGTGTATAACCTGAGCTGTACAGACGATGCCCGTTCGACGCAAACGGATCGTAGACTCGCACCAGGAATTTTCCTGCATCGAAATCTCTCATGTCGACAATCGATACCCCGGAAGCAAGTCTTCGGCCATTCGCATCAAACACATCCGCCACAACCCCTGACCGAAGTTTATGCCCCAGTTGAAACACCGATGCGGAAGCTAGCCCGGGCTTGGCGATCAACAACGTTTCAGACAAATCTGCAGATCCCTCCAAAGCAATCATCAGGCGGGTTTTTCCCGCTTCAATCGCTTTGCGGATCGGGGCCAGCAGATTGAATGTAAGTACGCCTGTTCGGGGATTCCCAGGGTTGGCAATGGGAGTTGCGGTGGACTTTTGGCCGTCACTTTGACGAAAGCGAGTATCGCTCCAGGTACCATCGGCCCCTTCCACAACTCCATTACCTTCATCGTCCAGAACCGTCGCGATCACTTTGCCGGTCAATGTGAGCTCTGACATATATTCATAAGGGAGAGCGAGCGTGGAAAAATTCAGATCGTTCGGTGACTCGACGTAACTCAGAAATCGACTCAGGTCCACTTCGATAATTGAACGGTATTGGCCCGTGGTCGAACTATCGACTTTTAGTTGAGCGTCGGCTGTTGTGCTGAATCCGCTGGAAGTCTTAGTCAGCGTACTGCTGACCACAGGAATTTCCATCAAATTGCCGCCGCGCGCCGTATCGATCACACTCGACGAGTAGAGCCGGGCGGTCGCTGGACGCGAGATCGCCTCGTTGGAACCGTTAATCATTGACAGACGCAGCTGATCTGAGATCTGGCCATCGCCAAGTGTTGAAAACTGGAACCACTTCTCTGTTGTTCCCACGGGAAGATTGCTTGTTCGGCGGAACATCTGCCCATTCGCTTGTTCGATCACAAACGAGCCCAGGGCCGGAATATTCCTGTTCTCCAGGATCTCAATCGCAGACGGTGTCGGTGCCGAACTTCGTCCTTTGCCGTAGATGACATAGATGCGACCCGCCGAGACAAAACTGGTCGTGGTTCCTGACTTCACGGATACGTCAGGGGCACCAACAATTAAGTCCCCGAACCCGTCGCCATTGAGATCAAGGAACGGGGTCTGTGAGAGCGCACCGAACTTATGATTCAGTGTGACACCCTGTTCCACGGGACGGTCCTGAAGAACCGCGGACGCCTGAGAAACAGAGAATCTTCGCGAAGCAATCGTCGAGGTCGTGTTCAAAGCTACGTTGCCGCGGGAATAGAAGATATAGGTTCTGTTTGCAGTTGCGGCCGGCGTAATATCAGGAGTTACCGAACTTGAAGATCGAGTATCATCGGATAGTCCGGCAATCAGATCAACTTTGCCATCCCCATCAAGGTCTGAAGTGGTGATTTGCATGACGCCGTGTGCAAATTGTCCCACCGCTGGCCTGCGGCTGATTTCTGCGATCAGGAAGCTCGTCGCCGAGGCCGTCGCCGTATACACGTCCGTGATGTGCAAACTCACCTGAGCGGTGCGCTCGAGGTTTCTAGATCCGGCCAGTACAAAGGCGCTGCCCTGTAATGTGCCGCCTTCAACTGTGCGACTGAACCCAAAGTCATCATAACCGTCAAGATTGACATCGCCGACCCTATACACACCTCCGCCAAGCGCGTAATCGGACCAGGTAAAGTTTGCTGCGGCCAGTGAGATACCAGACTGACTTGGCGTACCACTGCGTCCCAGCACAAGATACACGCGCCCATAATCCGGAGAAGCATCGCCCGCGATATCGATATACCGCGAGTCGCCCAGCAAAATATCACCGAATCCGTCGCCATTCACATCACCGACCGCAGTGACGCTGAAACTGCCCGGAGTCTCGTTTACTGCAGTTAAGCCCGGTTTAATAACATTGAGTGGTATCTGGCGATCTCCTGCATCGTTTTGCAGGAGATACATTTCGTCAACCCCTTGTGTCAGGCTGTTCTTCGCTGCCAATGTGGCCCCGGCAAAGAGCAGCGCTACGTTTCCGCCGCGAACCGCACTGCTCGTGGAAACCAGAATGTCCTGTCGCTGGTCACCGTCAAAATCCAGCGTAGTGACTGACAGTTGAGATCGGTTAGTCGCGAACGACCCAGAGATCCTGATCGTCTTTATAAATGGAGCGTTCGCCGTCGCGGCCAACCAGGTGGAGTCGATTTCTCGTGGCAAGACAGCACCACCTGCGATAATTGTCACTTCATAGTATTTATCAACTTCATTGTCTTCACCAATTTGACGAATAAAAGTCAGGTCGCTGCGAGTCAATTTGTCGATGGTGTCCTTTGACGTGTTGAACAGATTCTGCGTGCCAACTGCAGGAATTCCGAGCACGCCGGTTGGCAGAATGACATCTGCGCGACCTACAACGCGATGAACCTGCATCGCCGTGTTGAGTTCATCTGCGGAGTTAATTCCAGCGGAGTTAATTCCAATGGTAAAGGAACCGTTCTGGAATCGAACACGCACGTCAGGGTGAAGCGAGTTCCCATCAAACTCCCCAACATTAGTGCGCCCCAGACTGTTGGAATTGATCGGGCCCAGGATCAAATAGCTGGCGACATTCCCGCTCGCAAGATAATCGGTGACTCCATCGCCGTTGATATCTCCCACGCTGTTAAACGACTTCAATTTCTCTTCTGCTGTCGCGCCTTCCAGTGCGAATGCGTTTGTGACGGACTGCGGTGCTGCGAATGTTCCGCGAATATCAACACCCAGCGATGAATCCGGCACGGTGATCGGGAACGCGAGTATGTCAGCTAAAATCCTGCGTGCCTTTGTCGCTGCGGCAGGCAGAACAGCACTGTCTGGAGTACCGTCTGTCAGAGTCGCAGGAAGGCTGCTCATTTCATTTCCGTACAGGAAATCATTCTCGGTGCCGCCAAGGATTCGATCATCTCCACCGTATCCTGCGATATAGTCGGTTTGCTCATCTCCTTCAAGAATGTCGTCCCCAACGCCACCGTAGAGAGTGTCTGATCCTTTGCCGCCACGGACTTCCAGTCTGGCGAAAGCGGATGCTCCAGCCTGTACATCTCCCCGACTGATTCCCCAGGTCTGATCCTGCAGAAGATAACCTGGGTCGGCATGGACGATATCGTTACCGGCGCGAGTATCAATGACCGTCTTCTCGATCCCAACGGCCTCGAAGAACGCAAACTTCTGGGTGTAGACACCACCACTTCTGACAAACTGCTGATTGGAATAGTCGTAATCCAGCGTCGTCACTCGATGTCTGCCAAGAAAGCGATCATAGCCTAAGGCCACAAAATCACGAATCGTCGGCGGTAATTGGCCAGTCCCAACGACATCCCCTCCCAGATAGAGAACCTGATCGATTCCCTCTCCTCCCACGAAAACGTCGGCTGAATTGGCGTCGAAAGACAGTCCCGTCAGTTCATCCTTCGGCAGGGAGTCGGTCATAATCTGGAAAATGTCGTCGCCCGGTCCACCAAACAAAAGATCACTGGCCTGCCGATCAAGTCCTCCGGTCAGAACATCGTTGCCTGTTCCACCAAAAATCCACTCCTCACCAGAACCGCCGGACAGGCGATCATTGCCAGCACCACCAATCAGCACATCGCGGCGTTCCTGAACCGGCCGACGGTACCGGGCATCCACAACAACGGGTGATAAACTAAGCGAACGTTTGGATGGGGAAACTCCGGCTGATGTCAGCTCGAAACTCACTGGATAGGTCGCTGCATCAGTCGTGGCATCGACGCTGACCCCGGTAATTCGTACGTGATACGTCCCCGGTGGCAATCCTTTTAAATCAATCGTCCCAGTGGGATCGTCGGGCGACGTCAAGCTGCTGAATAGAACTCGTCCTTCCTCATTCAGCAGAGCCAGTTGCAATACGGCATCAATTCTTGATGCGTCGAACTGTGCATCAGTGGCACGCACAATCAACCCCTGCCCAGGGCTTGCAGGTTCCGTCAGCGTAAAGTTGTACCACCGACTTTCATCAACGCTTGCCAGAGTTTGCTGAATCGCCGGCATTGAACCGAGTGATTCAATCTCGAAACTCTGGTCCATGCTTTCATTACCACTGACCTGAAACGGCGCAACCACCGCCTGTAATGAGTATTGTGTCAGACCCGTTGCCGAGACTTTGAGCCGATACGATCCTGCTGGGAAGCTGTTCAGAGACAGATTTCGAATGGCAGCTGTTGCCGATGTGGTCACTGTACGCAGAACAGCTCCTGTCCCATCGACCAATTCCAACTGGATCGGAAAGCCAGAGCCGGTCCCATTGAGCCGGATGAGGTCAGCGGCGGTCCCGGCTGAACGCAGATTAAAACTGAACCAGTCAACGTCCGTTGTCGTCGAAATTGTCATCCCCGAGATGAGATTCAGCTCATCGATATTGCCAAGCTGCGTGGCGGCACTCACAGAGTTATTGGGTTCAGCAAGATCCGAAGTCGATGCTTTTTTGAACTCAAGAACATACTCAGTCGGCGTTGCATCCGGAACGCCACCCTCCAGCCCCGGTTTAATGACCAGATAGTACTGCTGACCTGCGACCAAAGCAGCGGAGGACAGCGAAACAGTGTTTTGATTCTTCCCGCTCGAACTGGCTTCCACCAGTACTGTCTTGCGATCCGCGGCCAGTACCTGCAGGACGAGTCGTGCATTAATTCCGCTCGACGGCGTGACGGAGATAGATTCCCCCACCACACCATTCTTAGCGATCTTGAAAGCATAATAATCTATGTCGGGAGTCTCAGGCCGATTGCTGTCGAGAGTTAACCCCTGAAATATTCGGCTACCAGTGATAGTGCCAAGAGAGAATGCTTTTCCTGCGGTACCGCTGATTGCATCGTTCCGCTTTCCAAAACCATCCGTCAGGTCGGGCAGGAAAGACTTCTGCGGCTGAATCCGCAAGGTGTCGCCATCAGCACCGCCATCCACCCACACAGTTTTCTGCACGGTCTCGCCAACCGTCACTGTGTCACTGCCACCCAGAGCATCAATAATGATGGCATCAAAGTTAGCTTCGGCCCCCAATATTCTGGCGGCAATATCAGTTGCTGTCGCTCCAAAACTCTGAAAGACCTGGTAGGCATCCAGATCATTTCGAAGTTCGCCAGTTTCGCGATCCAGCAGCAGATTCTCGACATCAAAATTCTGCTCGACCTGGTTATGAACAGGCCCAGTGTTGTTGAACGCGCTAAAGCTGTCGAAGCCGTTGAATCTTGGATCGAAACTGCCCGAATTCCGAAACGTGACCAAATGCCGCCCGTAGAGTGGGTTGTAAGGATTGGTGACAAAATCGATCTGAATATCGTCCGCATTCTGCGAGCCGGAAAGATACCAGACATTTGTCTGCTTCTTCGCATACTCTTTCCAGCCATCATCCGCTGCAACATTTCCATCGCTGTTGGCGAATGCAGTTCCGGTGCGGGTAAAGAGCTGGTCCCCGGTTGTACCGCCGCCGCCATTTCCATACAGGAAGTCGAGGCCGGTGCCTCCATACAAGTTGTCTGCGCGCATCGAATTCTCACTGCCCAACATGCGGTTTAAACCTGTATCCTCAAGTTGGCCAATAACCTTAACGCCAAAAGGCTGGGTTTCGCTGACGATTAACTGGCGATTCGAATCAAAGAACTGTGTCACCTGTGTGCCATTGGGTGCCACTGGAGATTTGGGATGATACGACCATGCGAACAGGTTATTGGCCCCTTGACCACCGATAAGATCGTCGTTGCCGCTACCTGCAAACAGGGTGTCGATATCGTTGTTCTCGTCGCCGTCAAAGTAGTCACCCCACAGCCGATCATTACCGCCGAAGCCGAAGAGGAAGTCACTTCCAGGTCCACCGTTCATGCGATCTCGCCCCGGCGTACCGCTGAGAATATCATTCCCCGGACCGCCGCTGATCACCGTCGCAAAACCGGATCCCGGAAGTGATTCAAGCTGGTCAATAGTGCTCTGCAGCAGATTCACCTGAATGGTGTCGTTACCCATCAGGCCGGCGATCTGAATCTGTTCCACGAGCGGTTTCTGATTTGCCAGAGGAGTCGTTCCGGTGCCGGTTCTCCAGTCCACAATCATCTGCCGGGCGGGGGACGTTGCCGAAGTGGCTGTATAGTCAACCTTCAGCTTCCGTTTGCCGCTTTGCGTGAACTCCGTGATGCTGATGTTGTCGTCCAGGACAGCATTTTTTCCGACGTAAGTCTTGTCGCCTTCGATCAGCAGGATATCAGCATCAGCGGGGTCATCGGTGCCGGTCGTATCTTTAGGCTTGTTGCCGCCGTAGCCGTCAAAACTATCGGATTGAGCCGAGTATCGGGAATCGACGTCCAGCACCATAATGTCAACACCACTGCCTCCGAACGAGCGATCGTTGCCATCCATTCCCTCGAGGAAGTCGGCATCCTGGCCACCATACAAGTCATCATTGCCCCCGCCGCCGAACAACTGGTCCGAACCGCGCCCGCCAGCAAGTATGTCACCACCACCCAGTCTGCCTGCATCCGTTGAGCGTGCATAAAGCGGTCCGACGAGGTAGTCGCCATGAAGGAAGTCGGCTCCACTGATGTTCTCGGTCAGGCTGTCGCCGACCAGGAAATCTCTGCGCAGGTTTCCATAGAGCTGGTCGTTGCCACTGCCACCGATTAGCTCATCACCAATCAAAGTTCGTTCCGTAGAATTGTTGCTGGTGGCAGCAAATGCGTAGAGAGTATCCGCGCCTGGACCGCCCCACACCCGTTGACCTGCCTGCTTCCCGGTTGCATCGCCTGCATCGCCAAACAGAAGGTCGTCGCCGTCATCACCGTAAAGCTGGTCAATGCCGGTTCCGCCACGGACAACGTCATCATTCTTACCGCCGCGCAGTACGTCAGCATCATCCCCACCACGAACGGTGTCATGCCCCGAGCCGCCATCGACGTAGTCACTTCCTGCGCCACCTTCAAGAATATCTTCCTGACTGCCCCCAAAAATCCAGTCGGTGCCGTCGCCGCCATCAATCTGGTCCTGGCCGTCGCCCAGGATTCCTGTACTGACGCCGAGACCATCAACGCTTCGATTGACGAGGTCAACAGGCGTAATCAATGGAGCAGTAAATTTTGGGCGCGCAAACAACCCGGCGGCCGTGGTTTCAGCGGCCGCAAATCCAAGGGGCAGAACGAAGCTGGCTGTTTTCGTGACGTCGAACTTTGAAGACCACCATCCATAAGATCCTGTCAGGGTGGCCGTCCATGTGGAGTTGGCCGCTTCCGGCATTCCGCCCCAAACAGAGTCATTTCCCGCCTCCCCAAACAGGAGATCAGATCCCAATCCTCCGACGATCAGATCATTTCCCTCGCCGCCGTAGATGGTATCATCACCCTCCTGACCAAGGACGCGGTCATTACCTTCACCACTCTTGATCTCATCATTCCCACCACCAGCCACAATAAAGTCATTGCCAGCACCCGAATCAATGGTGTCGAGGCCATCACCCGTAACAATTGTGTCGCTGCCGTCGCCCGTCACAATCCTGTTATTGCCAGTGCCAGCGCGGACATCCTTGGGTCCGTTGCCCAGTGTGATCCGGTCGTTGCCGTCGAGCGTAATGACGGAATCGGTTCCGGTCCCCGATGTCACCACGTTATCCCCAGCACCCGCATTGATCGTATTATCTCCATCGCCGGCGCTGATCTGATCCAGTCCTTCGAGCGACGTGATGGTGTCATTACCGCTACCGGAATAAACGACGTTATTTCCAGCGCCGACGTCAATGGTGTTGTTGCCGTTCATGGCATCAACCCAGTCGTCACCGAAGCCTGTGATGATGGTATCAGAGCCCTGGTCGCCGTAAATACGGTCGGCATGATCATTGGGGACACCAGGCATCGGCCGAACGGTTTCAGTGTCACCGAAGATGGTGTTCAAATCGGTCAGGCCAGTGCCATTAGGACCCGTTGAGGCGTAAATAACGTCACGGCCCCAACCGCCGACGATTCTGTCGCTCCCGCCATTGCCATAAACGATGTCATCCCCAGTGGCCGCATAGAGCCGGTCTGCATCAACATCGCCATAGATGATGTCTGTGTGTTGTGACGCGGCACCACTCAACGCTGCATTGACATCCTCAAGATCCCCATACACCGTGTTTCGTTCACCTCGGACTCCACCGCCAGTACGTTCGGTGCCTGCATAAAGGGTATCTGCTCCGGTTCCGCCGATGACAGTGTCTGAACCCGCTCCGCCAAAAGCAGTATCATCTCCCGGCCCGGTATCAATGGTGTCATTTCCGAGACCGGCATCCACGAAGTCGTTCCCCTCCTGCGCAAAGACCGTATCGGATCCCGCACCAGCGTCGATTCGATCATTGCCACCGCCGCTGTCGATCACATCGTTTCCGCTACCGCCCTTAATCTCATCAGCGCCCAATCCGGTCAGAGCGGTGATCCGCAGCGTCGGGCCGATCTTGCCCGTGACCGTCGCATTGTCGCCGATGATGACATCATCTCCAAGATCCCCGTCGATATAGTCATTCCCGTCCTGCCCACGGAGCACATCGTTCCCTTCTTCGCCGAAGAGCTTGTCATCTCCTGCACCACCATCAAGAAAATCGGCACCTCGCCCGCCGTAAATTCTGTCGCTTGCACCGCCACCAACGAGGGTGTCATCACCCTCTTCGCCATAAATCAGATCCGCACCATCACCGCCATCAATCACATCAGCACCGAGGCCGCCGAATATGGTATCGTCACCATCGTTGCCAAAAATCCGATCCACCAGTGGGCCACCTGTAATCTGATCTTTTCCTCCTCCTCCGCTGATCACGGCACCCTTTAATCCGGCAGTCAGAATGTCATCTCCTTCACCGCCTTCCAGAGTTGCGTTCCCGCCTCCAGCTTTCAGCTTGTCCTTGCCTGCGCCACCCATAAGTGTCACAGGAATGGTGACAAGATCACTGATCGTGATGTCGTCATCACCGCCGCGGCCATCAAAAGTTATGCTGGTGACACCGCTATAGAGCTCTGATCGCCCCTGTGACTCCACCTTGACCTGACCAGCGGTATTTCCCGGAAGTATCAGGAAGTCGTCACGATTTTCAGTTGTTGCCAGTTTGAGTACGCCCGACTGAACAACGGCGAGCGGCCTGGGAGTGTTCACAGGACGTGGAACACTAAAGTCGAGCAATTTAACTTCCGCGAGTTCGTAGTCCTTGTCGAGAAGTGTCACGAAGCCGAGCGGGGAGTCAAAGCCAACCTTCACATAGGCAAACAGCTTGGCGGTCAATTGCCCTGAGACGTCGAATATGTGGATGGGACCAAGATTGAAGTTCGAGACGAGTTCCTGCACTCGAATCTTGCCGTCTCCGTCGTCATCATGCAGGTTAAAGAACACGTCAACAAAGATTCCGCCACCAACTCCAGCCCGGGCCACCACCACGTTCAGTTCCGCTGCTGCCGTGAGCGATCCATACAAAGTCACTTCCGGAACGTCCGGGCCTGTACCATCCACAGAGGCCGTATCGGAAATGAAGAAGCCCTCGAAGATTCTTCCCGGTTTAGTAAATCCACTATCCGCGAAGCTGCGCAGACCATAGGTGTCAAATCCAAAAGCGAAGTCAGCCTTGGCCCCGATCGTCCCTTCAATTCTTGCCCCGAGCGGGCCGATAATTGGGAAGAATTGACTGTAGGTAAACTCAAGCCCCATCTCCGGCATATCATAACCGAACAACGTAATATCACGTCCCAGCAGCAACGCCATTGCACTCGCTGGATTTTCAAGGATCGGAAACTTGAAGCCACCGCCGGTAACGGATTGAGACGAATTAAAGGCGGAACTTGCCGACGCTGACTGTTTATTAATCTGCGCCCGGATCTTATCGAAGCCGATGCTCTGAACTCCTTTTGGCATCAATGTGCCCAGAGCACTTCCGTTGCGAGAAAGGCGACCATCAACGGAGAATTCGCCAAGATCGATCCACATGTCGCCGGTACCAACGCCACTCAGCTTATTTGCCAGCTTATTAATATCGGCTACAGCAGCAATAAAGTCGGCTGCCTTGTTGTATCCGAAGATCCGGGCAATATCCAAAAGCGTCGTGGTGCCGGCCAGGTCTGAGATGACAGGCAGGGGCGCCGTCAGTACGTCAAGAATTGGCTGGACGGGCTTCAGTGCTTTCTGCACCTCTCCAACGATGGGGGCCAGGAAGTCACGCAGGAAACTGCCAAGGCTTAACTGGACCGTGTCGTACGTTAAAACTGGGGCTCCACCAAAGCTTGCGGAATCACCTCCTGTGGCGGCGTTAGCGAACTGCCAGTCGATGCCGAGATTCGTTCGCAAACGCGGAAACTTTGCGCTACCACCAAAGCTGGCGGTCAGCCCCAGATTCACGTCGACTGAGCCATTGAAAGCGGCGGTCGCCTTGATGCCTGAGGCACTGCCGAGACGGGACAGATAAACGATGCCGTCGTTCGGCACCTTGAGGTCAACTTTGAAACTTCCGCTAATCACGCTCGACTGGTTTGTGACATCCAGCTGCAGGAATCCCAATTTCCCCTTGAGCGTAGCCCGACTGAGTTCCGCGCGAACGCTCAGAGTGAGATCATCCGTTTTCGTCGGCGCAAAACGGAAATAGGCCCCGTCAGCTTTCGAAATACCAATGCTGATGTCGAATGAAAATGAAGAAGTCATCCGAATCTTTGCGTTGTCCAGACTCAATCCCAGACCCGGCAATGCCAGATCAAAGTTCATGTTGCTTCCGACAGCGATTGAGCCGCCAAGTCGCAGATCAAACTGTACGGCTCCCGTCGGCGTGGTGAGCCCAATATCATCGATGTTGATTGCCTTATCGCCATTGCGATCACCGAGGAAACCGGCACCATTCAGCGACTCAAAAAGTTCCTGCCGCAGAAATGCAGCAGCATTGGCTATCACTAATTTGCTCGGGGAATCTATGTCCGGATTATCTGACACGGAATTCCGAAGATCCGTAATGAACGAACGCAGTTCCTTCAGATTGCCTCCGATAACTGGCAGGTTGGTGGAAAAGACCTGAGCATCAAGAGTTGTTTCGAGGTACGTAAGCAAACCGTCCCAGCCGTCAAGGAATGCACCCAGATTCGATGTGACGTTCACGGACGACAGGAGCGAATTAAGCTTCGGCGGTGTGATCAACTGGGTTGATCCGGTGATGTTGGCCAGATTGTTAACTCTCAGGACGACCTGGTGGTCTGGAACACGATCGCTGTTACCGTCAGCCGTCGAACCGCCGACTGGCTTAGTGATCGTGGGAGCAAAAAGTGGCAGCGTTGTATTTGCCGACCCGCTGACCGATGACTTGAGGCTTGCCAGCGAGAACTGATCCAGATAAAGACGTCCGTTACCGGGATTATTCAGCGATATTGAGTAAGTTGCCGGCGCGGAACTCGTTGCGTTGGAAGCACCAAGCCGTGCTGAGCCGCCAACGACAAACACGCCCAGCGGGCCAATGGCCGATGTAAACGACATTGGTGCGGTATTGTCAACTCGCGCCGACAACGTCCAGTTCGTTTGGGCCGTATCTGTGTAAAGAAACGCCCTCGGCTGCTTCGGATTTGAGAGGTCGATACCCAGCGAAACCTTAAGGTCCGATCCCGCCTCGAATGTGAGAGGCGCACGAGCACGCAGGTCGATCAGGTTCCCGGGAATACTGCTGCCGAGATCAACCTCAAGCGTCTGCTGCCGTTTCTCCTGTGCCAGGGACACAGCTTGTCGAATATCAATCCTTAGCGCAGTTCCATCAAGGCGGAGAGAGACGAAACCAGCATCAAGGTTTAATCGCTGCTCGAGGAATACCTCCAGCTGCTGCAATGACTCCGCCGGATTCTGCTGCAGCGCGGAAAGTTTGTCAGCAAACTGCCCCGCAGCGCCAAGCGCGTCTTTCAAACTAAGATCAATCAGGGGCAAGGGGGCCTTCAGCAGGCTCTGCCCGACTTCAATCTGTGTCAGCACCCCAGCAAGCTGTTCAAGTGCACCGAGAACTCCACGAACGTAGATTCGTCTGCCCGAAATCTCGCCGTTTGCATTTGAGACTTTGCCGGAAAAACCCAGATCCTGAATTGCCGAAGAGCCATTCAGCGGTGTCAGTGCAAATGTTTCGGAGCCTGTAGAGAGGTCGGTGAACTGCAAGGAATCACTCAGCGCCGAAACTTCGAGCTTGACGTCGCCATCAGTCTTTACCCTGATCAGGTCGATCAAGTCTCCGACGGTTTTGGCGGATCCCAAAGAGACATCGATCGTTCTTCCGCTCCGGGTCCGAATCTTCAGATCGTTCTGACCGAAAACTCTGCGAATTCCCGCTCCATCGTTGAGTCTTGATAGATTCAGAGTAATAGTCATTCCGCTTGTTGACAGTTGTTCCAGACTTTTCAGCGGATTCAGGTTTGTTGTTGAGACCACCAAAGACGACGGCTGAGTAATATCAGGCCACGAGATTCCTATCCCGGGCGTGCCACTTAAACTCAGCCCGGAAACCGTCGTATTCAGCCGGACCGGCAGTTGCACATTCATTTTGCCCGTGACTGAAGCTTTTTGAATAACTCGGGACCAGTCAATGGGCGTGGATGCATTCGTCGTCCTGAGTGCGCGCGAAACTTCGCCCAGAAAGATTCGTCCATCACCACTGGTGGTCGCCGGATCTTTCAGAATCAAATCCGCAGAAGCACTTGCGCTACCATTTCCGTTGACAATGCCAACGTCCACGAAGCCAAACTTCGCGGTCGCGTCAATGTCGGGCGCAACGACATTCACAGTGCCTGTCAATGTGGTGGGGAGGATAAACGTGCGATCGGACAGCGATTCGCCGTGCAACGCATTTCCCAGCAATCTCCCGGTTGCATCGTCATCACGTATCTGAAGCCCAATGCCGAACAATGCGAGTGAATCGTTCGCCGACGCGATTTGAAATTTGACGGGATACGCGGCGGACGGGTTAGCCGCAAACACAAGATCCCGCACAATGAGTCGATCATTTGCAGAGTCCACGAAAACATCCACGCGAGCCTTACCGTCGGCCAGTTTTGAGGCTCCTTCAATCCTCGCGATCAGATCGTTGATTGTTGGCTGACCAGTCGCAGCGAGGTTTCGAAGGTCGACATTGAAGCTTTGATCGTTGCTCAAAGTGACTTTAAGGTGGCTGGTCTTATTGGTCTCGATCGTGACTCCAAGACCGGCCTTTAGCGCAGAAAGTTTCGTGGCTCCCGTCAGCTGAAAATCAGTGCCAAGCGGCTTAAGTACAAAGCCAAACACAAGCTTCTGACTGCTGAGACTGGTCTGTACGCTAACCCTGGAGTTGGTCTTTAAGGAAGCAAGATTTCTGGTGTCAAATTGAAAATCAATGTCCGCTGCCGTTGCCGCTGACTGTCGGAAAATTGACGGCAGCGTCAGCCTGAGCTCAAAGGTCGTGGGATTGTAATTGAGCAACACCGATGACTCGGAAACACCCAGGACTCGCGCCGCGAGGGTTCTCAATTGCTGAATACTGAGGAAATTCAGACTGTTTGTCTCCTCGGAGTCAGCAAAGCCCATCACGGAGCCTCCGGAGAGCTGCAGCGACGTGATCGATGCGGATCGCGAAGCCAGCGCGAGTCGCCCCTGATCCATAACAACCTGCACCAGACCCGCGAAATCGGTGTTCTTTAATGCTCGTGCAAGCGCTTCGCCCAGGTCGCCAGCCAGATCTGACAGCGATTCATTGCTGCTGGTTGTGACGGCGGACAACGAAACGTTGATCGCCGAATTTCCGTTCACAGAAAGCTTCAGGGCAGGATCATTGTTCAGACGGAATGAGGCTGGTGGCGAAACCGAGGCGCGCATCCGCACTCGTCCTAGATCATCAATCAGAGATTCCGTGAACATCTTTCCAAGATCCACGGTCTGACCAAATGATTGCGACAGCAGAGGCACATTGGGGTTGAAATCCGGAGCGTTTCTAAAGCCCGTCAGGATTGAGGCAAACTGATCCATCGCCCCTACAATCGCTTGCGGCGTCAGCAGATTAAACGCGTCAAACTGCGAGACAAAGCTGTCATTTGGTTTCAACAGCAGGGCACTTTGATTAAACAGGTTCTTGACATCGAACGTCCATTTTGCACCCTGCGAGGTCGTGAAAGTCCCGATCGTCGCCTGCGCAGGCAGTTCTCCGGCCAGTCGGCCCGTTGCAGTGAAGCTGACGAGTGCCGACGCAGACTTGGCGGCTAAGTCCTGAGTCGTAAGGACCTGCCCGGCGTTCAATGCGGTGCGCAAAGATGCCTGCAGGTTCAGTTTTCCTGAGGAGACGGAGGCTTCGACAAAGCCAATTTGGGCTGAGGCCTTAAGATTTGCAGCGGCACCATTAAGATCCATCTGAAGATTATGGATCTGTACAAAAAAGCCGTCCGCGTTTACCCCGAACGTGACTTCCACCGTCAACTCTGTTTTCAGCAACAGGTCCGCACCGGCTTTAAATACAATTCTGCTTTTGCTCTGCTCATCACCAAGATCGACGCGTACGCTTCGGGTCGCGCTGCTCTTGAGCTGCAATCGATAGGCAGTAGCCGACTCCGTGGACACACGGCTCACAGAGCCCGGCAAAATACGAGCATCGAAGCCCGAGGTCTTACTCTTGAATGTCTTGACGGCATTGAGAAGATCGTCAGGCGTGGTCAGTGAATTTGAGTTGAAAAAGTTTTTCAGCGGCTCAATCAGTGTCGAACGTACAACGCTGCCGATCTCAAAAAGATCGCCCGTCGTTATCGGAGTCTTCGAATCAGTACTCGAAACAATGCCCAGCAGCGGAGTGGCTGCAGGCCCGATTGTGCGAATCTCTTCCATCCTCGCAGCAGTCTGGTCAAGACCAGACAAGAGGCTGTCCCTCTGCGAAGAAGTCAGAGGCTTGATCGGGAATGGCGATACCGTCGTAATCCTCATTTCCGCTGAATGAGCGGAACTCAGAACTGCCAGTTTTCTGCCAAGGGCAGAATTAACGGCATTAACAATTTTGGAGTTCCCAAGCTGGACAGACTGAACGGCTGACCCGCCCGACGACTCTTTCGACAGACTTCGGATGAGTAACGCCCATTGACTCTCCGCTGCCGTCAATGCCGTTCCTGTGCTGGCCGTTTTAATGGAGGCAGGAATAATCACGCCGATGTCGATGCCCGCTTGATATCCGGTCGTAAACCCTGTCGCCGGGCCACCGGGCGCTTTGCTGATCCGGGTCACGACAATCGATGTGGCTGATGTCACTCCGGCTGCCCTTGCAGCTCTCACTCCTGTCCGAAAGAGATCAATCGTTCCGGATGTACCATACACCAGGGCGCCCGATTGAATCGAATAATCACCAGCCGTGGCAGGCCCGCCGAGCTTGGTCCAAGTGGGCGCATTGGGCGCATTGATCAGATCCACCGTCGCTGCTAACAGCTGAGCATCTACCGTGACATCACTTCCTGCAACACCGGCGTTGGCGAGACCAATTGCCCATTTCGTCAAAGGCCCTTTGATGCCATCGACAACCAGCGCCTTTGCAGCTCCGTCTGGAAACCCCAGATACCTGAGTCTTTGCTGAACTCGGGCAACATCCAGCAGATTGGCACTTTCCCTGACCGCCAGCGCACCGTCGCCGGACATTCCGAATTGAATTGTCAGTGGAACACGCCGAACCACACCGTCAACCAGGACCAGGACATCAATCTGCCCCTGAAACCCTCTTGCAGTCGCTGATGCGTCACCCGCTATTCCTCCGCCAGTACCGGGAGCAAAATAGAAGCGTCCCGATGTTTGAAACGGCTTTGCACCGGTATCGACACGATCTGAGAAGATCACATATCCAGCATCACCACCGTTGAGACTAAGGTCGCCGCGCTGCGGGTTAACCGCAAACGGAATTCCTGTCTCTGCGGTCTTCCCTACAGATTTGAATCCAACAATGGAAAAACTCTGCCCCGGGAACATGGCCGCGACATCGACAGGGAAAACGTCGCCAGTATTGCCACCGGCAACCCAGGCAAAGTTGTCCAGACGAACAATACTGTCAATTGCTGCACCACCTTTGATCAGCTCCACACGAAGCGTCGCGGTCGTTCCCCGCAACTGAGCGGGAACCGGGATGGTTTCAATCGTGTTTGTGGTGGCCGCAAGAGAAATATTGGCAAGAACGAGGCCGTTGCTGCTGATGCGAAGAACATCATCTGCACTGGCATCCACTCGGGACACTGCAACTGACAATGCCGCAACGCCCTCAGGAACGTACATCGCATTATGTGTTCGAGCGGTACCGGACGAAGACAACTGCAGCTGGAAGCCACTACCAACGGCAACAACGTTTGCGTTCCCACCACCACCATGGTGCGACCACCCCGGAACAATGTTAGAGGCTGAGCTACCCGTCAGACGCTTAATCTCGTCACCGGGGCCACTGAAATCCCCATTATCGATGGTCCACGAGTTCCACCGAGAGGCGTAGGCTGCGTTGGTGATTTCGAACTGCGCTGATTGCGAGATCACCGGCGTTCCGGAGGAATCGACCAGACCGGGCGAAGTCAGCTTGTGTTCCTGATCTTCAAAGAAGACAGGTTTACGTTGCGCGCGGACAGCATCACGCGATGTGAGATCTGGCGTGCCCAGTCGTGAAGTTCGATAACCCCAATTCTGACTACTCGGGTTCAAAATCGTTCCAGTATATGCGTTCTGCCAGATGGTGCTGTGAGGATTTCCCCCGCCGGGCTCCAGCGCAACGTTCCACGTGCCGGGAATGGGGCGACCATCGGGAATACCGGGAATCAGAGTCGTCTGGTAATATGTGTCAGCATAAGACACGTTGTCCCAGACAGTCGCACCATAATTGAAGCGAGCGTTTTGCTGGCTTGACGGAAGAACTTGTGGCATCCCCATTAGGTACTGCTGCTGTTCTCCGTCAACCGGTATCAGTGCCTGATCAACATCATGAGGATCCAGGTACGTGACCTGATCTACCTGAATCTCAAACTGTGCCAAACGCTCGACAGCTTCGCTGGTCACCGCAGCGCCAAAGCTGTGGCCAATGAAATGCAGTGGCACATTGGCCGACTGATTCTCCGGATCCACAACGCCCAGTCTGATGAGCGTCGTAAAGAGGGCATCACCCGCCGCCGAAGTCCAGCCAGACGAAGCCTCATTGGATTCAAACGCCCAGTCGAACAAAAGACGAGTTCCCCCTTGTTGGTTTTCTTGCTTCCAGAGGCGGGTAACTTTGATTGTGCGAGATCTATTCCGGCTGAAGCACCTTCGTCGGGGATGTCATAGTCAACCAGAAAAGCGTCGGGATCCGACGTTGATGTTGTTGTGTTGGCTCGCTTCCAGATTTCTTCCGCCATCGGCAACAGCGAATCTCCATCTGCTTCTGTGAGATCAATTGAATCCGGCCCCATCTGGAACCCATGAGTGATGATCGTGGCACCAGAAATTCGGCCATCAAGCAATGCCGCAACTTGTTCAATCTGAACGAGTTGTGAGCCGGAGGTGCCTGCCAAAAGGACTCGATCCTCGAGCACTTCCATTATTCGGATCGAAGGGCGACGAACACGCTTATTCGGTGTCTTCCTGCTACGTTTCATGAGCGTTGCCCTACTGCTGCAATTGTTAAACTGTGACTGATCTGCAAACACCAAACTGAGGCAAGCATTTGAGCAATACCCTGGATTGGGGGCGGTGGTAGCATATAGGACGAGAATTTTCAATCGCAGGCGTTTATTCTCCCGCCTGTCTCCCCACCAGCGTGCTGTTCCAAAAAAACAAAACAGCGCCTCCTTCTGACTCTGACAAAGCCTGTTGACTGATGTTCGCCGATGTCAGAAGTTGCAGTGTTTGTGGATCGATCAAGGAGTAAAATGGCGTGACTGATTCAAGATGTTGCCGATCCGCGAGTCGAGAATGCAAAGACTCACCGGGCCTTTCAGCCTCTGCATCCCGTCGCCGTCCCGACGGTGAAAACCGTTCCGGCGATCAAAGACCAGCGGCGGCCGCAGACGCCGGTCGATAATTTCATTCATTCGCGACTGGAAGCTGTCGGCCTTGCCCCTCAGCCAGAAGCCGAAGCCAGCCGCCGCGACAGACCGCAGCTCCGCGGTAGATTCCCTGGTGGATCGCTTGTTTGCCAGTCCGCATCAAGTCGAACGATGGGGTCGGCACTGGCTGGATGTGGCGCGTTACGCAGACAGCGACGGCCAGGAGAGTGACCGCCATCCAATCCACGATTGCTGTCGCCGAACAGGGCAGCGAAGATGGTGCTCAGGTCCACACCTCTGCAAGGCGGAAGGGACCAGCCCGGGAGAAATAAATTTCCACAGAAGTTGAAGTCGCTGCCGCCATTTATATGCTCAAGATTCGGGCCAACAGCTTTCCAGAACAGCAGCAGATATGCAGTCGTCCGTGCTGAAGGTCAGCAGCGAATTCAACGGCATAGCTCGCCAGACGTGGGAAGCGGTTGAGCTGTCGCAGTTCAGAATTCAGAGCCAGGAAAGGATGCACAGAGTCCTCGAAAGTGCTGGCCAGACGCTGCCGAATTAGTCCGCATGGTTGCTCCGCCACGCTGATGAACGTACCGTATACGCTCGGATTCCCACCCGAGTCCCTGTGAAGGTGCAGGCTCGTGCTAAATTTTTCCTTTACGGAGCAGTGAAAACGTGCGTCAGGTGAATCGCTGGATTTTGATAGTGGCTGCCATCCTGCAATGTGCGGCCGGATTAGATGTGATCGCTCAGGGACCATCAAAAGAGCTGGCAATCAAGCTCATGTCGCTTCCGCCGCGGCCCAGGCGTCCCGAGCTGCCGGCGAGCAAGTTGCCGCTGGAGTTCCTGAAAGGCGAACGCGTCGCGTTTCTTGGAAATTCATCTGCCGAACGCATGAATCTGTTCGGTCATTTCGAAACGCTGCTGCACACACGCTTCCCAGACAGTGAACTGGTCATTCGAAATTTTGCACGACCGGCCGAAGAAGTCGGCATTCAGCAGCGGTCAGCCGACTACACCGCGCTGGACGATCCGCAGCTGGCGTTTGGCGCAGATACCTATTTCTGCTTTTTCGGCTTCAACGAATCCTACAGGGGGCCGGAAGGTCTGGACGCTTTCAAGGAAAGTTACGGGCGTTATCTGGATACGATGGCCAGTCGCTATCCTCGTGATGACGAAAAGTCGCCGCCTCGATTTGTACTCGTTTCGCCGTTCGCGTTTGAACCGACCGGCGACCCGTTGCTGCCGGACGGGGCGAAAGAAAATGAGAATCTGAAATTGTATGCGGCTGCAGTCGCGGAAGTGGCTGCGGCTCGCAAGCTTGCGTTTGTCGACGTGTTTGCTGCGTCAGAAAAGCTTTTTTCGGCCGAGCCCGGCATGCAGCTGACGATCAATGGTTGCCATTTGAATGATAAAGGCGATCAGGAAGTGGCTCGTCTGATTGACGAAGCCACGTTTGGAGCCGCATCGCCAGCAAGCTTTGGGAGTGAGTCCTATGAAAAGCTGCGGGCGGCGATTAACGACAAGTCATGGGTTCATCTTCAGGACTATCGAATGCTCAACGGCTGGTACGTTTACGGCGGCCGGCGAACTTACGATACAGAAACATTTCCGCGTGAGTACCTCAAGATTCGCCACATGGCAGAAATGCGAGATCGCTTTGTGTGGGATCTGGCTCAGGGCAATTCGCCCGATGCAGTCGATGATTCAAAGACCGGGGAACTGTTTGAGCCAGCGACACGATTCGGCGAGCCTCGCCAGGATTATTCCGAAGCCGAGGAGCTTCGTTATCTGACGCCTCAGCAGCTGATCGAGCAGACGACTGTCCCGAAAGGCTTTCAGATTCAGGCGTTCGCGGATGAGACCATGTTTCCTGAGCTGGCCAAGCCTGTGCAGCTGAATTTTGATAACAAAGGTCGGCTGTGGGTCGCCTGTATGCCCACCTATCCGCAATGGAAACCGGGCGATCATAAGCCGGATGACCGTCTGATTATTCTTGAAGATTCAGACAATGACGGCAAAGCAGACGCCTGCAAAGTATTTTACGACAAACTGCATTGCCCAACCGGTTTTGAATTCTGGAACGGCGGAGTTCTGGTTGTTGACCAGCCACGACTGCTGTTTTTGAAGGACACCGACGGCGACGACAAAGCCGACGAGGTCGTGCATCTGATTGATGGCTGGGCCTCCGATGATACTCACCACACATGCGGTGCGTTTGAATGGAGCCACAGCGGCAAGCTTCATATGCTGGAAGGTATTGCCACCAGCACAACGCTGGAAACTCCCTGGGGACCTCATCGAAGTCAGGGCGCTGGCGGAGCGTATGTTCTTGACCCGCGAACAATGAAGATCCGCCAGTTTGCTCTGCCGGGTCAGTACAACATGTGGTGCTACGTCTTTAACGGCTGGGGCCAAGGAATTGTCGGCGACGGCACGACGGCAAATCACGCGTGGGACACGCCCTTGTCTGGCGCTCAGTTCGGAGGCCGCACGGGTCTGAATTTTGTGTTCAACAACGAAGGCATGCGACCTGCGCTGGGCAGTGAATTTCTCAGCAGTCGCCATTTTCCGGACGATGTCCAGGGACAGTTCACCTATGCCTGCGTGATCAACATGAACGGGATGCCACGGTTCACTGTGAACGACAATGGTGGCGGATATGCGGGAGCCCGGCTGAAGAATGCAGACGGCAGTCCCGATGACCTGATTCGTTCCTCGGACAAGCATTTCCGTCCAGCGGATCCGCAGATCGGACCAGACGGAGCGCTGTGGTTCGGCGACTGGGCGAACGCTTTGATTGGCCACATGCAGTACAGTCAACGCGACCCGAATCGCGATCATACTCGCGGTCGAATTTATCGACTTGTTTATCCGGAACGCCCGTTGGTTCAGCCCGTAACACAGTACGGAAAACCTGTGTCCGAGATCCTTGAACAGCTGCGCGAATATGAATGGCGAACTCGTTATCGTGCTCGTCGAGAACTGCATGGCCGGCCTGCAGAAGAAGTGCTGCCAGCTGTTGCCGCCTGGGTCAAGTCGCTGAAGTCAGACGATCCCGAATATGATCGTCTGCGAACCGAAGCGATCTGGATTCAGCAGTCTCACCACAAGCTGGATCATGAACTGATCACCGCAGTGATGAGCTGCAAAACAGCCGATGCCCGGGCTGCGGTTATTCGCATTGTGGCTGACGAACGCGAATCTCTGCCGGATGCGATTGCGATGCTTACAGCAGCTGCCAGAGATGAACATCCGAGAGTTCGTACAGAAGCCGCTCGCGGGTTGAGCTTCTTTGATACTCTGGAAGCTGCCGCAGCATTGCTGCAAATGACGAATTTCGACGCCGACTACTGGGTGGATTACACGGTTCAGCATGCTCTGGGGGCCAATGAGAAAGTCTGGCGTGGAGATTTCATCACGGGTAAATTCGCCGACGTGCCAGCGCGAGCCAGCGACATTGTGGCACAGCTGATGGCAGCCTCCAAATCGGGTGCAGCGGCCCTTCCGTTTTTGCAGACCTTGATGTCCCAGCAGCCGAAGCCGGAAGAAGAACGCAACAAGGCGATGACTGCTCTGTCGGGGCTTCAGGGCGATGCCAATCGAGGCCGTGAAGTGTTTGTTCGCAACTGTACCGCCTGTCATAAGGTGGGAAATGGCGAAGGCCGCGAGTTCGGACCGAATCTTGAGGGCGTTGCAAAACGAATGAACAAGGTCAAAATTGTTCAGTCAGTGATTGAGCCAAATGCCGATGTGGCAGAGAAATATCGCTCCACTCTGATTGTTACAACTGATGGCATGCCGACCGCCGGCCTGGTCGTTTCCGAAAACGACACCGAAGTGGAATTGTTCGACGGGAAAGCCGTGCGCAAGATCGCAAAGGCTGATATCGAAGAACGAGTCATTCAACAGCAGAGCAGCATGCCGGAAGGCGCCGCCTCAACCGTCGCGCCGTCTGAATTTATCGACCTGCTGGAATATCTGGCCGCTCAGAATCAGGACGTGGCTCCGGCCAAGTAGTCCCGGTACTGCGGTCTCGATTTGAGAGCCAACGCTTTCAGAGCAAACGGTCGATCCTCACGGATCGGCCGTTTTTTTTGTTCTGTGTTAGCTGGACATCGCCATGTTTGCAAGGTTGGGGATGCGCATCGGACGAAGGTTGCGGCCGACCGCAGGACAGGTCGGGCTGCAAGGAGACACCAGGACTGGGTATGAGAAGTTTGCGGAAGTGGGCTCACTGTTGCCGGAAAGAAGCAGGCTCTACAATCGTTGAAGTTCTTCGCGGCCTGTACGAGAACATTTTCCGCAGTTTGCATCTCAGATTTCGGACTCATGAAAAACGAATTCATAGCCATTCAGTTTGAACTTCTTGCCGATCTGCTGGAAATACAGGGCGCCAATCCGTTTCGCATTCGCGCCTATCGCAGCGCGGCACGAACGATCGCGTCTACGGCCGATTCGCTTTCTGACATGGTGGCGTCCGAACAGGATCTGACTCAGTTTGCGGGCATCGGAAAAGATCTGGCAAAGCAGATTCAGGAGATCGTGACCAAAGGCCAGCACTCGGCGCTGGAAGAGCTGCGCAAACAAATTCCCGGCGGCGTGCTCGACATGCTTCGGATTCAGGGGGTAGGTCCGAAGAAAGTGTCCATCTTCTTCAATGAACTGGGACTAAAGTCACTGGCGGATCTGAAGGCGGCCTGTGAGTCTGGGCGGTTGTCCGTACTCAAGGGATTTGGAAAGAAAACGGAAGAGGCCATTCTGAAAAACATCGACCTGGCGGCTGAACAGAGTCTCCGCATTTCGATTGCTGATGCTCGTGCTGCTGCGGAGTTGATTGTGGAAGACCTGAAGGCGTTGCCGGAAGTCGAGCAGGCGGCGGTGGCCGGAAGCTGCCGCCGTCGGCGGGAGACCTGCGGTGATCTGGATATCCTGGCGACCTGTTCCAACGCGGGGCCTCCAATGGATCTTCTGGCCACGCATCCGCTTGTGGAAGCTGTTTTGCAGCGAGGCGACACGAAGCAGAGAGTCCGTCTGAAAACGGGTGTCGAACTGGATCTGCGAGTCGTTCCGGAGAGTTCCTTTGGTGCGGCAATGCAATATTTTACAGGTTCGAAGGAGCACAATGTTGTCGTTCGTCAGCGGGCCAAAGATCTCGGTCTGAAAGTCAACGAGTACGGTGTTTTTCGCGGGGAAGAGCAGATTGCCGGACGAACTGAAGAGGAAGTCTATGCGGCCATTGGACTTCCGTGGTTCCCGCCCGAGCTGCGTGAAAATCGGCGCGAGTTCGAATGGGCGGATGCCGGAACGCTGCCGACTCTGCTGACGATTGAGGATATTCAGGGCGACCTGCATATGCACACGACCGCGTCTGACGGAGCGGCCACGATCGAACAGATGGCTCTTGCTGCTCGGGCACGAGGCCTGAAGTACATCGCGATCACGGACCACAGTAAACGGGTTTCGATGGCGAACGGTCTTGACGCGGAACGGTTGCGGAGACACTGGACGGAGATTCAGGCGGTCCGTTCGAGAATCTCAGGCATTGAAATTCTGTGCGGGATTGAATGCGACATCCTGGAAGATGCGACCATGGATCTTCCAGATGATGTGCTGGCCGAAGCGGACTGGGTAATCGCCGTTTTGCACTACGGACTGAGGCAGCCGGGAGATCAGATCATGAAGCGTCTGATGATGGCCGTCAAGAACCCTCACGTTGATATTATAGGTCACTGCACCGGTCGCATGATTGGTCGCCGCGAAGGAGCGGATGTTAATTTTTCCGAATTGTTTAAGGCGGCTGCCGATCATCAGGTCATGATGGAAATCAATGCGCACCCTAGCCGACTGGATCTGGATGACATCCATACGGCGGCCGCCAGGGATATGGGAATTCCGATCGTCATCAGCACGGATGCCCACAGCGTCAACGGTTTCGAAGTGCTCGAATACGGTGTCGATCAGGCTCGCCGGGCCGGGCTGAAAAAAGACGACGTTGCCAACACAAAATCGCTGGCTAACTTTCGCAAATTATTGAAGCAGTGAGAGTGGAATGAAAGCACGATTACAGATTAGACGCATTTCATTTTTCTGAATGGCATTACGTTTAACGGCAAGCCGCAGTCGCACGTAAAATTCGGACCCGTCGCCTGCGGCTTGCCGTTAAACGATTAAATCAACAGGTCCCTCGTACCCGGTTTATGCCGGGCAGACCTTAAAAAACTTGACGCCGGCGCGTTCCGGCTGATGACTTAAATCGCCGCGGCTAAGGATCGCTCGCCTAAGTGTCTGATCGTTGCCTTTCGCGGAGCGAAAGGCGACAAGTATTGATCGAACGAGATTATGTGTTAAACAGTCGATCGCCAGCGTCTCCGAGACCCGGGACAATATACTTTCGCTCGTTAAGGCAGCGGTCGATGGCAGCCGTGTAAATCCGCACCTCCGGAAAACGTCCGGTCACATGCTGAATGCCTTCCGGGGCCGCAATGATCGAGAGCATAATGATCTTCGGCACCTGCCAGCGCTGCAGTGCCTCGATGGCCATCACCGCGGAGCCTCCCGTGGCCAGCATTGGGTCCAGAACAAAGGCCACATCCGGCGGATTGCTTGCCGGCAATTTGTCATAGTAATGAACCGGCATTGCCGTGGCCTCATCACGATACAGCCCCAGATGCCAGACTTCAAGATCAGCGATCAGATCGGTCAGCGGGGTGACCATCCCCAGGCCGGCCCGCAAAATTGGAATCGCTGCGATGCGTCCTTTCAATTCATGGCACTCAGTCGTCTCTATGGGCGTCTCTACAGCCACCGAACGCACTTCCAGGTCTCGCGTGGCTTCCATGACCAGCAGAGTCGAAAGGACTCGCACGTGCTCACGAAATTCGGCCGGCCGTGTCAGCATGTTTCGAAGTCGACTGAGATGATGCTGGACCAGCGAATGCCTGAGTTCGATCACGCGTTGATGTTTCATGCTGATGACTTCTGTCGGGTTCTTTTTGTGTGTCGACGAACTGACCGGCAACTGCCGGTTCAGGCGATTCCGCTGAGCAGTCGCAGAATTGATTTCGCATGGCAGGAAGATGTAGCAGATCGCCGCCGGAAGTTCTCGTGCTGCGGTATGGATTGGCGAGGTTGAGGCTGCACCGCTCGCCGAAGAACAAGAACATGGCGCGGTACGGCGGACGGCACATGGAATGTGCCTGCTACTTTTCGAAAGGCATTGGCTTTGAGGGCCTGGAAAGCCCGACCTGTTCAGAAATCCATGCGAGGCAGTTTGGCATCGGATCTTTGGATCCTTCTGTTTGAAATCGCGCCGAAAAACCCAAACAGGAGGAATGGGCAGCTTAGTAGCATTTCTGATTGTTAGTCCGGGGACAATGCGTCGAGTTTAAGGCCGCCCCGGCGATGAAATCCAGGACTGATCTAGCAGCGGTTGAGTATCGCCGGGAAAATTTTTGCAAAGCGTCTGGAACGGGGCGTCCGATAGTCGATCTACAGAATGCAAGACGTTGCCCTTCTGGCTTTTTGCCAGAACCAGCGACCCTCTAAGAACAGGAATATCTCATGTCAGAAGACACGCCGATCCGTCTTACACATTCAGAAGAATATGAAGAGATCAGCAGCGAGGAAGTGGACCGCGTTGTGGAAGCTCTGGATCGCCTGATTGAAGGCGTTCAAAGCGAAAACATCAAACACTATCTGGAAGAAGCTGCGAGCAACATCTACTACCTCGTCTACGAAGAAGAAGAGCACCACTCGGACGATTCGTTTGAACAGGCAGCCTGAGAATTCTCAGGATGAAGTCTTCGTTCGTCTAAACGCGCAACGAGCCCGGCAAATTTTTGCCGGGCTTTTTTGCGTTGCTGCTGCTGCGGCCGGATGGTTTGAGCTCCAGAGCCGGCTTAGACGTTGCCGATGGGCCGTTCACTAATGCGCATGGTCTGTATGATCCGCGTGCTCAATCGTCCCGGCGTACGGTTTTCCATTGATCGTCAGACTGAGTTTGGCCGTCGTGGATTCGTCATGCAGTGCGTCCAGCAGTTCTTTGCTGGCCAGCGAGTACTCCGAATTGTTTCCAGAGGCCTGTCCTTCGGTCGTCTTTGCCGTCAGCGTATACTGCTCGGGCTTGTCACCGTTTTTCAGGTTGATCGAGATCTCCGTGGCTTCTGAAAATGCCGCTTCTTTTGCGGTGGAATCCAGTAGATAAACGGTCACTGCACCCGCGTCATCGTCATGCACCACTTCCGCATGAAATTCCTCGGCTCCCAGTTCAACGAGGACTCCATGATGAGGCCCCTCGGCCGGATGAGCGTGTTCCTCATGCCCGTCCGCCGCGTGATCATGATCAGCATGCGAGGCCGCGTTGGTCGGTGGCGTTGCTGAGTCACCGCAACCGACTGTTCCCACGACGGCTGCGAGCGCTGCGGATACGAACCATTTTGATTGAATACGAACCATTGTAATCTCCATAAATGAACAACGAAATTCAAGATTAATTACGAATGCTCTTCGGTCAACTGCACCGCAACGCGCGATTCAGTGACAACGCGTTCTGCAGCGTTCAAGCCAAACAGCCAGAACAGCGCCGGATGCACGAAGAAATCCAGCAGTGTTGAACTTATGACACCGCCAAGAATCACCGTCGCGACCGGGTAGAGGATTTCTTTTCCCGGCTGATCAGCGGCCAGCACCAGTGGAATCAGGCCAATCCCGGCCGTGAGAGCCGTCATCAGCACCGGGGCCAGACGTTCAAGACCGGCCCGGACAATCATTTCCTTCGTCCACGTTTCGCCCTCGTATTTGACAAGGTGCAGGTAGTGGTTCAAAAGCAGAATTCCATTTCTGGACGCGATGCCGGCAAGTGAAATGAATCCGACCATGGCGGCGATGGTCAGCGTCTGATGAGTCAGCACGAGGGCCGCGACGGAACCAATAAACGCCATCGGCAGCGCGGCCATCACCTGCAGCGAAAGATTGACCGATCGAAACATTGTGAACAGCACCAGAAAGACTCCCAGCATGGCCACTATAAACAGCAGGCCCAGCATTCTGGAGGCCTTCTGCTGACTTTCGAACTGCCCGGCGAACTCCACGTAATAACCCTGCGGTAGAGATTCCTGGACCGACTTCAACCGTGCCTGAATTTCCTGAACCACATCGACAAGGCCTCGATCGGCCACATTGCATTGAACCACAATTCGGCGTCGCACTTTTTCGCGGTTGATCGTATTGGGACCGCCGGATTCGTAGATACGGGCCACGGCTTCGAGAGGAACCTGTCCGCCTTCCGGCAAATCTATGGCAAGCCGTCGCAGGGTATCCAGATTCTCACGGGCGTCTTCTTCCAGCCGCAGCACGAGATCAAAAGAACGCTGGCCCTGCAGGATTTCAGTCACACTATGGCCGTTCATTGCCGTCTCGATGAATTCATTCACATCGGCTGCGCGGAGACCGTACTGCAAAAGCCGGTCTCGGTTGAGTTCAATACGCAGCTGAGGCACGATGGTCTGTTGTTCAACAATCAGATCCTTCACGCCCGGAACTTCTGAAATCACAGACTGAATTTCACTCGCCTTTCGACGCAGCACTTCCAGATCGTCACCAAAGATCTTAATCCCGATCTGCGCTTTCACTCCGGAGAGCATATGAGAAATCAGATGGGAGATCGGTTGTTCGACCGCGGTAACAATTCCCGGAATATCGGCCATGGCTTCGCGTAGTTCTTCCAACTGCTGGTCGCGGCTGCGAGGCGACTCTGGATCCATTTCCAAAATGTATTCACTGGCACTCACCGGTTCAGCGTGCTCATCAAGTTCGGCGCGACCGGTTCGTCGAACGATGGAGATCACATCAGAAACGGCCTTCACTCGCTGTTCGACTGTGCCGTTGATCTGATTGCTCGTAGCAAGCGAAGTTCCCGGAGGCAGAAGCACATTCAGCTGCACGGCTCCTTCATTGAACGGAGGCAGAAAGTCCCGGTCCAGCGTTGAAACGGCGAAACCAGCGATCGCAACGGCCACAACCACAACGGCCAGATTCAGTCGCGGGAAGGCAAGGCTGAAGCGAATCACCTTGTCGGCGATCCATTTCAGCCGTCGCAACAGAGGCCCATCTTTTTCCTGATGTCCGCTTGTGGATCGGCCAAGCAGCCAGAGCGAAAGCACGGGAGTGACCGTCAGCGATACGATCAGCGAGGAAAAGATGGAGACGACGTACGCAATGCCAAGCGGCGTAAACAGTCGGCCTTCCATACCTTCCAGAGCGAACAGCGGGACAAATACCAGGCACACAATCAGCGTGCTGAACACAATCGAATTGCGAACTTCCGTGCTGGCTCGATAAACCACCAGCAACGGCGGCAGTGGATTGGCAAGTTCACGATTTTCACGCAGTCGCCGGAAAATATTCTCCACATCCACGATGGCATCATCAACCAGCTCACCAATGGCCACGGCCAGTCCACCGAGCGTCATTGTGTTGATCGACATCCCCGTGATTTTGAAAACAATGACGGTCATCACCAATGACAGTGGGATGGCCGTCAGTGAAATAAATGTCGTGCGGAAGTTCATGAGGAACAGGAATAAAATGATGACGACAAGGATGCCGCCGTCTCTCAGGGCTTCCATCACATTGTGGATGGCACGGTCGATGAACGATTCCTGGGAATACATCGGTTCAATTCGAAAATCCGCCGGCAACGTCGTTCGAAGCTCCGCGACGGCCGCCAGAATCTGCTGCGTGATGGCTCGCGTATCAGCTCCCGGTTGCTTACTGATCGTCAACACGACAGCCGGACCGCCGTCGAACGGGTCAGCCGAACTTTCTTCCACGCGCTGCCCGTCAATCGTCCGTGTGCCGGGCTTTCGGATGAAGGCGCTGCTGTCTCCGCGTTTCGCCTGTGGAGCTTCGACGACACGAGCGACCTGAGCCAGTGCGACGGGGCGTCCATCACGAATTGTGATCACGACCTTTTGCAGGTCTTCAATGGTTTGAATGCGTCCTAGTCCGCGGACCAGCAATTCGTTGGGCCCCTGTTGATCGAGATATCCGCCGGTAGCGTTTTGATTGCTGTGCAGCAGAGCTTCGCGAATCTGGCTGAGCGTCACGCCATAGTGCTGCAGCGATGATGGTTCTACCAGCACGTGAAACTGCTTGCGGCCGCCTCCCATGGTGAAAACCTGAGCCACGCCGGGGATCGTCAACAGCCGCTGGCCGATGACCCAGTCGGCCTGGGTTCGGATCTCGACGGGATCGGTTTTTCCGTTGGAACTCCAGATGCCAAGCACAAGGATCTGTCCCATGATCGACGAGACAGGGCCCAGTTGCGGTCTGATGCCCGGCGGCATTCGTCCACTGACAGCGGCCAGGCGTTCGTTGACGATTTGCCGATCGACATAAATATCAGTGCCAAAGTCGAACTCAACATTGATGATCGAAAGTCCAATTCCCGAAACACTGCGAACGGCCTGAACGCCTTGCGCACCGTTCAATGCGGTTTCCAGCGGAAACGTGACCTGGGTCTCGACTTCCTCGGGAGCAAGCCCGGCCGCTTCGGTCATCACAACAACTCGCGGCCGATCGAGATCTGGAAACACGTCGATCGGCATTTCCAGTGCCACCCATGAACCATACCCCAACAGGAACACGGCCACCGCAATGGTGAGCAATCTCTGGTGCAAAGCAAATCTGATGATGGCGTTAAGCATGGCGGAAGTCGTGAGGCTGAATTGGCAAAGGGCAGTTGGCAGACGCGGGAATTACACGAGGATCAATGGTTGTGGCCTGCGTGAGGGTCAACAGCCCCGCCGGCTTTGTTGCGGACAGCCATCTGCATCTGATGGGCATTGCGAAGCGCGACGATATCGCCAGGAAAAAGAGTTCCGTCGTTGGCGATGACGACGCTCGACTGATCACGATGCAGGACATGCACAGAGATGCGGTCAAAATGGCTTCCGTTCTGCTGAAAGACGAAGAACTCGGCCCCTTCCTGAGCCACGGCATCGACAGGCAAAACGATCTGATCCTTCCACTCTTCAACGGGAATCAAAAGTTGCAGACGCTGGCCTGGTTTATATTTCCATGACAAAAACCGATATCCGTCCGCGTCAGTATTGTCCCGCAGGATTTTATTCTGCAGATCCACGTAGAAACGAAGAGTTCTTGCCTCTTCGTCGATCTCACTGGACACAAATGCAATCGGCAGATCGGCGATTGTCTGGCCATCAGTAAACAGAGCAGTCACCTTCCAGTCGCGAGAGGCAGCAGAACCAATGATGTTTGAATCCTGCTCAAATGCCCGGCCTTCGATATACAAACGGCTGTAGTCAGTCAGGGAACACAAACGGCCTCCCTGTTCAATCGCCTGACCGCGCTGCACATCCAGGGATTCCACCACCAGCGTCGTTCCTGCGTCGTCCGCGGACTTTTCCTTCGGCGTTTCATGATTCGCCGCAGCGAGGTCGTGGGACACTGGCTGGAAATGAGATCGTCCGGTTAACTTCAACTCCGCGGGTGCCTGTTCATGCGATGGCACCATCACACTGAGCTCACTCAACAGCCGCCGCTTTTCTTCAATCTGGCTCACCTGCCGTTCGGAGAGTCCATGCAATCGCAACGCCTCGCGCTGCGCGATCAACAGCGCCTCCAACTTTTCTTTGGCATACTGGCGTTCCAAAACAGAACGAGGCGGAATGACGCCGCTGTCCACGCCAGCCTGGAGTCGTTTGAGTTCGCGATTCTCGACATCCAGTTCCCCCAGCGCCCGAACGAAGTCCGTCTGCGAAGCCACCAGTTCCTCATGAGTCAGACGAATCTGAAACAGCATGGCTCCGGACTGCACGGCTGAGCCCTGCACGGCTGACACATTGGTGATGACGCCTGTCATCGGAGTGGAGACCTGAATCACCGAACGACCGGGTCGCTCGACAATCATCGCGGGAACCGAGATCGTTTTGAAGTAGGCGGAGGTTGTGATCGGCTGAAGGTACTCGGCCGTTAATCCCAGGTTTTTCATTGCCTGAGCGGACAATTCCAGCGACTCGTTCTTCGCCTCACCGCCGTGCGCTACATGGTCATCGTGACCAGGAGCGTCCTGCGCGTGGTCATCCGGATCGATGACGGCAGATTTTCCCGTAAGACGCTGGGTTAGGGAATTCACAGCCGGAGACCATGCATTTCGAAACACAAACGCAGCGGATATGGCGATAGCGCAAACGGCCACAGCAACAAGACGGACTGGACGAGCAGCAGCAAAAAGAATCACGGGGGCACTCCTTCGGGCACAACAATGCCGCGAGAAACGATCCGAGGAGAAGATGGCAGCGCGAGGATCTCCAGCCAAAAAGGCGAAATCCTTTGTGACAGAACGCTGCGACTCAGCCAAAAAAGCGAGCCCACAGAGAACGTATCAAGTCCGCCAGGTCTGTAGTTCAGCGCATAACGCGAGCGCACTGGAAGGAACTGAGTCCAGAGACTCGACGGCCGAACGAGCCTGAAAAGTCGACGTCAACGCACAGGCATCGGATCCATCTCTGACGAAGGCGAACACCGCCAGAAATAGTGGCGGCACAACGGACTCGGCCGACACAAAACTGCAGACTGAATGATCGCAGTCCAACGTATGCTGTTGATGAGGAGTGGGGCTCTCATTCTTCAGCGGCTGCGACTCGCCAGACTGACTGACGCGTGACGGGAAATGTGAATGATGACATCCGCTGTGAGAATGATGATCAGAGGCCGCTGTTTTCTCGCACGGTTGTCCCAGAGAGACGCATCCGTCAGAACACTGATGAGCGTGATGCCATACGCATCCAAAGACGCTGTGCAACAGCATCGTCAGCAGCATGAGACATCGAATCAGGATCGTCACGAACGAACTCCGGGGGAGCAATCACCAACAACCAAGGCTATGGCAAGTTTATCTTAAGATCGCGGCTGTCGGTAGATGAAGATGCTTTTTTCCAACAATCTGTCGATTCGCAAGGGAATCCGGCTCTCTGAAAGTGAAGTGCGACCGCCCCGGCCGTAAATGGCGTGTCCTGGTCGGCTCGTTGCCGCAAACAGTTGTGTCGGCCGGACCGAGCGCAGCGAGCGGAGCGAGTTCCGGCAATAAGCGACGAAGCCGGAACTCGCTCCGCTCGGTCCGGCCTACCTCCATCAGAACATTGCTGTCAGACCACCAGTATCGCCATTCGCTCCACGAATGCTGCCTGCTTGCGATGATGGCGAAGTTCGGTTACGCGACGCCCTGAAATCCCATGGCGGTGAAACGAGCCATCTCAATCGCATCGAGGATCTTAAGAGCGATGATGGATTCGAAGCTGATAATGACGCGGCGTGAGCCCATCGCATCCGGTGTCTTGCGCTCAATCAAAATCAGATCGCCGGACAGCATGTAGCTTACAAACTGAATTTGCTCGCCAAACGTTGTCACGATCAGGCCGGTGCGAGGGATGCTGGCTGGCCACTCGGCAAAGATCCGTCGCATATCCTTCATACCTGTCGCTCCCATAAAATTGCCTTCGTGTAAAATTGCGAGTTGCTTTGCGGGGTTAATTCGGTTCTCACAACATTGGCACTGAAACCCAAGCCCTCATTGCTGCTTCCGCGCCGGACAGTATTCGCGGAAAGACTGGCCTGATCGATACAATCGGCGGAGCAAGAGAAATCCCTGGTATCTTGACCTTCGGACCTACGGACTACTCGTATTCGGCAAGTTTTCACCGGCACTTTCGATAACCGGGAGAACAAGGGAGTCCCTGCGGGCTGTTGCTTTAATTTTCGTTGTCTCCGACCGCATGACTTAGTGGATTACCGTGGCCTCCACAGCTTCTTCTTTTGACTGGAAAGCACTGAGTGCCAGTTCCGTAGCGTCAGTGAAAGCCGATTTGCTTCCGACGTCCGCAGAACTGCCTGCGCTGCCGCACGCCGTCACAGAATTCGTGCAGAAGTCTGCGAATCCCAATTTCAACGTGACAGAGCTCGCGAAGATCGTTGAGAAGGATTCAGCGCTGACCGTCGAACTGCTGAAGCACGTGAACTCATCGATTTACGCGATGAAGCAGCCGGTTCGAAGCGTCAAAGATGCCATCATTCACATCGGGATTAATCCCGCGCGGCTGCATCTGCTGGCCGTCGGAATGAAAGCCGCCACTCGGGCTTTGAAAACAAAACTCATCAATCAACGAAACTTCTGGAATGAGTCTCTTCAGAAGGCACTGTTCGCCCGCGAGATTGCGAGGCTGATGCGACTCGATCAGGGACTCGCGTTTCTCGGCGGACTGCTGCAGGATTTTATCCTTCCTGTGCTGACCAACATGTACGACAAACAGTATCTGGAATTTCTGGACGCGTCGCAGGGATCCAGTGGAGAACTGGTGGATTGGGAACGTCAGGTTTTCGGCTGGGATCATTCTTCAGCCGGCGCTTACTTCGCGGCTCAGTGGCACTTTCCGGACGACCTTCTGTGTGCAATCTTCTTTCATCACTCCCTGCAGTCGACTCTGCAGGAACCGAATGCCGAATTTTTTAAGCTCTTCCCGGTCGCGCTGGCCTCGCTGCTTCCCGATCAGCTGCGTCAGTCTCCGCAGGGATTTGAAACACTCATCAAAGTGGCCCGCCATTGCAGTGCCATTGATCTGCACGCCGTCTGCAAGAAGGTGGATGAAGAACAAATGCTGCTGGCGGAAGGTTATGAGATTCCCAATCACCTGACACAGCTCTTGATTCAATCCGAACGCACGATGGAAAAGTCGAACGAGTGATTCTTCCTGAACGGTTATTAATCGATCATTAATGAAGTGCGCGTCATGGAATCCAAGGAATGATTCGGTGAAGACGAACTGAGTCCAGATTGGCACGTCAATAACTTTGGAAGTGTCGATGGGAAACAGATCTGAACCGCGAATGGACGCGAATGAACGCGAATAAAGTCAAAAAGCCGGAAAAACCAGTTGTTCTCGTGCCCTGACTTTAGAGCGCGGAACGGTTGAAGCATGATTCGAACCGACCACACACTGTATTACTGCAGCCATTCGCGTGAATTCGGGTCCATTCGCGGTCTAAACACCAGTCCTCCTTCGCGCACTTCATTTGTCGTTGAACCGTAAAATGAGCCGCGTTGAACGGCCGCGTTGAACGGCCGCGTTGAACGGCCGCGTTACACGGCGAGGCGATACAGAACTCCGGCCGCGACGCAGGCTGTCAGAGTTACCGCGAGGCCTCGATGAAAGACAAACACCAAAGCAAACGCCAGCAGTGAAATCAGGCATGCAGCTGGCTGCACGGTCGGCCAGACCGGCACTGAAATGTTTCCCCAGAGAAACGGAATCGTTGCCTGAGCGGAAAACAATGTGGTCAGTGCAAAGTTAAGTCCAAGAGTCGCAATGACTCCCACAACGGATGCCGTGATGGCCGTCAGCGCCGAGGCCAGCCAGGGCTTGTGCAATAACTTTTCGATGTACGGCGCCCCGAGGAATATCCAGTAGAAGCATGGGACAAAAGTCACCCAGGTTGTCAGCAAGGCACCAGCAGTTCCAGCCATGAGAGGCGGCAGTCCCGTTCCGTGACGCCACGCGGCCAGAAATCCGACAAACTGAACGACCATGATGAGTGGACCGGGCGTGGTCTCCGCCATACCGAGCCCGTCGACCATCTCACCTTTCTTCAGCCACTGATAACGATCGACGGCCTGTTGATCCACATAGCTGAGCACCGAATATGCTCCGCCAAAAGTTACCACTGCAGCCTTGCTGAAGAATACGGACGACTGCGTATAAACGCTGTCCTTGCCGGTGATTTTCGCAGCCAGCAGGATGGGTGCGAACCAAAGCGTAAGGCAGACAAAACTCACCAGAAGAACTCGCCCGGTTTCCTCTGCAAAACCGCGCCGAGGCGCGGCGGGATAAAGATCATCGCCCAGCGGTGTCAGATTGCTGCGAAAAATTACAGGTGCCAGTCGATGCCCGACAGCCCCGACGATTGCCGCGATGCCAATCACCGCGGGGAATGGTAAAAGCTTCATCGACAGAGTCAGGAAAGAAATCACGGAAATGAAAACCAGCGCCCGGTTCTTAAGCACTCGTCGACTGACTCGCAGAACGGCTTCCGCGACAACGGCCAGCACGGCACACTTCAGTCCGAAAAACAACGACTGCACCGGAGCTGAATCCTGAAAACTAACATAGATCAGGCTGAGAGCCAGGATGGAAACGAAACCTGGCAGAATGAACAACAGGCCGGCCATCAGACCGCCACGAATTCCGTGCATCAGCCAGCCGATGTAGGTCGCCAGTTGCTGAGCTTCCGGGCCGGGTAACAGCATGCAAAAATTCAGAGCGTGCAAAAACCGGCGTTCATCCAGCCACTTCTTTTCATCCACAATGATGCGATGCATCACAGCAATCTGAGCCGCCGGGCCTCCAAAGCTCAGCAGAGAAATTCGCAGCCAAGCACCAAAAGATTCGCGTAGAGTCACCGGCGCATCGGCCTGTGAAATCTCAGGCTCCGCTGCCGTTGCAGCAGAAGGGTCGTCGCTCACAAATTTTCTTTCGGATTTGTGACCACTTCATCTGGCAGCAGATGTCCCATCTTTGCACGCTTGGCGGCCATGTAATTCGTGCGACATTTATGAGGCGGAGCGACGATCGCCACCTGCTCAACAACGATAAGATCAACACCTGAATAGACAAATGCATCCGTCTTTTTGGGATTGTTGGTCAGAAGACGCACGCGGTTCAGTCCAAGGTCTTTCAGAATCTGCAGGCCCACCATGTAGTCCCGCATGTCGGCTTTGAATCCGAGCCGATGATTGGCTTCAACGGTGTCCAGCCCTTCATCCTGCAGCTGATAGGCTCGCAGCTTCGCCAGCAGACCAATGCCACGACCTTCCTGTGGCAGATAGACGACAGCGCCCGTGCCTTCGTCGTGGATCATCTTCATGGCCATTCGCAACTGATCGCCGCAGTCGCAGCGGAGAGAATTCAAAACGTCGCCTGTAAAGCAGGACGAATGCATTCGGACCAGCGGAGCTTCGGCTTTTGTCAGATCGCCCCAGACCAATGCCAGCGGTTCCTGACTTTCATGAGTCACCTGATAGCCAACAACCATGGGAGTTCCCAGCTCTGCGGTTGGCATGGGGACGGACACGATTCGCGTCACAAGTTGTTCGCGAGTCCGTCGATAACGAATCAGTTCCTCTATGGAAATGATCGGGATTGTATACTGCTTTGCCAGCGCCTGCAGCTCGTCATAGTCCGCCATGCCGTGACTGGTCTGACTGCAGATTTCGATGAGCGCGCCTGCGGGCCGCTTTCCGGCCAGACGCATCAGGTCGGTCGTCGCTTCTGTGTGCCCGGCGCGGCGCAACACGCCGCCGTCCATGGCCATCAGCGGATTGACGTGGCCAGGCTGAAGAAAATCATCTGCAATTGCTGCGGGATCCGACAGAGCGCGAATGGTGCGGGCTCGATTGATGGCACTGACGCCGGTCCCTGCCGAAACATGATCGACCGCCCGAAGAAAGGCAGTCTTGTTGGGAGCTGTGTTGCTGGATTCTTCGACGACCGGTTTCAATTTCAGACGTGCGGCGTCGTCGGCAATGATTGGAACACAGAGAGTTCCGCGACCAACTCGCAGCATGAAATCGACCTGTTCGGGAGTGATGGACTCCGCCGCACAGACGAAATCGCCTTCATTTTCTCGATCCTCGTCATCAACCACGATGACCATGCCACCGGACTTAATGGCGTCAATTGCCTGCTGGATAGACTGCAACGGCACGGCATTGTTTTCTTTGCTGAAGTGTTTACTAAGCCGGAATGGTTTGCCCACTCGCGGATTGTAGCCATGTCCCGTCGGAATGAGTAGCCGTTCCGAATTATGAAGACGTTCAGTCGATCTTCAATAACGATCGGTTTTCGTCGTTCGGGAGGAGTGGCTTTCCACGGTCCACCATGCTTCTCTGCCGACCTGGGAGCGTCTTGCAGGGGCCGAACTTCTGTCTCTCCGGAGCTGGTCTGGCCTGATGCGACAACATCGGCGACCGATAAATTGCCGCGGCTGATCTCTGACTGAATCACGGGCAGACCAGCCCCTGACTGCGTGGAAACTGAGGCCGTCGAAGATGTCAGGTCTGGCAAAGCTGCTGCGTCTGTGTCAGGAAGAAACGCGTTGCCTCGTTCGGGAAGGTTAATGGAAGTTGATTTCAACGGCACGGGCGCAACTTGAATGCCACTGCCTCCCGACGGCGGATCCATCTGTTCGCCGGAGATCACTGGTTTTGCAGCTCCGTGAGTGGAAGGCCGGATCACAATTGTTGGGGAGACGCTCGTACTAAGCACTTGGCTATATGACAAGTTGTGCATACGGATTGGCACGGGTGATGATGGCGCAGCGGAAACCGGTTCTGTTGGAGTCGGCATTGGCGGTGACGGTGAAGACAGCGGTGACGGTAAAGTTACAGGCGGAGTCGGCATGGGTTCTGATGGATCAGGTAGCGGGATCTGTTTCAGCGGGCTTGGAGAAGTCGTGGCTGGAGCCGCCTTGGTGTCCGTCTTCGAATCCGCTCCGGGGCCAGCCGCAGGTGCGATGCCGTTAGGCATTGCGGGCTCCACCGGTTGCGGAGTTTTTCCCGGAGCAGGCATCGCGTCGACGGCGGGGGGGGGCGACCCTGCATCTCCGCCTGAAGCCGGAGTCTCCGTTTTGACATCATTGGAACTGGCGATTGTTCGAGTGTTCGGTGCCTGCTGAGCCACTGGCTGAGGAGCCGGCGCGACTCGTTCAAGATAAATGGTCAACGCATCGGTTGCATGGTAGAGGGGTGAGCAGCTGACATAGGCTTTTCGATTGTTCATCAGATCCCTGGCAGTCGCCTCGATCGCCCGGCGCACCCATTGTTCCTTCAGGCGTTCCTGTGGAAGTGCCATCATCAGAAACTCGAGCACGTGGCCGCTGCTGGCCATTCGCTTGTCAAAATCCTGTTTGTATTCTTTGCCCTTGAAGAAGCTTGAGGACAGCGACCCATTGGGATTCTGATTGACTCGTGCGATTTCAGTGTACTTCTGAATCTTCTGTTCCGCTTCCAGCCAGACGCCTCGCAATGGCTTCCCGCTGCGCAGATAAACGTTGCGAGCACGAGCGAGTGCAAACAGTCCATGAGTTCCGCCGCACGGTGATGTCGGGCCGCCGACTTTCTTCCCGGTCTCAATCCGAACCAACCGTTCGATGCTCCACGTTTCGCCCTTTGCGTTGACCCATTCGGCATCGGAAGGAAGGTACGTACACAGAGCCCACAGGGTCCACGTGACTTCGTCTTTTTCATTGGCCGTCATCTGCGCATTCTTCAGCATGTCGCGCATTGTGACTGGGCCCTGGGGAGTCCCGAACTGGGTTTCCAGCGGAACATTGCACATCGAAAGAATGGCGAGCGACTGATTAATATGGCCTTCAAACCAATACGGTTTATTGAAGGGATGAGCGCGTCCGCCGAACGCTGTTTTTTCGAACCATGATTCATTCTGGTAGAACGGACCTGTCTTGATCCATTCCAACCCGTTGATGGCTTCGCCGTTGTGACTGATCAGGAAGTCCTGCCGAAGTCCAAGCAGACCATGCATCATCTGCCACGGAGTATGATCCGACGTGGAAAGCAGTCGCTGACGCTGGACTTCGCGAGTGTCGTAAACCAGTTTGACGAGCGGATCTGTCGACTGCTGAACAGCACCGGACGCCGGGCGAATGGGGACGCGTGAAGGATTTTCCGGGATCACAACCTGCGGTTCGTCGATCGGCGAATTCAGTTCATTCGGAAACTTTTCCTGAGCGCTGCAAACTCCACCTGCGAGTATGCTGACTGCTGCAAGGAGTGGCAGAATCTGCCTGTAGTCAGATTGCGTACTCAATCGCCTCATTGGGACAACTCCCTCAACACAGTTGCAGATCATGGTGGTGCAAAGTTCAACGTCGCTCATTGGACCCCCTGACTCTATTCGACCAATCTTGCAGTGCTCTTCAATCCATCATATTCAGCAAAATCAGAATTCATCTCCCCTGGGACAAAGATCGCGGCGACGTGCTCAAACTGCCCACGGGAATACCCACCTCCCCTTTTTCTGCGAGTTCAAGCGGCGTGTCTGAAATCATTCTGGCCAGTACTTCCGTTTACCGGCGTGAACTTGTCCGCCGCCTTTTGCCCGATGTTTCCTGCATGGCTCCCGGTTTAGACGAAGACGCATTTTATGAGGCATCGATCACACCCGACCAGCTCGCGACGCGGCTGGCGTATGAAAAGGCGAATGCGATTGCGACTCGGAATCCGCACGCCGTTGTCATTGGTTCTGATCAGCTTGTAGATCTGGACGGTCGTGTGCTTGGAAAACCGGGAACTGCCGCGGCCGCTGTGTCACAATTGCTGGCGATGTCTGGGCGCGCCCATCGATTGCTGACTGCGGTCTGTGTCATTGGGTTCGGTAGAAAAATCGAATTCCTGAATGAGACGCAGCTGCACATGCGAGCAGTGTCACAAGAAGAAGCGACACGATATGTTGAACGCGACTCACCGCTCGACTGCGCCGGAAGTTATCGTATTGAAAGCTTGGGCATCTCGTTGTTTGATCGGATTCAGACCGACGACTTTACCGCCATCATGGGGCTCCCGTTGTTGCGACTGTCTCAAGTACTGCGTGAGTTGGGCGTGGCCATTCCGTGACCTTCGCACTTTTATCAACAACAGTGGGCAACATGTGCCCTGCGAAAGAGAAAGAAACAGCCTGCCGTCAATGTTTAAGCGTAATCGGAATCGCGAAGCACAGCCTACTGGCTAGTCAGCTTCCGATTTTGGGGTTCATCATTCCCGCGCAGGCGGGAATCCCGATCGCAGCACTGGCTTCCCGCCTGCGCGGGAATGACGGACAACCCCAATGTCAAGCCTTGACAAAGCACCTACAGCCCAGGCTTTGGCGGTTTGACAGCCGCCTTCCACGAATCGACGCCAGTAGCCTTCAGTCGCCGGCGATAGACACTGTCTCCGCAGGTGACGTAAAGAAGGTCGCGATTCGGACCTGCAAAAGTCGCATTGGAAAGCCACAAGGCTTTGGGTTTGGCAATAATAAAGTTGACTCGTCCCAGCTGGTCGAGAATCTGTACGCCAACCGCGGAGGTCACATAGATGCGTCCTTCCGTGTCGAGGGCAAGTCCATCGGCGCCCGACTGTAGATGGTCAGTCACATGCAGCCATCCGTATTCCTGCTTAGACGCCAGAGTTCCGTCCGGCTGAATCTGAAACGAATAACAGAAGCGGCCGCGCGTGTTGGCAACTGTCAGCAGCGTCTGATCGGGAGATGTGACGAGGCCGTTGGGAAATTCGATGCCGCTATCCACCAGCTTCTTTTCGCCCGCCGTGGTGAAATGCCAGACCTTCTTGTTGTCCGGGTCAGTGCAATATCCCTGACCGTTTGGCAGCAGCAGCAGATCGTTGCCCTGAATTCCGTCGACGACCATGGTCATCTGGCCTTCCATCGTGTAACGCACGATTTGTCCGTCCGCGTGGCGGCAGGCGTAAAGCATACCGTCCGGACCCATGGTCAATCCGTTCGCGGCTCCTGAATTTTCGGTGAAGACACTCACCGTTCCATCAGCCGCCACTTTATGAATTCGATTGTTCGGAATGTCCGTGAAGAACAGTTCGCCCGCATCAGTCGCGGTAGGACCTTCAGTGAACTTATGCCCGCTGCTGACCAGTTTCCAGTCTTCGTCATCAATCAGCACGTCGACTCGTCGTTCTTTCGCCTTGCCGGGTTTCAAAGGCTCCGGATAATCACGCCACAGCCATCTCAGCGCTTCCGGAACAATCGCGGCTCCGTGCTTGTTGTTATGACCGCCCTCGCCCCACACGTGCTGGACGTCGTATCCGGAATACTGCAGCGCCGAAAGCATGGCCTGGTTGGCATGCCACCAGCTGCCCGCGTAAATATCCAGATCGTTACTTCCATCCTGCAGAAAAATTCGCAGCGGCTTGTTCTCTGTCTTGCGGACCAGTGCCGGAAAAACATCTGCGCCGCGCAAAGACACATAGGTTCCGATCGTACTGAGAACTCGCCGAAACGCATCCGGCCGTTCCCACGCCGCATTGAATGCGCAGATCGCGCCAGAACTTGAACCTGCGAGACACCGATCGTCCGGGTTGTCGCTGAACTTCCAGCGGATCGCAACTTCGGGAAGCAGTTCTTCAATTAAAAACCGCGCGTACTGGTCTCCGAGGCCATCGTATTCATAGCTGCGGTTGAAGCGAGGCTGGGCATTCTCATTGGCGGCCGGAACGCTGCCGTGGCCGACAAAAAGTCCGAACTGGACGGGGATTTCACCCGAGTGAATCATGTTGTCCAGAACTGTAGGCAACGCCCAGTTTTTTGCCAGCCCGAGGCCGTCCTGCACAATCATCAATGCCGGTGGCTGAGCGGGGTCGTATTGCGCCGGAACATAAATCCAGTATTCACGAACGGTGCCCGGAAAAATATTACTGCGAAATTCAAAGGGGCCTTCCGTTTTTCCCTGAGGAACACCATCCTTCTGGATTGCCTCGGGAGGGATCGGATATTCGTCGGCCTGGCCGTTTACCGAAACAGGGCAGGACAGCAGGCTGACGCAAATCACTGCGGCAGTGGATAACGATCGAGACATGATAACTCCGAGTGCCTGGTGGTATTGGAAGGCGTTCAGGAAGGCAATCCAGGTGCCTGACGGCAGTATAGCCGTAAAATCTTCTTGAGACAGTTTCAGCCGGGTTCTGCTCTGAATGCCTCGGGATGCTTCTCAGATCGGTTTCGTCTGGTAATACTTTCCTCCGGTAACATTGATCGAGTTTCGCGCCGGCACCGGTCGGGCAACGGATCGAAGACAGATTTCATTATTCAGCAGAGGACACTCGGAAATGGGTCAGGGGAAAGCGACTGACGTGCGAGTCAAAGAAGTCAGTGTGTCGTTTGAGCCGGTGCAGTTCCGTGCTCCGCTGAAGTTTGGAGGACGCGTTGTTAGTTCATCGTATCTGATCAATGCAGAGGTATCCGTCGAGTCTCGGAATGGTAAACATGCAACCGGACACGGCAGCATGCCCGTCGGAAATGTGTGGGCCTGGCCCTCCGGAACTCTGGAACCGCCGGACACCGAACAACTGCTGATCGCCTACGCGAAGACGGTCGCCGACTTGTTTGATGCTTATCCCGGGTATGGGCATCCCCTGGAAATCGAATTCGAAGTTTCGTCTGAATATGAGCACCAGGCAAAGCGTCTGATGGAATCAAAGGGGCTGAAGGAAACAATTCCTCCTTTGGCCCGAATGGTCTGCGCCAGCCCGATCGACGCTGCCGTTCATGATGCGTACGGCCGAATGCTCAAATTGAACAGCTTCAATGTGCTTTCAAAGGAATTCTGCAAAACAGACCTCGGTGAGTTCCTGGATGACCAGTTCGCCGGCGAGTATCTCGACAAGTACACGCTTCGCGAACCTGTGGCCACTTTGCCTCTTTATCATCTGGTCGGAGCGATCGACCCTTTGACGGAAGCGGACGTCAGGGATCGTCCGGCTGACAAACTTCCCGTCACTCTGGGCGAATGGATCAAGGCTGATTCTCTGACGCACCTGAAGATCAAGCTGGCCGGCGATCAGCTGGAATGGGACATCGACCGTGTGCTGTCCATCGAAAAGGTGGCCGCAGCGGCTCAGGCAGAACGAGGCTGCTCGAACTGGTTCTATTCGTGTGACTTCAACGAAAAGTGTGAGTCCGCTGAATACGTTATCGATTTCCTGAAGCGAATCCAGCAATCCAGTCCTGCTGCGTTCGACCGAATTCAATATATCGAGCAACCGACCAGTCGAAATTTGGAGGCCGAAAACGCGCCAAAGATGCATTCCGTCGCCGCGATTAAACCGGTCGTGATTGATGAAGCACTGGTCTCCTATGAATCGCTGCTGCAGGCGCGCGATCTCGGATATTCGGGAATTGCTTTAAAAGCCTGCAAAGGCCAGACGGAATCTCTGCTGATGGCCGCGGCGGCTCAGAAATTCCAGATGTTTCTCTGCGTTCAGGATCTGACCTGTCCGGGCGCGTCATTTTTGCACTCCTGCAGCCTTGCGGCCCGAATTCCGGGCGTAGCGGCCATCGAAGGAAATGCTCGCCAGTACTGCCCATCCGCCAATCAGAAGTGGGCGAAGAAATTGCCCACACTTTTCACCATCAAAAATGGCACAATTGATACAGGACGGCTGGCCGGGCCAGGTTTAGGCTTCCAATAGGTCAATTTCCCCAAAATATGGCGGCGGCCGTCCGTTTTGAAGATTTGACGAACCTGCCTGTCACACCGGAAGTTTTCCCGAACCCTGTACTTTAAGCGACTTCACATCTGGAGTTCGCTTTTCCGTGTCTGGTACCATGGCCGATCTGATTGATCAGACGGCGTTCAGAATTGTCGCAGCGGCGCGCAAACGCAGGACAGCGGCTCGGCAGGTTCAGTGTTCCGGAAATTCAGTGTTTTCTCCTTTGCCTTCGCATGTACTCGGCGGAATTGCGGACAATGACTCATTCGCTCCGAAAACGTTTGCTTTCAACTGCAGCCCTGCTGGGGTTCCTGTCCACGATGCCCTGCGTTCGTGCGTGGGACGAAGCGGCGCCGGCCGACGCAGACAATCTGCCTGGCGTGCTGCCGGAGGTCGATGAAACCGACGGGAAGATCATTTACAACGTCCCGACCCTGAAGCAGCTCTGGGAATCGCAGGCGGTCATCAATGCCAGCCGCGACAAAGTTGCTCATATTGCTCTGGATGAAGAAGTTGTTTTCGTCCAGTCGACTGCCGGCGTGGTGACTGCGATGAATGCGGAAAGCGGTCGTCGCTTTTGGGCGTCGCAGGTCGGAAGAAACGACGAAGTGGCGATGAAGGGCTCCACTGACAGTCAGATGGTGGTGATTGTCGTCGGCCCCGTGATTCACGCCTTTGATAAGTTCAGCGGAAACAAGCTGTTCTCATTTCGTTTGCCGAATCCGCCGTCTGCCGCTCCCCTGTTGACGAAGCGTGAAGTCACGACAGGAAATCGTACGGAAGTCACTCGCAGCATTTTTGTTCCGCTGGCCGATCGGTCGATCGTGGCCTACGACGTTGACACTCTGCAGTATCAGGCAAGTCGCGGGACTTTCCCTCCAGGAGTTTTGAGAGCTCTCGACTGGCGTTTTGCTGCCGGTGAAATTATTCGGTTTGCCCCTGTTGCCGGTCAGGAACGTCTGGCCTTTGCAACGGACGTTGGCAACATTCATGTTGTGGACATGCTGGGCATCGCCAAGGGCAAGACTCGCTTTCAGTTCCTGATGAATAGTCCCACAACAGCCCCGCTGGCGGTTGTAAATCGGGAAGATCAGGAACTGCTGCTGGCCGCCTGCGACAATAACCGATTGTTCTGCATCAATCTGAAAACTGACGGAAGTATGCTGTGGACCGTGCCGATGGCTCGTCCGGTTTATGAGCCGATTACCGTTGTAGGGAACGAGGTTTTTGTTGTGTCCGATGATGACGAGTTAAGGAAGTTCGATCTGCGAACCGGATTGCCGGTCAAAGTTTTCGACGGCGTCAGTGCGGTGGCCAGTCGAACGGAAGGTGATGGCGGTGAGCTGCCAGCTTATGGCGCGGCTGTTGAATTGCGTTGCCGAGGCCTGCTGGGTTTTGAACCGATCACTGTCATTAATCGTTCGACCGGCCAGGCTGTGAATTCGCTGGTCGTCGATCTTTCAACCGCGCTTTCAGGGGCTTCCTTCGCCGCGAATGAACTCGAAGAAGCAATGATTCGGATTTCCGATGACAGTCGTAAATCGGCTGGTGTGCAGAATGTGAAACTCAGTGCAGACCGGAAGCAGCTGACAATTGAGTTTTCAGACTTCAACCCGAACGTGACATTTGACTTCTACGTGGATCTGGAACACGACGACGTTCCGTTCTGGAAGCTGACTCATAATGAACTTGTCGGTGCTGATGTCAAGGCTCGCGTGTCCCCGGTCCGTGCCTCGGTCGTCGCTACCGCAGCCGTCAATCGTCGCGTCGAACCCTTTCCGCCTCGGACCGTGCTTGGCCGATTCCGCGAGGTGTCTGAACCGTGGTTTGTGTCCGGCGTGAAATCGCTTGTGGCCGTTTCGGAAAATGCAGCGTACTACGTCGACAAGAATGACCGCGTCGTCGGGGTCAGTCGTCTCAATGCAGGAAATCCGGTCGTGACGCCGACTCGGGATTTCACGATCCACGTCAACAATACATTGACGGATCGCGTGTATCTCAGCACCGCCAGCGGCCGTGTGGCGTGCTTCACGGAATCCAGAATTCAGGTCGGCGCATTGCCTGTTCCGTTTTTCGCTGGTTTGAGCTGGGTGGTTTACCCGGAGGCAGAACTGTCTCCGGATTTTGCTCGGTATCACCGAAACCCGGGGGCCCGGCCGATCATGCCCGACGTCCCGAAGGTGGATCAACCGCTGCCTTCGGCTGATGCCGACGCTGCGACACAAATGCCGTAAAACTCGGCATAAAGAGAGTTTCCGGTTCACAATTCAAATGTCCTGTGTTAAACCTCAGCCTTCAGGCACTTCCTGACAAGGCAATCCCTGAGGCAAGGACGTTTGGGACATGGAATCTTTAATTCTCTTTATTTTTGGCTGCATCGCGAGCCTCATGTTTCTTGGGATGCTTTACGGCGACCGCCTGAACATGATCGGGCTGTTCGATGGCGAATGGTTATCGCCGGTCAGCAGCATCATCGCGGGATTGTGGACCTCCGTTTGTGAAGGTGTGGATCGCGGCATCGAATTTGTCCTCGCCCATCTGTCCTGGGTAGTGGCTGCTGTTTCAGGAACCGCCGGATTAACTTTGGTGGCGTTTATCCTGGGCGGTGGTCTCGCAGTGGATGCCGAGGCCTACCACCGCGACACATTGACGCCGCTGAAGTCCGGTGGCGTGATCGATAAAGTCGACGTGGTGTCCACCAGGGCCGCACAGGGCCAGATCATTCTGGCCAAAGCCGATCGGGATGATTCTAACCTGGTTTCTCAGACGAAGTCGGCCGATTACTTCGTGTTTGGTCGTCCGGAATATTCTCCGATCCGCCCGCGACCGCGCCGTCCGATCGATGGTTCGATCAACATCCCGCCGACGATCACCGAACGACCGCTGCTGGATGTCACTTTTCGCAGGCTCAGTTCTTCGGTGATCGAGACGGAACATAATCCTGACGTCATCACTCGGGGCCGGCTGGTGGATTCGTTGCCTAATCCTTTCTTTGTGGACCGCATCCTGGCTCGACTGAGTCGCGACAATTGGCGGGAATCGCTCGGGTTGCCGCGCGGCGAAGATGGCTTGCCGCAGGACGATTTGCCGGAATCACCTTTAGCGGACGTGAAGGATCTGGAATCCCCGGTTCGCGTGACGCCGGGGACCTATGTATCAAAGCGTGATCTGCGAGTTGAAAAGACTGTGCCCCAGTTTTCTGCTTCAGGCGATCTCACGATTCAGATCTCAGTGACAAATCTCGGCGACAAGACAATCGATGGTTTACTCGTCCGCGAACTGCTGCCGATTCAAACACGAGTGCGCGGGGCGATTCCGGATGGCGTTCTGCGTCAGGATACACTCACCTGGCTGGTGGATAATCTTCGCCCGGCCCAGGAATATGTGCTTCGGTTTACCGTGATTCCTGCCGAAGGTCTGGCTTCAACGCGTCGTCGTGATTCGCTCTTTGAATCAACAACGGAAGTGTCCGCTGTGACGGCCGTGACCAGCTTAACGCGAGTCGACGCTAAACTGCCACCCGTGGATCCGTTTCCTGCTGACCTTCGTCGGCGCAACACGCGTCCTCCACCGGAACTCGTGACTCCCGAACTTGTAGGAGCCCCGGATCTGCGGCTTGAGGTTGAAGAACCGCTCGAAGCTGCTCGCGTTGGCGAGTGGACTCGGATCTTATTCACGTTGTCGAATCAGGGAACAGCTGAGGCACGCTTTATCCGGCTGCGACTTACTCTGGATAATGCTTTGGACCATTCTGACCTGCTCAATCGGCCGCGATCTGACCGACAGGTTTTTGTCGATGTCGATCGAGTGGCAGCTGGCCAGTCACGTCGTTTTCGCCTGGAGGTTCGTCCGACTCTTGGAGGTGAAGCGTCGTCCATGGCCGAAGTCCTTTTGAACGGAAGCCGTGTTGATCGAAAAATGTTTCGGCTTGTAGCCAACGAGAGTTCTGATCCTGTGCGACCGTCTGAAAGTCTCATTCGCTGACACAAGTTACCTGCTGAGGAGGCTTCCGTTGTGTTGTAAAACGTGTGCGACAAAATATCAGTCTCCCAGGAAGCAGCTTCAAACGAGCATGGCAGGCATTGCACAGAACCACGCGGACTTAAAATCTCCATGACTGTCTCAGCCAGCGAACGTCTCTCTGCTCCGGTCATTGATGTTCAGGACCTCATCAAGGTGTTTCCTTCGGCTGCCGGTGACGTTCTGGCGGTCAACGGAGTGACTCTAAAGATTTCCTCCGGCGAAGTCTTCGGACTGCTCGGTGCCAACGGTGCCGGAAAAACAACAACTCTGCGGATGATGCTCGGGCTGCTGAAGCCGACGTCCGGAAGCGTCACCATTGCTGGCTTTGATGTGGCCCGCCAGGCCGAAGATGTCAAACGCAACATCGCTCTTGTTTCCGCCAGCGCCGGCCTTTATCAGTGGCTGACACCTCGTGAGCTGATGCACTACTTCGCCGATCTGTACGACGTGCCTCCGGAGGCTGCAGCTAAACGCGTCGACCTGTTGGCCGATCTGTTTGATCTGCGTAAGTTCATAGATCGCCAGTGCGCCGGCATGAGCACCGGCCAGCAACAGCGAATCAATCTGGCGCGATCATTGATGCACGATCCGCCGGTTGTTCTGATGGATGAACCGACCCGCGGGCTGGACATCGTCGGCAGCAAGCGGATCTTTGATTTCACATCGCACCTGAAAGAAATCGGCAAGGCCGTGATTTTCTGCACGCATCGCCTTGAGGAAGCTCAACGCCTGTGCGACCGTTTCGGTCTTATGTTTCGCGGCCGGCTGCAGCTGGAAGGCAATCTGGCCGCGCTCCGGCAGGCCACCGGCCTCGAATCGCTGACCGATATGTTTCTTGACCTCATGGCCCGGGAACAGCGGATTGATCGTGGCGAACGGGCGACGATTGACAGTCTGAACACTTCTGACGGAAAGTCGTGAACGAGTGGAAGTTGATCAGAACACAGGCCGCCTGGATGTCGCAGCAAATGTGGTCAAAGCGTCGCCCGGTCTTCGACACACTGTAAGGCGGATCTCCCGACTAGCTCACAAGGAACTTCGAGAATCTCTGCGCGATCGACGGACGCTCGCCACTTTGATCATGATGCCGCTGATTGTGTATCCGCTGCTGGGTTCGGTCGTGCAGAAGTTTGCTATTTCCCGAATTGATCCTGACACTCCTGCGGCCGTTGTGATTTTTGAAATCAGCCTTTCGCCGGAACTGCAGGCACTGTTCCCGGAACCTGTCCCGACGCCTGACGAATCAGGCAATCCTGCACCTCCGGCATCTGCACCGAATCCACCGTCGGCGGCGAATGGCGTCACAGACGCTGGTTCGAATAATCCGCTGGAAGCACTGACGAAGCAGCTGCTGAACGGCCAACCGCCGATGAACCCTGCCGAGATTTCTGTTCGGCTGGAACGATATCCGCAGCCGATGGGAAAAAATCTGGAGCTGCTGATCCAAAGTGGCGCTGCAGACGTGGCCCTTCGCGAAATTCGCCCCGAGAAGGACTCGTCGACCGGTGTCCTGCGGCCAGGTGCGTTTCAGATTCTCAGCCGCCAGGGCGACGCGTTCGGCAACCGAGCCGCTGCGGAAGTGGAGCGCCGTGTTTCGGCATTCCGCGACAGCGTCGTGCGTTCGCTGCTGGATCAGACGCCGGTCGGAGGTGCTGCGATGCCTTTCATTTCGCGAGTTCCCGTCAAAACATCGGGCCCGGCCGAATCGCCTCTGAGTGCTTTCGTGCCGCTCATGCTGGTGCTGATGACGATGACAGGCGCTGTTTACCCGGCGATCGATCTGACCGCTGGTGAACGCGAACGGGGCACTCTGGAAATGCTCATCGCAGCTCCAGTCCCGAAACGTGATCTGCTCATCGGAAAGTTCGTCGCCGTTTTTACCGTGGCTGTCCTCACCGCGGTGATTAACCTGACAGCAATGATCCTGACTTTGTATGGAACCGGATTTGATCGCGTCATTCTGGGGGAAGGCGCAACGATCACGATGTTCCTGCAGGTGCTCGCCCTGCTGATCGTCTTCGCGTCGTTCTTTTCTGCGGTGCTGCTGAGCATCACCAGTTTCGCTCGCAGTTTTCGCGAAGCTCAGGCGTGGCTGATCCCCTTGATGCTGCTGTCACTGGCTCCAGGAATACTAAGCCTGATGCCGGGAGTCCGCCTGACGGTGATGCTGTCTCTGATCCCGCTCGTGAATATTGTGCTGCTGGGAAAGGAGTTGTTTCAGGGAATCGCGGAACCGCCGTTGTTTGTCCTGACCCTGGCGGCCACGTCTACGTATACAGTTCTGGCACTTCGAATCGCGTCAGGAATTTTTGGCAGCGATATGGTTCTGTTTGGCGGCAATGCCAGCATGAGCGGTCTCAGCAGGCGACCAGCGGAGATGGTCAATCAGGTGCCGTTTCGGCTGGGAGTTGGCTGTCTGCTCTTTCTGATTCCGACTTTCATTGTGGTGGCCGGTCTTCGCGGTCGACTTGTGGCCCCGGACAATCTGCCTGGGCAGCTTGTGTTGTCGGGCATCATTACCATCCTGCTGTTTGCCATTCTGCCCCTGCTGCTGACGACCTGGAATCGAGTTCGCTTTGCTTCGGCATTTGCCTTTCGTGGTTTTCCCTGGATTGCATTGCCGGGTGCGATTTTGCTCGGCAGCACTCTGTGGACGATTATGTATGAAGCCCTGCTGATTGGAAAAAGCACGTCCGGCTGGGCGAAGTTGATGAGCAATCCAGCGTTGCAGGAACTTGCGCAGAGGCTAACGAATGAAACTCCTCTGCTGCTGCGATTGTTGACTCTGGCGGCTATCCCGGCCGTGTGTGAAGAACTGTTCTTTCGCGGCTTCCTGCTGAGCGCTTTGCAGTCACGTTCTGTGAAGTGGAAGTCGGCCTGGCTGATGAGTTCATTTCTGTTTGCCGCGTTTCACGTCATCGTGGATCAGTCGCTGACACTGGAACGCTTTCCGGCGACGTTTGTGCTTGGCCTGGTGCTCGGCTGGATCCGGATTTCCACAGGCAGCGTAATCCCAGGAATTGTCATGCACATCGTCAGCAACGGGCTGCTGCTGTCCCTGACAGAATTACAGCCCGTGCTGCAGAAGCTGGGTCTGGATCTGGCCGTCAAGAACGAAGCCCATCTGCCAGCCTGGTTCCTTGCATCCGCAACGGGTCTCGCCATTGTCGGCGCCCTTTGCATTCGCTCAGCGGCTGCGAGACGAATAGACGCAGCTTCGGCAGAGCCGACCACTTAAACTGGCCCAACGAGCGCCGTAACGTTTACAAGCTCGAAGCGCCAGCGAGTGGCCCTTCCGGGAACACAGCCCGCTCGCCGGCGATTTGAGTTTGCTTGGTTCCCTTTGCGACAGCGGGCGAACTGGATCCGCAAGCAGGTCACAGGCCTTTCAGCGTTAGCCTTCTGTCTCGTCGTCATCCTCGTCGAGATCGTCGTCGTTGTCATCGAAGTCATCATCGTCATCAAAGTCCGCATCCGGGTGGAGAGGATCATTTGGTGAGAAAAAGAAGTCGCCCAGACCCATGGGCACGTTGTTCCCGCCCAGCGACTGACTGCGTTTGTCAGCGAGCGATTTCAGGTCCACGGCATCCTGCCCCAGGCACTTCTCCAGCGATTCTCTCCACGCATCGTCGCGAGCCAGCGGATGTGCGGGATCCTGAGCAATTCGCTTGAGCGCAAATCGCAGGATGTTAATCCCGTCACGCGTCGAGAAGTCCAGATTCAGCGAATGCGATTCCTGTAGAAAGTCGACGGTCAGATTCAGCATCTGGTCGTCCGCAAATGGCAGGTGATATTTCAAAATTGCCAGCTCATCTTCGCGAGCCGGATGTCCCAGCGTCAGCGTTGGTTGAAGACGGCTGAGAATGTAATCGGGAATCTCGAATGTCGATTCGTCTTCATTCATCGTCACAGCACATCGGAAATCCGGATGCGCGGGAATAGAGATGCCGGCCACGATGGATTCGACGTAGCGTCGATGATCGAGCAGCGGGGCAAGGCTGGCCCATGATTTTTCGTTCATGCGGTTGCCTTCGTCCAGAATGCAGATGCCGCCGCGAAGCATAGCGGTCACCAGCGGTGACGCGTGGTAGGCAATCTTGCCGCTCTCGGCAAGAACCGGAGTCACCAGCAAATCTTCAGGCCGAGTGTCGGCGGTGCATTGATAAATGTAAAGTTCCTGGCCGCGCTGCCGAGCGCCGGAAATCGCCAAAGTTGTCTTGCCAATGCCCGGCGTGCCCACCAGCCGCGGAGTGAGCGGAAGGTCGCGAGGGTCCACAACCAGCCAGCAGGCCAGAAGTTGTCTGAGTACATCGCGCTGCCCAATCCATTCTCCCTCCGTAGGATCCGGACGTCCCAGGTGCAGCGTAATTCCATCGATCGAGTGAGTTCGGCTCATGTATTTCTGCAGTTATCCATTTAACGTTGCCAGCCACGGCATCAAGGCCGCGCGTCCTAAAAACGAATGAGCGCGAATCTGATCCCGCTTGTCAACTCAGCAGCCTGTTTCATTCGCCGCTGGAATCAAACCCTGCCCAAAGCCCATGCTGCTGAAGTCCCCATTGGAACTTTTGAAAAGGATTCAATCGGGCATGAGCAGATCGGAATCACGGAGAAACCGGACGTCGCTTTTGCTGGCGTCGTCAGCTCGGTTTCGCGGGGCAAGGCTGGCTTCGTTCAGGCCGTCATCGTCCAGCATCGGAACCATTTCGGTCGGACCGGCGAGGGACACTTTTCCGCCAACTGGTTTATCTGGGCCCAGATGAATCTTGAAGCTGATCCCCGAAAGCGACAGCTGGTCGCCGGGTAACAGAGCTCCGCGAATGACTCGCTGACCGTTGACTCGCGTTCCGTTGGTACTGCCAAGGTCCCGCAGATAGATCAGGCCGTCAGTCTTCACAAGAATACAATGCTGCTTCGACACATTGACGTGATCAATCACGAGGTCACACAACTTTGAACTGCGACCAATCACAGTGATCGCGCGTGTCAGCGTGATGGGCGGACCACCTTGTTTGGGAATCAGTTGAGCCAGCATCTTCAGAATGTCTGTCTGCGCGGATTTTGCATCGGAAACAACCACCTTGCGAATCTATCGTCCGAACAGAACGACGGCAATCATCGGTTTGAACGAGTGACCGAAAATATAAAAAACGGCCGCACGCTATCCTTAATCACTGCTACGCCCCGTGTTTCACTTTCATCACGTCCTTCTCCCCCGTGGGGGAGAAGGACAATACCAGGGCCAGCGAACGCTCTCGCGGGTCATTTGGTTTCCGCGACTGGCAAATACGGATGCAGGGCATCGGACCAGATTTTGTAGCCTTTTTCGGTCATGTGCAGGCCGTCGATTAGCAGCATCTCCGAGTTCGGTAGACCGTCTGCACCAAGCATCGGAGCCCAAACGTCGACGAACTGCAGGCGGGGATTTGCATCACAGGTGGCTTTGACCAGGGCATTGGTCTTTTGGATCTGATCGGCCATCGCCCAACGTCGCGTGCTTGGCTTGATCGAGATGTAAAGCAGCTTGCCGCAGTCGGGAACTTTTTTTACCACCAGGGCCACGAAGTTCACAAAATCGCTGTGAACCGTTTCAGGAGATTTTCCGGAGGCGATATCGTTGTCTCCCGCGTAGATCACGATCGTGGTTGGATTTATGGGAACCACGATCCGATCGAAGTACTCGACTGAATCAGAAAGCAGCGAGCCGCCGAAGCCATGGTTCGCGGCTTTCAGATCGGGAAATGATTTCGCAAGATCCCACAAACGAATGCTGGAACTGCCAACGAAGAGTGCGGAATGCTTCGGTGACGAACCGTCAGCGATTCGCTTCTCGATCGCCACGATCTCGCTTTCCCAGCGTGAGACTGCTTTTTCCTCGGCGGCCAGAAAACTGTTGCCGCCTAAAGCCGTCAGCAAAATGAGTAACAATCTGGCGGATGAAACTGAACGGGGCATGGTATAGCATTCCTCAGTCGTGTTGAATTTCGTACTACCGGGATCAGCATACGCATGAACTCCGCTTCATACCATCTCCGGGGATTTCGTTTTCATGACCAGCCCTGCTTCGCACCGTCGACTGATGGTGATCAATGTCGTGGGACTTACCAGCCAGATGCTGGGACCAGACACACCCAACATCAGTCGTCTGCTCAACACCGGATTTGCGCGGCCGATGCAGACGGTTCTCCCTGCGGTCACATGTTCCGTTCAGGCCACTCTTCTGACCGGCCTGATGCCATCACAGCACGGAATCGTCGGCAACGGCTGGTATTTTCGCGACCTGTCGGAAGTCATGTTCTGGAGGCAGTCCAATCACCTTGTGAAGGGAGACAAGCTTTACGAATCCGCTCGACTTCGCGACGCATCGCACACGACGGCCAAGATGTTCTGGTGGTACAACATGTATTCCGCGGCCAACTGGGCCGTCACACCACGGCCCTCGTATCCGGCCGACGGTCGCAAAGTGCCGGACATCTACAGCGAACCAGCCGAGCTGCGGGATACTCTTCAGCAGACGCTTGGCAAGTTTCCTCTCTTCAATTTTTGGGGACCCACTGCCGACATTAAAAGCACGACGTGGATTGCCGATGCCAGCATCGATATCTTCAATCGTTACCAGCCCTCGCTGATGCTCGTGTATCTGCCGCACCTGGACTACAACCTCCAGCGGCTCGGGCCGAACGATCCTGCGATTGCCGAAGACATCCGGCTGGTGGATCGCGAAGCTGGTAATCTGATTGATGCGGCTCAACAGGCCGGGGCGGATATTGTGGTTTTGTCTGAGTACGGAATTACGGAAGTCAGCCGGCCTGTTTCCATCAACCGCGTTCTGAGAGAAGCCGGGCTGTTGACAGTCCGACGCGAGACGCTGGGCTGGGAGACTCTGGATTGCGGTGCTTCGCGTGCGTTTGCGGTTGCCGATCACCAGGTCGCTCATGTTTATGTGCGGCGTGCGGCGGATGTGGAACGAGTCCGGCAGATACTGGAACGAGTCGACGGGATTGAGCAGGTGCTGGATTCCACCCAGCAAAAGGCTGTCGGGATTGATCATGAACGCAGCGGGGAACTGGTATGCGTCAGCAGTCGCGACGCATGGTTTACGTATTATTTCTGGATGGACGATCAGCTGGCTCCGGATTATGCCAGAACCGTCGACATTCACCGGAAACCGGGTTACGACCCCGTGGAGCTGTTCGTCGATCCCAAAATTCGCTTGCCAAAGCTGCGAGTCGCCTGTCGACTGGCTCGCAAAATGCTGGGATTTCGTTACTACATGGACATGATTGGGCTGGATGGCTCCATCGTGAAAGGCAGCCACGGACGCGTCCCGAAGGCTCATCAGCTGGAACAGGACGGACCGGTGTTTATTTGTTCCTCGAAACGAATTGAACGTGACGACTTGCACGCTCAGGACGTTCGAAATCTGCTGTTGGAACTTCAATTTGGCGTTTGATGCTGGAGGATCGCTCGGAAGGAAGCCAAAATGCGCGTCCGGGACCCTCCCTCGACGGCGAACCGGGCGACTCGGCTGATGGCTCGCGAATTTTCGGTTCTGGCGGGCAAAGGCCCGATCAAGTTTAAGAACTGGGGTTCCCGACAAGGTGTTTTGGTGCGAGAAGACCCACCGGTCTCGCCTACTTCAGCCGGTTTGCTGGCTGTTGTCACTGAACATCACTGGCTCAATCATCAGGCTGTGACAAATATCAGGCTGTGACAAACTTAATTCACTGAGGACTTGAAAAGATGGCTGGCCCAGCAAAACCAGATCCAAAAAAGGCAGATGCGGGAAAGAAGCCGGCGGAAGGAACTGAGGAGCAGCCGGATGTGGAGCAGGTGCTTTTTCAGGGGCCGCTGTTTGGGCGCGAAGCCAATCTGAAGGCCAATGCAAAGCTTGTCCAGGCGGCTCTGGTGCCAGTGAAGCAGATGATGTCTGATGCTCTTGGCCGTCGCGCGCACACGGTGCTGATGGAACCTCGCGAAGGTCGACTGTCCATTCGTTTTGTCATCGATGGTGTTCCCTATCCGGCAGCGGCCGTTCCTGGTCAGAAGGGCGTCGCGATGGTTCAGATGCTCAAGCTGCTGGCGGGGCTCGATCCCAATGAACGCAAGATCGCTCAGCACGGCGGAATCAAGGCGGAGTTCGACAAGTTGCCGTATCATCTGATGATCGAATCCGTACCTGCCGGTGGCGGCGCAGAACGGGTTCGCGTGAAAATCGACAACCGGAAAGTGCTTCGACAAAAACCGCAGGAGGTTGGACTTCCCGACCATCTGAAGCTGAAGATTCGAGATTTCACTTCGGCTCGTACGGGTGTCATTCTCGTCTGCGGTCCGCCGGATTCTGGTGTGACGACACTGTCGATCGTTGTGCTGCACACCGTCGACCCGTACCTGTATTCGGTCTACAACCTTGCTGACATGCAGGGGAAGGAACTGATAAACGTCACGGAATTTAAGCCTGAACCCGGGCACGATCTGGAACTGACGTTCGACCGAATTCAGCGCCGTGAAGCGGACGTCATCTTTTTGAATCCCCTGAAGTCGCCGCAGGACGCGCAGACCATTTTTCAGTACGCTGATCGCATGTCGTTCATAATGGAGATCCCTGCCAACACGCCGATTGAAGCCATTAGCAAGCTGATCGAATGGGTGGGAGTTGATGAGGTTATCAAGGGCTTAAAATGCGTGATCAGTCAGAAGTTGATTCGCAAGCTTTGTGATGACTGCAAGCAGGCGTTCCGGCCCAATCCATTACTGCTGAAGAAACTCGGCCTGCCGCCGGAAACCTCTGTGCTGTATCGAGCCCCATCTCCGCCGCCGCCGGAGGATCCGAAGGCACAAACGATCGAAGAGTTGTGTGCCGACTGCGATGGAGTTCCGTACCATGGTCGCGTGGCCGCATTTGAAATGCTCGAGATGACGGACACAATGAAAGAAGTTTTCGCGGCCGGGGCGGCGCCAGAAGCCATTCGTCGTCAGATGACGACGGATGGACAAACGACACTGCAGAAGGATGCCATTCGCCTGGTCGCTGAAGGCAAGACGTCGCTCGAAGAAATTCAACGCACCTTCAATCCGGGTGGTCCCAAGAAAAAGCCCATGAAGGCTCGACCCAAACCGCCGGGACAGGGCTGATGCCGAGCCGGCAATAGCTCACCGGGGATGCTGATCAAGAACGAGCATCGCCGCCGCATTAATGACAAGTCAGGACAGGTCTCTTTTTTGAAAGTCTGGATCTCATGCTGAGATCGATCTCTCTGTTTTGGTTCAGCCTGCTCATGATCCCGACGATTGCGATCGGGCAGGACACGCCAGGAATTTCAAAGGAAAAGCCCGCGGATGGCCCCTCTGTTCAGACCGAGCAGGGCTGGATGGTTCCTTATGAAGCGAAGATCCCCGGCACGGATGTGACGTTTCGCATGATTCCGATTCCTGGCGGCGAATACTTGATGGGAAGCCCGGCGACGGAAGTCGGCCACAATGATGACGAAGGCCCGCAACGCAAAGTTGTGGTCGAGCCGTTCTGGATGGGCGAGTGCGAAGTGACGTGGTCTGAGTACACTCGTTATATGGAGCTGTATCGTTCTCTGAAGGAATTTGAATCTCGTCGACTTCGCAAAGTGACTGACGCAAATCGGATTGATGCCATCACGGCACCGACGCCTCTTTATCAGCCCGACTTCACATTTGAGTTCGGGGATGATCCAAAGCAGCCGGCCGTCTCGATGACGCAGTACGCTGCAAAGCAGTATACAAAATGGGTCTCGGCAATCACGACGCAGCAGTACCGTCTGCCAACCGAGGCGGAATGGGAATATGCGTGCCGTGCGGGCAGTAGCACCGCGTTTTCTTTCGGCGACGACCCCGCGATGTTCGATGAATTCGGTTGGTTCCAGGACAACACGAATGAAGAGGGAACTCGTCCTGTTCGTCAGAAGAAGCCTAACGCCTGGGGACTGTACGATATGCACGGCAACGTTGCGGAATGGGTGATCGACGGCTACGCGCCGTATGAGTCGAAGGATCAGCCGATCGCGGCCGCTGCTGATTGGGTTCGTACCGACAAGCCGGATCCTCGTGTTGTCCGTGGCGGTTCGTGGGCGTTTCCGGCTGCCGAATGTCGAGCGTCATCACGGCTTGGATCCGATGATGAAGCGTGGAAAGAGTACGATCCAAACCTGCCTCGCAGCCCGTGGTGGTACACGACCGATCCTGCGCGAGGAGTCGGCTTTCGGCTGTTGCGTGCTCTGAAGCCTCTGCCACGTGAAAAGATTGAGGACTTCTGGAAAATCGATTCTGAAGATATCCAGTTTGACGTGGGCGACCGACTCAGTGAGGGTCGAGGCGTCTTTGGTCTGGCTGATAAGGATCTGCCTCAGGCGGTCCTTGATCTGCAGAAAAAGAAATAGAACAAATTTTTGACATCCAAAGGATATTTTCATGAGTGCTCAAGTTGTTCGTCCTCAAGTCCGTGCTGGCATGGTCGGGATGGGCATGATCTTTGATGAGACGTACCGACCGTTCTTCGAAAATGTGCATGCGAAGGGTCTTTACGATCGTCGATTCGGCGACGTCGATGTAACGGTGGTTGCTGTGGCGTCTAAGACCGGACAGCGTGCTGATCGTTATCTGGCTCAGTCGGCGGGAAAAATCCCGGCATTCAAAAGTTTCCGCGGCGACGACGCCGTTGAGCAGATGCTGAGCGAGAAGCCGACTTTTGCCTGCGTTGCGACGCCTGACGATCGCCACTTCGATGCGTCGAAGACCATTCTGGAGGCCGGCGTTCATCTTCTGGTGGAAAAGCCATCTGTGCTTTCGCTGGAAGAGATCGATGAGTTGAATTCGATCGCCCAGGCCAAAGGCGTTCTCGCCCGCGTGGTTTATCACAAACTGCTCGACCCCGACCACAAAAAGCTGCGAACTCTGGTTCACGACAACATCCTTCAGCACGTGAACAACGGCTACTGCTCACTGCTGGAACCGCGCCAGATTTCCGGAAGCCAGTTTTCAGAGTGGATCACCGGAAGGAACCCGGGAACCTACGTGGCCGTACATTATATCAAGCTGATCGATTTTACTTTTGGCGGCCGATTGAAGACCGTCACCTGCACTGGCCAGCGAGGGCTCGTGGGACCCAAAGATGGAACAACATGGGACAGTGTTCAACTGCGACTGATCTATGAATATGACTCCGGACGTGAAGCCGCATTTGATATTCACACTTCGTGGGTCACGCCCGACAATTTCCCAGGCTACGTGGAGCAGGAAGTTCAGTTCCGTTTTGACAATGGAAACTGGAACGGTCATTCGCGGAAACGAGGCGTCGAATTGACCGTTGAGAATCTGACGCCGCTCAAGATGAAGAATACGATCAACAATCATTACAACGGCAGTTTTGTCGAACCATGGGGCGAACGTTCGCAGCGCGGTTACGGAATTGAAGTCATCGAACGTTTCGCTCGGGAAGTGGCCATCGTGGAACACGGCGGGCCGGCGGCGGAACGCTCGTCGCGACTGGCCGACATTCGAAAGCTCGACTACGCAGACCTGTCCGCCGACCGCCAGGTTGTTGCGGCCGTTCAGGCGATGGAGATGATTCTGGACCAGCAGGCCAAAGGCCACCCGGACCGAGTCGCCCGTTACGATGGTCAATTCGTGACTCTTCATTAACCCAACTTCCCCAAAAAAGTGGAACAACCTGCGATCAGCAAAAACAAGTTTGCTGCGTTTTGGAATCTGAAATTCGAAAACAGCCGTGTATTGAAATCTGAAACGCGATGTAGTGAGAAGAAGATATTTGGCGGGCTTGAAAACGGGATATAAGATCCCGGCCATGTGGATCTGACACTACTTCAAAGAAGAAAACGGGCAGAGCACGGCCTGCGGGGCGATCGCCGAGTCTTATTGAGTAAAGCGAGGGCCGCGGCAGCGGGTTTGGGACGTCAGTTCGCTGGTGGGGTTATGGCTGGTTCAGTTGTTTACGGTGCAGGAACAAATCAAGGTGGAACGACCACCGGACGGTTCAAGCGTATCGCTGAGCTTAGCGGTCATCCAAAACGCGATGGACATGTGCCACGAAGATGCGTTCAACGGTCGCGTTCTGAATCGTCAGCTGAGCGAAGTGGTTAAGGATGCCTGTCTGCAAACCAACGGCAAGTCGGCGCGCTATAAACCAAACCTTAAAGACAAACGTTCGGCAACTCAGCCCACCCCAATCAAAGCAACAGAGCAACAAAAATAAACTGCCGGAAAACTCAAACGTCAGCCGCCTGCAATGCCTGAAGATGATTGGAACCCAAGCCCAGCATCCCGTTCGCACCCGCCTGAACAGCGGTCCGACGTGTCACGCGCGGATGGAGGAGATTTTTCGGCGGCTCATGGACTCACTCCTTCAGGGGGCGTGTTGGATCAGCAGTGGAACTTAACAACTCGAAAATCTCAAATCGAAAATCAAAAATCTCAAACCAGTTCCTTCACAATCGACTGATGGTCCAGCAGATACTGAGGACGGCCGCTGTTGTCGGGTATGGTTGCGGTACGCACATCAATCCCAAGCTGATGATAAAGCGTGGCGAAAACTTCCTGATAGTGAATCGGCCGGTCCTGAGGCACTTCGCCCAGTCGGTTTGTCGAACCGATTACCTGCCCCATTCGCATGCCGCCTCCGGCCAGCAGCGCACAGGAAGCCTGTGGCCAGTGGTCTCGTCCGCCGCCCGCATTGATTCTTGGCGTTCGTCCGAATTCACCCCATGCTACGACGCTGACGTCCTGATCGAGGCCACGAATATGCAAGTCCTCGACCAGAGCCGTAATGCCCTGATCGAACTTCGCCAACTGTTCGGGCAGACGTTCAAAATTTCCGCCGTGACGATCCCAGCTTCCGAATGACAGCGTCACACAACGCACTCCCGCTTCGACAAGACGGCGGGCCATCAGAAACTGGTCCATCCAGTGCGGTCCGGCATCTTCGCCAAACGCCGGCGTTGCCGCCCCACGACCATAACGATCTCGAAGAGATGCGTCTTCCTTTTCCAGATCGAGAGCTTCTACGAGCCGGCTGGAGGTCAAAACGTCGAACGCTTTGCGAGTATTAGAATCCATGCCCTGCATGTTGGCACTGGCTTCGGCGTAGCGCCGGAATTCATCAAAGCTCGTCAGCAGAGCTTCACGGTCACGCAGTCGATCCAGCGTAATATTGTTCAGCCGCATGTTGGCCATGCCTTCGCTTTCCGGCTGAAACGGAGCGTATGCGGAACCAAGAAATCCGGGCAGACCCGGATTGGAGTACGGCGCGTGACCGGTCTTCGTCGTGAGTCCCACAAACGGCGGAACAGCACGATCCACGGCACCATGCATGCGTGACAACACAGAACCCAGTGACGGACGATTGTCCTGACGACCGCGAGCCCCAATCGGAAAGCCGCTCAGACAAGTATCCGAAGCATGCTGATCGGGCGAACCGTACAGCGATCGAATAATAGCAAACTTGTCCATCATCTGCGCCAGGCGGGGCATGTGTTCACAGATCTCAATGCCCGGCACGTTGGTGTGAATCGGCTTGAAGGAGCCCCGGATTTCCAAGGGTGCGTCCATCTTAAGGTCGTACATATCCTGATGCGATGGACCGCCCGAAAGATAAATCATAATGACCGCCTTGTGCGGCAGCTTCTTTCCGACGGGAGCAAAAGAAGTCTCTTCAGCCTTGAGGATCTGAGGCAGGTTCATCCCACCGAGAGCCAGTCCACCGATCTTAAGAAAATGCCGACGCGAATGTCCGTCACAAGCAGACGAAAGACGTTGTCCAGTAATTGATAGCATGGTAGGCAGACCTTGGGCGAGATTACTCGGGCGACATTGGGGCGGGGCTGAAGGATAGGTCCCCAAACCGGCAATTGGCAAGCTGCTTGAAATGAAAACCGTGTTTCCGCGCGCCCAACGGCTGATTGTTCGGCATATTCCTCAACATTCGACAGGAACGGCGCCACATCTTGTCATCCAGCAACGACGCCGAGCGCATGCACGGCTAACCATTCGGCTTCGGTGACCGGCTGAATTGACAGGCGACTGCCTTTCTTCAACACCATCATTTGAGCACAAACAGGGTCGTCTGCGAGTGCAGCACGAGTCACCGGCTGTCGGAAAATCTGCTTCAGCTTGATGTCGACCATGTACCACACGGGCTTTTCCGGCGAGGTCGATTCGTCGAAGTACTTGTGATCCGGCTGCCAGGCAAAGTGATCCGGATAGCCGCCTTTCGCAACTTCAGCGGAGCCCGCAATGATCATGGGATCTGCGTTACTGTGGTAAAACAGAACGCCGTCTCCCATTTTGATGTCATCCCGCAGCATATTGCGAGCCTGATAGTTGCGAACTCCTTCCCACGACGTCTGCTTTCCTTTGCTGGCTGCCAGATCATGGATCGAGAAAACTTCGGGTTCAGACTTGAACAGCCAGTAACGGCGCATGCATTCGTCCTGCGTCACATAAAGATGTTGAAAGCATTTGAGAACAACAATCACCGGTCAGTCACGGGATTTCACAACGCACAGTCCCTATGACGGGTTACAACCCTGCACTTTACAACATGCCGAAAAGACCGCCATCGCTGACGCTTATCGAACGATGGAAGTTGGTCAATTCGCGACGAATGATGCGCAACTGATCACCAGTAACGGCTGCCGTGAATCAGTCAGCGTTAACTCAGTGCATTTGCTGAGAACGTTGCAGAGTCCAGAAGTCGGCCGGCAGCATCGAACGGAAACCTTCCGGCTTCAGTGCCATAACAGAACACGACAGCTCGGGCAGCAGACGCTCAACGGTGCTCCCGGGCAACAACCCCGAAGCCCCTGTCTTTGATGAGGTGCCGATCACCAGCACGTCCGCGCTGTTGTCCTGCACGGCTTTCAGAATGCACTGATCGGCGTCGCCTTGGGTCACGGAAACTTTCACGCCGAACGGAAGCGTTCGATAATCGGTTGCCGCCAGTTGCTGGTACACAATCGCTTCGGCCTGCTTGAGAGCGTCAGGATTTCTGTTGGCCGAATCGACCGCATGAACCACATGCAGACGGCCATTGAGCGACTTTGCCAGCAGCACCGCTGTCAGCAAAACGTCAGCACCAACAGGACCACCGTCCGTTGCGGCTACGATATCCACGGAATCATTGTCCTCCGTTTTGGGCTTCAGAATCCAGACAGTGCCTGGAGCCAGACGAAGGAGTTTCAGGCCGGTGCTGCCGAACAGCACGCGGCGGATCGAGCTGTGGTCACGTGTTCCGCAGACAATTAAACAGTCAGGACGATTTCCGGCGATGCGAATCAGTTCTTCCCAGGCGTCACCGTGGACTACCAACATTTCTGAGGGAACAACGGCAGCGGCATCGCCATACTGCTGACGCAGTTCCTTCAGGACTGCCAGAGCGGAAACGTTGTCGGCTGCAAGCGTTCGATCGGCTTCCTCGGGCGAGCTGAACCACCCACCTGCGGCCTTTGGAAGGACCGACACGAGCGTCACCGGAGTTCTCACCGAATTCGCGGCACCAAACGCCTGTTCAACCGCCAGGCGACAGGGATTGGAGAGATCCGCTGCCTTCCAGGGACGAGCGTTCGGCATCTCCACTCCAACAACCACCCGTCTAAAAAACGCCATAGAAAGCTCCTGAGCAGTTCTTTGAACGTGGAATGGACGGACCCGAAAACCATCCGAAAACCACCTGCAAACATTTCCTGCGCGCTGTGAATCATGCGTGACTGGTCGCAAGACTCTGGCGGCAGACAGTGAACAAAATGCATCTTAACAGCTGGAACCCCGATTTCACGCAGTTTCTGAGGCGTTGGCGGACTGGTAACCCCTGCAGGATATTCTATGATAGCCAGCGGACGACATTCTTTGATCTTAAGGCAAACTGGTAAATGGAAACTGTGTACCTGCTTCTGGCAGTGCTTCTTGTCCTGTTGAACGGATTCTTTGTACTTGCGGAGTTCGCCGCCGTTAAGATGCGGCCCTCCCGAGTTCGTGAGCTTCTGGACGACAAAGTCAGTGGCTCTCTCGCCGCCAAGCATGTTCAGGATCATCTCGATGAATACCTTTCGGTTTGCCAGGTCGGGATCACTTTCACCTCGATCGGGCTGGGGTTTGTTGCCGAACCGGCCGTTGTGCGTTTTGTCGAACCTGTCGTGAAATTTACCGGACTGTTCAGTGAGAACAAAGACGTCGCGTTACTCACGACGCACGGTGTTGCATTTGCGATCAGTTATCTGCTGGTCAGCTATGCTCATATTCTGGTGGGTGAACTGATTCCCAAGTCAATCGCCATTCGTCGGACTGACCGATCTGCGATACTGACAGCGCCGACTCTGCGAGTCTTCAGAACTCTGTTTTTGCTTCCTCTCCTGGTTCTGAATGGTTCCGCCAATTATCTGCTCACTCTCATGGGGCTTGGAAAATCGAAGCAGCATGACAGTCACAGCGAAGATGAACTGCGAATTCTCCTGAATCAGTCGCAGTCAACTGGACTGATGACTTTTCGCCGACTGCTTTTCCTGGAAAACGTTTTCGATTTGGGGGAACTGCTGGTCCGCGATGCGATGCGGCCGCGATCTCAGGTGCGATGCATGAATACGTCGAATTCGTGGGACGAGAATCTGCAGATCGCCAGACGTTACCGGTTCAGCCGCTATCCGTTGTTCATCGGTTCCGAAAGTGTTCCAACCGGGATCGTGCATCTGAAGGACCTGTTTTTGACAGGTGGCACCGAAACAGACTTGCAGAGCCTGCTCCGGCCAGTGATTACGGTGGACGAAACTACGCTTCTGGAAACAGTTCTTGCCGAAATGCAGAAGAAACGAATTCACGCGGCGCTTGTAAAAGATTCCAAGGGCGGATGGTCCGGATTTTTGACGCTCGAGGACGTGATCGAAGAAATCGTCGGCACGATTCGCGACGAATTCGAAGACGAAGAGCCCGTGCATCTGGCGGACGCATTGCTCGAAGATCGTATTCATCTGGATATCGAAGCGGACAGCACAATTGAAGCCGTGCGTCAGGCACTATTTCGAATGCAGCCCGAGTCTCTGCCGATTCCACGCGATGAAGTCGTTCGAGCCGTTGAGGAACGTGAACGCCTGATCGAAACTTATCTCGGCCGTCATCTGGGAATGCCGCACGCGCGACTGCAGGGCTTGCAGAAGGCGATCGTTCTGGTAATTCGCTCGCAGAAGGGCATTCCGTATCGCGGCACCACGGAGCGGGCGCATTTGCTGTTCGTTCTGCTGACTCCAACCGGCCAGCCGCGAGTTCATCAGCGACTTCAGGCGGTGATTGCCACGCTGCTGGACGAAAGTGCGTTCATCCCCGAACGGCTGCAAACAGCCACAACCGCCTCCGAAGTGCTCGATATCCTCCGCACCGGCGAACAAGCGACGCTTGATTAGTGCTTTGTCAGGCGAACAGCGGAATGGAAAGTACCCTCTGAGCCTGAGGCGCTAGCCGATTCGAGAGCACGAATTCGGCTAGCGCCTCAGGCTCAATTCAATGGGTTCGGTACGGTGGTTTCCGCCGCTCGCTTTACAGACACGTTTTGCAGTCGTCTCCGCCAGGCCCTCATCCGGCCTGTCGGCCACCTTCTCCCCCGCGGGGGAGAAGGGGCGGAAGTGCCGCTTCTCAAACTGAGCATGATTTAAAGCCGTGGTGGGGCGATATGCGATCTCCGGGCCTCGTCAGTAGCTCGCGGCGGCCTTTGTTTCGCCGAGTTTCAGCAGCACGGACTTCATGCCGTAGAGATTTTGCTGCAGACTCTCTTCGGCGTCCAGTTGTTCGCGATGGTCGATAATCCCGACAGGACCTTTGTAACCCGAACGACGAATCAGCCCGATCAGCTCGACATCATGCTGACCGTCGCCGATCGGCAGGATCTTGGGATTGGCGTTGTCATTCATCCCGTTCAGATTCAGACAAAGCAGATATGGCTGCAGCAATGCTAGTTGCGCGGCGAAGTCGGCAATGTGCTCATGACCATGGTGCAGGTTGTAAACGATCCCAACATGATCAGCTTGATGATGAGTCCGCAGATATTCGCAGACCGCGACCATGTTTTTTGGCTCGCCGCTCCAGCCACCGTGATTGTAAAGCGCCAGTTTCAATTTGTATTGGCGAGTCTTCTCGACCAAAGGCAGCAGGCCTTCCGCAGCCGCTTTCACTTTTTCTTCTTCCGTTCCCTCACTCGGCGCTCCGAACATGATCCAGATCTGAGGATGAATGGCGTGCTTTTCAATCAGCGGCTCAAAGGCCTCGTGCCAGCCCCAGAAGGCGAAGAATTCGATGTTGTGCTTTTTGTACTGCACAATTTCCTCTTCAAAGGTCGGCACATGCACGTCGCGCCAGTCGTAGGCCACGCGAGTCATCCCAAGCCCCTGAACCATTTCCGCCCGCGCCGCCGGTCCTCGCTGTTTGGCATCGAAAGGCACAATGCACCACGCCACCAGGCGATCTCGATTAAAATTGTCGGACGCTTCTTTGGCGTCGTCCGCAGCCCACGCAAACGGATCACAACTGGGAACCAGGACGATGCACAGCAAAACAGAAAGGAGTCGGATCATGTTTCACCACTGTTCCGGATGGGTAGAATCAGGAGGTCAGGAAATGCGGCAGCGGAGCCGACTGAACCGTGACAGTTCGGAAATGTAGAATATCAGGTCGGCAAGTGTCAGGAGGAATTCAGGCGGTCAAACCTTGCCTGAATGAGACCATAACCGGGTCAGGAAATCAAACTTTAAACATCTGCCGGTTCTCAGCCGAGTATTCTCGTCGCCAGTTCTCCGGAGATTGTGCCGTCCTTTCTTTCCTGCGGATTGACAGGCTTCTATACTCCGCCCCTTCAACGAAACAGTGGAGGCCAATTTTTGGACTCTGCAAGATCGCCGGCCCGCTGTTTCCACTGAACTTTCACATGTCCACTTTCGTTTTCTTCGGATCCCATTCCTGTGCACAGAACTCATAACTGCGGCGAACTCCGTCGCGAACACGCTGGTCAGATTGTCACGCTGGCAGGCTGGGTGAACAGCTATCGCGAACAGGGCAAAGAACTCGTTTTTGTCGATATGCGTGACCGTTACGGTAAGACGCAGGTTGTTTTCATGACAGAAGAAGACAGCAAAATCGACTCCATCGCCCGCAAGCTGCGACGCGAGGACGTTGTGAAAGTAGTCGGTGAAGTTCGCTATCGAGGCGACGGACTGGTCAATTCAAAACTGGTCACAGGCGACATCGAAATCCGCGCGATTCAGCTGACGGTTCTCTCGCGAAGCAAGACGCCGCCGTTTGAAATTGAAGGTGGAGATCTTCCAAACGAAGAACTGCGTTTGAAGTATCGCTTCATCGACCTGCGTCGTCCGGAACTGCAAAAAAGCATCATCCTTCGACACAATCTGGTGCAGGCCGTTCGTGAGTTCTTCAATACTCGTGACTTTCTGGAAATCGAAACCCCAATGCTGGGACGCAGCACTCCCGAAGGTGCGCGCGATTATCTTGTCCCCAGTCGAGTTCATCCGGGCAGCTTCTATGCGTTGCCGCAGTCGCCACAGATTTACAAGCAGATTCTGATGGTGGCCGGTTATGACCGGTACTATCAGATTGCGCGCTGCTTCCGCGATGAAGATTTGCGAGCTGACCGACAGCCGGAGTTCACACAGATCGACGTCGAAATGGCTTTCGTTGAACGTGACGACATTCTCAACACCATCGACGGACTTGTGTCGTTTGTGATGCAGAAAGTACGTGGCCTGACCATGCAGACGCCACTGCCGCGTTACACGTATGCTGACGTTATGGAGCGTTTTGGCTGTGACAAGCCGGACGTGCGGTTTGCGATGGAGATCATGGATGTTGGCGACATCGCAGCTGCCAGCGGCTTCGGCGTTTTTAAGACCGTGACAGCTTCAGGTGGTCGAGTTCGTGGTCTGAATGTGAAGGGCGCTGCCGAGAAGTACAGTCGACGTCTGCTGGATGTCGACCTGAAAAACTTTGTAGGCGACTTCGGGGCCAAAGGTCTGGCCTACATGAAAGTCGTGGGCGGGAAGCTGGAATCCACGATTGCCAAGTTCTTTGCGGATGAACATCAGCAGCAGATTATTGAACGAATGGGCGGCGAAGACGGAGACCTTCTGCTGTTTGTCGCGGATACTCCGAAGGTCACAAACTCCGCGCTGGCCGCGCTTCGCAACCGTCTGGGTAAAGAACTGAATCTTTACGACCCAAATGAATTCAGTTGCATCTGGGTCCTGGACTTCCCGCTGCTGACATGGAATCCGGAAGAAGGTCGTTTCGATGCCGAACATCATCCGTTTTGTCAGCCTAACCCGGAAGACGCCGAGTATCTGAAAACTGACCCGGGCAAGGTGCGAGCCGACAGTTATGACTTGGTTGTGAATGGTTATGAAGCGGCGAGCGGAAGTGTGCGAATTCACGATTCGGAGACTCAGCAGATGGTCTTCGATCTCCTGAATATCAATGCAGAAGAAGCAGAACGCCGCTTCGGATTTCTGCTGGAAGCACTGCGTTACGGAGCACCTCCGCACGCCGGTGTCGCGCTTGGCCTGGACCGCTGGGTGATGCTGCTGGCAGGTGATGAGAACATCCGAGACGTGATTGCGTTCCCGAAGACTCAGAAGGCGGCTGACATGCTGACGGGCGCTCCTTCACCTGTCGACGATCGCCAGCTGAAGGACCTGAATATCGAGGTCTCGGAGTTGCCGCAGAAAAAGTAGTCTGTTTATTGGGCATAATTCGTTTAACGGCGAGCCGGAGGCGTAGGCAAATTAATAGAAAACCGACGCCTTCGGCTTGCCGTTAAACGAAGAAACGTATGCACGGGTGCTTACTCCAGCAGGAATGATTCGCCATGCGAAAACAACAGGGTCGTTTCGGGAAGACATGGATATTGCTGGTTGCTGTGAGCCTCGCCGCTCTGTCGCTCGCCCGTGCAGCAGATCCGTCTGCCGATGACAGCAAGGGTCCACAAGCCGCGACAGGGAATATTGTTCCAGTGTCCGCAGAGCCGCGTGCGTCGGTCTCTGTCGCCGTCGCGCGAGACCGCGCTCAGACGATGTACCAGATTTACTCGTCAACGCTGGACGTGCTGCACGACCATTACTTTCACGCCAATCGAGCTGTGCTGCCAGCCCGAGCCATGGAAGACATCTTCAGTGATGGGGAAGCTCAGTCAGGCGTGAAGACTCGCTGGATCGCCGTAAACGCAAAGGCGATGAGTGTCGATCATGAGCCGTCGAATGAATTTGAAAAAGAGGCTTCGCGGCAAATTGCAGCTGGCGAAAAATCTCTCGAGCAGATCGACGGGAAGACGTACCGTTTTGCCGGCTCAATTCCGCTGCACGAGAATTGTGTTCAGTGTCACATGGGCACATTTACGGCACCTTCAAAGAAGCCTCGTTTCGCAGGACTTGTGATCAGCATTCCGGTGGACGCTGACTAGGCCTCTTCTGCCGTTGGCTGATGAAGCGAGACCGACCGCTACACAAGGCGGAAATGCTCTGAAGGCGGCTTCGGAGCCTGCCGGTCGCGATTTCCTGAGAGCCACCAAGTCCACTTCTGGAGCACGCGATAATGAACAGACTCCCCGTCCTGATTCTGCCCGCAGTAATTTGTGGAATGCTGGCTTTAACGAGCCACCTTGTTTCGACGGCCTTTGCCGATGAGCAACCCGTCGAGAAGGCAATCACGGCCAATGATCCGTCGTCGCAAACGCCGGCCGACACTGCTTTGCCTGCTAGAGCTGAGTCGCGTGAGCGAGCTGAAATGTTGCACGAGATTGTCAATCACACGTTGCTGGCTGTGCATGATAATTACTACCGGGAAGACGAAGGAATCATCATCCCCGCGACGACGCTCCGTCGCGTCTTCGACCGCTTTAAAGAGGGTCGCAACATCGAACTGCGCTGGTTGGCGGTGGACGCGGAACCTATGAACGTCGAGCACACGCCCCGCAGCGATTTTGAGCGAGAAGCAGTCAAAGCTCTGAAATCTGGCCAAACGGCTTATGATGAACTCACAGCAGATCAATACCGCTATGCGGGCCCCATCCGTCTGACGTCAGATTGTCTCAAGTGCCACGTCCCGAATCGAACCAGCACCCGAACTCGGCTGGCTGCCCTCGTCGTGACAATGCCACGCGCTGTCCCCGCAGCAGACAGTTCACTTCCGTGAATCAACTGGCGGTGGCGACAAAAATATTCTCTCCAGTCAATTGAGCAATCCGCCTGGCATTGGTCAAATCCACCCACTGACCTTGTGTTTCCCGCGCTGAAGTCGTCTGGAGGAATCCCGCCGTGAACTGTTTGAATCTTGCCGCCCGCTGCATGGCTGCCACTTTCGCTCTCACCGTTGCTGCGCAGACGCTGCACGCAGCGGAATCGCCAAAGCCTGTCGTTTCTACCCCGATCGTCACATCGGAGACTCCTGAACATGCAGTGAAGATTGAGGCCGATCTTAAAGGCGCAAAGAATCTTTACCTGGTCGTCACCGATGCAGGCAACGGCTACGGCAGCGACTGGGCGGACTGGGCCGAACCGAAGCTGATCGGCAGCAAAGGCGAACTGAAGCTGACGGATCTGAAGTGGAAGTCCGCAGCCACCGGTTGGGGCGAAATCGGCATCAACAAGAACGTCGGTGGCGGCAACCTTTCCATCAACGGCAAGCCCGTGACTTTCGGAATTGGCACCCACGCGAACTCCATCATTCATTTTGAAGTGCCCGAAGGCTACGACAAGTTCGTCGCACGAGCCGGGATCGACAACGGTGGCAGTGATCAGGGCATGGGCTCCAGCGTACAGTTCTTTGTCTATACCGAAGCTCCCGGACCGATAGGCCAGGACGCTCCCGTCGATCGGACGCCTGACAGTGCTGTGGCTGGCCTGGATGTTGCCGACGGTGTGGAACTCAAGCTGTTCGCGGCCGAACCGATGCTGCTCAGCCCGTCGAACATTGACATCGATCATCTGGGACGAGTCTGGGTGTGCGAAGTCGTCAACTATCGACGCTTCGCCAACGGCAATAACAAGGAACGACCAG
>Ga0209491_10000022_pt1 | contig 216877 bp, 212 predicted proteins | sample BON02_FD_187213 | JGI IMG/M metagenome (GOLD analysis project Ga0209491, IMG submission 187213) | Freshwater microbial communities from Lake Bonney liftoff mats and glacier meltwater in Antarctica - BON-02 (SPAdes) (version 2) | ecosystem: Environmental > Aquatic > Freshwater > Ice > Glacier... | reverse complement strand
GAAAAGTACTTGCTGCTACTACCTTGTTAAATTTTACAGACGCTGCTTCTTTGAACTAAAAAACCCATTAAAGCAGGTGTTTAATGGGTTTTTATTGTTTTAATCGGTGTTTTGTAGCCCGTAGGGGAGTCGAACCCCTCTTGCCAGGATGAAAACCTGAAGTCCTAACCGATAGACGAACGGGCCCTCTGTAAAAAGGAGTGCAAAAATAATGATTTGTTCATTAATATACCAAATAAAATTATTAATTTTTTTAATCCCATAATTAACGGGGCTAAAACGGTTAATTCTTATTTTGTCGTGCTATATTCAAATATTTTACCATAAATTTCTAAATGGATTTTCGTTTGGCTGTTATTTGTGTTCAGAATTAACATTATATTTTTCACTTATGCGCTTTATAGCCATGATTGACCCTAAAAAGGGGCTAATATTATTTAATCTCTTTTTTTAGCTTATAACATTGGTAGTCTATATCCTTTGCGGTATAACCTATACTTTTTGCCATTGCTACTATAGCGGTGTCATTGGTATAGTATGTGGATAGGGTTAGATCTTTTGGTTTTGGATGCATCCATTCTCTAATTACCTTTTTCTGTTCCTTTTGCAGTTTAATGATGTAGAACCTCAGAGGCGCTTCCATATCATTATACAACAGGTTAATAGAGTCATTTTCTTTATAAAAAGTCTCATCCCTCAACAAATAGGCTAATTTGTACATGGTGTCGTCTTGCTCAATATTTACATCAAAAACATTTGATTTTTTTATGGTGCTATAGTTTTTTAAGTTAAAAGCTAGGGTAATAATCAAAACAACAACCACAAAGATCCATTGATATATCCTGTTTTTAAGTAGGCTAAAAATTTCAGAAAGTGCTAAAACATTTAATAGAATCAAAAGGACCAACACCACTGCATCATACCAAAAATTCTTTGGCCCATAAGAAATTACCAAAAGCGTGCAAACCGAACATAGAAGCAAGTAGCGCATAAAATGGGCATTGGCAGTTTTCCTAAAAGAAAGTACAATACACAAAGGAAGCAAGAAATACCAGTTTCCTAATCGGCCCCATATAGATTGAAAATAAATAAAAAATTGGGAATGGTCTGTGTGATACTCAGGACGGTTGCCTGCATAGCGATTAAATAGTTCATGGTTCCATACCTCATTTAAATAGCCGGGTGTTAAAATCTCATGCCATAAATAATATAAGGCAGGTATGATTAAAAATCCTGCAAAACCTATCCAGAAGGTTCGGTTTTTAATAAAAATAAATAACTTTTTACTCAGCAATAAATAGATAATCCATGCGGGGCCAAAAAAGAGTGCAACAATACTTTTGGTGAGCCATGCAAAAGCCAAAAATACCCAAAACCATGCACTCCACTTTAAGCTATCAGGCTTAAGAGACCATCTGTAAAAGGCATAAATAGAACCAAAGGAGAATAAACAAAGCAGGGCATCATGGTCGCCAAAACGAGCTATATGAGCGCCAAAAATACCAGGGTTTAGCGCGAGGTTTAGCACCACCAAAAAACCAATAAACACGTATTGAGAATGCTTTTTTGCCACCCCAAAAAGCGCAACGGCAAGCGCAACAATGGCAAGTACCGAAGGCAGCCTTATGGCAAACTCATTGATACCAAAAAGATGCAAACTGATTTGCTGTGTCCATACCAAAAAAGGAGGTTTTAGCTCCCACATGTCTGGTTTACCCAAGTAATGTTTTACAATATAGTTATGATTATAATACATCTCCAAAGCGTTTGCAGCATTTCTGCTTTCGTCCCATAGCCGCATTGTAAGGGTATCAAGCTGATAAAACAGCATAAAGATTAAAGTGCCTCCTGCTATAGCAAAACAAAGCCCTTGTATGATAATAAGGATACTTTTTGTGATGTTATTAAGCATTTTAGGGTTGTTTTTTATTCAATACAAAATTAGATTAAATAGTGTAAATTTTCTTGGGTTCAAGTTTTTTGCCTACTATCAGCTCCGAAATTAGGGATTTTTACCCTACCCAAAAGTAATCAACACTTGGTTTTTATCAACGGCATCTTTGGTATTTACCTTTATATCTTTTACCACACCATCTCCTGCAGATTTAATGATATTTTCCATTTTCATGGCTTCCAATACCAAAAGGGGGTCTCCCTTAGCAACGGTATCTCCAGTTTTAACCAACACCTCCAACACCAAACCGGGCATGGGCGCTTTCAACTCATTCATTTTTTTAACCAAAGCGTTTTCCAAGCCCATATTTTTGAGCAAACTGTCCATTTTGTCTGTAATGCTGATGTTACAAGCTTTACCATTAACCGTTGCAGTCATAGTTTTTTCTGCTTTATTAATTTTTTTAATGCTAATTCTGGCAGATTTTCCATTAACCAAAGCATGGTATTCATTTTTACTGATTTGTATCAAATCTACAAGTTCAGATTCTGAAGACAGGGCAAGGCTGCCATTTTTTTCTTCAAAGGCAATGGGCTCACTATCATTAATTTTTACCTGATACATAAATGCAAAGTTATGGATAATTGCTACAATTCTACTTTAGTTTTGCTAGTTTTCTAATTAATTCTACCCCACCATAAACAAAACCGGTATAGATTTGAATCAAACTTGCTCCTAATAATAGTTTCTCTTCACCATCTTTTTTAGACATAATGCCACCAACGCCAATAATTGGAATATGGGCAGGTAATGCTTTTCTTAAATGTAGCAAGGCGTCATTAGATTTTGTTTTAACAGGTGCACCACTCAAGCCACCAGCACCAATATTTTCAATAGTTTGATTATCGGTTGTTAAATTTGAGCGGTCAATGGTAGTATTGCTAATGACCACGCCATCGGTTTTGGTAAGGACAATAATTTCGGCAATTTCTTTAATTTGTTCAGGATATAAATCTGGCGCAATTTTTAAGAAAACAGGGCGGTTTATAGTACCATTTAATGATAACGCATCTCTTTTGGCTATTACCTGTTGCAAAAGGGCAGTAAGGGGTTCTTTGTCCTGCAAGGCTCGCAGTCCTGGTGTGTTAGGACTGCTAATATTTACTGTAAAGTAGTCGACATAATCAAACAGTTTTTCTAGGCAAATTAAATAATCTTGCGCTGCATTTTCATTGGGAGTAATTTTATTTTTTCCAATATTTCCGCCCACAATTAGGTTTTTTGGTCGGTTTTTTAGTTTTGCAACCATGGCATCCACGCCCATATTGTTAAATCCCATTCTGTTAATAAGTGCCTGATCTTTTGGCAGTCTGAACAAGCGTGGCACTGGATTTCCATCTTGCGCAAGCGGTGTAACAGTGCCAACCTCCACATGCCCAAAACCCAATTTGCCCAAAACATCAAGGTACATCGCATTTTTATCAAAACCTGCTGCCAATCCAACTTTATTAGGAAAGTTTATACCGCAAATGGTTGTATTTTGTTGTTTTTTAATGGGTTTAATCAGTAAACCTAAAATGCCTAAATTGGCTAACATTTGCAACAAATTCATTGTAAAATAATGCGCCCTTTCTGGAGGCATCAAAAAAAGGATTTTTCTAACAAAGACAAACATAGCAGCAAATTTATTAGATATTTGAATAGGAATTGCATTTTTTGTGCTTAATTTTATACGAAAAAAAGTTGAATATTTCTAAGCATAAGGCGACTTAGTGGCTTGGCGCGAGATTATTTTTTTCACGCGAAGCTGCAGAGCTGCAATTACAACCCGTTAAATGAGAATGGGTGAGCGTAAAGTGCGGCTTTTGAAATATTAAAAGTGCTAATTAAAAGGAATATAGCGGCTTGGTGTGAGGTTTTTTTCAGACAAGGATTTGATACGCAATTTAAAACCATTACAAACAACAAAATGTGTTGAAATTAATGTTTTGCTAATGCGATAAGATTGTTAAATTTGCACCATCAACAACCTCAAATAATAATCAATGAATTGGATAGTCAGTTTCATCAATTCAAGTCTGGGTAAAAAGCTTTTAATGGCTTTGACAGGTTTGTTTCTTACACTTTTTCTTGTCATTCACCTTATAGGAAACTTGCAGCTTTTAAAGCCCGATAGTGGTTATGCTTTTAATACCTATGCGGTTTTTATGACCACAAATCCGCTTATCAAATTTACTTCTTATGGATTGTATGCCATCATTTTGTTGCATGCAATTAAGGGTTTGTTAATAGCTTTTAGCAACACTAAGGCTAGGAAAAATAAATACGTTGTCAGTCCTGGCAACGAGACTAGCAGTTGGACAAGTAGATGGATGGGTGTTCTTGGTACCTTTATACTTATTTTTATCGTGTTACACATGGCTAGTTTTTGGTTTAAGTATAAGTTTGGTGAAGTGCCTTATACACAATATACCACCAACTTGATGACTGGAGAAGTGCTTGTTGAGGATATTTCTGGTACTGCTAATCCAGTATTAGCGGATAAAAAAATGATGTTAACCAGCAATCAGGAAACGGAAGTATTGCGTATAAAAGACCTTAATAAAGAAGTTGTGTTTGCCTTTAAAAATCCTTTGATTGTTCTGTTTTATGTGTTTTCTATGTTAATGTTGGCTTTTCATTTATGGCATGGTTTTAAAAGTGCTTTTCAAACCTTGGGGATTAATCATCCTAAATATAATGGTCTGATAAATGGTCTAGGAATAACCATTGCTGTTGTAGTGCCAATTTTATTTGCCTTAATTCCTCTTTTTGTATTTTTTTCTTAAAATAGTAATATGAGTAAAGTAGTATTAGATTCAAAAATTCCAGCAGGCGATTTAGCCGATAAGTGGACTAAATATAAATCATCGGTTTCTCTGGTTAATCCAGCAAACAAAAGACATTTAGAAATAATTGTTGTAGGTACAGGGCTTGCGGGTGCATCTGCGGCTGCATCTTTGGCAGAAATGGGTTATAAAGTAAAAGCATTCTGTTTTCAAGATTCGCCTAGAAGAGCGCACAGTATTGCAGCTCAAGGCGGTATCAATGCGGCAAAAAATTATCAAAATGACGGGGACAGCGTTCACCGTCTATTTTACGATACCATTAAAGGAGGAGATTACCGTTCAAGAGAAGGCAACGTGCATCGTTTGTCCGAGGTTAGTGGAAATATTATTGACCAATGCGTTGCGCAAGGTGTTCCATTTGCAAGAGAATACGGAGGTTTATTGAGCAACCGTTCTTTTGGTGGGGTGCAAGTGCAACGTACATTTTATGCTGCCGGGCAAACAGGTCAGCAGTTATTGTTAGGAGCCTATTCAGCTTTAGAGCGTCAGATAGGTTTGGGGCAAGTAACCATGTATACGCGTCATGAAATGATGGATGTGGTAAAAATTGATGGCGTTGCCAGAGGAATCATTGCCAGAGATTTGGTTACTGGTGAACTTGAACGCCACTTTGGACATGCTGTGTTGTTGTGTACTGGAGGTTATGGAAATGTTTTCTTTTTAAGTACCAATGCCATGGGCAGCAATGTTACGGCTGCATGGAAAGCTCACAAACAGGGCGCTTTGATGGCAAATCCTTGTTATACCCAAATTCATCCTACTTGTATTCCTGTTTCTGGTACGCATCAATCTAAACTTACCTTGATGTCAGAATCTTTGAGAAATGATGGTAGAATTTGGGTACCCAAAAAGAAAGAGGATGCAGAAGCAATTAGGGATGGAAAGTTACAACCTGCTGATATTAAAGAAGAAGATAGGGATTACTACCTAGAAAGAAGATACCCTGCTTTTGGAAACCTAGTGCCCAGAGATGTGGCAAGTAGGGCAGCAAAAGAGCGATGCGATGCTGGTTTTGGTGTCAATAAAACGGGAGAGGCGGTTTATCTAGATTTTGCTCATAACATGCGCAACAAATATGGAAAAATGGAAGCTACCAAAAATGACATTGTCAATCCTAGTGAGCAGCAATTATATGAATTGGGCAAAGAAGTTATCAAAGAAAAGTATGGTAATTTGTTTGATATGTACAAGCAAATTACAGGCGTAGATCCTTACGATAATCCAATGATGATTTATCCAGCAGTACATTACACCATGGGTGGTTTATGGGTAGATTACAACTTAATGACGACCGTGCCAGGTTTATATGCCTTGGGAGAAGCTAATTTTAGCGACCATGGCGCCAATAGGTTAGGTGCAAGTGCTTTGATGCAAGGTTTGGCAGATGGTTATTTTGTTATTCCTTATACGATTGGTGCTTATTTATCCAATGAAATTGGAACCGCTGCAATTCCTACAACGCATGAGGCATTTGAAAAAGCAGAAGCTGATGTTAAAAATACTATTGATAAACTATTGAATATTAAAGGAACAAAATCAGTGGACTATTTCCACAGAAAGCTAGGTCTTATAATGTGGAATAATTGTGGAATGGCAAGAAATGCAGTGGATTTAAAAGCTGCAATTGCTGAAATACAACAAATTAGAAAGGATTTTTGGTCTGATGTACGAGTGCCTGGAACAGCCAATGATTTTAACCAAGAATTAGCAAAAGCTGGACGGGTCGCAGATTTTATTGAACTAGGTGAGTTGATGTGCAAAGATGCCCTTAACAGAGAAGAAAGTTGTGGAGGACATTTTAGAGAAGAACATCAAACAGAAGAGGGAGAAGCAAAAAGAGACGATGAAAGCTATGCTTATGTAGCTGCTTGGGAACGAACAGAAAATGACTGGACGCTTCACAAAGAGGAGCTAAAATTTGACAATATTAAATTAGTACAACGGAGCTACAAATAATTATTAGTGTCCCGATGTACATCAGGAAGTTGTTAGTTTTTAGTGAAGGGCTTAAAGCTGAAATGCTAAAAAGATTAAAAGCTGAAAGAGTAAAAATAAATGGGTTTAACAAAATCATATAAAGACTTAAATATATGGAGCAAAGGAATTGATATTGTTTTAGCAACATATCAATTGATAAAATTGTTGCCAGAACAAGAAAAATATAGCCTAGCCAATCAATTAAGAAAATCAGCCATTTCTGTACCTTCTAATATTGCCGAAGGTTGGGGAAGAGGCAGTAATAATTATTTTTTACAATTTTTGAGAATATCAAAGGGGTCATTAATCGAAGATGTCTCAGTCCTCATTAAAGATGAAGAAAAAATGATTAATTCTTTTATAAAATCACTTAGTAGAGAAAAGCCCGAATTAAAAAACATATAAGCATTATAGCCTATCAACATATTAGCATAAAAACATGAAAATCAATTTAAAAGTCTGGAGACAAAAAAATAAAAAGGCGCAAGGAAAACTAGAAAATTATCAGGTAGATGATGTTTCACCTGACATGTCATTTTTAGAAATGTTTGACGTTTTGAATGAAGATTTAATTACCAAAGGTGATGAACCCATTGCATTTGACCACGACTGCCGTGAAGGAATTTGTGGTATGTGTAGCATGCACATCAACGGTAGAGCTCATGGTCCATTAAGGGGAGTGACCACTTGCCAATTGCATATGCGCAGTTTTAAAGATGGTGATACCATTGTGGTTGAACCTTGGCGTGCGGACTCTTTTCCAGTAATTAAAGATTTGTCGGTTGACAGAACAGCATTTGACAGAATTATTGCCAAAGGTGGATTTGTAAGTGTAAATACTGGCAATGCGCAAGATGCAAACAGTTTGCCCATATCTAAAGAAGATGCAGATGATGCATTTATGAGTGCTTCTTGTATTGGTTGTGGTGCTTGCGTGGCTGCTTGCAAAAATGCGTCAGCCATGTTATTTACCAGTGCTAAAGTATCTCAATTGGCGCATTTGCCACAGGGGCAACCAGAGCGTGAAAGTCGTGTTATTGCCATGGTAGAGCAAATGGATGCAGAGGGTTTTGGAGCTTGCAGCAATACTGGAGCCTGCAGTGCAGAATGTCCCAAAGACATTAGCCTTGCTAACATTGCTACCCTCAACAGAGAATACTTTAAAGCAAAGTTGGGTAGTAAATAGTTGGATTGGGTTTAATCTTAGGATTGAGAATTAACCGATCATTCATAATTAACCCCATTTTTGATGCGTTCCATAGCTTCTCTTTATTCAGGAGTTGATGTTCGAGTACCAATTCTGCAGTTTCAAAAACCCAATCAATGCGTTGTTCAACAGTCCATTTCTCATATAACCCAACCAATGTATAATTTACAAAAACTATTATCCGTCAAGGTCGGAGAACTAATTATAAATATATCTCCAGCCCATAACAATTAAACCACCTCAAAAACCGACCTTTGCCGCAAATGGCAAACCTACTTTCAGCAGACAATATTAGCAAAGCATATACGGAAAAATGGCTTTTTAATGGAATTACTTTTGGTATTGCCAAAGGAGAAAAAGTGGCGATGGTAGGGGCAAATGGAACAGGAAAAACCACTTTATTAAAAACCATTGCTGGCGAGATTAACCCAGATAGCGGTAATATTTCCTTAGCGAATAATTGCACCGTGGGTTATTTGTCACAAGATCCGGTTTTGGATGAAAAACTAACCATACTAGAAACTATATTTTCTGAAACTAATCCAACCGTAAAGGTAGTAAAGGAATACGAAGCTGCCATAGCAGACATGGATACGGATGCGGACCACATGCAGTTTTTGTTGGATGAGATGGGTAGATTGGATGCTTGGGATTTTGATAAAAGAGCAGCACAAGTCTTAGCAAAATTGGGCATCACACGCACAGATGCTTTGAATGGCTCATTAAGTGGAGGGCAAAGAAAAAGAGTAGCTTTGGCGCAATTACTGTTGATTAATCCTGATTTAATCATTATGGATGAGCCAACCAACCATTTGGATTTGGAAGCCATCGAGTGGTTAGAAAACCTTTTGACCGCGCATAATATTACGTTGCTCATGGTTACCCACGATCGTTACTTTTTGGATAATGTAAGTACCGTAATTTTGGAATTGGAAAAAGGAAATTTGCACATGCACAAAGGTAATTACGCCTATTTTTTGGAGAAAAAAACCATGCGCGAAACCATTGAGGCTGCCGAGGTTGGTAAGGCTAGAAATCTCATGGCAAAAGAGCTAGAGTGGATGCGCAGACAGCCCAAAGCCAGAGGTACTAAATCTAAAAGCAGAATTGAGGCATTTTATGAGTTGCAAGATTTTGCCAATAAAAATCTCAATCAAAATGAATTGGAAATTGCTGTTCAAGCCTCACGATTGGGTAATAAAGTAATTGAGGCCAACAACATTTCTATGGCTTATGGGAATCATGAGTTGGTAAAGGATTTTACTTATATTTTTAAGAAACACGATAAAATTGGGGTTGTTGGAAAAAATGGAATTGGAAAAAGTACGCTGTTAGATTTATTAACCCAGAAAATAACACCAACCAAAGGCGAAATTGTGCACGGAAGCACCTTGAAAATCGGATATTACACTCAGCACACCAATAACCTGAACAATGATAACAGAATTATTGATGAGGTAAAAGAAATAGCAGAGTATGTTACTTTAGGCAATGGTGATGAGGTTTCTGTAAGCAAATTGTTAGATATGTTTTTATTCCCTCCGGCTGTGCAGCACACGCCTGTTTCCAAATTGAGTGGAGGTGAGCGCAGGCGCTTGCAGTTGCTCAAAGTATTAGTGGATAGTCCTAATTTTTTGATATTGGATGAGCCTACCAATGACTTGGATATTGATACGCTGAATGTATTGGAAGAGTTTTTAGAAGAATTTTCAGGTTGTTTGCTATTGGTATCTCACGATAGATATTTTATGGACAAATTGGTTAATCATTTATTTGTGTTTGAAGGAGAAGGAGAAGTGCGTGATTTTCATGGAAATTATACCGATTACAAGGAAAAGATGGCGGAAATTGAAGACAAGAAGGAAAGTATTATTAAAAAAGAAACCCGCAAGCCTGACGTTAAAAATGCTGAACCAAAACCAGTTGCTACTGAAAATAGAAAACTAAGTTACAAGGAGCAAAGAGAATATGACCAATTGGAAAATGACATTGCAGATAATGAAAAAAAGAAATTAGCACTTACAGCAAAAATTAACGGTGGCAGCAACGATTATGAAGAATTGGCAAAATGGTCAGCGGAAATAGGAGAACTTGATAAACTCATAGAAACACAGACTTCCCGTTGGTTGGAACTGGCAGAATTGGTATAAACTTCTAAGCACTAGTGGGTAACTGTTGATAAGAATTAAATCTTTTAAACTAAGTTTGTTCCTTAAACCAATTAAATATTATAAATTATGAGTTTTTTAGTTACCCTATTAGTTGCAGCCTTAATCCCTTTGGTGGTGGGCTTTATTTATTATCACAAAGCTGTTTTTGGGAATGCTTGGGCACGTATGCTTGGCATAGAAATGAACCCAGAAAACATGAAAAAGGAGATGCCAAAAGTAATGCTGGTGTCTTACATTGTCAATTTTTTCTTAGCCTTTGGGTTGGCGTCTATTGTTATTCATCAAATGGGCTTGTTCTCTTTATTAATGGCAAACAAAGGTGATTTGTCAAATCTAGATTATGTTACCAAAATTGTAGTTTCTTATGATGGTGTTCCTGTAGATGCCGATGTTCTTTGGAATGGACTTTTTAGAACTTTCAAACATGGTGCTATGCATGGTGCTATGGCTGGTCTAACCATTGTGATGCCTATCTTGGTTACCCTGGGTTTGTATGAGAAAAGACCAATGAAATTGGTTTTTATCAATGTGGGTTATTGGGTTATAAACTTGGCCTTGATGGGTGGATTTATATGCCAAATGCTTAGATTTAGCTAATTCTTATCAAATATAAAATCTATAAAAAAGACCCCGTTACAAATTTGTAACGGGGTTTTTTTGTATATGCCCAATATAATCTAATGCGGAAATTAATCAATTTGAATTTTTAAAATCTCAGCTGTTTCAATAGTTTTTATAGTGATTAGGTAAATCCCTGATTGCAATCCTAGATTTAATTTCACTTTACTGTCCTTATAGTTTTCTGAAAAAACAGTTTTACCACAAATATCTGTAATGATTATTTCGTTGATGTTTAATTTGCCTTCAATGTGTATTTCTCCATTACTGGGGTTGGGGTATAGTTTAAAATTATTAGCTTTTTGATTAACGGGTCTGTTCGCATCAACAGCTTGATTAACAGAAGTACACCACTTGTTTGCCTCGTTTAAGGCATTGGCATAATTTACTCGGCCACCTGTTACAGTAATTCCTTGAAGGCTGCTATTCTGATCCACACCCATCATTATCCATTGTTTGGCTAATAAAGAGGCTTGGGCAGGATTGCTTTTAGACAAAGCGGCAAAACTATCACAAGCATAGTTATAAATTAAACCAAATAGCCCTGCTGTAACTGGAGAAGCACCACTTGTGCCAGAAAATCCTCTGTAGGGTTTACCACAAGTAGCTTGCTGAGCACTAGCACACAGAGAATAAGTGCCATCACCGATAGAGCCCATATCAACATGGGTTGCGCTGTATCCTGAATTCACTTTTAAATCTGAATGCGCATTTACATTGGTAACCATCAATAAATGATCACTTGTGCAAAGAGAAGGTAAATCGCCATATTTATCAACATCAATATTAAAATTACTTGTTGCCGCAACTGTAGTAATTCCATATAAGCCAAGGCTGTCATAAAAAGCACACCAAATTGGAGCATCTTTAGCAAAAGCTCCATTCAATCCCCATGAGCAATTCATAGCAACAATATAGGCACCTTTTGTTCCGTTACTTTCCAAATACAATTTCTTTTGATTGAGCACATATTGAAAAGCCTTAATATTTTCAGCTTCATTTGTTGACCCTCCTAAAACGGTTAGTATTTTTACATGCCAACTGCCACCAGTTACTCCCAAATTGTTATTTCCATCGGCACCCATCAGGCCGGCTACAGCTGTGCCATGCCTTGCATTTTCAACATTGTCCACAATATTTGGGGTGTTCGTATAGGAATTCCAACCATGGTAATCATCAATATAGCCATTGCTGTCATTATCAATTCCATCGTAGGGTATCTCACTATAGTTTCTCCATATATTCTGTTGTATATCTTCATGCAAGGTGTCCAACCCATCATCTACCATCGCTAAAACAATAGTATCGCCACGCTTATTTGTGCCACCCGTTGTTTTGTTCCAGGCTGCATCTGCCTTTATTAAATTCCAAAATCCTTGGTTAGAATATCCCGAATCATTGGGGGTATTGCGCAAATAGGTTTTGTGATTTTTTTGAATGGTAAGAATTTGTTTTGGGAATGATTTTTTGAGTAAAACCATCATCTCTTCTTCGTTTATACTGCTATAATCAAAATAGATTCTCACTAAATTGGATCCTAAAAGCTCCACATTTTTAACAGCGGCAACATTTTTCAGGAAATTGGTGTTATGGGTTTGTTGCAAGTGACAAATAAGCTGCCCTCTAACAAAATTAGGCTGAGGAGCAATTGCACCTATCATATTTGAAAAACAAAAAAGCACCAAGCAAACTGCAAGTTTCAACAAGGTTTTATTAGTTTTCATAATAACAAAGGTAATTTAATTTTTGCAATTAAAGAATTGTCTTTGTCATGGCAATATTATTTTTTCTTAGGCGATAAGCACTAATCACATTAAATTTGTGGCTTATAAATGTACAAATTAAAGACGATTATAAAAGCCATGTGGCAGCAGAATAGATGTTTTTCGACACGTTTTTTTTGGAAAGATTACGCCCTATTAAAAAAACAAAAGGGGGGTAACCAACTATTTTCTTGGGGTAAATTTTATCCAATATTTAATGATAGAGGAGACAGTGCTGGTGTTATGCATGGACATTATTTTCATCAAGACCTGCACGTTGCCAAAAGGATTCTTAAAAATAATCCTCTAAAGCATCTAGATATTGGGTCTAGAATTGATGGTTTTGTGGCACACGTTGCCACCTACAGGACGATAGAAATTGTAGATATAAGACCGGTGCATTGCAAAGTTTCAAATATCACTTTTAAACAGCTAGATTTAATGGAACTGCCCAATGAAATGTTAAATTACTGCGATTCTATTTCCTCTTTACATGCCATAGAACATTTTGGTTTGGGTAGATACAATGACCCTGTGGACTATTTTGGTTATTTAAAAGCAATTCAAAACATACACAAAATATTAAAACCAAATGGAATGTTTTATTTTTCCGTTCCTATTGGGCCTCAGCGAATTGAGTTTAACGCCCACAGGGTATTTGGTGTGCAGTATTTAATAGAAATTCTATCTCCGTTATTTGAGATAAAACATTTTTCCTATGTAGATGACCTAGGAGATTTTTATGAAAATGTAACATTAGAGGATTCTACAATAAAAGAAAACTATGGCTGTCATTATGGCTGTGGAATTTTTGAGTTGGAGAAGAAGTAAATTATGAAGGGTGTGTAAAAAACACCATTTTACACGTGTTAAATATTCAAAAATTGCACGTATTTCAATTGGTTTTTTGTATCTTTGCAGTAACAAATATTTACCATGAATACTAAATTGACATTAACCATAGAAAAGGAAATAATTGAACTTGCAAAAAAATATGCTAAAGAAAAAAACCGTAGTTTGTCTGATATTATTGAAAACTATTTAAAGTTACTTACGAAGCAAGGAAGAGAAGTAGAAATTAATAAAACTAATTCAACAATAGACTCTTTAAAAGGATCCTTTAAAATACCTAAAAATTTGGATTATAAAAAAGAGCTTAGAAAAAGATTAGAGGAAAAATATTTATAATATGGATAAAGTTTTAATTGATACGGACGTAATTCTTGATTTCTTTTTTGACAGAAAACCATTTGCAAAGTTTGCATCTGAGCTCTTGTATTATTGTTCGGAAAATAAAATTGAGGGATATGTAACTCCCGTTATTATTGCCAATGTATATTATCTATTAAGGAAAACAGCAAAACATGATATTGTATGTGAGAAAATAAAGGCACTTCTTGGAATAATTGATATCATAAAAATGGATAGAACTACTGTAATGAATGCACTAAACGCTCAATTTATTGACTTTGAGGATGCATTACAAAATTTTGCAGCTATTGATTATGCAGAAATAAATTTAATCCTTACTAGAAATATTAAAGACTTCAAAAATAGCAAATTAGCCATTTTTACCCCCGAAAGTTATTTATTAAGTTTTAATTTGTAAACTAAATCTCTTACACCTTTCAACTGACTTCATTAGAATTGTTTAATTCTAATTGATTTTGTATTGAAAAAGCAACCATTTCAATCAAAATATATTTTACCTTTGCCAACCTTATGAGTACGCAAAATACCAATTCAAATCTCGATACAGCAAAGCAACTTGGGCTGCTAGAAGAAGAATACCATAAAATTTGTGAAGTTTTGGGCAGAACACCCAATTTTGATGAATTGAGTATATATTCTGTGATGTGGAGTGAACATTGCTCCTACAAAAACAGTATTAGTTGGCTAAAAACCTTACCCAAAGAAGGTCCATTAATGCTTGCAAAGGCGGGAGAGGAGAACGCAGGATTGGTGGATATTGGAGATGGTTTGGCATGTTGTTTTAAAATAGAAAGTCATAATCACCCCTCTGCTATTGAGCCTTATCAGGGAGCTGCAACAGGAGTTGGCGGTATTAACAGAGATATTTTTAGCATGGGTGCAAGACCTATTGCTCAATTAAATTCATTGCGCTTTGGCAATATAAATTCTGACAGAACGAAATGGTTGGTAAAGGGTGTAGTAAAAGGAATTGGAGATTATGGAAATGCCTTTGGTATCCCAACCGTGGGAGGAGAAGTGTATTTTGACGATTGTTACGAAACCAATATTTTGGTAAACGCCATGTCAGTAGGTATTGCCAAGGTAGGAAAAACAGTCTCTGCGGTGGCTGATGGCCCAGGAAACCCTGTGTATATCTTTGGTTCTACCACAGGTAAAGATGGTATCCATGGAGCTGCATTTGCCAGCAAAGAAATTTCTGATAACTCGGTAAATGATTTGCCTTCAGTGCAAGTGGGAGATCCATTTTGGGAGAAATTAATTTTAGAAGCTTCATTGGAGTTGTTAGAAACTGGAGCTGTGGTGGGTATGCAAGATATGGGTGCTGCCGGTATCACTTGTTCAACTAGCGAAATGGCTGCAAAAAGTGGTACAGGTATGAAAATACATTTGGACAAAGCTCCTCAGCGTCAGGAGAACATGAAATCTTGGGAGATTTTATTGTCTGAAAGTCAGGAACGAATGCTGGTAATTTTGGAAAAGGGAAAAGAGCATTTGGCTGAAAAAATATTTGATAAATGGGATTTAATTTATGCTAATATTGGCGAAGTTACTGATACTGGTAGAGTGCAATATTTGATGCATGGAGAGGTAATGGCGGATATTCCTGCTGAATCTTTGGTATTGGGTGGTGGTGCTCCAATTTATGAAAGAGAATGGGAAGAGCCTGCCTATTTAGCTAAAAATAGAAGTTTTTCAATTGATACGGTAACAGATATTCAAAATGATGAAATAAAACCTGTTGCAGAACTCATTTGCCAATTGCCAAACATTGCCAGCAAAAAATGGATTTATAGACAGTATGATAGCATGGTTGGTACAGTAAATAAAAGCACCAATAGAATTAGTGATGCTGCCATTGTAAAAGTAAAAGGCTCTAATAAATCATTGGCATTAACGGTAGATTGTAACAGCAGATATGTGTATGCTGAACCTTTTATAGGTTCGCAAATAGCTGTAGCAGAAGCTGCAAGAAATATAGTGTGTAGTGGTGGTGTTCCTGCTGCCATAACCAATTGCCTCAACTTTGGAAACCCTTATGACAAAGGAGTTTATTTTCAGTTTAAAAGTTGTATTGAGGGCATGGGCAAAGCCTGTGAATTTTTTGGCACACCTGTAACCGGTGGAAACGTTAGTTTTTATAATCAACATTCTGATGGAACTGCAGTATATCCTACGCCAACTATTGGAATGATTGGTGTTTTGGAAGATGATACAAAACAGACCACTTTAGATTTTAAAGCCGCAAATGATATTATTTATATTCTAGGAAATCAAGTAAATGACTTAAATAGTTCCCAATATCTGGCCAAAATAAAAGATGTTCAACATTCTTCTGCTCCCTATTTTAATTTGGAAGAAGAAGGTGCTTTGCACAAAGTAGTTACTAATTTAATTGATTTAAAGTTAGTGGCACATTGCCATGATATAAGTGAAGGCGGAGTTTTTATTTCTCTTTTGGAAAGTGCCATGTTATCTAATTTGGGTTTTGAAGTGGATATGGATAAGGATTTAAGATTGGATGCAGCCTTGTTTGGGGAAGCTCAAGGACGGGTAATTGTAACGGTTTCTGAAGAAAATGAGGCTTTATTTTTGCAGACCGTTTCCACTATTGCTCATCATAATATTGGTTTGGTAACAGAAGGGGAGTTGTTAATTAATGACGAAAACATGGGTGCAATTGCACATTACAAAGATTTGTATGACAATGCTATTGGCAATATAATCAATAGTTAATGAGCGTTTCTTTGGCTTGGAGTCAAACAGAAAAGGATGCCCTCATTCTTCATATTCAAGAGCATATTGAGCAACAGATAATTGGTTTTCAAAGGCAATTGGAGTCCTTAAATATGTCCATTGCTAATGAAACAAAAAGTTCAGCAGGTGATAAATTTGAAACAGCAAGAGAAATGTTGAATCAAGAGATAAATGCCATTGGTGTGCAGTTAAATTTATTATCAAATCAAATTAGAGATATTCAGAAAATAGGAAATGTAAGTAGCACCCAAATTGGCTTAGGCAGTTTGTTTGCTACCGAAGAAAAACTCTACCTGTTGGTTACGGCATTAGGAAAAATAGTTTTTAAAGATGCAGAGGTGATGATTATTTCCTTGCAGTCGCCCTTTGCTTTATCGGCCATAGGAAAAAAGGTGGGTGAGCCCATTGGATTGGCAGGAAGAACTCAACTACTAAAATGGATTCTTTAATCTGAGTTCAGTTTATAAACTGAATTATAATCGGAGCCATATTGAGTGTTTTTTGTCCGCTACCGGAGTACTTCGGTAAAATGTATCGAAATATGAAACTAGCAGGAAATTTGCTTTTTTTCGTGCCGAACTGTTAAGACAATTCACCTTGGCGGATTACCCCAAATTGACGTAGATTTTCTAATCGCAAAATCAGGACTTTAATCAATTGCTTGGCTAAAATTTTGGCTGTCTGCAATAGAATTGTATTTTTGCAGTAAATTTAAGAATTAATGATAGATACAAAACACAACGTAATTTCTGTAAATTACACACTTTTTAGAGATAGTGAAAAGGGAGAAATGGTGGAAACATCAGAAGGCAAAGCACCTTTGGTTTTTTTGTCGGGGTTGGGACAAATGTTACCAGATTTTGAAATAAATGTTTCAAACCTAAAGGCAGGTGATAAATTTTCATTCGGTATTGAAGCTGCAAAGGCTTATGGAACAAGGAATGAGGAAGCAATTATCGAGTTGGAGCTGAATATGTTTAAAAAGGATGGAAAGTTATTGGATGAAGTAAAAGTAGGAAATGTATTGCCCTTGCAAGATCAAGAAGGACGCACGCATCCTGCTAGAATTTTGGAATTGAGAGAAGAAACGGTACAAGTAGATATGAATCATCCATTAGCGGATCAAGACTTATACTTTACTGGAAATGTAGTTTCGGTGAGAGATGCAACAGCAGATGAAATCAGCCATGGACATGTGCATGGTGAAGGTGGACATCAGCATTAAAGCATATTTATAATTACTAAAATAATTGCGAGCATAAAAATTGCAATAATCGCCACGATTTTTAGCAATTTTGTGTTACTGTAGATTTTTTGATACCGCCTTTTTAAGGTTGCCATTTCTTCGTCAGTTCTTTTAGGGTTAGCCGAAATAGCACCGTTATTTTTAGAATTGAAATTTTTAAAACTGTAAAGGGTATTGAAATAATTTCTACCATTCAGTAATTGTCTGTTCCTTTTAATGAAATTAATGAAATTAATAGCGGTTTGATTAAATCCAGATGAAATCATGATAATGCAAATTTAGATAATAATTTTTAATTAACCCTAAAAACAGTCTGCCGATGTACATCGCTACTGAGCTTTCGTCCCTCTTTGGTTTTGGGGACGAAATGGTCGAAGACCTACTGCTTTTTTATTCAACTACCTCATAATAAAAAAATGAGTCTTTGGCTCAAATTAAACAGACTTACCGCTCTATTTTAATTTTAAAAACTGCTTCTCAATCAAATGCCAAGATGCAAAAGCAAACACAGGAGCAATGAGCATGGTATATACCATTACCATCAATGAGTTTTGTACCCCATAGTAAATGAGTGTTTGCTGTATAGGGAAGGCATAAATATAAATACCATAGGATAGGTCTCCAAAGTATTGGCTGACATTGCTAATTATTGGGGTATTGAGCAAGCCTATGGAAATGATAAAAATGGGGATAATGATGATGGTAAATTTATCTAATTGATTAAAATAGATGAGTGCTGTTATGATTAAAAAGCTGATTAGCGCAATCGTTTTCTTATAATTAACTTTGTTAAAATTGAAGACTGCCAACAAAGAACCCATGGTAAAGTAGCCGCCAAACTCTAGCATATATTTTCCAGATAAAACAAAGTCAAAAGCGTTGACCATATCGGAGAAAAATAATTTTGTGATAAAGAATAACCCCACCGCTAACACAGTAAAAATCTTTAATTTTTGATGGTCATTTCTAAAAAAGAAAAGCAAAACCAATACACAATAGCAGCTAAATTCATAAGGTAAAGTCCACAATGAGCCGTTGAGTGCTCCTGCTAAGGGATTAGATAAAAATACACCAGGAAGCTGGTCTTGCAGCCGATACAGTGAAAGATTAGCAGGAATGTAAAGGTATGTTTTGATGTTTGAAAAGTAAGTGCTGAGTGAAAAAACAGTAAAAAAGGCTCCCGCTATTACGGTTAAAATCAACACAACCAATAAGCCTGGAAAAAGTCGCAAAGCCCGCTTTTTAAAGTAGATGGCTATGCTTGGGCTGCGAATCAAACTTTTTACGATTAGGTATCCACTAATAGTAAAAAAACCGCAAACCCCTAAATGTGAAAATGTTAATTGTCCATGGGTGATAGAACTCAAAAAATCTTGCTGCGAAAAATCTATCAGTTGATAAGAATGGGTGATAATCACAAAAAGGGCAAATACAAGCCTTAAAAAATCAAAGTTATTGGTATTGCGTTTCATTTTTTAAGAAAGATGGCAAAGATAGACACTTCTTAATAGTATCTTAACACTTAAGAGTATTGTACTTTCTTTATATTACACTTTGATAAGTTGTACTATTGTTATTGCATCTTGTTGATTTAAATATAGTCTTTCATTTTCATGTGTAGAAATTGATTTAACAACCTTATAGTTAAAAACGGGCAGCAAGGAAATATCAGGGTTAATTTGTTTTTTATTGTTAGGCGAAGAAAAACAGCAAATAACAACATGGCAATTTTCTCTATCTAAATCTCCAATATATTCCATGGTTGTTTTACACCCTACTGCTATTTCGGCTTTTTCTGGTTGTTGAGTAGAGTTGAAATATCCAACAGTGGCAATTCCAATCTTAACCCCATTTTTTGAAACAGTAGCTTGAAAATCCTCCGGTAAATCACCTAATTGGGTATAAGAATTTAATTGATAACCCCTTCCTATTAATTGCTGTAAAACCAAATTTAAAGTGCTTGTTTTACCGCTATCACTAGAGCCTATTAGTGCTATGATTTTCATGTTTAAATCTTATTTATCTGAAAGCGAAGATAAGACTTTTTCAAGATGTATTAACCCTTCAAAACAAGGGCATTCACACCAATATTTGTTTTATTTAAAACGGGAGATGAGATGTATTAACCCTTCAAAACAAGGGCATTCACACCTTATTTTGAATATTTAATAGAATTAACAAAGATGTATTAACCCTTCAAAACAAGGGCATTCACACCACGAAATTGCAAGTTCTCTTTTGGTAGGTAGATGTATTAACCCTTCAAAACAAGGGCATTCACACCTGCATTTCGGTTATGCTAATGGAAAAGGTGGATGTATTAACCCTTCAAAACAAGGGCATTCACACCAAGGGTGCAACGTGTAACGTACTTTGCAAAGATGTATTAACCCTTCAAAACAAGGGCATTCACACCACTACGAAAGTCTAAACCGCAAACAACAACGATGTATTAACCCTTCAAAACAAGGGCATTCACACCAAAGGTGGTAAGGGAATTTTAAACGGGGGTGATGTATTAACCCTTCAAAACAAGGGCATTCACACCTAACAGATGAACAATTTAATAAGTATGTATGATGTATTAACCCTTCAAAACAAGGGCATTCACACCAGGTTTACCAGATTACACTTCAAAATCAGGGATGTATTAACCCTTCAAAACAAGGGCATTCACACCTTGAAAATGGCGCATCATGTGAAAGCCTTAGATGTATTAACCCTTCAAAACAAGGGCATTCACACCATTGATAGTGGCAAGGTATGTGTTTGGAGTGATGTATTAACCCTTCAAAACAAGGGCATTCACACCACAAACACATCAGAATCTTCGCCTTTGGCAGATGTATTAACCCTTCAAAACAAGGGCATTCACACCAGTGCCGATTTATACAGAAATTCAGTTCTTGATGTATTAACCCTTCAAAACAAGGGCATTCACACCAAATTAAATTGCGCTCAATTGCTGGTCTGTGATGTATTAACCCTTCAAAACAAGGGCATTCACACCATAGACCTTTTTGCGCAAAGCTGTTAAAAGATGTATTAACCCTTCAAAACAAGGGCATTCACACCGTACCTTGTTCAATTCACTTGGTTCACATTGGTTTGAATATAATTTAAGGCAGAGAAATTTGATTTGTGATAGGCAGTAAATTTCTCAACTTCTACTTTTATTAAATTTAAGATAGTTGCATCCATTGCTAATGCGGGGTAGGTAAATTTTTCAGGCACATTGGCATGCATACTTTTATTTCTTAAATAAGCTAACTTTACATCGTCCTTTCTATCTCCAATAAATATTTGTTTTTCCGTTTCTTCCAGTATGTTGTCAAAAGAAATATAACTAAAAAGTCCTGAAGATATTTTGTCTTTATTTAAAGCCGCTGTATTTGTTTTATACTTTGCAATTACTCTGTCTTTTTCAATTATTAAGATTCTTCCTGACAATTCCATTGCTTGACGCAAAATATTTTTAAACTCCAACATTAAATCAGCGTAAGGTAAAACTACCTTCTGCTTTGATAAGTCATTTACATCTGCTGCAATCTGATGTATTTTAATAAAGTAATGGCTCAAAATATCTAATGTGTCAATTGTTTCCGTAAACAACAAATCATCTAAATTATGAAAGGATACTTTTACTTCTACTTTAATTCCATTAAAATCTTTCACTTTAAAAACGATAGGTGTATTCCTTATTTCCCATACTTTAGGTATTACTTCGTTTTCACGATGCGTTAACGTTGTATAGGTGCTGTAATACTTAGAAGCCATTTTTGCTAAAAGAATATCTTTTCCAAGATAATCATTTTGCAATCCTATTAATTTTTTAATAATTTTTTTATCATTACATATTGGCTTAAAAACATCTGTCAGCTGATAATTAAAGGGATGTAATACTTCTAAATATTCACTTTTATAATTACCTGTTTTCTCATCTTTTAATAGACTGTTACTAATGCTGGCTTTATTATTTTCAATCGTTTCAGGGAATAAAATATGCAACACATGTTTGGGAACTAAACTATAAACCGCAATTTCATTGTTTACCTCATTTGATGAAAATTTTAGACCTATTTTTTTAGACCATTTAATTCTCTTTTCAGTCCATGTTTTTGCATTGTCTATATCTTTTTGCCATTCGTATAGTTTACTTTTTCCTAAGTTCAAAACATTTTTAAGCAATTCGTTAAGCGTTTGTTTTTTTGCAATTACATTCATTATTTCATACGGAATCCTATTTCTGAAGTCCTTAATCAATTCATAATTGGGCTTGTTATAAAGCGTATAATGAAAAACACTCATTAGTTGATATTCGTCCTTTCTTAAAAACTTGATTTCCGTTTGATTTGGATAATGCCAATCAAATAAATTGTAAACTTCCATAATCATTCTGTTTTTTTCATTTCTTGATAGTGGAATTACTTTTTCTGCAATTGATTTAATTATTTCATCATACCTATCAATTCTATTATTTATTTTTTCTTTAAATTCATTTATTTTTTCATCTTCTTTAAAATGCTTATTATTTGCACCTATTCTATAAGGGCAATCAGGTTTTTGCAAATCAGATTCAATGGTTTCAAATAACAAGGGTAAATTTTGATTGTTATTGAAATAGGCAATAACAATCATGCGCAATATGTTTTCGTTAATGTTATATAACTTGTTATTATACTTTATACTGGTGTGATTAAGTCTATCAATATAAATGGAATACTCCTCCTCTCTTTGTGGGCTAAAAATATCTATTCTTTCATTAATTAAAGAAATTTTCCCTGTTTTATTATCTTCTTTTTCTTTTAACCCAAACTTAATTTGCTTCCAATTCCATCCATCTAACTCATTGGCAAAATCAATTAAAAAATAGGCAGCATATCGCACAAATTCTTCATTTTTTCTCAAAGCCCAGTTGAAACTATAAAACAACTCATAAAATCGTAGTTCAATGGGTTCTTTTAATTTACTAATAACTTCTTCTTTATTAAAACTCTTCGTATCATTATTTTCTTTTTTTTCTTTTTTACGCAAAAGAAAATCTAATGCACCTTTATCTATTCCCATTGGGAGAAATTCATTTATGGCTGAATCCCATTCATCATTACTTTCAAAAAAATCAATCGATTTTGCGCGTGCATTGATAAAACGCTTTAAGGAATGTGAAATAAAACTTGGTGCATTTGAAAAATCTGTATGACTGGCTATATTTCTATTTTCATCCCTAATAAATGAATAGTTGCCTTCTGTTTTTAATATGTAAAACAAGTAAACAAAGTCCTTGATTTTAAACTCTAGTGTAAAACCCTTTTCTTTATTTAAAATATGAATGCTATCCACATAATACGCTTCAGCTTCCAATTCAATAATTTCATTACCTCTTTTAGTTTTGGGGATTATTTTTTTTGAAAACCATTGTGCTTTAAAAGGAAAATCAACTTGGTTAAAAGACACTATAAATGGAGTTAAATCACTTTCTCTTAATTTATTATCTTCAATAGAAAATAAAATAGAGTGCAATTGTTGTAACATTTCCTCCGATACCTTATTTAAATAATTAAAGATTCTAAAAGCCTGTTGGTGATTTAATAGTTGTTTTTGAAAATCTATAGCCAATCCTTGAAAAAAGGTGTTGGATTGATTGTATTTTAAGCGTGTCATTCGCTCATTAAGTGTAAGATACAGTAAAATGGGCTTGTAAGCCTTAATAAACCTAGGCTTTAGTGGTTCTTTCTCAGCTTCGTCCAAAAACCTTTGCATTTCTTGAGTGCTCAAGAATAAACTCAGGAAGAATATTTTACCCTCCGGAGTTAAATAATTATCCCCTTGATGACTTTTAAAAAGCGTTTTTGGTTCTTTAGATTTTAATAATGTTGAGTAGTTTGAAGGTTCATATAGGGCGAGGTAATTTAATGCTTCGTTCTGCAATTCTTCTAAAAAATTAGCAAGGTTATTAGTTATAATCAATGCATTATTTGTATGATAAATATGTGATTGAAAATTTCGCACATTAACAAGCACTTTTAATATTTCATCTATTCTTATTTTATTTTTAGGTTCAAAATATTGTCCTGATGAATTTTTATTATTTTTAAATTCTGCATATAAGTAGTTTCCTAATGTTATATAATTTCCCTCGGTTAGTAGGTCTATGTGCTTAACTATCGAATAATGACGATCACTCTTTTTATCAACGCCTAAATCTTTTAAAATTCTAAGCATTTTTTGTTCAGCAACATTATAATAGGCTGCAAAACTTGCATATTTACCAGCTGTCGCAAGTTCAAAGTCTGTAGGTGGTATATATCTTTGGGGTTTGTTAAAATTACTTTTTTTCATTGGGTTTAATTTTGGTTTCAATTTAAACGAAGGATATAAAATTATTAATATTGGATAAAGCTTCTTTCTTGTCTCTATCGATGTAAAGCAAAATACAAGAAATAAAACTCATTAGGGTTATAGCCAAAATGCTGAATGGATGGCTTAAATCTAATTTATTGCCCCATACACATATTAACTGAATGATCAACCAAATAAAAAATGAGGTGCCAAGGTTTCTAAAGAATGACTTTTGGCCTAGTAAAATATGACCTATTTTATCTTTAGCATAGTTTTCTAAAGTTGAGGTCATTAAATCTTGTTCTAAATTATTTCTTTTTAAATCTTTTATATCGAATACTTGGGTAAAACACTGATTAAATAGCTCAGATAAATTTTTATCTCTTGATAAGATCAAAGTGTGAAAATCTTTTTTGTAGATGAATTTTAATAGAACTCTTCCTAATAATGACAATGCATGCCCTACAAAATAAGCAAAACATAAAAAAACCATAATAGTTATAACATTATCCTTAACCATAATAATATTATTCAAGAAATGTATGTCGTATATTTCTGCGACTGGATATAAAAATAATATTGCAGGTAGCAGAAATGATAAGAAATCGAAGAGCGTAAATTTTTCCATAATAAATTAACTTTTATATTGTAAGTAACAAAGTTATAGGATTTACTAAAAAAATCTAGTTTTAATTTTAGTTTTATTTCTTCATTGGGATAAATGATTCATAAATACACAATAGATTAAATCATAAATTAGAAGTATCTAGCTGCCAAATACCTTATTTCAAAGAAAATGCCTTTCTTTCTTTCTTTCACTTGCCACTATAACTGAATGTAAAACAAAAAAATAATTTCATTCTTTTTATAATAATCACTAATTTTCCTAGCAAACTTGCATTGTGCATGGATAGCTTTAACAAATAGAGTTCGTTTTCTTTAAATACCGATAAGTAATCTTCTGTTTCTTTAGTAATGTCGCTATAGCCAATCCTTTGTGCGCACAAGAAAGGAATTTTAGTCCAGAATCTCAATCCTAATCCTCCTGATGCTACATCTATTGTATGATTTTGCTGCTTAGAATTAGGTTCTAAAAATTGCGGTTCTAATGCTAGGATTCTTTTATAGGATGATTGATTGTAAATCATAAAATTAGTGGTTTTCCCAAACTGATATTCAACCAAACCTAACTTTTGGTTTACCAAAACTACCTTTTTATTCTGCCCTTCATTCGAGTAGGTGCAACACATAGAAAACACATCCCATTTTGTCATGTTGTTTTCAAGGTATTGGCATATTGCTTTAAACGCATCATTGAAAGTTTTTAAATCTAGAATCTTATTATCATCCTCAACAACAATTATAAACGGTAGCTTTTCTATTTGCGCCTGTTTTATAAGTGCCAAATGGGATAAACTGCATCCGCGCCAACCTTCTTTATGTTCTATTGCAGAAAAACGCTTTAGCTCAAAATTTGACTGTTTTGCAAATTCATTGGTAATAAGCTGCAATCTGTCTAACCTTTCATCGAGGTTTATAACGTTGATGATGTACTTCTTGTTCATTTAACAAAGTGATCATTATATATTCTCAATAGGCTTGACATTTTACAAGTTAATATGCCTTGGCAAATAACACACGCTCCTTACTTGGCTTGCCGCTATATACACAAACCCCAGCTTCTTGAGGATTGTTGAGAGGTATGCACCTAATGGTCGCTTTGGTGGTCTCTTTTATTTTTAATTCCGTTTCGGAGGTGCCATCCCAATGTGCAGCAATAAAACCGCCTCCATTTTCTAAAGCAGCCGTAAATTCTTCCCAAGTATTAACTTGCTTAATGTTATCATCGCGATAGGTCAAAGCTTTTTGATACAATCCATCTTGAATTTCTGTCAACAAAAGGTTGACCACTTCATTGATTTTATCAATAGCAATCAATTGTTTTTCTTTGGTGTCTCTCCTAGCCAATTCCACTTGCTTATTGGCAATATCTCTAGGGCCAATTGCAATACGCAAGGGTACCCCTTTTAACTCATATTCGGCAAACTTAAACCCTGGCTTGTGGGTATCTCTTTTATCAAATTTAACACGAACGCCATGCTTTTCAAGGTTTTCTTGAATTTCTGCACCCTGCTTTAAAACCAATTCCTGTTCTTCATCACTGCGATAAATAGGTATAATAACTACTTGAATAGATGCTAATTTTGGTGGTAAAACCAAACCATCATCATCACTGTGCACCATAATCAAAGCACCCATAAGCCTAGTGCTAACGCCCCAGCTTGTTCCCCAAACAAATTCTTGCTTGTTTTCTTTGGTTACATATTTTACGTCAAAAGCCTTTCCAAAGTTTTGTCCCAAAAAGTGACTAGTGCCCATTTGCAAGGCTTTTCCATCTTGCATCAAACCTTCAATACAATAGGTTTCTTCTGCTCCGGCAAATCTTTCATTGGCAGTTTTAATTCCTTTAATTACAGGCACTGCCATTATATTTTCGGCAAAATCTGCATATACCTCTAGCATTTGTTCGGTTTCTTCCAAGGCTTCTTCTTTTGTGGCATGTGCTGTATGCCCCTCTTGCCATAAAAATTCTGCGGTACGCAAAAACAGGCGTGTTCGCATTTCCCAACGCACCACATTTGCCCATTGGTTGATTAAAATGGGTAAATCTCGGTAACTCTGAATCCAACCTTTATAAGTGTTCCAAATAATTGCCTCAGAAGTTGGGCGAACAATTAGTTCTTCTTCCAATTTAGCTTCAGGGTCAACCATTAGTTTTCCTGGAGCGTCTGGGTTTGTTTTAAGTCGGTAATGGGTTACCACAGCGCATTCTTTGGCAAATCCTTCAGCATTTTTCTCTTCTGCTTCAAATAGGCTTTTAGGAACAAAAAGCGGGAAATAAGCATTTTCATGACCAGTTTTTTTGAATCGCCAATCCAGTTCAGCTTGCATTTTTTCCCAAATAGCATAGCCATAAGGTTTAATGACCATGCACCCTTTTACAGCAGAATGTTCAGCTAAATCGGCATCTTTAACTAAATTATTATACCATGTCGAGTAGTCTGCTGCTCTTGTAACTTTTTCTTTTCCCATTATTTGTAAATTTGGAATGTTTTTTGTATCTTTACGGGTACAAAAGTACATCATGCTATGATTAAAATTAAAGATATTCTGAAAGTTTCCTTGGGTTTATCTGTTTTATGTATAACCCTAAACTCATGTTCAAGCCATAAAATGGCAATGAATGGTGCAAGTGAAGACCCCATTTATACTACCCAATCGGATATTAAGATGGCAGCTTTAAAAGAGGCAGCTGAAATAAAAAGAAACCAATTAGATGCTGGATATGCCACAAAACAAGGCAAAAAATCTGGGGTAGAAAATAGTAAATATGACTACATGCCTGCTACCAGTTACGGCCAAAGGTTTAACAGAATGGGAAATTCATTCTTTTTAAATGACCCGTACTATACTCAAAATGGTTTTGCGGGTAACTCCTCATCAAATAGCAGAGTGTCTGTGTTTGTTCAAGTGGGCAGCGGTTTCAGTCCCATGTATAACCCTTATATAAATAATTATGGATATAATCCTTGGAGATGTGGTTACAACGATCCATATAGGTCATACTCTATGATGCAAACAAGCTATTATCCGTTTTTTACCTACAACCCTTATATGTATAGTTACAATTATATTTATGGTTACAGCAGCCCCTGGATGATGCAAAATTCTTTTTACGACCCCTATTTTTACAATCCTTATTATAGCTATAACCCCTATGCCTATAATAATCCATACTGCAATACCTACAGAACATCTTCAAGAAGCCCTTCTCCCACTTATGTAAATCAAAGGAGAAATAGCAGTGTAGGTGGCAATAGTTCTACTTCTGGTGGTAATAATTCCAATACCAGTTATTCTAGGGATAGAACCACTAATACTAGTTCCGAGAAAAGCAGTTCCACCAGAACTAATACGGAAAGCAGTGGTTCTCGTGGTGGATACAATACAAATAATAGAACTGATAGAGGTAGTACCACCACTCATCAAGGCTCGACACGCAGATAGTTTTCTAAGGGTATTTTTATGTTTAAAAAATTTCTGGTTTTGACCGTTTTCGTTTTGCTTGGTTCTATTTTACAAGCACAAGGTTTAGAAGAATCTACACGCTATTCTACTCAGGGATTAGGGGGTAGCACGCGCTCTTTGGGTAGTGCCAACGCTTTTGGGGCTATTGGAGGAGATTTTATCTGTGGAAGTATTAATCCCGCTGGACTTGCATTAAATAGAAAATCCGAATTGCATTTTGGGCTTAATATAAATTCTAATGCAACGCAAAGTTCCTATATTGGTTCTCCTGCTCAAGGTGATGTCAATGTAGGTTTGGGATTGTCTAATGCGGGGATTACCATCAATGGTTTTATGAGAGATAATGCCGGAAAAAGGGTGACTGATGGTTTAACCAATTTGGTTTTTTCATTTGGATACAATAGGCACAGTGATTATCGGTCTAATTTTGTCTATTCTGGTGACAATAAACAAAGTTCATTTACAGATTATTTGGCAGAAAATGCCAATGGTCAAGATTATAAAAATATGAATTCGTATTCCTTGGGATACTTGTCTTATATGTCCTATTTAATTGAGCCTAAAATTAATTTTGAGGATAGTTTTGCCTCTGGCATAGCTTCTCCAATTACCAATGTGCGCCAGAATAATACTGTAACTAGAAAAGGCAGTGGAGGAGATTATAATCTGTCTTTGGCGGGTGATTTTAGCAATAAATTTTATTTTGGCATGGGTCTTTTAATTCGCTCTCAGCGTTACACAGAATCATTTCAGTTTTTTGAAAAGGATTTGCAGCCCAAAACAGATACCAACGCTTTTGAAAGTATGACGTATAGCAGATATCTTAATACCAAAACAAGTGGTGTGGGTTTTAATATTGGAGGTTTGTTAAAGGCAACAGAAAACATTAGATTTGGTATTTCTTACACCACACCCATTGTGGTAAAAGCAACCGATAAATATACGCAAACGCTGGTTAGTTCTTTTGACAATGCAAGGGGCAATATTCCTGAAAAAACATACACCTACAGCACTCCTGATGATAATTTTGATGGGAAACCAGATACGTTGCAGTACAAATATAAAGTATCTACTCCTGCCAAAGTAACTTTAAGTGGAGCTTATATTTTTGAGAAGAAAGGTTTTATTTCTGTTGATTTGGAAAGGGTAAATTATGCCTCCTCAAAATTAATTCCTGTGGACGACCCCACTTACCTATTTATAGCTGAGAATGAACAGATAAGAACAATTTATAAAGCCGTCTGGAATGTTAGAATTGGTGCGGAGTACGTGTATGACAAGTATCGTTTTAGAGTGGGTTATGCCATCAATCCTTCGCCATATACAGATAATCGCCCATCTCAAGTATCCAAATTAAACCGAAATTTTTATACTGTTGGATTAGGATATTATGACAAGGGATACTCCATTAATGCTGCTGTTTTAGTTACGTCCAATAAAGAAAATTATACACCTTACAAGTTGAATTTAGGGCGTACCTACTATGCTGCTGACATTAAAAATAGTTTTGTTTCTTTTCAGTTTGGAGCAACAATAGTTGTTGACTAAATTTGCCTCCAGTTTATTGTGAATTACCTCAAACTTTGTGAAATTTTAGGAAAGTATTTACCTGCTGTTGCTGTAAAACCTATTGCTGACTGTGTGGTTGAAAACAAAGTATTTCTAAAAATTTGTAGACCAAGAGCCTCCAAGTTAGGTGATTATCGTAGCCCTGCTTTTTATGGAAAGCACACCATTACCATCAATAATGATTTGAATCAATATGCATTTGCAATAACCTTGTTGCATGAATTGTCGCACATGTTATGCTACAATCAACACCAACATAAAGTGAAACCGCATGGTGCAGAATGGAAGAAATGTTTTGTCAATCTGTCTAAACCCATTATGGATGCCAAGGCTTTTCCCAATGATATTCATAGGGCATTAAGCAATTACTTTCAAAATCCTGCTGCCAGCACCTGTGCAGACCCACATTTGCTAAAAGTACTTAACAAATACGATAAAGAACCTTCTGCTTTGGTGGATGATGTGGCGATAGGAACTTTGTTTGAACTAGAAAATGGTCGAGTTTTTAAAAAGGGAGAAAAACGCAGAACCCGATATTTATGCACCTGTCAGCAAACCAACCGCATGTATTTGGTAAGTGGGGTTGCAAAAATTAAGAATTTACCTTAACGCCTTTTCAGGGTTATTGATTACATTTGCGCAATATGCAATACCAGTGGAAATCTAAGGAAAAGCCGGAACCAAATCTTGTTTCTAGCCTTACCGAATCTCTTAATGTGCCGCACTTTCTTGCATATATTTTAGCTCAACGTGGCATTTCAGACTTTCAATCAGCTGAACAGTTTTTTAGACCTAAATTGGAAGATTTACATGATCCTTTTTTAATGAAGGATATGGACAAAGCAGTGTCTAGGATTGAGAAAGCATTGCAGGAGGATGAAAAACTAATGGTCTATGGAGATTATGATGTGGACGGGACGACTTCTGTTGCTGTGGTTTATTCTTTCTTGACGGGTTTTTCTAATAAAGTAGAATATTATATTCCAGATAGATACAAAGAGGGTTACGGTATTTCTAAAATGGGAATTGATCATGCCATTGAACAAGGAATCACTTTAATTATTGCTTTAGATTGTGGAGTTCGTTCGGTGGAGTTGGTGGCTTATGCAAAAGAAAATGGCGTTGATTTTATAATTTGTGATCACCATTTACCAGGAGATAAATTGCCTGTGGCCGTAGCGGTTTTAGACCCTAAAAGAAGAGATTGTGAGTATCCTTTTAAAGAATTATCAGGTTGCGGAATAGGGTTTAAATTATTGCATGCTTTTAATACCAAAAATAACCTTAGTGTTGATACGCTTTACAAATATTTGGATTTGGTAGTAACCAGTATTGCTAGTGATATTGTGGAAATGAGTGGTGAAAATAGAATTTTGGCCTATTATGGTCTACAAAAAATCAATACCAATCCCTCTATTGGCTTACAAGCTCTTTTGCAAACCTACCGACTAAAAGAGAAATACGATATTTCTGATATTGTATTTGGAATAGGTCCCAAAATTAATGCAGCTGGAAGAATTGCAGATGCCAATGCGGCCGTAAAACTTTTGGTTGAAACTGATTTTCATGAAGCGGTAAGTTTTGCAAAAGTATTGATAGAAAGAAACACAGAAAGGCAAGGTTTGGATAGTGATATCACTGCAGAGGCGCTAGATATGCTTAAAAATGATGCAGAGTTTAAGAATAAAAAAAGTACCGTTATTGTGGGTAAAGAATGGCACAAGGGGGTTATTGGAATTGTAGCATCGAGACTTATAGAAAACTATTATAAGCCAACCATTGTTTTAACAGAAAATGATGGGATAATGTCTGGCTCGGCCCGCTCCATCAAAGAATTTAATATTTATGATGCCATTGAACAATGCAGTGATTTGCTGACGCAATTTGGAGGTCACATGTATGCCGCTGGACTTTCTATGAAATCGGAAAATTACCCTTTGTTTAAAGCTAGATTTGAAGATATTGTTAGCCGGTCTTTGCCAGAGAATAGTGAAATACCCATCATTGAATACGATGCTGAAATTGAGATTAATGAAATAGACTCTAAAATGTTGCGCTTGCTTAATCAAATGGAACCTTTTGGGCCCGGCAATATGAAACCTATTTTTAGGAGTAACAATATGATAGACAGCGGTTTTGCTAAAGTTTTGAAAGATAAACATTTAAAAATTGGAACAAAAGGGAACGCAAGAAGAATAGATGGCATAGGATTTGGTTTAGCACATGCCTACGATGCTGTGAAACAAGGCAAACCTTTCGATGCCTGTTATACCATTGAAGAAAATGATTTTAACGGACAAAAAAATATTCAATTAAACCTAAAAGATATTCAGTAAAATGCTCACACTAAAAGCGGACAACCTTGTAAAACAATATAAACAGAAAAAGGTAGTGAACAATATGTCACTTACTGTTTCTCAGGGAGAAATTGTTGGGCTTTTGGGTCCAAATGGCGCGGGCAAAACCACCACTTTCTACATGGTTGTAGGTTTAGTAAAGCCAGACGAAGGTATTGTTACTTTGGGCGATGAAATTATCACCAAATTGCCCATGTACAAGCGTGCGCAAAAAGGTATTGGCTACTTGCCACAAGAGGCCTCAGTTTTCAGAGATTTGAGTGTAGAGGATAACCTCAAAGCAATTTTAGAAATGACTGATTTGTCTAAGGCAGAGCAAAAACATAAGCAAGAAGAACTGCTAGAGGAGTTTGGTTTAAATAGAGTTCGAAAGAACTTGGGAAAGGTTTTAAGCGGGGGAGAAAGAAGAAGAACTGAAATAGCACGTGCATTAGCCACCAACCCAAAATTTATTTTGCTGGATGAGCCATTTGCAGGGGTTGACCCTATTGCTGTTGAAGATATTCAAGAGATTATTAGCAAACTAAAAGAAAAGAATATTGGCATTTTGATAACTGACCACAATGTGCAAGAAACTTTGAGTATTACGGATAGGGCATATTTACTTTTTGAAGGGAGATTGCTAAAAGCAGGAACAGCTGAAGAGTTGGCAGCTGATGAAATGGTGCGCAACGTTTATCTGGGCAAAAACTTTATTCTGAGAGAAAAGAAAGGGAAGTCAGAAGATGGCTTACCGAAGTAGGGAAGCTAGAAGTCGGAAATACAGAAGAAAATCAAGCTTATCGGCAAACTCAATTAACCATAGACCCGACAAAAGTGAAAACTAAGAACTCAACACTAAAAATTAAAAACTATCTTAAATTACTGATCACCCCATAAATTTCCTTTTCCATGTCACAGGTATTTATTTTTATATAGTAGTAATACGTCCCTTCAAGCATATCAATGGCTGTCCAGGGTTTGTTATTGCCTTCAAACACACGTGTTCCCCATCGGTCATAAACAATTAAATTGTATAAATAATTAGGGTTGCGCTCAGGAAATACATCATTCAATGCGTCATTATTGGGTGTAACTACATTGGGAATAATAATTTTTGGAGCGGCTTTTGGCGGCTGCTCAACTGCGGATTCATAAGCATATGGGCAATCTAAACGTGTTAAGCCATTAATTTTAAATTTGTTAATCGCTTCAAAAGAGTATGAGTTTCCACTAAAATTTGGTGGGAGTAAATCGGGTTCTGAAGCCCAGTGAATGGTTTTGTAATTTCCCACAACATTGACTGTTCCAGTATATTTTAAACTGGGTATTTGGCATTCCAAATCACTAAAACTTAAATGAATGGTAGCTGTATCAAAAATTACGGAAATGGTATCATATCCATCACAATTATTCAGGGTCATTTTTAACCAGTAAATGCCAGTATTAGAAACATTGATATTGTCGGTATTGCTGCCATTGCTCCAAAGGTAGCTTGCATTGGTGTAGGTTGTGTCTGGCTTGATATTTAAGTTTCCTGTATCGCACAAAATGGTATCTGGTGGTAAACTGAATTTTAGTTTTTCATATATGGTTACCGTTTTAGTTTGGGTGTCAGCACAATTTCCATTGTGAGCAATAAGTGTAACTTGATAATCTCCAGCTTTAGGGTATTTATAACTCACCGTTTTTTGGTCAGAAGTATCCCCAATGGTTGTGGTATCGCCAAAATCCCACTTAAAATTAGTGGCTTTAAGGCTGTTGTTGGTAAAAAATACTTCCTGATTGCAATTGTATTCGGGTGATGCAAAAGCAGAAACGGTTTCAAAAACACAATTCTGAACATTAAACTGATAATCTCTTTGTGTAAACCCAATCAATTTTCCATTTCGATATTCCTTTACCACAATACCGACAACAAATTGTCCATCTTTGGTCGGAGTAATGGTTAAAATGCCGGTTTGTGAATTGATACTAACAGCTGGCAACGCATCAATTGCATTGTCAAAACTATATATTGATGGGTAAATAACTTTTGGAAACGGAGGGTTTTGAAGGCTATTTAACAAGGGTCTTGGTTGCGAAAAAGAGGCTGCTGTATAGGGATGAAAAAATTCATATACCAAGCTATCTCCATCTGCATCGGTAGCGCCATGGTCGAAAATTAAAGTGGCATTGGTGCAAAGAAAATTGGGTGGCAGGTTTTTAAAATAAGGACTGCTATTATAACCCACGGTGTCAGGATTGTTGATGACCGTAAAAAAATTAGCACCTGTTAATTCTGGGTTAACCAAATTGATAATTGTATTGTTTCTGCAACATCTTTGAAAAGATAAAATATAACCATCTTCCAAAGGTGGTAGACTTATAACCGTGTCATAATTATAGGCATCCACACAGGCATTAGGGGCAATGGCAATACAGTTGTAATACGTTTTGGACACACGCTCAGGTTTAGATCTGGGCACTTCTACAGACAAACTATCAATTAACGCACCTGTTTTTTTATTGAAAACGCCTATTATGGCTTTGGCATCTAGGCTGATAGCACCTGGGTTTCCATTAAAGCAATCAATATAAAGTTTCAATTGAATTTTATATAAGCTGCTATGGATATAGGTGTAGTTTAGCTCGCCCCCAACAATGTGCGTTGCAAAGGTTAATTTGCACAATAACAACAAACAGAAAGTTGAAAGCCACTTCATTTCTTAATAGTTAGACGAAAATATGCTTAATTGGTTGCATTTGCAATTGATTTTATTTGAATTAGGAAAATTACAAAACTTCATTTAATTTTGTAACTAACAAGCGTTAGTTTGTATGAATACAGATAGAAAATCTCAAATATTAAGAGCAGCGGCAATTTTGATTAAGGAAAAGGGCTACGATGGCACGTCTATGCGTGATTTAGCATCTACTATTCCCATGGAAGCGAGCAGTTTGTACAATCACATTAGCTCAAAAGATCAAATATTAAAATTGATTTGTTTTGATATGGCTGAAAAGTTTGAAAAAGGTTTAGCAGAAGTTAATGACATCTACTTTAATGCGGAAGAAAAATTGCACTTAGCTGTCAAAAATCATATAATCATTCTTGCTCAAAATCCCTATAAAGCTTATGTTTTTATCAATGAATGGAGAAAGTTGGATGCTACTTCCTTGCAAGAATTTATTAACCTAAGAGATAATTATGAGCACGGAATTGCAGAAATTCTTAAAAATGGCGAGCAAGAAGGTTTATTTAATGAGGGAGATAAAAAGTTTGCCGTTTTAACCATCCTTTCATCTTTGAACTGGATTGTAGAATGGTATAAACCAGAGGGTAGCATGACGCCTGAACAAATTGCCAGCAAACTAACGGATTTTATTTTAACAGGATTAAGAAAATAACAATATGTACGGAAACGCTTATATAGACCCAAACTCTAAGGCACATGCCATTTTAGAAGGAGAGGACCCCATAAGACTAGCTGAATTTGAAGCTAGGATTGCACGTGGTGAAAAAATTGAACCCAAAGATTGGATGCCCAAAGAATATCGCAAACAGCTAATCAGGATGATTGAACAGCACGCTCACTCAGAAATTATTGGGTCGTTGCCAGAAGGTACTTGGATAACTCGTGCCCCCGGTTTTAGAAGGAAATTGGCATTAATAGCCAAAGTTCAAGATGAAATTGGGCATGGGCAATTGTTGTACAGTGCGGCAGAAACCCTTGGTAAAAGTAGAGAAGAGCAAACCAATGATTTGATTAGCGGAAAATCTAAATACAGCAATGTATTTAATTATCCTGCCAAAACTTGGGGAGATACAGCCGTAATTGCTTGGTTAATAGATGCCGGTGCAATTGTAAATCAGTTGGCCAATAGCAAAGGAAGCTATGGCCCTTATTGCAGGGCTTTGGATAGAATTTGTGCAGAAGAAAGTTTCCATTTAAAATATGGACATGACAATGTAGTTTTCTTGGCAACTGGCACTAAAACACAAAGAGCTATGGTACAAGAGGCAATGACCAGGTGGTGGCCGCCCATCATGCACTTTTTTGGCCCTTCTGATAAATCTTCGCAACACACGGAAATTTTAATGCGTTGGAAAGTAAAAATGGCGAGTAATGACGACATGCGCCAGCAGTTTTTAAATATGTATGTGCCAAAAATTTGGGATTTGGGTTTAACCTTACCAGATCCAAATTTAAAAAAGAATATGGAAACAGGCCTTTGGGAATATACTGAGCCAGATTGGGAAGAATTTAAACGTGTTATCAATGGTGATGGCCCTTGTAATAAAGAGCGATTGGCAGTGCGCAGAATGGCTGAAGAAAATGGACGTTGGGTAAGAGAGGCTTTGGCAAAACCTTCTGAAAAATATGTTACACCATTTGCTTAAAACAACTTAGAAAAATTTATGATAAAAAAATATACCCTTACAGCACTAATCCTATGTTTAGGAGTTGGAGTGATGGCACAGGTTCCCAATGGCAGTTTTGAATTAAAAGAACAAGCCATATATAATAAATCTTTAAAAGAATGGAGAACCAAAGGGTTAGTTTATAGTGTTACTGACGATAACTTTGGAAATGGCGTTAAATTTCCTGTGGATGAGCCAATTGTATCTGCAATTATATCAGATTTGAATACCGATGATTTTGATTTGGCAAAAGGGTTTCAAATTAATGCTAGGCCAGATTCTTTAATTGTTTGGATGGATTTTTATATTGATGCAGATGACACTTTGATTATCCGTACCAAGAATAGAGAAACCCAAAACCCTTTTGGTTATGGAGAATTGAGAATAAATGGTTTTCAAAATGGGGTTAAAAGATTTGCAATTCCAATAACCTATACTTCACCAGGTCTTGCTGACTCTGGGGTAATACAAACTTATATTAAATCAGGTTTTACGGTTGCAACGTCTAGTTTTACGCTTTATAAAATGCAATTCGTCAATATATCAGGCAATCCAGTTTCTGCTATCCCGAATGCTAATTTTTTAGAGTGGAACTTAGACAGCATAGAAACACCCAAAATGTGGACTTCATTTACTTATAAATCAGCTATATATGGCACTTTCATTCCAGTACAAGGAGAAAAAATAGTTGCTGATGCCAGCCAAGGAAACAATGCCGTGCAAATAAAAAATATGCTAGATGATGGAGAATATTTTTCAGGAGGTCTTTATGCAATATCATACCAAGACTTTTCAGCATATAATGGATATGGTGACAATCCAGAACCAATGTTTCCGGTTACCAAAAAATATGTTAAATTAACAGGAGACTATAAATATGCAATTTCTAGCACAGATACTGCGCAAGTGCAGGTGGCAATGTTCTATAATGATGAAATAGTTGCTCTTAATACATTTTTAATGACTGCCAATCAAGCCAGCTATAAGCAATTTTCTTTAAACATCGATTATGATACCTTTAAAGGAATACCAGACTACGCTGCTATTACCATTATGTCTGGAAGCGAGGATTATGCTAAAATGGGTTCTACCTTAACCATTGACAATTTGGCCTTTGCAGAGGCTAGTGCCATAGAAAAAACCCTGCCTGATTTTGTCAAAATTTATCCTAATCCTGCAAGTAATTCTTTAAGCATTCAGACTTCACAAGGGACTGTTAAATCTATAACCATTGTCAATTTGCAAGGTCAAGTTGTACTAGAAATTGAGAATATTACCGACAATATTTCCTTATCTACCTTAAAAGCGGGAGCATATCTTGTACAGCTTGATATCGATGGCATTATTTACACTCAAAAAATTATTAAACAATGATTATAAATTCATTAGACCCCAGAATAGATAGAGAACAAATTGAAGCGGAAGAAAAATTTTCTGGTTTGCAGTCTATGGATTTTTGGCAAACGTATGAGGTTTTTCATCAAGAAAAAAGGGGTGAACAGCATCAACATGTAGGCATTGTACACGCACCAGAACCAGAATTGGCTATATTATTTGCAAAAGAACAATACGCTAGACGTGGAGAAACTGCCAATATTTGGGTAGTTAAATCAGCTGAGGTGTTTGCAACAGAATATGCAGACACAGACATTTTTGAAACCACACCAGAAAAATTGCATAGAGACCCAGGCTCATACAAAGTAATGGATAGGATTAACGCTTACAAAGAAAGAATAAAAGAGAATACAGAAGCATGAATTTTGAACAAAAACACATAGATGCTTTAAAAGAGCTGTTGTATAAAATGGCAGATGATCAATTAATTATTGGTCACAGAAATAGTGAATGGACAGGTCTTGGTCCAGTTTTAGAAGAGGATATTGCATTTAGCAGCATGGCGCAAGATAAAATAGGGCAGGCGTATCAACTTTACACCCTGTTAAATGAATTGGGAGAAAGCGACCCTGATACCGTAGCTTTTACAAGAAATGCAGAACAGTTTCATTGTTGCAATTTGGTAACGCAACCGATTGGCGGATATGATTATAGTCTGGTAAGACATTTCTATTTTGACCATGCAGAATTGTTAAGGTTTGAGTCTTTAACACAATCAACTTTTGATCCTTTGGCAATGCTTGCCAGGAAATATAAGGGTGAGATTAAATACCATGTAATGCATGCCAATACTTGGATTAAGCAACTGGCCAATGGCAATGAAGAGAGCAAAACTAAAATGCAAAATGCTATTGACAATACTTTTGCTGATGCATTGGGGATTTTTGAAAATGGACCTTTCGAGGATATTTTAATCGAGAGTGGGTTTTTTATGGGCGAAGATGCTTTGAAAAAGCAATGGTATGAAAAAGTAAAAGCTTTTGTTGAGTCGGTTGGTTTAACAATGCCAACTTTGGATAATGCAAAACCAAATTTGGGTGGACGCACTGGCAAACACAGCCCATACCTACAACCCATGCTTACAGAAATGACAGAAGTTTATGCCATAGACCCATCTGCAGAGTGGTAGAAAATGGATACCCAACAATTTAACAAAGAACAGCAATTAATTTTTGACGCCTTAGAAAAGGTAATGGATCCGGAAATTCCGGGATTGGCCATTACAGATTTGGGTATTGTTACTAAAATAGCTGTTTTGGATAAGGTAGCTCATGTTCAACTGACCCCTACGTTTTCTGGCTGCCCTGCTTTAAGAATTATTGAAGATATGGCTTTAAAAGCGGTGGAAGATTTGCAATACTTTGAAAAAGTTGTGGTAAAAACCACGTTTGATGAGCCTTGGAACACCGATAAAATTACCGAAAGGGGAAGAGCGTCTTTGTTAAAGCACGGCTTGACACCGCCACCAAAAAACCCTGCCTATATTGAGCTAGACGTATTGAGCGATACTGCTTGCCCGTTTTGTAACAGTAAAAATACCACTTTAAAAAGTCCTTTTGGGGCAACGCTATGCCGCAGTATGCATTATTGCAATAATTGCTTGCAGGCTTTTGAGGGTTTTAAACCCCTTATTTAATTTTAGTAATTCTAATCGTACCCTTAGCACCAACCCAAGCAATGCGGCTTTTGTCAAACTGAACGACAGCATTAAAAACTTGGCTATCTTGGCTCGCTAACACTTTATTGTCAAACACGCTTATCCCATTGGTGCCAGCATAAAATAGTTTATTTTCTTGTGAATGCACTCCGGAATAGTATCCTTTTAAAGGTATCGTATCAAAAAGCCAAAAAATGTCGTTCTTGAGTTGAAATATTTGTGCAAACTGTCCCTCTATGGGGCAATTGAAAGAACCACCACAAGTGTATATTGTATTTTTACTGACACACATTCCATAATAGCCAAAATAATTTTCCTTTTTATCCAGACAATTTTTTGGAATACCAATGAATTCTGAAATAAGGAAAAAAGAATCATTGGTTTCTGTTAATTGACCAAGAAAGGGAGCGTTGTTCAACCCTCCACATACCATTAAGTTGTTGTTAAAAATACCCAAACTGCTGTTACTCGCTGCATAAAAAGAGGGTGCATGTCTGTAGGGGTATCTCCAATATTTTACTTTCCAAGTAGTACCAAAGTTGGTAGTTGTAAGAATGGGTATCGCCCCGTTAATTGGGTCGGCTAAAACATATCCTTTTCCATCTTTGGTAAATTTAATGGCATCTAAAAACCAGGCAGAATCAGTCTGCTCAAAAACCTTTTGCCAAGATTTTCCTCCATCTTTGGTTTTGATAATTACACAAGGCATTCCGCTAGAAATGGCTATGGCATTGAGGCTATCCCAAGCGTGAATTCCTCTGTAATCGCAATTTTTGCAAGCAGTGTTGGTATATTCTTTAGTTTCTAACGCTTTTCCTTTTTTTAATGCAATGCGAGCAATGCTTCCGTTTGCCCCAGAAACCCAAAGGTGATTTTTAACGGCACTGGCCGACCTTAAATTTCCATTATTCCTCAAAACAATAGAGTCACTTTGAAACGCAGAAACTGAGGCACAGCTTAAAATAAAAGCAAAGCATCCAATATATTTTTGAATTGTGAAAAGAGTTTTCAAACCTTGGGCAAATTACAAAATAAAAGGAGAGTTAGGAAACCTAATTAACCAGATTAGTAGCTAAACTGAATTATACCAACTATTAAAACCATATTCAAGGATTAACATACCTTTGCACATTATGAAACATTGGTTATTGGGCTTTGTATTTTTATTAATTGCGATTATTTCTGGCATGGAGGCATATAAAGAATCTTTGGCTCAAGATAAAAATTGGCTAAATATTTCATTGTTGCTTGTGGTATGCCTTGCAGGATTTATATTTTATTTTAGAGAACGCAAAAAAAGGAATGCCCACTTTAAGGAACGGATGAATCAAGAAAATAAGAAGAGGTAAATGAAAATAGCATTAATATTTATATTTGTTATTTTGGTAGAACTGGGTTTTGCTTGTAGAAAAGAACGACATGGTTCCTGCGGCAAAGAAAAAGAATATGTTTATTGTCAAATTCAATCTGATTTTGGAACATTAGACTCTTCGTTTTCATTTGTGTATAGTTCTAATGATACTTTTGACAAGAAAAATTTTTCAATCAGGTTAGAACATCAGCTAAAGGAGGGCGTATGTTATCAAGAAAGAACCTCTTTTATTTTTACAACTTTGAATGCGACAGAACCATGTCAGCCCAATCATATATCTAAAAGAATTGATTCTATCCAACTATTTGATTTACTAGCATTAGATATTTCAATTCCGGCAGAACAAAATATTGCTCCATTTTTTGGAATAAGAAAATATGAAAATGGCAAGTATATCGGATTAGATAGCGCTAATAGGGATGAGCTAAATGCAAATTATAGCGTTATTGAAACTCAAGTTTACCAATATTTCAAATTACTAAAAACAGATATCTCCCCAAATTGGCATAAGTTTAAATTTAAATTTTACATTGCTGGTGGTAGGTTATTAGAGCATACTACGGATAGTGTTTATTTGAAGTGAAGGCAGAATAACACTAATAGATATTTTGAGCCTAAATGACTCATAGTTGAAACCAACAATAAAAAATAGACTCAAAAATAGCAGATAAGTATTTATTCTAGCAAATAAAAAAATCAGAATAGAATGACTAATCCAAATATAAAACTTGTAGTCTTTTAAATAGTTCTGCTATTTTTGCAACCAATTATGGCAAACGGAAATATTAGACAGTTTATGGAGGAGCATTACCTTCATTTTAATGCAGCAGCAATGGTAGATGCAGCAAAGGGATACGAAAAGCATTTAACCGAAGGAGGAAAAATGATGATTACCCTTGCAGGAGCGATGAGTACCGCTGAGTTAGGGAAATCTTTGGCGGAAATGATTCGTCAAGATAAAGTGCAAATTATTAGCTGCACAGGTGCCAATTTAGAAGAAGATATTATGAATTTGGTGGCGCATAGCCATTATAAACGTGTGCCAAATTACAGGGATTTAAGTCCGCAAGAAGAGCAAGATTTATTGGATAACCACTATAACCGTGTCACCGATACCTGCATACCAGAAGAAGAGGCGTTTAGGCGTTTGCAAAGTCATATAGAAGGTATTTGGAAAAAAGCAGAGAAGGAAGGTAAACGCTATTTGCCCCATGAGTATATGTATCAAATGTTGTTGAGCGGTGACTTAGAGCAATATTATGAAATTGACCCTAAAAACAGTTGGATGCTGGCAGCTGCTGAAAAGAATTTGCCCATCATTTGCCCAGGTTGGGAAGACAGCACGATGGGGAATATTTTTGCCTCTTATGTGATTAAAAATGAGTTGAAAGCAAGCACCATGAAAAGTGGAATTGAATACATGGTTTATTTAACCGAATGGTATAGAGCTAACAGCGGTGGAAAAGGAGTGGGTTTCTTCCAAATTGGTGGAGGAATAGCAGGAGACTTTCCTATTTGCGTAGTACCCATGATGTATCAAGATTTAGAATGGGAGGAAGTTCCGTTTTGGAGTTACTTCTGCCAAATTTCTGATTCTACTACCAGTTATGGCTCATACAGTGGTGCAGTGCCCAATGAAAAAATTACCTGGGGTAAATTAGAAATAACAACGCCAAAATATATTGTAGAAAGTGATGCGACCATTGTTGCGCCTTTGATGTTTGCTTGGGTGTTGGGATGGTAGTCCCGATAGGCATCGGGATAATGTTGAATTATGAGTGTTTAATTTTTAATGGCTTGCGCAGGACTCATCAAAAGTTCTCAACTTTGGATGAGGTTGCCATTTAAGTATAAAAACAAATTATATTTGAACAGTGAACAATAAGTATGTAACACTTTATGGCACAGATATTCAATTTATAGTCAATGGTAGGAAGAACTTGCAAACATTTAAAAACAGACAAAAATTGAAACATTTCATCTACGGAATATTGGTGCTATTAATTACTTCTTGTGACAATAAGAAAACTAGTGTAACTGATAGATCAGTAACAGACAAAACCGAAATAGACCCTTCAGTAATGGATAGTATTTTGACCTTTGCATTTGTTCCCAACTTTAGCCATTCAAATATTTCTAACAATTCTGACAGACAAATAGACTTGCTTTTTAATAACATTCATAATTACTTAGGTGGACAATCTAATTACAAAGTTCACTTTCGTACAGAGTGTTTGCGCTGTGAGCCAATCCAAGAATTTATGGGAGGGTTACTTTTTGCAAAGCGACTTTTAATTACGACAAACCAAATAAAATATTATAAAGAAGACTTTGGCATACCTGATAGTCATAACCGCATCGAATTCAATTCAGACCACCGGGAAAGGACAAATCCAAAATTTAAATTTACAAGCGGCAAAGGCAGTATAAAATATATTGGAGCTTCCTGTAGTGACGCTGATTTTAATAAAGTTCGACTTTCATACGCAACTGGCGAAATAGTTATTGACAGCTTGATTAATGCTTCTTTTTTTGAGTATGATTTAAATTCGGACGGACAAATAGAACAATATTTAATGGGCACAAGGAATTGCAATCAAGAGTTTATTATTTTGCGAATAAGAAAACCAAACGACATAAAATGATAGCTAATCCCTGCGTGGGATCCATACCTCGCAGCCAAAGGGTGCTAGGCTGGTAAAAACTGGCAAGGTTGGTGGTGGAACACCAAGCTTGAGAAAATTCATACTTGCTAAACTCCAATATTCTCCTTTGCTGCTGTCATAGCTGTCGTCATTAGATTTTCAATGTTGTGTAAAATTCCCATCTACTTCTTTTCCGATAATATGAGTAATTTTTTGTCCCATAAGTCCGGTTGCATACCCAACAACCATTTCTTCCTTTCGTTGTCCATTAAGTAAATAGTCCATGTCAATAGAACAGTCTCCTTTTATAGCTACCCAAACTAATTTACTTTCTCCTGCTCCTAATACGTCAATATGCTCTGTCTCGCAACCAATTATATTTATGTCTGTCAGTGTTGATTGTGTAGGATTTGTAAATGTAATTCTCATTGTGTCTAAAAGGATAATTGAAAACCAACAATACAAAACCATAATTGGTATGTTAAGCAACATAAGTCCACTTGTTGTAATTAGTTTTTTCCTGTTGTCTTTGTCCTTGATAGCTTTTGAAATAATTGTCGAAATAAGTACAAGGTTAAATAGTCCTGTAAGAATGATAAAACCATAACCGCCAAAAAGTAAAAAGTCAGACGATGTCAAGTAATAAAGTCCGAAAATAATTGTCACAAGCAAGAATGAGATTAATGCTGTTTGTTGTCCAAGTTTTATATGTCGTTCTGTTGTCATATGCTTGCACCTACCGGTTTGGGTATGGCAAGTGCGGGATTTGAAACCCGTATCTGACAGCCCGCAATAAATTTAATTAAATACGAGAAACTATGAATTTTAAACATAAACCCGCATTTGCTATACCTGTTGTTGTAGGGCGTTTTTTTTCTTTTAATAAATCAATCATTCAGTTGCAATTGTGTCTGTTTTGTATTTTTCTTTTAGTAGTCGTAAATCTGTTTTTAGTGTATTCAAACTATCAGTTAAAACGTAAACTTTTTGAGAAGTCTTTACAACAGTTTGAGTTAAGCTGTCAATCTTTGAATCATAGTCTTGATAAGGCTGATTCTGAACTAAAGTCGTCAAGAAAGACACTAAGATTGATACAGCAGTCAAAACAACAGCCCAAATAGTCAATTTTCTACCTAATCCTTTTTGAAATCGAATTATGTCAACTTCCGATTCTAATTTCTCATTCTGTAAGCGTTCAAGTCTGTTTTGCTCAGTTATTTCTTTTTGTTCGTTTTCAAATTGTTTGGTAAATCCGCCTTGTTGTTCTAAAAAGCGTTTTGTTATAGCATTAGACTCAAAGAACACTTCAAAATTATGCGGTTCGTTACTTCGTATGTGTGTAATAACAATATCATCTGCAGTATTCATTATTTTACGTAGCAGGACATACACAACTTCTTCATCTTGGTCAGGATATACTTCTTTCCAAATTGTTTCCGAATGGATTGGTCTGTCAGATTTATTTTTAATGAGATATTTTAAAATCTCATCCATTGCTTCATGTTCTGATATTTCTGTCATTCATTCTTTTTTAATGCCCTACAACTTGTATATATGTGCCATAAACCTGTACATACACACCCAATTTTGGTTGGCTTTGTGCCATAAAGTGTTGCCTGTTCATTTTTCACAGTTCAAATATAATTTGTTTTTTTGTTTCAGCAACTATATCCAATGCAATCAGGTTTTCCTCCCGAACCTATCCTTCGGGACCGACTGCCCAAAATCCTTCCCCCAATCCATTCATTAAATCCAATTCTAGTCAAAAATAAAATATTACCTTTGTACACTTATAATTTCTCATATACAAAACGCTGCAAAAAATTGATTGGTCAAATGCCAAAAAAGATTCTCTAGCATAACTTATTAGAAAATGAAAAAAAGTAAATTAACGCACCTAAACCCACAAGAATCAGAACAAAAGCGAATTGAGGAGGTAAGAAAACTGTCTTACACCCAAAGATTAGAAAGGTTGTTTGTATTAATTGAAATTTCTTATTGGTCTAAAACAAATACCAAACCCAACTTAGCCAATAAATGAATCCTGCAAATCAGCAAGTAATTAATATTTGGAAAAGTTTTAACTTTTGCAAGGTAAATTATTTAACCATCGGTGGTTTTGCGGTTAATATTTATGGGTTTAACCGATCTACTGGAGATATAGACCTATACATAGAAGATACAATTGCCAATAGAAAAAACTTAAGGGCCGCCTTAAAAATGGCAGGTATAGGAGATTTTGAAGGCTTAGAAACTTTGCAATTTCTTCCCGGTTGGACGGATATTAGCTTAAACTATGGTCTTAGGTTAGATATAATGACTTCTGTGCTTGGATTAGAGAATGAGAGTTTTGAAGAATTGAGAAAGCTAGCTACTGTTATAGAAATAGAAGAAACACCTGTTTATTTTTTAGATTATCACAACTTGATAAAGGCTAAACAAGCTAGTAACCGACTAAAAGACCAACTAGATATAGAAGAACTTAAGAAAATTAGAAAAGAGTAAGCAAATTTAGGAGTATTTTAGAAAATGATGTGACTATTGTTGTGCCTTCATTGCGGTGAGGTCAGATGTACATCTGACTTCTTCCCGTAACTATGCACATAGTTATTATCCTTCGGGACTGACCGCACAAAATGTTTCCACTTTGCATTCTTTACATTGTACAACATAAGCTACCCCAACGATTATTAATTACAATTCTAGTCAAAAATAAAATATTACCTTTGCACACTTATAATTTCTCATGTACAAAACGCTGCAAAAAATTGATTGGCCCCATTTAGAAGAGGCTATTTTAAAGGATTGGAAAACCAATAAGGTTTTTGAGCAAAGTATAAACTCTCGCTCAAAAGATAAGCCATTTATATTTTTTGAAGGTCCGCCAAGTGCCAATGGGCAGCCCGGTATTCATCATGTAATGGGCAGAACCATTAAAGATGTGTTTTGTAGGTATAAAACATTGCAGGGTTTTAGGGTAGAAAGAAAAGGTGGTTGGGATACGCACGGCTTGCCTATAGAATTGCAAGTAGAAAAAAGACTGGGTATTAAAAAAGAAGACATTGGCACTAAAATTACGGTTGAGGAATACAATGCTGAATGCCGAAAAGACGTCATGCAGTTTAAGGCAGAGTGGGATAGATTAACCGAAAGAATTGGATATTGGGTTGATTTAGACAATCCCTATATTACTTACGAAAACGAATACATAGAAACGCTTTGGTATTTACTAAAGCAGCTTTATAACAAAGGTTTAATGTATAAGGGATATACCGTGCAACCTTATTCTCCTGCTGCTGGAACAGGGCTGAGCACCCACGAGCTAAACCAGCCAGGGTGTTACAGAGATGTAAAAGATACCTCTTGTACAGCACTTTTTAAATTGAAGAATCCCCTTGCAGCTTTACCCAAACAAGAGGTGTATGCCATGGCTTGGACCACCACTCCTTGGACCTTGCCTTCAAACACGGCATTGGCCGTTGGGCATAAAATTAATTATCAAATTATTAAAACCGTCAATCCATATATTGGTGGCGAAATAAATGTGTTGATTGCTAATGAGTTGGTTTCAAAATACTTTAAGCCAGAAGCAGAAGGTATGGATACAAACGGTTTTGAGCCTACCGACAAGGTTATTCCTTGGGCACGGTTGGGAGAAATTAAAGGCAAAGATTTGGTGGGTTTGGAGTATGAGCAATTAATGCCCTATGCGCAACCCGATGATGGGGATGCTTTTAAAATTTTAATAGGAGATTTTGTAACAACAGAAGACGGAACTGGCATTGTGCATATTGCACCTAGTTTTGGTGCCGATGATAGCAGAGTTGCCAAACAAAATGGCATTGGCTCATTAACTTTAGTAGATACAAGAGGAAAGTTTTTACCCACCATGATAGACCATCATTTTCCATTGGCAGATGCTTATGTAAAAGAGGCTTATTTGTCTGATGATGAGAAAGAAGAAGCATTGAAAATTCAACAGGAAAAGTTGAAAGATATTATCCCTAACCTGCAAAAATATTTAAGTGTAGATGAGCTAATTACCTTAAAACTGAAAATAGAGGGCAAAGCTTTTAAAATAGAAAAATATGAGCACAGTTACCCGCATTGCTGGAGAACTGATAAGCCTGTTTTGTACTATCCATTAGACTCTTGGTTTATTAAAACCACCGCTGCTAAAGATAGAATGGTGGAACTGAATAATACCATTAACTGGAAACCAAAATCAACCGGTGAAGGTAGGTTTGGCAATTGGTTAGAAAACTTGATGGATTGGAACCTAAGTCGTTCCAGATATTGGGGTACGCCATTGCCAATTTGGAGAACAGAAGACGGTGCCGAAGAAATTTGTATTGGAACGATAGATGAGTTGCTAGCAGAGGTGGCAAAAGCAAATGCTGAACTCGGGTTGAATCAAATCATCAACCATGAGAATATAGACTTGCACAAGCCATTTGTAGATGCTTTGGTATTGGTGAGTAAAAGTGGAAAGCCCATGAAGCGTGAGGCGGATTTGATAGATGTTTGGTTTGATAGTGGCGCAATGCCATTTGCCCAATGGGGATTAAAAAACAAAGATAAATGGAAAGATAATTTCCCCGCTGATTTTATTGCAGAAGGGGTGGATCAAACCAGGGGTTGGTTTTTTACCTTACACGCTATTTCTACCATGCTTTTTGACAGTGTTGCGTATAAAAATGTGATGGCCAATGGTTTGGTTTTGGATAAAAACGGCAATAAAATGAGTAAGCGTTTAGGCAATGCTATAGATCCTTTTAAAACGGTTGACGAGTTTGGAGCAGACGCTGTGCGTTGGTATATGCTTTGCAATGCTTCGCCTTGGGATAATTTAAAATTCAATTTGGAAGGTGTAGCAGAAATTCAAAGGAAATTCTTTGGTACGTTGTCCCATACCTATGCCTTTTTTGCATTGTATGCCAATGTAGATAATTTTGAGTATGATGCTGAAAAGAAAGTTCCTGTTGAGGAAAGAAGTGAATTGGATCAATGGGTTTTATCCAGGTTAAACAGCTTAATTCAAGATACACAAGAAAACATGGATGACTATGACCCAACCAAATCTGGAAGGGCAATTATGGATTTTGTCAACGATCATTTAAGCAATTGGTACGTACGCTTATCGCGCAGACGTTTTTGGAAAAGCACTGCAAGCACGGACAAGCAAGCGGCTTACGAAACACTGTGGGAGTGTTTAGAAACGGTTTCTGTTCTAATGTCTCCAATAGCTCCTTTTTACAGCGAGTGGCTTTATCAATCATTGCATCAAAATGAGGGTATATCGGTGCATTGCACTTATTACCCAAAAAGCGATAAGGGTTTAATTAACAAAGAACTAGAAGCATCAATGGCCTTGGCGCAAAGTGCAAGTAGTCTTTTATTAAGTTTAAGAAAAAAGGAACAAATTAGGGTTAGACAACCCCTTCAAAAGGCGATGATACCCGTTTTAGATGAGCAATTTGAAAAGCGTATTAAACATGTAGAAGATTTAATCAAATCTGAAGTAAATATTAAAGAAATAGAATATTTAGACTCTAATAACACAACTATTGTAAAAAACATAAAGCCAGATTTCAAAAAATTGGGAGCTAAATTGGGTCCCAAAATGAAAGAAATGGCGGAAATAATTAAGGGATTTGGTAAAAATGAAATATCAAAAATTGAAAGCGAAGGTTATTTAGACATAAACTTTGGAGACGATATTTTTTCATTACTATTGGACGATGTAAGCATTGCTCCCCATGATATTCCGGGCTGGTCAGTAGCATCAGAAGGCAGTTTAACGGTTGCTTTAGATATTTCAATAACAGGTGAATTAAGACAAGAGGGCATAGCAAGAGAGTTAATTAACAGACTTCAAAACATAAGAAAAGACAAGGGTTTAGACGTAGTTGACCGAATAAAAGTAAAAATTGATACAGAAGAAACAATTGAAAATGCGATTTCCGCGTTTAATGATTATATTCGCGCAGAAATTTTAGCAGATGAAATAGTTTTCCAAAAAGCGGATGTCAGTTGGCTATTGGAGGATATTGAAGGCGAAGATTGTAAAATATTGATAGAGAAAATTTAATTTATAAGACAAAAATGGAAGATAAAAAGAAAACTAGATACAATGATGACGAGTTGAAAGAGTTTAAAGAATTAATTATATCCAAATATGATGGTGCGGTTAAGGAATATACACTATTGCAACAAGCTTTAAAAAATCCTAATGAAAACGATACAGAAAGTACGTCAAGCTCATACATGACCTTGGATGATGGTCAATATACGTTTGAAAAGGAAAATTTAACACAACAAGCAGCTAGACTAAAAAAGTTTATTGATGCTTTAGACCATGCACTTATTCGCATTGAGAACAAAACCTATGGTGTTTGTAGGGTGACTGGAAATTTAATTGGTAAAAAACGACTAACAGCTGTTCCTCATACCACTTTAAGCATGGAAGCAAAGCTAAATCAATACAAGTAAAAAGTGCAAGTAGTCAATGCAACAAGTGATATTGTGATAGAGGACAAAAAAAGCAAGCATAACATCAATATTATATTATTCACAGTAATTGCTATTTTGGGCTTGATTGCCTTAGATCAGTATTTTAAAGTGTATATAAAAACAACGATGCAACTGCATACTGAAACTAAGGTTTTGGGAGATTGGTTTAGGTTACATTTTACAGAAAATCCAGGCATGGCTTTTGGTTTAGAATTAGATTTTTTAGGTGGTTATGGTAAATTAACCCTTACACTTTTTAGATTGATTGCCGTTGTTTTTGGATTTTATCTATTGGCAAAACAAATTAAAAGAGGAGCACACAAAGGTTTTTTATTTTGTATAGCTTTGATTTTGGCAGGTGCTATTGGAAACTTAATTGACAGTATTTTTTATGGTGTAATATTTAAGGATATAAATTATTACGTGGGTGGATATTTTCACGGTCATGTGGTGGATATGCTCTATTTCCCTGTAATTCAAGGGCATTATTGGTCATGGATACCAAAGCTTGGTGGACAAGACTTTACATTTTTTAGTCCTGTTTTTAATTTAGCAGATGCATTTATCAGCACGGGTGCTATTGCCATTTTTGTATTTCAGGGCGTGTTTTTTCCAAAAGCTAAAAAAGAGGAACTTATTCCTGATGGGGAAGACTTACCCGATGAATTTATTGATGACGGTACTGCTGGAATAGTGCAGGAGTAAGTTTTATATACACTATACCTTTACTTTCTCTCTTTCTCAATACCTGTAGATATATTTACCATAAATTCGGATTTTTGGTACATACTGCATCTATCTCCATATCGGCAATAATTTCTTTGAATTTTTCAATTTTTTCAACGCTATGGCCTTGCAACTCTGGAGAAACTAAGCATATTTTAAAATGTTCTTTCAGTTTTTTGTAAATCGTCATATCCAATGGTAAGTGGGTGAAACAATCAACCCAAACCCAATTTACTTTGCCAGCAAATGCCAAACAAAATTCTATAGGCTCAAACTCGGAAAAACGGACTGCTATATTCCTTTCTCCTTTATTGGCATATTTAACCAAAAAAGGCAAACTCAAATCCAAAAAAAAGTAGTTGTTGATACTGTATTTCTTAAGCAGGGTTAATATTTTTTCTTCCATTCCCTCACTTTTGGTATTTAGAATAATGAGTTGGTGATTGTAAATTTTTAGCAAATTTTCAAAAAGTTCGCCCCTTTCAAAAGCATCATGGTGCAAAATTAAGTCTTGGTTGTGATAGCGAATATCCAGTTCAATACCATATTCAGACGGTATCTTTTCTAATTGAGCAATGGTATTTATTCTATGAGCAACTTTTAGCACAGCAATGCAAAGTTAAGCCTAGTTATATTGAAAAAAGAAATTTAGTTTTGCCAATTGAATGACTAAACCTAAAATGATTTTGATGTCGCACGAGTTTCCTTATGGAAATTCTGAAACTTCATTTATAGGTCCAGAGCTTGAGGTGCTATACCAACATTTTGATATTCCTGCCATTTTTACTTTTCCAGGTGGAGATTTAACCTCAAAAGTTAGTGAAGAAACAAAGTTGTTCAAAGCTAATGAAAACGAAAAGCACAAAATTTCTTTTGGAATAAAACTTCAATTTTCAATAAAGATTTTCATTCCTTGGTTAGTTCCTTTTTTGTTTAAAGCAATAAAATTCAAATTAGGGGTTAATGATGTTAAAATACAAATATCGCAAATGATTAAATACTTACATTTGGCTACATTTATTCATCATAAAAATATAAAGTTTGAAGCTGAAGTGCTTTACAGCTACTGGTTTGATCATTGGAATGTGGCAGCTTGTATTTATAAGAAAATATACAATAATGATGCTAAGATTGTGAGTAGAGCTCATCGGTATGAAATTGATGTAAATACCAACAAATTGCGATTTTTTCCGTTTCAAAAATTTCAATTCAAAAATGCGGATTTGATTAGTTTTATTTCTTCTACTTGGAGGGATAAACTGGCTCTGAAATATCCAAAGTATAAAAATAAATTAAAGGTAAACCGAATGGGAGTGGCGCCTCAAGGCATTAATATGAATGTTGCAAAAGACAATCGTTATCATATTGTTACCATTTCTGGAAATATCCCGGTTAAAAGAATACACTTGCAATTGGAGGCTTTAAATAAAATAGATTTAGATATTACTTGGCATCACTTTGGGGCTGAAGAAAATGATAAATTTATTGAAAATGGAATTACCAATCCTAAGCTTTTGTTCAAAAATTATGGGTTTTACCCAAGTGTAAAATTGTTGGATTGGTTAAAAAATAATTACGTTCATTTTTTAATCAATACCTCAAAAATAGAAGGGGTACCTGTAAGTATGATGGAGTGTATTAGTTTGGGAATCCCTATTTTTGCAATGGATGTTGGTGGGATAAAAGAAATTGTTAATACACAAACAGGAGTGCTAGTAGAGAATAATGATGATGCTATTTATATAGCGACCGAACTAGAAAAGTCACTTCAAAATTATCAGTTTGATTTGGAAGGCAGAAAAAAAATTATTCAGTTTTTTGAAGAAAATTATAGTGCTACCCGTAATTATAACGACTTTTGCACCTCAATTACTCAAACATAAAATGACATTGCAATGCCAAAGGTGTGTACTTACTAGTAAAGACTCTACTCTTTTTACCTTGGATGAGCATGGAATATGCAATTTTTGTAATTCATTTGAATCACGTTGGAAAGAAAGGGGAGACAAGGAGAAAAGAGATGTAGAAATGCAAGCTTTATTATACAATTTAAAAAACGAAAAGGGTAAGTACAATTGTCTTATTGGTTTAAGTGGTGGAGTTGATAGTACTTACATGGCGTATTGGGCAAAAGAGAATAATTTAAAACCGCTTATTGTTCATTTAGATAATGGATGGAATAGGGAGTTAGCCGTGCAAAATATAACTGCTGTTTGCAATTTACTAAATTTTGATTTGCAAACTATTGTTATAAATTGGCAAGAGTTTAAGCACATGCAATTGGCTTATTTAAAAGCTGGAGTTATTGATATCGAGGTCTTGACAGATCATGCTGTTTACGCAACAGTTGCAAAATTAGCCAACAAAAATGGTATTAAATATATTTTATCCGGCCATAACTTAGCAACAGAAGCTATTATGCCCAAAGACTGGGTTTATCGCAAAACAGATTGGACAAATATAAAAGATATAATCACCCAATTTGGAGATTTTTCTAAGATAAAAACATTTCCTTATATTTCTTTTATTTCTAGTTTGAAAAATTATTATTTTAATAAGCTAATTACTTGTTATCCCTTTAATTTAATGGATTATAACAAAGAAGAAGTTAAAAAGTTATTAATAGAAAAATTAGGGTGGGTAGATTATGGGGGTAAGCATTATGAAAGTGTTTTTACTCGATTTTATCAAGCCTATATTTTGCCAAGAAGATTTGGAATTGATAAGCGAAAAAGCCATTTATCTAACCTAATTAATAGCGGTCAAATTACAAAGGGGCAAGCTTTAGAGGAGCTAAAGGAAGAATTGTATAAACCAAAAGATTTGGCAGACGACAAAGCTTATGTGCTAAAAAAGTTAGACTTATCAGAAAAGGAATTTGAGACAATGATGAATGGAAAGATAAGAAAGCATGAAGATTTTAAAACGGATGCTCAAAAATGGGAGAATTATTTTAATTTGATAAAAAAAGTAAAGTTTTGGAAAACAGGAAAATAAAATTTGCTATAGTAGGCTGTGGAAGCATAGGCAAACGCCACATAGCTGTGCTAAAAGAAAACCCCGATGTGGAGCTGGTCGCTATTTGTGATATAGATGAAAATCAGTGTTTAGCACAATCTGATTTATATCATGGTATCACCTATTTTGCCAAGTTTAATGAAATGTTAGACAGCATAGAGGCAGATATAATTAATGTGGTAACTCCACATGCGCTTCATGCAAGCATGAGTATTGAAGCATTGAATAAAGGATTTAATGTGTTGGTTGAAAAGCCGATGGCACTAACTGCCAAAGATTGTGAAGAAATGATTAGCACCGCAAACCGAGTTGAAAAAAAGCTTTGGGTGGTTAAGCAAAATAGATATAATGTACCAGTTACCTTAGCAAATAACGCTATTGAAAATGGGCGTTTGGGTAAAATATTTATGGTGAAATGTGATATTTTATGGAACAGATATCAAGGGTATTATGACGACTCGCCTTGGAGAGGAAACAAAGGAGAGGAAGGTGGTGCTTTGTTTACCCAAGCAAGTCATTTTATAGATTTACTGATTTGGTGGTGTGGAGATATTGTGGATGTAAACGGAATGATGGATACTCAAAATCACAATATTGAAACGGAAGATAGTGGTATTGCAAACCTAAAGTTTGAAAATGGAGCTATGGGTTCTTTAGTTTGGACTACCTGTGTTTACAATAAGAACTATGAAGGCAGTATTACTATAATTGGAGAAAAAGGAACGATAAAAATTGGTGGTAAATATTTGAATGAGATTATTTTTTGGGATGTAGAAGGATTTCCATTAGATGAAAAAATTGAATACACTGATAAGCCAAATAGTTATGGAAAATATCAAGGTACAAGCTCAAACCACGATAAAGTTTTTGCAGCAATTATAGCTAATCTTCAAAACAAAAAATCTTTAACGGTAGAGGGTTTGGCAGGCAAGAAAACCGTGGAGGCAATAGAACAAATTTACAATAAATTATGAGCCATAAGCCCACTTTCTGCCAAGCAAAATTTGTCAATGTAACTTGTAGAAGCAAATAGCAGAATTGGGTGTTTATATAAGTAATCCAGCAAGAAAATTAGATAAATAAAATATGAAAATAGAGTTTGTAGATTTACATCGTCAGTATTTAACCATAAAGCAAGAAATTGATACTGCTATTGCAGATGTTATTACCAACTCTGCTTATATTGGTGGTGAAGCGATATCGCAATTTGAGCAAAATTTTTCTGAGCTTTTTGATTATCAAAAGGTGGTGGCTTGTGCAAATGGCACGGATTCTTTAGAAATTATATTACAAGCTAAAGGAATAGGAAAAGGAGACGAAATTATAATACCTGCATTAACATGGATTTCTACGGCAGAGGCGGTTGTTAGTGCAGGGGCAACTCCAGTTTTTGTTGATGTAGATGCGGAGGGGGTAATTGATATTTTGGAAGTGAAAAAGTCTATTACTGACAAAACAAAGGCCATCATTCCTGTTCATTTGTATGGCAAACCCGTAAATATGGAAAGGTTAATGACTGTTGCAAACCAGCATAAAATTTTTGTTTTAGAAGATTGTGCACAAGCGCATTTGGCAGAATGGAATGGCAAAAAAATTGGCACTTTTGGGCAAGCAGCAAGTTTTAGCTTTTTTCCAGGTAAAAATTTAGGTGCTTATGGTGATGCAGGAGCAATGATGCTGCAAGACAAAGCATTGGCAGATGATTGCAGAATGATAGCGCAGCATGGGCAAAGAGGAAAACACAATCACATAATATCTGGCAGAAATTCAAGGTTAGATGGTTTGCAAGCTGCCATATTAAATGTAAAAATAAAACATTTAAGAAAGTGGACTGAGCAAAGACAAGCAGTTGCCCAGCAATATGACTCTATGTTAAAGTCTATTGAGCAAATTAAACTGCCGATTATACCAAATGAGGGTAATTGTGTTTACCATTTATATGCCATAGAGGCCGAAAATAGAGATGGTCTTAAATATTTCTTGCAAGAGAAAGGGATAAGCACCGCAGTCCATTATCCTTTGCCACTAACAAGTACACAGCCTTTTAAGCAGAAGAAGGGGTATCCAAATGCCGAGAGAATTACGCAAAGGACATTATCTATTCCTATTTTTGCAGAAATGGAGCAAAAAGAAGTGGAGTATGTTGTGGCAGCAATCAAAGAGTTTTACAAATAGTGATAATAAAGCAAAAAATAGTTAGTTTAAAATTCTGATTCCTTTCTTAGCTCATCAAACATTTCAAGCATTCTAAATTCAAGTCTATGTGGCATCCTGCGAAAGGTTTCATATTTACTTTCCCCGATTTCAATATTCTCTGGTATAGCGGTTATGGAGTTTGTCAATAAATCTACTTCCATTTCATATTGCCTATAAGCCAAATTATGAAATGAGTCTTCATGAAAGACGGGAATAATTTTTCTTTCAATAATAGTCCCTCCATCAATTTGTTCATTAACAAAATGAGTTGTTACTCCAATGTTTTGTTTATAGAGGATACCCCATTTTAGAGCATCTAATCCCTTGATGTTTGGCAAATAGCCAGGATGTGAATTAATAACTTTTAGTTTGGATACAATTTGAGTATCTATGATATTACCAGTTGCCAATAAAACAAATTCAATTTTTTCTTGACTTATTAAATCTGTGTATAAATGTTGTTTCGTGGTTAGTATTAAATCTAATCCCAAATTTTTACAAAAATTACTTAAGCTAATATCTATTGGGTTGGCTGGTCTGTGCGAAATAATTGGTTTAAAACTTTTCATCTCCACCCATTCGTTCGCAATTATTAAAGGCTTAACTCCATTGGCAAGAAGTTTAAAAATAAGGTCTTGCGTTTTGCGGTGTGGATGGTCATAAGTTAGTATTACTATCATTTTGATTTTCTTAAAAAAATACTCGGTTTTTAGTTAATTAGTTCTAATAATTTATGATTTTCTTAATTTGCACTAGAGGGCAAATATAAACAAAGGCTTGTAATTTGTTTATATTTTATTGAACTTCTGCTCCTGTTGATAATTTTTTGCCAGCTGGCATTATAAGCCTCATATTTAAACTTTTATTGATAACTTTGCGCCATTAATAAATTATGAAGGATAAACTTATTTTAATTGGCAGTACAGGCGGTATCGGTAAACAAATTTCTCCCATGCTTAGCGGGGACTTCAATGTAGTTGGTGTTGGCTCTAAGGATATTGATGTTTGTAATTTACCTAACTTAAAAGATTTTTTTGACCTTCATAAAGATGCCAAAGTGGTTATTAATATGGCAGGCATTAGCCACAATAAGTTTTTACACAAGTATGCGGATGATGAAGCTGCTTTGTCCGCACAAATAAATATCAATTGTTTAGGTGCAGTAAATATTGCAGCAGCCTGTTTACCTGCCATGAGAGCTCAAGGTTATGGACGCATTATTATGATGTCATCTGTGCTTTCCGAAATGCCAGTAATGGGAGCAGGAATTTATAGTGCTTGCAAAGGCTTTATCGATAATTTGGTTAAAAGTATAGCTTTAGAGAATGGGAATAAGGGTATTACGGCAAACAGTGTTCAGTTAGGTTATTTTGATGCAGGATTACTTTATACCATTCCAGAAGAGCAAAGAGAAGTAATAAAAAAAAGCATTGCATTAAATAGATGGGGAAATATTAGTGAGTTACATAAGTTAATAAAAACACTTATAGAGGTGGAGTACCTTACTGGTACCAATCAAAAATTAAACGGTGGAATTTATTTTAATTAATTTCGGTTGAATTTAAAAAAAAATCTTCCCCAGTGGCTGAAAGACTTGGTAAAACGTCAAATCAAAAATGCTAAGTTTAAAAAGTTTGAACAAGTAGCAAAGCATTATGCCACTGATGATTTAGTTACCTACTTTAAAGCAGCAGGATTTAACAAAGGAGATATTTTATTTATCCATTCATCACTTCGGAGTTTGGGCTATATTGAAGGTGGTGCAAAATCTGTAATTGAAGCTTTAAAGCAAGTGGTGGGTGCAGAAGGAACTTTGGTTTTCCCTACATTTACGATGAAACTATCAATGGCTGATACCTTATCGGATTCAACATTAGTGTTTGACCCTAAAACCACTCTGTCCACAGTGGGTTCCATAACTAACGCTTTTTTAAAAATGGATGGGGTTTACAGAAGTATACATCCCACCCACTCTGTTGCAGCATGGGGAAAATATGCACAATTTTTAACTGAAAGTCATTACCAGCAAGAAACTAATTTTGGACCTAGCACTCCGTTTGGTAAATTCTTAGATCTAAACGGATCCATTGTGGGTTTGGGAGTAAATTACGCGCCTATTACGTACTATCATGTTTACGAGGATTATAATATAGATAAATTTCCTAAAGTGTATGTTTCAGAGCCGTTAAAAGCTAAAGTTTTAATTACAGGTAATATTGTAGAAACCATGGTTTGGTGTCATGATATTGATTTTCACAAAACAAGAATAGAAAAAGACCCAGAGGTGGAATCATTTATTAGAAATTATTTAGAAATGAACGGTTTCAGCACAAGCCATAAAATTTGCGATGGCAAATTGTGGTACATTAAAGCACAGGATTTGATACGAGAATTAGAAGTTTTATATAATCAAGGAAAAACTATTTATCATGTCTAAAGAGCAAAAAACCATATTATTGACTTTTGATTATGAGTTATTTTTAGGAAAAGATAGTGGTTCTGTAAATGATTGCTTGATCAATCCAACTAATGCAATAGTAAAGGTTTTAGATAGGTACAAAGCAAAAGGGATATTTTTTGTGGACTGCACTTATTTGGTAGAGCTGAAAAAAGTTGCTGAAAAATATGATGTAGCATTTGAAGATTATAAATTAATTAATAGTCAACTACGGAGTTTAATAAAACAAGGCCATTATATTTATCCGCATATTCATCCGCATTGGGTTGATGCTGTTTATAATGCTGACAAAAATAGTTGGACACTTACAAACTTAGAAAAATATAGCTTTGCTAATTTGTCATTATCACTTCAGCAACAGATTTTTAGCAATGCTTTGGATTTGTTACAAGCTGAACTTGGCAGTAAAGAGCACCCCGTAATGTTAAATGCATACAGGGCTGGTGGATGGAGTATTCAGCCTTTTTCACATTTTAAACCCTTATTTGAAAAGTATAAAGTAAGTGCAGATTTTAGTGTTCTAGGGGGTAGTAAAATAGTTTCAGATGCACAGCGTTTTGACTTTACAAAGATTTGTGAAAACGCAACTCCCTATAATTTTGAAAATGAAGTGGATGAACCGTTAACTGATGGTACATTTACTGAATTTCCAATAAATAGCATAGTGTTTAATAAAAAATCACTGCTTAACAGAGTACTTCTTAAAGTGTTATGGAGAACTGCATTTGGGCAATCGATGGGAAAAGGTGTCGGGGTGAGTCCGGAAGTTTTACATGAAAATATAGCCTATAATAAAAACTTTCAAATGCTCTCAGTAGAATTACTTACACATTTAAATTTAAGTAAGTATAAAAATTATTTAAATCAAAATGATTACATGCAGTTTGTTAGCCATCCAAAAATGATATCTAAGTATAACTTAAAGGTCTTGTCTAAACTTCTTAACCACGCTGACAGAAAATTTGAATGCAACTATAATTGGATACACTATTTAGCCAAGTAATTTGTAGTAAATTGCAATCATAATACTGAACCAGCTGAAACTTGAAAAAATGAAATTGTCATCAAAAAATATTTGCATAATTACACATCAATTTCCTCCTTATGGTAAAGTTGCAGGTAGGCGATGGATGCTGTTTACTCAACAATTGTTGGAGCAAGGGGCAAATGTAAAAGTTGTTAGCACCAAAGGTGAGTTAAAGGAATCTCCATGGAGTGCAGAAGGGATTGATGTAGTTTACGTGAAGGATAATTACCCCAAAGCAGTTAAAAAGCCTTCGAATTCTTTGTATGGTAAAATAATGTTTAGGTTTTGGATAGCTTTTATTAAGTTTAAATATAAAGGTTATCTATTTGATAAAGGTTTGTTTTGGATAAGTAATTTAAAAAAATTTATTAGCAACAGTCAGTTTGAGCGTGATACTATTTTTATTTTAACGGGTGCGCCATTTTCACTTTTCACTTTAGGCGAATTTATTAAAAGCAAAGGCTTTAAATATATCTTAGATTATAGAGATCCATACACGTGGAACAACGCCTATGGTTTTGATGAAATGCCAGAGTCAAGAAGAAACTATGAGATTGCAAATGAAAAAATTGCTGCAAAAGGTGCTTCTAAAATCACTTTTCCTAATGAAGAAATGGTTAAGGAATATTCAGGAATGTATCCCGAATTTAAAACCAAATGTGAAGTTTTGGCTCACCCTTTAGACAAACAGTCAATTACGAGGAAGTGGCAAATACAGGTACTGAATAATGAGAAAATTAGACTGGTTTATGCGGGTACTTTGTATGATGGTTGCATAAATGAATTTAAAGACTTGATTATTTGGATTAAAGAGAATTCAAATTTATGCTTAACTATTTATACTCATTTAGATATGATTCCAAATGATTTGCAGCGCTTACTAAAATCCGTTGACAGAATAAGTATACGTCAATCTATCCCCGCAACAGAGGTTTACACGATACTTAACAATTATGATGCATACCTAATAATTCAATCAGATGAAAAGAAAAATTACGTAACAACAAAGTTTGTAGATTTGGTTTATTTTGAAATTCCAACTGTTGTTCATTGTTCACAAGGGGTTTTAACAGATATTTTGACACCTCTTCCACATATGGAAGTTGTAAATTCTTTTAATAGTTTTAATATAGCAAAGTGGTTGCAAAATATAGTTTTTGATAAGACCAAGATAGCGTCATTTCTTGAAAAATATGCTGGGAAAATAGAAACATAGAAAATGGTCAATCGCAGTTATTTAAACAAAAATTCTGAGGTTATTTTAATTGTAGTTTAAATAAAGCTTCAACCTCTGTTTTTTTGAACTGTGATGCTGTATAAAATTGACTAATTAGTGAAAAATTGTCTTGTAACTATTTAAAAAACCTTTCTATTCCACTTAACATTTAATTCAACAAAAAAATATTTGGGTTAAATGCCTTTCAAATGGTAGTTTTGCATATTCAAAATTAAAGAGACATGGCTATAGCTATTAAAATGCCCAAAATGAGTGATACAATGACAGAAGGTGTTATTGTTAATTGGAACGTAAAAGTTGGTGATACGGTAAAATCTGGTGATATACTTGCTGAGGTTGAAACGGACAAAGCTACCATGGACTTAGAGAATTTTGATAAAGGAGAAATTCTGCATATTGCAGTTGAACAAGGAGCAGCCGCACCAGTTAACGGTATTATCGCAATTGTAGGAAAAAAAGGCGAGGATTTTAAAGAGCTTTTAAAAGAAAACAACACCGATAAGGAACCGGAGGAAAAGCCAAAAGAACAAGAGCCTGCGAAAGAGGAAAAGACAGAAAATACAAATAATCAAAGTGCGGACAGTGGCAAGGATAGTTCTTCAGAACCTGCCAAAAAATCAGATGATACAAGAGTAAAAGCTAGCCCTCTAGCCAAAAGGTTAGCAGAGGATAAAGGTATTTCATTAACAGCTGTCTCTGGTTCTGGTGACAACGGACGTATCATAAAATCTGATATTGAAAACTATAACGGCAGCTCGCTATCGATAGGAAAAGTTGCTGCATTTGGCGAAGAATCTTTTGAGGAGGTTAATCTTAGTCAAATGAGAAAAACCATTGCACGCAGATTAAGTGAGTCTAAGTTTTCTGCTCCCCATTTCTATTTGACTATGGAAATTAATATGGAAAGGGCAGTAGAAGCTAGGCAGCGAATGAATGAAGTATCACCAGTAAAACTTTCCATTAATGATATTGTTATCAAAGCAGTAGCCGCAGCATTGATAAAAAACCCAAAAGTAAATGTATCTTGGCTTGGGGATAAAATTAGAATCAATCATCATATACATATAGGTGTTGCCATGGCAGTTGAAGAAGGTTTATTGGTTCCTGTTGTAAAATTTGCAAATCAAAAATCATTGAGTCAAATAAGTCAAGAGGTTAAAGATTTTGGCGTGAAAGCAAAAGATAAAAAATTACAACCAACGGATTGGGAAGGTAATACTTTTACAATCAGTAATTTAGGCATGTTTGGTATTGAAGAATTTACCGCCATTGTAAATCCGCCAGATGCTTGTATAATGGCGGTGGGTGCGGTTAAAGATGTAGTAGCTGTGGTTAATGGAGAGATAAAAGCTACAAAGGCAATGAAAGTTACGCTTTCTTGCGACCATAGAGCTGTCGATGGAGTGGTAGGTTCAGCATTTTTGCAAACATTTAAAGCATTATTAGAAGATCCTGTAACACTTTTGGTATAAACATAAAAAAAAGCGACTACTAGTCGCTTTTTTTTTATGAAGGTTTTTTTACAATTAATATCCTGAACCACCAACAAGGGCAGTGTCTTTTACATGAACAGTCAATACTGCAATGTCTGCTCTATTTACCAATTTTTGGGCATAATGACCCATAAAAAAACCAGTGGCAGATTCTCTTTCACTCATAATTACAATTAAGTCCGCACTAACTTTCTTAGCGTACTCAACGCAGGCATCCGCAATATTTTTATTGTAAATTTCCGTGTAGGTGCAGGCAACACCGTGATCCTCGCAATAGCCTTCTGCCTGAGAAGCGTATACCTTTAAGGTGTTTACAACATCCTTATTTTCATTTTTATTTACGATGGCAATATGCACAGTTGCATTATATGCCTTGGCCAAAGCAACAGCCAAAGGTACTTTTTGCCTTGTTTCACTTGCATCCGCAATTGGTAAAACGATATTCTTAAAGCCTAAACCTGTATGCGAACCTGTAAAAGTAATAACAGGACAAGTGGAGCCTGATAATACTTTAAAAGCATTACCCCCAATCCAATCTGGGTCTCTTTGTGTACTTCCATGTGTTCCCATTACTATCAAATCTGCTTTTGTGCTTTCAGCAATGGCTAAAATTTCACGATAAGGAGCACCTTCTCGCTCAACAAGATCATATTTGATAGATGTGCCGGCCATAATTTCATCTACTTCCTTTTTTACGACTCCAAATTCAGATTTTTCTGGATTGACATTTAAGATTGTTAGAGATGCATTATGTCTTTGTGCCAAATCTCTGGCATTCAACAACGCGGCTTTACTAGGCTTTGAAGGAACATAGGCCGCAATAATTTTTGTAAAATGTGTTTTCATATATTTCTGATTTTATATTTGTTACCAAAATTAAGATAAATAATTTAAAAATACTACCTTAGTACCCTAAAATTTATGAATTGGACAGAAAATAATAATAAATTAAACAGAAAGTTTGAATTTAAAACCTTTAAGGATGCACTATCTTTTATGGTTAGATGTGGGTTTGAAATTGAGGATTTGAATCATCACCCAACATGGACAAATACTTACAATAAAATTGAGGTGAGTCTTACTACACATGATACGGGAAATACTGTTACAGAAAAGGATTTTCAGCTAGCTGAAAGAATGGATGATATATATACAAAACATTACAAACAATAAATTGAAATATCATATAATTTTTCAAGATGATGACTTGCTTATTATTCACAAAAACGCAGGAATAAGCACGAGTCCCGATTTGACAGACGGTATTAGCCTGCATGAACAGCTTAACAAGGACTTTGATTTGCCTTTTTTAGAGCCGATTCATCGATTAGATAAACCAACCCAAGGCATCATTATTTTTGCTAAATCTAAATTTTGTTTTACACACCTTACTAAACAGTTTAAGGAAAAATCAATTGATAAGACCTATTTGGCGATTGTTAGGAAAGTCAATTTTGATGAGCGAAAAACCCTAAGCCATTTCCATTTATTTGATAAGCAAAAGAAAAAAGCCATTATTGGCAATGAAAAATTTAAAGGAGCCGAACAATGTATACTTCAGTTAGAAAAGCATAGCGATACTGAAATTTTTTCTATGTTGGCCGTTTCTCCTTTAACGGGAAAAACACACCAAATAAGAGCGCAATTGGGCTTTGAACAAATGCCAATTGTAGGTGACGTAAAATATGGATACAGGCGCAGTATGAATGATAAATCTATTGCTTTATTGGCTTATGAAATTATTTTTAGGCATCCTCATTCAGAAAAAAAAATACAGCTAAAAACCTCTCTTCCTGATGTCGGAATTTGGAGTAACTTTAAGATGAGTAAGGAATAATTTGAATTAAATGGTAAAAATTTCCTTGAAAACTAACCATGAATAAAATATTGTAAATGTAAAATTTAACAGTTAATTTGCAGCAACCCAACTAAAGTACAATGTCAAAACTTACTCAGAAATTTGGTACTGCTCCAGTTTTTTTTACAGCAATCTCTACCATACTGGGAGCAGTTATGTTTCTTCGCTTTGGTTATGCAGTAGGTAATGTTGGACTAATTGGTACAATATTAATTGTTCTTGTTGGTCATGCCGTAACCATTCCCACGGCTATGGCAATAGCTGAAATTGCCACCAATAAAAAGGTAGAAGGAGGAGGAGAGTATTATATTATTTCTCGGTCATTTGGATTGGTAATTGGTTCTACAATTGGCATTGCACTCTATTTTTCTCAAGCCATTAGTATTGCATTTTACATCATGGCTTTTACTGAGGCTTTTACTCCATTGTTTAATTGGCTGATTACCAGCTATAACCTGCCTGAGTGGCTTATAACTATTTTAAAATTGAAACAAACAATTGGCATCCCAGCATTGATTGGTTTAACAGTGATTATGCTAACACAAGGAGCTGATTTGGGTGTAAAAACGTTGTATTGGGTTGTAGGGATATTGGCTATTTCTTTGCTAGCTTTTTTTATTGGTAACGGAAAGTTTATCGATATAGCAGAAAAGGAAAAGCCGAGGCAAGAAATACTTATGACGGATATTGCTATGACACCACCAACTCCTGATATTGCTATTATTTCAGACAGCAATTTGTTAGTTGATTCGTGGGTACAAATACATATCCCATTGGATACCTTAAAGGCAGAAATTAAGGAAACACCAACGGATGAGCAAATAGAAAGTTTACCACTTTCCACACCATTAAAAATTGGCTTTTTTACAATTTTTGCCATTATTTTTCCAGCATTTACTGGAATGACAGCCGGTGTGGGACTATCGGGCGATTTAAAAGACCCCGGTAAATCTCTTCCCTTAGGAACTTTAGCGGCCACCTTGGTTGGTATGGTGATTTATATTTTGATTGCCATTAAACTCAATTCCTCTGCCTCTGAATATGTGCTGCTAGACAAAGATAATTTAGTAATGGCAGATATTGCTTGGCAAGGCTGGTGGCTAATTCCACTGGGTTTGGCGGCAGCTACCATATCGTCAGCTTTGGGTTCCATTATGGTTGCCCCTAGAACATTACAAGCCATTGCCAATGATAAAATTTTTCCTGCACGCGGACTTAATTATTGGTTAGCAAAAGGAAGAGGCAAAAAAAATGAACCTTATAATGCTACGATACTTACCGTAGTAGCAGCGGCCATTTTTATTTTGATGGGTGCTATTGATAGTGTGGCAGAGGTTATTTCAATGTTTTTTATGGTAACTTATGGATCCTTGTGCTTAATTTCTTTTTTGAACCACTTTGCCGCTGACCCGGCTTATCGACCACGTTTTAAATCAAGGTGGTATTTCTCACTTTTCGGGGCGATTGCCTGTTTTGGGCTGATGTTTTTTATGAATCCTGCTTATGCGGCAGCAGCCATTGGCTTGATGGTGGTATTGTACTTTTTTATTGCTGCATCTAATTCTGATAAACGTTCAATTGCAGCCATTTTTCAAGGAGTAATTTTCCAGTTTAATCGTGGTTTACATATTTTTTTACAAAAAGCGGATAAAGAGAAACTTAGCAGTTGGAGACCTGCTGCTATAGCCATTTCTGACGCAACATTTCAAAGATTGGGGCTTTTTGAGCTGATAAAATGGACTTCACAGAAATATGGTTTTGGAACCTACATTCATCATATCAACGGCTACGTTTCTAAAAAATCTAATAAAGAAGCGCTGGAAATTAAAAATCGACTGATTGATATTACGGATGCAAGCAATAGTAAGGTTTATGTAGATACATTGATTAATTCATCTTACACTAGTTCTATTTCTCAAATAGTTCAAATGCACAGCGTTGCAGGTATATCTAACAATATTGTAATGATGGATTATAATCCTTCCAATACGGAAAGATTGACTTCATTGATAGAGGACTTTAGTCTTGTAAAAGCAGTTGGGTATGACATGTTATTGCTCAAAAATAGTGAACGTGGATATGGACTAAAAAAGGAAATACATATTTGGATAACCGATTCTGATTTTCAAAATGCCAACTTAATGATTTTGTTAAGTTACATCATTTCTGGTCATAGAGATTGGAAAGATTCTGAAATAAAAATTTATGCTTGCTTTGCCGTTGCGCTAGTTGAAAAGGAAAAGGAAAGACTTTTTGCCTTGATAAAAAATGGTCAGTTGCCAATTTCGCCAAGCAATATTAGAGTTATGACTCTTGATGGTGAAAAATCTGCCAAAGATTTAGTTCTAGAAAACTCATCGTATGCAGACTTAACAGTGGTTGGGATGAGAAATGAACGGGTAAAACATGATGGTGTTGCATTTTTTAATGGTTATGAAAAACTAGGCAATGTTATATTTGTTAATTCAGTAGAAGAAAAGGAGATAAAATAGCCCTTTGTGAACTCATTTTATAAAAAAATACTTGAAGCCTTTAATTTAGATAGGGATAAAGAGTTTAATCATCGTACACGGGATTCTATTATAAGTGGAATTCATTTTAATGGTTTTAGCCTTTACATTCTAATTTGTGCAATTTTTATTTGCTCATTGGGCTTGGATATAAATTCTACTGCGGTTATAATTGGTGCCATGCTCATATCTCCGTTAATGGGACCAATTATAGGTATGGGTTTTGGTTTAGGCACTACCAATTGGGATATATTAAAATCAGCTGGCAGAAATTATTTAATTGCAACTTTAATTGCTTTGCTAACCTCTACGCTGTTTTTCTTAATATCCCCATTAAACTTGGAACAAAGTGAGCTGTTAGGACGAACGCAACCTACTATTTATGATGTTTTAATTGCCTTTTTTGGAGGATTTGCGGGCATTATGGCTATGGCAACAAAGCAAAAGGGAAATGTTATACCAGGTGCAGCTATTGCCATTGCATTGATGCCCCCCTTGTGTACCGCAGGTTATGGATTGGCCTCTTTAAACTCCGATTTTCTTTTTGGGGCTCTCTATCTTTATATCATTAATACTGTCTTTATTGGAATGGCGACCTTTGTAGCTTGTAAATTGCTTAAAATGCCTACTTTACAAACAGAACCCGATAAAGTGAAGCGCGCATATAGAATTGGGATAGCCATTGCATTAATTACCTTTTTACCAGCCGTTTATTTAGGAGTTAACTTGCATAAAAAAACTCGATTTAATAGCAATGTGCGCCATTTTATTGATGAAGCTTCGCACTTGCCAGACAATTACTTATTTTTTAGTAAGATAAATTATGATACAAAATCTATTGAGTTGGTTTATGGTGGGGGCAATATTTCAGATTCAATAAAATCTAGTATCATTGCTAAAAAGAAAAATTATGGCTTAGAGGATGCTGAAATTATGATAGTGGAATCTTTCTCAAAACCCATTGATAATATTAAGAAAGGGTTTGAGCAGGTCTACAATGAGATGGATGAAAAGGATATAAAAATGCAGCAAATTATTTACCAGTTTGATTCCTTTAGGTTTCAATTAATTGTGCGTGAAACAGAAAGTGCATTTCTAAATGAGTTTTCTACTGTGCAACGAGCCAAATTGACTAGGATAGACAATAAATATACCTTTACAATTGTGCTAAAAGAGGGGAATAAAGATCAAAAGGGTAAAACCATCCCCTTTATAGTAAAATCTGAAGATAGTTTAAGAATGACGGGCTTTATTCGTCAGAGTTTGGGGGTTGAAAGTGTGAGTTTAAAGGTTTTAAAGTAGGATTGGAGTCTGTTTTTTAGTTTGCAGTAAGAAGCCCGTGTAAATATTGTTAAACAGGTTAAGTTTAACATTTTTTGCTAAAAGTAAGACTTGTTTTTAACAAACAGAATAAGTCATTAAAAATGTAATTTGTACCTATTATTGCAATGAAGATATCAAACAAAAAATAAATATTATGGAAGAAAAAAAATTATCAAAATTCATACTCTTTTTAAAAAATAATTACAATTGGATTGTTGTGATAATTCTTATTGGGGCTTTGGTAATGCAAAATTTCTACTTAGAAAATAAGTATCAAAAGGAAAAATTGAGTATTACCAAAATGTACGAAATCAAATTTGATTCATTAAACCAAGATAAAGTAAAAATACTGAGTGAGGTATTTTCTTGGTCAGTAAAGGATGGATTGGTTAGAGGAAATTTAGACCAAATAGAGCAGCTTTTTTATACTTTTGTTAAAAAGAATGGCATTGAAAAGGTTGTTTTGGTTGCACCAACTTCAAATTTAATTGTAAAATCTACTGACTTGAAGGAAATAGGAACTACATTTAATCAATCTTTAGATACTCTAAATGCTACTAAGGTAATGAGCGATAGTTATAGTGTTACCACTTTCACGCCAATTTATGGGTTGAATGAAAAGCTTGGGACTGTTGTTATTAGCTTTAAAAAATAATCATCCAAATTTAGTATGAAGTTAAATATTAACATAACAGACATTGCCACGGCTAATGAATTGAAGTTTTACTGGACTAATGAAGACTATATTGAACTTTTAAAGGCTTTTAATTACTCAGATGCTGAAAATGCTAATCCAGAAGAAATATTTGAATTACTGCAAATGGCTATTACAGACTTTGAACCAGCGGAGGCAGCTGCCATAGTTTTAAAATATAAATTGGGGGATAAATTATCGGAGGGGCAAATTGAAAATATTAGTCATGAAATGATTGTAGACAAAGTTGCGGAAGAGTACCCAGACCCTGCGCTTCATTTTGATTTGTTCAATGTTAATCAACTTTTATACAAGGCCTTTAATGGTAAATTTATTAATACACAAGCAACCATACTTACGGTAGAATTTAAACATTTGGATTCTCAAACAACGAGCATTAATAATGAAATAATTGTTAAATCTTTGAGTGTGGGGCTAAGAGAAAACAATCTAGTTCACAGATTATTTGAAGACCAAATTAGCGGAAAAGAGGCTTTTACCGATGCCGCCAAAGTTATTTGGTATTATAAAGAATTGAGTCCATTAAAATATGAAATAGTTACCTCCGATTACTGGATAGACAAAGAAGATTTTGGTAGTTTTGAGTTTGAAGCGGAGTTGAGCTTTTTCTCTGAAGATGATCAAGAATAGTAATTTACACCTTGAATAAAGGGTTAAGTCTTTGATGTATGGGGTTGTTAATTTGAAATATGCCGAAAAAAGTGCTAATAATTATTTTATTTGGATTTTTTCAATGCACAGTAGTGCTCAAAAACTTTTTACCGAAAGCTTCTCTGTTTTGCTTGATTCAGCCAAGAAAGTGAAAGGAGAAACGAAGCAATCGGTTTTTTAGATGTTAGTGCCTATCAACAAAACAGGTTTAATACAATATGCAGTAACCCAAAGTTGGCAACAAGTTATGCTTTAGTTTATTCGGTTAATGTTAACATTGGGTTTGTTCTCAAATACCAAAATATTTATGATTACGCACCTACTGGTCCTATTAATAAGTATTTTCAAAGAGTGCTACTTTCCGTAAACATCAGTCTTTAACAAAATATTGCCATTTGGGGTTTTAAATTTTCTTACATTTTGATAGCACTTATTATTCAAAAAGTAATTAGATTTGAATCAGATTTAAAATAAATCTTATTACACTGAATATCATGCAATTAAACATAAATCAACAAGAAAAATTTGCCTCAAGACACTTAGGTTACGGAGAAAATGACAAAGACGCAATGTTAAAAGCCATTGGTTTTGATAATATTGATGCCTTAATTGAAAAAACGATTCCGGCTTCTATCCTTTTGGAAAATCTAATGGATTTAAGTCTAGCACAGCCTGAACATGAGTTTTTGGCAAATTTGAAAAAAATTGCGAGTAAAAACAAATTGTATAAAAATTATATTGGGATGGGTTATTACGGAACCTATGTTCCCAATGTGATTTTAAGAAATGTTATGGAAAACCCGGGTTGGTATACACAATATACACCCTATCAAGCAGAGATTGCTCAAGGAAGATTAGAAGCTTTGTTAAACTTTCAAACCGTAGTAATTGATTTAACGGGCTTAGAAATTGCCAATGCCAGTTTATTAGACGAAGGTACAGCGGCTGCTGAGGCCATGGCGATGTTTAAAGCTTTGGCAAAAAAGAATCAAGGGAACAAGTTTTTTGTAGATCAAGAAATTTTTCCTCAAACAAAGGATATCCTAAAGACAAGAGCAGAACCAGTAGGAATTGAATTGGTATATGGGGACTTTAAAACCCTAGAATTAGACGAAACCTATTTTGGAGCTTTGGTTCAATATCCTAATGAGAGAGGCAATGTAGAAAACTACGCTGCATTTTGTGAAAAAGCTGCAAGCCACAATATTTTGGTTTGTGCAGCAGCAGATTTACTTTCATTAACTTTGTTAACACCTCCAGGAGAATGGGGTGCGTCTGTAGTAGTGGGAACTACCCAACGTTTTGGTGTGCCAATGGGTTATGGTGGACCTCATGCCGCATTTTTTGCAACTAAAGATGAATTTAAAAGAAATATTCCCGGTAGAATAATTGGCGTAAGCATAGATAAGCATGGCAATAGGGCTTTGAGAATGGCTTTGCAAACCAGAGAACAACATATTAGAAGACAAACTGCAACCAGCAATATCTGCACAGCACAGGTGCTTCTAGCAATTATGGCAAGTATGTATGCCGTTTATCACGGACCAGATGGTTTGGTAAATATTGCTACCAGAATTCACTCACAAGCAGTGTTGCTTGAAAAGGCTTTGGTTTCAATGGGTTATATTCAATCAAATAAAGGTTATTTTGACACGTTGTATATTGAGTCCGTAGGTACAACAGAATCCATTAAAAAAGCTGCCTTAGTAGCTGAAATTAACTTGCGTTATTTTGAAAATGGGAATATTGGTATTTCCATAGATGAAACGACAACGCCTAAAGATTTGCAAGATATAGTAACTGTTTTTGCCACTGCCATCAATAAAAAAGGAATAAATATTAATAGTTTTATTGAGGGGATTGAGTCTAAAATACCAGATACCCATGTGCGTCAAAGCAATTTTTTAACGCACCCGGTTTTTAATAGCTATCATTCTGAGCATGAAATGTTGCGTTATATCAAAAGACTTGAAAACAAAGATTTATCGCTTTGCCATAGCATGATTGCTTTGGGTAGTTGCACTATGAAATTGAATGCAACCGCAGAAATGATACCCGTTACCTGGCCAGAGTTTAATGGTTTGCATCCTTTTGTTCCATTAGATCAAGCTTTGGGGTACTCTCAAATTTTAGATGAATTGGAAACAGATTTAGCAGAAATTACAGGTTTTGATGGAACTAGTTTGCAGCCCAATGCCGGTGCTCAGGGAGAATATACAGGACTTTTGGTTATCAGAGAATATTTAAAAAGCATCAATCAAGGGCACAGAGATATTGCACTTATTCCTTCATCGGCACACGGAACCAATCCAGCATCTGCGGTTATGGCGGGTATGAAAGTGGTGGTTACAAAATGTGATGATATGGGGAACATTGATATTGATGATTTGCGCAAACATGCAGAATTGCACAAGGATAATTTGGCTTGTTTGATGGTAACTTATCCGTCTACCCACGGGGTTTTTGAAACGGAAATAAAAGAAATTACTAGCTTAATCCATAAAAATGGTGGGCAAGTATATATGGATGGAGCTAATATGAATGCACAAGTGGGATTAACCAATCCCGGAATGATTGGTGCTGATGTTTGCCATCTAAATTTGCACAAGACTTTCTGTATTCCACATGGTGGTGGTGGGCCAGGCATGGGGCCAATTTGTGTTGCCAAACACCTTACCCCATTTTTGCCAAATCATACCATGATTTCTACTTCTGGTATGAATGGAATTTCTGCTGTATCAGCAGCACCCTATGGCAGTGCAAGTATTTTATTAATTTCTTATGCTTATATCAAGTTAATGGGTGTTAATGGTTTAACCAATGCTACTAAATACGCCATTTTGAATGCCAATTATATCAAATCTAGGTTAGAAGGAGAGTATAAGATATTGTATTTAGGAAAAAATGGAACAGTAGCGCATGAAATGATTTTGGATACCCGCGAGTTTAAAACTACTTGTGGTGTAGAGGCGGAGGATATTGCCAAAAGGATGATGGATTATGGATACCATGCTCCAACATTATCTTTCCCAGTTGCGGGCACCTTAATGATAGAACCAACCGAAAGTGAGAGCAAAGAGGAGTTAGATCGTTTTTGTGATACGATGTTGAGTATTCGTCAAGAAATACGCATGATAGAAGAAGGTAGCTTATCAGATACGGACAATATGTTGCAAAATGCACCACATACCGCAATGGAAGTAACGGCTGATACTTGGACGCATCCATACACAAGAGAGCAAGCAGCTTTTCCACTTTCTTGGGTTAATGACCGTAAGTTTTGGCCAACAGTGGGCAGAGTAAATAGCACGCATGGCGATAGAAATTTAATTTGTGCTTGTTTGCCTTTAGAGGCTTATGAGGAAGCCGGATTGGCAACAAGTTAATGGTCTTGTAAGAAATATTGATAAAAAGGGAGGTGTAATAGCCTCCTTTTTTTTTGGATCATTCAGTTATACCATTATTTTCAAGTAGATAGGTAAATATTAATGCTTTTTATTTAGTTTTGAAAAGTCAACATAATTAGATGCTGGCAGTAATTTTAAAACATAAAATAAAAATGGCAAAAGTATTTGTAGTACAAAAGGAACGGGACGCACAAGTTAAAATTTTCAATTGCTTAAAAGATAGAGATGCAGATTTACACTTTTTTAAAGTAGATAAAGATAGGGACGCGAAAGGTGACTCAAATTGGTTTTTTGTTGAAAAAGAAAGAGATGCAACGGTAAAAGTATTTTGGGTTGAAAAGGAAAGAGATGCAAATGTAAAAGTTTTTAGAGTTGATAAAGAAAGAAATGCAAAATGGAATAAAAGCAGTTCATGGACAGCAAGATTTGGATAATTAAAGAATTGTAAAAGCAGTCACCTGCTTGCGCAAGTTTAGGGGCACCCACAAAATAATCAAAATAAATATGAGTAAACCAGTATATAAACATCCATGTTTTATTTTAGATAAAAACTTTAAGCGAACAGAAAATAAAAGATATTGGTTAGAATTAACGCTGAATAAAAAAAGTAAAGAAAATTTAGTAGTAATTATGAAAAATCCAAGTCGAGCAACATTGGAAGTTTCTGATAAAACTGTTTTCAATGTTTGTAATTATGTTTTTAAGAATATTAACGATAGAAATGAATTGAAAAACATTGGTAAAATAATTATTCTAAACTTAATACCATTTTTCGAAACTTATTCAAAAGAATTAATAACATTTAAGGAAAAAATTATAGATGAAGAAAACTTAGAATTTATAAAGACATATACTTCTAAAAATAGAAAAGTCATAATTGCTTGGGGAAATCATCCAACAGGTTTATCCAAAGAATATGAAATATTAAAAAGGGACGTTTTTGAAATATTGAGAAATAACAAAAATGAAATTTTTTATGTTGACAAATTATCAAAAAGTGGAAACCCAAAACACGCTCAAGTTTGGGGTTATAAAAACGAACTAATAAACTATGATTGACATTAAAAATGATTTCGAAAAAGCTATAGATACTATTTTTGATAACCCTGAATATAAGGATATCGAGATAATAAAAAGAGGATATGCTATACAAAACAATATGTGTTGTAATTCTATTTTATTTATAGGGCTTAATCCCTCTTTTTCGGAAGGAAATGCGGGGCGACATTTTTACAAATTGTATGAAGATAAAGAATATAAATATTTTAAAAGATTTATTGAGATGTCTGAAACATTAGAAATTCCATGGTCGCACACGGATATGTTATTTTGTAGAGAAACAAGCCAAAAAGCAATAGAGCATATGCTTAAACCCGGTGTTGGTCTCTCCTTTCTTTGGGATCAATTACAATTATCTAAAGAGATAATAGAAGCGAGCAAACCTAAGGTAATTGTAGTTAATAATTCATTGGCAAGAAGGTTTTTGGGTTATCATAAAGATAGTGGCAAAAAAGATAAGCAAGAATGGCTGAATTACGATTTTGATTTTGATGGGGAAATTGGTACGCACAGAATTAAAAATAATGTGGCACTGGAGAATGTACCTGTATTTTTTTCCAGTATGCTAACTGGTCAAAGTGCATTAGATATTGGCTCGTATGAAAGATTGATTTGGCAAGTGCGCAGAACTTTAATCATAGACGGTATTAGAGAACTCGATATCCTTAAAAATTTGAAAGAAGAGATTATTAAAGCTAAAAAATTTGAGGAAGGTCCAGCCATACGGGATAAAGAAATACGAATAAAAGAATGGACATCAAAACAAAAAGAATTATTAAATCATCCACTGCTAGCCAAAGTAAAATCTAAAAACCTTTCTAGTAGGTTAAATACAATAAATATTATGAGCGCAAAAAAACCAACAGCAAAAATTGAAAATTTACCAAGTAAAAATCCTGGAAAAAAATCAGGACCTGACAGAGGAAATTATCCTCCTAAAAGGGCAGGTACACTAGCTCCGCGGTAAAAGGAGATTTAGAAAATATTTTAGTATCTGTGGTCATAAATTAAGTCTGCGCATATTGCATTGTTGCAAACATAAGCCAAAAAACACGCAATGCGCATTTGAAATATGATTAATTTCAATCTATTGATAAGCATGGCTTTTAAGATAAAAAAATAAATTTGGTGATATGATTGTATTGCGTATATTTGTATGTTATAGCCAATGCTAACAGACGACCGTTAAATGACAAACAGACCAAAAATGAAACGACCAATTCTGATATTATTTATTCTCATCTTGACAGCAGGACTTGGTTATTTTATTTTTGAAATGGCTGGTTTTGCAAGTGGTATTAGACAAGACACAATTAAAAATATAAAATGGCAACAAGACAATTCCAAAATTTATTTTGTGGACTTGCCTTCTGGACTTGACACAATGGACTTTAAAGCAAGCATAATACTTGACCCAAATAAAAGAATTAATAAAATAAAATTTCCAAACGGTGGGACAGAAACGAATGTATTTATTTACGACAGCACTTATTTAAAAACAATTCAGAGTAACACATTACCAAAAATAAAACCGTTGACAAAAGGTGACTTTACCCACGACCAAGAGGTTTTGCTTGATATTACATTATTGCAACGTGGACAATTTTATGTTCATTATTTATCTTGCGGTTTAGGCGGTATATTTCCTTTGACAATTAAATAAAAGATGACCGAAGTAGAAGCGAAAAATATAGGAAGTAGACAAGCATTAATATCTGTTGGCATCGGACTTCTAATTGCACAACTCATTATGACTTGGTTTTCCTCGGACGCTGGACTTCTGAAGGGATTTTTATGGTTTGTAAGTTTTGGTTATAATCTAAACTTAATAATTGGAATTATTATTATGCTTCTTTCTGGACACTTTTTTGGTCGATTGGCTGGCAAAGAGATTTTGATAAAAAAAAGGAATTACTTGTGGGTAGGCTTTAAATATGGTATGGCAACACTTTTGACAACAGCATTTCTTGCAAGTTGGACAGGTTTTTTTCAAGAAGGAATTGACAATATTGGAACAAATGACGAACCATTTACAGACTATATTATTAAACCATTATTTTGGGTTTTCTTTTTTGGAATAATTCCAGTTTTCTTGGTTGGCTTTTGGTTCGGTAGACAAATTAAAAAACATGAAATAAAATGAAAATAGAAAGAAGCACTGGCTATAACAGCACCTACAAAAAATTGGCGGTTCAGTGGTTAAATGAAGCTTTGTGCTTCGTATCAAGTTTTGTGGTGGCAGACAGTTTTCGTCTCCGAAATCGCCAACTTCTTGTAGCTGCAAACCGTTAGCACTCACCCTAAAAGACCGACACGACCGACAACAAACGAACAGAAAATGAAAGACAAAATGCCAACGCTTCGTAAAATTAAAAGAGCTGCAAGCCTACACACAAGCCAACGCTTTTTCAGCACATTTAATTTTGCCCAACCGCACCCAAAGCCCACCCACCACCCCGACAATCAGACGAATAACACTAAAATTTGGAATATGAAAAAAGCAATACTCTCATCATTTTTACTTTTTTTCTGCTTGACTGGTTTTAGCCAATCATACCTTGGACGAGTTACCAAACAAGTAAATTTCAGAGAAGGTGCAGGAACGGACTATCCTGTTATTTCATCACTAAAAGTTGGGACACAGATTTTTATTGTTTCCCTTGAAACAGAAAACGACTTTTACAACATTATTGATATTGCCACCAACAAAGAAGGCTACATTCACAAATCTTTTGTAAAAGTTGGACAAGAAATTGAAAAAAATGAACAAGGAATGTTCACCCCAAGCGGACAAACTGAAAACTATAACCCCGAAATAGAAATCTACAACAACACAAAACTGACATTGACACTTAAATTAAATATTGAAACCTACTCTTTTTCTCCACAACAAAAAAGGAAAATAACAATGTCGCCAGGAACTTGTAATTATAGGGCATCAGCACCAAACGTAATTCCAAATATTGGCACAGAGTATATGCAGAGTAATCAAGGTTATACTTGGCAATTTTATATCGTAACTGAAAGAAGATAATTATGTATGTAAATCCAATAGAAATTTTAGGCTTATCAAATGCTACGGACGCATCAAGCATTGATAACGAAATTGTAAAAAAAGCAAAACGCAAATTGTTTGCAGACATTGACCTGTCTGACAGCGGAGTGTTTGAGTATTACGGACTAAAACTCACAAAAGGGAATTGTGAAAAAGCCATTGACGAGTTGACCAACAATGACTACAAAGAGTTTTATCTGTATCTGGCAAATAACAAACCGTTGAATGAATTTTTAGCAAGTGGAAAAGAAACAATTTTCAAAAGCTTCAAACAAGACAGCATTTTTAAGTTGCCTGAATTTGTCAAATTCATAAGCCCATATTTTGCACCAAAATTTGACAAAACCTTATTAACTGCATTTGAAAATGATAATGCCGACCTTACAAAAGCAATTTTAAACACTTCCTCTTTAATTGCACAGTCAGACCTAAATTCAGCATTTAAGAGTGTATCAAATAACATTCAAAACAAAATTGCAGAAATTGACGAAATAACAAAAGACATCAAGAACGAAGAAAGTGCCTATGACGAAAACGATGTTGAAGAAGCTGTTCAGTTAGTAAAAGACAATTTCCCAAGCAATACACTAAACTGTTTACCTCAATATTTTCAAAGCCAAATATTAAAAATTGCAAACTCAATAAACTATTTGTCAAATTCTATTTGGGATGCTTTTGATTCAACCCAAGTTCCAAATGATTTGACGGAATACTTACTGACTTTAAACATAGGAGGATTGGACAGACCAACTTTTGAGAACAATTTCAAAATCATCAAAAAGAAAAATGATGAAAGAAAGGAACAAGAAAAGTATGCTCCTATTCTTAAAAAATATGCGGTTAGCTTAATGGCACTTCGAAAAATAAGAGAGGAAATTGAAAATAAGTCAAAGCAACCGCAAGCTGCTTTGAAACAAATAAATTCAATTTTATCAATTGATGAATTGAATGCAACACCTTCTGTTCTTAGTGAAATTCGCAATCAAATTGCAATACTTTTTCGTGGGATTTCTGTTTCAATTTGGAATAAATATAGTGAATTGGATGATTCAATTTCACTTATAAAAATTGCAATGAATATTAAAGTTGACAACGAAACTAAAGCTGAATTAGGAGAAGCATTAAAGCAACTTTTGGAATTGAAACAAAAACAAAAAGACAATGAAAAAAACGAAATTCAAGGTTTAATAAAGATGGTTGAAAATATTAATTCTCAAATCAGTTCACATGGAATGATAAATATTAAAGCAGATAAAGTTAAAGAGATGCTTAATGAAATTTTCACTGATAAATTGATTTATTCCCTATCAGAATCAAAGGAATTGGCATTAAAGCGTAATTTATTTTATGCTCTCGAAAAAACTTTAGTCAAACTGGATGCCTTTTACTCAAACAACTTTTTAAAAAAAATAAAATCTATTGGGAATAATGACGGAGAATTAGCTGTTAGCATAGAAAAAAATATTTCGGGAGTAGAGTTTAAAGCGAAAAATGTTTTAAACAATGTAGGAACAGGTGTTGGTAAAGCAAATCAAGCAATGGTTAATAATCTACCTTCGCAATTAGTAGGCATCATATATCTAATAATAATAATTTTTATAATTGGTTTAATTGCTTCAATATTTGATTAGAAAATATTTTTTGAAACCACTTATAAATTGAACAAACAACTAACAACGAAATAATATGCATGAAATAAAAAAAGTTACCGTAAAAGTGCCACAGGCATATCTTGATTTTATGAATCAGATATTTGAAATTGAAAAGAAATCAGCCAACTTGAAAGAGGAAAATTCTATTCAAAGAAACCTCAATAAAATGAAAGGAATACTTGAAGAAGAATTTTTCAAAGGTAGTTCCACTATTGGCTTAACTTATCACAATCCAATAGGCGAAAGCTATTCGGACACAAGAACAGACTGTGAAGCAACAATTGCAGGAACGGGAGTTGAAAATCTTGAAATCATTGAAGTGATTAAACCAATTATCTTTTATGCTTATCAAGAAAATGAAAAAGTAATAAAAGTAATTGTTCAACCTGCGGTAGTCATAGTTCAATCAAAAAACATTAATCTTTAAAAAGTATTCAAAATGGAAAATACAATAAATTTCGGAATTGATTTAGGCACTACAAACAGTGCTATTGCAAAGTTTGTAAAAGGTGAAGTAATCATTTTTTCAAACCCACAAGACTATGGTAGAAACACACTACCGTCAGTTGTATCCTATAAAAAGGATAAAATAACCGTTGGAAACAAAGCCAAAGAATTTTTGGAAAGAGACCCTAAAAGTGTTGTTGGTGTTTTCAAAAGAAAAATGGGAACTGCTGAAAGTTTCAAAATCAAATCAATCAATGAATCTAAAACGCCAATTGAGCTTTCAGCACAAGTTTTAAAAGAACTGAAAACCTTTGTTAATACAGGCGACACTTTAGATGCGGTTGTAATTACTATTCCTGCATCATTTGACACAATACAATCCAACGCAACCAAGGAAGCAGGAATACAAGCGGGTTTCAAACAAGTTGTTTTGCTTCAAGAGCCTATTGCAGCCAGTTTAGCATACGCCAATATGAAGAAGGAACGAGAAATGAAAGACGGGCAATGGCTGGTTTACGATTTGGGCGGTGGAACTTTTGATGTTGCACTAATAAAAATCAAAGAAGGCGAAATGAAAGTTCTAGACCACGAAGGAGACAATTTTTTAGGAGGTGCCGATTTTGACAATATGATAGTTGAGAAATTAGTTATCCCAAAAATTCTTGAAAAATATAGTTTCTCCAATTTGGAGGACGAAATGAAAAGTGCAACAGGAAAGTTTAATGCAAAATATTATGTGCTTTTAAGACGAGCAGAAGAAGCCAAAATCACACTGTCTTCCAAGACATCAGCAGAAATAGTAATTGACGGCTTTGAAGATGAAGAAGGAAATGAAGTTGATATGGAAATTGTAATTACACGTTCCGAGTTTAACGAGTTAATAAAACCAAACATTGACGGAACAATTGATATGATTAAAAAAATCATTACAAGAAATTCGTTGAAACCGATTGATGTTCAATTTACTTTAATGGTTGGTGGCTCTACTTACATTCCATACGTTCGCAGTCGTGTAGAAGAAGTTTTACAAATACCAGCAAACTGTGAAATTGACCCAACAACAGCAGTAGCAATTGGCGCAGCATATTATGCAGCGACCAAACCAAAGGAAATTGAAAAATCAATAACAAAAACGAAGTCTGCACTATCAATTAGAACATCTTTTAAAAAGGCATCTAAAGAAAAGGATGAATTGTTTTCTGCAAGAATCACAGGAAACATTGATGGTCTTTCGTACAGAATTACAAGAGACGATGGCGGTTTTGATAGTGGTATTAAAAAGTTACCCGAAAGAATAGAAGAAGATTTACCATTAGTTGATGGTGCTTTCAATTTCTTTTCACTTGTTGTTTACGACAATCAAAACAATATTGTAGTAACAGACATTGAGCCAATTGGAATAAATAGTGGCTTTGACATTAGCGGGCAACCAATTCCTGAAGATATTTGTTTGGAGGTTGACGATTACGACAATCCGGGAAAAACAAGACTATTATTAATGTTTCAAAAAAATTCCGTTTTGCCTTTAAGAAAGCAAATAACTTTTCCACTGAATAAAGGCTTAATAAAAGACAATGAGGATGATTTTATTATTATTAATGTACTTGAAGGAACACATTTAGCACTTCCAGAAGCAAATAAAGGTATCGGTTTTCTTAAAATAACAGGAAAACAGGTTACTAGAACAGTCTCAAAAGGTTCAGATATTGAAATAACATTATCAATGACAGAATCAAGAGATTTGACAATTTCAGCATATTTGAATATGGTTGACCAAGAATTTAAACAAACTTTTAACCCTAAGGTACGACATACGCCAATTGAATTTTTAAAAGAACAAGTTGAAGACCTATCAGACAAACTAGAATTAGAAATACAAGAAGCAACAGACAAAGAAGATTACGAAACCGCAGGAGCTTTGAATAAGCTGAAAAAAGAAATGGAAACGGTAAGCGAAGAAACCGAAAACTTAACAAATGATGATGTTACCGATAAGAGATACCAACTTGAAGACAAAAAGAGAAAAATTGCTCAAGAGATAGATAGTGCTACTAAAAACAAAAGGATTCAGCAGGTTAAAGCACATTACTTTGAAGTAAAAGAGGAGTGTTTAAAATTGTTAGACGAAAACGGAAACGACCACGAACGAAAAACATACAATGACATAGTTGCTCAAGAGAACGCATTTTTTGCTACAAATAGCCCTTTAAAAATTCAAGAAAAATCAGATGAAATGCACAGCATTTTATCAAGAATTAGATGGAGAACTCCCGAATTCTTAACAGGCATTTTCCAATGGTGCAAAAACAATCAAACAAGGATGAACGACCAAACACAAGCAAAGAGTTTAGTTGATGCTGGAAATTTTGCCATCGAAAGCCAAAATTGGGAAAGGCTTTCAGAAATAAATAGTGGCTTACTTAACTTATTACCAAGTCAGCCTAGTAAGGAAGAAATGAATAAAATGGGCATTGGACTTTAAAAAATATAAAAATGAAAAATCAAGATTTTAAAGATTTCCTATTTAAGTCAGCAGTAATGGCAATGGCTTGTGATGGTGACATTGCAGAAACAGAAATTGAAGAAATAAAAACCATTGTAGCCAATGAAATTTATTTTATGGGTTATGACTTTGAAGAGCCATTGAAAAATAATATCGCCAATATCAAAGCAAATGGCAAAGGTGCTATAAATCAATATCTACAAGAGATAGGAACAAACAACCTAAACGAACACCAAGAAATTTTACTAATTGAAGTTCTGTTAAGGATAATTGAAGCGGATAATGATGTTCAACAATCTGAACTTAAATTTCTGCAAATGGCAAAAGCGAAATTGAAAATTGACGAGCAAACGCTAATTGTAAAATTTCCAAAACAAATTGACCATTTGCTTGACTTTCATAATTACGGATTACATCAAGAATTTACAGAAGAAATTTCACTTAAATGACAACAACAATTATTAAAGTTGTTTTAGCAATCTTGTTTTTTACTTGCCTCTTGGAAATGCCATACGGCTTTTATCAGTTTGTAAGGTTTGCAGGTCTGGTTGGCTTTGCAGTTCTTGCCTATCAAGCAAATCAACAAGGCAGACAGACAGAAATGTTTATATACGCTGGACTTGCTTTACTCTTTCAACCCTTTTTTAAAATAGCACTCGGCAGACAAATGTGGAATATAGTTGATGTAGTTGTAGGACTTGGTTTATTGATTAGTATTTTCCTAAGACCTAAAATACAAAACAAATGACATTAGTGCTAACACAACGGACAGCGTTCCAAAAGCCTAAGCATTTGCACTCACATTTGCTTTTTTGCAACCACACAGACCAACGCAAAAAAAGCAAAAGAGAGTGCAAGCCAACGCACCCAGACAGTGCAACAATTCACTGCAAACATAGACGGACACAGCTTCGGACAGAAAGAAGGGCAGCTTGTAACAGCGGTTTGGCAAAAGTGGCGGTTCAGTGCTCCGCAGATACATTTGTGGTTAATCAAACATTGGTTCTCCGCATCAACATTTACGGTAAAAATCGCCACCTTCGCCAAGCCGCCAACCGTTACCAATCCATAAAAAAAGGGGCTTCCGCCCCTTTTTCTTTTTTCAATTAATCTTAAAATCTTATTCATCCAAAACAGTCAATTCTATTTGAATAGGTGCTGGGCTTGGGTTTGCAAAAACCAAGTAATCGCCCGAACCGCCCAAGGTAGAGCTGAGCAGTGTACTGGTTGCATTGGGTGCTAGTTCTAATTGTGGGTTTGTAAAACTGCCTTCTGCATTAGCACTAACCAACGAGAAAAGAACAACTGCCAAATGCTTTGCAAAACTCACAACAGGGCAAAAGGGAATAGGTAGAAAATAGAGAAGAATTTTGGCGGTTATATCTCGATACATTTTTTGCAGATAAAAAACATTTGACATGACCACAAATCAAAACTCCCACACTTTTGTACGTTCAGAACAGTAGGATGATTTTTCAAAAATCATACAAATTAAAAAACTTTTTGAGATAAGAAATTTTGGTATGGTCAAAAATATTACCTTTGTCTTTTAATGAGCAATATCAAATATAAACGGGTGCTTTTAAAATTAAGTGGTGAAGCACTTTTGGGAAAAAAAGAGTTTGGCATTGACCCCGCAATACTAGAACAATACGCAAAGGAGATTAAACGAGTAAGTGAAATGGGCGTTGAAGTGGCCATTGTTATTGGTGGAGGCAATATTTTTAGAGGTGTGCAAGGTGTGCAAGGTGGTTTGGTAGATAGAGCCCAAGGAGATTATATGGGCATGTTGGCAACCGTAATTAATGCTATGGCACTGCAAGGTGCATTAGAAAAATTGGATGTTTACACACGCCTACTTACCGCTATTAAAATGGAGCAAATTGCAGAGCCTTTTATCAGAAGAAGGGCCGTGCGACATTTAGAAAAAGGTAGGGTAGTAATTTTTGGTGCAGGCACGGGTAATCCTTATTTTACTACAGATTCTGCGGCTTCTTTACGCGCTGTAGAAATAGAAGCAGACGTTATTTTAAAGGGAACCAGGGTAGATGGTGTGTTTACAGCAGACCCAGAGAAAGATAGCACTGCAACCAAATTTGAGGAAATTAGCTTTTCTGAAGTCTACAGACAAAACCTTAAAATTATGGATTTAACAGCCATTACGCTTTGCCAAGAAAATAATTTGCCCATCATTGTTTTTGATATGAACAAAGATGGCAACTTTAAAGCATTAATTGAAGGGAAAAAAGTAGGAACTTTGGTTAGTTAATTATGCCTTAAGCTCCTAAGCTGTCGCCTAACAATTGCGGAAATATACCTTTTAAAACTACCAATATTCCCAAGGCTATGAATATGATATTGATGGCAAATTTAACTTTATGCATCAATCCATCTTTTAATTTTTGAGCAAGCTTTTTAGCTAAAAATGCAAACAGCACTTCCATGGCAAAAATCATGAAAAGGCAACCTGCAAAGTATGTCCAAAAGTAAGTTTGGTTTACATTATTGGCAATTAGCACTGTTTCTAATGAAAGCCAAGCGAAGAAATTTACGGGGTTAGTTCCATTTAAGGCAGCTCCTTTTAAAATTAATTTTATTGTACTAAAATTTGCGGTACTGCTTTTTACGTCTTTATTCTTAGAAGTTTTAACCAAACCCATTGTGCCTAAACCTATAATAAAAGTGCCAGATGCGATAAGGATTATCTCTTTATGTGTTTGGATAAACTCACTGGTAGCTTTGGTAAATAAATGGGCCAATAAAATAAAAACAATATCTGTAGCAATAACCCCAAATGCTATGGCAGCACCTGCTTTAAAGCCATGAGCCATGCCATCTTCTATCAATGCAAAAAAGACCGTTCCCAACATCAAAGTAAGAATTATACCGGTGCCAAATCCGCTAAAGAGTGCAATTAAAAAGTTTTCCATTCTGGTTTTTCAAATAAAGACTATTTGTTCGGTATAAAACAAAACTAGAGTAATAAAGTTTAAAATATAGTGGTGTCAGGTTTTCCAACCTGACGACCGCAAAGTTTTTTGATGATATATTTTTCTCCCAATCATTTCCTTCGGGACTGATATTTGTGAAATATTCCAGTCTATTTCCTTTTATTTCTATGATATTTGCGGCTAGATTTGACTACCGCTATATTTATATTGTTGCTCATTGGCTTTGTTTATGGGTCTGTGTTTTATAAATCTAAAAAAAACCAGTTTTCCAACATTTCCAAGAGCAGAAACCTAACCGTTTTTCCTTTGGTGGCCACTTTGGTAACTTCTCAATATGGTTGGATAAACGGTGTATTTGAGGTGTATTTTAACTATGGTATTCCTGCCTGGCTTATATTGAGTTTGCCATATTTATTGATAAATTTTGGATGGATATTTCTATCCCAATTTCTAAGAAATCAAGGATTAAAAATAAAAAACACCCATCATTTACTCACCCATCATTATGGCAAATGGGTTGCTATTATTGGTTCTTTGCTTTATGTGTTTGCCCTTATGCCTTTTATGTATGTGCACATGGGTGGTCAGGTTTTGAGTGCTTTTTTGCAAATACCTTGGTTTTGGGCAATTTTAATATTTGCCACCCTCAGCGCACTGGCTTTTTTTAAAGGAGGTTTTAAAAATGTTGTTAAGCAAGATGGTTGGATGTTTTTTACCATGTTCATTGGGCTTTTTATAATTCTTATTTCGCTTTGGTTAAAAGGGGATTGTCAGCAAGGTTTTCAGGCTTTTATTCCTACTGATAAATTTACTGGTACCATGGCAACAGAATGGTATTTACTAGGGCTTATTGTGTTTATTGACCCCGCAGTGCATCAACGTATTTGGTCTGCCAAAGATAATAAAACATCTAAAAAAGCTTTTGGATATGCACTTATTTTTTGGTTGTTATTTGATATTTTGGTTATTGCAATTGTCAGCAAAGTAAAATTATTGGATCCTTCTATAATCACTTTGCAAGGAATATTTGAAATGCTTAATCCTTGGCAGCAATTGGTATTGGCTATTTTATCCGTTGCTGTAATCCTTTCTACTGCCAATACTTACTTTTTTGTGGCAACATCAACCCTTACGGATGATTTGCTGAATTTAAAAAATATAGGGTTAAAAAAGATTATAGGACTTTTTTGCATGTTTGTTATTGGTGCAGTTATTTACTGGAGGTATGAAAACAAAACTGTGGTTGCCGTGCTCTTTGATTTTTATCCAGTGGTAATTTCAACGCTAGTTTTCCCTATGCTTTTTGCTTTACTGCCCTTGCCTAAATTACAGCCTTGGCAAGTTTTAATGCAAATGCTTATGGCGGGTGCTGTTTGTATTTTCATTCAAATGGAATTGTTAAAAATACCTATCTTTGAAGCGCAGAGTGCTATTATTTCAGGAATTATAGTAGCCGCATTAATACAAATACTATTTCAAACCTACAATTATGTCATCAGTAAAAAGAAGCGATAAACTAGCGAGACAGTTGCACAAAGACCTTTCTCAGCTATTTGTAAAAAACTACCATGAGTGGTTTAACGGAGAATTTATCACCATTAGTGGGGTTGAGGTTACACCAGATTTAAGTATAACCACAGTATATATCAGTCTCTATAACTCTAAAAATAAGGATAGTATTATGGAGGCACTTGATGCTCAAAATGCAACTATCAGAAGAGAATTGGCAAAGGTCATTAAGAACCAAGTTAAGAAAATTCCTGAACTAAGGTTTTTCGAAGACAATTCTTTAGATATGCTAAATAAAATTGACGCCTTATTGGAAAAAGTGAAGAAAGATTGAGGAGAATTCCAATTATGAATTAAAAATTACGAATTAAAAATTAAAAGACCCCTTTAATCCTAATTCAGACAATGGGGAGCAATTGAAATATGCGCAAAGCCTACTAAATACTCAATAATCCGGCTAATTCTATAATCTTGTAAATTCTGATTCAGACAAAAAGGATTAGAAATTATAAATAGAAACTGTCTTACAGTCTCAACAAACTCTCCTCGGGAGTTTTGCCATCAATCATCATTTCTGGATTTTCTAGTAATTGCTTTACACGCACCAAGAAACTTACACTTTCTCTGCCATCAATAATCCTGTGGTCATAACTTAAAGCCAAAAACATAATGGGGCGTATCACTATTTCTCCATTTTCTACAACTGGGCGTTCTACAATATTGTGCATTCCTAAAATCCCCGATTGTGGAGGGTTAATAATGGGGGTGGAAAGCATACTGCCAAAAACACCACCATTGCTAATGGTAAAAGTACCACCAGTCATTTCTTGAATGGTTAATTTATTATCTCTAGCTTTAATGGCCAATCTTTTAACTTCAGCCTCTATTTCACTAAGAGTTAGGGTTTCTGCATTTCTAATTACCGGCACAACCAAACCTTTTGGGCCACTAACAGCAATGGAAATATCACAATAATTGTTGTAGATTATTTCATCTCCATCAATGTAAGCATTTACTGCCGGCCAATCTTGCAAAGCGATGCAACAAGCGCGTGTGAAAAAAGACATAAAGCCTAAGTTTACTCCATGCTTTTCGGCAAAATCTGCTTTGTATTTTGTGCGCAAATCCATGATAGGTTTCATGTTTACCTCGTTAAAGGTGGTTAACATGGCTGTTTCATTTTTAGCAGCAACCAATCTTTTTCCTACGGTCTTTCGCAGATTAGACATGGCAGAACGAGTGCTTTCTCGGCTTACAGAAGGATTGTCATATTTAGCAGCACTTTTGCCCGAACCATTGTTCGCAGCAGCTTCTAAAATATCAATTTTGGTAATTCTTCCGTTGGCTCCTGTTCCTGTAACCTGATTGACTGATAAGCCATATTCACCTAATAACTGTTTGGCAAGTGGTGAAATATTTTCCAAATCCTCATCTGTAGAATTATTAGCAGAAACTGCTTTTTCTGCAACTGGTTTTGCCGCAGGTTTTGATTCTTCTTTTGGCTTTTCTTCGGCTTTTGGAGCCTCCTTTTTTGCCGCTCCAGCAGGTGCTTTAGCGCTTGTATCTATGGTAGCAATAACACTCCCTACTGGGATAGTGTCACCCTCAGACCCGATTGTTTTTTCTATCAATCCAGCTTCTGTGGCATTAACTTCAAAAGTAGCTTTGTCGCTCTCAAACTCGGCAATGGGTTCATCCATTGCCACATAATCGCCCTTTTTTTTTAGCCAAACGCTAATGGTTACTTCACTTATAGACTCGCCTGGAGAGGGAACAGTTATTTCAATTGCCATAAATTTTCTATTTTGCTGAAATGCGTCTGCAAATTTACACGCAATTTCTACATTAAGAAATTAGTTATCTGTAAAATATGCTATTGTCCTAAATAACTTTTTAGGATTTTGCTTTTACTTGATTTTCTTAATCTTCTTAGTGCTTTTTCCTTAATTTGCCTAACACGCTCTCTTGTAAGTCCTACCTTTTCAGAAATGTCTTCCAAAGTGTGTGCAGGTCCACCATCTAAGCCGTAGTAATATCTCAATACATCTCTTTCCTTATCACTCAAGGTAGAGATAACGCGACTAATTTCTTTTTGTAAAGACTCGTTAATTAATCCTAAGTCCGGATCAGGCTCATCGTTATTATCCAATACGCCTAAAAGGGTATTGTCTTCTCCTTCGGCCAATGGCGCATCAATACTCAAATGTCTTCCAGAAGATTTTAAGGCATTTTCTACTTCCGTAATGCTAATTTCTAATAAGTTAGCAATCTCTTCAGCAGTTGGTTCACGTTGAAATTCTTGCTCTAGTTTAGCAGAAGCAGCAGAAATTCTGCCGATACTACCTACTTTGTTCAGCGGCAAACGAACAATTCTAGATTGATCTGCCAAGGCTTGTAAAATAGACTGACGAATCCACCAAACGGCATAAGATATAAATTTAAAACCACGGGTTTCGTCAAATCTTTTAGCGGCTTTTATCAATCCTAAGTTTCCTTCATTGATTAAATCACCTAAAGTTAATCCTTGATTTTGGTATTGCTTTGAAACCGAAACCACAAAACGCAAATTGGCATTCACTAATTTCTCAAGTGCCACTTGGTCGCCTTCCCTAATTCTTCTTGCTAATTCTACTTCCTCCTGTGCGTCAATCATGGACACCTTGCTTATTTCATTCAAGTACTTGTCTAATGACTTATTTTCTCTGTTTGTAAACTGTTTGCTTATCTTAAGCTGCCTCATATATGCTTGTTTTTACTTTAATATCTTAGATAACCCTAAAATAGCGTGCAAAAGTACAAAAATTAATTGGTTTTTTTAGTATGAAATTGTGTGATAAATAATTCCTAATTGAGAGGCTTCGGGAGGGATGCTTTGTTAACCCTAAGTAGAGAGCGGCAATCCTCTACATATTAGAAAAGGCATTCCCCTTACATCAAAATATAATAATTCTTAACCTTGTCTTGATAGTAGGGTATCATTTCTGCGGGCAAGGTTTTTAAAATTTCTTGCTGCTTTTTTAGTTGTTCAATATACGGTTGCATGGAAGGGGGTATAGTTCTAGGTTTTTCTTTACCCGTTTCTCCCTGTCTTTTCTCATCCTGTTCTTGCTCCTGCTGTGCTTTTTCATGTTGGCTCAGTCTTATAGCAATTTCTTTTTGACGGTCAATAGTTTGAGCATCATATCTTTTATTCACTAAATCCTTTTCGGTTTGTTCCATCAACTCTTTGGTTTTTTCTAAATTTCCCAATGAGTTTCCTTTTCCCTGCTCTTGTAATTGCTTTTGCAAGGCCTCCAGTTCTCGTCTTAATGCTTCTTGCTGTGCTGCCATTCTAACAAATTCTTCACTGGTCATGGCTCCATTTTCTCCGCTGCCCGGTTTTTTGCCATTCTTGCGCTCTTCACCCATTTTATTGAGGTCATCTTGCAACTTTTTCATCGCACCAACACTAGGTTTGCCTTCACCTGGTTTGGGTTTGCCTTCTCCTTTTCCCGTACCTGGGTTTTTGCATTGCCCCGTTTTTGGCGGCCCTTTTTTCATCTGATTCATTTGGGCTTGCATATTTTTTAATGCTTCGCTAAGCATTACCGCCAAATTATTGACAGATGTCATTACATACTGTTGGTCTGCGCCTGCCATATATGCATTTCTCTCCGACAGCCAATACAAACTTTTTTCCATGTGGTTATTTATTTGCGCAATTTCGGTATTCACAAAACTTTGAATTTTGATATTCCGCTTGCTCAGCGCCAACAATGAATCCTCTATCATTTCAGCATCCCTTTTTATTTTTTGTTGATTTCTAGACAATTCAATAAACTTAGGAGTATAACTGGGTTGCCTTTTCAGTTCGGTCATCGTATTTTCTTGATCATGACTTAGAACAATCAAATTTTCAAGCAATTGGCGCAAGGTTTTATAATCTTCTTCCTCGCGCTTTTTCATTTCTTCCTCTAAGTTGTCCCGCATTTCTTTGGCAGCTTGCTTCATTTCATCTGCTGCCTTTTGTTGCTGCTCTGATGCCTTGTCATTTTTGCCTTTATCCAAATTTTCTTTGGCTTTGTCCTGCGCTTCGTCAATTTTCTTTTCCGCCTCTGCCGTAGGTTTTAGATCCAATTTATCTTTTAGTTCAGCGTTCTTTTTATCGATGTCCTTTAAATCCTCTTTTAGCTTGTCAAAATCCTTATTTAAGTCATCCTGTTTTTTCTGCAATGCTTCATCCTTGCCTTTTTTCTGCTCGGTTTCTTTTTTAAGGCTTTCTTGTTTTTCTGCTAATTTGTCAAGTTTATCCGCAGTTTCATTGATTTGTTTTTCCAATTCTAGCTGCTTTAATTGTTCTTGCAAACGGTCAAGGTTTTTAGAAACATCTTTATCAGCCTGATTCATTTTGTCGAGCTGCTGTTTCATGCCTTCTTTATTTTCTTGCTTTAGCAATTCTTCTAGCTTTTTAAACAATTCTTTCATTTCCGGACTCATAGTCTCTTTAAACATTTTGTCTAAAAGTTCCTGTTTTTCAGCAGTTTTTGGGTCTTCTTTTTTAAACTCTTTTTCTCTGGTTCTATTTTTTTCTTGCTCTTTGCTTATTTCACGAACTTCCTTTTCAAGCATTTTTTGCTTTTCAAGTAGCTGACTCATTTTCTGCTTTTCCTGCCAATCCATGGTGTTAGAATTGTTTATTTTGACCTGTAACTCTTTGGTTAACTGCTGAATTTGTTTGGCAGTTTTGATGGCGTTGTCCATTCTTGCCACCAAATCATTGTTGCCTTTATCAGTGAGTTGCTCCAACTCATCAGCTGTGGGGGCTTTGTATTCCATCATGCTAGAGCGTGTTGCTTTGGCACCATTTACTCCGTCATTGTCGTAAACTTCAAAGTAGAAATTAACTTTAGACCCCAACTCAAAGGCAATTTTGCTCAGATCAAATACATAAGAAAATACTTCATTGCTGCTGTTGCCAATGCTTACAGGCGCAACCGTAAAATTACTTTTTTCATTGTTTTCTGTCGAAAGTTGATAATAGAATTTTAGTCTTGATAAACCGTAGTCATCATTTGCAGTACCAACAAAATAAAGCAGTTTTGAACTTAAGGAGTCCTTTTGTTGTTCAACATTGATTACAGGATGTTTGTCTTTTATAACTTCTATTTGATAATCTAAAGTATCGTTTTGAGCGAGTGTATTGTTTTGAAGTACAATGCTGTATGTGCCATTTTCTCTAGGTCTTAAACTGTAAAAATTATCCCCTGCTAAAGATTTACCGTTATATAAAAATGTTAATTTGTCCGTATTTTTAGTAGCGATATTCCATTCTACCAGAGTGCCTTCAGGTACATTCAAATCACTGCTGCTGTTTAATGTTTCCGTTTTCCTGCCAGTATAGCTAGGATAATTTAGCTTAATATTAATATTGGACAGGGAGGCAGGAGCAATAACGGGGATGGTATAAAACTCACTGATAAAATTATCCGCTTTAAAACGAATAGGAACATCTTTCTGTAAGTTAGTAAGGTTAAAAGTAAAATTGTTGGCTTTGCTTTGAACCATTTTAAGCCATTGCCCATCCACTTCTAAATAAGCATCTGCTGGAATTATATCTCCCACCAAATTGAGTTTTACGGTATAATCAACCCCTTTCTTTAGTGCTTTGGGTTTTGTAAAATTAAAGATGAAAGGTGCCTTTTGAACAAATATGGTATTGTATTTTAACAATCGGTTTGAACCTTCAAAAATCATATTGCTTTGAAAAGTAAAAACCACAAACAACAAGAAAATCGCCATCACAGCATACTTTATCATTCTTTTGCTGGAAGAAGTGTTAATGGCATTGCTAAAATTGAAAGGTCTCATTTCTTCCATTTTTTGATTAACACTTGCCATCAACAAATCATTGCTACTGCCTTGCAGATTAGCAGAAAGTTGCATGGTGTTGAGTAATTTATCTTTAATTTCTGAAAAATGAGTGCCAATTATTTGTGCAGCATCGGAATGTTTCAAACGTTTTTTTGACAATCCGTAAAGCTTAATCAAAGGCGCTACTATAAGTTTTAAAGCAATAAAAATACTAAAAGATAAAAATCCGTAAAACAGCACTGTTCGGGTAATGGTAGAGAAATGCCCCTTGAACTCTAAAGCCACAAATAGCAAAAACAAAGGCAACATAATAGCAACCAAAATAGCCAAGCCTTTGACAATTTGATTTTTGTAGAATTTTTTAATAAAAATTTCTAAGGTAGCGATAAGTTGATTTTGCGGCTGCATGTCTTTCAAACAACGCAAATATACGAAGAAAATGTATTTAAAATTGGGTGAATTTTATAACGAAATGCAATTATGACAATATACGGTAGGGTTTCTTTGTTTCTGCTAGTATTTCTTATCTATAGCCGTACGAAACATGTATTTTATTTCAGCTTTTTTACAGCCTTGTCAAAATCGCTTTCTATCAATTTATCTTGTGCGATGCTATACTTTTCAAATTCTTTTTCAGCTAATGTCAATGCTACTTCGTGTGTAACGCGTCCCGTATCTTTTAAAATTGCAGCCTCGTTAAATTGCAGAAAAGCATCTAGCCTCTTTATCCAATCTTTCATATACATTACTACTCCTTTGCTCGCCTGCAATTCTGCATAATCTAAATACATGCTAACTATTCGGTTTAAACCATTCATTTCTTTTTCGGATAAATAATTTTTTGCAATGACTATCCGTTTTTCTTATTTTTCCCTGCGGAGCATTCTTCCAGGTAGTCAATCCCATATTATCTTTGGTGCTGTCAACTCTGGATGAAATTAGTTCTGCTGCGGTTTGTCCCGTTATTGAAAAATGTAATTTGTTTTGAACCGTAGCATAAAACATTTTGGTACTTTTTGCATCATTGCTATAATCAGCACTGCAAGATGAATAAATGTCGGTTATTTTTTGGTAAAATCTTCGTTCACTACTGCGTATATCACGAATGCGGGCAAGCTGCTCTTCAAAATAATCTTTGCCGAAAATGTTGTTTGGGTTTTTCAATCGTTCATCATCCATTGTAAAACCTTTGATGATATATTCCTTCAATCTTTCGGTGGCCCAAATACGAAATGCCGTTGCTTGCGTGCTGTTTACTCTGTAGCCAACATAAATGATGGCATCAAGGTTGTAATATTTAGTTTTGGTTTCTTGCGTTTTCCCTTCAATTGCACCGTGCTGAGTGGTATGTTCCAAAATGGAACTAACCATATCTTCCTGCAATTCGCCCGTTTCAAAAATATTTTTAAGGTGCTTTGTAATTGCAGGTCTCTGAACCCCAAACAAGTCTGCAATTTTTTGTTGGTTAAGCCAAATCGTTTCGTTTTGCAAATAGATTTCAACCTTTACTTTCCCATTGGCTGTGGTGTAAAGCAGTATTTCATTAAAGCCGTCTGCTGCTGGTCTTAATTTTTTACTCATACTGTTTATTTATGCTCAGTTATTGGGTTCTTCTTTTCTGGCTCCTTCATTTTGACCTTGTTGGGTTTTGCTCTTGTATGTCTTTCAATCAACGCAAATATACGAAGAAAATGTATTTAAAATTGGGTGAATTTTATAGCGAAATGCAATTATGACAATATACTGCAGGGTTTCCTCAATTATGTAATAATTGATTCCTTCATTTTCTTATCTTTGCAACCTTAATTATGAAATTAAAAACGATTATTGGCTTCATCGCCATTTTTAGTATTGCCCTTATGGCCTGCAAGCCTAAAAGCAAAGTGTCTAGTTCAATGCCTAGTACTACAACTGCTGCAAAAACAGCATTTGAAAAAAATGATAGCACACTCCAATTTTTTGACTGGAATACTGGTTATATGTTATCCAAAAAATGGAACAAAATTTTGTTGGTAGATGTTTATACAGATTGGTGTGGCTGGTGCAAAGTAATGGATAGAGAAACTTATGCTAACAAAAGTGTTATTGCGCTGTTGAATAAAGATTTTATATGTGTAAAATTTAATCCAGAGGTGGCTAATGATTCGTTGGTTTTTGAAACTACGGTTGTTGATAATCGCGCTTTGCATGCATTTTTGTTTGACAGAAGAAGCAGTGGCTACCCAACCACAACTTTTTGGATGAACCCAACAAAACAAGAAAAACTAGAAGTGGTTGCTGGATATTTAGATGTTGATAGATTTACAGCCTTATTAAATCAACTGACAGAGGCAAAGGCCAATAGTACACCATAGGTTTTGAGAAAAAAAAGAGTTGAACCTACCATACTGCAAAACCTAGAGGTAACCAAGTTTGCTGCCGAGGGAAATTGTATTGCTAAACATCAAGAACAAATTGTTTTTTTACCTTTTGCCGCTCCAGGAGATGTGGTGGATGCACAAATAATTAGAAAAAAGAAGAATTTTTTGCAGGCAAAACCTGTATTTTTTCATCAGAAAAGCGAATTGCGTGTTGAGCCCAAGTGCAAACATTTTGGGATATGTGGAGGATGTAAATGGCAACACATTTCGTATGAAAATCAGTTGCAACTAAAGGAACAGCAAGTAAAGGATAACTTTGAAAAAATTGGGAAAGTAACGCCTTTTGAGTATTTGCCAATTATTGGGGCAGAGCAAATTTATGCCTATCGCAACAAGTTTGAGTTTTCATTTTCTAACAGCGGTTGGATAGAAAGAATTGAAGATAAATCCATTGAAAAAAAACCTGCTTTGGGTTTTCATATTCCCGGTAGATTTGACAAGGTTTTGGATATTGATTACTGCCATTTAGCCAATGAAACTATCAATGAAATATGCCGTTTTGTTTATGAAGAAAGCTATAAAAGAGCTATCCCATTTTATGATCAGGTCATCAACAAAGGAGTTTTAAGAAACTTAATTATAAGAACATCTTCCACAGGAGGTTTAATGGTAATTTTGGTTACTACGGAATTAACAGAAATGGTATCTGAAGTGTTACAGGCAGTTAAAAATGAATTTAAACAGATAACCAGTTTAAATTATATCATCAATACAAAATTGAATGATACCATTTTTGATTTAGACGTAATTTGCATTGATGGAGAGCCTAATTTATATGATACCATTGGTAAAGTTAAGTTTAAAATAAGGCCCAAAAGCTTTTTTCAAACCAATAGTTTTCAGGTTAATAAATTATATGATTGTGCTATAGAAATGGCAGCTTTAAAACCCACCGATGTAGTTTATGATTTATATACAGGTACCGGTTCTATAGCCTTGTCATTTGCCAAAGAAGTAAAAAAAGTAGTGGGGATAGAAATTTTACCCCAAGCCGTTGAAGATGCAAAAGAAAATGCTACCCTCAATGGCATCAACAATTGTCAATTTTTTGTGGGAGATATGAAAAAGGCTTTCACCATTGATTTAATCAATCAAGAAGGAAATCCGGATGTAATCATTACAGATCCACCTAGAAACGGAATGGATGAAGAGGTGGTAAATTTAATTTTGGCTATTGCCCCAGAAAAGGTGGTTTATATCAGTTGCAATCCTGCCACACAAGCAAGAGACTTACAGCTATTTTCTACTAAATACGATGTTCAAACGAGTCGTGCCATTGATATGTTTCCGCATACCCATCATGTGGAAAATGTAGTTTTATTGGTTAAAAAGTAAACCACTATTTTTTTAACTTTTCCCTCAGGTTGGTGATTAGCCAACAACCTATTGCAGGATGCGGGAATAGGTTTTTTTATAGGCTGTTGTATCTTTTTTCGGTTTAATTAAATGCAAATAGTATTTTTGCCAAAAATGTATGTTTAACTTTGTCCCGATGCAAAAAAAATCGGGAGGTGTTCAGTAAAAAAAACCTATTTCAAATGAAAAATAGGAGGCTACAATAAAATAATTAGATATGGAAAACAGAAAATGGGAAACGATTAAAGAATTTTCAGATATTTTATTTGAAAGTTTTGAGGGAATAGCCAAAATAACCATCAACAGACCAGAGGTGCACAATGCCTTTACACCAGAAACCAATAAGCAAATGATAGAGGCTTTTGACATCGTGCGAGAAAGACCAGATTTGCGAGTAGTTATTTTAACAGGAAAGGGCGAACATGCTTTTTGCAGTGGTGGTGATCAAAATGTAAAAGGAGCAGGTGGATATATTGGCGAAGATGGTGTACCCAGGTTAAATGTTTTGGATTTGCACAAGCGCATCCGTTCGTTGCCCAAGCCGGTAATTGCCATGGTTAATGGTTATGCTATTGGTGGTGGACATGTTTTGCACGTGGTATGTGATTTAACCATCGCCTCTGAAAATGCTAGATTTGGACAAACAGGACCTAAAGTAGGTAGTTTTGATGCAGGTTTTGGCAGCAGTTATTTGGCAAGGCATGTAGGACAGAAAAAGGCGCGCGAAATTTGGTTTTTGTGCAAGCAATATTCTGCGCATGAAGCCCTAGAAATGGGAATGGTTAATACCGTGGTAACCTTGGATAGGTTAGAAGATGAAACAGTTGCTTGGTGCCAAACCATTATGTTGAGAAGCCCTATGGCTCTGCGAATGATAAAAAGAGGATTGAATGCGGAATTGGATGGGCAAACAGGTTTGATGGAATTTGCGGGAGATGCTACTTTGATGTTTTATTTAATGGATGAAGCGCAAGAAGGAAAAAATGCCTTTTTAGAGAAACGCAAACCAGATTTTGATCAGTTTCAGCAGTTTCCTTAGGGGGAGTTGCCAAACTTTTCTAAAGTTTTTAACTTTAGAAAAGTTGGAAGCAAAAAATTAATTTTACACCCTCCTCGAAAAAATTACCCAAACCTCAAAAGAAAACTTTAAGTTTGTAAAACTATGTTGGAGCAAGTAAGTTTTCAGGCAGGTCCTTCTATTTGGATAATAATTGTAGTTATTTTTTATATTATTAGGTTGTTTACCAAGGGCAGTAAGAAAAAAAATCAACCCAACCCACCTGTTTTTGATAGCAGGGGAAATGATGATAGACCGGGTAAAAGTATAGAAGAAATACTGCGAGAATTGCAAGGAAATTTTGAAGAAAAAAATCCAGATAAACCAAAGCCTAGGGTTATTCCAGACAGTTATATACCAGAGGTAAAACCAATGCCAAAAGCTGATATGTCAGGAAAAGCTAAAAGGGCTGAAGCCAACATTGGAAAATATAAGCCAATGACCGATAAAGTTGATTTGTCAGAACGCATTGCCAGTTCAAGAATTAGCAAAAAAGCACAGATAGCTTTGCATAGCCGCAGAAAAATTATTGACAGCAATGAGGGTCTGTTTGGTGCTGCTGATAATAGAATGTTAGAAATAGAAAATATTGGTGAACCCAAATACAACGACATTAGTTCTGATTATACCTTAGATGATTTAAAGCAAGGTATAATATTACAAGCGATTTTAGAAAGGCCGGAGTTTTAGTTTAACCTTTTTCAATAAAAGATAAAGATTTATTAGGGTAAGTCATTTTTTTTTTAATTTCGTGAGTACTATGAGAAAAATAATCTTATTTACTTTACTAGTCAGCAGTTATTGTTGTACTGCATCCGCACAATTTTTTGACACCTTTTCCAACTTTGGTAATTTACCAATTAATTCTAGTCCTGCTTCTTGGAAAAGCTCCCCTGCGGAATTAACGCCAATAGTTTTAAATGCAGATACTTTCAAAGATTCAATTATTCGTGATAAGGATGGAAAAAATTTTATAATATTATTTCAAAAGGGAGATACAGACATGGGCAATTCATTATTATATTCAATTACAGTTCCTGCAAGAGGGTATGTTAAAGCCGTTAATTTCCAATATGCATATTTTAGGGATAGTTTAAGTCCAGCATCGGTGCTAAAAGTGGCTCAGTTGTTAAAAGATACCGGAACGGGTACTTTTGTTTTAGACCAAATCGGATACGCAAGTAACGATGTTAAAAAAAGCTGGCATCCTAATTTTATTAGGTTTGGAGCATATTTGGGTCAGGATTCGGGATTAAAGCCTGATAGCCTGCGGGTTTATTTTAAAAGAAATTTTCTATTTGATGATACCTTTGCAGAAGCATTTTATGTCAAGGGAGATATGATTGTGGAGTATTCAAAACTAACATCCTCTGTAAAGCATGCATTACCAAAGGAAATAAAATTATATCCTAATCCTACCCAAGATAAAATTTATTTATCAGAAAAGATGGCAGGCAGCTTTTGGGTTTATAACCTTAATGGAGTTTTGGTAGAAAATTCAGCATTTGTTAATTTTATAGATGTGGGTTTTTTGCCACAGGGTTTATATCAATTGATTCTTCAAAATGAAAAGGGAGCGTATATTCATGCTAAATTTCAAAAGGAATAGCGAAATCATTTTTTGGAAGAAGATAAACTAAGAAATAGGGTTGGTAATAAAGTTTTGTTACTAGCCTTTTTTTTTTCAATAATCGACAAGGGTTTCCCATATTTTATTTAGGAAGATGGGTATTGTGAAAATTATTTCATACCAACCAATTTTAATTTCAATTTATTTCCCTCCATGTTTTCGCAATTACAAATTAAATAGTAAGTTTGGCAAAAATTCAATTCATCCCATGACAGACATAGAAATTGCACAAGGTACCGCTATAAAACCTATTAAAGAAATAGCCGCAAAATTGGGTATATCAGAAGAAGTGCTAGAGCCTTACGGCAGATTTAAGGCAAAGCTTCCCCTTAATTTAATCAATCAATCCAAAGTGGACAGGGCTAATTTAATTTTGGTTACTGCCTTGACACCTACTCCTGCAGGAGAAGGAAAAACTACAGTAAGCATTGGCCTGAACGAAGGATTGAATAAAATTGGTAAAAAATCTATAGTGGTTTTAAGAGAACCTTCTTTAGGTCCCGTTTTTGGTATCAAAGGAGGTGCTGCCGGTGGCGGACACTCTCAAGTGATTCCGATGGAGGATATTAATTTACATTTTACAGGAGATTTTGCAGCGATAGAAAAAGCAAATAATTTTTTAGCGGCTATTATTGACAATATCATTCAAAATAAAGACCATGCTATAAAAATTGATCCTCGCACGGTTATTTGGAAACGTGTAATTGACATGAATGATCGTGCATTGCGTGATATAATTATCGGAATTGGGGGCAAAGCCAATGGTGTAATGAGACAAGATGGTTTTAACATCACGGCAGCTTCAGAAATTATGGCTATTCTTTGCATGAGTAACAGTTTGACCGACTTGAAAGAAAAAATGGGCAATATTTTTATTGGATATACCTATGACAACGAGCCTGTTTATGCACGTCAACTGAATGTACAAAATGCCATGGCAATTTTATTGAAAGATGCTATCAAGCCAAATTTAGTACAAACTTTAGAAGGAAATCCAGCCATTATTCATGGAGGTCCTTTTGCCAATATAGCACAAGGAACCAATACGATTATCGCTACCAAAATGGGATTAAGTTTGGGGGACTATGTAGTAACAGAGGCTGGTTTTGGTGCAGATTTAGGAGCAGAAAAATTCTTGAACATCAAATGTGGTTATGGAAAACTTTCGCCAAAGGCGGTGGTAATTGTAGCAACTATCCGTGCTTTGAGGCACCATGGTGGTGCTTTGCCAGCGGAATATAATGACCCTAACGTTGACAGGGTAAAAGTAGGTTTTGCTAATTTAGAAAAACACATGGAGAATTGCCAAAAAATGGGTTTAAATCCAGTAATTGCCATCAATAATTTTTACACTGATTCACAAGAAGAAATAGATTTATTGATTGATTTATGTGCTAAAAAGGGTGTGAAAGCGGTTTTGAGCAAGGGATGGGCAGAAGGTGGAAATGGAACGCAAGACCTAGCTAAGGCGGTTATAGCGGAAATTGAGAAAGGGACAAACAAATTTGAACCTTTGTATGATTGGAATGATTCGGTTAAAAATAAAATCAATACCATTGCCAAAGAAATATACGGAGCAGATGGAGTAGAGTTTTCGCCTGCTGCTGAGGCTGGTATCAGAAGAATTGACAAATTGGGCTTATCGCATCTACCCATTTGTATGGCAAAAACGCAAAAGTCTTTTTCTGATGATGAAAAGAAAGTGAATCGACCAACAGGGTTTACGGTAACGGTAAGAGAGTTTGAAATTGCTGCAGGAGCAGGTTTTCTAATTCCAATTTTAGGCAATATGATGCGTATGCCAGGTTTGCCAAAAATTCCAGCCTCGGAAGGTATGGATATTGATGACAACGGTGTTATCAGTGGTCTTAGTTAATTACAAAATATTTAATCAAATTATAAAACCAATTCATGTTCAATAACTTAAAAGTAAGTTTATCAATCTATTTGTTTGCCGTCTGTTTTTCTATAAACGCGCAGCACGATTTTAATTGCTATCACAACGACCCCGCTGCTCAAGAGCGCAATCATTCTGTGGATATAACCCACATGAAAGTGGAGGTTAGCTTTGATGTTAAAGCAGGAAAAGTGATGGGCACGGTAAATCACAGCCTTGTAACCATTCAAAAAAATATTGACACGCTATTTTTTGATGGTCCTGATGTGAATATAAAAAGTGCTCAAATAGATGGAAAAACAGCTCAGTTTCATAAGATACCTGCAGGTGTAGTTTTAGAAATTGCTAACAAATGGGGCTTTGACGAAAAACATACGGTAACTTTTGAATATGAAGCTACACCTAAAAGAGGGTTGTATTTTATTGGATGGAACAATGCCATGCCAGCAAAGCCAGAAGTGTGGCACACTAGACAACAAATTTGGACACAAGGACAGGGTATTGATAACAGAAATTGGATTCCTATGTATGATGACATGGGCGATAAATTTACCACTGAAACCATCATCACTTTTGATGAAAATTATCAAGTTTTGAGTAATGGAAAATTATTGGAGAAAAAAGCGGACAAGAAAGGAAACTTGGTTTGGCATTATAAAATGGAAAAGCCACATGCTGGGTATTTATTAATGTTGGCGATAGGAAAGTATGCGGTAAAATCTACCAAAACTAAAAGAGGAACTCCCGTTAATTTCTGGTACTATCCAGAGTTTGCTGATAGAATGGAGCCTACCAGTCGTTACACTGAAAAAATGATTGAGTTTTTAGAAGATGAAACGGGTACGCCTTATCCTTGGGGAAGTTACAGCCAAATAATGGTGCAAGACTTTTTGTATGGAGCCATGGAGAATACCAGTGCTACAATTTTTGGCGATTTCTTTTTTGTAGATGAACGTGCTTATTTGGATAGAAACTATGTTGGGGTAAATTGCCATGAGCTAACGCACCAATGGTTTGGAGATTTGATTACTGCCAGAGGACCTGGAGATGCATGGTTGCAAGAAAGTTTTGCAACGTATTATGCCAAAATATTTGATGAAACTATTTTGGGTGCAGATGAAGTTAAATTTAATTTTAGAAGAGAGAGTGAAAGTGCTTTGGCTGCCAGTAAAAAGGATTTATTGCCTATTAGGCATACCGCCTCTGGTACAGCCAGAATTTATCCAAAGGGTTCTGCTGTATTGAGTATGTTGCGCTATGTAGTGGGAGATGAGGAGTTTAAAAGAACCATTCAGCATTATTTGGCAAAGCATGGTTTTCAAAATGTAAATACTGATGATTTTCAACAAGCTTTTAAAGATAAATTAGGGGTCAATGTTGATTGGTTTTTTAATCAATGGGTTTGGAAAGGAAATGAGCCACATTATCAAGTTAGTTTTGACCAATTTGGAAATAGGGCTCAGTTCAGCGTATCACAAATTCAACAGGGAACACAAGCGGATGGATTGTTTAGAATGCCTATTAATTTTAGCATTTATTACACGGATGGAACAGAAGAGGAAAAACAAGTTTGGATTGAAAATCAATCTACCTTGGTTAATTTTAATACCAATGGTAAAAATATACTTTATGTTTTATTTGATGAAAACAATGAAATATTAAAGCAGGTAACTTTTGATAAGCCCGAAAGTATGCTTATTGCACAAGCTGAGAAAGCAAAATTTGCGATTGATAGATTTGATGCCATCAAAGGATTAGAAAAGTATAATATTGATAAAAAGATAGCACTTTATACCAAATTGTACAAAAACGAATCGTTTTATGCTGTGAGACAGGAAATGGTTCGTCAATTGACGCCCGAAACGACCGCAAAGAACTTTACTTTAGCTGCTATAAAAGATGAGCATGCACGTGTAAGAGAAACAGTTGCATCTTTGGCAGATTCAAAAATATATGCAGAGGCTTTGATAGGATTGTTAAAGGATCAAAGTTACAAGGTTGTAGAAACCGCATTTGATAATTTGGTCAATCATCATGTAATCTTTAGTGCAGCGCAATTGGCTGCTGTTGATGGGATTAACAATAGCATTGCGGCTAAGTATAATGCCTATCAATACGCCTTGGAGGGAGATGAAAAGTACACCAAAAAATTGATTAGGCTAAGCAGTCCAGATTACGAGTTTAGAACCCGTATCAATGCTTTTGAAGCTTTGAAAAAATTGAATTATATGGATGAAAATTTGGCCAATAACTTAATTCAGGCGACAAAGTCTTACAACAGCAGATTGGCTAATCCTGCCCAAACCGTTATTGATTACTACAAGCAGCAAGGTGGAATGACCCATTATTTTGAAAAGAAATAACTAGGGAATTAAAATGTCTAAGTGTTTTTCTCAAATTTTTGAACCGTATCTATAAAACCGTCTCTGTTTTCAGCATGAACCCAATGTCCGGCATTGGCAATGCTTGCAAACTCTACATTGGTAAAATGGGTTTTTATTAGGGCAATGTCGTCATCTGAGACATAATTGCTCTTAGCACCTTTAATGAATAAGGTTGGGGTGTCTATATTTTGCAACTCCAGCTTTCCAATTACATCCTCATATCCATTTTTTATTCCCTGTATATTGATTTTTAGTTTATAGCCACCTTCTCCATTGCTCACAAGGTTTTTCATCAAAAATAACCTCACTCCTTCATTCTTTTCGTAGGGAAGAAAAGCTTCGTCAAGTTCTTTTCTGTTGCCAATTTTTGCAAAAGGTATTTGTGCATATGCTTCAAAATAGGGATTATGTCCAGCGATATAAGCTTTGGGTGCGATATCTACTACAATTAGATTTTTTAAGTATGAAGGGTTTTCTAGCGCAATTTTCATGGCAACTTTACCGCCCATGCTGTGGCCAATAAGTGAAATGTTTTTTAAGGAGTTCTTTGAGAAAAAGTGGACAACATCCTCTGCCATAAGGGCTATGGACATTTCCTCGCTTTGAGGAGACTGCCCATGATTTCTTAAATCTAAACTGTATACGATGTATTGATTGCTTAAAATCTGCGCTACGGTATGCCAATTATCCAGCGAGCCAAAAATACCGTGTAAAATTACAATTACCTCCCCTTGAGAGCCATATTTTTTATAATGCAAATCTACCATGGGGCAAATGTAGGGCATTTTGATGGTTTCAATAAAATTGAAATATAAGGTTTGTCAATTGCAATGGTTAAATTTATATTTGCACTCAATAATAATAGAAAGAATGGAGAACTCACAAAGTCTAAAAAATATTCCTTTACATGATATTCATGTTGCACTAGGAGGAAAAATTGTTCCTTTTGCGGGATATAATATGCCTGTTTTATACACCAATTTGATTGAGGAACACAATGCAGTTAGAAATAGTGTAGGGATGTTTGATGTTAGTCACATGGGTGAGTTTGTGGTAAAAGGCCCTGAAGCAACAGCATTTTTGCAATGGGTTACGAGTAACGATGTAGCAAAATTGAGTGATGGAAAAATTCAGTATAGCTGTTTGCCCAATGATAAAGGTGGTATTGTGGATGATTTACTGGTATATAGATGGCATGAAAACGAATACAATTTGGTGGTCAATGCTAGCAATATTGAAAAAGATTGGAACTGGTTGCAAAGTCAAAATAAATTTGATTGCACCATGGAAAATATTAGTGATGATGTGTGTTTATTGGCGGTTCAAGGACCTAATGCAACAGCGTTATTACAAACTTTAACCAATGAAAATCTTGCAGATATTCCATATTACAGTTTTGTAGGTGGCGAAATGGCTGGAATAAAAGATGTGATTATTTCTAATACTGGTTACACAGGTTCAGGTGGTTTCGAGTTGTATGTTTGGAACAAGGATGCTGTAAAAATGTGGAATGCCGTAATGGAAGCCGGTAAAATCTATGACATTAAGCCAGCCGGCTTGGGTGCTAGAGACACCCTGCGACTGGAAAAAGGTTTTTGCTTGTATGGAAATGATATCAATGATGAAACATCTCCAATTGAGGCAGGTTTAGGCTGGATTACCAAATTTAACAAGGATTTTGTGAATAAAGCACATCATTTAAAAATAAAGGAAGAAGGCCCACGGAAAAAATTAGTGGGTTTTGAATTGATAGATAGAGGTATTCCTAGACAACACTATACCATCAATGATGCGCAAGGCAATGCTATTGGCGAGGTTACCAGTGGAACACAATCACCCACATTGGGCAAAGCGATAGGTTTGGGCTATGTAAATATTGCTAATACAGCCGTTGGATCTGAAATTTATATTGAAGTAAGAGGAAAACAACTAAAAGCAGTTGTTTGTAAAATTCCTTTTGCTTAAAAGAGGGAAAGTTAATTTTTAATTGAGCTTTTCTAAAGTTCAAAATTTTAGAAAAGTTTGAAGATAGTGGTTCAAGAAATTAGTTCTTTATAGAACTTCTTGTAGGGTTACTGACCTTTATAATCATTAAGTAAATGAAAAGTGAAATAGGAATTACCACCACCACCCAAACTTTAAAAATTGCAAGAATCAGGATACAAAATATTCCCCAAATAATAAACTTTATAAAGTATCCAATCAGATCCGGCAGATAGCTTAAGAATGATTTTCCCTTGCCGAAATCTGTATACAATGCCATACACAACGCAAGGGTATATACAATTGTTGCGCGGTTTATATAGTCAAAAGTAATCATCTAGAATTTCTGAATAATTTAACTTTTTAGCTTTCTTTTCTCCTTTTCCTCATCGTCTTTTTTCTGAAAAAGATTTCTAAAAATGAGGTATGCGCCAATAAAAGCGATGGCGGTTACTCCGATTTCTGAAGCGATAAAGAAAATGTAAAACTCTCTGCTGGGTTCTGAATTGTCAATGGCTTGAAGTAAAACCATGCCTAAATTATTGTTCATCATCCACATAACTGTCTCCCTTTTTATCTGGTTTTCTTAAAATAGTAATAAAAAACTTAGCGGTAAAAAATATAACCGTTAGCTGCACAATCAACATGGTAATTAAAGCTCCTGTTTCCATAATTCTTTCTTTTATTAATTAAGCTCCTTTTCTATTTTTTATATAAGCCCTGTAAACCAATGCACTAATCCCTAAAAATAAGGCCACTAATAGTAATCTTGAGTAAAAAACAAAGTTAAGTGTTTTCTCCATTTTTTCAATGTCCACCTCTGTTACTGCAGCGGCCAACTTTCTTTTATAGCCCACCATATTTATTTGTGAAATGATTGAGGCATCATCCAGAACCCAGCCATTACCACTAAATAAACTCTTAAACGCTCCAGACCAATCATTATCCTTTGGTGCAAACACAGAGCCTAAGAAAACCACAATCAGCATAACAGGTGTAACAAACACCATAATAAATTTATAGATACTCGGAATTTTAATATCCGCACCTTCATTGATTTCTTTCCAGCCTTTGGTAATGCCAAATATCCAACTAAATAAGATAACCTCTAGCATCGCAAAAACCACCAAGGAAACCGTTCCAGCCCAGTAGTCATACTCATCAAATACCCCATAATTAAAGAACAAGACTGTTGGTAAACCTATTACTAAAATAATTAAACCAAAACTCCAAGCGGCCTTGTTGCGACTCCAACTAAACTCATCTTGCACAAAGCCCATCCAAGGTGTACCCATGGCTAATGAAGAGGTGATTCCAGCAAAGAATAGCAGTCCAAACCACATAAAACCAGAGGCATTACTCAAAAATGGCCCCCATTTCTCAAACAAAAAGGGCATGGTTTTAAATGCCATACTAAAGTCGGCATTCTCCCTAACCCAATCCATACCCAGATAGCCCGCAGCAATTGGTATAACGATGAGCGAACCTAAAACAATCTCTACAAACTCATTCATAAAACCTGCAGACAGTCCGTTGAGAGCAATGTCATCTTTAGATTTAATATAAGAGGCATAACAATGAATAGTACCCATGCCTACAGAGAGCGTAAAGAAAATCTGACCTGCGGCAGCCATCCATACTTTTAAGTCCCATATGCTATCAAAGTTTACCGACCATAAAAAATTGAGCCCATCAAAAGCATTGGCATTGGGATATTCTGCAGATGCACCGGATGAGCCCAAAGTTAATCCCTTGATGGCTAAAAGTGCTCCAAAACCGATGAGCAATGGAATCCCTATTTTAGCAACTTTTTCAACTCCTCTCAATCCTTTGGAGAGGATATAGGTGTTGAGAGCTAAGCAGAAAATGTAAATTACAACAGACTCAAAGGGAATACCAAAAGTAGATTTTGCCATGTTGGTATATTGCCTAAAAAAGTCTGCTACTTGTATTTGTGTCATTCCGTCAAAGGAGCCAAAAGCGGAGTGAATAAGGTAAGAAAATGTCCAAGACTCAATGTAGCAGTAATATGCTGCCACACCCAGGTTGGTAAAAATGCCAAAAACACCAATGTATTTCCACCATTTTCTTTTGTCCATACTGTCTAAAATAAAGGGGGTACTGTGGTTGCCTGTTTTACCACCAAACCTACCAATACTCCATTCTATCCATAACAACGGAATACCCATTAAAACAAAGCAAACTAAATAAGGTATGATAAAAGACCCACCACCATTATTAATGGCTTGTACAGGAAACCTTAAGAAGTTTCCAAGGCCTACGGCATTTCCTGCCATTGCTAAAATTAAACCAACCCTACTTCCCCAAGCTTCTTTAGATTTTGCCATAATAAATTAGCCGTGCAAGTTGATGTTTTTTTTGCGTAAAAGCAAATTATGGGTTTTTGTATATTTGGAAGGATACCCCTCTAACCAGCGTTAGGGTTTCGGCTATTCCGTCCCCAACTAATTGTCGGGGACGGAAGCTATCCCGAAAGCCCTCCGGACGGACCGAATTTTAGTAAAATTATTAAAACAAAAAAGGCTACCCTTGGGCAGCCTTTTTCTATCGGTAATCGAGCGTTAACTATTTTGCAACAGTAATTTTTGTTTGATAAGATAAATCTCCGTTTTTAACATTTAAGATATAAATACCATTGTTTAAAGCAGAAACGTTCAGTGAAAGTAATTCATTTGAACTGAAATCTTGAGATAAAACTGTTTTACCAGTAATATCGGTAATAACAGTTGAAGTTGTCATATTCTCAACAGATTTCGAAGGCAACTCAATGCTTAAAATATCCGTTGCAGGGTTAGGGTATGTATTCAGAACGGTATTATTTGTTACATTGTTAATGCCTACAGCAAAACCATTAGGATTGATATAATCCATATCTTTTGTTTTTAAATTATTTGGGGTTTGCTCAAAAATTAAGCTCGGTCTATTAGCTGCAATAACTAATAAAGATACTTGAGCACGAAAACTGTTAATAAAATATTGATTCCAAGTAAAATTATATCTGATATGTTGGGTATCTCCAGGTATTATAACTTTAGCATTAATTCTAAAAAGAAGATTGGATGCAACTAAAGGTGTGCCTGATGCATTCCTAAGAGCTACTTGAAATATCAAGGTGTCTCCAACAAGAATAGAGTCCGTTGCACTGTTGTTTTTAAAAACACCTAAAACGCTAAATTGGGTTCCTGTAGAGGTGTTGCTATTAATAATAGATGGTTCTAGAATGCTTTCTACAGATAAATCAACACTCCTTTGCCCAAAAACGGCAGAAGTTAAAATTACGCTTAATGCGGTAAGTAGTACTTTTTTCATATTTATTTTTTTTTCATTTAATGTAGGTTCAAAATTAATTGAATGTTATCAATATAAAAAGGATTTTTTGTCAGTTTTTTATATTTGCATTATTTTTTAGACCTTTTTGGGCTCTAATTCAAAAAATGAAGCAAAATTTTCTTTGGTTAGAAGGCTCTTAATGGTTTCATTTTCAGTAATAATATCCTTAGCAAGTGTTTTTTTCTTGTCTTGTAATAGTTTAATCTTGTCTTCAATGGTATTTTTAGAAATAAAGCGGTAAATAAATACTGCTTTTTGCTGTCCAATGCGATGGGCTCTATCTTGTGCTTGCATTTCTACAGCAGGATTCCACCAAGGATCGGCTATCAAAACATAGTCCGCAGCTGTTAAATTTAACCCTTTGTCTCCTGCTTTTATGCTAATTAAAAACACTTTGCAATCTTCATTATTTTGAAAATTATCAACTTCTGCAGCCCTGTTTTTTGCATTTACGCTGCCATCAATATAGGCATAAGCTATATCCATGCTCTCCAAAAAGTCTCTCACCAAACTCAATTGACCCAAAAATTGGCTAAAAAATAAAAGCTTGTGTCCACTGTTCACGGCAGTTTCTATTTTGGCGCAAATAGCATCAAATTTACCACTTTCGTTAACATCCTCATAACCTGCTAGTTGAGGGTGATTGGCAATTTGACGCAGTTTCATTATCCCAGCCAAAATTTTAATTCTACTTGCCTCAAAACCATCTTCATTAATAATATTGAGCAATTGGTTTCTGTAATATGATTTTACCTGCTCATAAAGTTCTGCCTGATTTTCTGTCATTTCACAAGCAATAATTGACTCTGATTTGCTAGGTAATTCTTTCATCACTTGCGATTTTGTTCTGCGCAACACAAAGGGGTTTACCAATTCTTGCAAAGCCTTTGCCACGTTTTTATCATCTTTTTTCTCAATAGGGTCGGAATAAACCCTTTTAAAATAGTTGTAACTGCCCAACATTTTAGGATTAATAATATCCATTTGACTCCATAAATCTCGCACGCTGTTTTCAATGGGTGTGCCTGTAAGCCCAATAATCATTTCAGCATTTATAGTTTTAAGTGCTTTATACAATAAACTGCTTTTATTTTTAAATGTTTGACTTTCATCTGCCACAAGAACTGCCAATGAAACCCTTGAAAAATAGTCTATATCTGACCTAAAAACACCATAACTACTAATGATAATATCGTATTCCTGAAATAACCCCTCAATATTTTTATCCCTGTTATTGCCACCATAGATTAATGTTTTAAAGTGGGGGCAAAATTTGGATATCTCATTTTGCCAATTGTAAATTAAGCTTGTTGGAGCTAAAATAAGGTAATTTGCTTTACTGCCACTTTGCTCATAATGAAATGAAAGAAAAGCAAGGGCTTGCACTGTTTTGCCCAATCCCATATCATCGGCTAAAATACCACCGCAATGAATGCTTTTTAAGTAAGCCATCCATTTAAAGCCTTCATCTTGATATTTTCTTAAATCAGCTTTAAAGCTAGACGGTAAATGTACATCAGCAGCACTTTTAATGTCAAAAGTAACTTTTTGCTCTGTTTCTTCGCCTAGCAAACCCTCAACAATGGCCGCATGATGTTTTTTGAGGATTAAACTTTCGTCTTGCACTTCTGCAAAATCTACCAAGGGTAGATATTGAGTGAACCAAGCCGAGGGGATAAAGCCAAAAGTTCCGTCAGGCAATTGATAGTAGGAGTTTTGGGTCAATATATGCTGTCTTAATTGGACAAATGGAATGGTAAATTTGCCAAACTCAACCGTTATTTTTACATCGAAATAATCATTGTTATCTTTGGTTTGGATGTTGATTTTTGGTTCGTCAATGAGTACAGATTCTTTGCCAATATCCTGTTCAATAATAAAACCGGCTTCTTGCAAAATGTCTTTTGCTTGTATAAGCAGTTCCATTAGCTTTAATCCATTATCCCCATTTTCAAAAAGTGTTTGGGTCTTTTCTGAGCTAAAACTAGCACCAACATTATGCACAAAACCACATTCTTCTAGTACTTTCTTCTTTTGTTCCTCCCAAATAGCCGAGCGTTTAACACGTTTTATGGTAAATTGCCCTTCGTTTTCAGTTAATACAGCATTTACCAATTTTTTGGTGTTGTAGTTAAAACGGTTGTTACCATATTGAAAAGCTAAAGTTAAACTGAATGATTTTCCAGATTTTATCAGTTTAACAATAGGAAAGGCTTGAAGTTTTTCTGTAACAATGTCTATTCCTTTGGCAAAAACATCATATTTTTCTATCAAGGGTACAATAAATTTCTCCAAATACATTTTCTCTGAACGTTTGGGGATTTCTATAAACTTTTTATTGATGAAAGGAGTAAATTTTTTGCCGTCTATATTGCTTTCAAAATTAAGTAATTGGTTGTTTACCAACATCCAAACAGGTTCTTGTGTTAAAAGCAATGCGCCATTTTGACTGTATTCAATTTTTTTGTCCTCGTATTTTATCGTAGCAAAATAGTGCATGGTGTTTTCATTCCTGAACAAATGAAAGAGTACCGTTGACTTCTCTGAAGGATACAATAGCCTTTTGTAAGCCGGGGTGTTATGGTCTTTTGATGCTAAAAAAATAGATTCATCCTCTAATTGTTCTAAAACTTTTACAAGCCGTTTTTCAATGTAGGGGCGCACCTTATCGTGCATTGTTTCATTGTATTGTTTGGAAAAAAAATCATTGGGCTTTACAGGTTTCTTTTGGGTGTTAAATTTTTTGATTATTTCATGCTTTTCAATCTCATCAAGCCAAGTAACCAAGCTTAATTGTTTTTCTGTCAATCCAAAATCATTGGCAGTGGTAGTATGAATTTTCTGGCTTGCCAGCATCAATTTACCCTTATCCGAAACTTTTACGGCATGGCACTCCATTATCAGCCCAAAATAGGGATGACTGTCTATGGAAAAAACAATCCTAAATCTATCTTTTAAAACATCTAACAAAAAGGTAAAATATTAATTTGCCCAATTAAATCTTCAAACTTAAACATGTTCCATCAATAAAATATAATACTTTTGAATTTTTAATTTCATAGCCATTATACCAACAGACAAAATAATAAAAAGAAATCCTTGCACGGCAATTACCAAGACTGGAAAGCTTAAATTGTTGTTAGTGCAAATGGTCATTTCAAGCGCAGCTTTTTTTATTAGAAAAAAAGAAATGCCTTGGGTTTTTGAAGAAAATCCTAGAACTATGAAATTCAAGGAATTGATATTTTTTGCCTACAAATATTATGTTAAAAATTATTTTAGCGGCATTTCTAATGACTTTTGCAAAGTAAAAAATAATCACCTTAAAATTAATGAATTTGAGGGAAATACCATTGGAGAAACCATATCGATTAATGTGGCTGGAGATTTAATGCCCTACGAATTGATTAATGATCATACTTGTAAAAACTTATGGAAAGAGAGGGCAGATTTTTTTGATGCAGATGTTGTCGTAGCAAACTTAGAAACACCTATTGATATCGAAAAAAGCATGAATACTGTGCCTGAACTGATGTTGAGCAACATGGATTTTAATAGTAATAAAATGCAGTTTAAAATTTTTAATGGCAACGCGGATAATGCCCAATATGATGTGTTGTGTTTTGCCAATAATCATACTTTGGATATGGGATACCGTGGAGCGAATAGTACCTTATCTTTTATGCAACAGCAAGGTGTTGAGGTGTGCGGGGTGGGCATAGAAAAAACGCATGCTATGGTTGAAAGAAAAGGAATTAAAGTAGCGTTTTTAGCTTATACTTTTTCATTAAATCAATATGTTCCTGACGCAAATGAGGATTTAAAAATTAATGTTTTGCCTTTAAATATGCCCAATGGTTGCGATATTTCTAAAATTGAACAAGAAGTTTTAGAAGTAAGGTCTCTGGGTGCTGATATTGTGATTTTGATGCTGCATGGAGGCAATGCATACCAGCCCTTTCCGGGACCGCAAACCCAAAATATTTTTAAGAAAATTGCGGCTAAAACCAAGGTGGATGCCATCATTGGCGGACATCCTCACAACATTCAGCCATTGCAAATTTTTGATAATAATGGGCATAAAACCTTTGCCTGTTATTCTTTAAGTGATTTTATAGCCTATGATATATATGACCGATGCCATTTATCATTAGATTTGCAGTTGCAAATACAAAGGACAAAAGGTAAAGCTAAGCTCACTGATGTTAAGGTAAACGCCAATTATATGGAGTATAAAAATAATCAACTGGTGTTGCGCAATTTTGACGCAATGATTGCCAACAATGAAATTGGAAACGATAAAAAACTGCTAGACTTGTATTGGCTTTATCAAAACACCATTGTAAACCCAACAAATAATTGAGCGATAAAACAAAGATATGTCATGTCAGCTCTGTCCATTTATCTTTTGATACAAGGATATTTTACCGATATTGTAAAACACTGGCAGCGTTGTATGACGTTACTTTAATCGCTTGCCATCCAAGAGATGAAACCGTTGCCGGCATCAAGATTAAGGCATACCCACGTTATAAAAATAGATTTTTCCGTGTTTTTTTTAGTTGGTTATTATTGCTGCCCAAAAGTTTAAAAGTGCAGGCCAAAATATACCATTTGCACGATCCAGAATTAATTCCTTTAGGACTTGTTTTGTGCTTATTGGGTAAAAAAGTTATCTATGATATCCATGAAAATATTGCGGAAGATATTTTTGATAAGGATTGGATAAAAAACAAGCAGTTTTGGCATAAAGCCTATTCATTGTTTGAGAAACCAGCCTTACGCTTATTTCAAATTATTTTGGCTGAGGATAGTTATTTAAGTCGTTACAAGTCATACCAAAAAAATATTGAGGTGGTCCATAATTACTGCGATATCGCTTTTTTTGACCATTATAAAATAGAAGAAAATAGAGATACTCAACACCTATTTTATATTGGAGTGCTTTTTGAAAACAGGGGCATTCTACAAATTTTAGAAGCCATGTACCTGTTAAAACAACGCGGCAAGACGTTTTGTTTTCATTGCGTAGGAGAGCTGTATACCCCTTTGGCAGAGGCAATAAGTAATTTGCCTTTTTATGCAGCCATTAGAGAACAGGTAATTTTTTATGGTAGAAAAAATTTAGAAGATGGCTATGATATTAGTAGAAAATGTGGGATAGGTTTGTGTATTATTCACCCTATGTGCAATTCAATAGAAAGCTACCCCACTAAACTGTTTGAATATATGGCCATTGGATTGCCTAGCATAACGTCTCATTTTCCTTTATACAAAAGTGTGGTAGAAGAAAATGAATGTGGACTCACCGTTAACCCTTTGGACGCATCAGCGCTGGCAGACAGTATTGAGAAGATGAGTTTGGAACAAGCACAATATCATAAAATGGTGGTGAACGGTTTTAAGACGGTTTTCGATAAATATAATTGGGCAAATGAGCGACAAAAAGTGTTAGATATTTATCATAAATTGTTGTCTTAAAGATAATTGTATTTTGAGGCATAAGATGCTAGATTGTAAATAAAAGATTATCAGCAAATTAACGACAATGATATTTAACAATAAAAATTTACAATCTGCATTGCTTGTTTAAAACATTATAGCTATCTTTGCCGACCCAAAAATAAAGATATTAACATTACTACGTGGAAAGTTTAAGTTACAAAACCGTATCAGCCAACAGCGCAACTGTTATCAAACAGTGGTGGATTGTAGATGCTGAGAACCAGATCCTTGGAAGATTAGCGTCTGAGATTGCAAAGGTAATTAGAGGCAAAAATAAGCCTTCATTTACCCCACATGTTGATTGTGGAGATCATGTAATCGTCATCAATGCAGAAAAAATAGCCTTGTCGTCAGATAAGATGGATACAAAAGAATACCAATGGTATTCTGGCCACCCAGGTGGTAGATCCGTTACAACTGCTAGAAAATTGAGAGATAAAAAACCTGAAGCTTTGGTAGAAAAAGCAGTTAGAGGAATGTTGCCAAAAAACAAATTGGCTAAAGTTCAATTTTTCAATATGCACGTTTTTGCTGGTTCAGAACACAATCATCAAGCACAACAACCGAAAGAATTAAAATTTGATATATAACGCTGAATGGAAATTATAAACACATCAGGAAGAAGAAAGACCTCAGTTGCTAGGATATATTTGAGTCCAGGCAAAGGCAATGTAACTATAAATAACAAGCCCTTAAACACATTTTTTTGTGTTGGAGCACATCAAATTGCTGTTAATAAGCCTTTTGAAGCAACCGAAACTTTAGGTAACTACGATGTTATTGCCAATGTTAGAGGTGGTGGAATTATGGGACAGGCGCATGCTGTTAGTCTTGCTATTTCTAAAGCCTTGGTTGCATTGAACGAAGAAAACAGAAAACCATTGAGAGAAATGGGTTTAATGACACGTGATTCCAGAATGGTTGAGCGTAAAAAACCAGGTCAAAAGAAAGCAAGAAAGAAATTCCAATTTAGCAAACGTTAATTTTACAATACACATTATATGTCAACCATATCACAGGAAGAATTATTTGAAGCAGGTGTACACTACGGTCACCTTACAAGAAAGTGGAATCCAAAAATGGCTCCTTATATTTTTAATGAGCAAAACGGAATCCATTTAATAGATTTAAACAAAACAGCAGCTAAATTAGAAGATGCTAAATCTGCATTGCAAAACATTGCAAAAAGCGGAAGAAAGATTTTGTTTGTTGCTACTAAGAAACAAGCCAAAGGTTTAGTAAGTGAAATTGCTGAATCTTTAAACATGCCACACTCAACAGAAAGATGGTTAGGTGGAATGTTAACCAATTTTGCCACTGTTAAAAAATCTATTAAAAAGATGCAGACTATTGGAAAAATGGCTGCTGACGGTACTTACCAAAATATTCAAAAACGTGAGCGTTTGGTTTTGGACAGAGAGCGTGAAAAACTTACCCGTGTTTTGGGTGGAATAGAAGATTTGGGCAGAATACCTGCGGCATTGTTTATTGTTGATATCAAACGTGAGCATATTGCAGTTGCTGAGGCTAAAAGGCTAAACATACCTACATTTGGTATTGTTGACACCAATAGTGACCCAACCAAAATTGACTTTCCAATACCAGGAAACGATGATGCAGCTTCTTCAATTGAATATATTTTGAAGCATATTGCAGAAGGAATTACTGCTGGTTTGCAAGAGAAAAAGATTGCAAAAGAGCAAGCAGATGCAAAACAAGAAGTAAAAGAATCTGAGGCAGCTGCTGCGGTAGAAGCCAAAGAAGAATCATCTTCAAACTAAATATTTGCACTATTGGTGCAAATATCCATTAACATAATAAGTAGAATTTAATAAAAGAATATGACAACGATTACCGCGTCTGAAGTAAACGAGTTAAGAAAAATAACTGGAGCAGGAATGATGGATTGCAAAAAAGCATTGCAAGAAAGCAATGGCGATTTTGAAACTGCAATTGATTATTTAAGAAAAAAAGGGCAAAAAATATCTGCAAACAGAGCGGATAGAGATGCCAATGAGGGAGCTGTAATTGCAATAACCAATGACAATAACACTGTTGGTGTGATTGTGATGTTAAACTGTGAAACAGATTTTGTTGCAAAAAATGAAGATTTTGTTGCTTTTGCTAATAGCATTACTCAAACAGCATTGACGAACAAACCTGCAAACACAGAGGCCTTGTTAAATTTAACCATTGAAGGAACTACGATTGCGGATGCCATACAAGCTTATGTAGCCAAAATAGGTGAAAAAATTAGTATTGGTAGGTATGAACTGGTTGAAGGAGCTAACGTTGTACCTTATATTCATGCTGGCAACAGAATGGGTGTTTTGGTATCCATGAACAATGCACCAAATGCTGCAAACCAAGTTGCTGGAAAAGATGTGGCTATGCAAATAGCTGCGATGAACCCAGTAGCAGTAGATAAAGACCAAGTAGATGCTGATACCATCAAAAGGGAAATTGAAATTGGAAAAGAACAAGCCCGTGCGGAAGGTAAGCCTGAGGATATGTTAGAAAAAATTGCTTTGGGTAAACTGAATAAGTTTTATAAAGAAAGCACCTTATTGGAGCAATCATTTGTAAAAGATGGTAGTTTAAGCGTTGCGCAAATGCTGGAACAAGTTGAAAAAGGGTTAACCGTAACCGCTTTTAAAAGAATTGGATTAGGTCAATAGGCCCTATTAACAAATATGAGAAATCCGATTGGCGAAGCCAATCGGATTTTTTTGTTTTAAAATAAATTGTTAAAATATTGTACAATAATTTGGTATATTGTTGTCTAATTGGTTAACTTTGTATATTTAAGCATCCTAGACAAGTTATTGCTTATAAAAATTATTTTTTGGATTTCTACCAACAGCAAACGAATGAGGTTCAAAGAAAAATAGAATGGACATTAAACCTGTTAAGGACTATTGACCATGTACCAAAAAAGTACTTTGACCATATTACTGGTACAAACGGACTTTTTGAAGTTCGCGTTGAACTAGGCGGAAATATTTATAGGATTTTTGCTTTTTTTGACAAAGGTAATTTGGTTGTTTTGGGCAATGGATTTCAAAAGAAAACGCAGAAAACACCTAGGTTAGAAATAAATAAGGCATTAAAAATTAAAGAAATGTATGAAAAAGAAAGGGAATAAAACCACAACGCTAGACCAAATTCTAGATACTAAATATGGAAAGCGAGGAGCGGAAAAAAGAGAGCAATGGGAACAGGAATTTGAAAGTTTTCAATTGGGTGTTTTATTAGAAGAGGCAAGGACCAAACTAGGAATGACCCAAGAAGAACTGGCGGAAAAATGTGGAACCAACAAATCCTATATTTCACGCATTGAAAATAATGCAAGTGATATCAGGCTCTCAACATTAATGAGAATTATTCAAACAGGCTTGGGTGGGCATTTAAAATTAACCTTACAGTTGTAAAACATAGGTTTTTTTAGGCAATCTTTCTTAGTAAAATTGAACTTATCTGCTATAGAGTACATAATTAGGTCCATAGACCCGATTAACAAATATTAAAAAATCCGATTGGCGCAGCCAATCGGATTTTTATTTGTTTAAACCCCAACTCAATTTATTTGCCTGGATTTATTGGAGGGCAACCATCAAATAGATGCAGGAAACCATTAACTAAACGTTGACAAGCATCAAAGTAACGATGATAGACATCAAAACGAGGGAGTGTAAATTAAATTGTGTAAAGTTAGCGTAAATAATGCGTCTGGGGAGCTCTGAAACCACTCTTTTGCCAAGCTAGTATGCCGTTTATTTTATTATATAGGTCAACTTTGGTCCTATGTGTAAAGCTAATATTGGAAAATCTGGCTCGATTAAAAATCCACTGGTCAAGCCAAGTTGCCATTGTTTAAAAACTTTATAATTAATGTCAAGTGTTACAGGGAAAGCAAGGTCAGACCATGTTGAAGTGTTAAACACGGTTGATGAACCATGCTTATGTGGGTAAACATAGGTGTTTGTTAAAACCCCTGCACCAATACCTGGAATCAGGCTAAATTTGTTATTGTTAATGAGCTTGTATTTATACACAACTGAAAAAGTTTTGTAAATAGCTGTCGCATTCCTTCCATTTCTATCAACATCGTATGACGGAACGTTAGACAACTCATTTTCAAAGTAACGGTGCTCGCCTGCAAGGAAATTTGCTGCAATTATATGTCGCTCTGAAATATGATAGTCAAAACCGACACTAAAGAAATTACCCCTATATGACTTGTAAAAATACGGACTATTCAGAATTCCTCCGCTAATGGAAATTCCTAAATCTTTTTTGTCCTGCCCAAAGGCAGTAAAAGCGGATAAAACCAGAACAAAAATGATTGATTTTTTTTTCATAAACTAATTGCTAAAAGTTAATTGTGGTTATAGATGGTATACAACCTGCAAATATATGCGATTGCAACACATTGCAATTTTAAATTTTTTCTTGGTGTCAGGCTGAAAAATAGGAAGCAATGAAAGATGATTTCAAAGATTAAAGTCTTTTTTCAATCTTTTTAATTTTTTCTTGTAGTTTAATAAATTCTTCCTTCCAAAAGTTCAAATCGCTTCGTAAGCCATTAATTATCTCATATTGCAATTCAATCCTGTCTTTATTCTCGCCAATTAAGCGTTCATACAATTCTTCATTCGTCTTTTTTTCTGAAGGGTTGGGATTCGTATTTTCTGAACTTGAAGATTTTATGGGTGTTGTTAAATCTAACTCAGTAACACCTAAAGCTTCTGCTATTTTTAATAGGTGTTTTTGATATTCTTGCCTTTTACCGTTAATAATTTTGGAAAACTCTCCTTTAGAAATTCCACTTGCTTTGGAAACAGTTTCCAACTTTAAGCGTTTTTCACGCATTATTCTTTCAATATTTTCTAAAACGCAGTCGCTTGGCATTATTATTACTTAGATTTACTGGTTTCCAAAGGTATGGAAACTTTTTGGAAATATTTCCATTATTTAGGAAAAACTGTTTCCTTTTTTATTTAAAAGTTTTAACGTTGGTTTGTTGGCGTTGAGTAGGTTAATTACTTAATACACCAAAAAACCCGGAACCCCCGAAAACGGATTAGAGCAGGGAACAAAAAAAATAAAAATATAATAGAAACAAAATGAAACATCTAAAATTATTAACAATGATTACATCCTTAGGAGTAATTTTTGTTTCTTGTAAAAAACAAGAAAATGAATCGGCAATTAAACCAATTTCAACTTCGGTTAGAACCTCCACCAATGAAACCTCAATTGTACCACCCCCTAATTATGCAACAATACATGCATATAGAACTGAGGCGAGAAAATTTGTAGCACAAGCTTTAGCTAAAGCTATGTTAAATTCCAGTGTACGTAGTTTTTTAAAGACCCAGGTAAATCTCCAGCTACAAAATGAGACCGAGTTTTTATATGCCCAGCACTACAACACAGTTATTTACAATGGAAAGACTTTTGCAACTATTTTGCGTGAAAACTCTGTCAAAAATGATACTTTTTTTACGCTAGACTTGCTTTACTATGACCCTTACCTAACTATTTTAATTCCTGACGACTATGAACCAGAAAATTGGAATTTAGACATTCTTATACCACAAGTTGCCGCTGCACCTTCTGGTTGGGAAGATGATTCAGAAATTTTTGCTCCTGTTTATGATGACTTGGGGCAAATTACTTTGGTAAGTAGTGATGATCAGCCGTTAAGTTTAACCGTTGTTGTAGCGGAATGTGAAAGTTTAACAGCCTTTTCATTACCATATACAGGGAATCCTAATAATCCATACTTTGTAAATGACTTTTATAAGTATTATGATAATGAAAACGCTACTATTGACGATGGTGAAGAATTTGTTGTAAACAATGATAAATCTACAAGTGCTTATACTAATGACAGAAGTGTTAGACGTGCATGTGATAGGGATAATAATACTACAAAGTTAGACAAGATGGGGAGCCTAAATATTAATGGTAAATCTTCTTTAAAAACTATGGAAAGTTGGCTAAAGGGCGGGGTAGAATTAGTTTATCGTATTGTTTATAATTCAGGTACTCCGACAAACAGAGTTATGGTAGATTACGAAAAAATAATCCGAAAAATTACTCGTAAGGAAGCCAAAAATTCAACATCCATTGCTGTTAATATTACACACATGGTTTGGGGTTCAGCATTAGTAATGGATAGATATTTTATAATGTTCGCAGAACGCGAAGGAAATGGTGGTGCGCCAGATCCTAGAAATAGCACACTTACTTTGGCAATTGATAATGTAACAATATCATTAACTCAATCAATCAATTGGAGAAGGAGAGATAGACAATGTGGACAACAAGAAGTTGGGTTCTGTAATACAGCGAACGGAAATGGAACAACTTACAATACGGGGTTAGTAACTTTTAATATCAAAATCTAATGCGACTTGTTATCATTATTCTTGTTTCAGTATCCTTATTCACCTCTTGTAAAAAGTGGAAATATGGCTACCCAGATACACAATTTAGAAATAGATTTGTAGGTACTTACCATGTAGATAGCATTCTAAGTCATGTTTTTTATATTAAGGACCAGAGTTTTGTAGCTGATACTAATTTTACCACACATTCTTTCGAAGGCGATTATATTGAAATATTACCAACCAAGGATCAAGTAGAAAAAAACGTAACCTGCACTGGTAAATTTTTAGACTCGATATTTAGGTATGAAGTGCAAGGTTTTAATGATAAAGGTGCAGAACGATTAGGTTTTACTTATTGTAACGATTGTAATTACTCTGAAATTTTTGGTACATACTTCGCAGGCAGTAAGTATATTGTTACCCACACTAAAGATAAATTAATCATGGAAAACAGATTTAATATCAACGGCAAAGACTACTTTGCACGGGTTTATTTAACAAAAATATAGTGAATGATTATTATTCTCTCTTCGAGGTTTAGTTATTCTTCCCGCTAATAACGATGCTAAGTACTTACAGAAATGAGTCTCTGACTCAGCACGTATTAAAAAATCCGATTGGCGAAGCCAATCGGATTTTTTTTGTTTTAATGATGTGCATCGTGGTTTTGGTTTCCTTGTGAAAACCTATTATTTTTTATAAGTAATCTGATGCCTGCTGATAACCGTTCCTTGGCTATATTCAATAATTACGAAATTTACAAAACCTTAAAATCATGGATTTAACAGCCATAACACTTTGCCAAGAAAATAATTTACCCATTATTGTTTTTGATATGTATAAGAATGGAAAATCCCAGTCATTAGTGAATGGAGAAAAAGTAGGTACTTTGGTGAGTAATTATCGTTGAGGGCTAGTTTTTAATGATGAATTTTTAATTGTTTGAAGAAGTGTTAGGTAAAAATACATCATAAATAATTTGGTGAACTGAGTTTTTTGTTATAAATTTACCACGAAATTAAATTAAAAAACAATGAAAAAAACTAACAAAAACTTAAACAAATGGGGGGGGGGTGCTTATGTCTTCGCTTTTCTTTAGTGCATCTTTTGCAGTAAACGCACAAATTTGGGAAAAGGAAAGGCAGAGTGTCCTACTTAATGACAATAATAATGATGGCAGTACAAGTCACTCCATCTGTCAGTCCATAAAATATGAACACACTGTTATGGCCTGTGCAAGGCAATATGACCCACCAACGCCTGGAATAAATTTAACTTATGAGATGGTTTTGTATGAGTTTGATAAATTTGGCATTGAAACACAGAGGGTTTCATTGGCTAATCCCATAGCAGGTAATGAAAGGCACCTGATACCTACTAAAGTAGTAAAAAAAACACATGGGAACGCAGGTTATTATGTTTTGGCTTATACTGCTAACAATAATCCAATTAGCCCTTCTTCCACCAATAATTGGACGGGAAATACAACCCCAGTAATATTTGAATTCAATCAACTTTTTCAAATGGTGGCTTCAACAGAAATTACCAGTATGGATGGAATATTATTAGACATGGAAATAAGTCCATTAGGGTATATTTTGTTGTCAGGATATGAAGATGTGTCACCTTTTAAGCTGCTAAGCAATGATAGATATGGTATTGTTATGAAAATGACTCCTACTTTTACTATTGTTTGGACGCAGTCTAGAAGTTTAGGTGGAACAAATCCGGGGTATCATGAGCGTTTTGATGTTATTGAGTCTGTGCATTGTTTTATGTATGCTGGGCAAGAACGTTATTTTTTAAGTGGAGCAACAACAAAACAAGAATTGATACCTAGTTCACCACCATACCCCTATATATATTATGTCCCTTATAGCCTTGCAATATTAATAGATGATGCCGGAAATTTGCTATGGGAAACAAATGCCAAAAGAAATGGAATGGGGGCAGATGCTATATACGACCCTGTAAAGAATGAAATTATTCACCTAATTAATGGCTATGATATAGGGATAAGCCCTGTTGCAAGTTTGGTTACTTACAATGCGCTCTCTGGAATGATAGGTCCTGGTTTTGCTTATGAAGGAAACCCGACCCTAACTTCACAAAATAATCAAAAATCATTTCATGATTTATATAATCTAGAAATTGAAAAGGCAGGAACAGGAAGTGGTGATTACCGAATTTTTGGTTTAACGCCTGAATTCTTTAGTGAAAATCTTAAACAAAGTACAGTATTTGGTCAAATGCATAATCTAATAACCCTCAGTTACAATAATAATTCACGTACTTTTAGTGATATGTTATTTTACCCAACCAATACAGAAGAAACCTATTGGGCAAATCCATCTTTAATTGGTCACTTACCCAAAGAATCATATTATGATGGACTTGTGGTACCGAGCAATAAGATGAATGTAAGTTTATTTTTTAGTCAAGAAAACAGCATGGTTTGGATCAATAATGCGGATTTTGAGATGTCGGGCACTTATAAGTTTGGGAATTTTGGTTTGGGGAAAAATGTAACAGCATTTTTTCAAAGTGGTACGCGTTTGTTAAAAAGTGATATAACAAGTATAGAGTTTTGTAATAAGAACAGAGTAGTAATTGATGCAACAAGTGTTTCATTTACCAATGCCGAATTATATTCGCCTTTATCATTTCGTTTTTATACTACCAGTAGTTATAATCCAACCATTAAACTACACTTAAATTCATCTCCAGATTGCACAAGTGCTTTACCTCCTTTTAAACCTTAATTAACCCAAAAAAATCCTTTACCATGTTCAAATGGTTATCCATCATATTGATTTGCCTTAGCTTTTCTTTAAAAGCACAAACCCCACAAGATACCCTTGTGGGGCTTGTGGCATTTCATACGCGTTTGGATGGGGTAGGCGAAGGTTCTTCATTTTTAATATTGCACATTAAAAATAATAGTAGTAATGCAGATACCTTAACAATTAATGGTAAGTTTTTTACAACTACCTTAGTCATTAATAGTGGAGAAGAAAAAGATTACACCTTACCAAAATATGAAGGGCTCATGTATTCTTCCTATCGTTCTGGTGGTAATGAATATGGCAATGCCTTTAGTAATTACCCTGTAACCAGTGCTGAAAGTGGCCATTTGCCTAACGTACACAATGATAAGGTAGTTTGGATACAAAAAAAACCAACCACAAGCATTCAATATTTAGATAGCTCAACTTGGAGAACACATTATCTGTATACCGGTTCTCTAAGCACTGCTGATTATAAATATTGGCATGCTCTACCCATGTCTAATCTTAATTTTGGGCATAGGTTTAAATTGAACTTTTTTAAGTACATCAATTATGCGATTATTGCCAAAGAAGACAATACCCCGGTTGATATTATCTCGCGCAGAAAGCACATAGATACAGGTGTATGGCGCACTTACCCTAAAGAACGGATCTATTTGAATAAGGGGGATGTGTATGAATACTTGAGCACTGTTTATGATGGCACTGGCACTGAGGTGATAGCCCCTAGTGACTGCAAACCCATAGCTATTTATCAATGGGCTGGAAATATTGGCAAGGAAAATTGGTGGCACAATAATGAAAACAGCAATTTGAATATTGGTTGCATTTCTAGTAATGTTTCCAATTGTGCAGGAACTCCTGCTACCTATCAGTCAATTAATGGTTCTGGCAGCATGAATTTTACCCTAGAAACTCCGCTAGAAAAAGCACGTTATGAACATTACATCCCTACTAAGGTGGCAGGACAATACAATTTGATAGAGGTAAAAGCATTGCAGAATAATACCTTAGTATCAGTGGGTGGCAGTGGCAGGCAAAGGTTGTTGAATAAGGGAGAAACCTATTTTGATAGCCTTAGCTATCCATGTGTAATTAGCAGCACAGAACCCACAGTTTGCAAATATTATTCTAAATTTACTATTAATTCTGCATCCCGCTTTTATGGGGATAGAACCACTCCGCCAGGCAATATGGGCATGGGTATTTATAATAGATGGGTGCAAGTGCCTGGAATAGATATAGCTGATGCGCAAAATAATTACAATGCGTTTATACCCCTTAATAATACCAACAAAATGGTCAATATGGAGTGTGTTTTGCACGCAAAGGATACGCTAAAAATAGATGGTGTTGCTGTTACTCCCTTTAAAAACTATAAATTTGATAGTTTTCAAAGCATTAGTTTTGCAATGGATAGTGGTTGGCATAATCTAAAAGCAAACAAGCCTTTTATTGCCTACATTCATTATTATTTATATGATATACCTCTTGCTAAAAATGGGGTGGCAGATATTTATTTAGATTCATTAGGAAGTACATTTAGCCCTATTAATGGTTTTTTCGATTTTGGTTTACGTGGCGATTACCCCTGTTATGCCTTCCCGCTTACGCAGGTTACTAAAATTTATCCGCACAGTGTGCGTGTTAATGGCACGTTAAACAGAACTTTGCGCCCAGATACCCCTTATTTTCGTCTTTGCCAATATTCTCCTGTGCAATTGTGGGGCAGGGCAGATTTTTACGGTTCTATGTACCATTTATGGGTATTACCCAACGGAGATAGTATAAAACAAAATGCAATTTCTTATTCGTTTAAAGATACAGGTTTTTTTACCCTTAAATTTATTACGGGCCGCAGAGATACGCTGTGTGATAATACTTTTGATTGGTTTTATGACAGTAGTTTTGTGCAGGTATATATCTATGGCAACCCACGCATTTATTTACCCAAAGATACGATGGTGTGCAAAGGCACATTATTGCCTATTAGGGCAAAAACAGATGGAGATAGCACATTAGCATGGAAACCTTCAGCAGTTTTTATAAATGCCCAAGGTGCTATTTCTAATATTGCTAAAATAGACAGCACATTTCAAATTATAGCCAGTATTACTTATCCAGGATGTGCTGCAAGCGAAGATACCATGCAGGTTAGTATATTTGATAGTGTAAAAATATCCTTACCCAAAGATACGCTGCTGTGCTATGGTAGCAATTTTGCGCAAACTGGCACCATAAAAGGAGGAGATAGCCAAAATTACACCTATCGGTGGAGCAATGGAGATACCTTAAAAGTATGGCAAAAAAATATTACTGTGCCTAGCAATCTTAGTTTAAGCGTAAATGATGGATGTGCTACCTACAAATCAAAAGATACCTTAAGAATTGCAGTACGCCCTGCTTTAAAATTGGTTTTGGGCAAGGATAAGGATAGTTTAATTTGCCCTAACAGTAATTTAAAGATAATTGCAAAGGCAAGTGGTGGTATCAAATCACAGTATCAATACCTATGGCAAAATGGCACCACAGATAGTTTTTTGCAATTAAACACTATTTCTAAAGATACACTTATTCGCTGTATATTAACAGATAATTGCAGTAGCCCTGATACACAAACCCTGCAATTGCGAGTGGTGCAGCCTTTTGTGTTTAAAAACATTGTATATGATAGTTTGCCTTGCCCTTGGGCAAATATAGACTTAAAAGTAAGTTATCAAGGTGGCTTGGCAGACAGCAATGTACTGAATATTAATACCGCTAATTTAGCTAATCATACTTATAAAAACCAAGATAGCATCCATTTTGTATTATTAGCCAAAGGGCAATATGGTGTTTTTACTTTTAGTTTAAGCAACCATTGTCCAACACTGGCAAAAGATACTTTTGTAACTATTTATAAACCTGCTTTTAATCTAACTGCCAGCATCAATGTGAGAGATACCTGCTGTGTAAACACCGCAATAAGCGGAATTATGAGTTTCCAAAGCCAAAGGGGTACTGGTAGTAATCAATATAGGATTTGGGTAAATGGTGCATTGGTAAAAGACACCACAAGTGCATTGACTACTTATAGCTTTACCCTTGCACAAAGCCAACCTGGTATTCAAGCCATCAAAATAACTGCCACAGATGGCTGCGGCACAGATAGTTTTGAAAAAACAATAACAGTGTTGCCTAATTTGAAAATAGTACCATTGCCAGATATGCTGTGGTGCGCTAATAAACCCTATCTTTTAAACCCAACAACATCAGGCGGTTATGCTGCTAAGGTTACTTGGCAAGCCAAAATAAACCAAGGCGCTTTTGCGGATGTTACTTTGCCTAGTGCGTTTAATTTTGGGCAAAATACACAACTTATACTTGCCGCAAATGACTATTGCTCTAACCTACAAACCGATACCATTACTATACAAATAGTACCTAAGCCTATAGTGTCAGCAAGTGTAAATCCCCTAGAAGCCTGTGTGCCAGCTGCTGTTACATTAAACAACCCTGCGTTTAATAGCACGGTTCCCGTGCCATTGCACTGGAGTATTGCAGGTGTAAATGTATTTAACACCAATCATACTGCTGCTCCCATTTATCAAAACTTGACCAAAGCAGGTAGTTATTCCATTCGTCTGAAAAGCATGGCAGCAGATACTGCAGCTTGTTGGGACACTTTTTTTACAGTAGTAGTTCATCCGCAACCTGTTGCAGATTTTAGTTTTTTGCCTAAAGAACCAGAAATGCAAGGTGATGATGTGGAATTGAACTTTAACGGAAAAAGGGCAAGCCAATGGACATGGTTGCGCAATGATACTTTTATAAGTAACTATGCCAACACCACTTTTAAACCGAGCTATGTGGGCAATTATCAAATAAAACTAATAGCCTATAGTGATTTTGGTTGTGCAGACAGTATTACAAAAGATATTTTGGTAAGGGATATTTATAGAGCTTTTGTTCCCAATGCGTTTTCACCAAACGGAGATGGGGTAAATGATGTGTGGACACCCTCTTTAATCTCAGTAGAAACAGCCACCTTATCCATTTACAGCCGTTGGGGCGAATTGCTATATACACAAAACAGCATCACACCTTCTTGGGATGGCAAATATGAAAACCAAATAGTGCCACAAGGAAATTATGTGTATGTAATTTTCTTAAAAACAGAAGGTAAACTAAGAGAAACCTTGCAAGGAAACATTTTGTTATTAAGATAGATTTTTGATTTAGGCAGTCATAAATTACCCCTCTAACTCCCCTTACTTTTCTTCGTGGTATTCTTGCTCTGTATTGATATTCCAAATATCGTCTTTGGTGCCTTTGAATAGCGGTTAGATATTAGTTGTATTTGAATCCATTTTGTGCTGTCTTTTCTAAAATATAAAATAGAGACGCAGCCAATCGGATTTATTTTGTTTTACATCCCTTACCATCTCATTTTCTTTATATTTTTCTTACATTTGCCATCCTAACAAAAAGAGACCATGAACAGAAAAGAATACCTAGAAAGCAATAAAGACCGATTTTTAAATGAGTTACTAGACTTATTGAAAATTCCTAGTGTTAGTGCAGATAGTAAATACAATGGAGATGTGGCAAAAGCTGCAGAATTTATTAGAGAAAAATTAGTGGCTGCCGGAGCAGACAAAGTGGAGGTTTGCCCTACGGCTGGGCATCCTATTGTTTATGGAGAAAAAATGATTGACCCCGCTTTGCCAACTGTTTTGGTATATGGACATTATGATGTGCAACCTGCTGACCCCATTGAATTGTGGAACTCGCCTCCGTTTGAACCCGTTATAAAAAAGACCGAAGAACATCCAGAGGGTGCCATTTATGCTAGGGGTGCTTGTGATGATAAAGGGCAAATGTATATGCACATCAAGGCTTTTGAAAGCATGATGCAAACCAATACGTTGGCTTGTAATGTAAAGTTTATGATTGAAGGTGAGGAAGAAGTTGGTTCAGCTAATCTGGAAACCTTTATCAAAGCCAATATTGAAAAGTTAAAAGCCGATGTGGTTTTGGTAAGTGATACCAGTATGTTGGGTAACGATACGCCTTCTATTGATGTAGGTTTAAGAGGCTTGTCTTATTTAGAAGTAGAAGTAGTTGGGCCAGTAAAAGATTTGCACAGTGGCGTTTATGGCGGTGCAGTTGCCAACCCTATCAATATTTTGTGCAAGATGGTTGCTGATATGCACGATGAAAACAACCACATTACCATTCCCGGATTTTATGATGATGTTTTAAATTTATCGGAGGCGGAAAGGGCAGAAATGGCAAAAGCACCTTTTGATTTAAACAAATATAAAGCAGAATTAGCCATTGAGGATGTGTGGGGAGAAAAAGGTTACAGTACCATGGAGCGCACCAGCATTCGCCCTACTTTGGATGTAAATGGTATTTGGGGAGGCTATATTGGCGAAGGCTCTAAAACAGTTTTGCCAAGCAAGGCATTTGCAAAAATTTCTATGCGTTTGGTTCCCAATCAAACTACCGCAAAAATTACTGAATTGTTTCAAGGTTATTTTGAAAAAGCAGCACCCAGTTGTGTTAAGGTAAAAGTTAGACCACACCATGGCGGAGAACCTGCATTAACACCAACGGATAGCGTAGAATTTTTGGCAGCCAGCAAGGCGATGGAAAGCACCTTTGGTAAAAAACCTATCCCAACAAGAGGAGGAGGAAGTATTCCAATTATTGCTTTGTTTGAAAGTGTTTTGGGTTTAAAATCGGTGTTGATGGGCTTTGGCTTGGATTCTGATGCTTTGCATTCTCCCAACGAAAAATATGGTTTATTTAATTTTTACAAAGGCATAGAAACCATTCCTTACTTTTTTGAGCATTACGCGGAAATGAAGAAGGACTAATTTTTAATGTTGAGTTTTTAATTTTTAGTTCTCAATTGTATCCCACTTCAGGGTCTAACCTCCTGCCCAAGTAGGATGGAGGCCCTTAACCAGGGTAAATTCAACATTAAAAATTTAAAGCCAGAGAAGGCTGCTATCCCCATAACTTAAAAAACGATAGTCATTGTTCAGTGCATGTTGGTAAACCGTTTTCCAATTATCTCCTATACTTGCCGCTACCAATAACATAAGGGTAGAATTGGGTTGATGAAAATTAGTAATCAGTCCTTGAATGCTTTTGATTTTTTTTCCGGGATAAATAAAAATGCTTGTGGAGCAAACAGTTTTGGGATTTAGAGTTAGGTAATCCCTCACCAAAATCAAGGCGGCTTTATAGCCTAAGTTATCATCAGCGGTTTGATGCTGCAAAATAGTCAATGGATTATCAATATTATGAAGAATATTGCTGCCTGCTACATATAAACTCTCCAATATTCTTAATGAAGTAGTGCCTACTGCTACAAAAATACCTTGGCTTTCAATCAATTGATTTAAAAATGGGACGGTTAACTCAAAACTTTCTGCATGCATGGGGTGTTGCGTTATATCATCAACCTCAACAGGCTTAAAAGTTCCGGCACCCACGTGCAAGGTTGTTTCTAGCAGTTTTATATTATTTTCTTCAAGCTGAGCAAGCACCTCTTTTGTAAAATGTAATCCAGCAGTGGGGGCGGCAACTGCACCCAAAATTTTAGCGTAATTGGTTTGGTAGCTTTCTAAATCTGCTGTCTGAGTTTCTCTGTTCAAATAAGGCGGAATAGGCATTTTACCTTCTGTTTCAAGCATTTCTGCAAAAGTTTTTTTGGTTTGCCAATGTATTTTTACAAGATTTTGCGCTCTGTCCACCCATTCAATGGTCAATAAGCCGTTTAGGGATGAGATTGCACCTGTTTTCCATCTTTTTTTATTGCCTACCATGGCAAACCATTCACAGGTTTCATTTTGGGAAAAAGCAGATAAATAGTCGCCATTGGGTTGTAATAAAAATACCTCAATGATGGCACCTGTTTCCTTTTTGCAAAAAAGTCTTGCAGGAATTACCTTGGCATTGTTCATGATCAAAGTAGTGTTGCTTGGCAACAAATTGGGCAAATCATAAAAATGAAAATCTTGTATTTTACCATCCTTATAATGCAGCAATTTGCTATTGTGCCTTGGTTGAACAGGAAATTTTGCAATTTTCTCTTCTGGTAAATGATATTGATAATCGTTTTTATGCAAGACTTTTAAAGAATTTAAGCATTTGCTGAATGGCCATAGCCCGGTGGCTTAGTTTTTTCTTTATGTCATTGCCTAAACTTCCAAAACTAAGATTGTAGCCGTCTGGAATAAAAATAGGGTCGTAACCAAAGCCTTGATTTCCTTCTTTTTCTAGCGCAATGGTACCTTTACAAATACCTTCAAAATAATGAGTTTTTCCGTGGTATTTTAAACAAATAACTGTTCTGAATTGAGCATTTCTATTGGGTTTGTCCTTTATTTCAAAAAGCAATTTAGCCATATTTTTATTGCTGTCAGGGGGTAAGCCAGCGTATCTTGCGGTATATACTCCCGGTGCACCATTAAGTGCCTCTACTTCCAAGCCGGTATCTTCCGCAAAAATGATGTCTGCCACTGTTTCTGGATAGGCATTCACTTTTAACAGGGCATTTTCTATAAGGTTACTGCCTGTTTCCTCCACATCATCCAAAAATCCAATGGCAGCAGGACTAATTATTTCAAAATCATCACCCAGTAAACCTTTAACTTCGCTTATTTTATGGGTATTGTGTGTTGCAAATAAAATTTTCATGATATTTTAGTCAATCTTAAAAATAACTTTCATACTGTTCCAAAGGGCAATTTTATAGGATTTGTTTTCTTTCATTTCCGGTATCGAATAACAATGGATTAGTCCTAAAGTGCCATAAAAAATTGGCTGCAAAAGATTGTTGCTGGTGCCTTCAATATGTTCTGCACAGTTCCACGTAACAATATATTGTGGTTTAAATTGGTTTACCAGTTGCATCAAAGAAACGCGAGTGTCTTTTAAGTTAATGCAGCCAATATTTTCTAGATTGGCTTTGACTTCTGGTATTTGAGAAAGAATACTTTCAATGAACTTTTTGTCTTCATCCGCCACAAAGGTTTCATTTTCAGTATTGACAACAAAAAGCAAGGGGAAAGTATAATTACCATTGATATTCAGTGTTTTAGACTGAGGTATTAAGAATAATTCATCTTTAAACAATTCTCCAGTTTCTAATTTATGACGATATTTATGCACTATATGCTTATTTTTTAAAATTAAGTGTTTATTTTGCTAACCTAAATGAGCGACTTCAAAATTAACATAACTCTTACCAACAATTCAAATATAAATAACATTGATTTTGATAATGTCAAATTTGGTCAAATAAATACGGACCATATGTTTATGTGTGAGTTTAAAAATGGGGCTTGGGAAGATGGTAAAATCATGCCTTTTCAAAAAATACCATTAAGCCCTGGCACCTCTGCCCTGCACTATGGTCAATCAATTTTTGAAGGGATGCGAGCTCAAAAAGGGCCTGATGGCGAGCAAATAATTTTATTTAGGCCAGAAGAAAACTTAAAAAGATTAAACCTTTCTGCCCACAGAATGTGTATGCCACCAATTCCCGAAGAGATATTTATGAAAGGCCTAGAAACTTTATTGTTGGTAGACAGTCAGTGGATACCTACAAAAATTGGCTCTGGATTATATATGCGACCATTTTATTTTGCCAGTGATGATTTTTTAGGGGTAAAAGAATCTGAAAATTATATTTTTATCATTTACTGTTGTCCTGTTAATGCCTATTACAGTCATCCTTTAAGGGTTTATGTAGAGCAGCAATACAGCCGTTCTGCCAAAAAAGGTGGGGTTGGTTTTGCTAAATGCGCGGGCAATTATGCAGCCTCCATGTATCCTGCAAAAATGGCCAGAGACAAGGGTTTTGACCAAGTAATGTGGACGGATGCAGAGGAGCATGAATACATTGAAGAAACAGGCACTACCAATGTCTTTGCGCACATTGGCGACACAATAGTTACCCCTGCTTTAAGCGAATCTATTCTGCCTGGTATTACCAGAGATTCTATTATTACTTATCTCAAATCAAAAGGAATAACGGTTGAAGAAAGAAATTTAGGAATTTCCGAATTGGTGGAAGCTCAAAAGTCCAATCAATTAAAGGAAATGTGGGCGGCAGGAACTGCCGCCACGGTAATTCATATTAAATCTTTTCAATATAAGGATGTGGATTATGATATACCTGTGCCAGAAAATGGTTTTATGAATGATATTTTAACCACATTTAGAGCCATAAAAAGAGGACTTGCGCCAGATACTTTTCATTGGACAAAAGTTGTTCAACCGGAGCAATATGCTAGCCAAGCCTAAACTTTTTGTAACTTTTGTTGCTTGCCTGTTTTGTTTGAGTTCAGCTTACGCACAAACTTATACCAAAGGACGTGTACTAGACAAAGAAACGGGTGAAGGGGTTTCTTTCTGTAAATTATATTTTGAGGGTTCAACGCGTACAACAAGCTGTGATTTTGACGGCTATTTTAAGGTTGAAAATGATACCATTTTAACCCAAAAGATTAAATTTGTTTTTTATGGCTATGATACGGCCTATGCCATGCTGTTGCCGGATAGCAATCAACAAATAACGATACAAATGGCTCCAGTAACCAGAACTATTAAAGCAGTTGTATTAACAGGGAATAAGGAAAATCCAGCGCACAGAATTATGCGTAATGTAGTGGAGAATAAGGCAAAAAACGATGGTCATAATTTAAGGGCTTTTCAACATGAGAGTTATTCTAAAATTGAAATAGATATAGACAAAATGTCCAAAAAATTTCAGGAAAGAAAGGCTGTTGTTAAAATTATGGAAGAGTTGGATAGCAATTCTCGTTTAAAAAGTGATGAAGGCAATATTCTATTGCCTGTTTTCTTTTCTGAAACCCATAGCCAATATTTTTATAACAGCAGTCCTAGTATGGAGCGTGAAAATATATTGCGCACAAAAATTTCCGGTATAGGAATAACTGATGGTTCTTTTACTAGTCAATTAATTGGATCGTACTTTCAAACATATAACATCTACAATAATTGGCTCAATATTGCTTACCGAGACTTTGTTTCGCCTATTACAGACCACTGGAAAACCTATTACGATTATAAGTTGGAAGAATTTATTGATTATGTGGGTGGGAAAATGTGTTATAGACTGAGTTTTACGCCAAAAAGGCCCCAAGACTTAGCTTTTTCAGGTACAATGTGGATTACCCATGATGGGTATGCACTTAAACAAATTGATTTAAAAATAGGCAAAGCGGCAAACCTCAACTTTATTGAAAAGGTAAACATCACTCAAGAGTTAGAGCAAGTTCAAGATAGTGGAGCATGGCTGGCCAAAAAAACCAGAATTATTATTGACGTTGAAGAGTTAGGGAATAATCCTGGTTTGTTGGCAAAATCTTATGTTAGCAACTACAATTATGTTATAAACAAAGAGAAACCGCTGGAGTTTTTTAGCAGTAAAATTGTGTTGGATGAGAATGCTTTGGACAAAGATCCCAAGTATTGGGAAAAAAACAGGGCGGATAGTTTAACGGCACAAGAAATACGGGTTTATGGAATGATTGATACCATTAAAAATGTACCCGTTGTAAAAACGTATACTGAAATTGCCAATTTGTTAATTAGTGGCTACAAAACCATTGGAAAAATTGATATTGGTCCACCGCTCAATCTGTATGCATTTAATATCATTGAAGGGCATCGCTTTTCATTAGGCTTCAAAACAAATTATGATTTTAGCAAACGTTGGTTTATCAAAGCAAATTTGGCTTATGGAACAAAGGACGAAGCTTTTAAGTACAGTGGGAAGGCAGAAATATTGGTTGCCAAAAAAAGCTATACCAAGTTTGGTGCAGAAATTTATAGAGATATAGAACAGTTTGGCGTATATAACCAGTTTAATTCTAACAATTACTTATTCAATGCCTTTAACAGATGGGGTAGGCTCAGACAAGCATTTTATTTGGATAAACAGTCAGTGTACATAGAAACAGATTTGGTAAAAGGAATACGGCAAACAATCAAGTTTACAACCAAAGACATGAATCCATTGTTTCCCTTTAGGTATAGAGAAAACCCAAACAGCAATGTTTTGGACTCATTGATACACGTTAGTGAATTAATAATAGGCTACCGATTTGGTTTTAAAGAAAGTTATCTTAATAATGATTTTGATCGGATAACGATCGGTTTAGACGGAAAACCGGTCATTAGGGCTTATGGAATTTTTGGTTTCAATGGTTTTTTAAACGGTATGTTTGAGTATCAAAAGTTTTATATAGATTTTAGTCACTCTTTTAGATTGGGTATTTTGGGGCGTTTAAATTACACCTTAAAAGGGGGCTACACTCCTTCAACATTGCCATTCCCTTTGTTAGAAAATCATTTAGGAAACCGAACTATATTTTACAACAATAACAGTTTCAACATGATGCGGATATTTGAGTTTGTTAGTGACAGATTTGCGGTGCTATCTCTTTATCATGATTTTGATGGTTTTATAGGAAATAGGATTCCATTAATTAAGAAATTGAAATGGCGATTTTTTGCAACTTCTAACATCCTTTACGGAAGTGTAATGCCTAAGAATCAGAAACTAAGTCCAGAAACGGATGAAAACGGAAGAGCTTTAGTGCAATTTGGAAGTTTGGGTGATGCCCCTTACGCAGAAGTGGGATACGGCATAAGCAATATTTTTAAGTTTGTGCGCATAGATTTTTTACATCGCTTGAACTATCTCAATACTGGTGCTAAATCTTTTGGAGTAAAGGTCAGCGCACAGTTTAGTTTGTAAATTATTTTATCTTCACCGGATTAAATCGGTAATAATTAAAAAATAATATTTTCATTTATGTTATTAGTTTGTTTAGAAAACAACTAACTTTGTTCAAATGAATAGGCTATTGGTTTTAGTTGTAATTATTTTCTCTAATAATGCTTATGCGCAATTTCATGATAGTTTCAATCGTACATATTTTAATCCTTGGCAAGGAGATACGGCAAAGTTTATATTAACAGGCAATCAACTTCAATCCAATTCTTCTGTCGCTAATGATAATTTTTACATAGCATACCCAACATCCATTTCCATCAAAGAATGGCGTCTGCAAATGGACCTGAAATTTAATACCAGCAGCGCCAATTATGTAGACTTTTACTTGTATGCCAACAATACCAAACTAGAAACGGCAGATACCGCACTTTATATAAAAATTGGCAATACCAAAGATGAAATTTCAGTGTATCAAAAGATACAAGGCCTTACCTTTTTGCTTTTTGATGGTGTTGATGGTATAACCAATAACAGCAACAATTATTTAAACTTTGTTGTTAAATTAGTCAATGATTCGCTGATCATAAAAGTGGGAACAGATGCATCTAATCCTAGTATTTTTGAAAATTACGCAGTTGCCATTGATACAAATTGGAACAAAAGAACTGCTGCCCACACAGGGTGGGTAATAAAACAATCAACTGCCTCATTTTTTGGGAAACATTATTTTGATAATTTTTATGCTGGCGAAGAAATAAAGGATACTACTGCACCAAAAATTGCTAGTTTTAAAGTGTGGAATGAGCGAGATGTGGCCATTTATTTTAACGAAAATATAGATACAGCCTTGCTTAAAAATCAGAGCAATTATTTATTGAGTCCTCAAAATGCAAATCCCCTATCTGTAATTTCTAATAGCAAAGATTCCATTTTATTACACTTTGCCAATGGTTTTACTTCTGGCAGCAGCCATAGCATAACTATTGATAGCCTGATGGATAGCAGTGGAAATGTTCGTTTAAATCAAACCATATCGTTTTTCTATAAAAAAATAGTGCAACCTACTTTTAAGGATTTATTGATTTCAGAAATTTATAGCAAGCCCCTTGCTGGCTATCTGGGCGTGGAGGGCATTGAAGTTTATAACAACAGTGAATTTTACATTGACCTTAAAAACTGTAAACTTTCAGATTTGTCAAATTCCTATAGTTTACCCAATGTTGTTTTAGAGGCAAAGAAATATTACGTGTTTTGTGATGATCAAGATACCAATTATTTTAAAGGGTTGAATGTAGTTGCCCTGACTACTTTTCCCAGTTTGAATGATGATGGAGATATGGTAAGGATTACCAATGCTATGGGCAATGATGTTTATAGCGTTAATTATTCTAAAAACTGGCATGAAATAGGAAAGCAAGAGGGCGGTTGGTCATTAGAATTGGTTGATATCAATGAGGGTTGTCCATACTCCAGTAATTATAAGAGCAGTAATAACATAAAGGGACACACTTTAGGGCTTGTGAATGGTAAATTTCCTTATATAGCTAAAAGCAAATTACAAATTGTTGGGCTTTATGTTAATAGTCCAAAAACGCTTCAAATCACTTGGAATAAACCCATAAATTTTGAAGTGTTGCGCGATAAAAGTTTATTTACAACAAATCCTTCGCTTGAAATTGATAGCATTTTAATAAACCCTGCCGTTCCTAATCAATGTGTTCTTTATTTTAAATCAGCTTTGCAAGATTTGGTTTACCAACTGAGTATTGCCTCTTTTAAATCCTGTGATGAACAAACCTTGGCGGCTATTAATTTGGAATTTGGCTTGCCTAAAATACCGGATTTTGGAACTTTAAAGTTAGCGGAGGTGATGTTCAATAGCAAAACGCTTTGCTCCGAGTATATTGAAATTGACAATACTCAGCAATATACTGAATTAAAAAGTTTATTTCTGGTTGCAGAAAATGAAGGGAAAATAGCAACACAAAATATAAGTGCAGAGGGTGATATGCTTGCACCCAATCAAAAATTGATTTTGGCGAAGGACCTTTCGGCTTTGGCTCAATGTCACCAACTTTGTGAAACAACCAAATATATTCAGCTGAAAAATTGGACAAGTCTGAACGATGATCAGGGTAAAATATGGATTACAGATTTAACGGGTTTAATGATTGATAGCCTGGCATACAGCAAAACTATGCACAGCAAATTTATTGCAGATGACGATGGTGTTTCTATCGAAAAAATAGATACCAGTCAGGCTAGTTGGAGAGTGCAGGCATGGGCAAGTTCTCCTAGTACGGCAAATTTTGCAACACCCGGTTGTGCCAATCATTTAATTGGATTGCAGAAAGATGAACAGGTTTTTTCTTTAGCAAGTCCTTATTTTTCTCAAAATGAGGTAGGCAAGGAGCAAGGGGTCATTCAATACCAAATGCCTTTGCCCAATTATAGCATTAATATTGTTGTGACGGATAGGTTTGGCAGACTTATAATTCAATTAGCCAATAATGAAATCATTCCTGCCACAGGGAATTTTCTATGGAATGGAAGCAATTTAGAAGGTCAATTTGTTGCACAAGGCATTTATTTTGTACAAATTACGGCAGTGCACGAAAATGGGGACAAAAAACAAGCTATTTTAGAGTTGACAAAACTTTAAACCCATGTTTCAAAATTAATTCTACCCTAGAAGCAGTCAAACTGAGCTTTCATTCCTTTTCGCTATTAGCGGGAAGGGGTGAAATAGTCGAAGTTATACTGCTTTTTTCTTTATGAAGAAATATTGACTAGAACTTAACCATCTTTTGATGGGTTAAAGACCCTTAACGACTGTAATTTGGCGCTTCTTTGGTAATGGCTACATCATGCGGATGGCTTTCTTTTATGCCAGCATTAGAAATACGGATAAAATTGGCAGTCTGCAATTCGTCAATGGTTTTGGCACCACAATAACCCATGCCAGCCCTTAATCCACCTACTTGTTGGTATAAAATTTCAGACAATGACCCTTTGTAAGAAACAGTACCGACAATTCCCTCTGGCACCAATTTGGAAATCTCAGCTTCTGCATCCTGAAAATAGCGATCCTTGCTGCCATCTTTCATGGCTTCTATACTGCCCATTCCTCGGTATGACTTTACTTTCCTTCCATTATAAATACTGGTATCACCAGGAGACTCTTCTGTTCCAGCAAACATACTGCCTGCCATGATACAGTTGGCGCCTGCCACAATGGCTTTTACAACATCGCCACTATAGCGAATGCCACCATCTGCAATAATAGAAACACCTGTTTTTTTAACAGCTTCTGCACATTCAAGAATTGCACTAAGCTGTGGCACTCCAATTCCTGCAATAATACGGGTGGTACAAATACTACCAGGCCCAACACCCACTTTAATAGCATCGGCACCTGCCTTTGCCAAATCTTTGGCTGCTGCACCTGTGGCAACATTACCCACAATCACCTCTAAATCTTTAAATTGTGCCTTTATTTTTTTGAGTTCGTCAATCACCCCTTTGCTGTGACCGTGTGCCGTATCTAGCGTTATAATATCTACCCCTGCTTCTACCAAAGCTGCTACTCTTTGCAAAGTGTCTGCTGTAACACCTACGGCAGCGCCAACAACTAATCTTCCAAATTTGTCTTTACATGCTTTTGGGTGATGTTGCACTTTTTGAATATCCTTATAGGTAATCAGTCCTTTTAAAATTTCTTTGCTATCAACAATGGGGAGTTTTTCAATCTTGTGTTCTTGTAAAATTTTTGCGGCTTCGGCTAAAGTAGTTCCTATTTTTGCAGTAATCAATGGGCTTTTGGTCATGGTTTCTTTTACCTTCGTGTCCATGTTGCGCTCAAAACGCAAATCACGATTGGTAATAATACCGACCAATTTATTTTTATCATTGACTACGGGAATACCACCAATTCGATGATCTTTCATCAGTTTCAAAGCATCTGCAATGGTGGCTTGTTCGTTCAACGTTATGGGGTCGATAATCATCCCACTTTCAGAGCGTTTTACTTTTTTTACTTCTGCCGCTTGTTGGGCAATGGTCATGTTTTTATGAATAATACCCAATCCACCTTCTCGCGCCATGGCAATGGCCATATTGCTTTCTGTAACGGTGTCCATAGCAGCAGAAATAAATGGAACATTAAGCGTTAGCTTTTTGGTCAATTTTGTGGCTGTAGAAACCTCTCTTGGTAAAATTTCGGAGTATCTTGGTAGGACTAAAACGTCATCAAACGTTAAACCTTCTTGAACTATTTTTGATGTCATGCAAATAAGACTTTATTTGCGGTGCAAATCTAAACCTTATGCATCACAATACAAACATTATTGTTTAAATATTCAAAGGTATTTTGATGGAGCTATTTTAAACGCCTACTTTTATTGAGCAGCTTTAATCAATATCAAGGCTTTTTGTATCATTTCATCTTGATGCATTTGCAATACTTCTTGTTCATCTGGGCCATACAATACAATGCCTAGGGCAATGTTAAAGGGTAAAGACTCTTTAGAATGGGTAATTATGAAATTATTACTAAAGGATATGGCAGAGGGGTACAATGCTTTCCAGTTTTTGCTATAAAGTGCAATATCTGTCGCCCATTTAAAATGTTTATTGCTAGGAAGCATAGGGTTTATTGTTAAATTACTAGGACTTGTATAAAAGTTTGGTTTTACGCCACGGGTAGTATCATCAAGCGAATAGGGGAATTTTTTTTGAAGACTTTTACCGGATGGGGTGTAATATTTGGCAATGGTTAAATTGAGATTTCCATTATTGCTTAATTTAAAACTTTCTTGCACCAAGCCCTTGCCAAAGCTACGCTCACCTATTATGGTGGCTCGCTTATATTCCTGCAAAGCGGCAGCCAACACCTCACTAGCAGAGGCGGAATTGTGGTTGATTAATATGTATAAAGGGATATCCTTAAATTTTCCTTTGCCATTGGTTTTATAGGTTTCTTTATTGCGGTGTTTACCTTGCATGGATACAATCACCCTGTTATCAGGCAAAAACTCATTGGCTATGGCGACTGCTTGGTCTAGCAAACCTCCACCATTATTTCTCAAATCCAAAATCAAGGCTTTCATTCCGTTTTTTTGTAATACAAGTAAGCTATCCGTTAGCTGTTGGTGCGCATCATGACTGAAAATGTCAAATTTGGCATAACCAACAGCGCTGCCAATCATAAAAATATTGCTAATGCTATTTTGATTGATAGAGGCTCTAACTATTTTTTTTAGTCCTGTTCTTTTGTTAGCGGGATTATAAGTGCTAATGGTCACGACACTTTTTTCCTTCCCTCCAATTCTTTCTTGAATACTGGTATCCGATTGATTGATTTGTTTAATCCCAATGCCATCGACTGATAGAATCTGATCTCCCGGAATAATGCCCTGCATTGCAGCTGGACTGTTGGGCATTACATAAACAATGTAAGGAGTATCTTGGTCGTATAAAATATGAACTCCAATACCGACAATAAAACCCTGCAATTGATTGTTGTTTCTAACTGCTTTGATAGGATTTAGATAATAACTATGCGGATCTAACTGTTGCAGCCATTCTTCTATGCTTAAACTGTCATTGTAGATAGACATTTCCTGATTATCTACATAATTAAGCTTTACCAAACGTGCAATTTCTTGGGTAATGGCATCTTGTTCGCTAAAGCGAAAGGTAAGCAAAATAAAAATGCATAAGACTGCCCCACCAAAAGTAGGAAGCCAAAGAGCATATCGGTTTTGCTTAGAATCTTTCAAATCTAGAGAAAAAGAAATCTCCTTCTCTTGCAGCATTTTCATCACTGTCCGAACCGTGCATTGCATTGGCATCAATAGACTTTGCAAATAAGTTGCGGATAGTGCCTGGGGCAGCTTCAGCAGGATTGGTAGCACCAATTAAAGTTCTAAAATCTGCAACGGCATTTTCTTTTTCCAAAATGGCGGCATAAATAGATCCAGAGGTCATAAAAGAAACCAAATCATTGTAAAAAGGGCGTTCCTTATGAATTTCATAAAACTCGCCAGCTTGAGCGGTGCTAAGTTTGGTGTATTTCAATGCAATTACTTTATAACCTTTTTGGGTTATCATATCAATAATTTTTCCTGCGTTTCCAGCTGCTGTTGCATCTGGTTTAATCATTGTAAAGGTTCTGTTAGTAGCCATTTTTTGTTTGTGTCTGTTTTTAAAGGGCTGCAAAAATAAGAGCTAATTGATACAAAGCAAAATTAAATAAATATTAAAGTGCTAAACTTTCCCAAAGTTTTTAACTTTGGGAAAGTTTGCTGACTTTAAAGCCTTTTTCATCGTGATAAATTTTGTTGTGATTTGCTTTCATTTCGTATCTTTGACATTATCAATCACACTAGAAGGTGAAAATATTGAACAACTTGTTGGTTGTGAATTGATTTCATTTTGTATCTTTGACATTATCAATCACACTTTATTAAGGTTCTTATTATTTCAATCATAGTTGTGAATTGATTTCATTTTGTATCTTTGACATTATCAATCACACTAATTATTCATAATGCTCATTTTTTAATCTAGTTGTGAATTGATTTCATTTTGTATCTTTGACATTATCAATCACACTAAAAATTTGTCTATATTAGACAAGTTACACGTTGTGAATTGATTTCATTTTGTATCTTTGACATTATCAATCACACTACGTTTTAAAACATGATTATGAAACTCACGTTGTGAATTGATTTCATTTTGTATCTTTGACATTATCAATCACACTTTGATTTTTTATAAATCCTTTATATCTATCGTTGTGAATTGATTTCATTTTGTATCTTTGACATTATCAATCACACTAAAATAACTGTTGTAAGGTTTATTGATTTGTTGTGAATTGATTTCATTTTGTATCTTTGACATTATCAATCACACTATAACTATTCATGAAATTACCGACAACCCTGTTGTGAATTGATTTCATTTTGTATCTTTGACATTATCAATCACACTCGCTTATCCGATATACGATTGGTTGACTACGTTGTGAATTGATTTCATTTTGTATCTTTGACATTATCAATCACACTTGCAGTTAAAAATAAACCGCCCTCGCTGTGTTGTGAATTGATTTCATTTTGTATCTTTGACATTATCAATCACACTTATTATCTAAACGGCTTCATAAATTATGTTGTTGTGAATTGATTTCATTTTGTATCTTTGACATTATCAATCACACTTAACGATTGACTATTTATCTTATTGATGTTGTTGTGAATTGATTTCATTTTGTATCTTTGACATTATCAATCACACTAACTGGTTGAAGATATAACGCCAGTTTTCAGTTGTGAATTGATTTCATTTTGTATCTTTGACATTATCAATCACACTCATTTGCAAAAAGATCAGCAACAAAGAATAGTTGTGAATTGATTTCATTTTGTATCTTTGACATTATCAATCACACTAAAAATTCATTAATAAAGTGTTCACTGTTAGTTGTGAATTGATTTCATTTTGTATCTTTGACATTATCAATCACACTGGTGAAATGTTGAGCATCAAAGTAACGCATGTTGTGAATTGATTTCATTTTGTATCTTTGACATTATCAATCACACTATAATATATTTAACAATTTAACTGTATGCAGTTGTGAATTGATTTCATTTTGTATCTTTGACATTATCAATCACACTATTAGTATTTTCTCCATTTGTTGTTTATTTGTTGTGAATTGATTTCATTTTGTATCTTTGACATTATCAATCACACTGATTCGCGCCTTTATATTTCGCGTTGTTAGTTGTGAATTGATTTCATTTTGTATCTTTGACATTATCAATCACACTTCAATGCCAACATTAATGCATCAATTGCATGTTGTGAATTGATTTCATTTTGTATCTTTGACATTATCAATCACACTTGGTTTTTGACAGAAATTAAACCCTATGCGTTGTGAATTGATTTCATTTTGTATCTTTGACATTATCAATCACACTGCCACAAGATTTGCGAGACATTGCTTGGCTGTTGTGAATTGATTTCATTTTGTATCTTTGACATTATCAATCACACTTTTTAGTTGATTAAATAAAAAAAGCTGCTGTTGTGAATTGATTTCATTTTGTATCTTTGACATTATCAATCACACTTTATTCAATTGGAGATATTGTTAGTCACCAGTTGTGAATTGATTTCATTTTGTATCTTTGACATTATCAATCACACTGACAAAAGGACAATTTTAATTTAGATATAGTTGTGAATTGATTTCATTTTGTATCTTTGACATTATCAATCACACTCCCGAAATTAGGGAAACAGCTATTAAGTAGTTGTGAATTGATTTCATTTTGTATCTTTGACATTATCAATCACACTCAAAAGAAGAAGAAGAGTGGATAGTTGGAGTTGTGAATTGATTTCATTTTGTATCTTTGACATTATCAATCACACTGGTAATGTAAAAACATTCTTAGGTGCTTTGTTGTGAATTGATTTCATTTTGTATCTTTGACATTATCAATCACACTTAGGGTCTTGCAATTCCTTTGTACTGTCGTGTTGTGAATTGATTTCATTTTGTATCTTTGACATTATCAATCACACTTTGTTTCGCACACTACTTTTGCAACTCCTGTTGTGAATTGATTTCATTTTGTATCTTTGACATTATCAATCACACTAGGTGTTGAGAAAATGCGTGAGCAACTTGAGTTGTGAATTGATTTCATTTTGTATCTTTGACATTATCAATCACACTTATTCAGTCTGAAATATCTATCATCTGTAGTTGTGAATTGATTTCATTTTGTATCTTTGACATTATCAATCACACTATAAATATTGATGTGCATCTGCAACTATTAGTTGTGAATTGATTTCATTTTGTATCTTTGACATTATCAATCACACTATACCCCAACGCAATGCGTTTCCAGTACTGTGATTGATAATGTTTTTTTGAAATCTATTTTTTAATGTGTAACAAAGGTGCAGTAAAATTTAGCACCAGTTTTTATTTTCTAAAACATTTGTAATTGTTGGGCAGGTTCTTTTACTTTTTCTTCTTTTTGCCCCAAAAACAATTCCATCTGTCCAAACTGCTTATCGGTTATAGATAATATGCCTATATGCCCCAATTTGGGTAACAGGCTTTTTACCCGTTTAATATGCACATCTGCATTTTCCCTACTTGGGCAATGCCGCATATAAATGCTGAATTGGAACATGGTAAAACCATCTTCCATAATCTTTTTGCGAAACTGGCTTGCAACCTTTCGTTCTTGTGCGGTTTCGGTGGGCAAATCAAAAAATACTAAAACCCACATAATCCTGTATGCATTAAATCGGTCATGCTTGATCATTGGCTTTTGAGACTGGGTAAAATTAATTTCTTTCTTTTTCCCTCAATACATTCCCATAAACTAGCGGTGGTTTTAGAAAGTGCCAGTTGCAAAGGACTTTTTTCTTTCCCTATCTTTGTGTCCATCGTCAATACAGAAAGCAATGCAGCTTTGTTTTCTTTAGAAATATCCGCATACATTTCATTTTTTCTTATCATATCCAATACCAATAGATCTATATACGGTCGGTAAGGCTCCATTAAATCGTCTGCCAAACAAAAGGCATTGTATTGGTTGCGATGATGTATGCCCAAAGTGCAGTGCAAGCCTGTGCCGACAATGGCTCTTGCCATAGCTGCTCTAACAATAGCATAGCCATAGTTGAGTAACAAATTGGGGTTTGCACCTTCGGGTCTGCGGGTAAACTGACTATCACTCCCAAATACATGGCTCCAATAATATGCAGCACTTTGCCCTTCTAGGTTATTGCTGTCGCCACTGTTAACACGTTCAGAATTGAGGTAAAGAAAGTTGCAAGTAGCTGGATTTGCTTTTTCTAAAACCGCTGCTTGATTGTATATTTTTTGCTCTATTATTTGCGCCCAAAGCTGTTTTTTTAAGGGTGCACTCATTTCCGATTGTTTTCTAAACCGTTTGGCTTGCAAGGTGTTTCCTTCCATGTTTAAAAACAAACCTGCTGGATGATGGCTGGCATCGCAGGTAAGTAATGCCACATTGTTTTGCAACAAGTGAGCCAACAGTCCTTGGGTAATGGTAATTTGTTGATGGTCTAAAACCACCATACCCACATCTTCTATCGGAATAGTGGTGCTGCGCCATTCTTTTTTGATTACATCAGGATTGCTGACAGGTATACTAACTTCTAATTGAGCATTGCTCAATTTTAAATAAGCTGGATTTCCGAAATAAAGGGTACGTTTTATCATCGTTACTCATTTTTTTAATCAAAGGCATCTTCTAGTTTAAAGGGAGATTGATGGGCCTCTAAAAATTTTTCTATCCCACCAAAAGTATCAAGGGTTTGTTGTTTTTGAATGGCAGTTTTGCTGTTTTCTAAAAATGCTTTGTAAGAAGAATAAGGCCAATCTTCTATGCCTTCCACAAATCCATGCGCAACGGGGTTAAAGTGGATGTAATTAACAAGTCTCGTAAAATACAAATCAGAATCCACTGCTTTGCTTTTAAAGTTTTTAATAAATAAACTCCCCCTTCGGTCATAAGCTTTGTTATAACCTTGTGTATAGGCGCTAAAGCAATTGCCAAATTGTTTAGAAATATAATGTTGGAGTATTAAATAATTTTCGGGGGTTTCCAAATTCTCCAAGTTCTCCAAATTCTCCAAAGTTTCGAACTTTGGGAAAGTTTGGAATACGGCTACCTCTTTAATTTTAAGCAAGAAATGAAAATGGTTAGGCATCAGGCAATACGCAAAAGTATTGGCGATAGGAGAAATATGCTTTTGAAATAATGCTAAAAAATAGCGATAGTTCTTGTCTTCCCTAAATAAATTATCATCCCCATTGGCATGGTTATAAATATGATAAAAGGTGTTGGGGGATAACATGGTATAGTGTTTATTTTTAGTATTTTGCTGTTTCTACCTTTCCCAAAGTTCTAAACTTTGGGAAAGGTTTGGTAAAAAATTATCTAATCACTTTTTTAATATTTCCTAATACTCTCCAATTTTTACAATTTGTCCTATATGATTAATTCTAACCTTTATAATTCCACCTAAATTTTGAGGGGTTTGTATGAAGTAATACATTATTCCAGTTAATTCCTTTTTGGTTTTTAATATTTCACCTGAAATAGCAATTGTTTCTTTATGATTAGTAAACATATAATTTTTTGCAGATATTTTTTGAACCCTAAACAAATTTGGACTTATTAAAGCGTTATTTTTAGGGTCTAATAAATCTATTTCATGAGGATTAAATTCACTTTGTTCATTTGGGAATACAAAGTATTCATTTTGTTTCATAGTAAATAGGAACTGCCAACCTTCATAACTATTATAATTCTTGTCAATAACGGGTAAACTTTGGTTTACACGTTCCACTGCTTCAAAAAACGACACTACTTTTTCTTGAAAATTGCCTTTGTCATCCTTATAAATTGCCACATGGTGATTATTTCCAGTACTTACAAAAGAACTAGGTATCTTTTTCCCTATTTTATTCAAAATGTCATTCCCAAAATGATCCTTCTTATAATGCAAGGCTTCCGCATTTTTTACCCCACTGATTGTAACTCTTTTTATAGAAATTCCTTTATCTTTATTAAGCCAAATTGGATTTTTGTCTAGATTGGAAAATGCTATTTTGGAATCACCTTGGAATTCTTTGAGTCTTTTAAGTAAAATTCTTTTCATACCCAAATCAGTAACTTTCTCTATGCTTTTTTCATCTTTAAAATTATCGGGGCTTATATCTTTTCGGATTGAAAAGTCCTCTTCAAGCCAAGTTAAATTGACTTTCGCAGGAATTGTTTTTGACTTAGATTCATCTAAGAAGATAGGATTTTTAGATATAGCATTTTTTCCAGAAAAGGCTTTTTTTGAATCATTGTTATTCTCCATTAAACGATTTAATAAACCCTTTTTAAATAATGGATTACTCACTTTCTCAATCATTATTTCATCCATTTTTGCCGAAACTGATTCTTCTTTATTCATGTAGTAATGGTACTTTCCATAAATAGTTTCTTTGTGTAATTGGCCTCTTGGTGTTAAAGTAATTTGAGGTTTTAGTTTGCCAGCTATTTTGTTTTTGTTCTTAGTTACTACTTTGTTTTTTGCTTTATGTGATATTAAAATATTTTCTAAATGCTCTTTTGCTTGTTCTCTAAAATTTGGAATTGGTGGTTTAAATTTACGTTTATTGCTTCCATTATCATCTTTGGCAATAATTGTTTCTTTTGTCTCAATTCCAATAACCTTCATATGTTCCTTATGCTCTTCATTCTTCCTTGCATTGAGAAAATTAAGGTATTGGATATGACTTTGTTTTGTGAAGGCAATTGTTAGGGCATCCATTGCATGGTGTCTATGGTCGTTTCGTTTGCTCCAATCAACAATGCGCTCCTTAAAGGTTCCATCCTTTTTTTCTACCATTTCTGTAAGGCCTAATTTTTTGAATTTTTCAAAATTAAGTTCTTGCATTACATTTATTAAGTCCCAGTCTTCACGCAATCTATCTGTTACATTCCCCGATGTTGGTGTTACAACACGACAAATTTCATAAAGCATATTTCTAGCCTTTTTGGCAATATATTGGCTATCTCTCAAATCTCTGTCAATAAAGCCATCGCCAATATCAGTTTCCTTTTTTAATAGTTTCTGATATTTAGCTTTAGAAATTCCCTCCTCATTATTTTTTTTGTTGTTTTCAAAAAGCAATAATAATCTGGCAGTATATTCCTCTAATTTAATTTTCCCGAATTTATCTTCAATATAATCAAAAGCTGTTTTATTACCCTTATCCAAATTGTCCTTTCTATAGGTGATTGTTTTATTAGAAAAGCTATCGTCAAAAACTTTTGATTGAGGGATAATATGTTCAATGTCTATTTGCTTACTAAAAAGAATGTCTCTTGGTATGTAATTGTTGGTATACAGGTCTTTGTAACCGTTAGTTTTCAACTCCTCATATAATTTGTATCGTATAATGTCATTACGGGTGGGGTTTTTAACGCCAAATTCATTTTGAAGTATTTTGTATATTTTTTCATGTCTAATCTTTGCAGAATTAATAGAGCTTGTCATGTCTGCACGCTCTTTGGCATTCTTCTTTAATTCACGTGCTAATTCAATCCTTATTTCATCAAATTTAAAATATTCTATAATTTTTCCATTTGTATCTCTTTTGCTATTAGTCTCAATAAGTGTATTAATTACATTAACCACTTGATTGAGTATTTTTTCAACAACAGGATTACGTAAACTATTTTTCTTTAATAATTCTAACGTATTTTTAAGTGGTCTATTTTCAATTTCCTCCTTCGTTAAGGATGATGCAGAGTGCCTGTACCCGGCTTGCAAACAAGCTTTGTCATAAGGCAGTTCTTGAATGTAGGTGTAAATTTTCCTAATTGCTTTAGCACTAAGATTGCCATAATCGTCTTGAAAAGCAATATTTGCTAATATTTGCGAATGCTCTTTCTTAAACCCAAATTTATGCTTTAACAATTCATATAATTTTTCATTCCCACTGGCTGAATCGTCACCTTCATAAGAATATAGTAAATGCCATAACTGATACATTTGTTGTTTTTCAAATTCCTTCCCTTCCATTTGAGCGTCAAAATCTAAAAGACTAGTATCAATCTCCAATACTTCAAAAACTGTTTTAACCATATTTTTAATTTCATTGGCAGGCATTTTTACTTCCGAAACATTCACCTCATCTTTACCTGATAATTTTAATAAATCTTCATTATAGCCTTCAAACTCTAAAATCTTAAAGTAAGCATCGTATAATACCTTTGCCGTTCTATTGCCTTCAATTTCCATGTAATTTATTTCCCATTCCACAGGTGATAAATTTCCTAATAAGGATAATATTTTTTTTGAATCTAGATTGCCCTTTAAATTCAATTCATTAAATAAAACCTCCAACTCTTCTTGTTCTAAATACCGTTGAGACTTGTCAATTTTACTTCTTAAAATAATATTATGTAAATTCTGCCAAATTTTGAATTCTTGAAATAAAGGAGATGATTTTGGAGTAACCCTCAACCCAATTGTTTTCTTAGTTGTTTGCCCGTCTCTTTTAATTTCTTTAGTGCCATTTTCAAATTCACAAAAACTAATTAGGCCCTTTTGTGATTTCAATTTTCTTTGATAGAATATTATAATATCTCTAATCTCTTTTTTTAATCCATCAGTTAGTTCTATGTGATATTCGGCTTGTTTTGACCATATTGCCTCAAATTCATCTAAATAATCTTGCCTGTAAAAAACTTGATTCTTTAATTTTGTATGTGGGTTTGTTTGTAGTTGACCATACAAAAACTGTCCAACGGTTTCCCTCCTGAAATACAATTCTTTACTTCTATCACTTATTGCTCCTAAATATCCACTAGAATTATTTAAATTATTATTGATTTCGGTTATTACGTATGCTACCTCCTCTTTTTCTAATTGTTCTTTTATTGCACTTGCTCTCCATTCATAGGCTTTTAGTTTTTTTTCCTCTCTGGTACCTTTAATTTCAGCAATATTAAAATTGTGCTTAGTCCAAAAAATGCTGGAAGTTGCTCTTTGTCCCTTTCCTTCTAGTTCTTTTTTAAATGCATCCGTGAAAATTGTGGGGTAAAATGCTTTTTGGGTATTCCATACTTTTTCAAACTCTGCCTTTAAATCAGAACGATAAAAATCTGGTATAACCTTTCTTCCTTTTTTAAGTAATTCAAATGTAAACTGTCCTGGTGTCAGACCCTGTTCATACAATATTTTTGCAATTGCCATCCCGTCAATAGCCTGTCCATCATCTTCATTTTTAACCTTACGACTGCTTTTATAACCTCTTTTCTTATTGATAGCTAATAATACACGGGCAAATTCATCCTTGTTTATTTTTTCGGTAACCGCTTTGGATCTCTTAGCATAAGTGCTATGTGTAGAGTTTTTTTCACTCTCTGCAAGTTTGGTTTCTTTTGAGATGATGTTAGCTTTTATCAAAGCGTCAATCAAATTTAACCTACGGTCTTGGTATCGGTCTAATGTTCGCCTTGCTCCCCTTTTTAAGGTTCTGTCGGCATTTATAGAAATTGGTTTCCCCTTTTCAAAATCAGTTTGCTCATCAGTGGATAAGGGATTTACACGCACACCTATGTTAACAATTGAAGATTGACTACTATTTGTATTATCTTCAATAACTTGCGCCCACCCAATAGATGTAGTCCCCAAATCCAATCCTAATATTCTTTTTTTATTTTTATTGTCCATATAGCTTTGTTTTTAATTTATCCTTTTCTATATTTTTCCTAGCACATCAAAATAAGAATTGGCCATTTATTATTTCTTATTCATTGGTGTTGAAAATTTTTTGCTAAGGTAATAGTTTTTTGTTTATATTTGTGGCACAAAATGAAATCAATTCACAATAAGGACTATTCCGTTGTGAAAACATTAAGTTGCCCTCGACTTTAACGGGGGCATTTTTTTTTGGAAAATCAAATCACATTTGTTTTTAGGCGGAGTCGTTTTTTTATGCTAGTTTTTTTACCAAATTTTCTCATGATTTTTTAATTTAACCCTTGTTAATTAAATTCTATCGTAAATTTAAGGCTAATATTGTAGTAAATTTTGCAAATTTGCAGACTTATCCAAAAAGCATGTCCTTTCAACAACAAGAAATAGAAGATCTCGTCAACAATTGTGATGGAAATATCGTCATCACCACCCACCATAAACCAGATGGCGATGCCCTGGGCTCCTCACTAGGATTATTGAAATATTTGATAAATCGGGGTAAAAGTGCTGTGGTAATTACTCCCACAGATTTTCCAAACTTTTTGGATTGGATGCCCGGACGGAATACTGTAAAAATTTATAAGGGTGATGAGGAAAACTGCAATGCTTTGATTGCCGATGCCAAAATTATATTCTGTTTGGATTTTAACGACCTAAAAAGAATTAATGAAATGGGTGGTTTTGTAGAAAAATCATCTGCTAAAAAGGTTATGATAGATCATCACCTTGAGCCTAAGGATTTTGCAGATTTTGTGTTTCATACAATCAATACCAGTTCTACTTGCGAGTTGGTGTATGATTTTATTGATCAAAACAAAACCAACAATGAATTTGATGCAGATATTGCAGCTTGTCTATATACCGGTATCATGACAGATACAGGAGGCTTTAAACACAACAGCACCAAGGCGAGTACGCATGCTGCGGCTGCTAAATTGATAGCTGTTGGAGCGGATCATGTAAAAATATCTCAACATATTTTAGATCAATTTACTTTAACCCGATTAAAGCTAATCGGATATTGTTTATCAGAAAAATTAACCATTTTGGAAAGGGGAAAAGTGGCATTGATTACCTTGAGTAGTGAAGAGTTAAAGCCTTTTGATGTGAGAACCGGAGATACTGAAGGATTGGTGAATTATGGGCTTTCTGTGGGTGGTGTTGAATTGGCTGTTTTGATCATTGACAGAACAGAACAAGTAAAAATGAGTTTCAGGTCAAAAAATAGGTTTCCTTGCAATACCTTTGCAAAAGAAAATTTTGATGGTGGTGGTCATTTTAATGCGGCTGGTGGGCACAGTGAAGATACACTAGAGAACACCATTGATAAATTTAAAGAAAAAATAGGAGCATACAAGCAATGGCTATAAGAATATTGGTTATATCGTTTTTTACTGCACTGCTGTTGGCAGCCTGTGGCAAGGGCTATAAAAAATTGGACAGCGGTTTGCAATACAAATTTTATATTCAAAATCAAGGGGTTAAAAAACCAAATGTGGGTGAGGTCTTACACATTAATTATACCGTTCAAAATAGCCAAGGAGAACAAATTTTTTCTACTTATTTGAAAGGTGTGCCAGAGGTTATTGTTATAGAAAAACCTCATTATTCTGGAGATTATTTTGAAGCTTTGTCTATGATGTCTGTGGGAGATAGTGCTGCCTTTTTAATTGATGCAGACAAGTTTTACGAAAAGTACTTAAGAACTGCCTTACCCGAAAATATTCAAAAAGGCACAAATCTTATTTTAACGGTTAGGTTGCTGGAGATTATGAGCCAGGAGCAATCAGAAGAAATAAAAAATAAAGAAAAGTTTGCCAAGTACGAACAGGAATATAAAATTATAGAGCAATACATTTCTTCTAACGGAAAGCCTTACAAAACAACACCGGAAGGGATAAAATACATCATTTCTGGCAATGTTGGAACAGCTATAGAAATAGGAGATATTGTTAAATTTAACTACCGTGGAAAATTATTGAATGACGAGGAGTTTATAAGTAGTTATGCCAGCAATACTCCGGGCGAGTTAGAGGTGGGCAAGGAGTATGAAATAGAGTTTTATAATATGGTTTTACCGATGCTTACCATGGGTCAAAAAGGTGATTTTTTGGTGCCTTTTGTATATGCATATGGTGAAAAAGGGGTGGTTAGTAAGGTTCCTCCATTTGCCCCTGTTTTATATGAAATAGAAATTATCAACGTTCAAAAAAATCAATCAAATACTAAAAATAAAAAATAATGAATAAAAAGAATCTTTCCATGTTAAGCGGCATAGCAATGGTATCATTAACCGTTGCTATAGGTTGTAATTTAAGAAAAAATGAAGCAAATGATAAGACTTCAGCAAATAATCAAACAGATATGAGTACAAAAGGAGATACCCAGACCTTAGCTAGTGGCCTAAAGGTAGTTTATTTAAAACAAAACAATCAGCCAAAACCAGCTGCAGGTGACAATGTAAGCGTACATTATGTAGGAAAATTGATGGATGGCACTGAATTTGACAACTCCATTAAAAGAGGAGATCCAATAACTTTCCCATTGGGAAAAGGCAGGGTGATACCCGGTTGGGATGAAGGAATTGCTCTTTTAGGCAAGGGAGATAAGGCTTTGTTTATCATTCCGCCACATTTAGCATATGGAGCAAATGGCGCAGGCAACGGATTAATTCCGGCAAATGCCACCTTGCAATTTGAAGTGGAATTGGTGGATTTTGTTGAATCTTACAAGCGGTTTGATATTACAGGAAAGGAAGCTATTACTACTGCCAGTGGATTAAAATTTTATATCATCAACGAAGGAGATTTATCTAGAAAACCAAAAGTGGGTCAAACGGCTATTACACATTATGCGGGTTATTTGCAGGATGGGACTAAATTTGATGCTAGTTTTGATAGGGGACAACCATTTCCTGTGCCAGTTGGGCAAGGTCAGGTTATTAAAGGTTGGGATGAAATTTTACCATTAATGGGCATTGGGTCTAAATATACCGTAGTTATTCCTCCCGCATTGGGCTATGGTGCACAGGGATCTCCTCCTTCAATACCTGCCAATGCTACCATTATATTTGATATGGAACTGTTGGATATTAAGTAAAATAAAAATGAAAGTATTAATTACGGGTGGTGCAGGATTTATTGGTTCACATGTTGTTAGGCAATTTGTGAACAAATATCCCAATTATGAGATTTATAATTTGGATAAGCTGACCTATGCTGGCAATTTGGCTAATTTAACAGATATAGAAAATAAGGATAATTATCATTTTTTAAAAGGCGATATTGTTGACACCGCCTATATTAATAGTATTTTCAGTGAATATCAGTTTGATGCTGTGGTGCATTTAGCTGCAGAAAGTCATGTGGACAGAAGCATTACCACCCCTATGGATTTTGTGATGACCAATGTAGTAGGTACAGTAAATTTATTATCAGCTGCTAGAAAAACTTGGCAGAAAGAGGATAAATCTTATGATCCAAAGCATGTTTTTTACCATGTATCAACGGATGAAGTATATGGAACTTTGGGTGATACAGGCAAATTTTTAGAAGACACTGCTTATAGCCCAAACTCTCCTTATAGTGCCTCAAAAGCATCATCAGATCATTTTGTAAGGGCTTGGAATCACACCTATAATTTACCCGTAAAAATTAGCAATTGCTCAAACAATTATGGTTCTCACCATTTCCCGGAAAAATTGATACCACTTTTCATCAATAACATCAAAACCAATAAACCACTCCCTGTTTATGGCAAAGGGGAAAATGTTAGGGATTGGCTATTTGTTGAAGATCATGCCACGGCTATTGACGTAATTTTTCATAAAGGCAAGGTAGGAGATACCTATAACATTGGTGGTAATAATGAGTGGAAAAACTTGGATTTGGTATTTTTGTTGTGCGATATTATGGATGATAAATTAGGCAGAACCAAGGGAGAATCAAGAAAATTGATAGCTTATGTGCAGGACCGTGCTGGGCATGATTGGAGATATGCCATTGATTCTGGAAAATTGATGAAAGAATTGGGCTGGAAACCCAGTGTAACGTTTGAGCAGGGTTTAGAAAAAACGGTAAACTGGTATTTAGAAAATGAAACCTGGTTAAAAAATGTCACCACGGGTGATTATCAAAATTATTACAAACAGCAATACGCAAATAGATAAAAATGAAAGGAATTATATTGGCAGGAGGTTCTGGCACTAGGCTTCACCCATTGACATTGGCAATGAGCAAACAGCTTATGCCAATTTATGATAAACCAATGATTTATTATCCGCTTTCTACATTAATGATGGCGGGCATTAGAGATATTTTAATTATCAGTACTCCGCATGATTTACCACATTTTGAAAGACTTTTGGGCGATGGAAAGAATTTGGGCTGTAATTTTCAATATCAGGTGCAAGAAGTCCCTAATGGATTGGCACAAGCTTTTGTTTTAGGAGAGGAATTTATTGGCGAGGATAAAGTGGCACTTGTTTTGGGAGATAATATATTTTTCGGGAATCATTTAGCGGAGCTGCTGCAAGCCAATAATAATCCAGATGGAGGTATAATTTATGCTTATCACGTATCGGACCCAGAACGTTATGGTGTGGTAGATTTTGATAAAGATATGAAAGCATTGAGTATTGAAGAAAAGCCATCCAAACCGAAATCTAACTATGCCGTTCCGGGCTTATACTTTTATGATAATTCGGTTGTAAAAATTGCCAAAGAATTAGAGCCTAGCGCTCGAGGAGAGTATGAAATTACAGACGTGAATAAGGTTTACTTGAAAAAAGGCATTTTAAAAGTGAGCGTTTTGGGAAGGGGTACAGCTTGGTTAGATACAGGAACTCATAATTCCTTAATGCAAGCCGGTCAATTTGTTCAGGTAATAGAAGAAAGACAAGGTTTGAAGATTGGTTGTATAGAGGAGGTTGCTTATCGAATGAATTTTATTAATAAAAATGAATTGGCGAATTTAGCAGCCCCTTTGTTAAAAAGTGGTTATGGAGATTACCTTATGAAATTAATTAAATAAAGAGAAATGAATAACTTAAAAATAGTTGGTTTAGTTTTATTGAGCACAATGTTTGCATTTTCTAGCAATGCTCAAGTTCCGGTTCAACCGCAACAACCAACATTCGGTTTACCTAACATTTTTGGAGGCCAATCTCAGCAACAAACTCAATTGGGAGCTCAACAGGATACTGTTAAACCTGCTACAGCACAACCTGCTACAGCACAACCTGCTGGCCCAGAGCAAGATCTGGATAAGTTGAAAGCAAAGCAAGACTTAGAGTTGGATAACAAGTTGATGCAACTGAGAAAGGAAAGAATATTGCTGGAAATGGAACTGGCTAATTTGAAAAATTCAGGGGATACCACAGAGCAAGACTCCATAAACCTTGCGATAAAAAAGAAAAATTTGGAGTTGGTATTCCTAAGAGAGCAAGTTTTATTAAAAACAGAGTTGGAAAAATATGGGCTAGATGAGCAAACCTTTCCCCCTCCAAGTATTTTTGGTCAACAATATTTTAGAAACCCTAAACTACGAATGTTAAATGCTCCGAAGGATATCACCCCGAGTGAGAATTATATATTGGGTACTGGAGATAATATACAAATTGATATATGGGGAAGAGCGGGCTATAGTGCAAACTTTACAGTGGATGAAGGTGGTTTTATAACCATACCAAAAAAGCAAAAGGTGTACTTGAAGGGACGAACTTTAACAGAGGCAAGGGAGCTTTTGAGAAGTAGATTTGCTCAACTAGTCAACATAGAGGGGTCTAGTTTTGATGTATCTGTTAGTCATTCAAGAACTATTTCCGTTCATATTACTGGGGAAGTGTTTTTCCCAGGTACTTATACCTTGTCGGCATTAAATTCCGTATTTAACGTATTATCTGTGGCTGGAGGTCCTAAAGATGTTGGTTCTGTTAGAGAAATATTGCTTCAAAGAGGGGGTGTCGTAATTGACACATTTGACCTTTATGAATATTTATTTGATGTTGGTGGAAGCTCAGAGAAATTTCTTCAAAATAATGATAAATTGATTGTTCCTCTCTCTGGGAAAAAGGTATCTATTTCGGGTCCAGTCAAACGATCAGGAACGTTTGAACTTAAAAAAGGAGAAAATATTTTTGAATTAATAGAACTTACGGGAGGTTTTGAAACTAGGGCTTATCTAAAAGATGTTGTGTTAAAAAGATTTGTTTCAAATTCACATGCTCAGGTTCTTACCATAAACTTGGACTCTTTGATTAGAACTAAGAATAATTTTGTTTTACAAGATGGAGATAATATTTCTGTAAAAAGTATCATCGATATATTTGAAGGTCTAATTGAATTGGGTGATGGTGTTAATATCCCCGGTATATATCAGTTGCAAGAAGGAGATAGAGTGTCAGACATCATCGAGCGCGCAGGAGGTTTGAATAGGGAAGCATTTATGGAGAACGCTTATGTGTTAAGAATAAATAATGATTTAACAGAGGACTTTTTGCCCTTTAAACCAAGCGATGTTATGAATAATAAACAAAATCCTTATAATTATTTACTGCAGTATAAGGATAGATTGAGATTGTTTACGCGAGATCAATTTATTGATAAATTTTATGTGAGAAGCTCAGGTAGCCTAAGAATGCCTGCATCTATACCCTACACTGAAGGAATTACAGCCAATATGCTAATAAAGTATAGCGGAGGCATAAGAAGAGAGGCTTATACAGGGAGGGCATATATCGTTAGAAATGTAGAGAATTATAATCAACAAATAATTCCATTGGTATTGGATACTTTTGGTCAATTGGTTAACGATGTTGTTCTTCTCCCTTCGGATGAACTCACTGTTTATTCAAAGCTAAACCGTTGGAAAAATTTTAGTATCAGTGTTGTTGGAGAAGCTGAAAATCCTGGAAGTGTAGAATATTCAATCGGGATAACACTTTATGATGTGTTGCTGATGACTGGCGGCTTAACAAAAACAGCTGAAAATAAAGAGATTGAGATTGTTAGTAGTTTTAAGTTTGATGAAGGGACTAATACACTTGATGCGCTAGAAAAAAGCACAATTCGTAAAATTATTATTTCAAAATACTTTGAGAGCAACACGTTTTTAGATACGGTGTTAATGCATCCATTTGATGAAGTCTATATCCGTGATCAATATGTAGACTTCCCAGGTCATATTCAGCTCAATGGAGAAGTGAGGTATCCAGGCACCTATGCAATTAAATCAGGAGATGAAACTATAAGAGATATTGTTGCAAGAGCAGGGGGATTTACCAAATTTGCTTCAACTGATGGTATCAGGCTTATGAGGAATTATGACTCTATAGAGTTACCTGTTAGGTTAATCGTGGATTGGGATAAAGTAAAAAAGAGAAAAAATTCAAGATTTAATTACGCAATGCGGGAAAATGATATGATTTTTATCCCGAAAATTGATAAAACAGTATTGATTGTTGGTGAGTTAGAAGGGCTCAATACTAATTCAATTGCAACCTACCATAAACCTTCGCATAGAGCAAAATACTATATCAAGCATTTTGCAGGAGGTTTTTCTAAAGAAGTCTCTAAGAAAGATATAACCGTTGCGCATAAAGACGGAAGTGTACGAAAAACAAAAAATTTCGTAATTTTCAAAGTATATCCTAAAGTTAAAAAAGGGTCCACTATTAATGTGCCCACAAAAGTTAAAAAGAAAGCGAAAAAATTAAATATAGATGCCGTTTTAGCTAAGATTTTGACAACTACAACTACGGTGTTAACTTTAGTAGCACTTATTAATTTAGCCACTAGATAATAATGGAAGAGATACAATCAGAAAAATTTAATGTTTTTGGTGTACTGGATCAAGTAAAATATTATTGGAAAAAAATCCGTTGGTATGTTCCGGTATGTTTGGCATTGGGTCTAGTCGTTGGTGGCTTTCTTTATTACAAAAAATCTCAAGAAACCATTAAATATTATGGAAAAACAACCTTTATGTTGAGCAGTGATGATATTGCCAGTGGTGGTAGTTTAAGCTCAGCATTGGGTATTATGCTACCAGGGTCTGGAGATGCAGGAGGCAATAAAGTAATCCTTCTTGAATTGTTAAAGTCTCATAGGATGATTGAAAAAGCACTATTGAGTGCAGCAAAAGTAAATGGGAAAAGTGATTTATTGATAAATCATTATATACAATTGGCTGGGTATCGAGATGCTTGGAAAGGTGATGAACAGTGGGAGAATTATACATACAGAGAAGATTATATACCAGATAGCATAGAAATTAGGGATGCTTTTTTGAGAGATGCCGCAATTAATATTGCAACCAGTTACACTCCTGAGAAAACAGAGGCTGGGATTTTTGAAATTAAATTTATTCATGAAAATGAAGAGTTTGCCAAAGCATTTTTAGATAATTTAGTGGTTACTATTATTGATTATTATACCGAAAAGAAAACAGCTAAAGCAAGGGTAATTTTTCAATATGCTAAAAATAGACACGATGAGTTATACGGAAGAATGAAGGGGCAACAACGTTCTTTGGCACGAATGCAAGACAAAACAAGTGAATTTGTTTTTGTGGAAGATAGGGTTCCTCAAATGGTAGTGACTAGAGATATAGAAGGAACCGCTGCTATGCTTGAGGAATCGGCTAAAAGTGTAGCCGCAGCTAGGATGTCTTTGGTTCAGGAAACGCCTTATATTCAAGTTATTGATGATGTTCGAATGCCATTAACCACTATAGTTCCTGAGAAAGAAAAATATGGAGCGATTGGTTTAGCAGGTGGGTTTATGGGAAGTTTAATATTATTAATCGGGATATTTTTCGGGCTTGATTATCTTAAAAAGCAAAAGTATAAATCTACAATACTATAGTTATGATTATAGGGGTGCTAAAGGGAGGATTAGGAAATCAATTGTTTCAATATGCTGCTACAAGAAATCTAGCGCATTTAAAACAAACAAATTTTGCTTTTGATGACAGCGAATTGAAGTCTGATGAAAAGAGAGTGCTTTCGGTACAACACTTTTTTGATTTGAAAATGGATTTGAGGGTTACTGCTGAAAATGAAGAAAATGCTACTGCTGCACAAATTGCCCCCAAAAATAATATAATCAATAAGTTAAATAATTCATTCAAACCTTGGTATTCAAAACGGTATATCAAAGAAAAAGAAGGCGAGAGTTTAAAAGTATTTCCAAAATTTCCAGTAGACTGTATATTAGATGGGTATTGGCAAAATGAGGGTTTTTTCAAAGAAATTGCCGATGATTTAAGAAAGGATTTTAAGATTAATGAAAATCCTTTGTTGCAAAATTACATTGCCGTTCATTTTAGAGGTGGAGATTATTTGGATGAGGACAAAAAGGATTTTCATGGCAATGCCACTGAAAAATATTATTTTCAAGCATTTGAACTCGCAAAGAAAAAGTTTCCCAATGCTATTTTTCACCTATTCTCAGATACGCCCCAACATTTCCATTTTCAATTTCTAGAAAAGTACCAAACAGTATGGCAATCCGTGCTTTCAGACGTTGAGGATTTAAGAAAAATGGCTACCTACAAAAACTTTATCATTGCTAATAGTAGTTTTAGTTGGTGGGCAGCATGGTTAGGCGCCAAAAGTGATGGTTTGGTAATTTGCCCCTCACTTTGGTACAAGCACAAAAAACTAAAAAAAGTAAGCCCTGCGCTTAGTGTGTGGACCAAATTTACACCATGGTAGGTACTGTACTAATGCCTTATTCGGATTAAAATAATAATTATTATTGGTGGGTAAATACTCATAAAAAGGCTGCAATATAAAATTTGGAATAGCGTTATACATCCATGATAATGAAAATATTTTTGATGGTTGTTTTTATGATGGTTTGTGCATTCAGTCCCCTTGCCAATTTTGCTCAAGAAACAGTTAAACCAGTCTCGGTCAAAGAGGTTTATGTGCAGATAGGTACACCTTATAATTGGAATAATGCAGTTACACCTAATGATTTTATGAGGGTTTTTTCTCAATCCGTCTTTTTAAAGGAAGATATGACAGGATACCAGCAGTCAGGTGGAAGTTATAGTTATGGCGAGTCAAAGTTTGCAGTTCAAATGGGTCTGAAATTTAGAAATAAAGAAAAAACAGATTTTAGAAATGCCACTTTGCGTGTTGGTCTTGTTGGAACAGATGGAGTAAGTTTTGGTTCAACATTATATAAGTCTAACACTTTTCATTATGATACCCTGATTTCGCAAAAAACGGGTGCGCAATATTTTGTAGATTCTCAAAGCTTTTCAAGCTATGCAATGAATTATCAATCAACTAATCTATTATTAGATGTGGCATTGATTTATAGAAACAATTCTAGCAAGCGTTGGTCTTTATTTGGGGGATTTGGAATTGCTGCGGGTGCCTCTATTACAGCCAATGGCATTGTAAGAAAGGATCAGTATAACAATGTTGCCAATGGTTTTGGCTCCTCTTCCAATAGTAGCTCAAACAATAGTCAGCAAGAGGTTTTTAAAGGGCCTAAAAATATATTGGTTAGTGCCTATATTCCACTTGGGGTTGATTTTAAATTGAGCAAAAAGAACAATTTTTTCAGTAAAATTCATTTGTTTTATGAGATGCAGCCTAGCTTGGCTTATGCAAAAGTGGATGGGTTTGGCTCTTTCTCAAACTTAAAGGTTATGAATGCTTTGGGAACAAGGATAAATTGGTAATTTTTAATCTATAAATTTTACCTAGCTTTGCATAACCATGGAAGTGCAAGAACCTATATCAGATTACGGATTGCTAGATTTATCTAAAGAATATAGCTATTTGGATTATTTGCGTTGGCATTTTAAAGAACGCGTGGAGTTGATAAAAGGAAGAATTTATAAAATGAGTCCTGCTCCGAGTAGAAGGCATCAAGATACTTCTCAAATTATTAATTTTTGGTTTTATGAGTTTTTTATTAATAAAAAATGTAAAGTTTATGTCGCTCCATTTGATGTACGTATGCCTATTCCCAATGGAAAAAAAGACTCAACCGTTGTGCAGCCAGACCTTTGTGTAATTTGTGATACAAGCAAATTGGATGATCAGGGTTGCAATGGTGCACCAGATTTGATTGTTGAAATATTATCACCCGGAAATTCTAAAATGGAAATGAAAATCAAAATGGATTTGTATGAAGAGTGTGGTGTAAAAGAATATTGGGTTGTAGAGCCTGCCAATACGGCTATTTTGGTTTATGTGCTGAGAGATGGGCAATACATTGGTCTAAAGCCGTTTATAGAGGGGATGGCGGTAAAAAGTGAATTATTCCCTGATTTAAAAGTAGCTGTTTCAGATATTTTTAAAGAGGATTAAATTTATTTTCGCTGAAATACATTTCAGAATTACTTATTTTTTTATAATGATTTCACCCTAGCTAATGTCAAAAGAGCCCTTATCTTTGCCGCATGAGTTTATTGGTTGTGGGAACGATGGCTTTTGATGCCATAGAAACCCCGTTTGGCAAGACAGACAAAATTATTGGTGGCGCAGCAACGTATATTGGTTTGGCGGCTTCAAATTTATACAGTAACATTAATATTGTTTCAGTAGTTGGTGATGATTTTCCGCAGGATTACATTCAATTGCTCAAAAATAAATCCATGAATTTGGATGGCGTACAAATAAAAAAGGGAGAAAAATCTTTCTTTTGGAGTGGTAAATATTCTAAAAATCTTAATGAGCGTGAAACGCTCATTACAGAGCTGAATGTGTTGGCAGATTTTGACCCTATCATTCCCGATAATTATGCCGAAACAGATTACCTTATGTTGGGTAATTTAACTCCTGCAGTGCAAATGACCGTTTTAAATAGACTGAAAACAAAACCCAAATTAACCGTGCTAGACACCATGAATTTTTGGATGGATATTGCTTTGGATGATTTGTTGGCAGTCATCAAAAAAATTGATGTATTGGTTATCAATGATGAGGAAGCACGTCAGTTGAGTGGCGAATATTTTTTAAGCAAAGCAGCACAAAAAATATTTACCATGGGTCCCAAGTATTTGATTATAAAAAAGGGAGAACATGGTGCATTGCTACTGCATAAAGATCAAATTTTTGCAGCACCTGCATTGTTGCTCAATGATGTAAAAGACCCAACAGGTGCGGGCGATAGCTTTGCCGGTGGTTTTATTGGTTATTTGGCAAAGACGGATGATCTAAGTTTTGAAAACATGAAAAAGGCGGTTATTTACGGCAGTGCTTGCGCTAGTTTTTGCGTTCAAGAGTTTGGAACGGATGCTTTGATGGATATGACACAAGAGGCTTTGGCGCAAAGAATTGATACTTTTAGAACCATCAGCAGTTTTTAATTTTTTGTGTAAATGAGGAAAAAATTTATTCAATATTTTCCTTTAGGTCGATTTTGGAACTTAAAAAAATTAAGCCAAGATTTACCACTAAACTGTTTGTTTCCCTTATATCATGGAGTTTCTGATACCCCAATTCCTTACATCAATGCGCTTTACAAACATAAATCTAAGGCTCAGTTCTTAGATGATTTGAATTATTTACTAAAGTATTTTGAACCTGTTACTTTAGCGGATTGCGTAGCTCAAATTGCATTGGGAAAGCCTTTTAAAAAGCCAAGCTTTCATTTAACTTTTGATGATGGATTGCGTTCATTTTATGAAGTAGTGGCACCTATTTTAATCAAAAAAAACATAAGTGCAACTTGCTTTGTAAATAGTCAGTTTATTGATAATCAGGATCTAATGTATCGATATAAAGTAGGTTTGATGATTGATTTTATGGAGAATAATAGCTCCCAGAATAGTACATTGAAACCAGTTAGTTACTACAACAATTTAACCCATTTAGAATTACTTGAAATTGATGAAGCCATAAAAATATTAAGCATTGATATTGATTTATTCTTGAAAAATGAAAGACCTTATCTTACCAAGCCTCAAATGTCGGAACTGAAGAATCAAGGGTTTACTTTTGGTGGACACAGTGTAAATCATCCACACTATCAATTAATATCAGACCAAGAAAAATTAAAACAAACCGAAGAAAGCATTGCTGCGCTTGATTTTTTGATTCAAGATTTTAAAGCATTTGCTTATCCTTTTACCGATGCTCAGATAAGTGAAAACATGCGGACAAAAATTGCTGAGCAAGTGGACATCAGTTTTGGTTGCGCAGGCATTAAACCAACAAATATTGATAATCACATTCAGCGTTTAGACTTTGAAATTGCGACTTTGCCTGCCTCAAAAATCATAAAAAATGATTTGATATACCAGAAGTTGTTGTCATTCATAAAAAAATGATTTAATTTGTATTGATTGGAATTTAAAAGCTATACCGCCCAGACATTAAATCAACTTATTGAAAGTGATTCATTTAATAATTGGGAAAACATTCCAATTTCTAAAATTCGGGCGCAATCACAAATTGTAAATCCCAGAGCAAAACAAGACGATGTAGTTCTTATTTGTGCATTGGAAAACAATAAGTTGGCTGGTTATTTGGGTTTGTTGCCAGATGATATTTTTTTAAAGGGCTCTTCAACACATTTGGCTTGGTTAAGTTGTATTTGGATCAATAATCAATTTAGAGGGCAAAAAATAGCTCAAAAACTAATTGAAAAGGCTGAAGAGTATTGGGGGCAAAACTTATTAATTACAGGTGTTGTACCGCAAATTGAAAAAATTTATTTTAACAGTGGTGTTTTTGATAAAGCTGTGGAATTGCATGGTTTAAAGCTTTTTACCGGATTAGATTTACAAACTTGGCTACCTCCAAAATATCCCTTTTTAAATAAAATGAAAGACTTTTTAACATTTTTGGATTTGGGATTGGGCTTTGTGCAATATGTAAAGATTAAAAAATCAACACATCCAAATTCTGTCCAGCAGGTTAACGGAACTAATTTTGATGAAAACCTTACTGCGTTTATTAATGAACAAACCCAAGGCTCACATTTTCAAAGAGGAGCAAAAGAATGGCTATGGATGATCAATAACCCGTGGATAAAAGATGCAGGAATTGCTGAACCCAAATATTATTTCAGTTCTGCTGCCAAAAGATTTATTAATTTACCTTTTCAGGTAACAAATTCCGAAGGCGAAATAATAGCCTTTATGCTTTTGACTATACGCGATAAAGCCATGAAAATACCAGTTTTATACGGGTATGAAAATGCCCAAAATGAGCTTTTACTAACTATTGCAGAAGTTATTAAGCAATACAAAATTGCCTCCTTTTTAACCTTTCAACCGTCTCTAGTCAAATCTCTAGAGAATGGAGATATGAGTGGTTTATACAAAAAACCACAAACTAGAAAAATATTTATAGGAAATGCCTTTGATGCAAAGGGTTTTAGTGACTCACAATTTCAGGATGGAGATGGAGATTTAGGGTTTACTTGACCAACTCTTGGAGGGTTAAAAAACCCCTCGAAGAGTTATGCGGTGGGATGATTCCCTCCACCACATTTTTTCTCAGATCTGTGTTCCGCAACCTCCCTATTAATTCATAGGGACGAGCCGGGGGTCTCAGAACTGCCAAAACCTAATCCAAATCACTGCAAACTTCTATTAAGACTCCATGCGTGTCTTTGGGGTGCAAAAAGCCAATATTTTTATTGTCTGCACCATTTTTAGCGATTTCATTGATTAAAGTAAAGCCCATTTGTTGTTTTTCGTCCAAAGATTTATCAGCATCTTTTACTCCAAATGCAATGTGGTGAATTCCCTCGCCTCGCTTTTCTATAAATTTAGCAATGGGTGAGTTTTCATTTAAGGCAGCCAAAAGTTCAATTTTTACATCGCCAATCCTAAAAAAAGAAGTAATGACCCCCTCGCTTTCTACGGTTTCTCTTTTATACGAGTGGACTCCTAATAATTTGGAATAGGTTACCTCAGCCTCATCAAGGTTTTTAACGGCAATACCAATGTGTTCAACGTTGTTCATTTAAATAATAGTTTAATAATTTGTCAAATTTCAACATTTTTATCGATTAATTTATATTTCTGATTAAAATTTATGATTGTTCTCAACAAACTTTGTCTTATTATGTTATATTTGCAATTGAGAATTATTCTAAATAAAAATAAAGAAATGCTAGAGCTTCCTATATATCTTGATAACAATGCTACAACCCCTGTTGACCCTAGGGTTGTGGAGACCATGATACCTTATTTTACCAAATATTTTGGGAATGCTGCGAGCAGAAACCACTCCTTTGGTTGGAGTGCGGAAGAAGGTGTTGACTATGCTAGAGAGCAAATAGCCTCACTTATCAATGCTTCTGCCAAAGAAATTATTTTTACTTCGGGCGCAACAGAATCTAACAACCTTGCGATAAAGGGAGTTTACGAAATGTATGCTGCCAAAGGAAACCACATCATTACGGTAGAAACGGAGCATAAGGCGGTTTTAGATGCTTGTACGCATTTAGAAAAACTGGGTGCAACGGTTACCTATTTAAAAGTGAATGATTTGGGTTTAATTGATTTAGAGGATTTAAAAGCTGCCCTTACACCACAAACAATTTTGGTGTCTATAATGTACGCCAATAATGAAATTGGAGTAATTCAGAATATCAGAGAAATATCAAAAATTACCAAAGCTGCTGGCTGTTTGTTTCATACAGATGCAGTGCAAGCAGTAGGTAAAATTCCGGTTGATGTTATAGCAGATGGCATAGATTTAATGAGTTTTACGAGTCATAAAATGTATGGGCCAAAAGGGGTTGGTGCATTGTATGTACGCAGAAAAAACCCAAGAGTAAAAGTTACAGCCCAAATTGATGGTGGAGGACATGAACGCGGAATGCGCTCTGGAACGCTCAACGTACCAGGTATCGTTGGGTTTGGAAAAGCAGCAGAACTTTGCTTACAAGAAATGGATACGGATACAGCACGCATTGCTAAACTAAGGGATAAACTAGAACAAGAATTATTGGTTTTAGAAGAATCTTATGTCAATGGAAGTGCGGAAAGCAGGTTGCCACATGTAAGCAATATTTCTTTCAAATTTGTTGAGGGAGAAGGATTAATGATGGGGATAAAAGACCTAGCAGTAAGTTCTGGATCTGCATGCACATCTGCTTCATTAGAACCCAGTTATGTATTAAAAGCATTGGGTTTGGATGATGAATTGGCACACAGTTCTTTAAGATTTGGACTGAGCAGATTTACCACAGAAGAAGAAATTGACTACGCAGTGGCAGACGTAAAAAAGGCAGTAACAAACCTAAGAGAAATGAGTCCCCTTTGGGAAATGTTTCAGGAGGGCATAGATTTAAAAAGCATAGATTGGCAAGCACACTAATAATTTTGAATGTTTAATTTTAAATGATGAATATAAAAACTAAAAAGACGCAACCTAAATCAAACTTAAAAAATTAAGCATTAAATGGCGAAAGCCTAATTAAAAAATCAATATTAAAAATTTAAAATTAAGAAAATGGCATATTCAGAAAAAGTAATTGATCACTTCAATAATCCAAGAAACATTGGCACATTAGACAAGGCAAGCAGCAATGTTGGCACTGGTTTGGTAGGTGCCCCAGAATGCGGAGACGTAATGCGTTTGCAAATTGAAGTAGATGATGCAACTGGTCTTATCAAAGACGCAAAATTTAAAACCTTTGGCTGTGGCTCTGCCATTGCCTCTTCATCATTGGCAACGGAGTGGTTAAAGGGTAAAACCGTTGATCAAGCGCTGGAAATTGACAATATGGATATTGTAGAGGAATTGGCTTTGCCACCTGTAAAAATACATTGTTCCGTATTGGCAGAAGATGCTATACGTACTGCTATCAATGACTATCGAGCAAAAAAAGGCTTGGCAGCATTGGTTTCAGAAAAGAAGCATTATTAAAAATTAAATAACATCAATAAAAGGAGGGAGAAATGATAACAATAACAGAAAGAGCTGAAGAAAAGGTTAAGACTTTAAAACATGACGGAAAATTAGGGCCAGAATATTTTATACGTGTTTCTGTAAAAGGAGGAGGTTGTAGCGGACTTTCTTATGACCTCGACTTTGATAATGAAGTGAAGGACGGTGATCAGGAATTTCCTGTGAAAGACACTAAAATTGTTTGCGACTTAAAAAGTTTTTTATACTTGGCAGGCACAGAACTAGATTTTTCTGACGGACTCAACGGAAAAGGCTTTGCATTCAACAATCCCAATGCTAGCAGAACTTGCGGTTGCGGAGAGAGTTTTGCGGTGTAAAAACAATTTTTAATTTTGAATGTTTAATTTTAAATTAATTCTATGAAAACAGAAAATATTATTAAAGACAAAGCCTTTGATTTTGCATTGGATTCTATAAAGCCTTATAAGTCCCTAAATGAAGAGAAAGAATATGTTTTTGTCAAGCAGTTTATAAGGTCTGCCACGTCTATTGGCGCGAATATAAATGAAGCTCAGGCAGGAATTAGCAAAAGAGACTTTATTGCAAAAATGTCAATAGCGAGCAAGGAAGCTAGAGAATCGAATTACTGGCTTCAATTATTAAAACAGGCAAAAATTATCAACTATAATTATGAGGAAGTTCTTCTGAAATCTGAAGAAATTCTTAAAATATTAACTTCAATAATCAAAACATCACAAGCTAACCTAAAAAGTATTTATTAGCACAAAGAAATATTAAAAATTAATAACTTAAAATTAAAAATTAGAGACATGTACAAATTACCAGAATTAAACTACGATTACAACGCATTGGAACCAAATATCGATGCAAGAACTATGGAAATTCATCACAGCAAGCACCACAATGGTTATGTTACCAATTTGAATAATGCGACTGAAGGAACGCCTGCTGCTACAATGAGTTTGGAAGACCTAATGAAAAACATAAGCAAACAAAGCACTGCGGTTAGAAATAACGGTGGCGGTCATTTCAACCACAGTCTGTTTTGGACGATATTATCGCCAACAGGTGGTGGCAATCCAACGGGTGCCATTGCGGATGCTGTCAATGAAAAATTTGGAAGTTTTGAAGCCTTCAAAGATGAATTTAGCAAAGCTGCTGCTACCCGTTTTGGAAGTGGTTGGGCATGGCTTTGTGTAAGTGCTGACAAAGGTTTGTGTGTTTGTTCTACTCCGAACCAAGACAACCCGATGATGGATATTGCAGAATGCCCTGGCACACCAATTTTAGGAATTGATGTTTGGGAACATGCCTATTATTTACATTATCAAAACAGAAGACCTGATTATATCAATGCATTTTTTAATGTCATTAATTGGGAAGAAGTAAACAAAAGATACGCAGCTACTAAATAATTTTTTACTGAATTAAGCGTTATAAAACCCCTGAACAATGTTGTTGAGGGGTTTTATTTTTTGCTGATAAATTAATATTGTACATTTGCTCAAACCATAAGATGAATAAATTTCTTAAACTATTTTTAGTTATTTGTTGTGTAGGCCTAGTGCTAACTAGCTTAAGCTCATGCTCCTCTCGCAAAAAGAGCAAGGGCAGTCCCTGCAATTGTGGTTTTTAAGAGAAGACGATTTAATGCTTACCACAAAACTTATTAACCAATTCTGTTAGCAATTCAATCTGTTCGTTTTTAGAGGTTATAAGTAAATCATATACTTTTCTATATTCTTCCAGCTGATTTTGGTATTGAATATTGATGCCTTTATTGCCATCATGGTTGTAAAAGTTATTGAGTATTGATTTAGCATTTTGCTCGTCAGATATTAAAGCAATAACTGAAACATTGAGTGCAATACAAATGGAAGATAGGCGTGAAATGGAAAAGTCTGTTTTACCATTTTCAATGTTGCTCAAAGCACGCAAGCTTATGTTAATGTCGGAGGTTAAATCAACTTGCGATATGGACTTGATTTTTTCACGGTAATATTTAACGTTTTGCCCTATTTTTTTTAAATCTAAGTTTTGCATAGAATTACAAAAGTAAGATAAATTCTAGTAACTAGAACTGTGAATTCTACTTAATAGAATTATTCAATTGTGATAACTGATGTATAAGGTCTAGTGAATATATAAATTACCTAAATACTTTGAGACCATGAAAAATATACAAAAAATTGGGTTATTTATTATTGTATCAATTTTAATAACTATTTTTGCTTGTAGAAAGCAAACAAATTCTAATCAAAGTGACAGGAAAATGTATCTAGACAAATCTGCTATTGCTGGAGTATTATCATCTCCAATGTCTATTGAAGAGCAATTACGTTGGATGGCAAGGGGCTATGCGGGTGCTATTGAGCAATTTAAACCTGCCTTATTTAATCAGCTTACTAATCACTTGGATGCCTTGCCATATAAAGAGGATATGCATACCCCTCTTGAATTAATTGTTGATAATAGTCTAAATATTTCTTTGGAAGATGAGGTTTATCAGCAAATAAGTGTGTTACCCAATTCGTCTATTTATGACAGAACTAATTTTTTTGGATTTACTTATAATAGTTGCCCATGGGGTGTTGGTCTGAGAATTGTGGACACCTTAGATTTAAGTTTGCCTCAAGTAGTTACCTACGAAAGTCAGCTAGGCAGTGATAGTGTATGGGGCTACTTTTGGCAAGGAGGTTTGGATTCTGTTTTGTTGCATAGTAATAACTTTGAGGACTATTGTATATTGGCAGTTTTTGCTGACCCTGATTGCAATATCTTAGCAGCTTATGGTGCACCAAATGAACCATTGTGTAATGGAAACGGAATTTGTGAACCTCTAAATAATGAATCATGGCCGGGTTGTCCGGATTGCCCGCCACCACCAAATCCACCAAACCCAATCTATGCTTTAAGAGTTATTTGGGTAAGAATTAATGAGGATAAACAAAGGTTTGATGAGTCGTGGATTCAGAATAAATATGAATTGGCTTGGGATTTTTTGATAGCTGACAATACAACCGCCAAAATAACCTTTTATAGAAATGATCAAGATGCGCGAGTTTGGAATAATTGGAAGCGAATTGAAGTACCACGTCAAAATAAAAAGAAGATGAAAGGGTCAGCTACTCAAAAAGAAAATAAATTTACGCCTTATTGTAAAATATATGATTTCTTTGACCCTTTGGTGCAAGATATCTACTTAAAATTTTGGGAGGATGATATGCATGGTACAAAAAGTTTTTATAATTGGTATGAGGACGGTACTCCTTTATCCCCTATAACTGCATCTTGGCCTACTTCAAATGCGAAGGACGACAAATTGGAGGATGATTGGGCAAAAGAAAGAACTAAGGGGGGTACATTTTATACCTTTAATGGGACCAATCCTGTTCAAGGAGTTCTTACAGCACCAGCTAATTCTACTTGGACACCAGAAACAATTGGAGGAAAGGCCTGTATGGTTGCGGAGTTTACCACACCAGGATTAAATGAAATTACCGTTAAACTAGCCTATGAACTATAAGTTTCTTTTTCCTCTACTTTATGTTTTGTTTTTCAACAGTTGCTTGAAAGAATATAAGGTAGAGGAAAAAACCTATCATTATTTACGATGTGTTTTAGTAGCAGGTAACAGACCTATTTTTGCTTTCTCTGAAAATAACCTAAGGTCAGTTGAAAAATATGTAAACCCTACAGATTATCGTTTAGAAATTATTGCAAGTAATGGGCAAAGTGAAGTTGCTATAAATGGAGATTTTAAGAGCCTGATTATTGAAGAAGGTTTGGAATATACGATTGTGTGTACTTTCAATAATAAAACTTATAAGCTTAAAAAAAGCGTACCCTCCTTAAAAAACTCAAGTTATGATATTGCTTTAGCAAAGGCAGACCAAAATTTGGTAATAAATACGAGTAACAATAAAAACAAGTTTTTTCTTTTACCTGATGGTGGGAATATCAATTACAATAGTGCAAGGCAGAGTTTACGAAATAGTATAAATTCTTTAGGTATTTTTCCTCTTTTTAGTGATGAAGGTATTATTCAAATTTATCCACCCATAAATTATGACTGGGTTTTAAATAGCGGATTGGATTTTTGTTTCAAGCCTTTTGACTATTTAAATTATCGGACGCTAAAACCTGTTTTTTTCACACCATGGGAATGCAGTTTAGATGATTATGAGTTTGTTATAGCACAAGGGCATAACTGGGCTGACAAAGAAGAACCTTTACAAATACCTTTGGGTGTTAAGTTTGACATTAAAAGTGATGATTTTTATGCTAAAACCTTTGCCTTTTTGCCGCATGATAGCATTGGCTTTGAAAAGTATTTAACAAGGACTAATCCTGTAACTTATCATGTAACAAATAATGACCCATCCAAATACCAAGTAGGAGGTCTTAGTTATGAAATTGTTAATGACCCTAAGGCTGATTACAATCGCAATTATAGTGCTGCAAGTGATAGTCTATTATTTTTTAATGAGTGGCTGCGAGCAAAAAGAAATTATTGGCTTGGTTTATCCTGTCATGATAATACTTTGCCGAATGAATTAATCATTAATCTACAGTTGGGTTTCACAGATAAACAAACGAAGGAAAGGATAGGTAAATATCTTAACAATATTGTTTATAGTGATACGCTAAAACATATAGAATTTGTAATACCTTGAGGAAACAGGGTTCAATATTATTCATATTTCTTTTTCCAATGTTAGGGCTATGTCAATCTGTCAAGCATATAAGGGTTCAAATAATTGATGAGGTTACCAACCAATACTTACCAAACTATTACATCCGTATTAATAAAGACACCCTCAATTCTGATGTAAAAGGTCAAATTTATATACGCACCATTGCAGATAGTTGTATAATTGTGCCACTACAGAATGATCTTAGCTTTAATGGTTTTAGGTTATTTATAACTAAAGACACTAACTTTATTGTATACGTAAGTAAATTCTCCAATATTAAGGCGGTTAAACTTAAATATCAATTGCCAAATGAGATTAAAATCAATGAAAATATCCTTACTTTAAGCCAGAAATTTTTAACAAATCTGTCATTGCCATTAGCGACCAATGACCCCATTCATTTACTTAAGTTTTTACCTGGTGTATCCACTTCACAAGAGATGAATTCTGGGCTAAATATTAGGGGCGCTAACTATGATAATACAACAATTTACATAGACCATATTCCAGTTCCCAATGTTTCACACAGTTTCGGGTTGATTTCTTTATTTGATATGGGTAGTATCAGGCATATTGATTATTACACCAACAATGTTCCATCAACCTACGGTGGTAGAGGCTCTTCTTATATTAAATTTCATGGACGAGACCCATCCTTGAAAGATTTTCATGGGGACGTTTTTATTAGTCCTTTTGTTACTTCTTTTAATACAGACTTAAGATTAAAAAAGGATAAATTGGCAATAAGTTTAGGCTTTAGGCAATTTTTATTTTCAAAATTCTACAATGATTTAGTCCCTCTTTTTTCTGACTTTAATGATCAAAATGTAAAACTAAAATACCTAATAAATGATAAATCTTTATTAAGACTTTCATTCTTAAAATATACGGATAAACTAAATGCAAAATTTAATTTTGGCTTGCCCATTAATGACACCATTAAATGGAATTATAGGGCTTTTGGTTTTAATTACACTTATTTTTTTCCAAAAAGCAAAACTCTAGAAGTTACTGGTTTCTATAACAACTTTAATATTAACAATTTTGCTCAATCAGATTTTGAAAAAATTAATCGCACCCAAAAAGAATACAATTTAAAGGCTCAAATTAGCACAAATAGTACTCAAAAATATAAATTAGATTATGGTTTGGAAACTTCGTTTCGTTTCACAAAATCACCCTCAGATATTTTTGGTTTATTAAACCAACAAAAGTTGATAATTTCTGTATTTGCTGACCAAAAATATATATGGAATAAAGTTTCAATATTTTTAAATTCTAGGCTAAATCAAACGAATGATAAAATACTGCCAATTCCAGAAATGAGGTTAAGAGTTCAAAAGAAGTTAACCAAATCAACATTTGGCATAGAACTCAACCAATATGTAAATTTCTATCATACTTTAACGAATAATTTAATTCCAATTCCCATAGATTTTAAATTTTTATCCAATAATCAATTTAAACCACAACAGATAAATGAGGGTTTGCTAACTTATAAAATGTTTGCCAATAAAATTACGTTCTCGTCCATACTTTTTTATCGCAACCATAAGAATAGTTTAGATTTAAAAACACTTAACCAAACCAATGACGTTAACCCTAATAATATAAGTGGCGTTAAACATACATCTTATGGTCTCGAGCTTTTTTCATCCATTAATATTGATAAAAGGAATATGCTTAACATCGGCTATACTTATTCGCGTGCTTTTCTTAAAAGTAGCAATATTAATTTAGGTTTGCTTTATCCAGCAAATTATGATAGACCTCACAACCTGAATGCTTTATATAAATTTACTTTAAAGAGATTCTCTTTTACTGCCACATTCACTGTGCAAAGTGGGCGTCCAATAACTTTGCCATTATTCTTAACATCTTCTAGCAATATTCCTGTTTTCTCATTAAGAAATGAGGAGCGATTGCCTCTTTTTCATAAATTAGATGTTGGTTTTTTTTACAAATTTAATGAAAAAGGTAAAGTAATACATTCACTTCAATTAAATTTTTATAATATATACTTTCGCAAAAATATTTATGCAATTATTTGGGCTACAAACCCTAATCCAACTTCCTATGCTGATGCGTATCAATTCTATTATTTTTCTGCATTTCCCTTTTTACCTTCATTAAGCTATCATTTACGGTTTTAATTATTGGCTTAAAAATTAAATAATTTCTCCCTCGTTTAGTCTTATTTCATTCCAATAAAACCTTACCTTTGCACCCTTGTTGATTGAGAAATTAAAAGAGCGTTGGAAAGTAAAATCCTTAATGGATGTGGTCATTATTTTAGTGGTTTTTGCACTAACCGGGTCCACAGTAATGCTTATGCGAAAGTGGATGGCTGCTGAATTTGATTGGGCTAAAAGTGATTGGTTTACCTATTCTTACTATTGGCTTATTATCCCAATTTACAACTTGATTTTGTTAGGGTACGGATATATTTTTGGAAAGTTCAACTTCTTTTGGGAGTTTGAAAAAAGAACTTTCAACAGAGTAAAAGCCATTTTTGTAAAAGAAAAATCACAAACCGCTTAGCATGAGTAATTTTAGTTCAGCAGATATATTAAAAGCGTTGAGTCATGTGGATGACCCTGACCTAAAAAAGGATTTGGTTACTTTGGGTATGATTAAGCAATTGACTTTTGACGAAAAGCATATTTCATTTACCCTAGAGTTAACAACCCCAGCTTGTCCCATGAAAGATATGCTGGAAAATGCTTGTAGAAATTCCATTAAACATTTTATAGATAAAGATATTGCCATCAACATCAATATTACCAGCAGAACCACCTCAGGAAACAATTCGCCCCTATTGCCTAAGGTAAAGAACATCATTGCTGTAGGCTCTGGCAAAGGTGGTGTTGGCAAAAGCAGTGTAAGCACTTGGTTGGCCCTTTCCTTGACAAAAAGTGGGGCAAAAGTGGGTCTGTTAGATGGTGATATTTATGGTCCAAGCATCCCTACCATGATGGGTGTAAAAGATTATAGACCTACGAGTATAGAAAAAAATGGTAAAACTTTATTAGAGCCTTGTTTGGTGAATGGTATAAAAGTTTTTTCAATTGGTTTTTTAGCAGATGATAAGCAAGCAATTGTTTGGCGTGGCCCCATGCTGAGCAAAGCCTTTAAACAGTTTGTAGAAGAAGTAGATTGGGATGAACTGGATTATTTAATCATTGATTTGCCGCCAGGAACGGGTGATATACAATTAACGATATGCCAAACGTTGCCTTTAACAGGTGTTGTGGTGGTAACTACACCTCAAAACGTTTCATTGGCAGATGCGCAAAGGGCAATCAGCATGTTTGACATACAGGGAATACAGTTTCCAGTGTTGGGTGTGGTAGAAAATATGGCTTATTTTGTTCCCCCTGATGATAGTTCAAAAAAATATGCTATCTTTGGAGAAGGCGGAGGACAAAAATTGGCAGACAGCAACAATATAGATTTACTAGGTCAAATACCCATCAATATTAGTCTTAGAGAGGCAGCGGATGCAGGTATTAATGAAAATAATATCCCAGATTTGCAGTTTTTTGAGGATATTGCTGGAAACATCGTTAGAAAAATTGCTATTTTAAATAATCAAAACAACCATGGAAGTGCAGGACAAAATTAATGAAGCCATAGAAAAAGTGAGGCCTTTTTTAAAGGCAGATGGAGGCGATTTAGAGATTGTTTCTATTGAACCGCACAAATTAACCATCAGGTTCATTGGATCTTGCAGCACTTGCGCTATGAGCGAAATGACGCTAAAAGCGGGCATTGAAGCAGCCATAAAAAATGCAGTTCCAGAAATAACAGAAGTTGTGGCCATTTAATAAGTGATGCTATGGCATATCAACTATACTCTTTTGTAGCTGCCATTGTTATCGCCTTGCTCAATTTCTTTGTTTTGAGTACTTTTCAAATTCCTAACGCTATAATTATTGCATCTTGCACTTTTTTCTTTGCTTTTTTTACCTACACCATCGATCATTATTTTGATGGAATAAAGGGCAATAATCCGCAGTTGCATGCTAGGCACAAAGTTTCCGAAAAAGGATTTACTATTGCCACCAAAGGTTTTGCGCTTACCGCTTTGGTGAGCATCTATTTTTTCTCTCACATGCATGTTTCATTTTTGTTGGCGGGCTTAATTTTGGCTTTTCTGTATGGTCTTTATTACCTTTTAATTGCCAAAAAAATTATAAAATCACGGGTCAAATTGGTGGCAGCTGCTGTTATTCTCAGTTTAATTATAGCAGGATGGATTTTTTTAAATTGGAAGAATTGGCAGATAAATTTGGGTTACTTTATCATTGTCATCCTTTCGGTTTATAGCAACCTAAGGTTTTTTGCTTGGGTAGATTTTGACTATGACAAAAAGTGGTTTTCAACCTTGGTTATAACACCTATTTCAAAACAGAGAATGATGGTCATACAAGGGCTATTGGTTGTTTCTATTTTTTTATTGGGATTTATGATTGGAATGGGTCAAACATGGATGTTTATACCTTTAACCTATTGGCTACTTTCTGCCTTGGTTGACAAGAAAAACTTAACGGGCAATGTAGCGAGGGTTCTTTTAGATTTGATTATGCTTTTGCCGGTGTTGGTGTGGTTGGTGGTTAAATAGGGGCAATAAGTACGGTATTTCTTTTAATATTTTGGCTGCGAGGTGTCCCGAAGTACTTCGGGAACACCATGTAGGGAGGAAAGGGGGGTGTAAATTAATTCTTTATCGAGTCTAAGGTAAACTTGCAGTTTAAAAGTTATAAGTTTACCTCAAAACAAAACCTATCAATCTGAAAAATGTGTTAAAAAGCCAAATATATTATCTTGATTATAATTTGATGTATTGTATTTGATTTCCAATTATCTATCCTAACTATTAATTCCTATCATCCCCATCAAGTAAATAAACAGCTCCATTTAAGGTTTCGCCATTGCTTAGTTTTAGGATAAATAGATACCAACCGCCAATGCATGTTTCATATCCGCAAATGCCATCCCATGAAGGATTTATAACTGTTGACTCATGTATTTTTTCTCCCCATCGGGTATAGATTGTTAATGTATGATTGCCTTCTACACCCACAAATGGCGTAAATGTTTTGTTGATGCCTGATGGTCTAAAGGCATTGGGAATAAATATTTTATTTTCACAATTGTTTGTAATTGAAATAGAGCCGTCAATGGTACAATTGTTTTTATTGGTAACTTGATAGCCAATGTTACCATAATTTTTTAAGTGATAAAAGTTTTTTACAACCATACTATCAAATAAGTAATGATATTTATTATCTAACAAAATAGAATCATTGGGGTAAAATAGTTTACACCACTCAATAGCGTTGGTTAAAGGTTCTGGCAAATCATATACAGTAGCATTAAAGCTGGTTGAATCTTTACAACCAAAGTTATTGGTAAAGCCAACCTTATATTGCCCAGTAGTATTAATCATCAAGGGTAGCGGTTTTTGCACACCGTTGATACTAAAATTGCCTGACATATTTGCACTAGGCATAATAGCCACGGTTTTGCCTTGGCAAAAAGCTGTGTCTTGTATGGGATTAATGCTTGCGCTTGGGTGCACGGTTATGGTCATTGTATCTGACCCATAATATCCCCTTGCAACAAAAGTGCTTGTGCTATCTGCCACCCATGTAAAAAAACTATCGGTGGTGGATAACATTTGCCCGTTTTTATACCAAGTATGCACCCCTGCCAAGGTGCTGCTAATTTGCACTGCCGCTCCTTTACAAGTATAACTAGGTGCAACAATGCCCGGTATTTCATATATAAAAACATCATCTAATGCAATTATAGCATTTTCGTGTTGAGAAGAGTCAAATAATTGCCTTTTAACAGAATCATTTCCGAAGTAGCCTATAGTTAAAAATTTATATGCACTATCCACTCTAAATTTGACCCCTACACGCACCCAAGCGGTGCTATCTGGGCTGCTAAATCTTTGGTACGGTATGCTAACTGTGGGTTCAATATTTGTTGCAAATTGAGTATACCTTGGTTTCAGGAATTGTCTTAGCCCGAAAATATTATGCATAGATTCGGTTGTTAGTTTAAAATCTATACTAGGATACTCATAGCCAGAAACAGTCCAAAAAAAAACGGAGGTACCCATAACATATTTACGTCCTGCAACTAAATTAACAGGTGATTGAATATATTCAAAATTTGATAAACTTAAAACCCCATTAAAATAAGAATGAGAATATCCTAAAACAGCACAGTTATATCCATGCTTAGCATCTATTATATAATCGAAGGCAGGATTGGTATAGGTTAATCTTTGATTGCAGTGGAGTTGTTGAAACTTCACAATATGTGGGAGTTTTCTCCAGCCTTGCTTTAAATATTTTTGACTAAATATTTCAGGCGTACCATCTGTAGGGTTTTTCCAAATATTGGAGCGATTATTAAAGGTATCAGGACTACCGTTACAAGGATTCATATTGCTTATATCGGGTGTATTTTCAAAGCTGCTATCAGGCACCAAATTGATGCCTGATAGTTGCGCTTTGAGAAAATGTGATATAAAGAAAAAACCTAGGGTTAGTGCCAGGTATTTCAATGTGCTTAATCCCCCGCCCTGCGTGATGTTCCCGAAGTACTTCGGGACACCACGCAGCCTATATGCTATAAATTTACCGCAAAACAAAGCTTATTAATCCAAAAAATGTGTTAAAAAGCCAAAAGTAAACCAGCCAAATTCTCTTTACCAACCATATATTAAAAACAAATATAGCAATTTTATTAAATTATTTGCAGAATCCTATCCTTTCACCGCAAGTATCTCTTTTAAATTTCTAAAGTTAATGCTATCCTATTTCCCTCCAATTCCCTAAAAACCCCTTAAAAACCAATTCTGCCACCACTCCCGATTGCTCTCGGGATTGATACGAAGCACAACCCCGTAGGTCTCACGAATGCCTTAAAAAAACAAACACAGATGAGTAAAGCTTCATTTAAGCACTGTTCCGATGTCCATCGGAACGCCAATTTTTTGTAGGTGCTGTTAGGCGCTGCTTTATTCTGGTACATTCCAGTCTGGGATTTTTGGCTGGTTGGTGGCGGAACACCAACCAGGGAAGGAATGCCTTATCTTTGAAATCTAAATTCAAGAGAAAAAGAAATGAAAAAAATGCTTAATATCCACTTAAATCATAAAATCCTTTTGTTTTTTGTTCTTTTTTTGCAAGTTATTATAATTCAAGGAAAAGGAGGAGACACTTTATTATTGAATCCAAAACTTAAAAAAGGGGATGTCTTGAAATATAAGGCTATAAGAGAAACCCTAATTAAAAACAGGAAGCCAGTTGTCGAAACAAAAAAGTTCATGTTTTACATAGACAGCGTTTCTGATGAACATTATTACTTACATTATTCTCGACTTCTCTCCGAAGAAGACGATATGCTAATGTTAGCCCCCGATTTAAAACAAGAAGTTGACAAAATAAAACTGAAATTCACGCTCAATTATAACGGGCAATTAGTCTCATTAACCAATGAAAAAAGTTATTACAAAGAATGCAATGATTTACTAAAAAAAATAGCTTCTAGCTACGAAAAGCAAAGAGGAAAAAAGAAGAAAAAGAAAGCGTATTCTGATTTGTTTTTCGAATACACTTTTATCAAATCCACCCCACATATTGAATTTGCAGAAAACCTTGCAGCAGTATTCAGCACACAAATAACAACCGTAATTAGTGATAGTATTTTTAAACAAAAATCTTCTATACAAGGGATTTCAGAAGGTCTTGTAAATGGTTTTCATTCAACCAAAGTATTAAAAAACAAACCAACAGATTCATTTAACACTATTTACCAAGATTTTACGGCTGACGGTGGTGGATATTATAATTTTGTTAGCGATTACCTTAAATCTAAATACGGAGAATCGTATAACCCTTCGGATGCAAAAGTTATTTCATACATGGAAAATGACAATACAAAAATTTATGAACAGTGGGTTTTAGAACATCACAAAGGTTCTGGTGTAAACAAAAAGGTAAACTACGAAAGACGATTTCAAATTTTTGACTCAACATTAATTGTTTTGACTCAATATAAATTATCCATCGATAAAATTCAATAACATTTTTTTCTCTGGTTGGTGTTCCGCCACCAACCAGCCAATTTTTCAACATTTTCCATCATCTTAAAAATAAAATTATCCCAATTATCCAATATATTTGAGCCAATGTTTCAAGTGTATACAGATACTTTCTTTTTTACAGCGACCATTAATAGTTGGCAAAGCCTATTGGAGGAGGATGCATTTAAGGAGATAGTAATTGAAAGCTTAGAATATATGTGCAAAGTGAAAAGAATAGAACTTTATTCCTTTGTGGTTATGCCAAATCACATTCATTTACTATTTACCCTATTAAACACTGAAAAGCAAGCAGCCTTTCAACGAGATTTTTTAAAATTTACTTCGCAACAGATAATAAAAGCACTCATTAATAGTAATCAATTAGAATTGCTCGGACAATTCAAATCAACACAAAAAGATAGAATATACCATATTTGGGAAAGAAGACCAAATTGGATTAGGGTAAATTCAATTAAGATATTAGTGCAGAAAGTAAATTATATTCATCAAAATCCGCTTCAAGAACATTGGAAACTTGTATCTAAAGAACAAGATTATTTTTGGAGTTCCGCCTCTTTTTATGAATTAGACGATAACAGATTTAGCTTTTTGACAAATTACTTTGATTAAGCCTATAAACGAATTTACCTCATTAAGTTCTCTTAAAACAAAGGTAATTGTTTGCCTTTTGGCTGGTTGGTGGCGGAACACCAACCAGGGAGTAATGTTCATTTTTGTAAATGCATTCACTTTCTTTTTTAAAGTCGTTCATTTCAACTATTTTCTCAAGGTTGGTGTTCCGCCAACAACCTTGCCAGTATCAAATAAACCCCCTCATTCCCCATAACATTTCTCACATCTACCCTCATACAAATCTTTACCTCCAATCAAAATTTGCGTATCAGTATTAGGTTTTCTATAGGTATGGGTTGATTTATCGCCACAAACTTCGCAAGTGCCGGTAAGCGCTAAGGTTCTGCTAGCAATTTTTGAAAGTTCTGTCATCGGGCCAAAATCTTGATGTCTGAAATCTTTTAACAGACCGGCTGCCACCACTTCAATATCTTTTAACAACAAATCTTGGATGGCATGTAAAATCATGTTATCAAAAAATTGTACTTCATCAATAGCAACCAGTTTGATTTCTGGGGTCAATAAATAAGGAATTTCCATGGGCAATCTTATGGGGCTGCACTCTTGGCGCTCTCCATCATGACTAACAATATAGTCGTGTTGATAACGTGTATCTATGGCGTGTTTTACCAATAATATTTCTTCTGGAAGATAATTGCTTTGCTGCACATGTCTGAACAATGCTTTGGTTTTGCCTGCAAACATGCAGCCGTGTATAAGTGTGAATGGTGCCATTGGATAACTTCTGCAAAATACATGGATTTTTTTTGTTTCTTTCGAACAAAGAATCTACAATTAAAAACATAAACAGTATGGCTATGAAACTATTTGAGGAAAGAAAGGCGTTAACGGAGAGTTTCGAAAAATTGAATCGTCTGTTTAAAGAGTGGGAAAGGAACCCTTCAGCCCTAGTGAGAGACAGTATTAAGAAAAAACTGATAGAAAGTTATGAACATTTGGATAATTTAGACCGATTGGATCTGGATAGGGATTTAAGTATTGATGGCATTCCACCGGTTGAAACAGAAGAGAATCATGAAAAAACAACGCCTGAAGTAGTGAAGGTTGAAATGGCCAAGGAGACACCTGTGCTAGAGGAAGAAACAATTGATAAAGAAATAGAAGAACCTCAAGCCCAGGCGGAAGAAGAGGTGCTAGACCCTATTGAGGAAATGGTAGAGGAAGAAGTAGAAGCGGTAGAGGAACCTGAAGAGGAAAAGGTGTCTGAAAACATTCCTGAGCCAGAAAAAGAAGAAATAACGTCAAAATTGGTTGAAGAAGAAGCTAAAGAATCTGAGCCAGCCAAACAAGAACCCAATGATGCTCCTCGTGCAAAACCAATTTCCGTTAGCAGTGAAACATCTTTTTTATCGGGAGATGATGAAGTGGAACTAGAGAAGTATTTTGAAAGTAAAAAAGAAGAAAAAGTAGAGGAGAATATAGAGGAAGAAGTTGTGGAGCAAGTAGCGCAGAAAATGGAGGAAAAGGCGACCACTAAACAAGAAATAATTGAGCAAAGACCGCTGCCAAAAAATGAACCCATTGTTGAGGAGAAACCTAGAATTTCTGCCTTTTTTACCAAAGATGAAAAGCAAAAAGCAGAAAGCAAACAATTAACCTTGGCTGATAAATTGTCAGAAGGATATAAGGAAGAAGGTTTTCATTATTCAATGAAAGGCTCACCCATTGCTGACTTAACCACTGCAATTCCGATTGCCAAAAAGTTTGAATTGATTAAAAACTTATTTGCAGATGACTCTGAAAATTATAAATCGGCTATTCAAAATATAAATAATGCAACCAGTTTGCAACAGGCCTTGGATATTTTAGAAAACCTTAATGAAACCTTTAATTGGGGGGAGAATAAAGATTTGTCTGATGACTTGACAAGTTTAGTTCATAGAAGATTTCAGAATTAAAAAGAGTACTTGTCCGTCTATTTAAAATGGGCGTAAAGGGTAGTGTTAAATAAATATCTTTAAATAGATACAATTAACCAAAATTATTAATAATTTTGTTGAAACATGAAACACTTTCAGCAACTTACCTTTTTAAAAGTTTTGCTGCCCTTTGTGGTCGGGATATTTCTTGCCATTTATTCAAATGTGCCATGGCCATTGCCCATGGGTGTTGCTTTATTAGCCATTTCTCTCCATTTTTTAATTGTAAAATACGCTAATACAAAGCTAAAAGCCTTGCCTCATAAAATTTTGGGCACCTTGTTTAGCATTGCTTTTATTGCTTTGGGTTTTTATACCGTAGATACTTATCGCGATACCAATTCACCGCTGCATTTTCAAAATCAACAAGCTAAATACTACAAAATAAGGGTGGATGAATATCCTGTTTTAAAGTTTGGTCAATACAGATTTAAAGGAAAAGTAAAAGAGGTAATCAATGAAAAAGGGGAGGTTTTACCTGCCCAAGGAAACCTTTTGTGTTATTGGAGTACAAGCATTCAGAATGTGCCTCAATCCGGAATGGATTATTGGGTTTCTACTTCGCTCAGGCAAATTGAAGCACCAAAAAATCCAGACGAGTTTAACTATAAACAGTATTTAAGCTATTACAATATTTACTACAAGTGCTATATTAAAGACTCCTTGCAAATTGTGAAACTGCCCAATAAAGGTAGTTCTGTAAAAATGCTAGCCTCACAAATGCGTTTATGGACACAGGGGGTTTATAGAAAGCACTTAACCGATAAAAAGTATTATGATTTGGCAACGGCCTTAATTTTAGGAAGCAAAAATGAATTGGACGAACAAATAACAGAAGATTTTTCACACACGGGCACGCTGCATGTGTTGGCAGTTTCTGGATTGCACGTGGGCATCATTTTTTTACTGCTTACTTTTATTACCAAGCCTTTGGCAAAGATAAAATACGGAACTTATGTGCAAGGAATTATCTGTTTAAGTGGAATATGGGTTTTTGCCTTGTTAACTGGTTTTTCTCCTTCTGTGCAAAGGGCTGCCATTATGTTTTCATTGTTTTCTATTGCGCAAATTTCTAAAGTAAAAGGGGCGGGAATCAATACCTTGTTGGGTTCAGCATTTGTCATGTTGGTTTACAATCCTTTTTTAATTGTCAATGTTGGATTTCAATTGTCGTATTGTGCCGTTTTGGGAATAATGCTTATTCACAAACCTATTTATAGCCTATTTACATTTGGCTTTATCAATAACAAGTTTTTATGGAAAATTGTTGATTGGTGCTGGTCTGTTTGCTGTATTTCTTTTGCTGCTCAATTGGGTACTTTTCCAATTAGTTTGTTTTATTTTGGACAGTTTCCAACCTATTTTTTATTTTCTAATTTAGTGGTTATTCCCTGTATATTTTTAATGGTTTATGCTGCTATAGCCATGCTGGCAACTTCCTTTGTACCCATAGTTTCAATCATTGTTGCTTGTGTTTTTAAGGGATTGAGCTTTCTGGTTTTAGAGTCTGTTAAAAAAGTAGCTGCATTGCCTTTCTCTTATGCCAACGGTTTGCATTTTGGGTTTTGGGATGTTGTGGTGGTCTATTTTATTATTGCATTTTTTATTGCCTTTTTGCACCTAAAAAAGAGAAAATATTTGAACTACTGCCTTATGGTTTTGGTATTTTTTCTAGGTGTTTTAAATGGACGCTATGTCAATTTTTCCAAGCAAAAATTGTTAACCTTGCATTCCATTAGAAACCACGATGTTATTACTTACTTGGATGGAAATACAGCCTTTTTAATTGCAGACAGTGGCTTTATCAATAATGCCAGTGCTCAAAAATTTTATTTATCTCCGTATTTCAGAGCCCATTATATCAAACATATAAAGTTTAAAATAATTCAAAACCCTTTGGATGGTTATGCGCTAAATAATGACAGTTTAAAAGTATTGATTCATCAAACCAAATACCCTGATATAAAAGCTTTTGTCGGTGATAGTACTTATACTTTTTTATTGCCCAAAAATGCTTACAATCAAAAATTAATGAAAGCCAATTTTAACAAAAATGTTATTTGGAAGTATCAATCGCCCTATGCTTTGCCAATAGAAGATAATTTTCATAAATTGGATAGCTTTGCATTCAGTCAACAACAAAACTAGGCATTATCCTTTTTTATGTTTTTCTTTGCACAACACAATGATCAACACACATTCAAAATCCTCTATTTTCTTTATAACCCTTGACCGAATAGAGAAAAAAAACGCGCTCAATGATGAAATGGTTGATGCACTTAAACTTCAATTTAAGCGTGCTTTTGACGATGAGACCATAAAAATTATTGTGCTTGAAGCCAACGGAGATGTTTTTAGTGCAGGTGCTGACTTGGAATATTTGCAAAAATTACAGCAAAACTCATTGGCAGAAAATGAGGCAGACTCTAGCTCATTGGCGGAACTATTTCAAATGATTTATGAAGGTCCAAAGGTTGTTATTGCTGCTGTACAAGGTCATGCAATTGCGGGGGGCTGTGGATTGGCAACTGTTTGTGATTTCTGTTTTGCGGCTGAAGACGCTAAATTTGGATATACCGAGGTTAGAATAGGGTTTATTCCTGCCATTGTTTCTTATTATTTAACAAGGAAAATTGGAGAAACTAAATCCAAAGAATTATTGCTTACTGGAGCATTAATTACTGCAGAGCAAGCTCAAAAAATTGGAATGATAAACTATGTTGTAAAAGGCAATGAACTTAAAATGGAAGTTGAAACTTTTGCCAATCAAATCGCTTTGAATTGTTCCGCACAAGCACTTGATAAAACAAAAGAACTGATAAGAACTGTTCAATCTTTAGATACCCATACGGCTATGGAATATGCAGCTCAAATGAATGCCAAAGCCAGGGCAACAGAAGATTGTAAAAAGGGTATTAGCGCATTTTTGAATAAGGAAAAGGTTCAATGGTGAAATTAGTTGATACCCATGCCCATATTTTTGTTAAGGAGTTTGAAGATTTACAAACAATCATTAAGAGTGCTGTAGAAAGTGGTGTAGAAAAAATATTGATGCCCAATATTGACTTGCTGAGTATTGAAGATGTAGTATGGATTAAGCGTGACTTTCCCAAACAAACAGAAATGATGCTGGGTTTGCATCCGTGTAGTGTTGATGAAAATTATATTGAAGTTTTAAATAAAATAAAGAAAGAGTTAGTAAACTATGCTTGTTGTGGTGTTGGTGAAATTGGTTTGGATTATTACTGGAGTAAAGATTTTATCAATGAGCAGCAAAAGGCTTTAGAAATTCAATTGCAGTGGGCTATTGATACTAATTTACCAGTCTCTTTGCATACCAGAAATGCAACCAAAGAAACCATTGATATTTGTAAAAACTTTAAAGGATTAAAGGGTGTTTTTCATTGTTTTGGAGGTACGGAAGAGGAGGCCAAAGAAATAATAAATTTAGGAATGTATTTAGGAATAGGCGGAGTGCTAACATTCAAAAATAGTGGATTGGACAAGGTATTGGAAGGCATTGATTTGGAGCACATTGTGTTAGAAACAGATTCACCTTATTTAGCTCCGCTTCCTTTTAGAGGAAAAAGAAATGAACCCGCTTATTTGCTTTATATTGCGGAAAAATTGGCAGTAATAAAAAATGTCACTTTGAGCGAAGTAGCCGAAATAACGACCAAAAACGCAAATAAAATATTTGATCTAAGATAAAAAATGAGAATCAAAAAAAATACCGTGCAAGAAGTGATGGATTGCTTGTCGGAGGTAGCGCCTTTGGGGTATCAAGAAGACTATGACAATGCAGGTTTGCTTACAGGCAATGCCAATTTGGAAGTAGAAAATATTTTATTGGCCTTAGATTGTACGGAAGCGGTTATTGATGACGCTATCGCCAAAAAGTGTAATGTTATTGTGTGCCATCACCCCATTATCTTTAAAGGGCTAAAATCGTTGACGGGTAGTAACTATGTGGAACGCACGGTGATAAAAGCCATAAAAAATGATATGGCCATTATTGCTTGGCACACCAATTTGGATAATGTTTTGAAACAAGGAGTTAGTGAAAAAATGGCGCATAAATTGGGTTTAAAAAATCTTCGGATTTTGCAACCTAAAGCCAATCTCCTTTTTAAATTAGTTACTTACATTCCAGAGGCGTATTTTACTTCAGTAACTGAGGCACTTTTTGCAACTGGAGCTGGTAAAATAGGAGAATATGCTGAATGCGGATTTTCAGTTCAAGGTGAAGGCACTTTTACACCTTCGGCTAATGCAAATCCAACGGTAGGAAAGCCATTGCAGAAGGAAACGACTACGGAACTACGGTTTGAGACCATGGTGCCCGACCATTTATTGCAAACAGTTATTGCAGCCCTTCAATTTGCTCATCCTTATGAGGAGGTGGCGTATGAAGTTTATCCATTAAAAAATATACATCAAGAAATTGGCAGTGGTGTTATCGGAAATTTTGATAATTCCATACCCAAAGAAGATTTCTTAGCACATTTAAAAAAGCAATTTGGATTGCAAACCTTCAAGCATACGCATTGTAATAATTATTTAATTAAAACCGTTGCGGTTTGTGGCGGTGCAGGAAGCTTTTTAATCCATACAGCCAAAGCACAAAAAGCAGATGCTTACATTACCTCCGACATCAAATATCACGAGTTTTTTGATGCCGATAACCAACTGCTATTGTGCGATATAGGGCATTACGAAAGTGAGATTGCAACCTTAGAAATTTTTAATGATGTTTTAAGCAAAAAATTCGTTAATTTTGCAACCCTTTTTACAGATACAAACACAAATCCAGTAATATATTATAAATGAATCCATCAATAGAAAATAAACTCAAGGCTCTTTACAAGACACAAATGATTGACAGTGATATAGATAAACTATCTGCAGTAAGAGGTGATTTGCCTTTAGAAGTGTCTGATTTGGAAGACGATATAACAGGATTAACCACACGTTTGGAGAATATTACTCAAGCACTTGCTGAATTGGATAGCCAAATTGTAAACAGTAAGGCAGCCATTAAGGATAAAGAGAAAACTATTACCAAATATAAAGAGCAGTTAAACGATGTTAGAAATAACCGTGAGTTTGAAGCACTTTCTAAGGAAATTGAAATCATGGAGTTAGAAATTCTAACCATGGAAAAGTCAATTAAAGAGGCTTATGTATCTATTGAGCAGAAGAAAGAGTTGCAAACTCAAACCGATGAGAATTTAGATAGCAGAAACAAAGATTTAGAGTTCAAGAAAAAAGAACTTGAAGTAATTGTTAAAGAAACAGAAGCAGAAGAGCAAAGGCTGAGAGATGCTAGAGCCAAGGCTTTTGATGCTATTGATGATAGATTAAAGGGTGCTTATGATAGGGTTAGATTAAGCGTAAAAAATGGTATTGCAGTTGCTCCTATCTTGAGAGCGTCATGCGCTGGTTGTTTTGCAAAAGTGCCACCACAAAGACAATCTGATATTAGACAACACATGCGCATCATTGTATGTGAAAATTGTGGAAGAATTTTGGTGGATAGCAGCATTAGTGGTTTAGAGGCAGAAATAGCAGAAGAGCCAAAGCCAAAACCAAAAAGAAGAGGTAAAATAGGGGCAGTAGGTACTAAATAATACCCAATTTCGTCTGTGATGTCCAGTAAGAGAGAACTTTTTTTGTTGGGCAAAAAATTATCGCACTCTTTCTCAAAACAATTTTTTGAAGGCAAATTTAAGGAGAATTCTTTTTTTAAAAATTGGTCTTATAATTTCTACGAAATGCATGAAATTGTGCAATTTAATACCCTAAAATTAAATCCAAATTTTACAGGTTGCAATGTCACTGTTCCTTATAAAACGGCCATTATTGATTATTTAGATGAAGTAGATTTTCAGGCACAAAGCATTGGTGCCGTTAATACTGTTGTTAAAGAGAAAAAGGGAAATACCGCTATTTTTAAGGGTTATAATACCGATGCTGGAGCTTTTTTGCAAACGCTTTTGCCCTTTAGAGAAAATATTAAAACAGCATTGATTTTAGGTAACGGAGGGGCTTCAAAGGCAGTGCAATATGTGTTAAATACATTAAATATTGAATATAAGGTAATTAGCAGAGGCCTCGAAAATAATTTTGATAACTTTCAAGCAAATTGGATCACCTCTGCCGATTTGATAATCAATTGCACACCTTTGGGTATGTTTCCCAATGACAAAACCTGTCCTAAAATACCCTATCAGTTGCTAACAAAAAACCATATTGTGTATGATTTAGTTTATAATCCAGAAGAAACAGTTTTTTTGAAAAAGGGTAAAATGCAAGGTTGCACAATAAAAAATGGATTAGAAATGCTTTATTTGCAAGCTGAAATGGCACTTCAACTATTTTTAAATACCACCAAAAATTAAGTTTGGAACACTATTTGAAATTGTATTACAAGATAATGGCATAAAGCTAACCAAGCAGCCAACGTTCAAATATAAAAAATAAGGTTATGAGAAAGCAAAATATAATAAAAAGGATACGATCAGGTTCAAAAGTGCTGATAGCAGCAATGGGTTTTGCATTAATGGCTTTTACACCCATTGAGAATAGTCAAAGTGCCAGCAGTTTTGAATACCGCGCTCTGGGAAATCAGGCGTTTGGGTACAATGAAGAGTTGTCATTTAGGGTGCATTATGGTTTTATCAATGCAGCCGTTATTGATATGAAAGTGGGTAGTAGTCCAGTTTTAGTAAATAACAGGAACACCTACTATATCAAAGCAGAAGGCAAAACTATCAGCACATTTGATTGGATGTTTAAAGTGAGAGATAAGTTTGAAACTTACATAGATCAAGATGCGCTTGCTCCTCAAAAATATCAAAAAGCAGTAATTGAGGATAATTACAAAGATACGGATGTAGTAATTTTTAAACATGAAGATAAAAATTTGTACAGTTCTAAGGCTAAAGGAAAATTAACAATGCCAGAATATACCCAAGATATTGTTTCTGCGCTTTATTACGCCAGAAACTTAGATTTTGCCAATGCTACAAAAGGAAAAGAGTTCCCTTTGAGTATTTATTTGGATGAAGAAATTTATAATTTAAAATTCAAATATGATGGCAAAGAAACTATCAAAACAGACGTGGGTAAAGTTAAATGTATCCGTTTAGTGCCAAAATTGGTTGTTGATAGGGTTTTTAAGAATGAGGATGATATGACGATTTGGGTATCTGATGATGCCAATAAAATTCCAATTAGGGTAAAGGCTAAAATTGCAGTTGGAAGTTTGAAGGTTGATTTAACCTCTTATAAAAATCTGCGCAACCCCTTTACTGCCTTACAGTAATTAACCTAAGCTAATCGTTTTTTCCAGCCAATTGTCCGCAGGCGGCATCAATATCTTTTCCTCTGCTTCTGCGCACATTTACCACTAGGTTATGGCTTTCTAAGAGTGTTGCAAAAGCATCAATTTTTGAATTTTTGGCACTTACAAAATTGGCATTGCTGATAGGGTTGTACTCTATAAGATTGATTTTACAGGGAAATTGTTTTGCAAATTGAATCAATTCCATCGCTTCTTGCTCACTCTCATTGGTGTCTTCAATAACACAATATTCAAGGGTGGGTCTAGTTCCCGTTTTGCGATACCAATATTGCATGGCGGCTGAAAGCATTTCAAGATTATTGCTGTCATTAATCGGCATTATTGAAGAGCGTTTTTCATTGTTAGCTGAATGCAAAGAAAGCGCTAAATGATTTTTCAAATCCTCATCTGCTAACTTCTCAATCATTTTTGCGATGCCGGATGTACTAATGGTTATGCGCTTTGCAGACATTCCCAGAATATTGGGGTCTGTTATTTTTCTAACGCTTTCTATCACATTGGTGTAGTTTAAAAGAGGTTCGCCCATACCCATATACACAATGTTTGATAATTTGAGGTTATAGAGCTCCTTTGCCACACGGTCAATCATCACCACTTGGTCAAAAATTTCATAAGCAGCCAAGTTTCTCACTCTTTTTAAATAGCCGGTAGCACAAAATTTACAATCCAAACTGCAACCAACTTGTGAAGAAACACAAGCAGTCATTCTATTAGGTGTAGGGATTAAAACGCCTTCAACAGTGGCACCATCATGCATTTCAAAAACAAATTTTACTGTGCCATCTTTGCTAACCTGTCTTAGGCTTTCTTTGGTGAAATTGATTACAAAGTGTTGATCTAAAAGGTTGCTTAAGGGTTTAGGGATGTTCGTAATTTGCTGAAAATTATTTACATACTGATTCCAAAGACCCTCATAAAGTTGTTTTGCGCGGTATTTTGGCTGTCCTTGCTCAATAACCCACTCGGTTAATTGTGCAAGAGACAGGGCACGTATGTCCTTTCTATTTTCTGTCAAATTGGTGCGGTTTCAAACTATCCCATCAAAGAGATGAAATGGATTTTCATCAGTTGTACCTCTTCATAACTTAATTCTCCATCAAACTGACGGATTATATCATCAGGATTATGGTCTTCTTCATTTCGCAAGGCATCAATAATTTCATCTTGAAACTCTTCATCAAAAATTTCATCAATGTAATATTTAAGGTCTAACTTGGTTCCAGAAGTAACAATATTTTCTAACTCATCAATAAGTTCGCCAATTTCGTTGCCCAATGAGCGAGAAATATCCTCAAGATTTTGTTTTTTGTCAATGTTAAGGATAATTGCCACTTTTTTCTGGCTTTTATTGGCGGATGATTTAACCACAATATCCTCTGGTCTTTCAATATCATTTTCCTTTACAAATTTTTCTATGAACTGAACGAATTCTTTCCCATATTTTCTTGCTTTATTCTTCCCAACACCATTAATATCTTCAAATTCTTGAATAGTAATAGGGTATTTGGCAGCCATATCTTCTAGGGCTGGCTCTTGTATGATAACATAAGGAGGCAAGCCTTCTTTTTTGGCAATTTTTTTACGCAGATCTTTAAGCAATACAAAAAGTTCTTCATCAAAAATATTTTCAACCTGAAAATTATCAAAATCCTTATCACTCACACTTTCATACTGAGAATCCACCGCCATTTGAATGGGCAAAGGATTTTTGATATAAGCTCTGCCAAGTTCAGAAACAGAATACAAACCGTATTTTTCAATATTTTTGAAAACTAAATTATTGGTCTGTGATAAGCGCATTATACTCTTCCAGAAAATTTTATCTCTGTCTTTTCCAAGTCCAAAGAATATACTTTTATCATGGCCATGATCTTTAATAGAATCAGATTTAATACCTGCAAAAAGATTAACCCAATGGTTTAACTCCAATTCGCCACCAATATTATCCATTGCTTCTAGCGCAGCAGACAATTCCTTTGAAACATCTTCCTTGGGCTTTGGGTTGACACAATTATCGCATAACTCACAATTTTCTTTAGGGTAATTTTCTCCAAAATAATGAAGTAAATATTTTCTGCGACACATGCTAGTTTCAGCATAGGCACTGGTTTCATCAATCAAAAGTGTTCCAATTTCACGCTCGGCAACTGGTTTATCCTTCATGAATTTTTCCAGTTTTTCAATGTCGCTAGGATTGTAATAAAGTACACAATCTCCACGCAGCCCGTCTCTACCTGCTCTGCCTGTTTCTTGATAGTAGCCTTCTAAACTTTTAGGTACGTCATAGTGGATAACATAGCGAACGTCTGGCTTATCTATTCCCATACCAAATGCAATGGTGGCTACAATTACTTGGCAATCTTCCATTAAAAAAGCATCTTGATTGGCAGATCTAGTTTTGGCATCCAACCCAGCGTGGTATGGTCTGGCTTCTATGCCATTTAAGGCTAAAAGTCCTGCAACTTCTTCTACTTTTTTACGGCTCAGACAATATATAATCCCTGTTTTGCCCGGTTTCCCTTTTATAAATGAAATGATATTCTTATGAACCTTATCTTTTCTGCCTTTCGCCCTAACATCATAATAAAGATTATCTCTATTAAATGATGATTTGTATAGAATGGAGTCCAGCATTCCAAGGTTTTTTTGAATATCGTGTTGCACCTTGGGTGTAGCTGTAGCTGTTAAGGCAATTATTGGAACATCATCAATGGCTTTAACCATTTCTTTTATTCTTCTATACTCAGGTCTAAAATCATGTCCCCATTCAGAAATACAATGGGCTTCATCAACCGCCACAAAGCTTACTTTTATTGTTCTTAAAAAATCAATGGTTTCTTCTTTTTTTAAGGTCTCTGGAGCAATATAGAGCAATTTAGTGTTTCCCTGAATAATGTCATTTTTCACTGTCAAAATCTCATTTTTGTTCAAAGATGAATTGAGGAAATGAGCCATTGAGTCATGATTTGCAAACCCTCTGATGGCGTCCACTTGATTTTTCATAAGCGCAATTAACGGACTTATAATAATTGCGGTTCCATCTTTCATTAAAGCAGGTAACTGGTAACACAATGATTTGCCCGCTCCTGTTGGCATAATCACAAAACAATCCTCTCCTTTCAAGACACTTTTAATCACGTCCTCCTGAAGGCCTTTAAAACCATCAAAACCAAAAAAATCTTTTAATGCAGATTTTGGGTCTTTAAATTTTATGTCCATCGCTGTTGTCATATTCTTAATCTATCGGTAAAATTAATACAAATCATCAATTCCACAATGATTTGATAATTATTTCTTACAAAATAGTTTTATACCTTTGCAGAAATAATTTCCATTGACCAAAAGTAGTATTAAATTATCAGCATTGCAAACATTGCAAATTGAAATTGACAATTTGCAAAACTTGTACCAAAATATGGATGATGCCATTGTGCATGCTGTGCAGTTAATACTTGATACTGAAGCGCGAGTGATTATCTCTGGGATTGGTAAAAGTGCAATCATTGCACAGAAAATAGTTTCTACATTAAATAGCACAGGCACTCCTTCAATATTTATGCATGCTGCAGATGCCGTGCATGGAGACTTGGGCATGATACAAAAAAATGACATTGTTATTATTTTGAGCAACAGTGGAAATACACCTGAAATAAAGTCATTAGTACCTTTGATAAAGAATTTTGGCAATAAATTGATTGCATTTACGGGCAACAAACAATCTTTTTTGGGTCTACAAAGTGATATTGTTATTAATTGCAATATTACCAAGGAAGCTTGTCCTCTAAATTTGGCTCCAACAAGTAGCACCACTGCGCAAATGGTGATGGGTGATGCCTTGGCTGTAGCGTTAATTAACGCAAGAAATTTTAGCAGTCATGATTTTTCTAAATATCATCCCGGTGGAGCTTTGGGAAAAAGGTTATACACTACTGTAGGAGATATATGTGCTAAACATGCAAAGCCGTTTGTTGAAAACGATTCAAGCTTTATGGAGGTCATCAATGAAATTTCTAGTAAAAGATTAGGTGCCACTGCGGTTTTAGAAAATGGAAAACTAATTGGATTGATTACAGACGGTGATATTAGAAGAGCATTTCAGCAAAACAAGGATATAAAAATAATTAAAGCAGCGGATATAATGACGAAAAATCCTAGAACGATTTTATCCAAACTTTTGGCGAGTAGTTGCGTTAATGAATTTAATTTACATAAAATTTCGCAATTGGTTGTCGTTAATGACCAAGGAGAGTATGAGGGAATAATTCACATTCATGATTTAAGTAGAGAAGAAATAGTGTAATGACGAAACAAAAAACATTTGTGTTGATAATGGCTGGTGGGGTTGGTTCTAGATTTTGGCCCGCTAGTAGAATAGAAAGACCAAAACAATTTATGGACTTTATGGGTACAGGCAAGTCCTTATTGCAATTAACCTATGATCGTTTTAGAACTAAATTTGAGGCAGATGAAATATTCGTTGTAACCAATAGTAATTATTTGCAGTTGGTATCAGAGCAGTTGCCAGAAATAACGACCCATCAAATTTTGGGTGAGCCAGTTGGAAAAAATACAGCGGCTGCAATAGCCTATGGTTGCTATAAAATACATCATATTTTTGGAAGATCAAATATTATTGTAAGCCCAAGTGATCATTTGATTATGGACACTGAGAAGTTTTTTAACACTATAACCAATACCCTTCCATTTGTCTCTAAGAATAGAGCTTTAGTAACTATTGGTATTGAACCAACTAGACCGGATACGGGCTATGGTTACATTCAGTATTTTGATATGCCTGTTGAAAAGGATATTTACAAAGTAAAAACTTTTGTTGAAAAGCCAAATAAGGAAATGGCAGAAAAGCTGTTAGAAAGCGGTGATTTTGTATGGAATGCTGGGATTTTTGTGTGGAATACCCAAACCATTTTGGATGAGTTTGAGAAACACTTGCCTGAAATTAGTAATCTTTTTGGTAGGGTTAAAAATAAATGGGGCACCAAAGAAGAGCTGGCCACTATTGAAGAGATATACCCTTTATGCAGGAGTATTTCTATAGATTATGGCATATTAGAACAATCTGAGCATGTTTTTTTAAGCCCTGGTAATTTTACATGGAGTGATTTGGGAACTTGGCTTAGTCTTTATGAAAACAGTAAGAAAAACAAGGATAACAATGCTTTGATTGGCAAACTCATTGAGATATATGATAGTAGAAACAATTTAGTTTACAACGATGATAGCAGCCCCGTAGTTATAAATGGTGTAGATGATTTAATTGTAGTAAAAAGCAATGGAACAGTGCTTATTTGTCATATTAGCAAAGAGCAGGAAGTAAAGCAAATTGTAAATGACTTGAGTGCTAAGTTTAGAGATAAATATACTTAAAAAAATAGATACATGTTTGGAAATATTTTAAAAATGAAAGAGCAAATGGAAGAAGCAAAAAAAATGCTTGAAGAGATATTTGCTTATGGGAGTGCAGGAGAGGTAACTGTTAAATGTGACGGGACCAGAAGGATTTTAGATATAAAAATAAATGTAGAAAGTTTGGCAATTATGGATAAAGATGAGTTGCAAGACCTTATTGTTTTAGCCTGTAATAGAGCAGCAGAAGAAAGTCAAAATAAGGCCGCAGAACTTTTTAAAGACAAGTTTGGGCCAATGGCGCCAAGTATGTTGAAGGGGTTGATGTAATATTTGCATTAATCTGCCAAATAAACCACATCCCTTAAACCTGACAAAATACACTATTAAACACCGGCAGGACCAGGGGCTGCACCCCTGTCACTATTCCTGGCAGGCTTGGCAGTGCTTTTGCGGTTGCTTTCGCTTTTTATGTTTACTTTAGTTTTCATTATCTTATTGTACTAACGTACTATTAAAAGTACAAATTGTATTCCATTTATCTATTAGACGTATATTTCTTTAAATAGTTGCGTTTTGTCTATCAATTTTTCTTTTCATTACAAAGTTATGACATCATTTTAACTGTATCACTCACTATTTGGGGTATGGGCGTAAATTCAAAACCAATAGCATCTTTTATTTTTTTAGAGGAGTATTTATTATGTTCCAATGCAGTGTTAAAAATCTCTTGGCTTATAAAAGGGGCTTTACCAGTGAGTAAAGATTGTATTTTAGCTATGGGCAATGCCAGCCATTTCATCCAAGGTTTTATAAAATAAGGTGGAGTTTTTTTGCCCATCGCCTTAGCAATAAAATCAAAAACTTGTGCATATTTTAAGTTTTCACTGTTCAGGATAAAACGCTCATTAAATATATTGGCATGGTTCAGCTGAATAATGGCACTTACCACATCTTGCACACCCACAAAACCATTGCTGCCGTTAGATTTAAAAGGAAAGCCCTTTTTTAATTGATAAAAAATATTTGAAGAGCTACTGCCAGTTGCAGTATAGCCCAAAACAATGGTGGGGTTGACGATAAATGTTTTCAATCCTTCCTCAGAACCTCTCCAAACCTCAAGTTCAGCTTCATATTTGCTGATTGCATAGTTGCTGTTGTACTCATTGTTTTCCCAAAAGGTATTTTCATCAACCATTTTACCACTTCCGTTTCTGCCAATAGCGGCAACAGAACTAATGTAGCAAAGTTTTACAATTTTCTTTGACAATCCTGCATTTACCACATTGGTTGTGCCTTCTACATTTGTTTTAAAAATTTTATTTCTGTCAAATGGATTAAAACTAACCAAGGCCGCACAATGGTAAACGGTATCATTCGTATCAAACAAATCTTCTAAAAAATAATAGTCCAAAATGTCACCAAAAACCATTTTTGGTGAGGTGGTATTGGTATTGTTAAGTTTATCAAACGCTTTCAGTTGATTCAAAAGTTGATTCCTGCCTTTCTCACTTCTAACCACGCAAAGCAGTGCCTTATCCGTTTGAGAAAGTTTGTAGGTTAAAAAACTTCCAATAAGTCCATTGGCACCAAGTATAATTTGCACAGCAGTGCGAAATAACAATATTTATAAGCAATAGCACTTTTTGGGCAGCTAATTTTACTTACATGGTGTCAAAATAATTAGACAAAACTTTTATTGGGTGAAAGATATGTCATTGGGTTTAGGCGATTTTGTTTATAATTGTATCAATGTTAAAGGACTATTTTAACCCTATTCTGGACAGAGATATTATTGGTTTACAGCAAGATGGCACTGTATCCAAACAAATAAAAATCAATACTGGTTTTCTTCCTGATTTGGAGGATGCTCAAGTTGCATTAATTGGAATTGGTAGCAATGCTGATATAATTAGAAAGTATTTCTATCTGTTAAGTGACAATATTGGCCCGGCAAGGATTGTAGATTTGGGCAATTTTAAAGAGGCTGAAGATCATAACAATACGGGTTATGGACTTTGTCATGTCATTGAAGAACTCAAAAAAAATAAAATTACTGCCATTGTTTTGGGTGATGTGGAAGATTACTCATATTACCAATTTATGGCTTATGAAAATGAGGATGAGCATATGTGCGAGGTGGTAAGGGTTGAAAACAGCATTAATTTAGAAGAGGGAAGTCCTTTGAGAAATGTTATTTTGCACAAACCTAATTATCTTTTTAATGTTACCAATATTGGCGTTCAGACACATTACGTTTCCAATATTTTGGAAACCTATATGGATGAGATGTGTTTTGATGTGATGAGGTTGGGCACTTATAGAGACAATCCGCAGGAATGTGAGCCTATTTTTAGATCGGCAGAAATGGTTGCTTTTGATTTGCGCAGCTTAAAAGGTTTAGAATTAAACTGGGCACATGAATACCCCAATGGTTTTACCAGTGAAGAGGCTTGCCAAATTGCACGTTATGCGGGTATTAGCAACTATGTTAGCTCCATATTATTTTATGGCATTGCCATAGATTCTAAAAATCAGACGGCAGCAGCATTGTATGCACAAATGGTATGGTATTTTATTCAAGGCTATGTAAACCGCAGGTATGATACACCAGATAAGGACAGTAAAAACTTTACCATTTACAATACACCCATTGTCAATGGAAAGTATAACCTAATTTTCTTAAAGAGCCATTTTAGCGATAGATGGTGGCTAGAGATTGGCGAGGATGATAATAAAAATTACATCAGTTGTAGCCATTCTGATTATCAATTGGCTTGCAATGACGAGCTGCCAGATAGGTGGTGGAAAGCCTATCAGAAATTAATGTAGGGCTTTGGATAAAAGAGCACACATTTCTTCTCCGCCCAGATAAAGTGCCACCAATTTGTCAACAAGTTTGGGATTATCAATCTCAGCAGCAGGCATTTCACTAAAAAAATACCAGCTTTTATTGTACAATAGTGGCTCTTTTTCCGCAGCTTCTTTTAAGTCTTTATCAATTCTGGCATTGGTTTCACCCCTGATTGTGCCAAAAGATTGAACGAATGATTTATTGCTATAGGCTTTTTTAAATGTTTCAATATTTTTTGCCCAATAATTTCTTATCATTTCAATGTGAGGTTTTTCTAATTGGAACAATCCTCGGTATATTCGAATATGCTCTGGACCCACTTCAACATACAAGCCACTGGACCCAAAATCTTTTTTGCCACCATAGTTTATAGCCGCACTACGGTTTAATTTATAGGGTGTTTTGTCTTTTGAAAATCTAATATCTCTGTTAATTCTAAAAATGCAATCCTTGGGTGAAACTATCATTTTCGGGTCGTGCTTTTGGATAGCTTCAATCAAAGCAGCCACAAATTTTTCAAAAGGCTCCTTGATTATAGAATGATACTCTTTTCTATGCTCATCAAACCACTCCTTATTATTGTTGGGTGCAAGGTTTATAAAAAACTGGTTAAAGTCTTTGCTTAACGGATTCATATATATATATCTTAAAGTAATATGGATTAATCTAATTTAGACAAAACTAATACAATTGTGAGGATAACTTGCACCCCTATTCAAAAACATTGCATGAATTTTAACTTTTATCGGTAGGCATGGGCGGTTCAATTATAAAAAGTTTAGGTCCCTTGTTTTTTAGTTTTATGACAGTTTTTATTGGACTGGTGCTTGATTTATATGTTTTTTCTGGCTTGCAAAGCTTGTTAAAAAACCGCAGCAAAACATTTCGCATCATTGTTTACATCATTTTTTGGACTATTAATATTGGGGGATACATTAGTACTACAATCATTAGACATTACTATACACATTTAACCAGCCAGTTTCCCTATTCCTTTATTACCGCTTTGTTTTTTCTTTGGTTTATGGCAAAGTTGTTTTTTGTTGTATTCCTTTTAATCACTGATATTTATAGCTTTTTTAGATGGATAGGACTAAAAATTGTTAACTATAAAAAAACTGCAAAGGCAAGGGTAAATAATAATGAAGATGAAAGGTCCATTCAGAAAAATGGCATATCTCGTTCAGAGTTTTTATTGAAAACCAGTACCATCATTGCAGCAGCGCCTACTGTGGCATTGTCTTATGGGATTATCAGTGGTGCACATGATTATAGGGTTAGGAAAGAGCGAATTGTATTACCAAAACTGCCAAAAAGTTTTGATGGGTTTAAAATTGCGCAGATTAGCGATATTCATTCTGGAAGTTTTTGGAACAAAACGGCAGTGCACGGTGGTGTGGAAATGCTAATGGCAGAAAAGCCCGATATTATTCTTTTTACGGGAGATTTGGTTAATAGCTTATCTAGTGAAATGAATAATTATTTCAATGTATTCAATAAGTTAAAAGCAGATTTTGGAGTGCATTCTGTTTTGGGTAACCATGATTATGGAACTTATGTACACTGGGACTCACAAAAAGAGCAGATTGCAGACCATGCTAGATTGTTAAAGGTGCATGATGAAATGGGATGGAATTTGATGTTGAACCAAAACCATGTCATCACCCAAAATGGTGACAAAATTGGACTTATTGGTGTGGAAAATTGGAGTAGTCAAAGTAAAAGATTTCCTACTTATGGAAACCTAAAACAAGCCAAAATAGGCATGGAAGAGCTGCCTGTCAAAATTTTGATGAGTCATGATCCAAGCCATTGGCAGGGAGAGGTTTTGCCCCTCCACCCGGATATTGACTTAACATTGAGTGGGCATACCCATGGCATGCAGTTTGGTATTGAAATGGGAGATATTAAATGGAGTCCGGTGCAGTATTTTTATAAAGAATGGGCAGGTTTGTACCAACAAAATAAACAATACCTTTATGTGAATAGGGGTTATGGTTACTTGGGATATCCTGGCAGGTTTGGTATTTTACCTGAAATTACCATTATTGAATTGGGTACAGGCTAGTTTTTTAGCATCTTGACAATTTAAAAAATAACAATTGCTTTAATTTGGATATGTACCTCCGCTTATTGTAAGTTTGTTTTGTCATGCAGTTGCTGTTTGTAGCCAATAGAATTCCTTATCCACCCTATAGAGGGGACAAGCTTAAAATCTATAATTTGGCGCGTCAGTTAAGTAAAGAGCACCGCCTACATTTAATTGCCTTTTATGACGATGAAGATGAATTGAAATATGAAGGTGAACTATTGAAATTTTTTGAAAAAGTTGTTCTCGTTAAACAAAGTAAATGGCAAAGCTATTGGGCATGTCTGGTTGGGTTTTTTAGTCAAGTGCCGTTTCAGGTTTTATATTTTAAAAATTCAAGGTTTAAGAAGAAACTCAAAAAGATGATGTACAAGCATACTTATGATGGTATTCATGTTCAACATATTAGAATGGCGCAATATTTTAAAGAGCCTTTGCCTAAAAATACTATTTTAGATTTGCCAGATGCCTTTTCTTTATATTGGAAAAGACGTGTTGATAGGGCTAAAAATAGCTTTGTAAAGATTTTTAATAAAGTTGAATACCATCGCCTACTGAATTATGAAAAAAGGATGGCTCATTACAAGCTAAATTTGGTTTGTAGCAAGGAGGATTTGGGCTATTTGCAAAGTGTTCATGGTATAAAAAATATGGCGCTTTTACCCAATGGGGTTGATACCGAAACTTTTGCATTTTCTACTGCCCCTCATCAAAAAAATAGAATTCTATTTACAGGCAATATGGATTACGCGCCTAATATTGATGGAGCAGTATATTTTACAGAAGAAATTTTTCCGTTAATACAAAAGGAAATAAAGGATGTTAAATTTGTTATTGCAGGACAAAGACCTGTGCGAAAAATATTAGAATTGGCAAATGATAATATTGAAGTTACTGGCTTTATTCCTAAATTAAATGAGATGTACGCCAGCGCCAGGGTCGTTGTTTCTCCTTTGCGGATTGGTGCTGGTACGCAAAACAAGGTATTGGAAAGTATGTCTATGGGTGTGCCAGTGGTTTGCACGCAAATTGGTTTTGAAGGGCTCAATGTGTCTAATGGTGAAGGAATATTTATGGAAACTACTGCACAAGGATTTGCAGATGCTGTTTTAAAAATAATGCGTGATGATATTTTACGTGCAAAAATGGGTGTACAGGCCTCAGATATTGTGCAAAGAAATTTTAGTTGGGAGAAAATTGCGGCCCAATTAGAAGGATATTTTTCTTCTCCTCAATGAAGGTGAAACCCAATAGGTTCTTATTAATCTCCAGCTTTATATTATTAGGCCTTTTGAGCTATATGGCGATGGCAAAAGATAGTCTAGATTATCAAAGACCGATAGCGGAAAAACTAGTTTTTAATCCAAATAGACCTGATAATTTAAGTGAAGATGCTTTCCAAAAAATGGGAGATGTTTTAAATATAGGGATGAATATTTTGGAGCATTTGCAATGTCAAACAGGGGCGCCCAGTTCAAAGATTGAATCTATGCAAGCATGTGATTTGAAAGAATACCTATGGCAACATCCTCAAGACAGTTTATGGTGTGAGCAGTACGCCAAAATTTTATGGTGTGATTTTAAAAATAGACAAATTGAAGCACGATATGTTGCTGTTAGCGGGGAAAATGGCAACCATAGCTTTGTAGAGTGTGCATTTACCTCAGATAATGGGTCAAAAATTTGGGCTTCTTTACAACCTACATCTTCTATACTAATTCCATTGTTTAGAACAGAAAATTACACCAAGGTTTTGAATGTATTTGATATCATATACTGTCAAAAAACCAATATAGATATTGGTAAGCAAAAGCATTTGTCCAATGAAGATTGCCAAACAAATACTATTTTCAAAGATTTAAAATACTTTAAAAACCTAGAGCAAGTATATATTTACAGGACGTTTCCAAAAACCAATAGGGTTTATAAGTTAATTCAAAAATTACAAGCTATACCCTATAGAACAGTCTATACCGCGCACCCATCAAACTGGGGGTTTTATATCAAAATATTGATTGTGTATCTCCTTTTTATGGGGAGCTTATTGGTGTTTTTAATTAAAAAAATATTATGGATTTTAAAAATGTAACGGAAGATATAAAAGCTATTGCTAAACAAGCCGGTGTTTATTTAATTGAAAGTCAAAAGAGGATTGGCAAAATTGAAATTGAAGAGAAAAGCCCTAATCAATTGGTGAGTGAAATTGATGTGAATGCAGAAAAAATGATTGTTGAGGAGTTGCTAAAACTTTATCCCAATGCTGGGTTTATTACGGAAGAAAATACGGTTCAATCTCGTGAAAGGGAACTTGTTTTTATCATTGACCCTTTAGATGGTACTACCAATTTTTTACATGGTTTGCCAATGTACAGCATTAGTGTTGCAGCTACGTTTAAACAGGACTTAGTTTCTGGTGTGGTTTTCATTCCTGTTTTGGACGAATGTTTTTATGCCACCAAAAATGAGGGGAGTTTTTTAAATGGTACCAAAATAAATGTTTCAGATTCTAAGGATTTCAGTCAAAGTTTGTTGGCTACTGGTTTTCCCTATTACAATTTTAAGGAAATGGAAAATTATTTGGAATGCCTGCAATATTTTATGAAAAATACCAGAGGGTTACGCAGAATGGGTTCTGCAGCCATTGATTTGGCATACACCGCTGCTGGCAGATTTTGTGGTTTTTTTGAGTTGCACTTAAACACTTGGGATGTAGCAGCTGGCGCAATTTTGGTAAGAGAGGCAGGTGGTGTTTATTCCGATTTTAAAGGAAATGAAGATGATATTTCTGGAAATGAAATTGTAGCAGGGAATAAAGAAATTCATGCTGCCATGACAGCTTTATTTATGGAGAAATTTTAACACTTTACACCGTCATGATTTCTTTTTCTTTTTCTACCAAAATAGCTTCTACTTTGGTAATATTTTCGTCTACAATTTTTTGAATATGATTTTCGGCATCTTTTGCTTCATCTTCAGAAAGACCATCATTCTTCAGTTTTTTAACTTGTTCTAAAGCATCCTTTCTCAAATTTCTAACACCTACCTTAGAGTTTTCACTTTCTGCTTTCACTTGCTTAACAAGGTCTTTTCTCCGCTCTTCTGTTAAGGGTGGAATGTTGATACGCACAGTATGTCCATCATTGCTGGGTGCAAAACCCATATTGGCATTGATAATAGCAGTTTCAATGGGCTGAATCATGGTTTTCTCCCAAGGTTGTATAACAATGGAGCGAACATCGGGTGCACTGACACTGGCTACTTGCGAGAGGGGAGTGGGAGCACCGTAATAATCAACCATCACACTGTCAAAAATATTTGGACTTGCTTTGCCTGCTCTTAGTTTAGCAAACTCATTGTATGTATGTGTTATATTCTTTTTAAGTCCAAGTTCTAATTCTTGATAGACTTCCGATACCGTTTCTGCCATGATTTGCAATAATTTGGGACAAAAATAAAGCCAATTGTCTTGACAACAAAATTTTTAATTTTTTTTAAAGTAAAATTGTTTTTTAGTCTAAAAAAAAACCACTTCCCATTGCTGAGAAGTGGCATGAAAATAAAAAAAATATACTGTTTACTCTTTAATGAGTCTTGAGGTGGTGGTTTGGCCCGATGCCAAATGTACTTGAATGAAATAAATACCGCTTGGCAAATGAGCAATATCAATTGTGTTTTTTTGTTCTTTTAAAATGGTTTGCCCTGTTTGGTTTAAGATCGTTACACTTGATAGTTTTTCATTGGTGATGATGTTTATGATAGTATTTGCTGGATTGGGATAAATATTGATTTGGCTTTTATTGAGTTTTCTTGTGGAAGAAATTGGCACAACATCATCTAAAACCCAAAGTTCATCACCATTTGCACTGTCATTTGCAGCAAAGAAAATACTGCCTTTAAATTCTGTCAAAAATTGAATATTTGCTGGGGCATTGGCTTGTGGGTTGATGTTTTTTACAAGGCTTGTGCCAGCTGAAGTGCCATCGGTTTTAAATAATTCATAGGCATTAACACCATCTGCTCCATAAATTGCTCTAAAATAAAGGGTATCGCCAAAAACACAAATGATATTTGAGAAGTTATCCTTTTCATTACTTAGTATTTATAGCCTTTTCCTGAATCCTGTTCAAGATGAACTCCAAGTGTTAATACAATTCTATTCACAAAATTGAAATAAGAAACTACTAAGGTTGCATCCAAAATTGCTGCGTCACTCAAACCAACTTTTTTTAGGTTGTTAACCAATTCGTGATTTTAAATTTCGCCCAGCTTAAGCGTTGTTTTATTAGCAAATTCGCACAATGCCAGTTCCTTATCAGACAGTTCTATTTTTAAATAGTTTTACCTTAATAGGTTGATTCTATCAGTGTTCTTCCAATAATTATTTAGAGCTTCGGCATGGTGTGTTTGACAGTATTCACAATTATTACAAGCAGAAACAACCACTGCTATCATTTCTCGCTCGGCTCTCGAAAGTTCAGACTTTGAAAACATAATTTCCATGTATAGGTCAATGTGTTTTACAATACTTTCAGGGCGTAAACTCTGAATTTTATGAACCTCCGCCAATTTTCCCCTTTTATCAATGAGTTCATCATAAATTTCTTTTAACCGTCCTGTGGCTTCATCTGGTTGTATGACTTTTATGTGGCTCATTTTGAAATAGGGATGTTTTTAATAATATCTGCAACAGTTGAACGCTTTTTATAATTAGGATCAAAATGTCTCCAAACAACCTTACCATCTAAATCAATAATAAAAGTTGCCGGAACAGGTAATCTTTCACTATTATCAGAATGTGTTGTTTTTAAATTTGCCCCAAGAACTGTGTTATACATAAATCTCGAAATGCTATCGGGTTTAAAGGTTACGTCAAAAGCATCAGAAATTTTATATCCTTCGTCATAGAGAATGGTAAATTCGGCACCTGTCTTTTCAATAGTTTTTTTAATAAATTCTGATTTTTCAGGCGAAATAACCACAACACTTACACCTTTTTCATAAATTAAGGGCAAACTGTCTTGCAATTGAGACAAATGTTTGTTGCAAAACGGACACCACTGTCCTCTGATGAAAATTACAACCACAGGACCTTTGCTCAATGCGTCATTTAATGTATAAGTGCTATCGTGAATGTCTTTTGCCTCGAAATTGAATACGCTATCGCCTACCGCAAGTCCATTTGCTTCTTTTACTGGTCTAATTGTTTCTTGAGCCATAATAGTATTAGTTGTTACTAACAAAATTAGCCTTACCAACTTTGTTGATTTGATTAATAGATTGTAGTATTTCACAAAATTCTGTCTGTTGAGTTTTTGTCTTATCTTTTGCATACCAAGTGTGTAATTGTGTTTCAAATTCATCCCAAGATTTTCCTTCGGGATATTTTTTCCAGCTGTTCAATAATTCTTGTGCGGGTTTTGGTCTAGCTCCCCATGTGAATAACTCCTGACCGAAAGCATTAAATGAAATAAGTTTTGGGATTGCCTTTGCTCCATTGGTATGGTATTTTTCAATCCATTTAGGATTTTCATCCCGTTGAATTATTCTTAAATCAATCAAGCCATTTGACAATTCAGCTATTATGCCAATTACAGGAAGATTTTGAGCACAATCACCACACCAAACTTCGGCTACAACATACCATATTTGTTTGTCCTCTATTGATGCTAAAGCGTCTAAAATGCTGTTTTCAATTTCAATCGTCTTATTCAATCGTTCCATACGTTTAAGATTTAACCCTGTGAATTGAATAAGTGCAGCACTTTGATTTTTCCCTGACGTTTTGCCTTGCGAAACCAAATTGCTTAACCAGTCCATGTATTGACTGTAATTGAAAATTGCACCGTTTACTTTCATTACACTATTGTTTTTTAATTGATTTTCCTAACGCTAAAAATTCTGATGGACTGTGATGCCCTGAGGTGCCCGACACAACTTTTCCACTTGCATCAATAAAAAGCAAAGTTGGATAACCTTTAACACCGTATTTACGAGCTAAATCAATTCCTTCACCATTTTCACCATCTAAGGCAATATTAATAAAAGTAGTGTTGTAGAAAACACCAACTTCTTTATTAGAAAATGTATTTGCTTTTAATTTTTTGCAAGGTCCACACCAAGTGGCATATACGTCCAGAAAAATCAATTTGTTTTCTTTTTTGGCAATTTGTAAGGCTTCGGCCCAAGTTCCGTTATGAAACTGAATGCCTTCTTTTGGGTCGGCTTTGAAATCCACTTTGGGATTTGAAAAGGCATAAACAGCCACCATTACAATGGCTGAAAATGCTATGAATATTACTGTTTTCATGTTTTAAGTGTTAAACTTTTGAAATTGCATCATCAAATGCTTTTTTTATTTCTTCATCTGTTTTGGTTACACTTATTTGTGCAATCACTTCCTTAGTAACGGAGTTTATAAAATAAATCACACCTGTGCCTTTATTGTTATTAGCAACCTCTGTTATTCCCGCTTTGTCGCATTCGGTTTTCGATTTTACTTTGGTTTCATCGTTTGATAGGTCATTTACTACAATGAGACATTTGTCGTTTTTCATGTATTGAGAAATAACATTTTGTTCAACCCTTTTTCCGTTTGCTTTACAAGCAGGACACCATGTTGCAGTGTTTACCATAACAATTACTTTGGGTGTTTCAGCTTTAACGGGTTTACTTTTTGTTTGCGACATTGCGACATTTCCAAATGCTACAAGTGCGATGAATGCTACGATTAAATTTTTCATTATATTTATTTTTATGTTTGTAATTAATTTTCTGTTTAATATTCTACCTCTACAGTTACTTCTACTGTTTTGGCAATGTTTGTTGATGGTTTACCTTTTTCAAATGCTACATCATAATCAGCAAGTGTAATATTTAATTTGCTGTTTACCTTAATGGTTGTACCCGTAACCGTTATTGTGGCTTTTTCAGTAATTGAATTAGTTTTACCATGCAGTTCAAGTGTACCTTTAACATGAGTGGTATATGTGCCATCTTTTTCAAAATTCACTTCATTCAGATTGGTTATTTTTGCGATTAATTTTGCTTTGGGAAATTGCTTTGTGTCTAAAAATTTAGGCGAGTTATAATGCTTCTGCATGAGTGCCTTTTCAAATTCAAAACTTTGCATAGGTACAGAAAACACTATATCTCCAGTTTTGGGATCAATGGTACTTGCTGATTTGTAGTTGTGTGCTTCAATATTTTCTGCTGCGGTTGTGCTGAAAAATTTGATATGGGTTTTAGTACTTGTTAATTTGTTTACTGCTGGTGCAAAAGCAAATAAGATCATTGCTACTACACCTAAAACGGCCGATGTTACTGTTGTTCTTTTCATTTTTTTGTTATTTATAGATTATTAAATTGTTTACTTGTTTGATACTACATCACATTTTTCCATAATCACATCTTCGTACATATCTAAATCGCTATCGAATGATGCACCAGAACGAATGACTCCTTTTATAGTAACTTCATCTCCTATTTTAAGGTTAGAAGTGTTTGAATTTGTTTCGGTTGAGAATGTGCAGCTAACACCTGCTTTGTCAGAAACAGACTTTAAAATCAATACTTTATTATTGATAAAATCTTCCGATATTTCATAAATAGTTCCGGTTACCTCAATAATTTTAGAGTCACCTTCACTATCCAGGTATTTTTCGTTGGCTAAAGCAGCATTCGATAAATACTCATTAACAATATCTGATGATTTTAAAGTATAGTCGGTCTTTGCTTTTTGCACATTTCTGTGGGGCATGTTGAACATATAATAGGCTACGCTGCCACCTATAAGCAATGCAATTCCAATTACTATTAGTGAAATTTTTAATATTCGTTTTTTATTCATGTTCGTTTGAATTTTGTTCGTTTGAATGATTAGACGAACATGTTTTGCTTTCCTGACAAAAAAAGTTGAAAATATTTTAGTGTTGAATTAAAAGTTTACCGAATACCCTGTTATTGTGAGTATCTATTGAGATAAAAAAGGGATAAATTCCTGATGGAATATTGCTAACATCAAACGAAAAGAAATTTTGGATTGTTGTTTCTGACAATACAATTGCACCTAAATTGTTAAGAATGCTCAAAGTATGTTTTGTATTGTTTGGGTTTTGAAAGTAAATGATTGTACTTGCATTAGTGGGATTGGGTCTAATTTGAAAACCAAATTCTTTCGTGTCAATAATCTCAACGGAAAGGATGTTTGTAAAACCATACCCGCCTAATTCTAATTTATAATAAATAGGTTTGTTTTTAACAGAATTTTCGTCAGTAAAATTATAAGCAACGGGTTCAGAAGAACTACCGCATACGCCCCCAATATGACCAACGGAAATGAAATTAAGACTATCTTCTGAACGCAAAACATCAATTCCGCTGCAAGTGCTACCGGAACTAATTACGCAACTTATGTAAACTTTACCACCTGCTTCAAAAACATCAAATTTATCTAAAATGGGATGTAATTGAGCAAAGGATATGTTCCCAATTAATAAGAGGGCAAATAGTATTGGTATTTTCAAATACTTTTTCAATGGATTAACAACATTTTTTGTCTTGCTGAATTGGTGGACAAGAAACATTTCTATAACTGCAATAAACACAACAGTCGCCTTGATTTGGCAGAAGATGTTTCTGACCCATTACTTTTGATTAAATTTATGAACAAAATACCATAAAGGTATTCCATAAGACCAATGTCTTACTAGGGATACCAAAGGAATGATGGCTGCCATTTTCGTGCCTGCTATACCTGCTCCCAATAAAGGAAACATAAAAAACCAAACAAGTGCTATAGTTTCGATAGTTACAAAAAGGAAAGTTCTAAGCCAAGTCGGACCCCAAAGAGAAGGTGCGATACCTGCATAAAGTATGGCAAGGAAAATGCCATTTGAAAAATGCCCAAACACGCCATAAGTTGTACCTAAACCTGTTTTTTCGCCCAATAAACTGGGAATATCCCACCAAGTACCTGTAAACAAGAAGCCAACTATATCAAAAGCAAGCGTACCTAAAATACCGCCAATGATGGCGTTTTTCCAATTAATTTTTTTTGTGTCCATTTTAATGAATTTTAGAAGTGATTTAATTAAAGTTCAACGGCTACAGGGAAGTCAATAGCAAAACCTGCCAAATTATGGATATAGTTGCTGATGGTTTTATCGCCAACTACCATCACAACATCTATCATATTTGCCTCAGTGTAGCCTGCATCAAAGAATGCTTGTTTTGAAGCTTCACTTGCTATACCTCTATTTTCTACTATTGAAGCGGTGAATTTAACCAGTGCATCTAATTTAGCATCAAAAGAAGCTGAACCTTTACGCAATTCAATCACTTGTTGGTCTGTAAAGTCATTCATTTTGCCCAATACCGTGTGAGCAGATTGGCAATAACGACAGCCATTTATTTGGCTTGTTACCAAATTGATAACTTCCCTTTCTTTGGCTTTTAGGGTGCTTTTTCGATGTTGTAAGGATTGATAATCGCCCAATGCTGTTTCATTTTTAGCATAGTAGGCATACAAATTAGGTACAAAACCTAAGCCCTTTTCAAGTTTATCAAAAATAGCTTGATTGTTTTCCGATACTTCTCCTCGGGTGGGAACTGCAAAATTTGCCATCTTTTTTAAAATATTTATATATTAATACGATGCAAAGATGCGGTGAAAAAGCAACGGCCTGTTAGGGCAATATTCCCGATGAGTTAGCTATATTTCCCAAAAGTGTATTTTTAAATTCTGAAGGACTTATTTCTTCTGTTTTTTTGAAAAATCTACTAAATGTTTGTATGTCTTCAAAACCAAGTTCGTAAGTTATTTCCTTCATAGACTTGTCTGTATATCGCAGCATTCTTCGGGCTTCCAATATTTTTCTTTCGTGAATAATTTGAAGAGGGGATTTCCCCGCCAATTTTTTGAAAATATTGGATAAAGTTTTGGGTGACTTGTTCAATAAATCTGCATAATCTTTTACGTTGTGTTTAGTTTTGAAGTATTGCTCAACCAAAAAATTAAACTCTCTCACTATATCAACATCTTTATTCTTTATTTTCAAAAAATCGGTTTGATTCTTATAAATGCGAGTGCATATTATGATAAATCTTTTGAGCATCATTTGAAGCATTTCTAACTGCAACTCATCTTTTAATTGCATCTCTATTTCAAACATTTTCCAAAGTGTTTCAAATTTTTCAATTTCTTCATTCGGAATCTGAAAATAGGGCAATTGGCTTGCGTTGTAGAATAAAATTCCTTTGCAACCCACCTCAGAATCATGGTCTAAGACACAGTAAAATTCACGATTGAATTTAACAACCCTTGCATTCTCCAATTCACGAAATTCAATATTTTGGAAAATAGTAAGGCAAAGTATGGTGTTGTTTTTCAGTTGTATTTTTGTGCCATCGTATTGTATTTCTGAATTTTCACCTCTAACCCAAACAAATAATAGAGGGAAAGCAAGTTCATTATCAAAGGAAATTAGTTCTCTTTGATTTATTTGTTGTAGTTGTATGAACTCTTGATTAATCCCTTTGTATATCATTTTGTACTGTTAGTTTGTTTAAATGGTAGGTATTAGTGGCCGGGCTTCTTTGTCATTTGTCAACAACATTTCTTGTCTTTCTGAATTGGCGGACAAGCAACACTTCCGAAACTGCAATATACACAACAGTCGCCTTGTTGTGGTTTCAGAACTGTTTTGCAATTTTCACATTCGTAGAAATATTGGCAAGCGTCAGACGGCATTGTTTCTTCTTTTTGGTGTCCGCAGTTGGGGCAAGTAAGGGTTGATTGTAATATGATTTTCATTTTTTATGTTAAAAAATTATTAAATTGTTCTTGCCGTATTTTATAGGCATTGTATGAAAATTGAATTTTCACGAAAATAGCAACAAGGAAAATTGATATTGAAACAATTATTAACACAATATCATAAGGCTTATTTAGAAGATTTAAAGCACTAAATAAAGCATTAATAACTAGCAGAGCCAAAGAAATATACATTAATATTATTGCCAAACTCAAACGCCTAAGTTGTTGGATTTTTAAAGGTAAAATTTCTTTATAAGCATCAATATTTTGCGATAATCGAACATTAATTTCATCGGTCAAACCTAAAGCCATTCTATTGATACTTGTAAGAATTACCGCAATACTTGGAATTAACGATATGTTTATTTGCCAATTTTCCATTATTTTTTCACTTTATATCCTGTTGAGTTAATTGCTTTTTCAATTTCCGTGATGTTTGTTTTAGAATTGTCAAACTCTATAACAGCTTTTCCGTTTTCGTATGAAACGTTTGAGCTTATTATTCCTGTCAGTTTATTCACTTCGTGATTTATGTGTTCTTCGCAACTTGCACAAGTCATTCCGTTAATTGTAAATTCTACTTTTTGAAGATTAGATTTATAAACTACAATGATTTGCTTTTCTGTCTTTGGGTAGAAAATGCCTGAATAATATGGAAAGGCAAGCATTATAATTGCAAATGCAGTAATAATTCCCAAAAATATTTTTGTCTGAATGAATTTCGGCTTTTCTTCTGTATCGCAATTGCAATCAATTTGTTTTTTAGTCCCGAAAGCGTTCGGGATCATTTTTTGATACCAAGCAAACCCAAGCACCAAAATTGTCAAGCCGATAAAATATGGTCTGAATGGTTCAAGCCAAGAAAAAGTTGATGCAAGTCCGCTTGTTCCTGCAATTAAAGCCAAGACTGGTGTAATGCAACATAATGAAGCTGCAATAGCTGTCAAAAGTCCTGCTCCAATTAGTTTGTTGTCGGTTTTCATAATTTGGAAATTATTTTTTCTTTCAGCTCCTCATTTTTTAATAGTTCTTGTTCTGATGCTTTCTTATTTTGAAAGAATTTACTTAATGCCTTATTGAGCAGTTTACTTTGTTTCTCATAAGCAATACAAGTTTTGCACATTAATAAATGCATATTAAGTTGAAAACCATCTTTTAAAGACAATTTACTATCATGTTTTCTTTCAATAAGTTCAGTTGCTTTTTTACAAGACAACATTATTCTATTCATTATTTCCAGTGTTTTTCAATACATTTTTTTAATAGAAGCTTTGCCCTATGTATTACTTGCCAGTAATTAGTCGTGGTCAACCCCAATTCCTGACAAATTTCATCGGGAGTTCTTTCTAACAGATATTTTGAACTTATAGCAATTCTCCATTTTTCGGGTAAATCGCCCATGCAAAACTTCAAAATCTCATTAAAATCAACATCATCTAACAAATGCTTTTCATTATCCCAAATGGAATTCGTTTCATGTGAGTTCCACTTTCCGTTTGTGTCAAACATTGAATCTGTAAATCGGATTGCTTGTTGTTCTGCTGTTTGTTCTATACTTTCAGATATGGTAGATTTTTTTCGGTAATGGTCTATTATTTTGTTATTTAAAATTGAAAACAACCAAGTCTTAGGATTACTTCTGTTTTGAAATTTGTCAAATGATGCAAAAGCAACTAAAAAGGTTTCTTGTACCAAATCTTCTGCTGTTTCAACGGAAGATGTTTTGTTCAAAGCCCAAGTGTAAAGCGTATCTGAATAGGCTATAACCCAATCTTTTATTGTTTTTCGTTTAACGTCTTCCTTCATATTGCAAATTAATATTCTAAAAATTTAAATTTATCGATTCCGAAGATATTGTCTGTCGGTGCGTTGGCAGAAACGGCTCTTTGGCTTTTGTCTGAAGGGATTGTTTGTGCGGATGGGGCAAAAGCCAATGTGCCGTGTGCGGGTGGCATTAAAATTGAATGAATCGTTAAAAAAAAATGTGCGGTAAGGAAAATAAAAAATACAGAAGGGTCGGCAAGGAGTGTCGGCTTACTCGTTGTTCGCTTGAAATATGGTTTGTATGTAGATATGTCAAAATGGTGTGTCTTTTTGTTTAAATTTCAGGTCGGTCGTTTGTCGTTGTAACGGTCGTCCTACCATTGGCTATAACGTTTTCGGGCTTGGCAAAGGTGGCGATTTTTACCACTGAACTCAATACGAAGCACCGAACTTCAAATTTACGAAAAACTGTCATACGAAGCACTGAACCGCCACTTTTGCCAAACCCGTGTTATGCGTTCGCCCTTCTTTTTAGTCGAAGCTTGTCTATCAGATTTTGTTCTATCTGTGTGGTTGGAAAGGCATACTCTCTTGCAAGTTTTGGTTTAGCGTTGGCTTGTGCGACTTGCAAGAGTGTATGACTGTGAGATGGAATTAACTTGCACAACAACTCAATTTTGAAACGTCTTTCCCAAAAGTTATCGCTGCTAATTTGATGCCTTCGCTCAAAGTCAGATAAGGGTAGAAACTTTCTGCCAATTCTTTTACGGTTATTCCGTATTTTATAGCCATACTTAATTGTTGGATAAGTTCTCCACCTTCTGGTGCTACTATTCTTGCTCCAATTAATTTATCTGTCTCTGTGTTGCGAATGAGTTTGATAAAACCTCTTGTGTCGTTTGCTGCTATGGCTCTAGGAACGTGTTCCAAACCTATTTTAGTTACTTCAAAAGAAATGTTCTCGGCTTCTGCTTGAGCTTCGTCCAATCCTGCACCTGCCACTTGTGGGTCGGTAAAAACTACCCAAGGTAAAGATGAATAGTCCGCTTTATTTTCTGCTCCTGCAAATCCGTTTTCAATAGCAATTTTACCCTCAAAAGCAGCCGTATAAACAAAAGCTGGCGTGTTTGTCGCATCGCCAACTGCGTAAATGTTCGGCAGGTTGGTTTCCATTTTTTCATTGACAGCAATATGTCCACTTTTGGTGAGTGTCAAGCCAATGCTATCCAAGCCTAATTTATCTGTATTGGGCTTAGTGCCTGATGCAACTACCACTTTTCCTTTTTCTATAATTTGTGTAAAAGAACCATCTGGGCATTTGCAATGGATAATTGTCTCACCACCTTTTTTCTCAAACTTTACTGCTCTGAAATTAGGTAAAATTTCTATGCCTTCTTTTCGCATTTGAGCTTCCAATGCTTCACTGATGTCAGGTGTTTGGGTTCTTAAAACTCTGTCCGTAAACTCAATAATTCTAACTTTTAAACCCAAACGGTTGTAAGCCATTGCTATTTCCAAACCAATATAGCCCGCTCCCATAATGGTAATGCTTTCTGGTTTTTCTTCTAAATCAAATAGTGAAACGTTTGTAAGAAAACCAATTTCATTTAATCCTTTTATGTTTGGGATATTGGTCGTAGCTCCTGTGGCAATGATGAATTTTAAAGCTGAATATTCTGTTTCCCCATCAACAACTATGGTTTTGTTATCTTTAAATTCAGCCCAACCCGTTAGCATAGTTAAGTTTTCAAAATCACTCACTACGTCCATATATTTTTTTTCTTGCAGTGTGGCGACTAATTTTTTCTTATCTTTAATGACTTGGGCAAAATCAATGTCCACCCCTTTGGGTTTAATACCTGTAAAGTTGGAATGTGTAGCGTGATAAGCTGTTTCTCCTGCACGAATTAAATTTTTGGAAGGCACACAACCTACATTTACACAAGTGCCACCAAAATCTAATCCACCGTTTACCATTAACGTTGATAATCCCAAACTTTCGGCTTTTATAGCTGCCGAAAAAGCAGCAGAACCACCGCCAATAATAATTAAATCAAAATGGTTTCCGTTTGTATTGCCATTTTCATTATCCGATTTTACTTTGTAGTTTTTGGTTTCGTTAATGGTATTGACAATTTCTTCTTTGCTTGTTTTAGTTGGGTCAAATGAACATTCGCAACTGGCGTTTAGGTAACTTACTTTGGCTTCTGTTACACCTTCATTTTTTGAAAGCAATTTTTTAATGCCTGTCGCACAGTGGTCGCAGGTCATTCCTGTTATGTCGAGTTTTATAGTTTCTTTGTTCATTATACTTTCTTTTTAGTCGTTTCCTTTATGATTTCTGTTTTATATCCTGCTTTTTCAATTGTCTTTATCATTTCAGCAGGATTTGTTTTTGATGCATCATATTTGATAGTGGCAACATCTTCGGGATACTCAACACTTTGTTTAATGACACCATCTATATTTTTAAGTGCAGTTGAAACGTGATTAGAACAGCTTACACAAGTCATTCCTGTGATTTTTAATTTTACTGTTTTGATTTCGTTTACTGTATTATTTAAAGTTGTTGTTTGTGCAACAGCACAACTACCACAGCCGCACATTTGAGTTCCTGCTAAAAGCAATAAACTTGATGCAATGATTAAAATCGCTTTCATATTTCCTTATTTAATTAAATTCTTAATTGATTAGTCAAAAAAATTATTTACAACCGTTCGGACCACAAACGTGTCCTGTTTCACCGTGTGCAGGATTATCTTTTGTTACTTCTCCTGTAACTTTGTAGCCTGTTCCATCAATCGCTTTGATAATTGTTTCCTTGTCCGTTTTAGAATTGTCAAATTTTATATTAGTAATTCCTACTTCGCTGTTAGCCGAAACACTTACAATACCTGACAACTCATTAACTGCGTGTTTTACGTGTTCTTCGCAACTTGCACAAGTCATACCACTTACATTGAATTTTACTTCTTGAATGTTGTTAGAAGAAACTACTACAACCTCTTTGTTTGCTTTTTGGTAAAAAATATGTCCGTAATAAGGAAATGCCATCATCAAAAATGCAAACACAGTTACTATTCCTAGGAATTTTTTGGTCTGCATAAAAGGTGGTTTCTCGTCTTCTTCGCAGGCACATTGTATTTCTTCGGCAGTTCGTGGTTTCAATTTTTGATACCAAGCAAAACCCAAAACTAAAACGGTAATACCAAGTAAATACGGTCTTGCAGGTTCTAACCACGAAAATGTTGAAGCAACTCCTGATGCTCCAGAAATTAGTGCTAAAACTGGTGTTATGCAACAAAGTGATGCTGCAATGGCTGATAGGATACTTGCTCCTGCAAGTTTTCCTGATTTTGAATTTTTGTTCATATTAATTCTTTCTTTTAATTACTGTTTTAAAAAAGAGGAGGCGAAACTTTTCATTTCACCTCCTCAAAAGGTTACTTCTTTTTGCAACAAGCAGGCAATTCAGTAGTTGTTGCATTGTCATAAGGACATTCTGGTGTCCCTGCCAATGGGCAGTTAATTTTTGGACATTCAGGCGTTCCTTCAAGAGGACAACCTTTTTGTGAAGGAGTGAAGCCATAAGCAAGTCCTGCAATGGCTAACATTCCTGTCGCTGCGAAAATCATCATTTTCTTTTTCATCTTTTTTATTTTTTAATGGTTTAACAATTCGTCAAAGTTCAGTCAAGGGGGTGGGGGGTGTCCAAATTTTTTGATAAATATTTCTGCAAACTTTTTTCAACTTGCTCCGCTTCCTTTAGTTTCTCAGGAACATCTTCCAAATCAAAATCAGGAAACAGCTTTCTCAACCGTTCAATATTTTTTTCATTTCCGCAATTTCCCGGGCAATTTTGATAAGCCGATGATATTTTTTCTGCCAGTGCTTTCCGGTAAGTGTCGTCCAGTAATCCAAAGGTAGTTTTAGTTAGGATAGCTTGCACAGCTTTAAATTGAAGCAAGACATTTTCAGCTTGCTTTTCGTTATCAACTTGTTTCAGTATGTAATTTAACTGACCAATAGCAGTTTTTACTGAAACCTTAATGTTTCTGGTTAAATCGGACGAAATCATACTCTTTCCTTTTTTTTGAATTTTTATTACTGATGATTTTGAAAAATGGTCGAAGTAAAGTCAGTTGCTCTGGTTTGAGGGAATAGAAAATGGTTTGTCCTTCTCTTCTTCCTTCAATAATGTTTCCATCTTTGAGTTTCCTCAAATGCTGTGAAATGGCAGGAATGCTCATTCCTAAAATGTCTGATAAGTCGCAAGGGCAGAGTTCGTTTTCTTCTTCTAAAAGAAATAAGATTTTCAGCCTCACTTCATTGCCTGCAAGTGCCAGCAAACCGCTCAACTGCCCGAATGCTTTGTCGTTGGCTTGTAGTATTTCCCGACAATTGTCTATCTGAACTTTGTCGGCAAACACCCTGATACACGATTGATTGTTTTCCATAATATTCTTGTTTTAGGATTTAATAACGCAGCAAATATACAAATAATTTGCTTATTTAAGCAAATTATTAAATAAAGTTTTCAACAGATCATCATTTTTGTCAGTGGTGGGGGATTTAGCTCTTTTGGTTTTGCGAAGGGTCGGCTTTTGTGTCGGGCAAAACCAAATGTGCTAAATGTGCGGTGGGTTTTTCTGTCCGTTCAATTTGGCACGGTCGTCTTTTAGGGTGACGCATAACGGCAGTCCGTCTAAAAACTCCTATTTGCTTTGCAAACATAATCTTTTTTGACTCATTTTAAGCACATTTAAGCGCTGTTATGCTGCGCTTTTTAAATTTACAGGTTGGATATTGCGAAAATTT